>Ga0228635_1000070_pt1 | contig 88698 bp, 88 predicted proteins | sample 44DmetaG_FD_182699 | JGI IMG/M metagenome (GOLD analysis project Ga0228635, IMG submission 182699) | Seawater microbial communities from Monterey Bay, California, United States - 44D | ecosystem: Environmental > Aquatic > Marine > Coastal | place: USA: California | collected 2016-09-30 | reverse complement strand
AGTACGGATCGCGGTGCTCAATCGTTACACTGCTCTTGGTATACCAATCACAGAGCCCGTAGGATAAGTCCGTCTGGGGAAAGGGGAAGTCTCCTCAAACCCCGATTTGTGCAACAGAGCCGATCATTGGCCGCATAGTGCCCATGCACTAATCGATGACCCGGCAAGCCCGCGGATTGTTGCGAAGACGTTTGCCCCCAAAGCAAAGCCTCATCAGGCTGATCCTCCAGCGGCAACGTTGCTTCAAGATTTGCATGAGCGTAGACCACGTCGCCGGATACCGCGTAGCGTTGGAGGGAGCGTAGAAAACACAGATGTCTTTGCGCCTTTTCCTGAAGCGCGTCGCGCATGCTTATCAGTTCATTCTTATCCGGTCTTCGCGATGCCGACCTGATGCCGTAACTCGTAAGCGTTTGCAGTCCGCCCCAGCCAATCCAGTTTGCACCCGCGATTGGATCCTCCAGAAACGCAAGCATCGCGGCTTCATGATTGCCCATCAGAAAGTCGAAACTATTGTTGCTGGCTTCTTTGACGTCACAGAGCGTTTGTAAAACCTGTGCGGATTGATCGCCTCGATCAACGTAGTCGCCAAGAAAGATGAAACGCGCTTTCCGATCATCGCCAAAGCCGCAGGCATCCTTAGTGAGCCGTTCCAACATGGCGACCAATAGGTCATTGCGACCATGTACGTCACCTATTGCGTATACGCGTTCATCCGACGCAACACTCAGCAAACGACGAGACGCGTCGCGCTCTGCAAATCTTAATAATTTTTGAAGCAAAATCTTCACACACTTTAAAACCCCGAAGTAAGCATATCTGAAAACATGGCCTTAGCCTAGGGTTTAAGGCCGATCAGAGTGGAAGTAGGATTTCAGGTGGACTTAATTGCAGTCCGTTTTTGTGTTTTTTGTTCCAAGCTCCGGCGACACACATTCTGGATACTCTCAGTTGTTTGCTTGCTCGTTGAGGCACTGATTGTGACGGATGGCTAGCGTAGCACCCGACGTTCGTCGCTAAGTTGGGGCTGCCACTTGCGAAGTGACGTCGCGGGTGTCTTGCACAAGCCTGGCTTTGATGGACCTGCCGCTCAGCCCGGTCTAGATGGACGCTGAAAAAGGAACACCGCCGTGGCGAAGGGTTTAGACGCTTTCTGTGGCTATGCCGTATACTTACTTCGCGGGTCGTAAACCTGATCGGGATTGGTTGGCTTGCGCCCCTACTCGGCCAAGGCGGCGCGCTCAGCGCCCAGGCCGCGATACCAGCGGACGATTTGGGCGCGTTCTTCTTTGGTCATGCCGGTTACATTGCCCGGTGGCATTGCGTGGCTCAGACCTGCGTGCAGATAAACCGCGCGCGCGTTGAGAGCGATCTGCGCCTCATTGTCCAAGCGTACGGCCTTGGGGGGCCATACCATGCCGGACCAAGTGGGCTCTGGGTTGTGGCACATGGAACACCGCCCCAACACAATGTCATGCACCTCGCCGTAGCCCTCGGCCTCAACCGCATATTGCAGCGGCTCGGGCACGACGACCTCTGCCTGCCAATCATAGTCTTTATACATCGGTGCCGACGACAGCCACATAATCAGGACAAAGATCACGGCCGACGCGCCAAGCGTCCAAATTGGTTTGCCTTTTCGGGCGTGCATCGAGTTGAAGTAGTGGCGGATCAAAACACCCAGCAAAAACACCAAAGACGCGATGATCCAGTTGTGCTCAGTCGCGAAGGCCAACGGGTAGTGGTTGGACAGCATCAGAAAGATCACGGGCAACGTCAGGTAGTTGTTGTGGGTGGAGCGTAGCTTGGCGATCTTGCCGTATTTAGCGTCTGGCGCGCGGCCTTCTTGCAGGTCTTTGACGACTATGCGTTGGTTCGGCATGATGATCAGGAACACGTTTGCCGTCATGATTGTCGCGGTGAACGCACCCAAGTGTAGCAATGCGGCGCGGCCCGTAAACACTTGATTGTAGCCCCACGCCATCGTCACCAGGATGACAAAGAGCAGAAGCATTAGCGCTGTAGGGTGCTCTCCCATACGGCTTTTGCACAGGATGTCGTATAGCACCCAACCGATTGCCAAGGATCCGCCGGAAATGGCGATAGCTTGGAACGTCGAGAGTTCAATTTTGTCGTAGTCGATCAGGTACATCTCGGCCCCGGCCCAATAGACCAGCACCAAAAGAGCCGCGCCCGACAGCCAGGTCGCATAGCTTTCCCATTTGAACCACGTCAGGTGCTCGGGCATGTTTTCGGGTGCCACAAGGTACTTTTGGATGTGGTAAAAACCGCCCCCATGGACCTGCCATTCCTCACCATGGGCACCAACGGGCAGGTGCGGAACCTTTCGCAGACCAAGGTCCAAAGCGATGAAATAAAACGACGCACCGATCCAAGCCATTGCCGTAATGACGTGCAACCAACGCACCGCAAACCCGAGCCAATCCGTCATAACGGCGAGATCATACATGTGGCGTTCTCCCAAACATTTTTTGCGACGCTATACCGTCTCGCTTCTATATGATAATTGCTGATTATCTGGATCAGCTTCAAGAAAAACCAAATAATCCATGGCCAATATCAATAATATCCGCATGTTTACCCGCGTGTTTGAACTTGAAAACATGTCAGCGGCCGCGCGCGATCTGCGTGTGTCGGCGGCGGTTGCCTCCAGCCGGATCGGAGAGTTGGAAAAGCAGTTGGGGATTCGGTTGTTCACGCGCACAACCCGGTCCATCCAACCCACAGAACAGGGCCGCATTTTTTATCCCAAGGCTTTGAAAGTTCTCGAAGCCCTAGAGGAGGCTGAAGCTGCGGTTCATGAGATCACGTTAAACCCACGCGGGTCCATTTTTGTCTCAGCGCCGCTTGGCATCGGGCGGCGATTGATTGCGCCGAATGTGGCCGTCTTTCGTGAAAAATACCCGGAAATACACACGCGCCTTCGGCTGTCGGACCGGGCGCTTGATGTGGCGGGCGAAGGGCTGGACGTGGCTTTCGTGGTCGGCAATCCGCCGGACTCAGGCCTAATGATGAAGCCCATCGCCACGTTTGCGCGGGTCCTGTGTGCTGCGCCTGAATATATCACGCGCAAGGGTCGTCCGGTGCATGGCGCCGATCTGATTTCACAAAATCACGACTGTCTGCTTTTGCGGTTCCCCGGCTCGACCGAGTTTCGCTGGTCGCTGGCGACCAGTGATGGGTATCAAAACTTTGACGTAACGGGGCCGTTTGCTTGTGATGACGGCGATGTTCTCACCGAATGGGCATTGGACGGGCGTGGGATTATCAACAAACCTGCGTTTGAGGTTCAGCACCACCTAGATAGTGGTGCCCTTGTCCCGGTGTGCCAAAAATCGCCGCCACCCAATACCCAGCTTGCGGTGCTGTATCCGCATCGGAAGAACCAAGACCCAAAGAGCCGGTTCTTCATAGATTTCATGTCAGATATGCTGAAAGCTGCGCTCGCTTAGCTGCCGCGATAGGTGCTGAAGCTATAGGGGCTCAGCAGGAGCGGGACGTGGTAGTGATCTGCATCACTCATCACAAAGCGCAGTGGGATGACGTCCAGAAAATCTGCGGGCGCATTGTTGGCGCGCAGGTAATCCCCGGCATGAAAGACCAACTCATATGTGCCCGTTTCAAATGCGTCTTGGGGCAGGATCGGGCTATCGGTGCGGCCATCAGAATTGGTCGTGGTCTCGGTGATCTTCGTGGATGCGCCACCGTCGATACGGAACAGTTCAATCCGTAAATTCGCCGCGGGGCAGCCCTTGGCCGTGTCGAGAACGTGGGTCGTGAGGTAGCCAGCCATGATGCGTCTCCTGTTGGTGTAAAAGATGTCTGCGGGATGGGCTTTGCGTTGGAAATGCAAGAACCCCCGAAACACTTTCAAGAAATTTTTGAAAGACCGAAACTTAATCGCGGTTTAAGCGGAGATAGGTTTGGGAGGACACATTGCAACGTTACAGTCGAGATATGTCAGGTTACGCCGGACAACCGCCCGCAGCCAACTGGCCCAATGGTGCCAAAATTGCTGTGCAATTCGTGTTGAACTACGAAGAAGGTGGTGAAAACTGCGTTCTTCACGGCGATGCCGCCTCCGAGGCATTCTTGTCCGAGATCGTCGGGGCCGCCGCTTGGGAAGGCCAGCGCCATTGGAACATGGAGTCGATCTATGAGTACGGTGCGCGCGCTGGGTTCTGGCGGTTGCACGATATGTTCACCAAACGCGACATGCCCGTCACAGTCTATGGAGTGGCAACTGCCCTCGCCCGCTCTCCGGCGCAGGTTGAGGCGATGCTGGACGCCGATTGGGAAATCGCGAGCCACGGCCTGAAATGGGTCGAACACAAAGACATGCCCGAGGCTGAGGAACGTGCCCAAATCACGGAAGCCAAGCGTTTGCATACCGCCGTCACGGGCAGCGCGCCCAAGGGCTGGTATACGGGCCGCTGTTCCGAAAATACTGTGCGTTTGATCGCAGAGGATGGCAGTTTCGATTATGTTTCCGACACGTATGCCGATGACCTACCCTATTGGACCGATGTGGCAGAGCGCCCGCAACTGGTGATCCCCTACACGCTGGATGCCAATGATATGCGGTTTGCGACACCGCAGGGCTTCAACACGGGTGAGCATTTCTACACCTACCTCAAGGACAGTTTTGACACGCTCTACGCCGAGGGTTTGGCAGGCGCGCCCAAGATGATGAGCATCGGTTTGCATTGTCGTTTGGTGGGACGTCCGGGCCGGGCGGCGGCTTTTGCTAGGTTCTTGGACTATGTGGCCTCGCATGAGAATGTTTGGGTTGCCCGCCGTGCGGATATCGCCGCGCATTGGGCGGATGAGCATCCCTATCAAGCTCCGAAACTGGAGCCATCCCGGATGGACGGCCCCACATTTGTGTCCACATTCGGCGGCATATTTGAGCATTCGGCTTGGATCGCGGAGCGCGCCTATGAGGCAGAGCTTGGCCCAGCCCATGATAGTGTTGTTGGTATTCATGCCGCACTCAAAACGCAGTTCCGCCTTGCGTCTGAGGCGGAGCGCCTTGGGGTTCTGACGGCCCACCCGGATCTGGCAGGCAAGCTGGCACAGGCCAAGCGCCTCACGGCTGAATCCACAGGGGAGCAATCGTCTGCGGGTCTAGACGCTCTGACGGATGCAGAACGTCAGACATTTACCGACCTGAATGCTGCCTATGTCAAAGCCTTTGGCTTTCCATTCATCATCGCGGTGCGCGACCACGACAAAGCCAGTATTCTAGCGGCATTCCACGAACGGCTTAACAACAGCCGTGACCAAGAATTTGCGCAAGCGTGTTATCAGGTTGAACGCATCGCCTTTCATCGCCTCAAGGATTTATTCGCATGAATGTAGTGAACACCGCACCCACGGATGGGCCTCAATCAATCGAGACGCAAACCCGTTACGCCTTTCCGCCCGGCGGCATGCCTTCGTTTGACGAAAGCCCCGAAGGCACTGCGATTTTTACCTCCGCTTATGCCGTCCTGCCTGCCTGCACACAGCGTGATATCGTCACCAGCTTTTTGCCCGGTTGGACCGGACACCGCGCTTGGATCCTTGCGCGTCCACTGACTGGCTTTGCAGAGACATTTGCCCAGTACGCCGTCGAATTGCAGCCCGGTGGCGGGTCGTCCACGCCCGAGCCGCTGGCCACCGCCCAAGCCGCATTGTTTGTGGCGCATGGCAGCCTTCGGCTGACGATTGGTGAGGTTGCGCATGAATTGCGCGCCGGTTCCTTTGCGTACCTGCCTGCGGGCGCGCCTTGGCAGCTATGGAATGCATCCGATGCCGAGGCAGGTTTCCACTGGGTGCGCAAAGCCTATGTGCCCCTGCCCGGTGATCTGGAGCCTGAGCCATTTGTGGTGCACGAAACTGATGTCACCCCCACGGGCATGCCCGGGGCCGAGACAACGTGGGCCACGCAACGGTTCTTTGATCCGCTGGACATGGCCTATGACTTTCACATGACGATCGTGAACTTCGAGCCCGGCGGCCGCATTCCGTTTGCCGAAACGCATGTAATGGAACATGGGCTGTATGTTCTGCAAGGCACGGCCAAATATCTGTTGAACGACACATGGGTCGATGTCGGCCCCGGCGATTTCATGTGGTTGCGTGCCTTTTGTCCGCAAGCCTGCATCGCCACAGGGGATGAGACGTTTCGCTACCTGCTGTATAAGGATGTGAACCGTCACGTGGGGCTGCACCTGTGACCCAGTCGAACGAGACCCCGACGCGCTCGCTGCAAGCGCGGCCCATTACTGCGGCTGCGTTTGCGCCGTTCGGTGATGTGGTTGAGGTTGGCACTGTTGCCCCTGTCTCGATCAACGCGGGGCTTTGTGATCGGTTCAGTGACCTGGCGTCGTTCGACATTGAGGACGGGAAACTGGGCCTAAGCCTGTTTCAGGCGCAGCTGCGCGCCCTGCCCTACACCTGCGACCTGCTAGAGCGTCATCCGCTCGGCTCGCAATGCTTTGTGCCCATGTCGGCTGCGCGCTTTTTGGTCATTGTTGCGCCGGATGAAAACGGCCGCCCCGGCCCGCCGCAGGCGTTTGTTGCGACCAATACCCATGCCATCAATATCGCTCGTAACACCTGGCACGGTGTTTTGGCTCCGATCGAAGGATCGGGGCTTTTTGCTGTGATCGACCGCATCGGTGACGGCACCAACCTTGAGGAACACTGGCTGGAGGAGCCGGCCCTCATCACACTCTAACAAAAAGACGACTACACCAAAGGGAGGACAGCCACATGGCTGACACAACAATCGGAACGCCAGAACAACTGCGCGATCCAAATTACACACCACCGCTGGCAAAAGCGGTTCCACTGGGCATCCAGCACGTTCTGGCGATGTTCGTATCCAACGTCACGCCTGCGATTATCGTTTGTGGTGCGGCGGGCTTTGGCTTTGGCTCAAACAGCCCCGATTTTCCGCAGATGATCTATATGATCCAGATGTCGATGTTCTTTGCTGGGATCGCGACGCTGATCCAGACCATCGGTTTGGGTCCAGCGGGTGCGCGCCTGCCTATCGTACAGGGTACGTCGTTTGCGTTCATCCCGATCATGATCCCACTTGTGGCGGGGAAAGGCGTGGATGCTATGGCTGTCGTCATGGGTGGCATCGTCGTCGGCGGCTTGTTTCACGCGTTCCTTGGCCTCTTCATCGGAAAGATCCGCTTCGCTTTGCCGCCGTTGGTGACAGGCTTGGTTGTGACGATGATCGGTCTTGCGCTGGTCAAGGTCGGTATTCAGTACGCCGCCGGGGGTGTGCCCGCGATTGGCAAACCTGAGTACGGCTCGCTCCTGAATTGGACGATGGCGGGTACGGTTGTTGTTGTAACTCTGGGGCTGAAATTCTTTGCACGGGGCATGCTGTCCGTTTCTGCAGTGCTGATCGGTTTGCTCGTGGGGTACGCTTTGGCCTTCATGATGGGCGAAGTGAGCTTTGCGAACGTGGGCCGGGCTGCGTCCTTTGCGCTTCCCAACCCGCTGCATTTCGGGATCGAATTCTCGGTCGCGGCGATCGTCGGCTTTTGTTTGATGTCGTTCGTGTCTGCGGTCGAAACCGTGGGCGATGTGTCTGGCATCACCAAAGGCGGCGCAGGGCGCGAAGCTACCGACAAAGAGATCCAAGGCGCAACATATGCCGACGGTCTGGGCACCGCTGTTTCGGGCCTGTTCGGGGCGCTGCCCAACACATCGTTTAGCCAAAACGTTGGCCTTATTGCCATGACCGGCGTTATGAGCCGGCATGTCGTGACGATTGGCGCGCTGTTTTTGATTGCGGCAGGTTTGATCCCCAAGGTTGGCGCGATCATTTCCTCGATCCCGATTGAGGTTCTGGGCGGCGGCGTCATCGTGATGTTTGGTATGGTTGTTGCTGCTGGCGTCTCGATGCTGTCGGACGTGAACTGGAACCGCCGCAACATGGTGATCTTCGCGATCGCTCTGTCGCTCGGTCTGGGCCTCCAGTTGGAGCCGGGTGCTTTGCAACACCTGCCCGGGACACTGAAGGTTCTTGCGACCTCAGGTATCCTGCCTGCCGCATTCATCGCGATTGTGCTCAACCTGATCCTCCCCGAGGAACTGGCTGCCGAAGCGACCGAAGAAGTGTCGGGCGGCATGTCCGGCGGTGCAAGCGGGCGTTCTGGGAAATAAGCCGAACACCTTTGCATGAAGTAGACAAAGAGCAGCTCCCACACCGGGGGCTGCTTTTTTGGTTTTGAGTTGAGCCTGTTCCGTTGGACTCATCATGTCGTTCGTGTGGGTTGAAATATCCCATAGATAATCAGATGAGACTGCGAGCTGTCAGGCCAGCGCCGAACCTGGGACCTGTCTACTTACGGCGTGCCATCGAGCCCCAAGAACGGCGTATAAAACAACCAGCTTTCGAAACGCGGATCAGATCTAGGTGTAGTGTGGCTTTTCAATGCACTACATTGAATTTCCAATGTGAATTCAGGGGCCGAGGAACAGAATGTCTGTTGGGGCTCGCTTTCAAAAGTAAATGAAAGCCATTTAAAATTCCCAATTCGGCGGGGAAAAGGGGGCAAGTCTTCCCCTTACGTAAATCACGCCTTGACAGAACTACTTGTAAGTCTAAGAGAAATATTAGTACCTTTTTGGTAGTATTGTTGACACGTTTTTAAACCCTGCTGCAACCATAGCCGAGGTCACTATGTTTTATCACACGCACGGCCAGACCTGCGACATAAGACAAGCATTCAGATATGGCGTGGCGGTCCTAGCCTCGGCGCTGTCTTTGTCGGGCAACGCGACAGCGGACACATTTACCGTTGGCATCGTTCCGCAGTTTGAGCCGATAAAACTGGCCGAGATATGGTCGCCCATTCTGCGTAAGCTCGAAGAGGAAACGGGTCATACGTTTGAAATGATCGGCTCGCCCCGAATTTCGGAGTTTGAAGACAGCTTTATCGCGGGTGAGTTCGATTTCGCCTACATGAACCCGTACCACTTTTTGGTCGCGCGCAAAGCCCAAGGCTATGATGCATTGGTCCGTGATGGCGCCCGAGAACTATTTGGCGTTCTCGTGGTTGGCAAAGATTCAGGCATCGAAACAGTTGCGGATCTAAAGGGCAAAACCATCGCATTTCCCTCGCCCAATGCTTTGGGCGCGGCCCTTTTGATGCGCGCTGATTTGGATCGCATTCATGGGCTAGAGTACACTCAGGAATATGTGTCGACCCATTCTTCAACGTACTTGAACGTTGCCCTTGGGCAAATGGATGCAGGTGGCGGCGTCATGGCCACCTTGAACCGCGCAGAGCCCCAAGTTCGGGATCGACTGCGGATTGTGTACGAAACAACCCGTGTGCCGCCTCATCCCTTTGTCGCACACGAACGTATTCCTACTGAGGTTGCCCAACCCGTTCAGGACGCGTTCCTCAAACTTGCAGAAACGTCGGAAGGCAAAGAACTGCTGGCACGTATCCCGATGCGCCAAGCAATTCCAGCCACCAGTGCTGACTACGATGGTTTGTACGATCTCAACTTACAAAACTACTGGGTCAACTAAGCCCTTTGTGGGGCCAAGCCTGTTGGACATATTCACATGAATTTCAAATCAATCAGATTTCGCGTAACGGCCGTCATTCTTGTGTGTGCGACCGTGGGGGTGTTGCTGTTTGAAACATTCTGGCTTCCGCGGCTCAACAGTATGTTGACGGAAACTCAGACAAGTGAATTGCAAAAAGGCGTGGCAATCCTGTCAGAAGCGCTTTTGCCATATCTGGCTAGCAATCAGATTGGTGCGGTCTACGAAACGTTGCAAAACGTCGAAGCCCAGTACCCAGAGTGGGTACAGGTCACCTTGCATCGCCCTGATGGTGCGCAACTTTATCCTATGGAGCCATTGGCGGAATTGCAGGGCGCAAAGCTATTTACCGAAAGTATGGCTATTTCTCTGCAGGGTGACGATCTTGCGAAACTTACGATTGTCGCCGATTTTGGTCCGCAAATTCAGTATTTTCAAACCGAACAAATTCGCATTTTCCTCATTGGGATGGTCATCGTCGCACTTTTGTTAGGTGCCAATATCTACCTTGTAGATCGGTTGATAACGCGACGTATTTTGATGGTAACCAAGGCTGCTGATGAATTGGCGGCCGGTAACTATGAGGCATCGCTGCCAAGTGGTGCAGACGAAATCGGACTTTTGGCCAAAAGCTTTTGTATGATGCGCGATCATATTCGTGACCAAACTGCCAAGCTGGACGCTGCACGTGTGCGGGCGGAATTGGCGTTAGCGGCACGTTCTCGGTTCTTGGCCACAATGAGCCACGAAATCCGAACGCCTCTCAACGGAATTATCCCCGTGGCGGAGCTTTTGCGGCATTCAAAGTTAGAGCCCTCTCAGTTTGAAAAGGTTGATATTATTGTCAAATCCGGCAAGGCGTTGTCCTCGATCGTGAATGATATTCTGGATGTCTCCATGCTTGCTGGTGGCAAGCTAACAATTCAAAAGGTCGAATTTTCGCCCAATGAGTTGGTTGCAGAGGCCTTGGAGGTTGTTCGATCCGCTGCGGAGCACAAGGGCTTGAAGATTATTAATGCCTTCAATGCGCCTGCTGATATCCGCCTTCATGGTGACAATAGCCGCATTCGCCAAGTCCTGATCAACCTAATGAGCAACGCCATTAAGTTCACGGAAAGCGGTACAATTACGCTCAAAGGGTTCGCAAAGCCAAAACCTGGCGCTTCTGTTCCGCTTCATTTCGAAATTATTGATACCGGGATCGGCATTCCACAGGACGCGATTTCGCGGATTTTTGAGCGCTTTGAACAGGTCGATGGCAGTATTGAGAGGCGTTTCGGTGGAACAGGTTTGGGACTGTCGATTGTCAAAGACTTGATGGATGCCATGGAGGGCACTGTTTCTGTCAAAAGCCATCTTGGTGAGGGCAGCACATTTATTGTCGATCTTGAACTCGAAGCAATCACCACCCCCTCGGTACCCAAGGCAGAGACCGGAATTAAACCGTTATCGAACACTGGCCGCCGGATCGCCCTGATTGTGGATGATAATGGCATCAATAGGACTGTTGGATCGGCAATTCTTACAAAGCTGGGATATGCCTCTGAAATGGCGGAGAACGGCGTCGTAGGCGTCTCCAAGGCTCAGGATCAAAAGTTTGACGTCATCCTCATGGATATGCACATGCCTGAGATGGATGGTCTGATCGCGACCCAAAAGATTAGAGCAACCGATGGCCCCAATGCGGCGACCAAGATCATTGCCCTGACAGCAAGCGTTCAAGCCGAGGATATTGAGAAATGCCGTGTGGCCGGAATGGATGATTTTTTGTCCAAACCCATCAACATCAAAAATCTGACATCAATGCTGAGTGATGGTAGCTAAAAGGGGCGCAAAACGATTGGACAAGTTGCCGAGAACACTGGCTATTCGTCGTAAACACGCGACAAAGTGCTGCCCTAAGCCTTGCTCTAGTCTGCGAAAGTGATTGAGATACGGCGGTTCATCCGCCCCTTATTTTCAATCTTTGTGATTTTGATTGGACCAATTTCACGGGTGTTGGCGACATGCGTCCCACCGCATGGTTGCAAATCAACTGTTCGATTTTCGGCACCAATCCGGACTAGGCGAACGCGCCCACTGCCCATTGGGGGGACGACGGACATGGTTTTTACCAACTCGGGTTGAGCGGCCAATTCGGCATCTGTGATCCAACTCTCGGAAACATCAAAATACCCGGAAATGAGCTGACTAAGTTTGGCCTGAATCGTATTCTTGTCGTCAATCGGGTCTGGCATGTTGAAATCTAAACGGCCTTTGTCTGCCCCAATCGAACCGCCTGTTACGGGAAATGGCAACACAACCGACAGCAAATGCAGCGCTGTGTGAATGCGCATATGCGCATAGCGCCGCTCCCAATCGAGCCTTTGTTCAACGGCAGCCCCGATGGGGGGCAATGGATTGGGTGTTGCGGGAATAATCGCAATGTCATCCATGTCGACCTTTACGGAAGTCGCGATATCAAGCGTTCTTCCATCCCACGCCAATCTCCCAGAATCCCCCGGCTGCCCCCCACCGCGCGGATAGAAAAGGGAGCGGTCCAATACAATTCCGCCCTCATTCGTATGTCCGATTACGCGCGCAATGGCGGTTTTGGCATAGGGCTCTGAGTTGAACAGCGGCTCTGTCACGAGGGGGTCTCAGTCGCGGTCAACGCTTCGGGATTGCGGAGCCAAACGTCCCGCTGGGCGAACGGAATTTCGATGCCTTCCTGGACGAAACGCTCGGCAATCGAATGGTTCATGTCGGATTTGACGCTCATCATCCAGTTCACATCGCGAAGAAATGCCCGGATTTCAAAATCAAGGCTATCTGCGCCAAACCCTTGAAAAACCACGGCGGGTCCGGGGTTGAGCAGGACCATGGGATGGTTTTCAGCGATCTCTTTCAAGATGCCTTCGACCCGGCGCGTATCAGTGCCATAAGCCACGCCTACGGGCACGATGACGCGACCCGTCGTGTTGCCCAAGGTATAGTTCGTCACCACGCCTGCGATCAAATCCGCGTTGGGCACAATCACGTCTTGGCGGTCAAACGTCTCAATCCGAGTGGAGCGAACGGAAATGTCGCGAACATAGCCCGATACGCTACCAACAGATATCCAGTCGCCCAACTTGATCGGTCGTTCGATGAGCAAAATAATACCCGACACAAAGTTCGACACGATCGTCTGAAGACCAAAACCGATACCGACCGACAGCGCACCAGCAACAATTGCAAGGCCGGACAGGTCGATCCCTGCGAGGGTAATCGCAACCAACGCGGCGATGAAAAAGCCGATGTAGCCGGCCCCGGACAGGATGGCGTTCTTACCACCACTATCTAGGCGCGTTTTCGGCAGGACAGAGTTCCGCAGAACGCCCTGTAGCAGGCGGGTAATCGTGTAGCCGATGGCAAAAACGATGGCGAACGTGATGAAGTTTGTTGGTGAAATCACCGTGCCGCCAATAGAAGCCCCGTTAAGGAAGCTCGACCACAGCTCGGTCAAGGTCGCCCAACGCACACCCCAGATGAGCGCGAAAATCGGCGTAGCAAGGACCCACAGGACAATCCCGATCAATGTCGGGATCAATGCGTCACCCGCGTCGTCGGCGCGCTGCGTTGCCCATGCAAAAATGTCCTCAACCAAAGACTGAAGCGCGGCCAACAACGCCCAAAGGCCAAGAGATATGATTGTGGGCCAAATCAACAGGTTGGCGGCTGTACTATAGCCAACCAAAGACAACGCTGGTGCCGTGACACCGACGATGATTACGACTTTTGCAACCAAGCGAAGCGCACGTGTCAGGACCGGAATGTCCTCTTTGCCCTCGGCGGCAGCGCGGGCTGCGTGCAAAACCGTCAGCGCGAGGCGGATCAATACAAGACCAGCCAGTGCTATGACTGGGAACGTGAGGACGGAGACGTATTCGACCACCCCCTCGCCCGTGTTTTGAAGCACATTCGTAAGCTTGGCGACCGCGTACAAAAGCGCCAGCCCTAGGGTTTGTCTACGCGCTTTTGCACGAACCGATGCATCTAGATCCAGAACAACGCGGTGCGTTTCCCCCTTCGGAAAGACCAAGATGCCCAACCAGCGCGCCGCAAGGATAGCAATGCCGATTGGAAGGAGCGTATCGATAAGCGCCGTGAGACGGATGCCGGAAAGGCCCGCAAGCTCAAGCGCCCGACCGATGAGAACAAGACCTACAAGTGGCAGTGCCATCCGCACAAAGCTCGCAAAGAAACTGATTGCGCGCCCTTTGGGTGTGTCATGGCTTGGCAGGAGTGCGGCCTTGCCACGTTCTATCCAACGACCCGCGCGCAACAAGAGCACTGCTGAGACAATCAAATAGAGAGCAATTGGAACGGAGTTGCCACGCAATGCTGTGCGCTCAGTCTCAGTGTCAAAAGCGCGCTCCACTTCCGTGCGCACCTGATCCGTATATTTGTTTAATGCGTCAATCGCAGGCAGCCAGTTGGCAACATTAATCGCCCCGCGATCAAGGTTAAAGAATGCCTCGGTTTGGCGGCTTGCGATGATCTGATCGATTTCACCGATCAGGCCACCAGCGCGTTGAAAGGCTTCTGTTGCCGCAAAGCCGGGGGCTTCCTGCGCCCGCAGCTGTGCTGCAAGTTCCGCGCGCCGCGTCGCAATTTCCTCTGGCTCTGCAATGCCATCAGCGGGTTCTGGGCCGAGGGCGGCGATCTGTTCGCGCAAGGTTGCAATGCGGGCTGCATTGGCCAAGCGTCCATCAGAGAATTGCGTACGAGCATCGTCAACCTGATCGCGCAAAGCTTCAAGCGCGCCCGTGGACGCAAGTGCACGGTCAATGACGTCTTCGGCACGTGATGCCAAACGTTCCCACTGAGCGTAGTCCTCAGCCGTTAGCGCGGCACGCGCATTCTGCGCAGATGCGCCCCCCGCCAGAAGGGTCACGCTCAACAAAAATGAGAAAAGAATATGCAATGATACCGCTTTCATGTGCGATGTAAGCTCTTTCATAGCGCGAGAATGAAACTGCGCTTCATGGGTGTGCGTCATTATACGTCTTCAAAAACAGTGGGCAGATCTTGGGGCGCACAATCAAGCCATTCCGGTACAGGCAAGCCTTTGGACTTGAGGAATTCCGGATTGTACAACTTAGATTGGTAGCGATTGCCGTAGTCACACAGGATCGTGACGATGGTGTGCCCCGGACCCATCTCTTTGGCCATTTTGATCGCGCCGCCGATGTTCACACCGGTCGAGCCGCCCATAACCAACCCTTCGTCCCGCAAAAGGTCAAAGACGATAGGCAGTGCTTCTTCATCCGAGACGCGGCACACAAAGTCGGGTGTGAACCCTTCAAGGTTAGCAGTGATACGCCCCTGCCCGATCCCTTCGGAAATGCTGGTGCCCTCCGACTTCAGCTCGCCCTCGGTGTAAAAGCTATAAAGTGCAGCGCCCATCGGATCAGCCAGCCCAACCTTTACGCCCTTGGGCTGTAGCGCCTGTGCCATGCCAGCCACCGTGCCACCCGAACCAGCGGCGCAGATAAAGCCGTCTACTTTACCATCCGTTTGCGCCCAAATTTCGGGGCCAGTCGTCTCAATATGAGCTTGGCGGTTGGCGGTGTTGTCAAACTGGTTGGCAAAGATCGCCCCATTCGGCTCCGTCAGGGCCAGCTGTTCTGCAAGCCGTTTGGCATAGCGGATGTAGTTGTTGGGATTTTTGTAAGGTGCGGCAGGAACTTGAACCAACTCAGCCCCAGCAAGGCGAAGCATGTCCTTCTTTTCTTGGCTTTGTGTTTCGGGGATGACGATCACCGTCTTAAAACCCATCGACGCCCCAACCAGTGCAAGCCCGATCCCAGTGTTGCCGGCTGTGCCCTCAACAATTGTACCGCCGGGCTTCAAGGCACCCGACGCAATCGCTGCATTAATAATATACAGCGCTGCGCGGTCCTTAACGGACTGCCCGGGGTTCATGAATTCGGCCTTACCAAGGATCTCACAACCTGTCGCCTCAGATGCGGCGCGCAGCCGGATCAAGGGGGTGTTTCCAATAGCTGCCGCGAGCGTGGAATGGATGGTCATGGGGCGCCTCCTGCTGGGTGTGAGGCCAGTGTTACGCGCGGGTTAAAGCGACTTCAAGCACCTGCCTGAAGGCGATTTCGCTCCGCTTGCAGCCATTGTGCGCTGATGATCAATGCCGCGTTGGCAGCCTCTCCGGAACGCACCATTTCCATCAGGGTATCAAATCGCACCAAATGCGCGCGCAGGTCCTCATGCTCGGTGGCTTCACCGCCTAAACCTGCCGCTTCATCCGGCAAATCACAGACCGCAACATAAGAAACAAACCGCTGTGCAATTCCCCCAGGGCTGGGGTAATACGTTGAAATATGATGTAAATCTGCCGGATCCAGTGTCAGACCAGCCTCTTCGTGCGTTTCACGCAAAGCGGTTTGCTCAGGCGTTTCCCCGGCGTCAATCATCCCCGCAACAGGTTCGAGCATCCACGGCTGCTGGTCACCGCGCACCAATGCACCGATCCGAATTTGCTCAATCAGCAGCACGCGGTCGCGCACGGGATCATAGGGAAGTACCGTTACGGCATCTGTTACAACAAACACCGCACGATCAATTGGACCGACCTCACCCCCGTCGTGCGCTTTGTGCGATAAAGTCACTTCGTCTACGCGAAAGAAAGCCTCATACGGATGGCGTGTTTCGTGAATCGTTATGTCCGCAACGCTGGCTGGCGCGCCGATTGTGGCGGGCCGGCGCGATTGCGACGTACTGATCGTTGAATGGGCCCTCGCCCGGATGATCGCCTGACGTTGTGTTAACGTTTCAACGCTCATCCCGGTGTCATGCGCGCGCATGATTTCAGCCGCGGCCTCAATAGTCATAGCGCCGTGGCTGGCAATCCATGTGTCCAAATCCCAAGCCGTAAAACTGGGCGATAGCCCTTGCGCCCGATAAACCAGCGCGCGCTTTGGCCCTGTTATGGTTTCAACGGATTGCTCCATTAGATCAAAAACAAAGCCGGCTTCGTAGAAATCTAGCCGTTCTTGTTCGGCTTTCGTGACGTTTTTGACCCAAATTCCTGTTGCGGTATCGTTGGGTGATGCCACCAGCATTGGGAAATCCGCACCTTCGACGTGGCGCACGCAGAAACCGCGCAACTCTGCCGCTGAGACAGCCGGCTCCCGCCCCATCACGATCCGCAACAACGGCAAATGGCGGAGCGTTCCAAAGAAAAAGAAATCCGTCACCGCCAGTGACGCGCCGTGAAGTGCCCGATCAGGCCTGCTATAACCGAGAGCCCAAAGTGGAAACCCAGTACAACACCGTCGAAAATCTGGACTGCGTAAGCCGCTGTAAAGTTTAACATCCCATCCAGCGCTTTCTCAGGGCTGTCATAGCTTAGCTCTAACGATTCAGTAATCATTGTGTAGAACCCCTGCGACACGAGGGCCAAAGCCATCAGCAGCCCGCCAACAAACAGACCATTCATCATAGAGATCGAAATGGTTTCCCCGACCATTCGGCCCAACAGCCGCCACCCAAAGAAAAAACCAAGTAACGCGTTATATTCTTGGAACCAACCGACCCGAACACCCTCTTCAAGTGTTTGGAGAACGACGATTTCTGAAGAAACATAGCCAACCGCCGCCATGGCGAAGGCGCATATGAGTTTAGCGGCGGTGGGCATATTGAATTACTTTGGTTTTTCTACGGTAATCTGGAGTACGTCACATGTGCGCGAATGAAATGTCGCCGCGCAAGAGGTTAAATACACATTCCACATCCGACGGAAGCGATCGTCAAATCCTAATGATGCCACCTGCTCCCACCGGTCGTTAAAGGTTTCGAACCACCGACGCAGCGTGACTGAATAGCTCTCTGCGAACTCAATGTCTTTCACTTTGCGCAGACCGGCGGCCTCAATCTCTTCGCTGAGACGCGTTGGGCTAGGTAACATTCCGCCCGGAAAGATGTACTTTTGAATGAAGTCGACGCCCTTGCGGTACGAATGCCAGCGTTTGTCTTGCACCGTGATTATCTGCAATGTCGCGTTGCGTCCGGGGTTCAGCCGGTCGCGGAGCGTTTGGAAATAGGTGGGCCAATATTGCTCACCCACTGCTTCAAACATCTCGATTGAGGCGATCCCGTCGTATGTGCCTGTCTCATCTCGGTAATCTTGTAATTTGAAGGTCACAAGATCCGAAAGACCTGCTTTTTCAATGCGTTCAACGGCATAGTTGAACTGTTCTTGGCTGATCGTCAGGCCCGTGACCTTTAGGCCGCGTTCCTTGGCTGCGTATTCCGCAAAGCCGCCCCAACCACAGCCGATTTCAAGCACGTGATCACCGGGTTCGACACCCATCTGATCCACCATCATTTCATACTTCTGTATCTGTGCGCTTTCGGTGCTTTCTTGCCCGGTTTTGAACAACGCGGACGAGTAAGTCATCGTATCATCGAGCCATAACTTATAGAAATCATTGCCTAAATCATAGTGGGCTGAGATATTCTTGCGTGCCTGTTTCTTAGTGTTGCGCTGAAGCCAGAACCGCACTCTCTCATAGGCTTTGACCAGTGTTAGGGCGGGATAGCCGTCATAAATGGCTTCATTGTCCGCATGCACAAAATCAAAGAAGGCCATCAGGTCGGGGGTGTCCCACCAGCCGTCCATGTAGGCTTCACAAAAGCCAACATCACCATCGCGTACCGTGCGGGCAAACAGGTCCACGTTATGAACATGCACTTCAGCAACCGGACCGGGCTGGGGACCCTCAACCCGAAAGCTGCGGCCATCGGGGAGGTGAATATCCAGACGTCCGTTTTGGACCAACTGTGCCACTGCAAAAACGCGGGCAAAATAGCGTGGGAGATTTTTTTGACCGTCGGTCGTCGTCAGAAGTGTCATTCGCGTTCCTGTCGCAGGATGTGTAAGGCCAAGTTGACAGATAGTGCGGTTCTTAACAAGTGCCGCATATAGTTACATTTTTAGAAAGGTTAACTGGCTTTTAAGGCTGAATAAGCCTCTAGAGCGCGGACCCGACCTTCGGATGTGTCAATCAAAGGACGCAAGGGGTAGCCATCCTTGACGTTCATGTTCCAACTTTCGGGAATGGCGTCAAAATAGCTTAGTGCTGTGGGCTGAGGATTCGGGTCCTGTTCCGCAATCCAACGTCGCCGATATTGCCCCTTCGGATCGAATTTCTCGGCTTGGGTTTCTGGATTGAACACGCGGAAATAGGGCGATGCATCGGGGCCGGAACCTGCCGCCCATTGCCAGCCCATAGCGTTGCTCGCGGGGTCCCAGTCAATCAGACAGTCGGCGAACCACGCCTCACCAATCTTCCAATGCGTCAATAGGTGTTTGGTCAGGTAGCTTGCGACCAACATGCGCGCGCGGTTGTGCATATAGCCAGTCACATACATCTCACGCAGGCCAGCATCGACCACGGGCAAGCCCGTCTGAGCGCGACGCCAGCTTTCGGCCTGTGGCCCATCGGTTTGCCATCCGAACTGGTCCCATTCGGGGCGCCAATTTTCGGTCGTGATCCGCGGCGTGTGATAGACAAGGTGATAGGCAAACTCGCGCCAAACCAGCTCTTTCAAGAATGTTTCGGCCTGTGTGTAACCTCGCTCCAAAGCTGCGCGGCCTGCCAAATAGGCAGTGCGCGTCGAGATTTCTCCGTAGGTTAGGTTTTCCGACAGGCGGCTGGTGCCGTCTTCGGCCAACATATCGCGGGCTGAGTTATAGCGATCAATTCGGCTGTCGATGAATGCCTCAAGACGCGCACGCGCGGCTGCCTCACCCACAGTGACATGGGCACTAACGATGTCCGCGCCCCGTCCCATCGCGCGACCAAGATCCCACGAAGCAAGTGCCTCAGACTTAGGCCAAGCATCTGGTGCAGGAATTTTGCCGGGTTCGGGCAAGGTGGTACCTGGGTCACGGTCCCGAACGGTTTTCCAATAAGGGGTGTAAACCTTGTAGAAACTGCCCTGCCCTGTCTCAACCGTCCAAGGTTCAAACAGCAGGTGCCCGTTGTGACTGTTGGCGTCCAACCCTGCGTGGCGCAATCCGTCCTTGACGTCTGTGTCGCGGCTGCGGGCCACAGGATCATAGAGCCGGTTCCACATCACCGTCTTGGCGCCTGTTTCCGTGGCCAGCGTTTTCAAGACTTCAAGCGCGTCACCCTTACGCAGGATCAGCTGGCTGCCTTTGGCTTCAAGATCTTTGGCGATCTGCGCGATGGACAGCCCCAGCCGCCACAATGGTGCAGCGCCTTGGGCTTCAGTCTCGGGATCAAGGACAAAGACCGGTATGACCGGCGCACCAGTTGCGATCGCGGCACTTAGCGCGGGGTTATCGGCAAGCCGCAGGTCGCGGCGCATCCAGTACAAAATAGGGGGCGTGGGCATGTGATCTCCAACATCGGCTACCCCCTCATTTAGGACTGTGCACAGGTTTTCCACCCTCATTTAGTGGTTGTGCCACAGATTTTAGATATCCAACCCCAAAGCACAAATGGCCTCCGAAGGGGCCACTCGCTATCGTTTATTAATGGGTCTATTCAGCTGGGCTTACCGTTGTTTCAAGACCGTGCTTTTCGCGTAGACCATCGCGCCAGATTGCCTTGACGAGGGCGATGCCCATCAAAACCATCACAAAGCTGAACGGCAGCGCGCCGATGACCATGGCCGTTTGGATTGCGCCCAAACCGCCTGCGATAATCAAGCCGCCGACCACAAACGCAAGTGCCGCACCCCAGAACAGGATGTGCGGCCGTGCCTTGGGCCCTTCGTCGCCGGCTGCGTTGATCGTGTTGATGATCAACACCGCGCTATCGGCTGAGGTCACGAGGTAGGTCAAAAGCAAGATCACAACGATGACAGACATGATCCAAGCAAGGCTCTCGGAGAGGATGACGGCCAGCATCGCGAACAGCTGATCAGCTTGGCCCGCGCCGGTGATGGCCCCGTTAGCAGCCCCGTTCAGTTCCAAATCGATGGCGGTACCGCCCACAATCGCAAACCAGACAAAACACATCAGTGCAGGGATAATCATCGCCCCCAAGACGTATTCGCGGATCGTACGGCCCTTGGATATCCGCGCCAGAAACACACCGACAAAGGGCGCGAATGCGATCCACCAAGCCCAATAGAAGATGGTCCAGCCACCTTGCCAACCAGCCAAGGCATCGCCCTGCTCCGTTCCGTCAGCGGACCACACCGTGAGGATGTTGCCAGGGATAGAGGCCAGATAATCCCAAATGCCCAAAAACAGCGCCTGTAGGCCAAAGAACGTCGACCCAAACGCCAAGAAGAACGCGAGGATAAAGAACGACAGCCCCATGTTGATGTTCGAGAGCCACTTGATGCCCTTGCCCACACCCGAAAGTGCCGAAAGGGTCGAGGCCCCCATAATCACCACAAGGGCGACCACAATCCCGGTGGTCGAGGAACTGACGCTGCCGTCCGCCGCGGTCACCTGAAGCCAATCGCCAAAGCCAATCCGCACGAGGCCCGAGACGAATTGCTCAACCCCAAAACCCAAGGTTTGAGCCACGCCCAAAACGGTCGCGACAACAGCCACCACATCTACGGTGTGTCCAATTGGACCTGACAGTTTCGCGCCAAAGATGGGGGTCAGCGCCGAGCGGATCGTCAGTGGCAGCCCCCGCCGGTAGGAGAAAAAGCCTAAAGCAAGCCCGACGATTGCATAGGACGCCCATGCGGCCAGCCCCCAGTGCGTGAACGACCAAACATAGGCCGACCGAACGTTACCGGCAGTTGATCCTTCGGTTTGGCCCATGATCGTCGATGGGTTTGAGGCCCAGTGATACATCGGCTCAGCCGTGGCAAAGGTCAGCATCCCGATGCCAATCCCTGCCCCGAACATCATGGAAAACCATGAAAAATTCGAAAACTCAGGGCGGTCCGTTTCCAGCCCCAATCGCATGCGTCCTGCTGATGGCCATAGCGCCAGCACGAAACACAAGACCACGAAGAACGCCATTGCATAGACGTACCAGTAGCTAAACGAGGCCAGGATAAACCCGTTAATAGACCCCAGCACACTGGCCGCTTGGTCCGGAAAGGCGATAGCCCAGATAATAAGCGCCCCGACCAAGATTTTGGCCGTGACCGTGACGTCTTTTGTAAAGCCTTTGTAGAAGCCACTCGCCGCCGTTTTGATCGGCAGCATTGTGATTGGTTCTTTGATTGGCATAATCTCAGTCCCTGTTTTTTTAATAATTTTGTAGGTCAAGCCTAACACAGAGGTCACAATTTGCAAAAACCAATGAAAACGCGCGCCCGGATGGATCCGAACGCGCGAAAGTGTTTTGGGCAAAGTGATTTAGAGCCAGTGCTTAGGCGTTTACGTCCACAACGACGCGGCCTTTGACGTTGCCCTTAAGGATGTCACGACCCAGTTGCGGCAAATCGCTAAGAGTAGCGGGCTGCACCATGGCTTCTAGCTTTTCCATGGGCAGATCGCTTGCGATACGCTTCCACGCAGCGACGCGGTTTTCATAGGGTTGCATGACGCTGTCGATGCCCAACAGGTTCACACCCCGCAGCAGGAACGGGATGACTGTGGCTGGCAGGGCCGCACCACCCGCAAGGCCCACTGCAGAGACGCTAGCGCCATACTTCATCTGACCCAAGACGCGGGCGAGCATGTCGCCGCCCACTGCATCGACGCAACCGCCCCAAGTTTCGGTCTCCAGCGGACGCTTGGTTGTCTCGTTGATGTCTTCGCGGGCCACGATCTGTGTCGCGCCGAGGTCTTTGAGGTAATCGGCCGTCTCGGGCCGACCTGTCACGGCGGCAACCTCGTGGCCGAGGTTCGACAAAATCGCTGTCGCGACCGAGCCAACCCCACCCGCCGCACCCGTCACCAGTACAGGACCGTCTTTGATGCCGTGTGCCTCAAGTGCCATGACCGCGAGCATGGCGGTAAAGCCCGCAGTGCCGACAGCCATCGCCTGGCGTGTTGTGATACCTTCGGGCAATGGGACCAGCCAATCCGCGTTAACACGGGCCTTTTGGCCGTAGCCGCCCCAATGGGCTTCACCCACGCGCCAGCCTGTAAGAACGACCTTGTCGCCTGGTTTGTAGCGGTCATCGTCCGATGCCTCTACAGTGCCGGCAAAGTCGATGCCGGGCACGTGCGGATAGTTCCGGACCAAGCCGCCGCCGGGCCCAATGCACAGCCCGTCTTTGTAGTTCACGGTCGAGAATTCCACCGCAACAGTAACGTTGCCCGCAGGCAAATCGTCCAGTGTCAACGATTGCACCGCTGCGTGGGTCTTGCCTTCATCGTCTTTGGTCACAACCAGAGCGTTGAACATGGGGTTCTCTCCTTAAATCCAGAATTTTTCTTTAACGAGGGCCCCCTTGGGGCCGTCGGGTGTTTCGACCGTCAGTTCCGTGCCGTCGTCCCAATGGGTCATGCGGACCATGCCAATTCCGACCGAACCGCCGAAATCAGGCGATGTCGCAGCCGAGGTTACCTGCCCCACCTGCTTGCCCTTAGCCATAAGCTTCCATGGACGGTCGCAAGGGCCAACAGGCCCATCAATCGCGATGGCGCGGATTTGCTTGACCGGACCTTCTTTGGCAACGCGCAACAACGCATCCCGCCCGACGCAACCAATCGCGGTCTGCGTATTGCAGAATTTGCCAAGGCCACATTCGTGGGGTGTGTTTTCGCGTGTCATGTCGTTCCCATAGGACAACAGGCCACCCTCAATCCGCTCAATCAAATTGGGACAGCCAGCATGCACGTCCAAATCCTTGCCGGCCTCCATCAGCGCATTCCACAAGGGCATGCAGATATCGGCCCCTTCCACGTAAATCTCAAAGCCGCCCTGTTTCGAATAACCCGAGCGCGCGATGATCATGTCGCGGCCTTGGAAATCAAAATGACCAAAGCGGAAGAACCGCAGATCTGACACAGTGCTGCCAAAAACGCGCGACATCAGCTCATCCGCCTTGGGACCTTGGATCGCAAGGGGGCTGACGTCCGGCTCATCCACCAACACGTCCAAGCGGTAGCCATATGCAATGCCCTTGACCCACAGCAAGAGATCGCTGTCGGCAATGGAGATCCACCAACGGTCCTCGGACAGTTTGACGGCTACGGGGTCGTTCAGCATGCCGCCCGTTTCATCCACTGTCGGAATGTAGAAACACTGCCCCGGCAACATGCCGCGAAGGTCACGTGGTGTGAGCATCTGCATCAAGCGAGCAGCATCTGGTCCGCGCAACTCCACCTGCCGCTCAACCGCGACATCCCAAATCTGCACCGCGGATTTGAGGTGGTGATAGTCTTCCTCAACCGAGCGGAACACCGTCGGCAAGAGCATGTGGTTATAGACTGTGTACCCTTTGGCACCAGCGGCCTCTACACCTTCGGCAAAGTTGGTGCGACGCAGGCGACGCGAAAACGCGATTGCGGCCATGTTAGATCCCTCCAAAGATCATAAAGACGGCTTTAAAGTGGCTTGGGGCCACCCCAGTTGATCGGGCAGATCTCGGCGGATTTGCCACCAAAATCCCAAACACGTCCGTAGTCACGGACCTTGGAACGCAGGCCAGTCGCGGCGATGATGTCTGGGCCCATCCAGTACTTGGAGTTAGACACCATAACGGGGTGATCGGGGCTTTTGCCTTCGATCATCTCGATCTCACCTTGGATTTTGCGTCCAATGTTGATGGAGCGTTTTTTGCCCTCGCGCACGATTTCAACGGGGGCACGTTCGGCACCAATGATTTCGGATACTAGCATGGTGAACAGACCCGTGGTGCCACCAGCGGCCCCGGACAGGATTTGCAGCAGGCCGTTATAGGCTTTGCCGGTCGCGTTTTCGTCCACGTAGGCCGCGACCTTCCAGTTGCCCTCACCCATGCGGCCCGGAATATCGACCAGCAGCCCGACGTTCAAACCTGCAAGGCTTTCGCCCTCAAAGTGGCCATCATCAATCGCGATGGCCATCCAAGCGTGGCAATGCCCTTCGGTGGGAGGGTGCGCGCCAAGCGAGACGACGCAAGGACAAAACACAGTGCATGAGCAGTTGAGAAACAGCTCGCCCTGAATGGCCCAGTTTGTCGGGTTCATTGTGCGGCGGCCCGGGTTGGGCATCCGTTGATCGATCCGTTGCGATATGGGCAACCGGTCTGCGTCAGCGCGTTGTTTGGTCATATCAGGCTCCGTTGAACAGAATGTTTGCCGCCAGCACGAGGCCGCCAGCGATGAGGGCAAAGCCCATTGGTTTCGTAAGGCGATGGCCAATTTGCGGCAGTTTTTCGAGGACCATGAACAGGGTTGCCGCCCCCATCCACAAAAGGCTCATCACGCCGCCCGCAAAGCCAAGCGCCATGAACCCCCAGCAACAGCCGACACAAAATGCACCAAGCCGCAGGCCCATGCGCAATCCGCCCACAAAGCCGGTGCGCCAGTGGCCCAAAAAGTAATGCATCGGCGCGTGGCACACGCCGTGGCAGATTTCTTTGGTACGGCTGAATTGAAAAGCCCCGACAGCTATCAAAATGGCCGCCGTGATCCACAATGACGTCGCAGCGCCCATCATGTCCAACAACCCTGCCCCGCGAAGCCCCAACTGCAATGCCGCGATACCGGCAGCGAACACCACCCAAACGGCAAAGTAGCCCAGCAATACGCCGGCCCACCCAGCCCGAGTGCCATCAGCGTTTGCAATCAGGTCTTCGTAGGCGCGCAGCGTCGGGACGAGTGTTGGTAACATCATCGCGGCCATCATTGCCGCCCACATGATAAACAGAGGCGTAAAGCTGCCCATCATCATGTCCATCATCATCGGGTTCATTGAAGGCGTCGCACGGCCAAAAACGTCTAGCCCCATGCCAATGCTCATGGCATACATAAGCCACCAAGCCGCAAGAATGCTGGCAAAGAATACTAGCCACAAAGTGGACCGAATGACTGACTGCATCGTGCGAACCCTCCCCCGACTCAAATGGCCGTTTTGCGTGGGGCAGCTTGTCGCAGTTTTTCAATTGTCTGACAAATGAAAAACACGTCACCATCTGCCTCTGATTTATCGGCGCAAATTGCCGATGCGCTGCGCCAAGAAATTATCTCAGGTGTGCTCTTGTCCGATGATCGTCTCCCTTCGGAGGCTGATTTGTGCGAGAAATTCGTTGTTTCGCGCAGTACCGTGCGCGAGGCGCTGAAACGGCTGGCCGCACAGAACCTGATCCGTACCCAACGCGGTCATACGGGCGGCGCATTTGTGAACAAGCTGACGTTTGACGCCGCTGTCACACAGCACATCGGAACGTCCACTCTTCTCTTGTCGATGAATGCCGTCAGCTTTGAGACAGCCTGCGAGGCCCGCTTTACGCTGGAACGTGCATGTGCGGCCCTCGCCTGCGCCCGACGCGAACGTGAAACGTTTGAGTTGATGAAGGCCGAGGTGGATCGGCAGAGTGATCCGACCCTGAGTGATGAAGCGTTTTGCGCCAGTGACGTCGCATTTCACCGGGCCTTTGTGGATGCCGCTGATAATCCGGTTCTGTCCTATCAGCTCGCCGGCGCGGTTGAGGCGATGCAGCCTTTGATGAACATGATCACGTTTCCCGCGCGGGACCGGGCCCGCATCGTGGCGCTGCATATCGGGATGGCCAATGCGCTCAAGGCGCGTGACCCGGATGAGGTGACTGCACTATTACATGAGCTGGAAACCTATACGCTGGAATTGGCCGATACATACCGCGCGCGCCGGGCGGGCATCTGACATCGATATATCACGCTTGAAGCGGCGGCCCTGCGGCTCTAGTTTCCGCTTCAACCGAATGGTCCAACGGGAGTGACCCATGACACTGAAACTCACCCTTTTGACGGGCACAGCCCTCGCACTTGCCTCTGCGGCACAGGCCGATTTGCTGGTCTTTGACTACGCAGGCTTCGAAGATCCTGCATTCCACGCGGATTACGTGACCAAGCATGGGCAGAGCCCAGATTTCTCGTTCTTCGGAGACGAGGAAGAAGCCTTCCAAAAGCTCCGCTCGGGCTTCAAGGCGGACGTGACACACATCTGTGCGGGCTCAGCCACCAAATTCATCGAATCCGGCATTATCGCGCCTTGGGATACGTCGAAGCTGGATCAATGGGGCAACCTTGATACTGACCTTGCGGGTGAGCAGATCAGCGGCCAAGGCGAAGTGTTCTTCCTGCCGGTCGACTATGGTTCGACCGCGATCGCCTACAATGCCGAAGACGTGCCAGCCGAAGACGTGGCCTCGCTCAACGTCTTTTTGAACCCAAAGTACGCGGGCCGCATGACCCTGCCCGACAACGTGGATGATGCCTATGCACTTGGGTACTTGGCCACAGGTACGACCAACTGGCAGAATGCAACACCCGAGCAGTTTGCCGCGGCTTCCGACTGGCTGCGTCAGGCACATGCCAATCTGCGCACCTACTGGACCGATCCTGCGGAACTGAGCCAACTCCTTGCCTCCGGTGAGGTTCTGGTCAGCTGGGCTTGGAATGAAACGCTGCCGACAATGGTTGATGAGGGCTTTCCCATTGGTTTCCAGCGCGAAGCGGCTGAGGGGTCTTCGCTGTGGCTGTGTGGCTATGTGAAAATGGCCGAGGGCACCGGCGCATCCGAAGATCTGGTGTATGATTTCGTGAACTCTATGCTGGCACCATCCTCCACCACCGCCCTATTGGATGCAGGCTACGGCCAGTCCAACGCGGTTGCGATGGCGGACAAAGGCGAAGAGGCTCTTGTGGCATCTGGCCTCGGCCAAATCAGCGCGCCGGTTTTGGCTCAGCTGCCCATGGATGGACGTCTGCGCGAGATGCAGGCGGCAGAATTTGAGAAAATCAAAGCCGGTTTCTGATCACCCCTTTGACTGACTATGAACGCGCCCCGGATGTACGTAACGTCGCCGGGGCGTTTTCATTGGTCCAATCGCTTGGCTGCGCCGTACATTATTAAAAGGAGCTTTTGAGCATGGACCTAATTTTCAATCTGATATTTGTGGCGCTGTCTGTTGGGCTTGGCGCCATAGGTTGGCTCGCGCCCCGCTACACCATGAGCCTACTTGGTCTCACGGATGGCAGCGTGCGCGGCATGGGTACGTCAGAAATTCGGGCCGCGTCGGGGGCATTGTTTGTTCTGGTGGGCGTTGGCGCGTTGATCATGAACACACCTGCAGGCTACGCGATGATTGGTTTCGTCTGGCTGGGCGGCGCTATGGGGCGGGTTACCTCGGGCGTGCTAGAAGGCTGGACCCAGCGTAAGTTCGGCTTCTTCGTCACAGAACTGATTGTGGGTGTCGGTGCTTTGGCTGTGAACTGGCCCCACCTCTGAACCCTTGCACCTTGGGCGGTAGGGGCTTATATCAGGGGTGTCTCGGCAACGGGACTATCGTGATAAACGCGCTCGTAATACACGGCTCGGACCCGGGGGCGGTACCCGGCGACTCCACCAACACTCCCTTCATTTGAGGGACGCGCGGGGTCGAAACAGGATCGACGGACGTTTAAAGGTGTTAGCTTTCACGCGGCGGGATACCACCGTTATTGGTTCACTTAAGCTAGTTGCAAATGACAACAATGCTCCGGTAGCCCTGGCTGCGTAAGCAGTTCGGAAAACCGAAAATTAAGTCCTAGCGCTTAGCAGCTCTAGGCGGGGTTCGCAGGTACCTGGCAACAGAAACCTGCACTTAACTTCCCTCTCAAATTGCAACGCGTTAACTATGGCATTGACCATAGAATCCCCTATGGTGGTACCTGACCAATTTGACAAAAGAGTGTTCGCGATGACTGCATCTATCGACTACGGAAATCTGATGCACAATGCGATGCGTGGCCTCATTCAGGATGTATTGACGCGGGTCGCTGAACAGGGCCTTCCCGGGGATCACCACTTCTTTATCAGTTTTGATACCACGCACTCAGGCGTGGCCATCGCGGACCGACTGCGCGAACGTTACCCCGAAGAAATGACCATCGTTATCCAGCATTGGTTCGAAGACCTGATCGTAACCGACAAGGGGTTTTCAATCACGTTAAACTTTGGCGACACGCCCGAGCCGCTTGTTGTGCCCTTTGATGCGCTCAAGACGTTTGTTGATCCTTCTGTCGAATTTGGTCTTCGGTTTGAAACTCAGGACATGCCCGATGATCCTGACGCTGATGACGACGATAGCGATGATGATGACCAACCAGAGCCCCCCAAAGGGGATGGACAGGTGGTCTCGTTGGATCAATTCCGCAAATAACAAACCAGCCTCCTGCGACACGTGCGCATTTGTGCCCGGCGCTTGGACTCGTTAAACGGCATGCAACAGCATACCGCACTTGAGGGATTCATATTATGACCACCACCCGCACCGAGACTGACAGCTTTGGCCCCCTTGAGGTCCCGTCGGACAAGTATTGGGGCGCACAGACCCAACGCTCGATCATGAACTTCCCCATCGGTTGGGAGAAACAGCCCGTGGCCATCGTGCGCGCCCTAGGTGTAATCAAGCAGGCCTGCGCCAAAGCGAACACAGCATCCGGCAAGCTGCCCGCCCAAATAGGTGAGGCCATCCAAGCCGCCGCTGCCGAAGTCGTTGCGGGCAAGCTGGATGACAACTTTCCACTGGTCGTCTGGCAGACCGGGTCAGGCACGCAGTCCAACATGAATGCCAACGAGGTGATCGCCAACCGCGCAATCGAAATGCTGGGCGGCACATTGGGCACCAAAGACCCCGTCCACCCGAACGACCATTGCAACATGGGGCAGTCTTCGAATGACACCTTCCCCACCGCTATGCACATCGGCACCGCAATGACGGCGCGCGACATGTTGTTGCCCGGCCTCGTGAAACTGGCCGAAGCGCTAGAGGCAAAAGTGGCCGAGTTCGACGGCATTATCAAAATTGGCCGGACCCACACGATGGATGCCACACCACTGACGCTGGCCCAAGAATTCTCGGGCTATGCACATCAGGTCCGCATGGGGATCGCGCGGATTGAAGCAGCCCTGCCCCGTATCAACGAACTGGCACAAGGCGGCACAGCCGTCGGGACCGGGCTGAACACCGCACCAGGTTGGAGCGAGGAAGTCGCCGCCAATATGGCCGAAATCACCGGCCTGCCCTTTGTCACGGCACCCAACAAGTTCGAAGCCTTGGCCGCCCATGACGCAATGGTTGAGATGTCCGGTGCGACCAAAACTGTGGCCGCGTCGCTCTTCAAAATCGCAAACGACATCCGTCTGCTGGGCTCTGGCCCGCGCTGTGGACTGGGCGAATTGATGCTGCCCGAAAACGAGCCTGGCTCATCCATCATGCCCGGCAAAGTGAACCCAACGCAGTGCGAAGCCCTGACTCAGGTGTGCGCCCACGTGTTCGGCAACGACGCAGCCGTTGGTTTTGCAGGATCGCAGGGGCACTTTGAGCTGAACGTTTATAAGCCTATGATGGCTTATAACGTGTTGCAATCCATGCAGCTTTTGGGTGACGCAGCCGTCGCCTTTACCGATAATTGTGTGTCGGGCATCCGCGCCAATGAGGATCGCATCGCTAAAATTATGCGCGAAAGCCTGATGCTGGTGACAGCACTCGCGCCCACCATCGGCTATGACAACGCAACAACGGTTGCTAAAACCGCGCACAAGAATGGTACAACCCTCAAGGAAGAAGCCATTGCGCTGGGGTTTGTGGACGAAGAGACGTTTGAAAAAGTCGTACGCCCCGAACAAATGATAGGGCCGAAGTAAGGATCACGTTTGAGCAATAAGAACGTCACCAATCTTAACCGCGCCCGAAAATCCCGGGCGCGGACTGAGAAAGCGGCGCAAGGCGCTGAGAATGCGGTCAAGTTCGGCCGCACCAAGGACCAACGCGTACGCGAGCAATTGTTGGACGCTAAGGCGAAGGCCACGCTTGATGGCCATCAAATCGGGGATGCGCCCGAGACCCCAGACACATGAGCCGGCCTAAAAAACGTTCACTCACCTTGCGCGGACACCGGACAAGTGTATCTCTGGAAGACGAATTTTGGGAGGCCTTCGGTGCAATTGCTACCCGTGAAGGTAAAAGTATCAATGCGTTGGCCGCTGAAATTGATGCAGAACGTGTTTTGAAATCAGGCCTTGCTGGGGCCATCCGGCTGTATGTTTTAGCGTGGTATCAAGCGCGCGATTAGGAGGCATCCTGCAACACGCGCAACACTTCGTCGCGTGGCACGTCGGCGGTGACAAAGGCCGCGCCAATTCCGCGCGCAAGGATGAACCGCAACTGTCCGGCGACCACCTTTTTGTCTTGTCCCATTAGGGTCAATAGTGCTGCTGCATCAGGCAGATCACCGGAGATGTCTCGCAAATCCCGCATCATACCCATCTGGGATAGATGCTCACGCACGCGACTTGGTGCCTCTTGGCTACAAAGACCCAAACGAGACGACAGCTCAAACGCGAGCGCGCAGCCGATGGCCACACCCTCGCCGTGCAACAGGCGCGCGCCGTCATATCCCGTTGCGGCTTCTAGCGCGTGGCAGAACGTATGGCCTAAGTTCAAAAGTGCCCGATCACCCTGTTCGGTTTCATCCCGTACCACGATGTCAGCCTTCATTTGCACGGACCGCGTCACAGCCTGTTGGCGCAAATCCATGTCACCTTTTGCAAGGTCTGGTCCGTGTGCTTCGAGCCATGCAAAGAAATCCGCATCGCCCAAGAGCCCGTACTTGGCGACTTCACCGTAGCCGGCCAGGAAGTCCCGTGGCGTCAATGTGCCCAGAACCTCAACATCCGCCAACACAAGTGTGGGTTGATGAAACGCCCCTACAAGGTTTTTGCCGTGCCGTGTGTTGATCCCGGTCTTGCCGCCAACCGAGCTATCGACCTGCGCCAGCAAGGACGTCGGGATCTGCACAAAGCGCACACCCCTGCGCAAGATCGCAGCTGCAAAGCCAACCAAATCACCAATGACGCCGCCGCCAAAGGCCACGACCATATCGCCACGCTCAACTTCGTGATCTAGCAGCCACTCGACACAGGTTTGAAGATGTGCCCATGATTTTGTGGTCTCACCGGGGTCTAGTTCAAGAACCGGACCATCGAGTTCGGCCGCTTTGAGGGACGATTTAAGAGTTGCTAGGTGCAAACCAGCCACACGTGTTTCTGTAATGACAAACACCCGGGGCCGCTTGAGCAGTGGCGCAATCGCGGCTCCGGCCTCGGCCAAAAGACCCGCTCCGATCCGTACGTTGTAGGCACGCTTACCCAGCGGCACATGGACTACATTTTCGCTCATCCCAAGGTCTCCGTCAAAATGCCTGCGTCCATCAGAACGCCAATGACGACGTCCACCATGGCCTCAATGCTGTATTCTGGGTGACACTCGGCCACCAAATCCGCCATCTCATAAGACGGCGTGCGCGCGGCTAACAGGTCGGCCAAGGTTTGCTTGGGATTCTCGGTCCGCAATAAGGGTCGCGTATCTTTGTGTTTCACCCGCGACCACAGCAATTCGATATCTGCGCGCAACCACACTGCAACGCCGTGCCCCGAGATGAGATTCCGCGTTTCAGGGCGCAGATACGCCCCACCACCCGTGGAAATAATTGCAGGTGCCTCACGCAAAAGCCGTGCGATGACTTCGGCCTCACGGGCCCTGAAAAACGTTTCACCGTCGCGGGCAAATATCTCTGCGATGCTACAGGCTGCAGCTTGCTCAATCTCGGCGTCAGAATCGCGAAACATCACCCCGAGGCGTTTGGACAAGGCCATCCCCACAGCGGATTTTCCGGCCCCCATCATCCCGACCAAAACCACTGGTTTCAGCAGGACAAGCGAGCAGGCATTCGCGGTTGGCAGGTGTTCGCGCAAGTTTGATGGCTCCGTTAGGTGGCGTGGTGCGGCTGAGAGTGCTATTTATAACTTGGGCATAAAAGCAACAGAAGGCAGCGTCCATGGGCAGACTGGTAAAATATCTCGTGATCCTCGCGATTTTGGGTGCGGGGGGGCTGTATGGCTATTCGTATCTTTTGACCGCAGACGTGGCACCTGTGTCTTTGGTGGTACCGGTTGATGTTAACTAAGACTGCTGCAAGCGTTGCGGCGCTTGGGCTTTTTCTGTCAGGGGCGTTCGCGTCAGAGACCAGTGAAGCCGGTCCGCCGCCAGAAGGGCCGCGCTCTGCGATTGAGTGGTTGACGGACCCTGCGTCCTTGATGCGATTGATCGTTGAACCCGAGGCAGAGGCAGAGCAGACCCGCGATCCAATCCAAACCACGCTGCTTGGCGGGCCAACCTTGGGTGGTGTTGGGCTGTTGTCACCCCTGATCACTGGATTGCCGCAGGATACATTTGCCAATGCGCGGCCTGAGCGTTTGTTGACATTACTGTCTGATTTGCGCCCCAGTGATTTGCCTGCATTGCAGGACCTGACCTTGGTTTTGTTGCTGGCGGAATTGACACCACCAACCACCGCTGACGGGGGCACTGCGCTGTTGCGCACCCGGGTGGAGCGGTTGATTGCGTTTGGGGCCATTGATCAGGCCCAAGCGTTGCTGGAACAAGCCGGGGCCGATACGCCCAAGTTGTTTGACCTCTGGTTTGATGTGTCCCTTCTCAGCGGGGATGACACGAGTGTTTGTGAGGCGTTACGCCGTGCACCGGATCTGACCCAAGATCTGGGCACGCGTATTTTTTGCCTGTCGCGCGGTGATGATTGGGCGGCAGCGTCTCTCACGCTTGAAGCGGGGCGCGCTCTTGGTGCGATTGCCGCCGAAGACGCCCTATTGCTCGGCCAGTTTTTAGATCCAGAGGCCTACGAAGGCACATCCCTGCCGTCACTTCCGGGTCAAATGACGCCCTTGCGTTTTCGACTTTTGGACGGGTTGGGCGAGCCGCCTGCGACACTGGCCCTGCCCCTTGCCTATGCGGTTTCGGACTTGCGCGACACTATTGGTTGGAAGGCTCAGATTGAGGCAGCTGAACGTCTTGTGCGAACCCAAGCTATCGCGCCAGAGCGGCTGCGCGCGCTGTATTCCGCGCGCAAGCCAGCGGCATCGGGCGGCGTGTGGGACCGTGCAACCGCATTTCAAACGTTTGACGGCGCCTTACAATCAGGCGATCCGGGCGCCATCGCAAACGCCCTGCCCGAGGTTTGGGCGGCGATGTCGCGCGCGGGTCTTCAGGTTCCCTTTGCTCGGATGTTTGGGGCCGAGTTGACCGACTTGCCACTTGCGCCGTCGGCGGCGCAACTGGCGTTCAAGATCGGGCTCCTCTCCAAGGATTATGAGGAGGTCGCAGCCTCCGATGCACGCTCTGACTTGCCTCGGGATGTGTTTGCACGCTCCGTCGCGATGGGGGTTGCCGCAGATCCGCGTGGGCTGGGGCCCTTGGCTGAGGCAATCACTTTGGGCTTCACCCTCCCGCAGGTGCCAGAACCTTTTGCCGCCCTCGTGGCTGATAATCGTTTGGGAGAGGCCTTGTTGCGGGCCCTTTTGCTATTGCAGGACGGTGCGCAAAGCGATCCGGGTGATATTGCTGCTGCCCTTGCGTTGCTGCGGACCAATGGGTTGGAGGCTGTTGCTCGGCAAACAGCACTGCAATTGATGTTGATGGAGCGCGCGACATGAGTGCGCCTCGCAACGCCGCCCTTTGGGTCGATACCTTCATTGAAGCGCAAGCCGCCGAATTGGATGCTGCCCAGAACACGCAGTTAGCCTATGCGCGGGATTTGATGGATTTCGTGGCGTGGTCCGATGCGCCGGGCAATGTGTTCTCAGAGATCACCAAGGCCGATGTTGAGGCTTATTTGATCCATTGTGAGGCGCAAGGATTGGCCGCATCAACCCGTGCGCGGCGCCTGTCCGCGCTCAAGCAACTGTTTCGTTTTGCCTATGAAGAAGGCTGGCGCACGGACAATCCTGCGATGCAGATCAAAGGACCTGGCAAGACGAAGTCTTTGCCACATACCTTGCCGCCTGAGGCGGTTGAGGCTCTGCTTTTGGCAGCTGAACAAACCGCAGAAACCAAATTTGACCGCGCCCGCGATACCGCTCTGGTGCGCTTGTTGTATGCCACGGGCATGCGCGTTTCTGAATTGGTTGGGTTGCCTGTCGCGGCTGTGCGGGGCAACCCAAATATGGTGTTGGTTCGGGGCAAAGGGGGCCGTGAACGCATGGTGCCGCTGTCCCCCGATGCACGAGAGGCCGTTGGTCTCTGGCTCGAAATGCGCGATGTGCGTGAGGAAACGCGCCGTTTAGAAACGGGTGCGCCCCCGTCGCGGTTCTTGTTTCCATCCAATGGAAAGTTGGGGCACCTGACGCGGAACTGGTTTTTCACCCGGATCAAACGCTACGCGCTTGAGGCCCAGCTCGATCCATCCCACATCACGCCGCACACCCTACGCCACGCATTTGCCACGCATCTGCTGGCGGGCGGCGCGGATTTGCGGGTGATCCAAACCCTTTTGGGTCACGCTGATGTGTCCACGACTGAGATATATACCCATGTGCTTGATGCGCGGTTAAAGGACCTGGTCCTGCAAAATCATCCCTTGTCGGCTGATGCTTCCTAGCAAGCGCCGATCCGATGCTCATGTGAAACGCTCTTGAAAGCCTATCCCAAGGACCCCATACCCTAATCATGACCCCACTTGACGCTTCACTTGCCCTAGAAACCTCTCCCTTTGATGCCGCATTTTGGTGGACGTCCGCGGGTATTGTCGGCCTTTTGTTCATGTCGGCTTTCTTCTCGGGTTCCGAGACTGCATTGACAGCGGCCTCCCGCGGAAAGCTGCGTTCCCAAGCCGATCGTGGCGCGGGCGGTGCCGCGCGTGCCCTACACCTGACCGAAGATAACGAGCGCCTGATTGGGGCCGTCTTGCTGGGCAATAACCTTGTGAATATCCTCGCCGCATCATTGGCGACGGCGCTGTTCACCCGTGCCTTTGGTGAAAGCGGGGTCGCCTTGGCGACGCTAGTTATGACACTTTTGGTGCTGGTTTTCGCGGAAGTTTTGCCAAAGACATACGCGATTTCCAACCCCGAGGTGGCCGCATCGCGGGTGTCCCCAGTGATTGCCGTGGTGATTGTGGTGTTTTCCCCGGTTGTGACGGCCGTTCGGGCGCTTGTGCGGGGGGTGTTAGCGTTGTTTGGGGTGCGGATCGATCCGAATAGCCGGATTATGTCTGCGCAGGAAGAAATCGCAGGTGCCATCTCGCTAGGTCACTCCGAGGGGAGCTTTGAGAAAGAAGACAGGGATCGATTGATGGGCGCCCTCGATCTGGGAGAGCGCACGGTCGAAGAAATCATGCTGCATCGCTCCTCGATTGAGATGGTGGATGCCGATGATGCGCCCGAAAGCATTCTCAGCCAATGTTTGGCGTCGCCCTATACGCGACTGCCCGTCTATCGCGGCGATCAGGAAAACATCATTGGGGTTTTGCACGCCAAAGACCTACTGCGCGCCATGGATCGGCTTATGCGCGGCCCGAACGCGAACGCCGCCGCACTTGAGGCTTTCAAAGTGACTGATGTCGCGATGAAGCCCTATTTTGTTCCAGAAACATCGACACTCGATGAACAAATGCGGCAGTTTCTTCGCCGTCATACTCATTTTGCGTTGGTGGTGGATGAATACGGCGCGTTGCAGGGCCTGATCACGCTTGAAGATATCCTTGAGGAAATCGTCGGCGAAATCACCGATGAGCATGACATTGACGAAGGCAGTGTCCTTGCCCCTGATAGCTTGGGCAATTTTAACGTTGATGGCGCCATGACCATTCGGGACCTGAATCGCGCGTGCGATTGGAACCTGCCTGATGATGAGGCCAATACTGTCGCGGGTTTGGTTATCCATGAAGCGCAGTCAATTCCGACAACGGGGCAGGTCTTTAGTTTTCATGGTTTCAGGTTTGAGATCACATCCCGCGCTGCAAACCGAATTGTCAGCTTGAAAATTAGGCCGCTCAGTTAACCTGACGTACCGTTGCGTATCGACGAAGTGCGGCCAATGGAAAGGTCAAAATAGCTCCAGTCCACTGTCGACCGGTTTAGGTGGCGCAACAATCGGTTCAATTGGGCGATCCGTCACCAGCTTTAATTGTACGCGCCCGGTTGTCGGTTCGAACCGAATTCGGCGTGCCTGAGTGCCGCCTAAGTCCTGCCCTTCAACAGGGATACCCTCATCGTTAAGAAATGACAAAACGAATTCCGCGTTCTTTTCGCCAACGGCTGCGGAACTGCCGATCATGCGCGCACCTCCAAACACCTTTGCCACCAACCTGCTTCGCACCGCACCACTTTTGAGCAGTGCATTGATCAGGCATTCCATCGCGTTGACTTGGGTCATCAAGTCGAATGGATCATTGGATGAATCGTTGGGCAAAACCATGTGGTTCAACCCGCCGACCTTAGCGAGAGGATCAAAAAGGCACGTGGACACGCACGACCCAAGAAGCGTGGACAAAACAACCGATGGGTTGTCAGACACCGCATGCTCACCTTGACCGACGTGCTGCATTTTTGTTGCTTCCTGTACGATGGGTCTAGGCCTTTGCTGTGCGGGAGGCAGGTACGGCTGCTTGAGCGAGCAGAGCATCGCCAATCTTATTTAATGGTAGAACCTCGCAGGCCGCTTCCAATTCAACCGCAGCGCGAGGCATCCCATAGACGACACAGGTAGCCTCGTCTTGGGCGATGGTCATTGCGCCACTGGCGCGTAATCCTTTCATACCGTTTGCTCCGTCCCGGCCCATGCCCGTCAACAAAGTCGCAACCACTTTATCACCGAGGCGCGCCAATGATCCGAAAAGGACATCTACAGCGGGACGGTGTCCCGCGACTTTCTCAGATCCGATCAATTCGACATTGGGTCGGGTGCGTTCAAGACAAAGATGATAATCCCCCCCAGGAGCGATCAACACAGACCCGGGCCGCAGCGGTGTTCCATTTTCTGCGAGCTGAACCTTGGGTGCATATTTCCCATCTAGCCGCGTTGCGAGTGACGTTAAAAACAACTCAGGCATATGTTGAACAATCACCGTTGGGGGGCAGTCAGCAGGAAATCTACTCAGCACGGTTTCTAATGCGTCCACCCCGCCGGTGGATGCACCGATCGCCACTATCTTGCCTGTCCATGCTCCGTGGCGCGTCGGCAAAGGTCGTTTGTTGTCGACACGTTTTTGACCAACGCGTGCACGCGCAGCGGTTTTAACGATAGCCACAAGAGCTTGCCACTCGGATATCTCCGCACGCCGCGGCTTTCCAAAAACATCAACCGCTCCGAGCTGTAGAGCCGTAAGCGCAGCTTCTGAACCTTTGTGGGTCAGTGTCGAAATCATGACCACTGGCGTCGGGCGTAGCCGCATCAACCTGCGCAGAAACTCGATGCCATCCATTTTCGGCATTTCGACATCAAGGGTTAGAACGTCCGGATCGGTTTGCTTGATCAGTTCTCGGGCTTCTATAGGGTTTTCAGCCTCACCAACGACGGAAATTTCAGGGTCAGCTCCAAGAACCAAACTCAAAAGACGCCGAATAGTGGCGGAATCGTCAATAATGAGGACCTTTATAGGGGAGCTTGGGTCAGTTCTGAATGTCGGGTCCATCTCTAGAACTCCCGCCAATCATCTAGATCATCTTGGGGTGCAATCTGTACCGCGCTAACTGCGACTGAGGGTTGGGTCGAAGAAGTGTGTGCTGTACCTTGCAAAGACATCCCTGTGCTGGTGTGACGCTTTCCTGTGTAAACAGGTTGCTCGGTCTTGGCGGGCTCGGAAGGGGTAACTTCAGCATCAATTCTGAAATGCCGAATAAGCTGTAAAAGAGTATCAGCATCGGTGTTGAGGGATTGACTGGCGGCGGTTGTTTCCTCGAACAAAGCTGCATTTTGTTGGGTGACTTGATCCAGTTGGCCCATCGACGTGTTGATCTCACTCAAGACGGAGCTTTGCTCCTTTGCGGAGTGTTCAATATCACTGACGTGCTCTGATATGTTGGTCACAAAGCCAACAATCTCTTGCAAGGCAGTCCCGGCCTTACCCACGAGATCGACACCGTGGCTCACCTGTTTTCTGCTTTCGGATATGAGGTCATTTATCTCTTTGGCGGCTTCGGAGGACCTATGTGCTAGGGACCGGACCTCTGATGCTACAACAGCAAAGCCTCGCCCTGCATCGCCGGCTCTTGCGGCCTCCACGCCGGCATTCAGGGCCAATAGGTTCGTTTGAAAGGCGATGTCGTCAATGACGCTGATGATCTTGGACATCTTGGAAGAGGATGAAGATATAACGCCCATGGCCGAAACTGCTTCGGTGACGACCAAACCACTCTGCTCAGCATTCGCCTTCGCGGCACAAACAACACCATTGGCTGCCGTGGCGCCTTCGGCTGCAGAAACCACTGATGCCGTGATCTCTTCGATGGCGGCAGCGGTTTCTTCCAGCGTTGCGGCTTGCTTCTCAGTTCGGGTTGAAAGGTCGGCGGCGGCATTACTTATCTCCGCGACTTCACCTCGGATGCTCTCTGCATTGGTGCGGACGTCTTGCATGGCTTTGGCAAGCCGAGAACTGGTAGAATTGAAGTCAAGCCGGAGCTTTTCGTATTGGGTTCCAAACGTATTTTCTATTGTGGCCTGCAGATCTCCATCTGCCAGCTTGTTCAAGCCTACCCCTAGCTGCTCGACGACAAGGTCTTGTTGCGCCTTCATTTCTTCGCGCTCTTTCGCGGCTTGTACTTGTGCGGCTCGTTGCGTGCTTACGTCATCAAATATGGCGACAACCCGAGATATTGTTCCATCGAGATCATGTACGGGGTTCAAAGACCCCATCAACCAAAGGGGGCTTCCATCTGCTTTTGTCGCCACAAAAGTCCCCGAAAGTGTTTCGCCCTGCCCGGCTTTTAACGCAGCGTCGATGAGAGGGACGGCATCAAGGGGGGGGCCATCAACTGATGAACTCAAAATCTCATGCAGATCGTCAAGACTGCCCACGTTTGCTGCATTCAGCATGTTTGCATTGGCGTTGATGATCTCGCCTTTTGTGTCCATTTCAAACACCGCTTGCGAGGCTTCAATCGCTTCTAAAAGTGTAGCGGACAGAAGTGTCTCGGTGACGTCCTTCCATTCGACAATATAGCCCGTGTGCTGTCTGCTGTTCGGATCAACAATACGACCAATGTTGAGATTAAGCCGGGCTTGACCGAGCTCGATATGCATCGAGATAGGTGAGGTTTCTGCACACCCCGCATCAAGATCATCACACCTGTGAAGGGCATCTAGGCGTGTCCCGACCATATCGGCCGGATCAACGGCGACACCTTTTTGCGACCATGCCTCTCGATGCTCTGCGATCAGGTCTTTGGCCGCTGGATTGATATACGTCACGACGCGGTTTTCGTCGGTGATCATCATTGCCGCAGAGGATTGGTCAAAAGCCGCTCCTTTGAACTGAGCGTCATGCGCCGCTGACTGTCCTGCTGCTAGGTCCCCTCTCAGATCACCCAGAGCGGATGCGATCTGCCCAATTTCATCCTTGCGTTCTGTGTCAGGGACATCGCTGGTCAGATCACCATTGGCTGTCTGGCGGAGCGCTTTGATGACGCGGCTCAATGGACCGGACAGTGACCGCGCAAACAGCCATCCCATCCCGAAGATTACAAACTGAACGATAGCCATCTCGATCAGAGTGAAGTTGCGGATTGCCACTGCGGGCGCCAATACTTCGTCCAGCGATTTTTCTACTGCCAACGTCCACGTTCGGTTCCAGACCGCTACAGGTGCAAAGGCAGTTGTGGCGTGATCGTACCACGTACCCGCGCCCTCGAAGGCGGCATCCTCTGCCTGTTGCACCGCGTCCAAGAAACCGGTTTTTGCACGTATTTCATAATACGGCGCTGGTCCCCCATTTACTCGGGGAGCCGTCCGAAACATCCCTTCAGGCCCCAGTAAATAGGCTTCGCCAGATTGGCCGAGGCCAGTGGGTCGGTCGATCACCGCTTGGAGCGCATCAATGGGCAACTCTAGCACCATGACCCCCCGCGTATCACCGCGCACATTCACCAAGCGCTGGGCAATGAAGGCGGTCGGTTGACTTCCGTTAGGCGCGTAGGGGGCTACGTCCATGAACACAGGGGAGGCTGGTCCTGTCTGTGCACTGATCTGCTCAAACAGCTGTGCTAGGGCTGAGCCGCGCGCATCGTCCGCCGCCAGGTTAGTGCCAAAATCGTCCCGTTTTTGAACCGAGTAGATCACCTCACCCTCAGGGTTGATCATCAAAAGATCACCGTAGTTTAGGCTCTGCATAAATCCCTGCATCTGAGCGTGGGACATAGCGTGGGTGAGTGAATATTCTGAGCGATCATCGGCATCACTGAGTTGGTCCCGTAGCGCCATTGGAAACGGATTGTCGCGACCGTAGAGCGCACGAATTGCGGCACGCTCTTCCTCTGACATGTTGTTCCAAGACCTGTTCAGGCCCCGTAGTGCCTGCTGTGCCTCCTGCGAAGCGGCAAAACTGCGGATGTCGCTATCAATTCGTGCGATTAGATCTTCGACCTGTCGCAGGCGGGCATCGCGGGTGGCCATCAGCTGGATCATGTTGGCATCGCGCACCGATGCATAGGCGCTCACGATGTGAAAATAGCCACTGACCCCCATCGCTAGTGCTGTTAAGCCCATCAAAACTAGAGGTAATTTTACCTTAAGGCTCAGGTTTTTGAACAGCGACATATTTGGACTCCGGGCTTACGCGAGGGACAAAACCGTTGGGGAGACGGCTCTGTGTTGGACGCGTGTTTCGCCGCTAGGTGTGAATATTCGTTTAAGTCGCGGCTGGTTTGCACCGTTACAGTCACTGGTTTGTGTAATGCGTGGAGGCTTGTGCGGGTCTAAACCAGACGATGTAGCGACTAGAAAGTGCCCTTTATGGCTATGAACCCCACGCGCCGCGCCCTTTTGTTTGCCCTGTCTGCGACGGTGATTGTCGGGGCCGCGATGATGGGGACTGGCGGCCCACCAAAGGCCCGCGTGGCCCTTACTCCGGAAGAAGCCTTTGAGATGGCTGCGGGAGGTGAAATCCTACTGGTTGACATCCGAAGGCCCGATGAGTGGCGCGCTACTGGTGTGCCAGAATTCGGCACCCCGCTGGATATGCGCCAACCCGATTTCATCGCCCAATTGGCAGAGCTGGCTGATGGCGATTTTGCAGCACCTATTGCCTTGATCTGCGCACGCGGCGTGCGGTCTGCGCGACTTTCCTCACGGCTGATTTCCGCGGGATTTACCGGCGTGATTGACGTCCCCGAGGGGATGCTTGGCTCGCGCACGGGGCCGGGTTGGTTGCGGCGCGGCTTGCCTGTCAGATCCAGTGCTTAGCCACATGGTGTTCCGCTTGATCGTGCCCCTCTTTTTGCTCGCGGCCACGCCTGTTGCAGTGCAGGCCGCTTGTGGCAGATCCGATCCCCCCTGTGAGGTCGATCAGGGCACCTATCGGATCACCCTGCCCGACGGACCTGCCCCAAATGACGGCTATCCCCATGTGATGTTCTTGCATGGTGCCGGAGGGACAAGCCGGGGCGTTTTGGGGATGGCCCAAGTGGTGCAGCCTTTGCTGGATCGCGGCTATGCGGTGATTGCTCCGCAAGGGCTGTCATGGCGTGGTGGCGAAGGCGGGATTTGGTCGTTTCTGCCGGAAACTACCCGGCCGCGCGCCCGGGATGAGGCTGCGTTTTTCACCGCCGTTCTGTCGGACGCGCATGTCCGACACGGGGTATCGGCACAAAAGGGAATGCTGGCGGGGTTCTCTGCAGGGGGTTTCATGGTGTCCTATTTGGCATGTGAAACGCCCCGCGACTTTCTCGCCTATGCGCCGGTGGCCGGTGGGTTTTGGCGACCGCACCCTACGGAATGTGCGGGGCCTGTGCGGTTATTGCATACGCATGGCTGGGAGGACCGGACCGTACCGCTAGAAGGACGCCCGTTGGGTGACCGCTTCCTGCAGGGGGATATTTTTGAGGGGATGAGCCTTTGGCGCGGGGCGAATAGCTGCGCCTCGCCTGCGCCAAGTGCCGTGTCACAATCGGGTGCTTTTCTGCGCCGAAGATGGGAGTGCGCACCGGGATCTGCCTTAGAACTTGCGCTTTATCCCGGCGGGCACCGCGTACCAGAGGGCTGGGCCGATATGGCACTGGATTGGATGGAACAATTGGCCCCATTGGATCAAGCGACTACTCCCCCGGAATGAACGCCGTCTGAACGGCTTGTTTCACCCTATCTTGCCACCTCAAAGCCGCGCGCCGAATAGCCGGTGCCCGAAGGCTTTGCGGCGTGACCAAAAGCCGGTGATGGGTGGGTCGGCCACTAAGCCAAGAAAGCCCCACAGCCCCCGCCAGCGAAACCGCAATCGGTAATAACCACAGCGAAACCAACCCCGCGGCAATTCCGGTCAACAGGGCGGCGCCAAGTATGGTTTCTAACCAATGGGCGCGCACCAAGTCGCGCAGATCATAGGTTGCGCCGTCTCGTGCTTGGGGTGTCCAGTCGACTGAGATACCGAGGAGGGTCTGAACCACGGCGCGGGTCTGTTGCACCATCAAGATCGGCGCATAAAGGATCGACAACAGTACCTCGGTCACCAAACCAAAAAGAAACGCGCCAACCCCGCCTACCCGCATAATACCACGCCGTTGGACCAAGGTTGCTGCCGCACCAATCAGTTTGGGCGCGATCAATAGGCTGTAGACCAGAAGCATCGCACCGACGTGGCCTTGGGTGCCCATTTCGGGCCATGTGGGGCGTAGGGGCATATCGGGTGAGAAATAAGCGAGAACGCTCCGTTCTTCGCTAGTGCCAATCAAGGCCCAGATAATCAAAAGAGCAAACCAAAGCGGTGATAGCAAATAACCCACTGCCCCATGCAGCAAGTGAAACCGTGACAACCCGTGAAACCCCCGCGCGCGTAACAAGCGCAGGTGCTGTAAATTGCCCTGACACCAGCGTGTGTCGCGGGCGACGTGATCCAGTAGAGCTGGCGGTGCTTCCTCCCACGAGCCGCCCAGTTGCGGCAGAAACCGAATGCCCCACCCTGCGCGCCGCATCAGTCCCGCCTCGACAAAATCATGGCTCAGGATCAGCCGCCCGCCCTGCAATTTTGGCAAGCCCGCGCTGGCTGCAAAGGCCGTGGTACGGATGATCGCGTTGTGACCCCAGTAGTTCCCCTCCTGCCCGGTCCAAAGGGCCAAGCCCTTGGCAAGCGCGGCTCCATACGTGCTGTTGGCGAACTCTTGGGCACGGGCAAACAACGTGCGCGCACCAATAAGGTGTGGAAAGCTTTGGATCAGCCCTGCGCCGGGATCACTGGCCAGGGCATCAGTTAGGGCGCGGATCGCGGGCGCGCTCATCAAGCTATCGGCATCCAGAACCAGCATCGCGTCATGTGCGCCGCCCCAATGCGTGACCCAATCGGCAAGGTTGCCCACCTTGCGGTCCGTATTTTGGGCGCGCCTGCGGTAGAACACTTGCACACGGGACGGCAGGCTTGCCCGTAGATGCGCGAATGCGATTTCCTCGTGCACGGCGGTGTTTGGATCACGGGTGTCGGACAGCATATAAAGAGTAAATGTATGGCCCTGCGCCCGAGTGTGGCTTAGCGCCTCCATCATAGCAGCGGCGTTGCCAAAGGTTAGGTGCGGAGCCTCATTATAGATCGGCATCAAGAGCGCGACATTGAGCGGATCACCTCGCGCGGCGCGGGGTTTGTGGGCGCCCAGTGCCAGTGCCCCCAAAAGAGCCGTGGCAAAGCTGAGCGCGATCCAAAACACACCAAAGCCGATAAGACAGGCCAGAAGGACCTCAACCCAAGACAACCCACCTTGGGCGAACCACTTGAGAAAGACCATCATCAACAGTCCGGTGATGACCAGCGCCGGGGCAAAAACCGCGATCCGTGCCCAGATCACTTGTGGCACGGTCACGGGGGCAGCGTGCGGGTTAGGTGCGCCCTTGTGGGGTCGATCGAAGGCCTGTTCAGGAAAGGCCAAGGGCTGTTGTGGCGGCATATGACCGTATTGAGGGGCGAGGTTCATGCAGGTGCCCTCCACCGGTAAAGCCAGACCTCGGATACTGGTCGGCCCTTCCGCAGAAGCTGTGCGCGTAATTCGGCGGAAGTGCGTCCCTCAGGCTCAAAGCTAAAGGCCAGCCGCACACCCTGCCCGTCCGGCAATCGTTGCAGCAAGCCGTCACTGACCGCGACATCGTTTGAGGAGACATGCACGCCAATGTCCTCAAGCGGACCGTTTAGCTCTGGATGGCCCTCGAAGTCGATCACCATCTGCTCCGCATTTTGTGCGAAATTCAGCCCGGCTAACGTGTTGCTCACACGTGCCAGGTCACGGCGGCGCAGCGGCTCTTCGCCCCATGTCAGGCGATAGTCGAACCGATGCGCGCGCCCGGGCACAAGTGCTTCTCTTGGGCGCCAGTAGGTGACGATATTGTCGTAAATCTCTTTGTCCGCAGGGATTTCGACCAAGCGCACCACGCCTGGTCCCCAATCGCCCAACGGCTCAACCCAGGCAGAGGGACGCGTGTGGTAATGCGCCTCAAGGTCTTCAAAATCCGCAAAATCGCGCGCGCGCTGCATCAGACCGAAACCCTTGGGGCTGTCATCCACAAAAGCCGAAAACCCAAGATCGCGCGGATTGGCAAGTGGTCGCCACAGCATTTCGCCTGCGCCATTCCACACCAACAGCCCGTCACTGTCATGCACCGCTGGGCGAAAGTCGCGAAAGGCCTCGCGGTTGGTTTCATCGTAAAGAAACATGGACGTCAGGGGCGCGATCCCAACATGGTCTAGCGCCACACGCGGAAAGAGCGTTGCGCGCACGATCATTTCGCACCGCTCACCCGGAGTGATCTCAAACCGAAAGGCACCGGTCACAGAGGGGCTGTCCAACAGGGCATGCAGGATAAACGTGCCCGCGTCGTGTGCGGGTGTTTCTACCCAGAAACGCACGAAGTCGGGGAACTCCTCGCCGCCATCGTCGCCGGTCTTGAGGGCAAGCCCCCGAGCCGACAGCCCATAGTTCTGGCCCGTCGCGAGGGCACGAAAATAACTGGCGCCCTGAAACACACAAAACTCTTGATAGATGCCAGCTTTGATCAACTCTGCCCGCAGTCGTAGGCCCGAATAGCCCATCGTCTCATCCAAGGGCAGCTCAGGCGCTTTGTCGGTCTTGTCGAACAGCGCGTAGTCAAAGGCTAAACGATGCGCCCTATCCTCGGCCACGATGTCCACTTCAACCGCTTGGGGAAAGTAGAGGCCGGGATGAAACAGGTCCAACTGAAGGGGTAACCCTGTATCAGACCAAACCGCCTTGGAGGTATTGAACCAAATTTTGCGATATTGATCATAGGTCAGGTTGCGCCATGCCTCGGGCACCAAGGGACGCGGGCGAAACGGAGCCTCGGACAGCGTGCGTGCCATGGTTTCGACTGTGGTGGCGTCGAAGGGCTCATCACTCAGGAAGCGAGGCATAATGGCATGGCTGGGAGCCGCGAACAGCGCCAGCGCCGCCGTGCTTTGCGTGAGAAACTCGCGACGCGTAATCATAGCCGTGCCCTCCAAGGTTGGGACTTGAACCAACCCGCCCCATAGGCGCACAGGATCAAAAGCCCAAAGCCCGTTACGTTCACCATCGTCCACGTCCATGCATTACGGCCAATGTTGTCGAGGACAAAGCCATTCACCCGCGCCAGCACCATGGAAAAGATAAACACCGCAAGGCTTTGCTGACCGACCTTTATGATCAGCGGCAGGATATGTTCCCACACGCGGGCCGCCAACGATGTGCCCCGCGCCATTAAGCGCGCGCCTTTGTGGCCCGCCAAGGCGTAGCCCAAATAGGCCAGCGCCAAGAAGTGCACATACCGTAGAATGCCAAAGTCGGATTTGTCGATCAGACCCTTGTTTGCAACGCGCCATTCGATCACCGGGTTGGTTTCGAACGCAAGGCCGAACCATTCGCGGCTAACGGCGCGCACACCGATGTTCGACAGCGGGACATTGGCGATGACGATGATACCCGCAACAATGAGCAGTGCCTTGTTGATGGGGGGCGCAGGAATCCATCCGCGCATCAGGGCAAAGCCGGTAAAAAACACCAATTGCCAGCCAAAGGGGTTAAAGAACCACTGCCTATCGGACCACGGCTCAGCCGGTAGGTTTAGGTGAAGCCCGCTCAGCCCGACTGCTGCCAAAAGACGTTCTTGAGCAGCCAACCACAACACAATGACCACGCCAGCACTTAGGAACAGTGACACCCGCGACAGAGCTACAACCAAGGGCATCAGGGCCAAAACCACCATATACATTGGCAAAATGTCGAAGTAGTTCGGCACATAGGTCAGCGTGAATAGGCCCACCAACTGGGGCCCCGGATCGGCGAAGACCTTCCACAGGTTCAGGGTCCCGATATAGACCTTGTCGTAGGCCCCGGACTGATCAATTGCCGCCAGCAGGGTCGCGATGGCGAAGAACATCCCGATATGCGCCCAATAGACCTGCCAAATTCGAAATCCGACCCGCGCGGTCCCCAGCCCTAATCCCGCACGGTCAAACGTACGCCCAAAGGCGATCGCGCTGGCCATGCCCGAGCAAAACACAAACATCTCGGTGGCGTCAGAAAACCCCCAGCGCGCCGGTATCCACGATGTCCAAGCGTTGCCGGGAGTGTGTGCCAAAAGGATGATGAACATTGCGATGCCGCGAAAAAAATCCAATCGGGGGTCGCGGATCGCACTGGTGGGTGGTGCCACCGTTCTGGGGGCGTTTTGAAACGCGGTTTCTGGGCTTGTCGTTGTCATACTTGGGTCTTTCCGGGGTCGTGTCGCACAGGAGGCCAGCGGCCTATTGTGCGGCTAAAAGGGCCGCTTGTGTGCGGGCTTGCGACAGCAGCGCGTGGCGTGCGGCGGCGTAACCATCCTCACCTCCGCGCTTCGCTTGCCGATCTGCAAGCAGCGTTTCGACTTGGGCGAATTGCCCCGCGCGCAAGCCTGCGTCGATCGTGATGCGTTCAAAAACATCGCGTTGGGCATGGCTGCCCCCGGCCTTTTGCATGTCGGGCCGTGCGGCCAGTAGGTTGGTGAAAGCGGCGCTATAATTTCCCTCTCCGAAGGCCTCTAGCCCACGGGCTGCGGACAAGCCGGGGGTGGCCATACGCTTGCGTGCAACTGTGTCGGCGTATTTGGCATCTGCGTGCATCCGGCCCAGCATGCGCGCCATGGCGTCCTCACGCCCATCGGCGGCGAGTGCGAGAATGTAATGCAGATCAGCAAAGATGAGGCAGCCATCCTCGGTTCGGCTTTGCGCAAGGTCTGCCAGTTCCTCCCACCGATTGCCGACATCGACCCCTTCCAACTCAAGCCGCATGAGCAGCGATGTCCCGTTTGAGATATCGCGGTAGTCATCGGTTTTGTCGGCTCGGATCTCGGTATCATATAAGCTCATAACCTGATCCATTTGACCCAAGTCCAAGTGCATCAGAGCCTTGTGCCACCACACATGGTAGCGAAAATTGTTGCAATGCGCCCATGCGGCCTCTCGGCCAGAAAGCCAATCCAAACCGCCCCGCGCATCTCCTGTCATGTCATGAACGTGCGCCACGGCGTGCAAGCCCCAAGCGTCATCGGGTGCAGCCTCTAGACCGCGCAGGCCCGTGGTCCGGGCGCTGGCGTATTCGCCGGTTTCTTCTAGGGCAAAGGCCATACAGCCCTGAAAATACCCATGCGCCATGTGGTCTGGGGTATAGGCTTCTGCCACCCGTTCCAATGACGCGCGCATGCCAAGGCTATCGCCCAAAACGAACCGCCATGCGTGCGACAGTTTCATCGCGAGCGCATCTTGGGGCGTGACGCGCAGAATGTGTTCAAGTGACCTAAGGCCCGCATGCGTGTCACCGGCAACGCACGCCTCTAGCGCGGCAACATATATCTGCTCGCGTGGCAATTGATCGGGACAGGCACGCGCGGCTAAAAGAGATTCTGCCGCGACGCTCATCAACTCGCGGCGTCCAAGCAGCAGGTAGAACATGCCCTTTGCCACGTGAGCCAAGGTGAATTGTGGCTCAAGCTCAAGAACGCGAGCCAAGTGATGGGGTGTGTCCGCGCCATGGGCCAGGAACGCCCTGATCGTGCTGTCCCACGCCGCGATCGCCTCGGGGTGGCGCAATGGAATGGGTAATCCGAATGGGTCAGTTGCCATGAAACAGGCCTTTCAAAAGAGATTTGACGCAAATTGAGCGTTAATTCTCTTTCTCAGTCGCAGGCCCGGCGGCGTTCGTAAATTCACGCCCCCGTGACCACACGCAACTGTGACGCTTCTTGCCTATTTTCGTGATCAAATTAGCGGATTTACGCCAAATCCAATGGCTATTCGGTGGGCATATCCCATGGATTATCAGCCTGAAGCCGCTGCGTATCTGCGCCAAACCGGGGCGGTGCATGGCGGTACGTGACCGGCGTTTGCGAGAGTTTGAGCGGGTTTCCGATCAGGTGGCACGTCTCCCCATTGGGCGTTGTCATATCGACCTGCATCTCACGGGCGGCGACTTGATCGCTCGCAAAAACCTGATCCAGCGTTTGTACAGGCCCGACCGGGACTTTGCGCGCTTCAAGCGCGGAAATCAGCCTCTGGGTCGCGATTTGTGCGACCGTTGGTTCCAGAATGCTGGCCAAGGCATCGCGGTGTTTGAGCCGCCCTAGGTTGGTCGCAAACCGTGGATCATTGGCAAGCGCAGGTAAACCAACCGCGTCGGTAAAGCGTTGGAATTGCCCATCGTTGCCCACTGCTATGATCACATGACCATCAGAGGTGGCATAAACACCATAAGGCACGATGTTGGGGTGTCGGTTGCCCCGTCGCCGGGGCAATTCACCGGATGTTAAGTAATTCACCCCCTCGTTAATCATCCACGCAATCTGTGCGTCCACTAGGGCGACCTCAACATGTTGGCCCTGCCCTGTGGCCTCTGCGTGGCGCAACGCTGCAAGCAAGCCAATGGTGGCATACATCCCGCACATCACATCTGCGATGCCCACGCCAACCTTCATCGGCTCACCCTCTGGCTCACCTGTGATCGACATCAACCCGCCATACCCTTGGGCCATAAGGTCGTATCCCGGTTTGTCGCGATTGGGCCCGGTCTGTCCAAAGCCGGAGATGGATCCGTAGACTAAGCTTGGGTTTTCAGCGGCCAGATCGTTGTATCCGAGACCATATTTCTCCAGACCGCCGGGCTTGAAATTCTCGATCAGGATATGTGCATCGGCGACCAGCTTGCGAATATGCGCCTGCCCCTCGGATGTTGAGATATCGACCGCAATGGAATGTTTGTTACGATTGGTCGACATGAAGTATGCGCTAAGATCAGTTTGCGCGCCGGAGGCATCGGTTACGTAATGCGGGCCCCATTGACGCGTGTCATCCCCCCCCGTGACGGGGTTTTCGATTTTCAGAACCGTGGCGCCAAGGTCGCCTAGCGCTTGGGTGCAGGTCGGCCCAGCAAGGATGCGGCTCAGGTCCAGCACACGGACACCGTGGAGCGGCCCGCGCGCTGAAGGATTAGAAGCGGCCGTCATAGCTTTGCCTTTCGATTTCAGCAGCGATCAGAGTGAAGATCTGTGTCTGAGCCAGTCCGTCGGTGACAGCAGCCATAAGGTCATCACGGTTTGAGACGGTTACGCCGTTGCCGCCAAACGCCCGTGCGATGGCGGCATAATCGTGATGGCCAAAGTCCACCCCAAGGTTCGGCATCTGTCGCGCGCGCTGTTTTTTCTCAATCAAGGCAAGCGATCGGTCGACAAAGACCACCATCACAACGGGCAACCCCATTTCGGCTGCGGTCGCGAGTTCACCGGTCACCATTAAAAACCCTGCATCCCCCATGAACGCGATGACATTGGCGTCTGGTGCGGCGATCTTGACGCCGAACGCGAGCGGCATCGCACAGCCCATCGTGCACAGGCCTGTCGATTGCAACAACTGCCCAGGGCCATCGCAGGTCCATGTCTGACTGAGCAAAATGCGGTGTGCGCCGCTGTCGACAGTTGCGATAGTGCCTTTGGGGGCCACAGTGCGCACCGCGTCAATCACCGCCACAGCGCCCCAGTCGTCCGTGCGATCAAAATCCTGCGCCAGTTGGGCACGGGCAGCATTGATCTGCCCCTCAGGCCACGTTTCTGCGGGCGTTGCCGCCATAAGGGCACGCAACGTAGGCTGCAGGTTTCCAACGATATTCATGCTGGCATGGTGCATGTAGTGGTGATTGGGCGCGTGCCCGATATCGACCACCATTTGCCGCGTCGGGTCCCACGGGTTCTGCCACCCTGTCCGCATCTCAATGGGGTCATAGCCCAAGCACAGAACGAAATCCGCCTGTTCAAACAACGGCAGAATGCTCCGGTCGGCCAAAGGCGACAAGCCGGCGCCGCTAAGGCACAGCGGATGATCCTCGGGCACAATGCCTTTGGCTTTGTAGGTCGTGACGATGGGGACATTGAAGCGCTCCACAAACGCAAGCACATCAGTGCTGATGTCTTCACGCACGGCATCCAAACCAACCATCAGAATGGGTTTAGTCGCAGAGGAAAGGGCGTGCACGATGGGATTGACGTCGCTCAGCGTAACCGCAGAGGCCGCAGGCCGATTGGCGCCGCGATCTTCACTCGCAGCATCCGCAACGCTGATAGGCACATCAATATGCACAGGACCCGCGCGCCCTTCTAACGCGATGCTGAGCGCTTTGTCCGCAATTACGTCCGCCGCCTGCGCGCTCAGCGTAAAAGTCGCTTTTGTGATTGGCGCAAACACTGCGCGGTGATCCAACACTTGGTGCGTGTAAATCTCGGCATCATGGGCATCGACACACCCGGTCAGGACAATCATCGGCACGCGATCTTGTTCGGCATTGGCCACGACGTTCACGCCATTCACTGCGCCCGGCCCTACGGTTGCCACCAGAATTGCGGGTGCACCGTCCATGTGGTGGCCACCTTCGGCCATGAAACCACCTGCGTTTTCGTGCTTGCACAGCACAAACGTGATCCCTGCCCGCTCCAGCGCGTCGATCAACGTCAAAACCTCACCGCCCGGCATTCCAAAGGCACGGCGACACCCCGCAGCGTATAGGCGTTGCGCCAAGATATCGGCTGCGCGAAGGGCTTGGGTCATGGAGGTGCCTCTTTATTGTTTGTTCAGAGCGTTTGGCGGCCATATTTTCCCGCACAACAAGGCATGACAAGCGTCTCTGTGTGACACAAGACCCAAGGCATCACATTCTTGGCAATGTTTGTTGCAAAAGGCCCTTGCGCTTGCCCCAGCCTTGGCGCTACACCGCCCGCACGGTGAGGTGGCCGAGTGGTCGAAGGCGCACGCCTGGAAAGTGTGTAGGCGGGAGACCGTCTCCAGGGTTCGAATCCCTGTCTCACCGCCACTTGCCCTTGAGAAACTGATCTCCGATTGAGGCCATCCTGGAATTTTGTTGTTGTTGTCAAAGGTTATAGCCGACGGGCTGTTGAGTGCCTTTCTGGAGGTTTGGCCAGAAATGGTTCTCTGACCCCCGATATTCTCCAAAGCTGTTGACTAAATTGGTTTTGGTTCAGTTTTGTAAGGCATTGTAAAAAATCAGTAATTTATAACTTTCGTTTGCGAAGTTCGAAGTTCCGCACGCTGGGCGGGCGGAACTGGGAGCGAACCATGATGAAAACTAACATAGCAGCCGGTGGCTTCCAGGTTGGACATCAATGCGTACGGCGAAATCCCTTTAGAACAACGCGTTGTGGTAAGATATCCTCCACCTGTGCGTTCTCAAAGGTTCGGTGCTCTCTGATTGTGTTGGGTTTCGGGACGGTTTGGCTCTGGATTTTCGTATATCGACCAAGTCGTCCCATTGGATAACCTGTCATTATTGAAACGATTGCAGGCAGTTGCGGTTCCAGTTCGTCATTGTCCAGCCCCCATCTTCCAGCAAGCACCCGCTTGACCAATTCGGCTTCGCCGTTAACTTCATCAAACGCTTTGTCTACCTCACTCCAAAATTCGAGGAACTCGAGTCTGACATGTGCCTTGGCGATTGATAGATGACGGTCGAGAAAGACCTCATGCAGGAATCTCAACAGTTTTGTTTCTACCATTTTTACGGAGGGAGCATGAACCTTAAAATCCAAGGCCAATGCCTCGGTAGTTGGCCTGGTTTGCAAGGCTTGGGCGGTCCTCAACTGAAATGTCTGTGGGGCAATGGCGGATAATTGCCGTGCCTCCAAAACTGCGACTGCCGTCGGGATGATTTGCTGCAGAAAGCGCTGCGGCGAGGAGGGTTCATCCTCAGGAAATACCGGAACCTCTGCCAGCCAAGCGTAGTTCAGCCAGTCAACATTGCCTTCTGAATCCACGCTCTGGGAGAGGAAGCCGATATGCTGGTGAGCAATTTTTGCAGGTCCCTTTTCAACATCAATGTTGCCCGCTGCTGCCGCACCCAAATAGTCGCCGACGTCAATGACGCCTTCCGCTGCAAGCGCATCGGCTGCCTTTTTCAATTGCAAAAGTTTCAGGGACACGGACAAGGCCTCGCCTGCGCCCTGTGACAGGAGGTTGCCCTCAACCAGCATTGTTTTTCTGAAGTCACCTCCCGTCGGGAGTTCACCGGTAATGATGGCTGTAATTAGGGGCAGTTGATCCTGAAAGGCCTCCGCAGGCGTTCCCCATGCCAATTCAAGCCCCGTGATCAGGTCATTAAGCGATATGTCTCCCTCAATGGATGAGAAGTGTTCGGCAGCCTTGCGCCAAGGGGCCGTGAATTCAGGCCGGAAGTGATAAGGGGCATTGGCGTAGTCGCCATGTACAAGTGATGCCGCCAGACGTCGAAGTATCATTGCCTCTTTTTGCCGGACTCTTTCTCGGGTAATCCGCGTGGGCATCAATTCACCCACCGCTTCAAGGGTAAGCCGCTCCAAAGGCGGTTTCATGATCCGGTTTTCCAAGATGATTCTGTTGTCGTCGGTTTCCCCCGCTAGGACGGTTTCCTCGATGACCAAGGGAAGCAGCGCAATCGTTTGTTCAAAGGTGCCGGTTAGGGGTTGTGAGGGCAGAAGCGTAAGCTGCATGAGGTCACAATATGTTTCCCAATCCACATCGCCGTCCGGACGCTGTGCTTTTGTCAAAGCTTCGAGCCCTACAGCGATCCGGGAAACTGTTGTTTTGCCCATTGAGGGAAAGGACAGAATTTTCGAACTAGGGTAGTTGGCAACATCTCCAATGGTTGATAGCCCCTGTTCTCTCAGTAAGTCGGACTTTTTGCCAAGGTGAAGCCCACCCAAATCCAAAGCCCGAATTTGGGATGAAAGGTTCGCTGGTGGTTCAATGCTGCCTTCCGGATCAGCTTTATTTGGACTTTCGTACTCCCGTTCGGTGGTTTCCGTGATGGGGTGGCGCATGGCCATGATCTGCAGAATTTCTGGGTCTTGCCTTATAGCTTCGGCCAATTTGATCAGGTCACTCCAAAGCTCCAAAAGCTTGACCCTGCCAAAACCGGATGGCAGTTGCCCGATGCCATCGCGCAGTTTTTCAACGAGCATTCCAAACGTGCCGATACCAGCACGCTCCAGCATTGCACCTGCATTCCCGAGGGACTCACGATTGACGGAAAACACTGGGTTGCCAGGGTGGAGTTCCCGAAATTCCATAGAGTTGAAATACAGGCCCTTTGGTTCGAAATCAGGCTGCTGGTAATAGGACAGCCAGTCAACACCGTCTCCGGAAATGCAACCCAGAAGCCTGAAGCTGCACTTAGCCAGCTCATTCCGGTTGACGACAGACAATTCCGGATTGGTCAGAACGTCGGCAATATCGGAAACTTCAAGGCCACCCAAGGATTCAACCTGATCTGATGCTGCCGGATTCATATGAAGATGGCGAATACTGGTCCCGGAAGCAATGCCGCTCTTGTCTTTGCCGTCTTCTGGTAATTCAAATTTTTCCGGCTGTCCCATCATCAGTGCACGCGTCTCCAGCCCCTGAGAATGACTTTCGCCGGAAGCGCATGAGATTGGGCAAGGAAACGAATGCGGTGGAAAGATTCGCTTTCGTCTTTGGATATCTCGATCTCATCGCCCGCCTGTGCGCCGTTGCGGCGCAGATATGCAGTTAGGCAGGTAAGGCGATATTCATTCCGTGTGCCACGTTCGTCGTGAAGCTTATTGTTATAGTAAATGTATTGAAGATCGAGGACGTCGCCATTTTCATCCAGACAATGTATCGTATTGCGTGGATTCTTGACATCCGGATCGAGGTGACCGAGGAAATCCCTGAATTCCCGGTCGCCTTTGGGTATCAGCATCCCGGCCTGATGGCTTTTGGTTTGGCCGGTGTCATTGGCGCTGAGCGTTTTGCGGAATGCTTGGCGTGTCATTTTTTCCTCGGGCTTATGGTGATGGCTTTTTCTAGATCTTCCACATTCCGGTTGGAGACCGGCACGATTTCATTTCCCATTTCGTTTTTCCATGCCGAACGGTCGAGCATGACCCGCTCTATGGTATCTTCATAGTAGAGGCGGTAAATCGTGACCGGTAAGGTTTGGCCCCGTCTGTGGGCCCTTGCGCTGGCTTGGGCCTCAAGGGCCGGGTTCCAGACTGGGGTCAAGTGGATTACGACTGTCGCTGCCGTGATGTTCAGTCCGGCACCGGCTGCCTTCGGGTTGAGGACGAGGATGGCTGGACCGTCAAAGTCACTGAACGTATCAATGACTCCCTGACGCTCTTCCTGGGGCGTGCTTCCATTTATGGCTCCCCAATATGCATCGGGCAGGTCCTGCCCCGCCTGCCTCAAGAGTTCCCCCATCCGGTTGAACAGGGCGAAGACCAAAACCTTTTTCCCGGTGCTGAATGCCTCGTCGATCAAGGCGAGCGCCCGTTCCATTTTAGTGTTGATCAGCGGCACCCCGCAATTCGGGTCGATGACGGCATTTTCGCCCCCATCAATTTCAACCTTGTTCTCCCTCAGCCATGGGTGTGCACAAACGAGCTGCAATTGGAGCGTTGCGACCAAGGCACCAGCCACCGGGTATTGGGCCAAAGTTGCTTCCCGGACGTCTTCGTAGTGGTCAACAAGGTCTTCTTCCATTTCAAGCGGAACGTCGATATCAATCCTTTCGGGCAAGTCATCGGCAACATCCGCGACCTTTCGTTTGATCATGATCGGACCAACGATTTCAGCGACTTCCCTAGCTGTTTCAATGCCGTCTGGGTACCTTTCCTGAAAAGCGCTCAAATCACCCAACACGCCTGGTACGGCAAAATCGGCCAGTGACCACAAGTCAGTCAGACTGTTTTCAACCGGTGTGCCCGTCATCGGAATGGATTTCATGCGGGGAATGGTCGCAACACATTTTCGGCGGTTGGAATGTGGATTCTTGATCGCCTGGGCTTCGTCGCATATCACCCATGACCACTCGAACGCGGCAAAAATCGAGATGTCGTTCACCATGGTGTCATAAGTGGTGATCACAACATTGGCGGACTGCAGTCCCCTGAAGGTGCCTGTTCTTTCCGGGCCACGATGAACAAGGATCGAAAGTGATGACGCAAATCTCTGAATTTCCCTAACCCAATTTGCTATGAGACTGGTAGGGCAGATGATCAGGGCGGGCGCGGCCTCGTCAGGGACCTCCATCATCAGCAGCGCGATGATCTGGAGTGTTTTCCCCAATCCCATTTCGTCCGCAAGGATCAGGCCACCGTGCGAATTGGCGGTGTCCCCCATCCAAGCCACGCCTTTTGCCTGATAAGAGTAGAGCTTGGCGTCCAAGCCTTTGATTTCGATTTCTTCTGAATGCATTGCTGCCGCAGATGTGCCGGTCTCAAGAACTGCATCCGAAAGTTTCAACTCTATGTCCGGATCACTTTCAGTCAACTGCTGACGCAGTACGCCGTATCTAACACCTAACGATGAATCCGGTCCCAGCTTGGTGATCAGGGCTTCGGGAACATCTCTCGGAAGCGGCCTTATGATGTTGCCATCTAGTACCCAGTCAAAATTGTTTGCGGGTGCAGGAATGATGTGTTCATCCCCACGAGCCACTCGGCGGCCAGCCAATTTTGCAACTAGGCGTCCATCGAGTTTTTCTACGATTACGACCGGATCTAGCACACGTTCGCTTATCCGGAAGTCCTGTGGCAGATCCTTGACCACATCTGCAAAACGGGGAGGCATATGAATTGGATCAACTGACATTTTTTTCCATCATGCATTGAAGTTCTGTGACCGAATGCGGGATGGGCTTTCGCGTGTGAACGGCACGGTGGCAGTTAGGGCACAGTGGAGCCAAGTCCGTCCGGGGGTCATACTTGCGCGGCTCCCCTAAAGATGAAAGCGGTTGCAAGTGGTGAACTTCGATTATCGAGCCAGCCTCACCGTAAATCGTTTTTGGCACCAAGCCGCAGGCTTTGCAAATGTGCCCATGAATTCGCAAACACAGAAGTCTGTTTCTGGGATTGCGTTCACGGGTGGCGATTTCCCGCGTCGTAAGTAAGCCTTCCATTGTACCATCCGGCTCATTTTCCACGACAATATCGTAACCGATAAGCTCGGCCATCGCAGCCATCATTGGCACAATCACTTCTCGACAGGTTGCAATCATGGCATCCGGGCTATCGGAACTTTCACCATGGCGGAGCGATGCATGCATGCGAAACCCACCATTATTTACATGCCAGGAGTTCATTGCCTGCTCGGGAATCTCCACTTTTGCCTCGGCAATGATGCTCTCGACTAGGGATCGCGCAAGTTCAATGTCTTCATCCGGAGCTTCGGATATCTGTTCAATGATCTGGCGTGAGAAATTTCCGAAGCGCAATTCAACCCGATGGGATTTGAGCCCTTTGGGTCTCAGTTCAATAACCGGCCCTCGGTTGCGCTCCAGATCACTGAACCAGATATCAAGGCCGGTCCGAAACCCGTCTTCCCGGGTGGATAGAGAAATTCTTGCACCCGTACCTTCGGCGATTTCCTTTGAGATCAGGTCAGTATGGTTCTTGAGCATCTCACGTGTCGCCTTCCCCGGCAATGTCGATGTCGATGTCGATATCGTCCGAGTTCGGGGTGGCCAGATCACGTAGAAGCTTACGCAGGTTCGAAGAAACCTCTTCGCGGATATCAGCAAAGATCGGCTCCAACTCCTCGTTAGTATTGTTTTGCTCGGCCATTGCGAACGCCCAGAGCAGCAGATCCATACCTTGGACCGAATAACCGCTGTCGGCAGCACGCAGATAAATTTTCTGATAGAAATCGTGATGCTTGTTCAGCAGTACAGCCCCGACATGTCCCGCATCACCAGCGCTTCGGTAGCTGGGTTCCCATAGGTCCCCCGAGGTGATCGACTCAACCGGTTGGATATAGAGGTTTGCCGGATCGACATTGTTTTCGATTTTCTGTTTGATTTTGATGCGGCTGCCGCGGTTGTTCGTGACAACAGCCGTTTGGGTATTCTCGTCCGCAGCGTCAACACTCGACTTTCGGGTGTTGGGAGTTCCGGCGACCGTATTGTTTGCAGACTTGTGGTCTATTATTGCAGCGGCAGCCGCTTTTTGCGTTTTCTTGCGATACCGCAGGTTTGCTTCCCGTCGCGCCGGAGCTAACAGGCTTCCCAAGTATTCCGATAATGCCGGATCCAGCAGGATACGCGACTTCTTGACATCTATGGAGAAGGCCTCATCCAGTTCATATCCAAAGTCAAATTCGACGCGGAGAAGCGACATATGTGGATCGAGTCCGCCAAAAACGCTCAACCACCCACCATTGCTGATAAGCCGGCCTTCACGGTAGATGTAAAAGCCTTGGCCTTGGTTCGAAATACGTGCCTGCGTCTTTTCATCGCCTGTCAAATCATCGCTGTGAGGCAAGATCCAAGCGGCGACTCCTGCCTTGTGGGTGCCTCCATCTTCGACCTGAATTTCCATAGCTTGTGCTGTTTTCGAAAGAACTTGTTCGGATTTCTTCTTGAAAAAAGGGTCCCAAGGTTGAACCGATTGGCCGTCGATTGCAATTTCTATTTTGCGTTCCCGATTATCGGTTGCGTCCAGAAAACGATGATAAATCATGCCAACATGTGATCTCAAGCCGTCTGACAGACGTTTGATTGCGGCTTTTTCTTTCGATCCGCCAGGCTCATCGTAATTCTTTGTTAGGATACGATCACATTTTGACCAGATTACGAGTGTCCCGGAACCAGTTCCACACAATTCGTCAAAGGTTTCTTCTTCATCAACGGTAACAGGAGATTGGCTCATCTCCCATTTCCCAATTTTTTCGACGTGGTCAAGATCCCATGTAAGCTTATTGAATTCCGCATCACCGGATATTCTTGAAATGACGGTAAACTGTCGGCATACCGAAGTGGATGCAGTTTTCAGCCCAAGACCAAATTTGCCCAGGCTTTCAGGGTTTTCCCGCTGTGGCGCGCCATAGCGCATTGCCTTGAAGACGCCATCTGCATCCATTCCAGAACCGTCATCTCCAAAATATACAAACTTCCTGCCATCTTGGAGTAAATCAACCGAAACATTTATCTGTTTTGCACCAGCAGCAACCGAATTGTCGATTATGTCTGCGGCGGCCGTACGAAAATTGTATCCGGTATCGCGGAGGCCGTTAATCAGCCTAGGTGCATCGGGTTCATTGATCAAATCTCTGCTCATTCGATAGTCCTTGGCTCCCGTTTTTAGGGAAAAATTGTTTTGACTTCTGCGGCTTGTGAGTCCACATCTCCAAATTTTCCAGAACTTTGCAACCAAAGAGTGATCTTCTGGATGAGTTCCGGCGTGTTTTTCTGCCGGGTTGCGCATTCCCAAACCACCAAAACCCGCCAGCCCATTTTCAATAGGGTGTCGATGTTGGCTTCATTCCGCGCCCTGTTACCCAATAGTTTCTGCATCCAAAAGTCGGTTCGAGTGCGGGGCATCTTGAAATTTTTGCAGCCCGCATGGGCGTGCCAGAAGCAACCATGTACGAAAATGGCAACGTTGAAACGCGTCAGGACTAGGTCCGGAGTTCCCGGTAAATCGCGGCGGTGGAGGCGAAATCTGAAGCCTGCGGTGTGAAGGCCGCGACGGATTACAATCTCTGGTTTTGTATCTCGGCACTGGATGCGCGACATCATTTCTGAACGTGAGAGCGGTTTTCTGATTTCTTCAGGCAATGCTCTTACCGGGTTTTCTAAGCGCAACGGTGTTGCGCAACCATGGTTCCATTGCGTTGGCAACAGCCGCCACCGCCGGTGCCGCGACGGCGTTTCCAAACTGCCGGTAAGCTTGAGTATCCGATACTGGAATTATCCAGGGATGATTTGATCCGGGTTTGTCGAACCCCATCAGGCGAGCACATTCCCTCGGCGTCAAACGGCGCGGAATTCCACCCGACTGCGCAATCAGGATTTCCGAACCATCCTTGTAATATCTCGCCGACAAAGTGCGGGCCACATCTTCGGGTCCCCGCAATCCAAAGCCAAAACCGTTGCCTTTTGCCTTGTGTTTCGCTGCGTAGTTTTGAAGGTATTCCCAAAGCTTCGGCGTGAGCGTGTATTTCGAGGCAACCGTTGCCTGAGGCCCTTCAGTGAAAGGTTCTTCAGCTATCTCGGAACCATCCTCGGGATGCAGGATATCACCCAGTTTGGGAGGTTTGTAATCGGGGAAAACCACATCATCCATTGTGAAGTTGGTTGGGTAGTCCCGACGAAACCCAACAATGAAGATCCTCTCCCTGTGCTGTGGCACCCAACTCTGGGCATCGATAACCCGATAATCGACATCATAGTCCAACTCGTCCAAGGCATGCAGAATAACCCGCATAGTATTTCCCCGATCATGGCTGAGTAGGTTTTTCACGTTCTCGAGCAAAAATGCTTTTGGACGGTGATGCCTGAGAATGCGAACAACATCAAAAAATAGGGTTCCCTGGGTCTCGTCAGCGAAGCCATGCGCACGGCCAAGTGAATTCTTTTTCGAGACACCTGCAATGGAAAAGGGTTGGCAGGGAAATCCTGCGAGGAGGACATCGTACTCGGGAATGTCATTTTCGTCTATTTTGGTAATATCGCCATAAACTTTATGATCATCGTGGGGGAAGTTTTCACGGTAAGTCTCTTGTGCAAACTTGTTCCATTCGGACGTGAAAACGCATTGCCCACCGATAGCCTCAAAACCTATCCGCAAACCGCCGATTCCAGCGAACAAATCGATAAATTTGAACGGTGCGTCTGCTGAACTCATAGTCTGCAACCCTCTGTTTAAGCCGCGGACCTTTATGGCTTAGGCTGTCCTCTATCTCATACCATGCCTTGGTACGGTACGAAAAGGCTAAGCCTGAAAACAAGTGAATGGAACGAAAACCGTTGATATTGAGAAGAACCGAGGTGCTGGGTCCAAGTCATCAGGATGCCTTGGGAGTGCTTCCTGATTGAAGGTTCCACTCCATCGGAAACCGCTCCAGCAGTGCCGCCAGAGTCATTTCCGGCGACTGCCGCCCGTCCAGAATTGCCTCAACGATATCCGGTGCTAGTAGGCTGAGGCGCAGGACGCGGGTCAAGTAAGTCAGGGCGAGGTTTTCATACTTGGCTAGCTCGGTGATGGTGGTGAACTCGCCGCTTTCCAGCATCCGCTTCCAGCGAAAAGCACGGGCCAGCGCCTTGACCAGCGTGTTGTCCATCTTGCTTTGGTTGGATGCCCCGTCTGGCATCTGCATCTCCTTGCGGCCGCCGCGCTTCACGAGACGGAACGGGATGTGGACCGTCACCGTTTCCGGTCCTGGCGTCGCGCGGGTCATGCCGCCGTCCCGAGATCTGCCATCATTTCGCGTGCCAGCCCACTCAGGCCATCCATGCGGAGGCGAACATTAAGGCCATCGGTACCGATGTCGACCCGCTCAACCAAAAGTGTTGCAATGCGTGCCTGCTCGGCAGGGAAGAGTTCGTCCCAGAGCGGATCAAGGCGTATCAGCGCGTCACGGGCGTCGGCCTCGGTGATCTCGTCATCCTGCGTGCGTGCCGCTTTCCATGTGCCCGCCACAATCTCAGGCTGGCGGAACACGGCGCGGAGCTGGTCGATGACGGCGGTTTCAATTTCGCCTGCCGGAACTCGGCCGACCGGACACGACCCCGCGCCGTGCTTCAATACCGACTGGCTGACATAGTACCGATAAAGCTTGTCGCCTTTACGCGTGTGCGTCGGCGAGAACGCGGCACCATCTGGGCCGTAGAGCAACCCTTTGAGTAGCGCGGGTGTATCGGCGCGCGTGCGGGCGGCGCGCTTGCGGGGGCTTTCGGTCAGGATGGAGTGGACCTTGTCCCAGATAGCGCGGTCGATGATGGCGTCATGCTCGCCGGGATAACTGTTGCCCTTGTGGACGGCTTCGCCAATGTAGGCGCGATTATTGAGCAGGCGGTACAGGTATTTCTTGTCGATCCGATTGCCACGGCTGGTCAGAATACCGTGCGCCGCCAGTTCCCGTGCCAACAAGGTGCCCGATCCGATTTCGATGAAACGCGCGAAGATCCAGCGGACATTGGCAGCATCGGCTTCCTTGATGATCAGCTTGCGGTCCTTCACTTCATAGCCCAGTGGCGGCACGCCGCCCATCCACATGCCCTTCATCCGGCTGGCGCGGACCTTGTCCCGAATACGTTCCGCCGTCACCTCGCGCTCAAATTGGGCGAACGACAGCAGGATGTTCAGCGTCAACCGTCCCATGGACGTTGTGGTATTGAAGGACTGGGTGACCGACACGAAGGTGACGCCATTCCGGTCAAACACCTCGACCAGCTTGGAAAAGTCCATCAGCGACCGCGACAGGCGGTCGATCTTGTACACGACAACCACGTCCACCAGCCCATCCTCGACATCAGCTAGCAGGCGTTTCAGGCCGGGGCGTTCCAGCGTGCCGCCAGAGATGCCGCCATCGTCGTATTGATCCCGCACCAATACCCAGCCCTCGGATCGCTGGCTGGCAATGTACGCCTCGCAGGCCTCTCGCTGGGCGTGGAGGCTGTTGAATTCTTGCTCAAGACCCTCCTCGGATGATTTCCGGGTGTAGACAGCGCAACGCAGCTTCCTGACGATTGGTTTGGTCATGCGCCTCTCCGGTGGTTTTTCAGGCCAAAGAACACCCAGCCGTTCCAGCGCGTGCCGGTGATCGCGCGGGCAATGGCCGACAGCGATTTGTAAGGGCGGCCCTGCCAGTCGAAGCCGTCAGAAGTGACGGTGACGAGATGCTCAATGCCCTGCCATTCTCGGATCAGCCGTGTTCCGACGATAGGTGTCAGGTCGGCGCGGATGCGGCTCTTCTTGCGATCGCCCCCGTCCAGCTGTTCGCCGAGGGTTTCCAGTCGCCGGATCGTGTCCGGCTTCAGGCCGCCATAAGCCAGTTCCTGGATGCGGTAGGCCAACCGGCTCTCGAGATAACGACGATTGAACGGCGGCGGCTCACTGTCGAACAGGTCGCGCCATTGTTGCTTCAGGTCTGGCGTCGACGTGGTCTTGAGCGCGGCCAGGCGCGCGGGAATGGGATCTTGTTTGGTCATGCATTTCTCCGTTGAGTTGGAGTTGCATGACGCCATTCGTCGGCCGGATAGTGTAGGTAACTTTCTCTAATATTGTCAGATACTTCCGCTCGGTCCCGCATCCGCAAGCGAACCAGTCCGAGAGCCAGCATCCCGCATAGGTCGGAGCGGCGTTCCGCTGGGGTCATCTGGTCGGGCGGGAATGGGTTGGGTCGTTTCATGTATTGGGTAACCTTGATTGGTCGTGTCGTTACCAATCAAAAGCCATCCCGAAGCCCCTTTTGGGACATGCCGCACCCTGTGCTGGCCATTACGTGTGAACACATAGTGAACATACCCTATTGCGAAAGAAAGTCTCGTCAACGATGATCAAAGGCTAGAGCAGGCAGAGAGCAAGCAATCGTTGAGGTAATTTCATGGCACGCAAAGCAAGTCCGATCGGTCCCAATATCCTGGCGTTGATCGAAGAGGCGCGCATTGACCTTACCCGAGCAGCACAGTCCGTTCGGAAATGCGTCAATCCCGTTCCCAATTGCGCAACAGGCCATCGCAATTTCTAATTCAGAATATGACGCCACGTTTGCAGACTGCAGAGTAAATAAGCGTTTTCGGAGACTTATATGGTACGTGCCCCAGCCAAAACCTGCCCGAATCTCTCTCGATTGCTCAATGACGCAGAGCCGTCATTGCTATCTGCATTTTTACGTAGCAGGTCATTCGAGAGGCTGGACTGGCTGGAGAACTACCAGTTCGAGCCTGATAGCCTGGAAGGTCCTGCTACCGCCAGCAAAATGCTGCATCAGGAAAACAAGGACCGCTTGGGGCCACTAGAGTCGGAGGCCGCGCGCATTGCCACCCTCATCGCGGACCGAGGTCAATTCGTGCTCGAAGGCTTGGCCAAGGCGAAGCTCGAACCGGAGCGCTCCCGGGAACTCATGAACCAGCGGGATCAGCTTGCGCGCAGCCTTTGGGCCTTCACTCGCGAACAGAGCCTGTTCGAAGCGGCCGAAAACAGCCTGCACCTGCGCATGTACCGTCGCTACGACAAGCACTATCAGACGTTTATGGCCGATCCGTCCACGGACGGTGGTCCTGACGCTGGCAGCGAAATACTCGATGCGCTGCTTTCCCAGCTGAATACCGAGCTGGATCGAGGAGACGGATATAGCATTGACCGGTTCGACATTCCGGAGGATGGGGACGAACCGGCTGCCGAGATGTATCTGCTATTTCACCCCAACCCTCCGACCAGCGTTCGAGAGATTGATGATTCCGGCAATCGGTCCCGCATCTATTTCCGACCGCCGGGTGAAGCGATGATCGTCTACACGCCTTCGACAGGTCGGGTTCATGTTCGGGCAGGCAACAGAACCTTACGCCACACCATCGCCGAGCGGTTCATTGAGACGGCTTTGGATCAGACGTATTCGAACCAGCCGGTCGATTTTCAGGCGTACGATATCTCGCAATTCCTGAACGGGTTTCATCTGGAAACGCCTGAACTGGAAGACGCAGTAATCCTACGTGCTCAGGTGATCCGTGCTGAAATCAGCGTTGTTAATTTGGCAAATCGCCTTTCTCTATCGACGACGATAAATCAAAACTTATCTACAATTATTGGTGGTCAGCCCGGTCTTGACCGCATTTTCTCCCGCGCCGTCGCGATCCGCTTTGTGGAAATTGCAGTCAGGTATCGCCGCGCCGGCGTATCACATGAGAAAACACTCAATTTCACTTTGACCGACCGAAACACAAGCAGCCTGCTCAGCTTGGACGATCATTTCGAGCGCGTACTCGGTCACCGGTTGCTTCGGCGTTGGAACATCATGCGGGAGGGGCGCGCCCCGAGCGCTGATGAAGGCATGGCCATTGTGCCTGCACTGCTCGCCATCTGGGACATCGGCGCCGACAGGATCGCAGGCGCATGGCTGCTGGATCGCGGAATCGATCCGGCTCTTCTGACAGAATTGGGTTTCCTTGTGCCCGCGGGCTGGGAAGGCGACGACCTGATCGATGACGAAGACGGAATTGGCCCGGTTGCGGCAGAAGTCGTTGCACAACCGGACGAGGTCGCTCTCAAAGTCGCAGAGGGCCATGTTACCCCCAGTGGTGGCAGTCCAGATCGTTATAGAATTTATCGTGTGCGCGATGGCTGGGTCGAGGAGCATCTTCGCGCCCGATTGGCAGATACGCTGGATGCGCCTGCCATCGAGGAATTGAATAAACATCTGCAGTATCTTGGCACGCTCGAGATCGACAACCGGGATGTTCCGATCTACCTGGCTCGCAGTCTGGACCAGGAAAAAGTCAGGGCGTCGGTCGACGGAGAGCTAAGGGCACGCAGCAGCCTTGGGATTGGGCTGGTGCTGCAGGCTGGAAACGCGGCGGGGGCGTGCCTTGCTGCGAATGTTCTGACGCCTCTTGCCGATCACATGGAAGCCGACGAACCGGAAATCACCTTGGTTGCGGACAAGCTCAAGGCCATCTTTCGACGCGACCAATCTCTCGCGCGAGGCGGGCTGACCGTGCAGCTTGAACGCACTGGCGAAAATTCCGGAACGCTTTTTGTGCCGGGAAAGGGATCCATCGACATATCGGGTGAACAGAGGCTGCTCGTCGTTCAGCGGCTTGTGGACGCCCACAATAATGGCCCCGCACCAATCGTAACAGCAGATCTTATTTCAGGCATTGAGGACCAATCATTGTCCAACATTTTTGGGTCTGTGCTTTGGAAAAAGCTCAAGGCAGACTTTGTCCGATCTCCGAAACGTAAGTGGTGGGAAATCGCGATCTGAGATCAACTCCGATCCGGCTCCGTTCCGAGGTCTGACGAACTCCGATTCTTGCGTCCAATAGGAGTGCTCCACAGCAAAGAGGAGCACTTCCAATGCCGACTCCCGACACTTCTCGCCAGCCAGCCCAGACGAACTGGACCGGTGGCGCCAAGACGAAACCCACCCCTTTCAGCCCCGAATGGCGCTGTACGCGTTGTGACAAGCTGCTCGGTGTCTGCCGGGACGGCCGCATGCATCTGCGTTTTGCGCGAGGGCACGAGTATTTCGTGGGCTTTCCGGTTCAGGCCACGTGTCGCGGCTGCGGCACGCTGAACCAGGCGCAATCACCCGCGCGCTGAGGCGCGCATCTCACCAATTTCCTGAAATCGCAGAGACGCACGACGTCCTGACCTGGCCACGACAAGGCGCTGGACGCCTGGCCGCAAGGCAGGCGTCCAATGTCCATCGCGTGGCACGAGATCCGTGATCACCTCATGTTGTCTTCTTCAACTCTCGAATTTCAAAGTAACTTCGAAGCGCTTCGTCGCAACAGCGAACCGCTCGCACATTTCGCTGATCCGGCCTCATTGCTGGACACGCTGCACGTCAGTGGCCGCGGCCCAGCTGAGAAAAACCGGCTGCTGGTTGCACTGGTCAGGGTCGCGCAGTCAGGCGACGCAACATCCGATTGTGCCCTGACGTTGATGCTGCTGGCGCTCTGGCCGGGGCTGGATGCCGTTCGGCGCAGATCGATCTGGCGCAAGGTCGGCACCGGCGATGAGGTTGCATCAGAAATCCTTGCACGAGCTTCCGAGGCCATTCGTGGTCTGGATCCGCAGCGGGTCAATTGGATCGCGGCAACCATCCTGCGGAACATCGAGCGGGACCTGATCAGAACGCGCCAACGCGAGGACAGGCGCCAGAGCCTCCGCAGTGAGGCCGATCCCGACGAAATCCCGGCCGACGGTGAAGTGCTGTCGGCTGACGCCATTCCCGAACTGCTCCACCGCGATCTGGTCCGCATCATCGGCACGGAAGCGGATCTGGTGATCCGTGTGGCCATCGACGGTTTCTCCCAGGCCGAGGTCGCGTCCGAGATGGGGCTGTCCGAGGCGGCGACGCGCAAACGCTATCAGCGGGCGACTCGGCGTCTGCGCGACGTCCTGCAAGAATTTCGCTGACCGGATGTCCCGATCCCTGCGGCGCGGTGGCTTTTCCCATTCAGACGCCACCGCGCGCCCCACTCAAACCGAAAGTCGACCAGCATGATCCGCAAAGCCGACCTCTTGTCCGCAGACCTCAAGCGCATCCCCGGCCTCTACCGCCGCTGGGAGTTGCCGGAAATCCTGCAGAACCAGCGTGCCTACCGCATCGAAAATGCCGGTGCCCATCAGGACGGGACGCCACTCGTGGCGGTCTACGCCGATGCGGGCCAGCCGGACGACCTGCACAACGCCTCAATCAAGGACGCCGAAGCGGCCTCGGTTCCCGGTGGGACGATGTCGCGGCGGCCTGAGTAAAGGGGAAAGGAGGAGACATGTTCATGGAAACCACACCCTTTATCACGGTTCGCGCCAGCCGACCGCTGTCCGAGCTCGCGTTCTGCGCCTGGGTGGCGCAAGCCGTTCCCGGCGACCGGCTGGAATACCATCGCGGCTTTCTGGTGCTCGACGTCTTCCCGATGTTCTCAAAACTGTCGGATGCGGCGCGGGCCGAATTGAGCAGGCTTGGATCGCGGGCCTTCTGGGCCGCTGAACTTGGTCTCGTGCATCTCGTGCAGGAGCGCGTGGGCCCGGATCAGTTCGCCTACATCGCCGTCGCCCGGCCCAAGCCGAAGGCCGCTGCCGTCTCGCTGTCCGAGCTGCTGCTCGCCGAACAGGGGCAGCCCGGCCACGCCACCGGTTCGAGTGGCAGGGCTGCCGCGTGATGCCTGCATTCCAATCCTTTTTCACCGATCACGGAGACCATTTCATGCCATTCCCCGAGAACACCCCAACGCCGGACGATCTACCGTCCCTCAGCGCAGCCGAAATCGCGGCGCTGCCGGTCGAGTTGCTGGCGATCCTGCAGCGCGAGATCGACGAGCGTCTGAAGCGCGACAGGGCCGCCAAGACTCGCTTCGATGCTGGACTGGCCGTTCGCTACTCCACTCGCGCCACCGAGGAACGCCAAGCCGCAGACAAAGACACCGGCACCGCCCGGTTCGACGACGGCGATTTCACCGTGGTCGCTGATCTGCCGAAACGGGTGGATTGGGATCAGGATCGGCTGGCCGATATGGTCGCGCGGATCCGCGATGCCGGGGACGATCCCTCCGAATATGTCGATCTCGCTTACAAGGTGCCAGAGCGCAAATACGCGGCTTGGCCCGAGGCGATCCGCGCCGGTTTCGAGCCCGCACGCACGGTGCGGCCCGGCACGCTGAAGGTCGAGATCCTAGCGCAGGGGGCCGACCAGTGAGCCTCCCCATCATCAGCGCCGATCAACGACTGTCCGAGCCGCGCGGCATCAAGGGCTGCATCTTCGGCAAGAGCGGAATTGGGAAAACCTCCCTTCTGTGGACGCTCGACCCCGACCGCACGTTGTTCATGGATCTCGAAGCGGGCGATCTGGCCATCGAGGGCTGGGCAGGTGACAGCATCCGGCCGCGCACATGGACGGAATGCCGGGATTTCGCGGTGTTCATCGGCGGACCCAACCCGGCGCTTCGCGACGAGCAACCCTATAGTCCGGCGCATTATGCCGCCGTGTGCGAGCGCTTCGGCGATCCCGCAATACTCGATCGCTACGACACCGTTTTCGTCGACTCTATCACTGTCGCCGGGCGGCTGTGCTTCGGCTGGTGCAAGGGCCAGCCCGAGGCGCTGTCGGAGAAGACCGGCAAGCCGGATGTCCGTGGCGCTTACGGTTTGCACGGCCGCGAGATGATCGGCTGGCTCACTCACCTGCAGCACACGCGGGCCAAGAACGTCTGGTTTGTCGGAATTCTCGACGAGAAGCTCGACGACTTCAATCGCAAGATGTTCCAGCCGCAAATCGACGGCTCCAAGACCGGACTCGAGCTGCCGGGGATCGTCGATGAGGTGATCACCATGGCTGAGCTGACGTCCAACGGCGGTGATCTGTACCGGGCCTTTGTCTGCCAGACGATCAATCCGTGGGGTTTTCCGGCCAAGGATCGCTCGGGCCGTCTGGACCGGGTCGAAGAGCCTCATCTCGGCCGCTTGATGGCGAAGATCCGGACAGCTGCGACGCCTCCATCAGAACGGCTGACCTACGCCCCGCCGCCCGCCGATCCGGCGGCCGACAACCAATCCCAACCGCAATCCTGAACATAGAAGGAGGTTCCCCATGGGTTCCTGGAACGATTTCAACGACGCGCAAAGCAACACCAACCTCATCCCCAAGGGCACGCTGGCCAAGGTACGCCTGACGATCCGCCCCGGCGGCTTCGACGATGCCTCGCAGGGCTGGACCGGCGGCTATGCGACGCGCGGCTCCACTGGCGCGGTGTACCTGAACGGCGAGTTCACCGTGACTGAGGGCCAATATGCCCGGCGCAAGATCTTCACGCTGATTGGCCTCTACAGCCCCAAGGGGCCCGACTGGACCAACATGGGCCGCAGCCTGGTGCGCGGCATGCTGAACTCGGCGCGCGGGATTTCCGACAAGGACATGTCGCCCGAGGCGCAAGCCGCGCGGCGCATCAGCGGTTTCGCCAATCTCGACGGCATCGAGTTCGTCGCCCGCATCGACATCGGCACCGATGCCGGCGGCGACGACAAGAACGAGATCCGCAGCGCGGTCACGCCGGATCACCGTGACTATGCGCAGATCATGGGCACGGCGCCTCTTCAGTTCAGCGGAAGTGCCCCGCAGCAGGATAGCGCCGCCACGCCTTCGTCCAATCCGCCAGCAGCCAACCCCGGTGCTCCCGGGCGGCCGAGCTGGGCTCAGTAAGGGGGTTCGGTCATGCGCCTGCGTCCCCGCCAGAAAACCTTTGTCGAGCGCAGTGTGGCTGCGCTTGGCCAAAGCGGCAACACGCTCGGCGTGGCACCCACCGGCGCGGGCAAGACGATCATGCTCTCGGCGGTCACCGGCGAGATGATTGGTGATGGCGCCAAGGCCTGTGTGTTGGCGCATCGCGACGAGCTCACGGCGCAGAACCGCGCCAAGTTCCAGCGTGTGGTGCCGGAGGCATCCACCTCGGTGATCGACGCCACCGAGAAATCCTGGGGCGGCGATGTCACCTTCGCCATGGTGCCCACATTGGCGCGGGCGCCGAACCTCGCCGACATGCCACGCCTCGATCTGCTCGTGATCGACGAGGCGCATCACGCGGTGGCGGACAGCTACCGCCGCATCATCGACCGGGTGCGCGATGCCAATCCCGACGCGAGGGTGTTCGGGGTGACGGCAACGCCGACCCGCGGCGACCGCAAGGGACTGCGCGAGGTCTTCGACAATGTCGCCGACCAAGTGCGTCTGGGTGAGTTGATTGCCTCGGGCCACCTGGTGCCGCCGCGCACCTTTGTCATCGATGTTGGCGTGCAGGAGGAATTGAAATCGGTCCGAAAGACCAGTGCGGATTTCGACATGACCGAGGTGGCCGACATCATGGATCGCGCGCCAGTCACCGACGAGGTGATCCGCCACTGGCGTGAGAAGGCGGGCGACCGGCAGACCGTCGTGTTCTGCTCCACCGTCGCCCACGCGGAACATGTGACCGAGGCGTTTCGCGCGGCGGGGATCACGGCTGCGCTGATCCACGGCGATCTGCCGGCCGAGACCCGCAAGGCCATACTCGCCGACTACGCGGCAGGCGTCATCCGCGTCATCATGAACGTCGCTGTGCTGACGGAGGGCTGGGATCACCCTCCCACCTCTTGCGTCGTGCTCCTTCGGCCCAGTTCCTACAAATCTACCATGATCCAAATGGTCGGGCGCGGGCTGCGCACGGTTGATCCGGAGGAGCATCCCGGCATCGTCAAGACCGACTGCGTGGTGCTAGATTTCGGGACATCGAGCCTGATCCACGGCACGCTGGAACAGGATGTCGATCTGGACGGCAAGATCGGCACTGGTGAAGCCCCCACTAAATTCTGCCCGACCTGCGAAGCAGAAATTCCGCTCGCCACCACCGAATGCCCGCTCTGTGGTGAGGTGTTGCTGCAGGATGCAGGCGAAACGGGCGCGGAGGCAGTGCCACTCTCGGGCTTTGTCATGACCGAGATCGACATGCTGAAACGCTCCAGCTTCGCTTGGGTGGACCTCTTCGGCTCAGACGATGCATTGATGGCCACGGGCTTTACGGCGTGGGGCGGCATCTTCTGGATGGACGGCGTCTGGTACGCCATCGGCGGGGCCAAGGGCGAGCGGCCACGCTTGCTGGGCGTCGGCGAACGCACCGTCTGCCTCGCGCAGGCCGACGACTGGCTGAACTCCCACGAGAGCGATGAAAGCGGCTTCAAGACCAAGGCGTGGTTGCGCCAGCCACCGACCGACAAGCAGCTGAAATACCTGCCGCCTGAGTGCCGGCACGACTTCGGCCTGACGCGCTACCGCGCCTCGGCGCTGATGACCTTCGGCTTCAACAAACGGGCCATCCAAGCCGCCGTAAACGCGGTGGCCGGATCCGAACGGAGAGCGGCATGACCCATGACATCTTCACATCACATCACGGCCGAGGAGCGGCAGCGTCTCTGGCATCCGCGTGGCACGCTCTGTGCTGTCTGCCGGCAACCCACGCGTGGTTTTGGCTGGCGCGATCCACACCGGTCGAAGCGGCCCCGGCCATCGGCCTGGTTCTGCTCGATGCCCTGCCAGGGCTTCTGGACGCGTTTGGCGCGGGAGCGTTTTGCCATGGTTGATCTGACCGAAGAGGAACGCGCCGCCGTCACCGCCACCATGAAACGCGTCGCACTGCTGATGGACGAGATCGGCTGGCAGACAGCCTTCGCCGATCTGACCGAGGCACAGGTGCGCGCCCTGATCGAAGAGGCCGTCGAGGGCTTCCGTGAGGCCATGTCCGATATCGCCCGGGTCCAGACACCGGAGGTGCCATTCTGATGCTGGACTTCAATCACCGGCCCTCCACAGCCGAGCGGATCAACGCACTGGTCGACGCAGCCCTCATTGCCGAGCGCCAGGCCACGCCGCCCAGGACCTATCTTGGCGCGTCCCGCCTGGGCCACGCCTGCGAACGCGCGCTGCAGTTCGAGTTCGCCGGTGCGCCGAAGGATGGCGGTGCCGACTTCAGCGGACAAACGCTGCGGATCTTCGCCATCGGGCATCAGCTCGAGGATCTCGCGATACGCTGGCTGCGCGCAGCCGGGATCGATCTGGTCACCCAGAAACGCGATGGCGGCCAGTTCGGCTTCTCCGTCGCGGGCGGTCGCATCCGTGGGCATGTCGATGGGATCATCGCTGATGCCCCGGCAGCATTTGGTCTGCGCACCCTGGCGCTTTGGGAATGCAAGACCATGAACGCGAAGAACTGGCGCGCCTGCGTGAAGGACGGCGTGACGGTCTCCAAGCCCGTCTATGCCGCCCAGATCGCGATCTACCAAGCCTACATGGAGGCCTCGGTGCCCGGAATATCGTCCGCACCGGCGCTGTTCACCGCGATCAACAAGGACACGGCCGAGCTGCACCACGAGCTCGTCCCCTTCGATGCTGATCTGGCGCAGCGCATGTCCGATCGCGCCGTGCGGATCCTGCAGGCCACAGATGCTGGCGAGTTGCTACCGCGGATAGCTTCCAATCGCGACTTCTTCGAATGCCGGTTCTGTGCCCATGCCGAGCGGTGCTGGGGGCTGGCCACATGACCGACGAGCCCACCGACCCAACCAACCCCGAGCAGGACCCGACCATGCGCGACGACACGACGCCCGATGAGATCAAGGAGAACATCGTCCATTTCAACCCGTGGCGCGATTTCAACGACGCGGCCCCGCAGATCGACGTCTTCGGCGACGAGCCCGATCCCGAGCAGATCGCCCAGTTCATGCAGGTCGTCTTCGGCTACTGCGAAGGCCTGATTCCGGTCCGTAGTTTCATTGACAAAGGCCAGGGCATCGATGGCCGCCCGCATAACATCTGGCTGGAAGCGGATCAGGCCGCGCCCGAAAAGATGGCGACCTTCGCCACATGGGCCTCGCGGGAGGGGGCAGCGGTCTACGTAATTCCCGGCACCGTTGCCGCGTCCGGCCAGGCCAAGGCCGCCGAGATCTTGCAGATGCAAACCGTGGTCGTCGACCTCGACACCGGCGATATTGCCGCAAAGCGTGCCCATCTGGAGCGCCACCTCGGCGCACCGACCATGGTGGTTGAAAGCGGTGGTGTGACGCCCGAGGGGCAGCGGAAAGCGCACGTGTGGTGGACACTGACCGAGCCTGCCGAGGGTGACGACATCCGCCATGTGACCCGACTGCGCGGCGACATCGCGGCCAAGGTCGGTGGCGACATGCATTTCCGCTCGGCCCACCAGCCGATCCGGGTGGCAGGCAGCGTTTATTACAAGAACAGCCTGAAAACGCAGGTGCGGATCGTCGAGCTAAACGCCGACCGCGAACGCGACCTGGCCGAGTTCATGGAGGCCGTGACCGACATGCCGCCCGCGCCGGGCGTGTCCCTGCAACCCGAGTTCAGCCATCCCGACAAACCGGCGATGGACGATGTGCTGGTCACCCCGGTGCGCGAGGGGGCGCAGGACGATTGGTCCCGCTTCGAGGGCGCATCTGCTGCGATCGGGTATTTCATCCGTATGGTCCACGAGGGCCGGATGACAAAGGACGAGGGCTGGGAAGGCATCTGTGGCTACAACGCCGCCATGCTGCGGCCGCAGTGGCCGGTGGAACGGCTCAAGCGCGAGTCCGAGCGGCTCTGGAACCTGCATGTCGAGAAATACGGACTGCCCCTGATCCGTCTGACCAATGGTGCACCGGGGCCGGAGGACATGCCTGCCTTCACGCTCGGCGCGCTGCTGGACGACCAGAGCCCCATGCCGCAGGACATCATTGCGCCGCGCGTGCTGACGCCGGGCGGGCTGCTGGTGCTGGGTGGCGCGCCCAAGGTTGGCAAAAGCGACCTGCTGATCTCCTGGCTCGTGCACATGGCCGCAGGCGTGCCGTTCCTCGGCTTCACCCCGCCGCGGCCTCTACGGGTCTTCTATCTGCAGGCCGAGATCCAGTATCACTATCTGCGGGAACGCTTGAAGCAGATTGCCCTGCCGCCAGAGGTGTTGGCCGCCGCGCGCGATACCTTCGTCGCCACGCCCAAGCTGAAGATGCTGCTCGACAACGAAGGCAGCGTGCGGGTCGCGCGCGCCGTGCAAAACGCGTTCCCGGATGCACCGCCGGACATTCTCTGCGTCGACCCGATCCGGAACCTCTTTGACGGCGGGCCCGATGGCGGCGGCGAAAACGACAACACCGCCATGATGTTTTTCCTGAAGGAACGGGTCGAGGTGCTGCGCGATCATATCGACCCCGACTGCGGGGTGATCCTGATCCACCACACCAAGAAGCTCAGCAAGCAGCAGGTGAAGGACGATCCGTTTCTCGCGCTCTCCGGCGCCAGCGCGCTGCGCGGGTTCTATACCTCCGGCTTGATCCTGCACCGGCCCGACGAGGATTGCTCGCAACGAAAGCTGGAGATCGAGCTGCGCAATGGCCCCGCGTTGCCGCCAAAGGTGATCGACAAGGTCGGCGGCCAATGGGTCGAGATCAACCCGATGAACGAACGGTTGGTGCGCCAGGAGGTTGGCGCGAAGCATGACGCCGAGCGTGTGCGCAAAGGCGAGGTTATCGTCAACATTCTCGATCGCGAAGCGCGTGCGGGGCGGATGTACACGATGACGCTGTTCGCCGAATCTTTTGAGAACAAAAGCGGCCTCAGTGGGCAGACAACCATTCGGGACCGGCTGAATGTGATGACGACCAAGGGGGTGATCAAGTTCGTCAAAGGCGACGCGGCGAGCGATCTCGGCCTGGCATCTGACCGCAGCAAGTACGGCTATCTCTGTGTGGAATACATGGAACTGGCGACCGATGGTGAAAAGGTCGATCCGGACACCGGCGAGGTTGGCCAAGCTTATGTTCCTGTGCGCCCCAGCCACTACAAATGCCCGCAGACTGGAGCCCTGTTGCCGGTCGAAAACCCCGCCATCTGGGTCTATCCGGAAGGGGGTGACGCATGATTTTTCCGCTCCGGATCCATTCCGAAATCTGGCGTCCAAATTCCGAAATCTGGCCAGATTTTGCGAAATCTGAAATCCTGGCGAAATCTGGAATCTGGCTTTTTCCATTTAGTTTCAGAGACTTGGAAGGTCCTTTCCAGATTTCGGAAGGGTGTTTCCGAAATTTGCTCCGCAATCTGGATTTGGTCAATAAAATCAGTGTCCTACGCCAGATTTCAGATTTCAGAAAAGTCCCCCCTAAAGGGGTAGGTGTCCTCCCCGCTACAGGCGGGGAGAGCCACCACCTACCCCTGGGCAATTTCTCGGGTCGCAGTCTGACCCGTTCCACCCCTCGAGCAGCCAATCACAAAAGGAGAAAGCCCATGGCGGACCAGACCATGACCAACCCCAATCAGAACGCCGTCCGAAATGTGCCGCCCGCGCTTAACGGCCAGCGCACATTGCTGGCGCTCGATCTTGGCACAACCACGGGCTGGGCCTTGCATGGCGCCGAAGGGCTGATCACCAGCGGCACAGCATCGTTCCGCAACGGCCGGTTCGATGGCGGTGGGATGCGATACCTGCGCTTTACGAACTGGCTGGGCGAGTTGGAGCGGTTGTCCGGTCCTATCGCCGCCATCTGGTTCGAGGAGGTCCGTCGCCACGCGGGCACGGATGCAGCGCACGTCTACGGGGGGCTGATGGCGACGCTGACCGCATGGGCCGAGATGCGCGGGGTGCCTTATCAGGGCGTGCCTGTCGGGACGATCAAGCGTCACGCCACTGGTAAGGGCAACGCCAACAAGGACGCCATGATCGCCGCCGTCCGGGCGCGTGGCTTCAGCCCGGCCGATGACAATGAAGCTGACGCCATCGCGATCCTGCTCTGGGCCATGGAAACCCACGGAGGTGCGCAATGACCGGCATGCGCTTCACGCCCAAGGGATATGGCGGGCATCGCCGCCAGCCCGACGAGGTCAAACGGGATGGTTGGAAGGAACAGGGACTGCTCGCCGTTGCAATCGACGATGACCGGCTGACCTGGCCCGAACGGGAATTGGTGCGCCAGCTTGGCGAGCGCCTGTATGGCAAGCGGGAACGGGAGGCGCGCCATGGGTGAGTGGACCACAGCGCGCGTGAAGGACCGTTTGGAGAGTGCGGCCGATGTCTTCCGCACCTTGCCCGGCGTCATGCCCCAGGGCTTCTTCAACGCCTGGCCCGAGTATTTCCACAGCTTCGCGGACAAGGTCGGACAGGAACCGCAGATGCGTCGCCCCCGGCCGGGTCCGCGCCAGATCTCTGAGGCCGAGGAGGCATTGCTCTGGCTGCGCTGGCTGGAGCGGGATGATGCCCGGATCGTCTGGCTGCGTGCCGAACGCACGCCGTGGAAACCGATCTGCTGGGAGATGGGGATCAGCCGCCCGGCGGCCAACCGCCATTGGCAATACGGCCTCGCGCTGATCACCTGGCGGCTCAATGGGCGCGTACCGCCTTTGAAGCGGTCACGGCGTTTCGTGGTCGAGAACGCGAACAACCTGTCAAGGAAAATCGTCCTGTGACAGAATTTTCAGTGAGACATCGCAAAGGGTTACAGTTTCCGGCTGAGAGGCTACAAATTGGATATACTCGGGAGAGGCGCGTGCGGGACGACCTGCGGCGCTGGCTTCCGGGGTCCAACCAAGGGTCCAGATGGGATCCAAAGGGCTAACCCACTGAATTCGCGGGTCCTTCTGGGCCCCAAACGTATACGGGGGGGCGAGGCGCGCAATATCGCTAGCGACAGGGCCCGTTTTTTGGGAAGCCACCCCAGCGGGTATCCACCTGTGATCTGACAAAAACCACAATTAAACAAACCCTTGGAGCTGGATGCCTTGGCCGCCGCTGGACCCTTCGTGGAGTCCAAGCTTATTGCTGGTGTCCGGAGTCCAAGTTTGACTGCCCAGTTCGACGACACCTCCTCCCAGCAGTGCCGTCGAACCCGCTCAGTATCGAGCGTAATGACGTCGACTGGAGCATATCGCACAGCCGCATCCCCCTCCCATCGCGATGACCCGAGGATAAAGCGCGATCGTGCCAACTACCACGGCTGGCTGCCAAACCAAAATGCTCAATAGATAGGCCCGAAGAAATGACCCTGAGCTTTGCCCCTGACGCAATCGAGACTTGGCCGCTTGCAAAGCTGCAGCCTTATGCGAAGAACGCAAAGATGCATGGCGCGGATCAGGTCGCAAAGATCGCGGCCAGCATGGCCGAGTTTGGCTGGACCGTTCCGTGCCTGGTCGCGGACGACGGAGAATTGATCGCAGGCCACGGCCGTGTGCTTGCCGCCACGCAGCTGGGGCTGCGTGAGGCCCCCGTGATCGTGCTGGGACATCTGAGCGAAGCACAGCGTCGGGCCTACCGGATTGCGGACAACAAACTGACGGAACTAGGGTCCTGGGATGAAGCGTTGCTATCGGCTGAGTTGAATGACCTGCTGGCCGAGGACTACGACCTGTCGCTCATCGGATTCGATGATGCCGAGCTTGAGGTGTTGCTGGCCGGTGAGGTCGACCCTGAAACAGCATCCCGCGAGGGCGAGGACGATGTTCCCGAGCCGCCCGAGGCCCCGATCAGCCGTGCGGGTGATCTATGGGTGCTTGGAAAGCATCGACTGCTCTGCGGGGATGCCACCGTGGCTACAGATGTCGAGCGTTTGCTCGGTGATGTGAAACCGCAGCTGATGGTGACCGATCCGCCTTACGGCGTCGACTACGATCCCGGCTGGCGCAACAAGGCAGGCGCCGCCGCAACAAAACGAACCGGCAAGGTCCTGAATGATGACCGGGCTGATTGGCGTGAGGCCTGGGCGCTCTTCCCAGGCGATGTGGCCTATGTCTGGCACGGCGCATTGCATGCGACGACAGTTGCCGAGAGCCTTGAGACCTCTGGTTTCAATATCCGGTCCCAGATCATCTGGGCCAAGGATCGCCTCGTGCTGAGCCGCGGTGATTATCATTGGCAGCACGAACCGTGCCTTTATGCGGTGAAGAAAACCGGCAAAGGCCACTGGGCGGGCGACCGCAAACAAACGACGCTATGGCAGATCGCGAACAAGGATCAGGATGCTGAAACCGTGCACGGGACGCAGAAACCCGTCGAATGTATGCGCCGTCCGATCCTGAACAATTCCAGTCCGGGCCAAGCTGTCTACGAGCCTTTTATGGGCTCGGGCACGACGCTAATCGCGGCGGAAACCACGGGGCGGGTCTGCTACGGGGTCGAGCTTAATCCGGCGTATGTCGATGTGGCTGTTCAGCGGTGGCAGCAGTTCACTGGCAAGCACGCTGTTCTTGAAGGCGCCGGGACCAGTTTCGATGATCTGCGTTCAGAGCGGGGTAGCCAATGAGGCAATCCCGTCTGATGTCATTTTGTGAAGCGATTGCGAATGTCACGGTTGGCTACGGCGTCGCTGTGCTGACGCAGATCCTGATCTTCCCGATGTTTGGGCTGCACACGACGCTGGCCCAGAACTTGCAAATGGGGGCGGTCTTTACCGTCGTCAGCATCGTGCGGTCCTATGTCCTGCGGCGGGTGTTCGAGGCCATTCGGGTCCGAACGACAAAGCCGCCGCTCAAGATGAGCGACGGCTCTGTTCGCGCAAGACTCGCATACCGCCGTGACTTCGACAGTGCAGAGGCGCGGGATCAGTCTTCGATACGATAGACGCGTCCACGCTCCTCCACCTTTTCCGAGTTGATAGCGCGGCCAAGCTTTTTTTTGAGCGCGCCAGACATGGCGCCGCGCACCGTATGTGATTGCCACTCGGTGGCATTGGCGATCTCTTCGATGGTCGCGCCTTCGGGCCGACGTAGGAGGTCAATCATGATCTGCTGCTTGGTCTGGCGCGGGGCTGCAACGGTTGTTTTGGATATGGATTTCTGAGCCATAAGTGTCTCCAGTATTTGAGGATCGCGACATGCGTCCTTCTCCCGAGACAGGCCCCGCGAGCGCGGGGCATATCTTGAGGTCTGTGCAGTTCAGACCAGACCGATGTCTTTCAGACAGGCGGCTGCATCAAGCAGTTGATTGGTGGGCACCTCGATGGTGATCGTCATTCTGTCGGCATAGGCGCGAACATAAACGCCACCGTCGTCCATCATGGCGCATTCGATCTCGTCAAGGACTGTGGTGAGGCGGCTGCGATCGAATTGATCGGGCAGTTTACGAATTGCGATACGAATTGTGCAGGTTTCCATGGCGCTTACTCCGCGTGCTCGCCTTCACTGAAGGCACTGTCGGTGATGCGCTTCAGCAAGCTGGCGTAATGCTCAAGGGTGCCAACATGGCCCCAGTTGATTTCGTCTGGGTGGCAGTTGAAGTGCTCGTCGCTGAGGCTCTGAAGCCGGGCGAGCATGTCGTCGATCTCGGCTTTCTTGCCCATGAAGGCCTTGATCGCAGCTTCGCGGTTCCGCGCGGCCTTTTCGGCGCGCAGTTGGTGGCGAGGCGTGGTGATCGGGTTCAATCGGGTCATCGTGGCGGCTCCTTGGTTTTGCGCGACCGCTGCGCTGCTTGATCGCGGTGGTGAGTTGCATCGTCTTCGTGAGACCACGTTCGCTCTACTTCGGAGGCTTATCAACGACATAAGCACATGATTTTGAATGATAATCGGAGCGCGCAATGGAGGGTTTGAGCGAACGCCAATACGCCACCCGCGTCGGTCTTTCACGCGGTGCAATCCAGAAGGCCAAGGCGACAGGACGGCTGGTGTTGCATGACGATGGCAGCATCGATGCGGTTGCAAGCGATGCCTTGCGTGCTGAGGCAACCGACCCATCCAAAACCCGCAAGAAGCCGCAGCCAAGACGCAAGCCTGTGCCGGAGGCTGCGGTGTCGGCAGTCGGTGACACTCTGAAGGAACAGGGGCTTGAGGCTCCGGCAAATAGTGGTGGCACCACCTTTTTGCAGGCCAAGACGGCGAATGAGGTGCTGAAAGCGCAGGAACGTCGTCTGCGGCTGCAAAAGCTGAAAGGCGAGTTGATCGACCGGGCCCGCGCGCTGTCGCTGGTGTTTCGTTTGGCGAGGCAGGAGCGCGATGTCTGGGTCAACTGGCCCGCGCGGGCGGCCGCGTTGATGGCGGCCGATTTGGGCGTTGAGCCCGCCGCATTGCAGAAAGTTTTGGAAAAACATGTCCGTGCTCAGCTCGACGATCTTGCCGAGGTCAAACCTGATCTCCGATGATGCGGACGATATGCCGGATTTCGATGGCGCGGCAGAAATCCTGCGTGCCTGGGGCGCGGGTCTCACGCCGGATGCGGACCTGACCGTGTCGCAATGGGCGGACCGACATCGGATGCTTTCGGGCCGCGCGTCGGCGGAACCTGGTCGGTATCGCACAGCGCGCACGCCCTATATGGCCGAGATCATGGACAGGCTTTCGCCTGGCGACCGGGCACAGCGGATCGTGTTCATGAAGGCGGCGCAGGTTGGCGCGACGGAAGCGGGCAACAACTGGATCGGCTTTGCGATCCATCAGGCGCCGGGGCCGATGCTCGCGGTCCAGCCGACCGTGGAACTGGCTAAGCGGAACTCAAGGCAACGGATAGATCCGCTGATTGATGAGAGCCCGGAGCTCCGCGAGAGGGTCAAGCCGGCGCGATCTCGTGACGCGGGCAATACGATGCTGTCCAAGGAATTCGCGGGCGGTATCCTGATCATGACCGGGGCAAACTCGGCCGTAGGGCTGCGCTCGACCCCGGCGCGCTACATTTTTCTCGACGAGGTCGATGCCTATCCGGCGTCCGCCGACGATGAGGGTGATCCGGTTACGCTGGCGGAAGCGCGTTCGCTGACCTTCGCCCACCGGCGCAAGGTGTTCTTGGTCTCAACCCCGACGATACGGGGGATGAGCCGGATTGAACGGGACTATGAGGCCAGTGATCAGCGCCGGTTTTTTGTCCCATGCCCGCATTGTGGCGCGATGCAGTGGCTCAAATTTGAACGGCTGCGCTGGCAGAAGGGGCAGCCGGAAACAGTGGAATATCACTGCGAGGGCTGCGAGGCGTCTATCGCGGAGCATCACAAGACGGCGATGCTGGAGGCTGGCGAATGGCGGGCAACCGCCACGGCGGCGGATCCAAATACCGTCGGCTATCACCTCTCGGCGCTCTATTCGCCCATCGGCTGGCTGAGCTGGGAACGGATTGTGCGGGCCTGGGACGCGGCTCAAGGGTCGGATGAGGCGATCAAGGCGTTTCGCAACACGATCCTTGGCGAAACGTGGGTCGAAACTGGCGAAGCGCCGGACTGGCAGCGTTTGGCGGACCAGCGCGAGACTTTGGAAGGAAGCATTGTTCCAGAGCGGGGCTTGTTCCTGACTGCCGGGGCGGACGTCCAAAAGGATCGGATCGAGGTCGATGTCTGGGCATGGGGCCGCGGGCTCGAAAGCTGGCTCGTCGATCACATTGTTATCGAAGGTGGGCCCAGCGACACTGCATGCTGGCAGCAGTTGACCAATTTGCTCGGCCAGACATGGGAGCATGCCTCCGGTAATCCGATGACCTTGGCCCGCCTCGCCATCGACACCGGCTACGAGACCAGCGCGGTATATGCTTGGTCGCGACAAGTCGGCTTCGCGCAGGTGGCCCCGGTCAAAGGCGTCGAAGGCTTCAATCGCGCGAGCCCGGTCACCGGCCCGACGTATGTGGACGCGACCGTCGCGGGCAAACGGCTACGGCGCGGAGCGCGGCTCTGGACCGTCGCCACCTCTACCTTCAAGACTGAAACCTATCGCTATTTGCGGCAGGACCGACCGACTAGGGAGGACATCGAGGCTGGGCATCCTTGCCCGCCTGGAACCATCCATCTACCAAAATGGGTGGACGGCGAGTGGTTGAAGCAATTCACCGCCGAACAACTTATCACGGTGCGTACCAAACGCGGCTTTGCTCGGCTTGAATGGCAGAAGCTGCGCGAACGCAATGAAGCTTTGGATTGTCGCGTCTATGCCCGTGCAGCCGCTTGGATATTGGGGGCTGACCGTTGGTCTGATGCGCGGTGGGCCGATCTGGAAGCACAGGTCGGAATCACAGCAGAGGATATGGCTGAGGACGGGGCGGGAAGCACCATGTCCTCTTCTCGTCGTGCAGGACAACAGCGGCGCACTGTACGGTCCAGTTACATGAGGTAAGCGATGCCGACAATCACAGAACTGCGCGCGCGCCGCGAGGCGCTCACGGCACAGCGATCCTCCGGCGTCGCTCGGGTCAGCTATGACGGCAAGACGGTGGACTATCGTAGCGTCGCCGAAATCGACCGGGCCATTGAAACGCTGGACCGTGAGATCGCTGCGGCTGAAGGACGGCGGATCGTGCGGCAGGTCTGCGTGACAACGGCCAAGGGGCTCTAACAAAAATGGGAATGTTCGACCTGTTCCGCCGCCGGGCCACCGGCGGTCCTGACGCTATGCGCGCCCGTCTAGAGGGAGCGATGGCCAAGCGCCGCCTGCGCGGTTGGAACCCGCCGCTCGAGAACATAAACGCGCTGGTTGCTTCTGGTGGCCCAAAGCTCCTGGCGCGCTCGCGGGAACTGGTCGTCACCAACGGCTACGCGGCGAACGCCTGTGAGGCCTTTGCCGCGAACCTCGTCGGCGATGGCATCAAGCCGTCGTCGCTCATCGCTGACGCGGCGCTGCGCGACCAGGTTCAGAAGCTCTGGCTCGCCTGGACGGATGAGGCGGATGCCGATGGGCTGACCGATTTCTACGGCTTGCAGGCCATGGTCGCTCGCGAGATGTTTGTCGCGGGCGAGTGTTTCGTGCGGATGAGGCCACGGCGGGCGGAGGATGGATTGCTGGTGCCGCTGCAGTTGCAGCTTCTGCAGTCGGAGATGCTGCCTTTCGAGAAGATCGAGACGGATCCGAACGGCAATCGCATCCGCTGCGGGATCGAATTCGACCTGATTGGGCGGCGGGTGGCCTATCACTTTCGCCGCCGCCATCCGGGCGACAGCACCGATCAGCGGGTGGCAGTGCCCGAAACGGTACGCGTGCCGGCCGACGAGGTGCTGCACATCTACCGCCCCATTGATGCGGGCCAGATCCGGGGCCTGCCACATATCGCCCCGGCCATGGTGCGCCTCTTTTTGCTGGACCAATATGATGACGCCGAGCTTGACCGCAAAAAGACGGCTGCAATGTTCGCGGGATTCATCACCAAGACCGCGCCTGAAGATCCGATGATGGGCGAAGGCGAAGCCGATCTTGATGGCGCCGCACTCGCCAGCCTTGAGCCTGGCACGATGCAGGTTCTGCTGCCGGGTGAGGATGTGAAGTTCTCGAGCCCGGCTGATGTTGGCGGCGGGTATGAGGCATTCCAGTACCGCACGTTGCTCGCGGTCTCGGCCTCGCTGGGGCTGCCCTATCACCTTGTCACCGGCGATGTCCGGCAGGCGAACTACTCAAGCCTTCGGGCCGAACTGGTCGAGTTCCGGCGGCGCATCGGTCAGTTGCAGCACGGAGTCATTGCCCATCAGCTTTGTCGCCCAATCTGGCGGCGTTGGCTGGAAACAGCCGTGCTCTCGGGCGCGTTGGAGGCAGATCCGGTTATTGCGTGGCCTGTGCAATGGATCCCGCCGCGTTGGGACTGGGTCGATCCGCTCAAAGATATTCAGGCGCAGGTGCTGGCGATGGACGCAGGCCTCACGTCACGCCGTAAGGTTGTCGAGGCGACGGGCTACGACATTGAAGAGGTCGATTGGGAAAATGCGTCGGACGCGAAACGCGCAGCAGACTTGGGCCTGACCTACCGCTCTGGCCCCGGTGAGACGCAGGGGGCACGAGCGACGCCGATGCGACAGCCCGACTCCAACGACGATACTGAGGCCGGCAATGGCGACGGTCCGAAAGGGACCGGTCGCAACAATCCACAGGAGTGATCTGATGAAAAGCTGGTACGAAATCCGCGCCCGGGGCACCGGGGCGGAAGTGCTGATCTATGACGAAATCGGCGCCTATGGCGTCACTGCAAAGGGTTTTTTGGCTGAACTCGGCGCGCTGCCCGACGGGGTTCCGATCGATTTGCGGCTCAATAGCCCGGGTGGGTCGGTCTTTGACGCCGTGGCCATCTTCAACGCCCTGCAGCGGCATGAGAGTGAGATCACTGTCTGGATCGACGGCATCGCGGCCTCTGCTGCGAGCTACATTGCCATGGCGGGCGACGAGATCGTCATGCCGGAAAACGCCTTCCTGATGATCCATGATCCATCCGGGCTAGTGATGGGCACGGCCGAAGACATGCGGTCCACAGCTAAAGCGCTCGATAAGGTCAAAGGCAGCTTGATCCAAGGCTATGCCGCGAAATCAAGCAAAACCGATGATGATATTGCCGCCCTGATGGCAGCGGAGACTTGGCTTGATGCTAAGGATGCGCTGGACTTTGGGTTCATCGACCGCATTGCCGAGCCTGTGAAAATCGCCGCCTCCTTCGATGTGGCGCGGTTCCGCAATGCTCCGCCTGAGTTGGCCGAAGCGGCGCGTGAAGGCGATGACCATTCCAACGGCGACGCCGACGATGGTGATCTTGGCCATGTCAAGCCCCTGACGGGTGAAGCTACGTCAATTGCTGTCACCCTTTCTGACGCGGATGGGGCGGGTTTGGGTGTTTCCGACGAGAACACCCGCCCATCCAGCCCGTCTGAGAGCAGTGTTGCGGTCGCCAACACTGCGCAGGATGCCGGTGCCATCCGTGCCGAGGCCATTGCCCATGCGCGGGCGGTAATCGATCTCTGCCGCCTTGCGGGCCAGCCACAGATGGCGGGACGCTTCCTTGAAGAGGATGCCAGCCTCGATGATGTCCGGAGCCGTCTTCTTGCCGCCAAGGCGGAGAACACCCCTGATATCACCGCCGCCCATGCCCAGCCTGGGCGCGCGGCTACCATAAATCCCTGGGGCGATGTGATCGCCCGTACTTTCAAGACGAAAGGATAAGCGTCCATGACCACGCTCACTGAAGGCAAACACGCGGGCGGCTTCCTCGTCTGGGAAGTCCTGCGCGATTACACCCGAGAAACCGTGACCATCTCCTCCGGAGCCGGAAAGCTCGCGCCCGGCACCGTGCTTGGGAAGATTACAACGGGCGGCAAATACACCGGGTTCACACCGACTGCGACGAACGGCAGTCAAAACGCCGCTGGCATTCTATGGGCCGGGGGTGACGCGAGTGACGCCGATGCCCCGAGCGTCGCGCTCCTGCGCGGCCCTGCCATCGTCAACCGCCACGAGCTCGTCTGGCCCGAGGGCGCGACCGAGGCCCAGATCACCGCGGCCACTAATGCGCTTGCTTCGCTCGGCATCATTCTGCGCTGAGCCTCTGAAATAAGGACCCCCACACATGGCAACCATGGACATCTTTGAAGGCGACGCCTTCAGCATTATCGAGCTCACCCGTGCACTTGAAAACATTCCCTTCAAACCGGCGATCCTCTCAGGCTCCGACCTCTTTGGCTCGCGCGGGGTGCGCCAGCGCACCGTGATGATCGAAAGCCGCGATGGTACGCTGTCGCTGATCCCGTTCTCGGAACGTGGTTCGGCCTATGAGCAACAAGTGCCAGAGCGCCGCGATATGCGCGCCTTCGTCTGCCGCCAGTTCAAAAAGCAGGATGTGCTTTGGGCCTCCGAGATCCAGGGCATCCGTGACTTCGGCTCTGATACTGCCACCCAACAGGTGCAAACTGAGGTCGCTCGCAAAATGGCGCGACTGCGCAACGACGCCGAGGCGACCTTCGAGTTCCACCTTTTCAACGGCATTCAGGGCCTGGTTAAGGACCCAAAGGATGGGGCCACGGTCATCAATTACTACACAGAGTTCGGCATCACGCCGGCGGCCGAGGTCGATTTTGATCTCGACAATGCAACCCCTGCCTCGGGGGCGCTACGCAAACGCTGCCAAGCGATGATCGAAAGCGTTGAGGACAGCCTTGGCGGGCTGGCCGCCGGTCAGGTGCAGCTCCGCGCTGAATGCGGCTCGGCCTTCTTCGCCGATCTCGTGGCGCACAAGGAGGTGCGCGAGACCTATCTGAATACCGCCGCGGCGGCAGATCTGCGCGGCCGCGTGGGCGAAGAGGTCAGCTTTGGCGGCATCACCTTCCGTCGCTATCGGGGCGGGCTTGGCTTCGGGGTGCCGACTGACAAGGCGTATTTCTATCCCGAAGGCGTCGAGGGGCTCTTCGAGATCTACTACGCCCCGGCCGACACGTTCGAGACGGTAAATACTCTGGGTCTGCCGCTCTATGCCCGCATGATCCCCGATCGCGATCGCGATGAATGGGTGCGTCTCGAAATCGAAAGCAACCCGCTGCCGATCTGCACCCGGCCGCAAGTCCTGCGCTCGGCCAAGCGCACCTGATGAGCGCCTTCGCTGATGCGCTCGGGGTGCTGTTCCTTGATGCCAACCTCTCGGTTGATATCTGGCATCGGGACAGCGAGGGGCAGTTCACCCGAGCGCGCGGTATTCTGCGCCGTCCTGACGAGATCACTGAGTTCGGGGCTGCGCGGCTCATATCTGACACCACCCGGATCGATGTTCGGGTGGCGGATATTCCGGAACCACGCCCGCAAGAGCAGATCCTGATCAGCGAGGAAACTTTCCTGATCCAGGGTGAGCCGCGGCGGGATCGTGAGCGGCTCATTTGGACGATTGAACTGACCCCCGCATGAAGCTTGGCCTCGACATCACACCCCGCCTCGTCGCCGTGATGGCGGCCGAGATTGAAGCCGGCGAAAAGGCTGTGACAACGGCTATGCAAGAAGCTGGCACGGACCTGAAAACCGCATGGCGCGAGCAGATCACGCAAGCAGGCCTTGGTCGGCGATTGTCGAATTCGATCCGAAGCCAGACCTATCCGAAAACCGGCGAAAGCTTGAAAGCAGCTGCGCTGGTCTGGTCGAAGGCGCCCCAGATCATCGGGGCGCATGAGACCGGGCCGTTGATCCGCTCGAAGGACGGTTTCTGGCTGGCAATCCCTACGCCTGCTGCAGGTCGTGGCCTGCGCGGTGGTAGGATCACCCCCGGCGAATGGGAGCGGCGGCGCGGGCTTCGGCTGCGGTTTGTCTATCGGCGGCGCGGGCCAAGCCTGCTGGTGGCTGATGGTCGGTTGAACAATCGTGGATTAGGCGTGGCATCTCGGTCCAAAACCGGTCGCGGACGCAGCACCGTGCCGATCTTTCTGCTGGTCCCACAAGTGAAGCTTGCGAAACGGCTCAATCTGGCGCGCGACGCTGACCGCGCGCTGGCGGCAGTTCCGGGGCTGATCGTGGCGAATTGGCTAGAGGCAAAACTATGAGTGCGCGCGAAACCATCCTGACCGCACTGCACACTCGTTTTTCCATGCTGCCTACTGGTGCACTGCGCGGGGATGTCCTGCCCGAGCGCGTCCCGGCTCAGGGTCTATTAATCCTGCGTGACGGTGAGCCGGGGGAACCGGACGTCACGCTGTCGCCGCTGCGCTATCACTATCAGCACCGCGCCGAGATAGAGGTGGTCGTGCAAGGTACGAACGACCGTGACGCTACCTTCGACACACTGTGCGTCAGCATCGGCGCGATGATCACCGCCAATCGAACATTGGACGGCCTTTGCGACTGGGTGGAGGCGGAAGCACCGCAGCCGATCGATCTGCCTGTTGAAGGTGCGGCAAGCCTGAAAGCAGCTGTGATCCCAGTAATCCTTTCCTATTCCACGGCTGACCCGCTCAGCTGACCCCGCTAATCTGAGGAGAGACAAAATGGCACGAGCCCAAGGGGCGCGGGCGCAGATGGCGATAGCGTTCGAGACCACATATGGCACGCCGCCTGCGAGCGGCTTCAGCAAAATGCCCTTCGCCAGCACGTCCCTGGGGGCGGAGCAACCGCTGCAGACCTCAGAACTCTTGGGGTATGGCCGCGATCCGCAGGCGCCGATCAAGGATGCCGTGACAGCGGACGGGGATGTGGTGATCCCGATTGATGCCGAGGCCTTTGGCTTCTGGTTGAAGGCGGCATTTGGAGCGCCTACGACGACTGGAACTGACGCACCCTACACCCACGAGTTCCGCTCTGGAAACTGGGCGCTGCCGTCGTTCTCGGTCGAGACGGCCATGCCTGAGGTGCCCCGCTTTGCGATGTATTCCGGCTGCATGGTCGACAGCCTCAACTGGCAAATGGCGCGATCAGGCTTGCTGACGGCCACGGCCAGCATTGTGGCCCAGAGCGAGGAGATCGCCACGGCCAGTGCGGCAGGGACACCGGCTAACATCGTCCTGAAACGCTTTGGGCATTTCAACGGGTCGATTACACGGAACGGGGCGAATATTGGCAATGTCGTCTCCGCTGACCTGACCTATGCCAACAATCTCGACCGCATTGAGACGATCCGCGCAGATGGCAAGATTGATGGCGCGGATCCCTCGATCGCAGCGCTCACGGGCAATGTCGTTGTGCGTTTCGCCGACCAGACACTGGTGCAGCAGGCGATCAATGGCGAGGCTTGCGAGCTTGCGTTTTCTTATACGCTGCCCACTGGCGAGAACCTGATCGTCACGGCGCACGCCGTCTATCTCCCACGCCCC
>Ga0228635_1000068_pt1 | contig 91816 bp, 82 predicted proteins | sample 44DmetaG_FD_182699 | JGI IMG/M metagenome (GOLD analysis project Ga0228635, IMG submission 182699) | Seawater microbial communities from Monterey Bay, California, United States - 44D | ecosystem: Environmental > Aquatic > Marine > Coastal | place: USA: California | collected 2016-09-30 | reverse complement strand
CACCTCCCTGTTGGACTTCGGCCGAGCCTTGTGCTCGGCCTTTTTTTGGGTCCAGTCAAATAGGCTAAATTATTGAAGGTTGGGGCAGATTAAACCTCTGCCGCCTCCTGCGCGGTTTTGCGAATACGCTCAACCATTGCACGCAATCCGTTAGAGCGTTGCGCCGAAAGGTGGTCATTCAAACCGAGCCGCGCCAATTCTGCAGGTGCATCCACCGCGGCCACATCTTTGACTGATAGGCCGGCATAAAGTGCGTGCAAAACAGCAATCAGGCCGCGCACAATCATTGCGTCGCTTTCGCCTTCGAAATCGAATTGCGCCTCTGGCCCCTGCCCCTCGATCCGCGGCAAGATCCAGACTTGGCTGGCACACCCGTCCACCTTGGTTGCGGGGACCTTTACGGCCTCATCCAAGGGGGGAAACGCCTTACCCATATCGATCACATGACGATAGCGGTCTTCCCAATCGTCCAGAAACTCGAATGTCTCTGTCAGCTCTTCAAAGGCTTCTGTTGCCATGGTGGGCTCCTTTTTCTATGGGCAACGAGCTAGGCCGTCAGGACCCAAAGGTCCAGACCCAATGCCCTACACACCTCGTGCGGCTGCGGACTTTCCTCCGGCGCGGGATTGGGCTACGCATCAATCAACACGAGTGCGGCAAAAACAGGGGTAGGAAATGGGCAAGTGGATGGTGACAGCCGTGGTAACGGCAGTGGTTTTAGCGGGCTGTGGCCGCGTATCAGAAAGCCGCCTAAATCCGTTCAACTGGTTTGGCGGCGATCGTGAAACCGTTGCAGCGACGCCAGACACTGCGGCTGAGATCCGTGACGATGTGTTGATCGCGCAGGTTCTAAACCTCAAGGTTGAACCTACTCCCGGTGGTGCGATCATCTCAAGCTTAGGGCTCGCCAGCACTCAGGGGTTTTGGGAAGCTGTTTTGGTGCCAGTCGATACAGACGACGACACCACAGGGCTGACATTTGAATTTCGTGTAAAGCAGCCTGTGACCACCGCCCCAATCGGCGCGAACGCTGCGCGCGAAGTATTGGCGGGTACATTCCTCAGTACGCAAACGCTGGGCAGCGCCCGCACAATCACAATCGTTGCGGGCCAGAACCGCCGGACCGTCAGCCGCTAAGCTGCGACACCTCGACGATTTTGACGGCTGTGCCTTGGCACGACAACGCAATCTCACCGTTGCACAGCCGCAAAGCGTCTTCGCCAAACACTTTGCCGCGCCAGCCCTTTAGCCAATCGCCCGTGCGGATGCCTGATGCGATATCATCAAGGTCAGACGCGGTCGCGATCAGTTTCTGTGCCACACCGGCTTCTTCGGCCTTAGCCTTAAGCAGCACGCGCAGAAGATCAGAAAGACCTGCGTTAATCTCAGCCCGATCCCGGGACTTAGGCGGCTTTGGAAGCTGATCCTGCGGTACCGCCTGCCCTTTGGCGACGGCCGCAATAATCCCATCGGCAATGTCACCACGCCGCGCTTCGCGCAGTAGCAAACGGGATTTGCCAAGATCTTGATGCGAGGTCGGCTTGGTCGATGCCAACTCCATCAGAGCATCGTCCTTATAGACCCGGCTGCGCGGAATATTTCGATCCTGCGCAAAGGCTTCGCGAAAGCTCGCCAATTCCTTTGCAATCGCCAAAAAGCGCGGGCTAGAGGTCCGCATCTTCAACCGCTCCCACGCGGCTTCGGGGTTCACGCGGTAGGTGGCTGGGTCCGTCAGAACTGCCATCTCTTCTTCGACCCACGCGCGGCGCCCGGTTTTGTCCAAACGCGCCGCGAGGAATTCGTAAATCGTGCGTAGGTGCGTGACATCCGCCAACGCGTAGGTCATCTGCGCATCCGTCAGCGGGCGGCGCGACCAATCCGTAAAGCGGCTCGATTTATCAAGGCTGGCTTTCGCGATTTTGCGCACAAGCGTCTCGTAGCCAACCTGCTCCCCAAAGCCGCAGACCATCGCCGCAACCTGCGTATCGAACAACGGCGCAGGGATCAGGTCCGCATCCACGCAAAAGATCTCAAGATCCTGACGCGCTGCATGGAACACCTTGACCACGCCCGCATCCCGGAACAGTTCGTAAAGAGGCTCCATTGAGAGCCCCTCTGCAAGCGGATCGAGCAGAATTGCTTCGTCACCATCCAACCCTTCGCCTGGATAGGCCAACTGCACGAGGCACAGTTTTGAGTAATAGGTCCGTTCGCGCAAAAACTCTGTGTCGACTGTGACATAGGGATATTTCGCGGCCCGCGCGCAGAACGCGGCCAGAAGGTCGGTGGTGGTGATCAGGGGAATGTTTTTAGCGGCCATTAGGTTCGTCTTGTCCAATTCCGCTCCTGCCTAGAACAAAGCGCGGTGAATGGAAAGCAATCACAAGATAACGGGCGTACGATCACCGGATGCAAACCGGCGCAGTACCGCTGGGTACAGTCGATGTTCCTGCGTCAGGACCCGCTGCGCGAGAGTGTCTGGCGTATCACCCGGTGCAATCTGCACACGGGCCTGCCCCAAGATCGGCCCATCATCCAACAGGGGTGTCACCTCATGCACGGTACAACCTGCCTGAGCATCCCCTGCCTCTAGAGCACGAGCATGGGTATGCAAGCCTTTGTATTTAGGAAGCAAACTGGGATGAATGTTCAGCATTCTCCCCTCATAGGCTTGCACAAAATCCGCTGTCAGCACCCGCATAAAACCCGCAAGGCATACAATGTCGGGCGCATGGGCGTCGATCAACGCGCGCAACGCATCCTCAAACGCCCCGCGGTCTTTGCCAAAGGGTTTGTGATCCACTGCAGCCGTCGGGATGCCCCGTTCCGCCGCCTTTGCCAACCCACCGGCGTTTGGATCGTTGGAGCCGACAAAGCAGGGGCGCGCCGGATGATCGCCCGTCATGCTGTCGACCAGCGTCATCATGTTGGATCCACCACCAGACAGCAGAATCGCAACGCGTTTGCTCACGCGAGTGTGCCCGAATAGGTTACGCCTGCGCCCTCAACCACTTGGCCAAGCTCGGTTACGGCGTGCCCTGCGGCTTCAAACTCCGCCAGCGCATCAGCTGCGCGGTCAGCAGGCACGATCGCGATCATCCCAACGCCGCAGTTGAACGTTTTGAGCATTTCAGCCTCGTCCAAGCCGCCCTCTTGCGCAAGCCAACCAAACACAGGCGACGCCGAGATGCGCGAAAGGTCAATCTGCGCGCCCAAACCTTCGGGCAATGCGCGTGGTAGGTTTTCGGTCAAACCACCGCCGGTGATATGCGCAAGCCCATGCACAGCGCCTGCCTTGATGGCAGCAACAGCCCCTTTTACGTACAACCGCGTGGGCGTCAAAAGCGCGGCGCCAAGCGTTTGCTCTGCGTCCCATGGGCACGCATCGTCCCACCCGAGGCCAGAGCGCGCCACGATCCGCCGCACCAGCGAATAGCCGTTCGAATGCACCCCGTCAGAGGCCAAACCCAAAAGCACGTCGCCCGCACCAACACCCGCAGGTAGGTCCGCGCCACGTTCCATCGCGCCAACGGCAAACCCCGCAAGGTCGAAATCACCACCGTCATACATGCCGGGCATTTCAGCCGTTTCGCCACCAATAAGTGCGCAGCCCGATGCTTCACACCCTGCAGCAATGCCATTGATGATGCGCGTCGCACTGCCCAGCTCCAGCTTGCCGGTCGCAAAATAATCCAAGAAGAACAGAGGCTCCGCCCCCTGACACACCAAATCGTTGACGCACATGGCCACAAGATCAACGCCCACGCCGTCGACGTTACCGGTATCAATCGCAATGCGCAGCTTAGTGCCCACGCCATCGGTTGCTGCCACAAGGATCGGATCGCTGTAGCCCGCCCCCTTCAGGTCAAACAAGGCGCCAAAACCGCCCAGACCTGCCATCACCCCAGGCCGTGCCGTACGCTTGGCTGCAGGTTTGATCCGCTCCACGAGCGTGTTGCCCGCATCAATATCTACGCCTGCGTCGGCGTAAGTGAGGCCGGGTTTTTCGGTCATGGGGCACTCCGTTGCTTATGGCGGGCGGCATAACGCAGGCAGACACCGAAGGAAAGGACCCTGTCGCGCGGACAGCTAAGATCGTCAAACGATGCGTCTGTCGCTTGACCCCCCTTTTGGCCGTGATATGCACACGGTGCGGCGCCGATCAATGGCTCCGCCGGGGGCCTGTAGCTCAATTGGTTAGAGCAGAGCGCTCATAACGCTTTGGTTGCGGGTTCAAGTCCTGCCGGGCCTACCATTCCTCCCCATTTGATGACGTTTGTGCGACGTCGCCCTGCAATTGCAGTTGATGCGACAGGACGCCGCACTACCATCCTACTAGGTGGATGACCGGCCACCGACCCAGACGTTCCACCCAATTGCGGGAGAAAAAAGTCATGAACCGGTTAAAGTTGATCTTGTTTACGTTGAACACTTACGCGGCCTACGCCCAAGACCGCGCTGGCGCCGAAATGTTCGGCGGCCAGTTGCGGCGCAAGCGTACGATGGCCCGGCGTGATTTAGTGATCCAAGCCCTCGATGGGCTCAAACAACAGCCCTAGCTGCTGACACGAGCCGCCCGGCCACCGCGTCGTCCGGGCGCCGGCTGCTCTGCAAGACCTTCGCGCAGCACTTGCTTCATCGGATGATCATCATCCGCATTCACATGGCGCTGCAAAAGCGCCTCAATCGCGGGTTTTGGCTCACTCGAACTCAGGCTCAGTGCCCAATCCAAGAAGATTGAGCGGCACTCTTCCAGCGTTATGCCTTCGATCCGAAAGGATTCCCAAACCAAACCCTTGGGGTCAAAATCCGCGCGTCCGTCCATTGTCATGGTCTCTCCTATCGCCCTGTGCCGCCTGATGCGTGCCGTTCTTAGGTATCCTGTGCGCAGGACTTGGCAAGCAACTTCGTGATGATCTTATCTGCACGCGCAGGCGCATCATGTAGCGACGTTTTCAGGTCAGCTAGCGCCTTATGCCCCGTAAGGCTCAAGATAAAACTCTGCCCGCCAACGCCCAATGTTTCTGGGTCCGGGTCATCAGCTGTCAAAAGGCGCAGCGCCTGCTGGTACTGGGAAAGCTGGGCATAGACGCAGGCCAATTCCGCCTGATCCTCTGGATCGCAAAAGCCGCCCCCCGCCGCCAATTGCCCAGACGTGCTGCGCACAGGTCGACCCGCGATCAGGGCGTTCGCTTGACCGATCAACTCGATTTCTTGCATCCGACCGGGCCCGGATTTGGTGGCAGACGCGTGCCCCACCCGGCCCGCCGCGATAAATCGCGCGCGCATATCCACAAGGGCGGCACGCACGTCATCGGCACCAAACCGGCTTTGTGCCAAAACCTCACGGCGGGTGGTCTCAAGTGTTTGGGCAAGATCAGGTGCGCCTACAATGACCCGCGCGCGCGTCAGGGCCAAATGCTCCCACACCCAAGCCTCGGTGCGTTGATAGGTGTCAAAGCTGCTTAGCGCAGTCGCAACCGGCCCCTGCTTGCCCGACGGGCGGAGCCGCATATCGACCTCATACAGCCGCCCGGCCCCTGTCGGCGCAGTCATAGCGGTGATCAGCGCCTGCGTGAGCCGCGCAAAATAGCTGCGGGGCGCCAAGGACCTTGGACCGGTGGATTCTGCATCCGGCGGCGCGTCATAGATCACGATCAAGTCCAGGTCAGACCGCGCCGTCAACCGCCGCGCCCCAAGGGACCCCATCGCAATCACCGCAGCGCCCTGCCCCGGTAGCGTCCCATGCTTGGTCTCAAACTCAGCGACAACTGCGGGCCACAAAGCTTGGACCACGGCCTCGGCTAAATCCGCGTAACGGCTGCCCGCCTCGTCTGTATCAATGGTACCGCGCAGCATGTGGACACCAATCCGAAAGTGCGCCTCTTGCTGCCAGCGGCGCGCGGTATCCAACTGCTCCTCATAGTCGCCTGCTGTGGCAAGCGCTTCGCTTAGTCGCTCCCGCAGGGCCGCTCGGTCCGGTAATGGCGCAAAGAAATCACCACCGATCACCGCATCCAACACCTTTGCATTGCGTGACAGGTACCGCGCAAGGTCAGGAGCCGTTGCGCAAATATCAACGATCAGATCGATCAGTTGTGGGTTGGCCGCAAACAGGGAAAACACCTGAACCCCGCTGGGCAACCCCCGCAAAAACCCGTCAAAACTGAACAAGGCCTCATCGGGTTTTGCCGCCCGCCCAAGGCTAAGCAGCAGCTTCGGCCGAAGACGCGTAAACAGCTCTCGTCCCCTTTCAGAGCGCAACGCAGGATACGTCGCCCAGCGATCCACCTGCGCCAAAGCCTCGTCCGAGAATGGCAAATCTGCCACCTCTGGCGCCGGATTGCTCGGCGCAAAGAACGCCGAGGTGCAGGTTTCGACGGTGTTGAACGTCTTGGTCAGGCGTGCACGCAAATCCGTCGCATCCATGTCCATAAAGGCGGCCAACCTGTCAAAATCCTCAGCCGTTTGAGGCAGGCTATGGGTTTGCGCATCTTGGACCATCTGCAATCGATGCTCCACGTCACGCAGCCACAGATACGCCTCAGAGAGCGTCGCCTGGGTTTCCTCTGGAATCCAGCCTGCGGATTTTAACGCCCCAAGCGCCTCAAGCGTGCCGCGCTTTTGCAGGGATGGATCGCGCCCGCCCGCGATCAACTGCCGGGTTTGGGTGAAAAACTCGATCTCACGGATGCCACCAAGGCCAAGTTTCACGTTGTGGCCCTCTAACACCAAAGGCCCGCCTACGCGCTTAGCGTGACGCAGCTTGAGCCGGATATCATGCGCGTCTTGGATGGCCGAAAAGTCGAGGTGGCGGCGATAGACGAAAGGTCTCAGCCGGGTCAAATAGGCCTCTCCGGCAGTGATATCACCCGCGGCCGACCGGGCTTTGATGTGCGCGGCCCGCTCCCATGTGCGCCCCAGCGCCTCATAGTACCGCTCTGCGGCTTCCATCGACAGGCACACAGGCGTAACGGAAGGATCGGGCCGAAGGCGCAGGTCCGTGCGGAAAACATAGCCATCACCCGTCGCCTCAGACAACAGCGCCATCGCCCGACGCGTGATCCGCACAAATGATTGGCGCGCATCACCGTAGTCGGCAGGATCAAAGCGCGTCTCATCGAACAGGCAAATGAGGTCGATGTCAGACGAGTAATTCAACTCACCCGCGCCCATTTTACCCATCGCCAGCGCAACCATGCCCCCAGCAGTGGCGATATCATCAACCGTCGCGCCCGGTAGTTTGCCACGCGTGATTTCCGCCTCGGCACAGGCGGTCAGGGCGCGGTGCGTTGCTGTATCCGCCAAGCGGGTCAGTGCCTGAGTGACCTCAAGCCCCTGCCAAACACCGCCCAAATCCGCGAGCCCCGTCAAAAGCGCCACTTGCCGTTTGGCTTGGCGAAGGCCCGTGCCAACCTCTGCCAGCGCAAGGTTTGCGACGCGGTCTAACACGGCATCCAACGTGGCCTCAGGCGCGGTGTCCCACACCCCCTCAAGCCACGCAGCCTCACGCAGCATAAGGCGGCTCAGGAATGGGCTACAGCCCGAAGCACCAGACACAAGCGCCCGCGCATCTGCGGGAACAGGCACCTGCGCAAGGCAATCAGCAGCGATATCGGGAGCATAGGCGCGCGGCGCGCAGGTCAGCCGGGAGAGAAACGTCATAGCATGACTTTTGCCCTTGCACCTGCCGACGTCAACCGGCCCAATGCGCTCATGAGCAAAAGCCTGAAACGCGTCGCCCGCGTCCTACTGGACGCAAATATCAACACAACTCCCGTCGAGATGCCCGGAGAAACGCGCACCGCCCAACAGGCGGCAGACGCCGTGGGCTGCGCCATAGATCAGATTGCAAAAAGCATTGTTTTTCAGGGGGCTAAAGGGTGCGTACTATTCGTGACGGCGGGTGGCAACCAAGTTGATGCTAGCAAGGCCGCTCTTGTCGCTGGCCAGGATTTGGGCCGCGCAGATGCCGCGACAGTCCGGGCGCAAACAGGATTTGCCATTGGGGGCGTGTCGCCCATCGGACATCTAAACCCAACACCCATCTATTTCGATCCGCGTCTAAACGCATTTGAGCAGATTTGGGCCGCGGCAGGCACACCCCGCCACGTTTTTCCCATCGCGCCCGCCCAGCTTTTACGGCTCACGGGCGCGATAGAGGCGGATTTCACCAATTAGGCGAATAGGTCGTGGCACAGCTCCAGCGCATCGACCAGCGCGTCCACCTCGTCGGTGGTGTTGTACATCGCAAAGGACGCTCTGCATGTCGCGGGCACACCCATATGGTCCATCAAAGGCTGAGCACAGTGATGCCCGGCACGCACCGCAACACCCTTCTTATCCAACACGGTTGAGATATCGTGGGCATGTGCCGCCCCCTCAAGCGTAAACGAAAAAATCGCGGCTTTGGTCGCAGATTTACCCTGCACGTTTAGCCAGTTCAGCCCATCCAACCGGGTGCGGGCGTAGTCACGCAGGCTCGTCTCATGGGCGGCAATCGCCTCCATGCCAACGTCCATCATGTAATCCAGCGCCACGCCCAAACCGATTTGCTGCACGATACCCGGCGTGCCTGCCTCAAACTTCATGGGCGGATCGTTCCACGTGATCGCATCACGGTGCACATCCCGGATCATATCACCACCACCCATAAAGGGCTGCATTTCGTCCATCCGGGCACGCTTCATATAGATCGCGCCCGACCCGCTAGGACCGTACAATTTATGCCCTGTAATCGCATAAAAATCACAACCCAGATCGGCAACATTAACGGGCATGTGTACGGCCGCTTGGCTACCATCCACACAGGTCACGATACCGCGGGCGCGCGCGACCTCACAGATGGATTTCACATCCACCACAGTGCCCAAAACATTGGAAAGATGTGTGATCGCCACCATTCGCGTGCGGGGTGTCATCGCGTCAATCACGGCCTGTGGGTCCAGATCACCGTTGGTATCACAATCGACCCAAACCAGCTTAACCCCCAACCGTTCACGCAGGAAATGCCACGGCACGATGTTGGCGTGGTGCTCCATGATCGAAAGGATGATCTCATCCCCGGCCTTTAGGTTATGCGCACCCCAGCCATAGGACACGAGGTTAAACGCCTCGGTTGTGCCCGAGGTGAACACGATCTCGTTCTCATCCGGCACGCCTAAGAATTTGGCGACCTTGCCGCGCACAGCCTCGTACTTATCCGTGGCAAGATTGCTTAAATAATGAAGGCCGCGATGCACGTTCGCATATTCTTGGCTGTAGGCCTGGGTGATAGCGTCAATCACAACCTTGGGCTTTTGCGCGCTGGCCCCATTGTCCAGATAGACCAACGGCTTGCCATTCACCTCCCGCGCGAGGATCGGAAAGTCGGCGCGGATCGCATCAATATTGTAGGTCATTCAGAATGTCCCTCCGGTGGACAGCGTCTCGGGGCCGATCCCGAGAATGGACATTGCGAGGCCAAGAACAAACAAAGTCCCGAACCCGCTGATCACGATCCCCGCGAAAACCATGCCCGCCGACTGGAAGCGGTGCAAAACGAGGACGAAATACGTCAAAAGGTAGAAAAACAGCCCAACTGAAGCGACAAGCACCAACAGCGTCAGGAATGGCGCAACGATCGCCAGCACCAACTGTGCCAGTTGCACCGCGACAAAGATGACTTGCAGCCAGACGACCAGCAGGAGCGTTTCTTCGAAACTGCCCTGCCCGCCGCACGCGCGCCCCACCCAATAGACCAAATAGACGGTGCCCACGATGAACAACGCCTGTATCGCAGCCATACCGACAGGGGTTCCCATGAGCGTACCCATCGAGGCGTCCGCACTTGCCCCCGAAAGCACAAAGGCCACTTGGCTCATCAGGGTGGACAAAACCGCGACCAACACCAACAAAAGCCAGAGCGCCTCCCGCGGAGGGGCAAACGACAAAATGCGTGTCGCGCCCTCCTGCGGGTCACGAATGCTTTCGAGGATCAGGTTCGGCACGTCTGAGAACTTAAACACCGGCGGCCTCCTTGCCTTCGGTCACGATGATTGCGTTAATCCATATCCAGAAAAACCCAACCACCACCAGAGTGCCGACAATCATTTGCTCTGCCCCCGGCCCGAAAAACCCCGACACGAGACCGTTAAGCAACATCAAAGGCGTCGTTGCGAGTAACGTCCAGAACAGCCCCAAGCGCGCCGTAAACCATGTGCCCTTGCCGCCGAGAACCCATGCCAAAGCGTGGATAACAGCGGCAACGATGTAAAAGAACAGTGGCGCAATCATGAGCCACCCCATCAAAGCACCCCCAAGGCGTGCGTCCAAGGGAGGGCCGTCCTCAAGATGTGCCGCGCGAGCCAGGACAGGCCATTGCGCCACAAACAACAAGAGGCAGGCGCCCATGATATAGGCAAGCACCTGGTCTTCGCGGCGGCCCGCGGCCAGCTTTTCAGCCACGACCGCGCGGGGGCGGACGTAGCTGCGTGCAATATCGCGTGAGATAGGCATCAGGCCTTAGCTGCGCCGACGGGCCAACCAGCCCTCTAACCGCGCCTGAATGTCGTCGCGTAGACGCTCATCCTCAATCTCATCAATGGCTTCGGCCATAAAGCTGAGCACAAGCAGATCGGTTGCAATGCTTTTGGGCACGCCACGCGATTGCAGATAGAACAAGGCCGTTTCATCGATCGCACCGGTGGTCGAGCCGTGCGAACACGCCACGTCATCGGCATAGATTTCCAGCTCAGGCTTCGCAAGGAACTGGCTGTCGTCGTCCAACAAGAGCGACTGGCTGATCTGATACCCGTCGGTCTTTTGTGCGCCCTCTTTCACGAGGATTTTGCCTTGGAACACGCCAACAGCACCGTTGCGCAACACCTTCTTGAACACCTGACGGCTTTCGCAGTTCACAGCATCGTGGGTGATGAACACCGTATCGTCGTGGTGGAAATCGCCGTCGCCAGCACAGGCGCCAGCAATATGTGCCACAGCGTCGTCACCGAGCAATTCAAGCACATGCTCATTGCGGGTCAGCACACCGTTCACAGTCAGCGTAAAGCTTTTGTAGACGCTTTCGCGGCCAAGACGACCGAACGAGTGCGTGACAGCCTGACGTTCATGATCCCGACCTTGCATGCGGATGTGGTGAAAGGCTGCGCCATCGGCCACGTCCACTTCCATGCACTTGTTAAAGCGCGCAGCAGCGGGACCGGTTTCCAAAACGGTAAGCGAGGCGCCCTCTTCCACCCGGATGACGTGGTGCAAGATCGCGTCAGAGGTCTCGGAGGCGTGCAGATACTCGATGCTCACGGGACGTGCCACAGGGCCGGTCGCGCGCAGAACCACGCCATCGGTCGCAAACGCGGTGTTGAGGGCTGCCAGAGGACGGTCCACCGGATCCTGGCCTCGGGTTTCCAACATCCCATACAGGTCCTTAACCCAATGAATATCGGCCTGCGTGGCATCCGCCAGACGACCGATTTCGAGGTTTTCCGCTGCCAGATCGTCGCTTGCTTCCGCGTCGAACACGCCATCGACGAACACGACCTTGAGGCGGTCGATACCGTCGAACATCGGCTCCTCTTGGGCATCGAACAATGCGGCTGGCGTAGGCTCAACGCTTACGAACCGCGCGGGTTTGGTGAACTTCCAGTATTCGTCGCGGCGGGCAGGCATGCCCTTGGCTTGCACACGGGCCAAGGCCTCATTGCGTGCCTCAACAGCCCACGCAGCACCACCGGGCATCGTCAGCGCGTTGACCCGCGCTTCTGTCTCGGATTGTTTGGTTTCCGGCAGACCCATTATGCCATCTCCGCCAGAATGTCGGCGTAGCCGTTGTTTTCGACTTCAATCGCCAACTCGGGGCCACCCGTTTTGATGATCCGGCCGTCTGCCATGATGTGCACGACATCGGGTTTGATGTGATCCAGAAGGCGCTGGTAGTGCGTGATCACGAGGAAAGAACGACCCTCAGAGCGCAGAGCGTTCACGCCTTCGGACACAAGTTTCATCGCATCCACGTCAAGACCCGAGTCCGTTTCATCCAGAACGCACATCTTTGGCTCAAGCATCGCCATTTGCAGGATCTCATTACGCTTTTTCTCACCACCGGAGAAGCCCACGTTTACGGGGCGCTTCAGCATATCAGCATCGATTTTCAACGTCTTGGCGCGCTCACGCACAACCTTCAGGAACTCACCTGCCGAAAGCTCGTCTTCACCGCGCGCCTTGCGCTGTGCATTCACGGCCGTGCGCAGGAACGTCATGTTGCCCACACCGGGGATTTCAACAGGGTACTGAAACGCCAAGAAGAGACCTGCGGCGGCACGCTCTTCGGGTTCCATCTCCAACAGATCAGCGCCCTCAAGTGCAGCCTCGCCGTCGGTGACTTCGTAACCGTCTTTGCCCGACAGCACATAGGACAGCGTGGATTTACCTGAACCGTTCGGCCCCATGATCGCGTGAACCTCACCCGAGCCGATGCTCAGATTTACGCCCTTCAGGATCACCTTGTCTTCTTCTTCAAGTTTGACGTGCAGGTTTTTGATATCCAGCATTTTTCTTACTCCTTACAGGACCATCCGGCCCTCGAATTTTATGTTTCGTCAGAGGGCGCTTGGCCATCTGGTTTATCTTTTGGCCGATCGCGGTTCAGTGCCACGTAGGCCAGACATAGCCCCAACACGAACCCGATCTTCATCAGCGTCGTGCCCCCATCCGGGTAAATGGCCTTATCGACCAAAAACCCCAGCAGCGAGCCAATCGCGCCCGCTGCGATGTAGATGAGTTTGCGCATCGCTTTGGTTACTCACTCAATGGTTTCGAAACGCATTGCGCGACCATCCTAGCCCACGGATCCTTCGAGCGAGATGGCAACCAACTGCTGAGCTTCCATCGCGAATTCCATCGGCAGAGCCTGAAGGACTTCTTTGCAGAAACCGTTCACAACCAACGCCACAGCCTCTTCTTCGTCCATGCCACGGGCACGACAGTAAAACAGCTGATCATCGTCCACCTTGGACGTCGTCGCCTCGTGCTCAACCCGCGAAGAGTTATTCTTCACTTCGATGTAGGGAACCGTGTGCGCCCCGCATTTGTCACCAATCAACAGCGAGTCGCACTGCGTGTAGTTTCGCCCGTTTTTCGCTTTGGGGTGCATCGACACCAAGCCACGGTAGGTGTTCTGCGCTCGGCCCGCCGAAATCCCCTTGGAGACGATCCGGCTTTTTGTGTTCTTGCCAAGGTGCACCATCTTGGTGCCCGTGTCCGCCTGCTGGTAGTTGTTAGCAATCGCGATTGAATAGAATTCACCCTGACTGTCGTCGCCGCGCAGAATGCAAGAAGGGTATTTCCACGTCACAGCAGAGCCGGTTTCAACCTGCGTCCACATCACTTTGGACCGGTCGCCCCGGCAATCGGCACGCTTGGTGACAAAGTTATAGATGCCGCCTTTGCCGTTTTCATCACCGGGGAACCAGTTCTGAACGGTCGAGTATTTGATCTCAGCGTCATCCAGCAGCACCAGTTCAACCACGGCTGCGTGCAGCTGCGCGATGTCCCGCTGCGGGGCAGTACAGCCCTCAAGGTAGGACACGTAGGATCCTTTGTCAGCGATGATCAACGTCCGCTCAAACTGCCCGGTATTCTCCGCGTTGATCCGGAAATACGTCGACAATTCCATTGGGCACTTTACGCCGGGCGGAATGTAAACAAACGACCCATCCGAAAAGACCGCCGAGTTCAGTGTCGCGTAGTAGTTATCCGACTGCGGAACGACCGTGCCAAGGTACTGTTTGACCAACTCGGGATGCTCCTGAATGGCTTCCGAGATTGAGCAAAAGATCACACCAGCCTTTTTCAGTTCAGCCTGAAAGGTCGTACCAACAGACACACTATCGAATACAGCGTCCACGGCCACTTTGCGCGGCGCATCAGCGTCGATGTCTTCTGCGCCCTCAACGCCCGCAAGGATCATCTGTTCCTTGAGGGGGATGCCCAGCTTTTCGTAGGTCGCCAACAGCTTGGGATCCACCTCGTCCAGCGACTTAGGCTTTACTTCCATGCTTTTTGGGCGCGCATAGTAGTACTGGTCCTGAAAATCGATCTCAGGATAATCTACCATCGCCCAATCAGGCTCTTTCAGCTCAAGCCAACGACGGTACGCGACCAGACGCCATTCCAGCATCCACTCCGGCTCGTTGTTCTTCTCTGAGATCAGGCGCACGATGTCTTCCGACAAACCCTTGGGCGCGTATTCCATCTCAATGTCGGTGTTCCAGCCATACTTATAGGCCCCACCAAGAGATTTCACCGCATCAACCGTATCCTGATCGACGCCTTCTTTCACCTGAGTTTCGTCCAAAGCGACCATCTAGCCCTCCTATGCTCTCACGCAGCCCGCGCGAGATGTTTTGCCTGAAGCTTCAGAAAAGCCGCGCAAAACGCAGCCACATCAGCCTCTGTTGTGTCCAGTCCAAGGCTCACTCGGATCGCAGATCCTGCCTCAGCCTCATTTAATCCCATGGCGCGCAGCACGCCGCTGGCGCGCACCTTGCCGCTGGAACACGCGGATCCAGCGCTGACGGCAAAACCCGCCAAGTCCAACGCCATGACCTGCGTCTCCCCCTTCCAGCCGGGGGTCACGATGCAGGATGTGTTCGGCAAACGCTCCGCGCCTTTCCCGATCAAAATAGTCTCTTTTGAGCCAGCCTCAAGGTGAGTTTCTAGAAAAGTTCTAAGTTGTGCGATCCGATCCCATTTACCCGTCGCCAAATCTGTCGACGCGGCCTTTGCTGCCGCCCCAAAACCGGCAATCAGGTGGATCGCTTCTGTGCCGGCGCGGCGGCCCATTTCTTGGCCCCCGCCCTTTAGCTGTGCCACCACATCCAAGCCCCGGCGCAACACAAGCGCGCCAATTCCCTTGGGTCCGCCCAGCTTGTGCGCCGATACCAATGCCATATCCACGCCCGACCAATCAAAAGCCAACGGGACCTTGCCAAAGGCCTGCGTCATGTCGCTCACGGCCAAGCCCTTGGGCAGCGCCTGCAACACGCCTGTCTCGGAATTTGCTGCCTGCAACGCGGTGCGTGCCGGGTCAGCCACGTCAACCCGCCCCGCCGCATCTACAGCCAATGCGCCATCGCCCCAGGCACCCACAGCGTCATGCTCGATCGCAGCGGTGTGCAGCGCGCGCCCCGCCATCGCCAAGGCCGCAGCCTCAGTCGCACCAGACACAAAGACGATATCCGCAGCTTGCGCCCCAAGCGCCTCTGCCACATTCGCCCGTGCCGCCTCGATCACACCCTTAGCCGCACGTCCCTCGGCATGGACCGAGGATGGATTACCCACCACATCCATTGCCGCAATCATTGCCGCACGTGCCTCCGCCCGCAGGGGTGTCGTTGCGTTATGGTCTAGATAGACGCGTCCCAAATCCTTTGTTCCCCAAATACTCAAATGGCCCAACAGAGCCAATCGAACCTAATCATCAACCACCTGAAACAAACTCGGCACAGCCGGGCACGGCGTCAGGTCATTGCCAACAATATCCGACAGTCGCGTTTGATGCAGATACACATAGACATGTGCGCTCAGCCCCTCCCACAGACGGTTGGTCAAAGACTGCGCCCGGCTGCCCGACAACCCGCCAGAGGCACCAGCCCCCTTGTGCATCGCAGACACGGTCTCATCGACGGCCTCCAGCACATCACTGACACGAATTTCCGATGGCGGCCGCGCCAGCCGATACCCACCGCCCGGCCCGCGCACGGAATCAACCAAGCCCGCGCGGCGCAGCTTTACGAACAATTGTTCCAGATATGGCAACGATACGTCCTGGCGCCCCGAAATGTCGCCAAGAGATGTCAGCGCGCCGTCAGGCTGCTGCGCTAAATCGACAAGTGCGACCATGGCATAACGCCCTTTGGTGCTCAGCTTCATAGCCTTCTCCTATACAATAGACGCACACGTCCAAGCGGCGCATCCGATTGACGTCCCCGTTTGTTGCGCTTAACTGACGCTCAGGAAGGGCTCGCGCGGTCGCGGGCCAATTTAGAAGCGTTCTAAAGTCTCTGAGCCAGTTCGTCAATATTGGCCAGACACGTCGGTCCCCCAACGCGAGGGCCGAGACGAACAAGGAAAGAGGCCAAATTGCCCGAAGTCATTTTCCCCGGACCCGAAGGGCGCCTTGAGGGGCGCTATCACCCGCAAAAAGCCAAGGACGCCCCTATCGCGATCCTTCTGCACCCGCACCCCCAGTTCGGCGGCACCATGAACAACCGCGTGGTGTATAATTTGCACTACGCATTCTACAACATGGGCTTCACCGTGTTGCGGTTCAATTTCCGCGGCGTGGGCCGCAGCCAAGGCGAATATGACCAAGGCATTGGAGAATTGTCCGATGCGGCCTCCGCTCTGGACTACCTCCAGACGATGAACCCCAATGCCAAGCATTGCTGGGTGGCTGGCTTTTCGTTCGGCGCTTGGATCGGGATGCAGCTTCTGATGCGCCGTCCCGAGATCACGGGCTTTATCTCGGTCTCGCCCCCGGCGGATCGCTACGACTTTAGCTTCCTCGCACCCTGCCCCTCTTCGGGGCTTGTGATCAACGGCTCAAACGACCGCGTCGCGCCGCCTGCGGACACGACCGCACTGGTCAACAAGCTGCATGAGCAAAAGGGCATCACCATCACGCACCAAGAGGTTGAGGGCGCCGGGCACTTCTTTGAAGACCCGCACATGGATACGCTCATCGGTTCGGTCGACACCTACGTGCGTCGCCGTCTGACGGAAACAACCCGTTGAGCACTCTTGCCGAAAAGCTTGCCGATGATTTGGCAGCCAAGGCAATCGCCCATATTCAGGCGACGGGGGATGAAGATGTCGTGAGCCTTTTGTCCAAAACGATAGGCGAACAATCTCAAACCCTCCAAGAGGCGTTCATCACCTCGATCCGCGTGCAACGCGCCGCGATCCGCGCAGCCGAATTGTTGGAACGGCGCAGTCGAGAGCATGCAACCAACCCAGAGTGATCTGCGGCTTGGACTATTTAGAATAACACCTGAGCGGCCCCTTGTGGGCCGTTCATCGTTTTCAGACCCACGATACAGGAGCACCGCCCAATGCACCGATTAGACGCCCAAATGGACTTCTTGATGGAGGCTGATCGGCTCAAATCAGTGGACCGCGCGAATGTCTTGCTCGATGGTTCTCGCCCGGAAAATGCGGCGGAACACGCATGGCACCTTTGTCTATGGGCCATGGTGTTGGCCCCGCTGGCCCCCAGCGACGTGGACATAGACGCAGTCATCGCGATGCTCTTGGTCCACGATTTGGTTGAGATCGACGCAGGCGACACCCCTATCGACCAGCCAGACCCAAACCAAGCCGCACGCGAGACCCGCGCCGCTGACCGCCTGTTTGCGCTTTTGCCAGTTGATCAGGCCGCAGAATTTCGCGCCCTCTGGCAGACGTTTGAAGCCGCCCAAACACCCGACGCCCGCTGGGCCAAAGCGCTCGATCACATTGCGCCGGTATTTCAGGTGTTGCTGGCCCCCTCTCCGCCTGCGGATCATGTGACCATCGCGCGCGATAACCTACACACCGGGCGTGCCGCACGACTGGTTACTGAGTGGCCACAGATCTACCGCGCGGCACTTGATATGCTTGAAGGTCAGCCAATCACCGACGCCGACTTGGCCGCACGCTTGCAGCTTCTCGCAGAAGCGGACGCGCTCAAATCTGTCATGCGCGCAACCCGCCTTGCCGATAACAGCCGCTTAGAAAACACCGGTGAGCACAGTTGGCACATCGCACTTTTCGCGCTTGTTCTGGGCGAATTGGACACCTCGGACACCGCTATCGTGGTCCGAATGCTGATCCTACACGACTTGGTAGAAATAGACGCGGGCGATGTGCCTATTTTTGCCGCGCCCTCCGCCACGGTTGAGGCTGACGAAGCCCGCGCCGCCGACCGCATCTTTGGATTGCTGCCCGCCGACACTGGCCCCGCGTTTCGCGCCCTATGGGATACGTTTGAGGCCAACCAATCGCCCGAAGCCCGCTTTGCCAAGTCACTCGACCGGTTCCAACCGCCGAACCTGAACCTCGCGAATGGCGGTGGCTCATGGATCGATTACGCCGTAAGCGAGGACACCGTGCGCACCCGCGTCGGCACCCGGATTGCGGCGGGCGCGCCACACCTGTGGGACTGGCTTAGCCCCCGTATCGCCGCCCATTTCGAAAAGCTGTAAACGACCCGCCCCACCAAGGGGCCAAATGCTCAAAACCCGCAACAGCGCCCCTTCCCAAAACACCTATTCACCGCTACATGGCCCGGTATGACCAAAACACTCCACATCATCGGCGGCGGCATGGCGGGCTCTGAGGCCGCTTGGCAAGCTGCGAACGCAGGCGTACCCGTTGTCATCCACGAGATGCGCCCAACTGTTGAAACATTTGCCCACCGTACCGGCCATCTGGCCGAGATGGTGTGTTCCAATTCCTTCCGCTCCGACGATGATGAGCAGAACGCAGTGGGCCTGCTGCATTGGGAAATGCGCAAAGCCAATGGCTTGATCATGGACACCGCACAGGCGCACCGTCTGCCCGCCGGTGGTGCCTTGGCCGTCGACCGGGACCCCTTTGCCGCAGACGTCACGGCGCGCATCATGGCGCATCCGCTGATCACTGTTGAATACGGCGAAATCAATGCCTTGCCGCCCGAAGATCAACCAACGATTATCGCCACAGGCCCTCTGACGTCCGAAGGACTGGGCGGCGCAATCGCGGCAGAAACGGGCCAAGACGCGCTCGCGTTTTTTGATGCGATCGCCCCCATCGTATACCATGAAAGCATCAACATGGATGTTGCATGGATGCAGTCCCGCTACGACAAAGGCGAAACTGAGGAAGAGCGCACAGCCTACCTCAACTGCCCCATGACCAAGGACCAGTATGAGGCGTTCATCGACGCGCTCCTGACCGCGGACAAAACCGAGTTCCACGAAGGTGAGACAGCTGGCTACTTTGACGGCTGCTTACCGATCGAAGTGATGGCCGAGCGTGGCCGTGAAACCCTGCGGTTTGGCCCAATGAAACCTGTGGGCCTGACCAATCAGCACCAGCCAGATGTGAAGCCCTACGCCGTGGTGCAACTGCGCCGCGATAACAAGCTGGGCACGCTATACAATATCGTCGGCTTTCAGACCAAGATGAAGTATGGCGCACAAGCTGCTGTTCTAAAAACAATTCCCGGACTTGAGGATGCGAGTTTTGCCCGCTTGGGCGGCATTCACCGCAACACATTCCTGAACTCACCCACGCTGCTGGACAACCAAATGCGCCTTAAGTCGCAGCCCCACATTCGCTTTGCGGGTCAGATCACAGGCGTTGAAGGTTATGTCGAAAGTGCTGCTATGGGCCTGCTGGCAGGTCGTATGGCCGCCGCAGAGATCTTGGGCGAAACCCTGCCCGCCGTCCCTGAAACCACTGCCATGGGTGCACTTTTGACGCACATCACCGGCGGGGCCGAAGCCAAGACGTTCCAACCGATGAACGTGAACTTCGGGCTGTTCCCTCCGGTGGAGGCCAAAGGTGGCCGCCGCAACCGCAAAACCCGGTACAAAATCTATACCGACCGCGCCAAGGCAGATTGGGCGGAATGGCTTGGGGATCGCGAAAGCTTGGCAGCGGAGTGATCTCATGGCACGATGCCGCCATGAGCAAAGACAAAGACGGCTTTAGCACCAAACTTTGGGCACCGCGTAGCACGCAAGAAACGCTTCAGATCTATGCCGATTGGGCACAAACCTATGAAGCAGATGTGGAGGCAGTGGGCTACGCTACTCCCAGTCGTATCGCCCAGGCTTTGTGGGACCACATGCCCAACATGGACGCTGAGATCTTGGATTTCGGCTGTGGCACGGGGTTGAGCGGGCTGGCTTTGCGGATGGTTGGCTATCACCAGATCGATGGCACCGACATTTCGCCCGAGATGCTGGCCGTTGCGCGCAAGAAAAAAGCCTATCGCACTTTGACGCGGGGCACGCCCGGTCAGTTGCCGTTGATCTCGGCAGGCACTTACGACGCTATTGTGGCCTGCGGGGTCATCAGTCTTGGTGCCGCCCCTCCCGACATCCTAACGCCCATCTTAAACCTGCTCGCCCCCGGCGGCTTGCTGGCGCTAAGCTACAATGAGGCCACGTTGAAGGACGCCAACTACATGGATGCCCTTGCGGATGTGCAATCAAGCGGCCAAGCCCATCTAAGGTGGTCCGAAAATGGACCGCACTTGCCGCAAAAGCCCGGTGCCCAAACCTCTACCATCTACATTTTGGAACGTCTGTGAAGCGTACTAGATTTGCGCCCTCACCCACAGGGCCGTTGCACCTAGGACATGCCTACGCCGCACTGATCGCCGCCCAACGCGGTGATGAGATGTTGCTGCGAATTGAAGATATTGATGCCACGCGCGCGCGGCCCAAGTGGGAGGCCGCTATTCACGACGACCTCGCGTGGCTGGGCGTGACGTACCCCACGCCTGTGATGCGCCAATCGGACCGCCAAGCGGCCTATGATGCAGCCCTTGACGACCTGTGGGGTCGCGGCTTGCTATACCCCTGCACCTGCACCCGCCGCGATATTGAGGCCGCCGCCAGCGCCCCCCAAGAAGGCGCGCCGATGCTTGGGCCTGATGGCGTGATTTATCCCGGCACCTGCCGTCGCGCCCCCACGGGACCCCGCCCCAAAGGTGTCACGCTACGCCTCAATATGGCAAAGGCTACGACCCAGATTGGCCCGCTGTCCTTTACAGAAACAGGTGCCGGCCCCGACGATCAGACGGGGCACATCACCGTGCAACCGGCCCATATGGTTGCGGCCATCGGTGACATCGTTGTCGCGCGCAAGGACTTTGGCACCTCCTATCACCTGAGCGTCGTGGTGGATGACGCAGCCCAAGCGATCACCGAAGCCACCCGTGGCAGTGACTTGTTTGAAGCCACCCCTATTCACGTCCTTCTGCAACGGCTGCTGGACCTGCCTGTCCCGCAGTATCACCACCATGACCTGATCCGGGACCAGAATGGCAAACGCCTTGCCAAGCGCGACGACGCACGTGCCTTGCAGGTCTACCGTGATGGCGGATGGGATGGCCGCGCCCTCGCCCAGCGCCTGATGGCATCACCCCAAACGGCTGCAATGATCCCAACCTCACTACCTTCGTGAAAAATTGGCTTGATTTTTCACGACCGATGGTATGAAAATTTAGGCAATAGTTTCATGCGAGTCGGGGAGGCGCGCTTGTCTGACACCGCCGCCAGCCTGAAATCCGTCTACCTCGGAGCCGACCTAAGAGCCTTGCGCAAATCGCGAGGCTTGACCCTTCAGGATGTCGCAGACCGTCTGGGCAAATCGGTAGGATGGCTCAGCCAAGTGGAACGCGATATTTCGCGGCCCGAGGACGCAGATATGCAGCATCTGGCGGATCTGTTGGACGTGCCCGTTGGGCTGTTGACGCCTGTATCAGAGGAAGGCGTTATTGTGCGCAAAGATGGCCGCCGCGCCATTGGTGAACGGATCGCGGGCCTGACAGAGGAACTTGTCTCGCCAGATCTGACGGACGCCTTTGAGGTCGTGCATTCCACCTTTGCGCCCGGAGTGTCGCGCAGTGACGAAGTCCTCCGCCCAACCCAAGAGATTGCCTACCTTGTATCCGGGCGTCTGGATATCTGGATCAACGGCACCCGCCATATCCTAACCCCTGGCGACAGCGCCCGCATTCGTGCGCAAAGCTTTCGCTGGGCCAATCCCTATGACGAGCCAGCCATTGCCCTGTGGGTAATTGCCCCCCCCGTCTACTGACCCCCCTAGCCCGGTTCCAACGAGCCTGCATAGCAAAGGAGAGCCCATGTCTGAGTTTCCCACCACAGCGCGTGTCGTCATCATCGGCGGCGGTGTCGTCGGCACATCGGCGTTGTTCCATCTGGCCCGCGCGGGATGGACTGATTGTGTCCTACTGGAAAAGAATGAGCTGACCGCAGGCTCGACTTGGCACGCAGCGGGCAACTGTCCAAACTTTGCGCCCAACTGGGCCGTGATGAACATGCAGCGCTATGGGCTGGAGCTCTACCGCGGCTTGTCCGAGTTGGTCGACTATCCGATGAATTACCACGTCACTGGTGCATTGCGCTTGGCACACACCAAAGAGCGGATGGAAGAATTCAAGAAAGTCGCAGGACAGGCACGCGCCCTCGGGCTGACGATGGATCTGTGTACGCCCAAAGAGCTTCAAGAACACAACCCCTTCATGGAAACACATGACCTTGCGGGCGGGCTATGGGACCCCCTTGATGGTGACATTGACCCCGCTCAGCTCACACAAGCCCTTGCAAAGGGCGCGCGTGAGGCCGGTGCGCGGATCGAGCGTTTCTGCCCTGCCGAAGGGATCGAGCGCGATGGCGATGAGTGGATCGTCAAAACCCCCAAGGGCGATATTCGCTGTGAAAAGGTCGTCAACTGCGCAGGCTACTACGCCCAGCGCGTCGGTGAGATGTTCAAACCCTTTGGTGGGCGCACCGTACCCATGGTGGTTATGTCCCACCAGTACTTCCTGACAGAGCCAATCGCCGAGATCGAAGCCTACACCAAGGAAAAGGGCCACAAGATGCCCATGATCCGTGATGTGGATACCTCGTACTACCTGCGTCAGGACAAACACGGTCTGAACCTTGGCCCCTATGAGCGGAACTGTAAGGCCGCGTGGGTCACCCCCGATGACCCCATGCCCGAGGATTTCAGCTTTCAGCTGTATCCCGATGATCTGGAGCGGCTGGAGTTCTACATCGAGGACGCCATGGCCCGGGTGCCGTTGCTGGGCACTGCAGGTGTGGGGCGCAATATCAACGGCCCTATCCCCTATGCCCCTGATGGTTTGCCCATGATTGGCCCTATGCCCGGGGTGCCCAATGCGTTTGAGGCCCATTCCTTTACCTTTGGCATCGCGCAGGGCGGTGGCGCAGGCAAGGTCCTGTCGGAGTGGGTCATGCATGGCTACACCGAAGACGACATGTGGGCCGTCGACCCCCGCCGCTATACTGACTACGCGGACAATGATTACTGCCTCAACAAAGCGCTTGAGACATATGGCCATGAATACGCCATGCACTACCCCCATTACGAGTGGCCCGTCGCCCGCGACAAGAAGCTCTCGCCAGTGGATGCCAAGATCCGTGCGATGGGCGGCCAGATGGGCGCCTACAATGGGTGGGAGCGTGCGAATTGGTTCGCCAAACCCGACGATGACACCTCGCTCGAAACAGCCGAGACCTGGGAGCGGGCTGGCCCATGGGAGGACCGCATCCGCGAAGAGGTTGAGGCCGTGCGTGACGCGGTTGGTGTGTTGGATCTGCCCGGCTTTTCCCGGTTCACCGTCAAAGGTGCTGGCGCGCGTGATTGGCTTGATGGGCTAACCATGTCGCGACTGCCTTCGGCGGGTCGTGTGGGGCTGGCATACTTTGCCGATGACCGGGGCCGGATCGTGACCGAGATGTCGGTCTTTGCATATAGCGATGATGAGTTCATGCTGATCACCGCAGCCCCCGCGCAATGGCACGACTTTGAATACCTCAAGGCGTTCTTGCCCACGGACGGCAGCTTGGTTCTTTCGGACCATACAACCGAATACTCAACGCTTATCGTCACCGGACCTAAATCGCGCGATCTGTTGGCCGCGATCGGCACCGAGGCAGATTTGTCCAAATCCTGGCTCAGCTTTCAGGTCACCGCGCTGGGCGGACATCCTTGCACCTTAGCGCGGGTTTCCTTTGCGGGTGAGTTGGGATGGGAAGTCCACGCAAAGCTGGACGACATCCCTGCCCTATACGACGCCATTCTAGACGGTGGGGCAAAACCCTTTGGGATGTATGCCCTGAACTCCATGCGGATCGAAAAAGGCTACCGCGCGTGGAAGGGGGATCTCTCCTCCGACTACACGGCCATCGAGGGTGGTCTGGACCGGTTCATCCGCTTCGACAAACCGCGCGCCTTCCCCGGCAAGGCTGCCCTCTTGTCTGAAAAGCAACAGGGCCGCAGTAAGGGGTTCGTTACCATGACCCTTGAACCCGGGACCCATGACGCCCCCTACATGGCTCCTGTCTATGCGGGTGATACCCATGTGGGTGAAGTGACTTCTTGTGCCATGGGCTACCGCACACAAACCTGCATCGCCCTTGGGATGATCAAGGCCGAGCATTTGGCCCCCGGCACGGCCCTTACGGTAGATGTCTACGGCACAAAGGTTCCCGCCACGGTCCAAGCCGATCAGCCTATGTGGGATCCTTCCAACGAAAGACTACGCGCATGATCATTCTTGACGGCGGCATGGGGCAAGAATTGCTCCGCCGCACGGGCGACCGGCCCACGCCCCTATGGGCAACGCAGGTCATGATCGACCACCCCGAGGCAGTGCGCGCCATCCACGATGACTACTTCGCGGCGGGTGCTCAGATCGCGACGACGAATACCTATGCCATCCACCGTGACCGTTTGCAAAAGGTCGGTATGGATGGGCAATTCGAATTGTTGCACCGCACAGCCTGTGAAATTGCCGTATTCTCACGCGATAATGCGGGTGGCGGTCAGGTGGCAGGCTCCCTTGGCCCGTTGGGCGGGTCGTACCAGCCAGAAAACACCCCCGAGGTTGAAGATGCCGCACGGCTCTATGCCGAGATCGTGGCCCTTCATGCGCCCTATGTGGATCTACACCTGATCGAGACCGCAAGTAGCCTCAAGGCCGCGCGCGGCGCGGTTGCGGGATGTGCGGCCAGCGACAAGCCTGTCTGGCTTGCGGTGTCGGTTGAGGATGGCGACGGCAGCAAGCTGCGCTCGGGTGAGCCGGTGGCAGACGTGCTCGATATCGCGGGCATCGATGCACTGTTGATCAACTGTACCCGCCCCGAGGCTGTGACAACCGCTCTGTCATCGCTAAGTGGCGCTACGGTTCCCTTAGGGGCCTATGCCAACGGCTTTACCCATATCAAGGAACGGTTCCGCCAACCCGGTGCCACCGTTGACGCGCTTGAGGCACGTCACGACCTTGGCCCCACCGAATACCTAGACCACGCCTGTGACTGGGCCCGCCTCGGCGCCAGCATCATCGGCGGATGCTGTGAGGTCGGCCCTGTCCACATCGCAGCCCTTACCGCGCATTTCCACACCGGAGCTTAACATCCATGAGCCTACCTCCGTCCTCTGCCCGCGTCGTTATCATTGGTGGCGGTGTCATCGGTTGTTCTGTCGCCTATCACCTCACAAAGTTGGGCTGGAAAGATGTCGTCCTCCTAGAGCGTAAACAGCTTACGTCGGGCACCACGTGGCATGCTGCTGGCCTGATTGCTCAGCTTCGCGCCACGCAAAACATGACCCGGCTCGCGAAATACTCCCAAGAGCTTTACGGCGGGCTAGAGGAAGAAACCGGCGTTGCCACCGGGTTCAAACGGGTAGGCTCCATCACCGTGGCCCTAACGGAGGCACGCAAAGAAGAAATTCTACGCCAAGCCTCTATGGCTCGGGCGTTTGGCGTCGAGGTCGAGGCGATCTCACCCACGGAGGTGTTAGAGAAATACCCCCACCTCAACATCGGTGACGTCACCCAAGGCGTTTACCTGCCACTAGACGGCCAGGGTGACCCCGCCAACATCGCGCTGGCTTTGGCCAAAGGCGCGCGACAACGTGGTGCATCTGTGCTGGAGCGGACCAAAGCCACGGGCGTCGTGCGCGAGGGTCGCCGCATCACGGGCGTCCACTGGCAACAGGGCAACGAGACCGGAACCATCAATTGTGAGCACGTCGTCAATTGCGGCGGTATGTGGGGCCATGAGGTCGGTGCGATGCTTGGCACCAACGTGCCCCTGCACGCGTGTGAGCATTTCTACATCGTGACCGAAGCCATTGCGGGCCTAACCCAATTGCCTGTCCTGCGGGTGCCCGATGAATGCGCCTATTACAAAGAAGACGCCGGCAAAATCCTACTAGGCGCGTTTGAACCGAACGCAAAACCGTGGGCTGCGAATGGCATTCCAGCTGATTTCGAATTCGACCAACTGCCCGAGGATTTTGATCACTTTGAGCCCATCCTCGCGGACGCCTGCGAACGGATGCCAATGCTGGCAGAAGCGGGCATTCACACGTTCTTCAATGGGCCCGAGAGCTTTACACCTGATGATGCCTATCACCTTGGCCTCTGCCCCGAGATGGACAACGTCTGGGTGGCTGCGGGTTTCAACTCTATCGGGATCCAATCCGCGGGCGGCGCTGGTATGGCGCTGAGCCAATGGATGGATGCGGGCGAAAAGCCCTTTGATCTGGGTGATGTCGATATCTCTCGGATGCAGCCGTTCCAGGGCAACAAGACGTATCTGTTTGAACGCTCCAAGGAAACATTGGGCCTGCTCTATGCGGACCACTACCCCTACCTACAAAAGCGCACGGCGCGTGGGGTACGGCGCACGCCGTTCCACCAACACCTGCTGGATCGCGGTGCGGTTATGGGCGAGCTTGCCGGTTGGGAGCGCGCCAACTGGTTTGCCAGTGGCAGCCAAGAGGCCGCCTATGAATACAGCTGGACCCGTCAAAATTTCTTCGAAAACGTGCGGGCTGAACATGAAGCCGTACGAACAGGCGTGGGCATGTACGACATGTCCTCCTTTGGCAAAATCCGTGTTGAGGGACCAGACGCAGAGGCCTTCCTGAACTATGTGGCTGGCGGCAATTACTCCGTCCCTGTGGGCAAGATCGTCTACACGCAGTTCCTGAACGATCGCGCTGGCATTGAGGCGGACGTCACCATCACACGGCTGTCGCCCGACGCCTACCTTGTCGTTACCCCTGCGGCCACGCGGCTTGCGGATCAGACATGGTTGATGCGCCACAAGGGCACGTACCGCGTCATAATTACCGACATGACTGCTGCTGAGGGCGTGCTGGCCATTATGGGCCCCAAAGCCCGCGATCTACTTCAAAAGGTCTCTCCCAATGATTTCTCCAACGCGGTCAATCCGTTTGGAACCGCCCAAGAGATCGAGATCGGTATGGGCCTCGCCCGCGCGCACCGCGTCACCTATGTAGGCGAGCTTGGGTGGGAAATTTACGTCAGCACCGACATGGCAGGACACGTGTTCGAAACCCTGATGGATGCTGGTGCCGACATGGGGGTCACACTTTGCGGTATGCACATGATGGACACCTGCCGGATCGAAAAAGGCTTCCGCCACTTTGGCCATGACATCACATCTGAGGATCACGTCATGGAAGCAGGCCTCGGCTTTGCCGTGAAAAAGGACAAGCCTGTCTACATCGGTCGCGACGCTGTCCTGCGCAAGCAAGACGAGGGACTTGCGATGCGGATGCTGCAATTCAAACTGACCGACCGGGAGCCCCTGCTCTATCACGCAGAACCGATCCTAAGGAACGGTGAGGTCGTGGGTTTCCTCACCTCCGGTGCCTATGGGCATACGCTGGGCGGAGCGATGGGGCTGGGATATGTGCCCTGCAAAGGCGAAAGCGTGCAGGAAATCCTTGCCTCCAGCTATGAGATTGAGGTGGCAGGCACGCGCGTGGCCGCAACCGCGAGCCTTAAGCCGATGTACGATCCGAAATCTGAGCGTGTAAAGGTCTGAGGCCGGGCCGCATATCTGGTGATAAAGTTGGGGGGGTCGGCTCCTCCCTCCGTCCCCCCCGCGGGTCCGGGCGCGCACGCCCACCCCAACCTCTGGCGGATCATCCACGATGATCCAAAGCTGTCACTTAGAATGGGTGCGTCTCATGCGGGTGTTGTACCCGCTCCGGCGCGCCCCAAGTGTGAACGGCAGGTAACCATAAGTTTCCACCGCTGAATACCAAAAAATACGCTGCACTGCGGCGTGACCTGCGCGTAAAGAGCCCAGGCCACTGGGTTTCTTGGGACAGATCGGCGGCACCTTGCCGAAGCGGCGGCAAAGCCTGTGCATCACACTCAGCTGGTCGCGATTTCGACCGCACCCGCTACATCCGCGACCACCTTTTCCAACAGGTCCGCATCTTCACATTCCGCCATCACACGGATCAACGGTTCGGTGCCTGACTTGCGGATCAATAAACGCCCGGACCCTTCTAGCTCTGTCTCAGCGGCAGAAATTGCCGCCTGCACACTGGCATCATCCAGCGGCAGCTGACCGGCTGCGAACCGAACATTCACCAGTTTTTGCGGCACCGGGTCAAAGTTTTGCATCAGATCCGAGGCTTTGCGCCCGGTCAAAACCATCTCAGCCAAAAACTGTAGACCCGCGATAAGGCCATCGCCCGTTGTGGCGTAGTCAGTCATCACGATATGGCCAGATTGCTCGCCCCCAAGGTTCAGCTTGCCCTTGCGCATAGCCTCCACAACGTGGCGGTCCCCTACAGGTGTGCGGTGCAACAGGATTGCGCGCTCCGCGAGGAAACGCTCCAGCCCGAGGTTGGACATCACGGTCGCGACAAGCGCGGGGCCGTGCAGTCGCCCCTCATCTGCCCAACGCGCAGCAAACAAAGCCATCAGTTGATCGCCGTCCGCCAGTGTTCCGGTCTCATCCAAGATCAAGACCCGATCCGCATCACCATCAAGGCAGATCCCGATATCGGCCCCATGCGCCACCACCTGCTCGGCCGCTGTGGCCGTATAAGTTGAACCGCATTTGTCATTGATGTTGTGCCCATTGGGCGAGACACCGACCGGGATTACCTCTGCGCCCAACTCCCAAAGGACCTCGGGCGCGACCTTGTAGGCCGCACCATTTGCGCAATCGATAACGACCTTTAGGCCGTCTAGCCGCAGGCCATCGGGAAAGGTGGTCTTAGCGTATTCGATGTAGCGGCCAAGTCCATCATCGATCCGCTTGGCGCGGCCAATGTTTTCCGCGGCGGCAGGTTCTACACCACTCTCAACAAGGGCGGAAATCTCAGCTTCCGCCTCATCACTCAGCTTATACCCATCGGGTCCGAAGAACTTGATGCCGTTGTCATGCGCCGGGTTATGAGAGGCCGAAATCATCACCCCAAGATCCGCACGCATCGAATGGGTCAACATGCCCACCGCAGGCGTCGGGATCGGTCCCAGCAGCAAGACGTTCATCCCCGTAGAGGTCAGCCCCGCCGTCAGTGCGTTTTCGAGCATATAGCCAGACAGGCGCGTATCCTTGCCAATGACCACGCGGTGCTGGGCAGAACGGTCCTGACGGAAATACCGCCCCGCCGCTGCGCCAAGACGCAAAGCCATATCAGCAGTCATCGGGTAGCTATTCGCCTTGCCCCGCACCCCATCCGTGCCAAAAAGTGAGCCCATGCCTTGTTCCAATCCATTGCCGCAACTTGCAGTGCCGACGGCCGGACCTCTAACGGGGGGCTTCGACGGCGGATGCCTCAGCATTTTGCCGAACCACATCCCATAGTGTCAGACCTTGGCAGGTACCTGCAACATCGTGCACGCGCAAAATTTGCACCCCGTGCTCAATTGCCGCCAAGCCCAACGCCAAAGAGCCGGGATCGCGGTCTGCGGCATGGTTTGTGCCGGTCAGCGCGCCAATAAAAGACTTGCGTGATACGCCAAGCAGGATCGAACACCCCAACCCGTGAAACAGGCTGAGGCCGCGCAAAATCGCCAGCGTATGGGCGCGCGTTTTGCCAAAACCAATGCCCGGATCGACCATGATCTGGGCGCGATCCAGCCCAAGCGCCTCGGCCCTTACAACCATCGCTTCCAGCGCGTCATAAATATCCAGAAGGGCATCATCGTACTGCGGGTTAGCCTGCATCGTCTCAGGCGTGCCTTGGGCGTGCATCAAACAGGTCGGGACCTGCTGGCGTGCCGCCCAAGGGCCTAGCGCAGGATCAAACGCGAAACCTGACACGTCGTTCAGGATTGTGGCGCCTGCGGCAAAGCCCGCCTCAGCCACGGCCGCCTTGCGCGTGTCGAGCGAAATGGGCAGTGTCACGTTCCCTGCCCGCAGCGCCTCGATCGCGGGAACCACACGGGCAATTTCCTCGTGGATCGGGACTTCTTTGGCACCGGGCCGCGTGCTTTCACCGCCGATATCCAAAATATCGGCCCCCGCCTGCGTCATCGCCCGCGCGCGGGATTGAACCGTATCAAGGTGCACTCCGGCATCCGTCACCAACTGACCACCGTCAGAGAAACTATCCGGCGTCACGTTTAGAATACCCATCACACGCGGGCGATCCATGGCCACACCGGCAATTGGTGCGCGCGCCGCAGTCAGGCGCACGAGCACATCACCGGGCGCATCCTGTATTGCAATCCGCTCCGGGCCCTGCCCACGACGCAACACATTGATCGTTTCACACCACATCCAGCCACCAGCCACGCGTACAGCATGGGTGAGGTTACCAGGGTCACGGGTCAGGATTGGCTGATAGTATTCGGTTGTCATGGCTTAGGATGCTGGCTGATCAAGCACATCGACAAGGCTCACGGCGATCTCGGCAGTGTCGGAGACGTCCGCACCTGAGGCACCAATAAATACGCTCCGAGTTGCCTCAAACATCTTTGCGCAGTAGTCCGCCAAAACCAGCGGGTCGGCCCCGTCGGGCGCATCGGTTGCATCCAGCACAATGCGTGACGGTGCCCAGACCGAAACTTGGTCGTTCTTGAGGCCCCAATCCAGCTCCGTCCGGCTATCAACCACCACGCACCGGGCATCGCGGGCCGCAAGCATCCACGCATTTTGTTCAATCGCCAAAAGATCTACGCGCCGTTGTGCCTGTGGTTGGGCAACTTGGGGGGCCTGAGTTTGCCCCGGACCGACGCACAGGATAGTCGGAACCCCAACCAGTGTATCGACAAACTCCGACAGTCGTGGATCGTGGATGGCCTCGTTTGAGAGGTAAATGACCTGCGGATGCACAACGGCATCGGGCTCAACGATACGCACGGGCGCGCGGGTCTGGCTGCGCACGACCTCGACCCCAAGGGCAAATGGCCCGCGATCTAGTTTTTCTATCCGCACAAACACGCGGGCCGCACGGGGGTCATGCAATATTCGTTCGGCCACACGGGCGCACAGCGTTTCAAGTAAATTCAGACGCTCGGCCTTGAGCTCATAGTCAATGGCTTCGATCAGCGTATCGTAGCTAAGGATGCGGTCGACATCGTCGTCCAGGTGATCCCCCATGGGAACAACTTCAACCACGACATTGCAGCTAATGCGTTGGCGCAATCCACGTTCGGCCTGAAAGGCACCAATTTCAACTTCGCGGATATGGTCGCGCAGCGAAATTCGATCGAGCGGATCGCTATTGGAAGCGGTCGCGGCCGCACGCTCAGAGGGGTGGGCAAAAGCCAACCGTGTCTCGTCTGACATTTTTCGCCCTTCCTTGCGCGGATCAATCGGCCCTTAGGTGCCACAAGGATCGCCCGCTGAAAAGGCTCAGTTCCGGCGAAATAAGCGTCAGGATCGACGCCACACGCAAGGTCAGCGGATCAGTATTGCTGACGATAAAAAATATGTGTGCCGATACGCGTGGTGCGCGGGTAAACGCGGGCCCAGCGAGGGTTCACGGCCGTGGTGTGATAGTGCGACGCTTCATCCGTCAAGGTACGCGGCGCACCGTCCAACATGATGCGCGCGACTTTGCCCACACGTTCCCACGATTGGCGGTCATTGATACGCTCGGGACGCCCATCGCAAGTATAGCTGAACTGACAGGCATGGCGTTTGCCGGTGCCTTGGTTGATCACACCGCACACACTATCGGGATAGTTCGGCATATCGACCCGGTTCAAGATCACCTCAGCGACCGCAAACTGACCCTTGAGCTTTTCGCCCCGTGCTTCGAAGTAAAGCGCTTCGGTCAGGCATTGCCATTGCTCACCACCGGTCGCCTTAGGCATCGCATCCAAATCGTTCCGGTCGAAAACAGGCTTAGGAGCGTCCGCGCGCGGCGCCACGTAGGGCCGTGCAATCGACTGCATACGGCGTGCGCTGGTCGAAAACAGTGCCTCTCGCTCAGTTTCCATAAGGCTCGAGAGCTGTATCCCAACAGTCTCCGGGGACGCGTTCGAGGTGCTCAACCGAATATCGGCTTGCGCCACGCCACCCAAAATCACGGCGATAACCGCCGACACAACAAACATCTTCATACAACTACATCCCATCCAGTCGGATGCCCCAGGCATTCCAGCGTTGTCCTTACCGAAATGTGAACGATCCCCCTATACGCTCGGAAACGTTGATGTGCGGCTTGTGGCAGAAACGCAACAAATCAGCGTTAATAGATGGCGGGAATGGGGCAAGTCAGATCAATTTGCATTGATTGTTGACGCAGATTTTGACGTCAGGAGTCCCGGTCGGGGCCTGCCTCATGGCGAATCCGCGCCTGAGCGGCGGCTAATTTTGCAACTGGCACCCGAAATGGAGAGCAAGAGACATAGTCAAACCCGGCTCTGCGGCAAAATTCGATGGACTCAGGATGGCCACCGTGTTCGCCACAAAGTGACAGCACCACGTCGGGACGTGCCGCGCGCCCGCGCTCCGCCCCAAGCAACAACAGCTCCCCCACACCATCCAGATCAAGCGTCTGAAACGGATCCTCAGGATAGACGCCCTCATTGACGTACGCTGACATAAACCGACCCGCATCATCCCGCGAGAGGCCATAGGTCATTTGGGTCAGGTCGTTTGTGCCAAATGACAAAAACGCAGAGTTCTCCGCGATTTCACCGGCGCGCAGTGCAGCCCGCGGTGTTTCGACCATTACCCCAAGGCGGAAATCGAACTCCGCGCCGCTTTCACCCCGAACAGATGCTGCAAGCGCATCTACCCGGCGCTTTACCAGCTCCACCTCACGCTGAGCACTGACCAGAGGAATCATGATCTCGGGCACGACCGGCGTACCATTTCGGCCCACTTCGACAGCGGCCTCAAAGATGGCCCGGGCCTGCATTTCATAAATCTCAGGGATCGCCACGCCGAGGCGGACCCCGCGCATACCCAGCATTGGGTTATACTCATTGAGCGATTCGATATGTGCGCGTACCCGGCTTAGCGGGATATCTAGAGCCTCAGCCATCGCGCGCATGCCCTCTTTGTTGCTGGGCAAAAACTCATGAAGCGGTGGATCCAGTAGCCGAATACACACAGGCGCGCCCTGCATGATGGTAAACAACTCAATGAAATCGGCACGCTGCATCGGCAACAGCCGCTCCAGCGCTGCCGCCCGGTCGCCCGGGTCTTCTGCAAAGATCATCTCGCGCATCACGGTCAGGCGGCCGGGCTCAAAAAACATATGCTCAGTGCGGCATAGTCCGATCCCGTCCACACCAAAGGTGCGGGCCAAGGCGGCGTCTGCGGGCGTATCTGCGTTAGCACGGATACCAATGTCCCGCAGGTCATCCGCCCACGTCATCAGCTCTCCAAAGGCACCATCGAGCGCGGGCTCCACCATTGGGGCAGCCCCGCTCAGAACCCGACCGCTGCTACCATCAACCGTCAGGATATCGCCATCATGCAGGGTGCTGCCATCGGGCAGAACGATCTTCTTGGCGTCGTGGTCGACTTTGACACCTGTCGCGCCAGAAACACAGGGCACGCCAAGGCCCCGCGCAATCACTGCCGCATGAGAGGTCATCCCCCCCCGCTCTGTCAAAATTGCGTCGGCGGCATGCATGCCCCGTACATCCTCAGGCGAAGTTTCTCGACGCACGAGGATACAGGGTTCATCGCGTGAGAGAGCCGCTTGGGCTGCGGCTGCATCAAATACGATTTTGCCGAACGCCGCCCCGGGTGCCGCCGCGATCCCCTTGGCGAGAACCGTTACCGTCGCGGCTGGATCGACCTGACGGTGCAACAGTTGCGACAATTCCTGCGGTTCTACACGCATCATGGCCTCTTGGCGGCTTATGATGCCGTCACGCGCGAGGCGGGTCACGATGTTCAAATTTGCACGCGCAACGCGCTTGACCCGAACCGCATCGAGGATAGCCAGACGCCCCTCTTCGATGGTGAATTCGGCTTGCATCTCGGCCCGTAGCTTGCGCCGCATTAACGCGCCTGCCGCAACCAGTTCTGCGTAAACCTCTGGTAACAACTCCTCAAGCGAGGGACCGCGCGGATCATTGGTGAGGTAAAGCGCCTTTGCGTTGCTCTCCAGAGCCTCGCGCCCCAAAGCTTGACCCAAATAACGGCCTGTGACCTGCGGCTCACCCGTAACAGAGCTGACAAATTGGATCACGCCCGCCCCGGACTGGCCCGGTGCCAGCCCCAGCGCCATGCGTTGCACCACAAGACCCAGCCCCGCATCCGCAGGCGCACCCTGGGCTTGGCGCAATAGCCGTGCCGACGTCCCTTCCCACGCGCGCGCCATAGATCGCAAGACTTCGCTGAGCTGAACAGTTGGGTCTTGCGGAAAGGCGTCGTCCATTTCTGCGGCATATTCCGCCATGGCCGCAGCGGGGGTCTGCGCGTCTAGAAATGGTGCATCATCAAGGCGCATCACCTCAATGGCAAAGGCGCGAATGAACCGCAAATACAGCTTATCGGCACGCTCGCGCCCCAGTCGATCCGACAGCAGCGCGTGGGTTGCGTCATTCATACCGATGTTCAGGATCGTGCCCGGCCCGCCCCAATCAGCGGCCTCACTGGAAGACCGCACCGAAATCAGAAGCGGGTCCGCATCAAACACGCCCAAAAGCGACGTCAGATCAGGCATTTGCCCATTGGCAATGTTGCGCACCGTTTCAAACGAAAGCGCGACGGTCTGCGGAACCGGAAGCCCCAGACGCACGAGCCGCTGCAAACACTTTGCGCGGTTGCCATGACGTTGTTTGCGGATGTCCGCAGTTGTGGTCACTTCGGTGAAATCAGGGCTCTCAAGCATGTTGCCACTCTCATGGTGCATCTGCAGCATAAGGCGCTGCGCCGGTCATACAAGCATCACCTTCATGATGCATGTATTCTTGTCATGCAGTTGCGCGTCGCAGCCACAAAGAGAGACCCAATGCGATAGCCAACACGCTAACCGGTCAGCTTGGTCAAATCCGCGACTTGGCTGCAAATCGTTCGGATCTGCGACAACAGGTTCAGCCTGTTGCGCCGCAGGATCTCACTCTCTGCATTCACCTGCACCGCATCAAAGAACGCATCAACCGGACCGCGCAGCTGCGCCATGGCGCCCATTGCGCCCGCGAAATCTTCGGCCTCGATGGCCGGAGAGATCGCCCCTTCTGCCGTCTTCAGCGCCGCAAAAAGGGCCTTTTCTTCGTCCATCTCAGCAAACTTCACATCCGCGCCGAAGGAGTATTCCACCCCATCAGCCGCCTCAGCTTGACTCAAAATGTTTGACGCTCTCTTAAAGCCTTGGACAAGATTTCCACCATCCTCAGTCGCCAACACGTCATTCAACGCCCGGGCCCGTGCCACCAACAACGCCAGATCATCAGCACCCGGCATCGCAAGACAGGCGTCAATCACATCGTGACGGATACCCTGATCGCGCAAGTACACTTTTAGTCGATCATAGATAAAGCCCATCAGATCAGCGGTATCCGCGCCCGGATACCCTTTGGCCAAAACCTCTGACAGGTTCAAACGCGCGCCATTTTCCAGTACCAACCGGATCACCCCAAGGGCTGCCCGGCGCAGTGCAAACGGGTCTTTTGACCCTGTCGGCTTTTCATCGATGGCCCAAAATCCGGTCAACAAGTCGATCTTGTCCGCCAGCGCAACCGCGACAGAAACAGCGGCAGTCGGCACATCATCCGACGGTCCGAGCGGGGCGTAGTGTTCCTCGCACACAGCCGCGACCTCCGCAGGCAGGCCTGCGTGGGTTGCGTAATAACGGCCCATTAAGCCCTGAAGCTCAGGAAACTCATAGACCATTTCGGAACTGAGGTCGGCCTTGGCCACACCCGCGGCAATCGCAGCTAACTCGGCGTCTGCTCCGACGGAGGGCGCAATTTCTGCGGCCAGCGTCTTGATCCGCTCAATCCGTTCCAACTGACTGCCCAGCTTGTTGTGGAATGTCACATTATCAAGGGATTGCACCCAGGTGTTAATGTCGGACGTTGCCACGCGCAGGTCGTTCTCCCAAAAGAACTTTGCATCGGCCAACCGCGCCGATAGCACCTTTGCATTACCCGCAAGAATGGTCGCCCCATTGTCTGACGTCGCACGGTTGGCCACGGTGACAAACCGCTCAATCCGCCCTGTCGCGCCGTTGCGCACCGAGAAAAACTTTTGGTGCTCTTTCATCGAGGTTTGCAGCACTTCAGGTGGCAAATCGAGGAAGTCTTCTGCGATCTCACCCATTAAGACGACAGGCCACTCCACAAGGCCCGCGACCTCAGCCAGAAGGCCCTTGTCGTCTACCACCTCTAGCCCCGCTGCAAAGGCTTGGTTCGTGGCGTCGTGCCATATGGCATCAGCGCGTTCAGCGGCCTCTAGGACCACATGGGCGCGTTTCAGCTTGGCGGCGTAATCCTCAAATGACGTGACAGAGAATGCATCTGGCGCCATGAAGCGGTGGCCGCGCGTTGTGTTGCCCGAGGTGATCGTATCGACCGAAAACGGCACAACCTCTGCGCCCACTTCATCGGTCAGAATACACAAGATTGTGTGCAATGGCCGGACCCAGCGCAGGCTGCCCGTGCCCCACCGCATGGATTTCGGCCATGGAAAATTGCGCACCACATCGGGGATCAGTTCAGCGATAATCTCAGCCGACGGGCGCCCCGGCTTTTCGATGACCGCGAACCACACCTGCCCTTTTTTGTCGTCCCGCGCTTCCAGTTGGTCTTTCTCAAGACCGGTAGACCGCAAAAACCCCTCAAGTGCCTTTTCGGGCGCATCAACCCGCGGGCCTTTGCGCTCTTCGCGGGTGTTTGGGCTTTCTGCGGTCAGGCCGTTGACCGACAAAACCAAACGGCGCGGCGTCACATGGGCCACAGCACCAGCGTATGTCAAACCGGCTTCGACCAAACCGTCGGTCACGCGTTTTTGCAGATCAGCGGCGGCACGGGCCTGCATGCGGGCAGGAATTTCCTCGGAGAACAGCTCCAGCAACAGATCGGGCATCAGAAGTCTCCCTTAAAGGTCGCGCGATCAGGGCACGCGTCACCAACGGGAGAGCCATCATAGGCCTTCTTCCCGCAATTGTTCAGTTCATGCCACGCAAAGCCGCGCCCATCAGGCAGCACGGCAATCACGCGGTTCACGCCGTAGGCGATGTTTTCTTGGCCCAGAAACGCAAGCGCCCCGCCATTGGTCAGCGCCTCACCGATTTCGGGTGCATCAAAACACTCAAACCATGAGGGCGGCACAGTGGGCGCCGCATCCTCAAGCACTTCGAAGCGTTCGCTCATGAAAGCGGGCGATGAAGTCGTGGTAAAACACGCCCGAAACCCCAACGGTGATGAGGCAGAGCGGATCGCCGTCACGTCCGAAACACCAAATGGTTCAGGCGCCGCGCCCCCGACCGGTGTGGCCCGCAAGGTGACGTTTTCCATTGGCGCCCAATAAGCAGAGTGATTTGCGTACCAAATCCCCACGCCAGCGGCCAATGCGGTCCCAAGTAACAGCGTCACAACAAATTTCCCCAAAACCTCAGGCCTCCTGCGGCTGCCAGCCGCCTGCTTGCGTCTGAACGAAGGCATCCGCGCAGGCCTTTGCAAGGGCACGCACACGTCCGATATACGCTTGACGTTCCGTGACCGAGATCACACCGCGCGCGTCCAGCAGGTTAAAAATGTGGCTGGCCTTGATGCATTGATCATACGCAGGCTGCGCCATCACGATCCGGCGTCCTGTTTTTGGGTCCTCTGCAGGCAGCGCGAGGATTGCCGCACATTCAGCCTCAGCATCGACGAAGTGCTGCAACAGCGCCTCGGTATTGGCCACATCAAAGTTCCAGCGCGCGTATTGTGCCTCTGCCTCGCGGAACACATCCCCATAGCTTAGCGGGATCAGCGCGTCGGGCGCGTTAAACGGCATGTCCATCACGTGATCCACGCCCAGAACGTACATCGCAAGACGCTCAAGACCATACGTCAGCTCACCCGAGACGGGTTGGCAGTCATGCCCGCCAACCTGTTGAAAATACGTGAACTGCGAGACTTCCATCCCATCGCACCAGACCTCCCACCCGAGGCCCCATGCACCCAGAGTGGGGCTTTCCCAATCATCCTCAACAAAGCGGATGTCGTGCAAATCCATATCAATCCCAATCGCCCGAAGCGAACCAAGATACAGCCCCTGCAGGTCGGGCGGTGAAGGTTTGATGATCACTTGGTATTGGTAATAATGCTGCAACCGGTTCGGGCTGTCGCCGTAGCGGCCATCAGTCGGGCGGCGCGATGGCTGCACATAGGCCGCAGCCCATGGCTTGCTGCCGAGGGCGCGCAGGGTCGTGGCGGGGTGAAATGTGCCCGCGCCGACCTCCATATCGTAGGGTTGCAAGACAGCGCAGCCTTTTGACGCCCAATACTCTTGCAGGCGCAGGATAATCTCCTGGAACGAGCGTGGGGTCGTGGGCGTGGGGGATGCGGACATAGCGGTGCTCCGTAGCGTTTGGTGCGGGGGCACCGGCGTTCGGCGCTTGCATAGGCGGTTCCGTCAGGGGGGTCAATCAACGCGCGGATGCGACCCGAAAGACGCAGCCGCTGTATGTAACCCTTTGGCCCAAGCGCCTAAGCATTGCACTGCGCCGCGCGCTTTGGCACAAAGCCCCAACCACGCCAACACGCGCCATGCCAACCGCGACACGCGCTAAGGCATACCCGCGACGGAGACAGTATGACACGCCGCCTTTTGAACGTATTTATTGTGATTTCCATGGGCTTTTTCGCCCCGACCGCCTTCGCGCAACAAAGCACTTGGGTGCAAATAGAAAGCCACCCAACTTTGTCAGAGGCCCAAGATCGCGCTCAAGCCTATGGCGCGCTTGTTCCCGATCTGAACGGTTTTGCCGCCCCCTCCGGTTGGTATTCGCTGGCACTGGGCCCCTTCGACGCGGCCACCGCCCAGACAACGTTGCGCCAGTTGCGCGCCAACGGGCTAATCCCCCGTGACAGTTTTATCGCAGACGGTCGTGGGTTCGGTGCACAGTTCTGGCCCGAAATCGGCACCGTTGGCAGCCAACAGGCGCAAGTTGTGACGCCTCGGCTCACGGCTCCGGCCATCGCGCCCTCTGCAACAGACGAAACAGTGGCTGAGGCCCGTGCCTCCGAGCGGTTATTGACCCGCCCACAACGCGAGGACCTGCAAACTGCGCTTCAGTGGTTCGGGTTCTACACGGCCGCGATTGATGGTGCCTTTGGCCCCGGTACGCGCCGATCCATGCAATTGTGGCAGAATGATCAGGGCCAAGAGCCCACCGGCATTTTGACCACCGCGCAACGCAGCCAATTGCTACAGCAGTACGGCAAGGCACTGGCGACACTTGGGCTTGAGGTCCTGCGCGACGACATCGCAGGCGTCCAGATCGAGGCCCCGCTCGGGCTTGTCCAATTTGACCGCTATGAGGCCCCTTTTGCCCACTTTGAGGCCCGAGATGGCAGCGGTGTGCGCATGGTCTTGATCAGTCAAGCCGGTGATCGCGGCACGGTCAGCGGGCTTTATGACATTCTGCAAACTCTTGATGTGGTGCCGCCAAACGGCCCACGTTCCAAGGGCCGCGATGGGTTTATCCTGCGCGGTGAAAGCCCCACCCTGACCTCCGAGACACATGTGCGTCTGCGCGACGGCCATGTGCATGGCTTTATGCTGATCTGGCCCCCAGAGCAGGCCGAAACCATTGCCCGCGTCCTACCCAAGATGGAGGCAAGCCTGCGCTCCATCGGCCCCGCGATGGACCCCGCCCAAGGGTTTGATGCAGCGCAGCAAGACGTTGATCTTGTATCGGGTCTTGATATTCGGCGTCCCATAAAATCCCGCTCCGGTTTCTTTGTGGACACCTCTGGCCGCGTGCTGACATCAGCCGAGATGGCTAATGGGTGCGGACGCCTGACGATCAACCAACAGCACCCTGCTGACGTGATCTTTGCGGATGACACCATCGCCCTGCTCGCCCCACAAGAGCGTTTAGCTCCCGTCGCCGTGGCCGCTTTTGCACGCACGCCGGGCCGGTTGCGCAGCACGGTTTCCGTCGCGGGCTTTCCCTACGAGGGTATCCTAGGGGCTGCCAGCCTGACCTTCGGCACACTTGAGGACCTGCGCGGTTTAACGGGTGATGAGGCGTTGTTGCGGCTGAGCATGGTCGCACAACCCGGCGACACGGGTGGGCCAGTTTTCGATGAAACAGGCGCGGTCACGGGGGTATTGCTGGCAGATACGACAGCCACCCGCACCTTGCCGCAGGACGTGGCCTTTGCCCGCAAAGCAGGCGACATCACAGTGACGCTCCTGTCGCAAGGGGTGTCCCCTACGGTTTCCTCAGCGACAGAAACCCTCGCGTCACAGGATTTGACCGCGCGCGCCGCCGACATGACCGTCTTGGTCAGTTGCTGGGAATAATAAACGGCGGCCCAACTAGGGGCGGCCTAATCCGTGTTCTTTGACGCTTTTTCTTCCCAGCGGCCACTTTCCTCGGACCAATAGCGTGCAGCAGCACCCGCATCTGTCAAAGCTTTCCACTGTGTTCGAGCGCGGGCCACGGCCTCACCATCTGTGCCATCGAACAAGATCATCACCCGTGAGAGCGACCGCACCTCCTCCGGTGCGACCTCAGCCCCATCTACCGCCATGACGCACTGCGGATCATTGGCGGCCGTCATATCAGCGGTCAGTAGGATCGGTTGGCGGGCATCGTGGTCCCCGCCCGCAAGCCCGTGGGGCAGAAAGCCGTCCCGCGCGCCATGCCACAGCTTGACGTCCAGCGCCTTCAGACGCTCCGCATTGCGGCCACGCAATGCCACGCGCCACCCTGCCCCAAGCGCTTTGCCGAGCAGAGTGGCAGCCGTGACCTCAAGAGGTTGCCGCGTCAGGTGGTAGAAATACGCCTCTCCCATTGGTCGTGCGCTACTTGGCCTCGTATTTGTCAGCGATCAGCTGATCAAGCGCGCGCACCCCCCAGCCCGTCGCACCCGCAGGGGCCAAGGCTGTCTCGGACGACACCGAGGCCACACCCGCGATATCGAGGTGAATCCAAGGCGTTTCATCCTTGACGAACCGTTTGAGGAATTGCGCCGCAGTGATCGATCCTGCCGCGCGGCCACCAACGTTTTTCATGTCTGCCACACGGGATTTGAGCAGCTTGTCGTAGGCGGGCGACAGTGGCAGACGCCATGCGCCTTCGCCGGTTTCCTTGGCCGCTGCCAGAAAGTCATTCGACAGCGTGTCACTGTTGGAAAACACGCCAGCGTTTTCATGGCCTAGGCCAATGATAATAGCCCCCGTCAGCGTCGCCAGATCAATCATGCCCGAGGGTTTGAAACGCTCTTGCGCATACCACATCACGTCGCACAGCACGAGCCGGCCTTCGGCGTCCGTGTTGATGACCTCAATCGTATCACCCTTCATGGAGCGGACGACATCACCCGGACGCTGAGCATTGCCATCGGGCATGTTTTCAACCAACCCGACAATGCCCACAACATTGGCTTTGGCTTTGCGCAGGGCCAATGTACGCATCACGCCTGCAACGACGCCCGCGCCGCCCATATCCATGGTCATGTCTTCCATGCCGCCGGCAGGTTTAAGCGAAATGCCGCCGGTGTCGAACACGACGCCTTTGCCGATCAATGCAAAGGGAGGCTCATTTGCTCTCTCGGTGCCACGTGCGCCGTTCCAATGCATCACGACCACTTTGGACGCGCTCCGCGAGCCCTGCCCCACGCCCAAAAGAGCGCGCATGCCCAGCTTTTCCAGATCCGCCTCTTCGAGAATTTCAACCTCAAGCCCCAGCTCCTGCATTGCGGCAAGTCGGGCAGCGAAATCATCGGTCGTCAGCACGTTGGCGGGTTCATTGACCAGATCACGGGTGAAAAACACGCCCTCAGCGATGGCCGCAAGGGGGTTGGCCTCGGCGGCGAGTTCCTCGGGTTTGTTGTGCATGAACACGGTGTCTTGGCGCGGGGTGTCGTCGGCCTTCTCGACCATGTGCGCGTCAAATTCATAGGCACGCAGCGCCAAACCTAGCGACACGTCGGCCGCACGGCGCTGGCTGCTGCCCAGCACCAACAACGCGCCCCGCCCCTTGAACTTGGCCAAGGCGGCACCGGCGTCGCGGGCCTCAGCCGCTTCGGGACGACGGGCCAGCTTCATCACCATGATCGCTTCAGCGGCGATGCCCGCTGGGTACCCGATCTCAATGCCTTTGCCAGCTTTTGCTTTTTCAAACGCCTTGCTTTCAACTGCCCGCGCGACAGCGCCTTTGGTCACCCGGTTCAAACGACGTGCCTCTGGCGACAGGGTGCCCTCGTCGGGAACAAAGATCGCGATCTTGCCCTCAACGGCCGCAAGGCCTTCCAGATCGGTGTGTTTGAAATGAATTTGCATCGGCACGGTCATAGTATGTCTTCCCTGTTCTCAACCCATTACGTGGGCGTTGTGCGGCAACCTAGCCCTCTGCATGGGCAATGACCAGTTTACACTCGCACCGGGCGGCCAAAGCGACTAAAAAGACCCAAGCACGAGGCACGGCGGGGCACTAGGGACAGTATGCGTACTTTCGACAGATACATCCTGTCGCATCTCTTGATGGTTTTTGGCTTTTTTAGCCTGATCCTTGTGGCGGTCTATTGGGTCAATCGCGCTGTCAGTCTGTTTGATCGGCTGATTGCGGGCGGATCAAACGTCTCGCTGTTTCTGGAACTGACGTTGCTGACCTTGCCATCCGTGATTTTGACGGTGCTGCCCATATCGGCGCTGGTAGCGACGCTTTACGGTGTGAACCGCCTCAGCGGCGAAAGCGAGTTGGTCGTGGCCCAAACCACCGGGCTAAGCCCTTGGACCATGGCGCGACCGGTTGTGTATTTTGGCCTGTGCGTGGCAGTGCTGTTGTCACTTCTGGCTCATCTGTTAGTGCCCGTATCCCGCACAATGCTGGTTGAACAAAACCAAGAACTGTCGCGTGACATCACAGGCCGTTTCCTAAAAGACGGCGAGTTTTTGCACCCCGGCACTGGCATCACCGTCTACGTCCGAGAGATCACTGAGCAGGGTGAGTTGCGGGGCGTGTTCCTCCAAGATCGCAGGGACGCGGCAGCACGCACGACCTACACGGCGGAACGTGGTGTTTTGCTGCGTGCAGGTGATAGCCCTCGACTGGTGATGTTCGAAGGTTCCGCCCAGACCCTGCACACGGAAACGCGCAGCCTGACGGTCGTGTCATTTGCAGACTTCACCTATGACCTTGCAGGTCTTGTTGGCGGCCCGGCAAGCCCGCGCAAAGATCCACGCTCACTAGATACGGGCGCTTTGCTGCGGGCCGAGGCGACAGATTTGAGCCGCGACGGGGTCAAGCGGGGGGTTTATCTGTTTGAGGGACACAACCGCTTTGCAGAGCCGATTTTCGCGGCCGCCCTGCCGGTTTTGGCCATTGCGCTACTGATGCTGGGCAGCTTTTCGCGGCTGGGCCTTTGGCGTCAAATCCTCGCGGCCGTTTTCTTGGCAATTTTGCTGAAGCTCACCTCTAATGTGGTTGAGAACACCGTGCGCGGCAGTGCAGACCTGTGGCCACTGACGTATCTGCCTGCGGCTCTTACGATGGTGATGGCCGCACTCGCTCTATCTTGGAACGCATATGCACCACGCAAATTCATCCGAGGGGTGGCGGCATGACCCTCAACTTGTACCTTCTGCGTCGGTTCTTTGCGACTGTTGGCCTTGTGACCTTGGTCTTTGTGGCACTTCTGTTCCCCATTGATCTGATGGAACAGGTCCGTCGTTTGGACCAAGACAGCGGCGGGTTGCGGGACGGCTTTCGCCTCGCATCGCTGAACCTTCCAGCGGCCCTGTATCAGATCCTGCCCCTTATCGTGATCCTGTCGACGCTGGCCCTTTTGGTCAGTCTCGCACGATCATCCGAATTGGTGGCGATCCGGGCCTCGGGTCGGTCTGGCATGTCTGCATTGGTCGCCCCCATAGGCGGGGCCTTCATGCTGGGCATGTTTGGACTTGGCGTGTTGAATCCGATCGTCGCGGCCACCCAATCGGAGTATGAGCGCGTCTCAGACCGCCTGCGCAGCGGTGTTTCTTCTTTTCTGTCATTGTCGCCCAAAGGTGTCTGGTTGCGGCAAGGCGACGGTACAGGCCAGACTGTCATCCGCGCGGCGCGGTCATCCTTGGACGGTACAGTGTTGTTCGATGCAACATTCCTGCAATTTGACCCCCAAGGATCGATGATTGCGCGTATCGATGCATCCCGGGCGCGGCTTGCCCCTGTGGCACCGGATGGATCAGAATGGCGCCTCCAAAACGCGAAAAGCTGGCCATTGGACAGCAGCCGCAACCCCGAGCGTGACGCATCGCTGCATCCGAAACTCAACCTGCCATCGACCCTCACACAGGCACAAATCCGCGACAGCTTTGGCGTGCCCTCGGCGATCCCGATCTATGAATTGCCCAGCTTTATCAACCAACTTAACGCGGCAGGTTTTTCGGGCCTGCAACACAGGGTTTGGCTGGCGATGGAACTGACATCGCCTGTCATGCTGATGGCCATGGTCTTGATCGGAGCCGGTTTTTCCATGGGTCACGCCCGCGCAGGCGGTGTGGGTAAAATGGTGCTCGTCGCGCTTATTGTCGGCTTTGGCATTTTCTTTCTGCGGTCCTTTGCGCAAGTCTTGGGGGAAAACGGCCAACTATCCGTTCAAATCGCAGCTTGGGCCCCCCCATTGGCGGCTATTTGCGTCGGCCTCGGCGTCCTTTTGCATAGAGAGGAAGGGTAATGCCCCGGCCTATGTCCCGCCTGAAATCCCCACTTGCCGCGACCGCACTTGCCGTCATTCTGAGCCTTGGCTCCGCAACGGCACAGGAAACGTCGCCCCCCGCGCTACTGATCGCAGATGCTATCGATTTCGTGGGCGAGACAGGCACGCTTATGGCCAAAGGCAACGTGGAGGTCTTCTACGACGGCATCCAGTTAAAGGCCGACGAAATTCGCTATGACCGAACAGACGACAGCCTGTCGATCAACGGTCCAATCACGCTGCGCGATGACGAAACTACGGTGATATTTGCCGACTTCGCAGAGCTATCGTCCGACCTGCAAAGCGGGCTGTTGCGCGGGGCTCGATTGGTTCTGGATGAGCAATTGCAAATCGCCGCGACTGAAATTTCTCGCTCTAGCGACGGACGGTTTGTGCAGGCCTATCAAACGGTCGCATCATCTTGCACCATCTGCGCGGAAAATCCTGTGCCGCTTTGGCAAATTCGTTCCAAGCGGGTCATCCACGACACGCAAGAGCGCCAATTGTATTTCGAACAAGCTCAACTGCGCGTGCTGGGCGTGCCGGTAATTTATTTGCCGCAAATCCGTTTGCCCGACCCAACACTTGAACGCTCTAGTGGGTTTCTTGCGCCTGAGCTAAGCTCGAACGATCAACTAGGTGCCGGAATTAAAATCCCTTACTTTTATGTCATTGATGAAAGCCGCGATCTGACATTGACGCCATATGTATCGACCGGCGGCACCGAAACTCTGGAAGGCCGTTACCGTCAAGCCTTTGTAAACGGTTCCATTGAGGTAAACGGGGCGCTGACGTTTGATGGCCTTACCTCCGAAGCCTACCGCGGCTATGTGTTTGCCGAAGGAACCTTCGATGTAGCGCAAGATTATACGTTAACGTTCGATATCGAGACGACCTCCGACCCAGATTACCTTGTGACATACGGCATCTCAGGCTTGGATCGGCTAACCAGCCGCCTCGCCATAGCGCGAATAGATCGCAAGCAAATCCACCAAGCAGAGATCATCTCATTTCAATCGCTCCGAGAAACCGAGGCTAATCGCTTACTTCCCACAGTTTTAGCTTCCGCCAGCATAACACGGCGCTTTGGACCAGATATAATAGGCGGAATCGCGACGGTGGGTGCAGAGCTACAAGGACACTATCGCCGAGCAGACGACCCCGTTATCACCTTGTCGCGGGACCTAGCGCGCGTCGGTCTCAGTGCCGAGTGGGAGCGGTCTTGGCTTTGGAGGAGCGGTCTCGTGACGAGGCTTCATGCTGAGGGCAGCCTCGATCACTACCAAATCTTCCAAGATCCTCTGACCTTTTCGGATGAGACCGTCGCCCGCGTAACACCCATCCTCACGTTTGAGGCCCGCATGCCAATGGCAAAGGTCACGACCAGCGGCGTACAACACCTGTTAGAACCGATCGTTCAGGCCGTCTTTACCCGCGACACTCAAAAGGACGCTCCGAACGAAGACAGCCAAACCGTCGACTTTGACGAAGGCAATCTGTTTTCAACGTCCCGTTTTGCGGGCCGTGATGTCCGAGAAACCGGCAATCGGCTGAATATCGGCGTCAACTATACCCGCGTTGATCCGGCGGGTTGGAACCTTGGGCTGACGCTCGGACGTGTGGTGCGGGATGCGGACCAAAACCAATTTAATGCGGGCACCGGGCTGGATGGCTCATCCTCCGACTGGCTGGCGGCCGTATCACTAGACGTGCAAAACCGGTTGCAATTGGCCCACCGCGCATTGTTTGACGATCAACTGTCCTTTGCCCGCTCCGAAACGCTGCTCCGGTATACTGACGACCGCTACTCTATCCTGTCGGGCTTCACTTGGCTTGAGGCAGATGCGGCGGCGGGGCGGCTCTTGGACACATCGGAGTGGTCGCTAAATGCCAATTTTGCCTTGGTACGTGACTGGACGGGCCAAGTCGACTGGCGATATGACTTTAGAACCAATGACGCAAGTACAGCGGGTGTTGGGTTGACCTACCATTCGCATTGCGTTCGGGTGGACTTCGACGTCTCAAGACGCTTTACGACGACAACGACCCTGCGCCCGACAACGACCGTCGGATTAACATTTAAGCTGACTGGATTTGGCGCAGGTAATGAGGGCAGTCGCGGGCAACGCCGCAGCTGCACATTCTGATGAGGACGAAAGCAATGACATCATCGCTGGCTGGATTTATGCGACGCGCCCAACGGGGTCTTTGGGCGGGGACGCGTTGTGCTCTTTTGGCGGGCGGATTGACTGTTGGCGCGCTTGGCCTGACCACCTCAAACACAATGGCGCAAAGCGCGAACCCCTTCGCGGCGGCTGCCACCGTAAACGGGGCTGTCGTGACCAACTTTCAGGTGCAACAGCGCGTCTTGTTTCTGACCCTCTTGCGCTCTCCCGGGGTGAGCCAAGAGGCGATCACCGAAGCGCTGATCGATGAAGCTCTGCAACTGCAAGCCGCCCGCTCCGCAGGTGTCACGCTCTCTCCCGAAGAGCTTGAAGCCAGAATTGCAGAATTTTCCACGCGCACGAACCTAGAGCCGGATGCCTTGATCGCGGCCCTCGGCCAAGAGGGCGTCGCCGCCGAAACCTTGCGCGATTTCGTGCGCAATGGTGCGCTGTGGCGCAGCTTGGTGCAGCAACGCTTTGGTCCCCGCGCACAGATAACCGAAGCCGAAGTCGACCGCGCCCTCGCACTTGCCAATGAGCGAGGATCGGCGCGCATTTTACTATCCGAAATCGCTCTGCCACTGACACCTGAGCTGACAGAAGAAAACGAGGCGCTGGCCAACCGCCTGTCCGATACAATCAACAGCCCCGCTGCATTTGCCGCCGCGGCCCAGCGGTATTCGGCCGCGCCTACGGCACAACGCGGCGGTCGGCTCGATTGGGTCCCGCTGGGCAACCTGCCGCCGCAAGTTGTGGGTCAAGTCCTGACCCTTGCTCCCGGCGAAGTCAGCGCCCCCATCAACCTTGGGCCATTTATTGCGTTGTTCCTGTTGCGTGATCTAGAAGAACTAAGCGCAACGGCACCCGAAACGCTGGCTGTCGAATACGCCGAAGTGTTGATCCCCGGTGGCCGTACCGAAGCAGCGGTATCGGTAGCACAAGATCTCCGCGACAGTGTGGACACCTGCGAAGATCTCTATGGCCAAGACCTGTCCAGCCCCGTCACACGGCAATCGGTCCTGCAAAGCGAACTGTCGCAGGAGCTGGCGCTGGAGCTTGCGAAGCTAGACACCCATGAGGTTTCGACCATGCTGAGCACTGCGAATGACCTGCGGTTCATCATGCTCTGCGGCAGGTCCTCTGAGATTGCAGAAGGCGCACGGGACCAGATCAGAGGGCAACTGCGCCAACAGCGGCTTGTCTCTTATGCGAATGGGTTCTTGGACGAATTGCGCGCAGACGCGGTGATTGCTCGGCCACAGGGATGAGCATGACAATGCCCCCTCTCGCGGTCAGTTGCGGTGAACCCGCAGGGATCGGCCCCGAGATCATTGCCCGAAGCTACGCGCCCGACGGCGCCCCTCGATTTGCAATTGGTAACCCTGAGCATTTTGAGGGGTTCGGCGTGCCCGTTGTGCCGATCGATGCACCTGCGGGCACCTATGCTGCTATGGCCAAAGGCTTGCCAGTTCTGGTGCACGACATCCCCGGCCCCGCCACGCCCGGCACCCCGCAAGCGTCCCAAGCCCCCGGTGTGGTCTCTGCCATTGCCCGGGCTGTTGAGTTGGCACAAAGCGGTGCTGCCAGCGCGGTTGTCACGGGACCCATCCACAAAAAAGCGCTACAAGACGGCGCGGGCTTTGCCTATCCCGGCCATACAGAATACTTGGCCAGCCTGGGCGGCGACGTCGATGTCGTAATGATGCTGGCATCTGACGCGTTGCGGGTCGTGCCCGCAACGATCCACATCGCCCTGTCAGAGGTCCCCGCCGCTTTGACACCCGATCTGTTGGAACAGGTGATCCGCACCACAGCCGCAGGCCTCACCTCAGACTTTGGTATCGCGGCCCCACGGATCGCGATTGCTGGCCTAAACCCCCACGCAGGCGAAGGTGGGACGATGGGCCGCGAAGAGTTGGAATGGATCACGGACCTTGTGGATCGATTGCGCGCTGACGGTTTGGCACTTACGGGGCCCAGTTCTGCCGATACGATGTTTCATGCCCGCGCCCGGCAGGGATATGACGCCGCCGTGTGCATGTATCACGACCAAGCCCTGATCCCGATCAAGACGCTCGATTTCGACAGGGGCGTGAACGTCACATTGGGCCTACCATTCATTCGTACTTCACCCGATCACGGCACCGCATTTGATATCGCGGGCAAAGGCATCGCCAACCCAACGTCCATGGCCGCCGCAATTGATATGGCCGCACAAATGGTGGCCCGTCGCGCCGCAGCAAAGGTCGAGTAATGGCACAAATTGATCCCCTCCCACCGCTGCGCGATGTCATCGCAACCCACGGGTTGAGCGCGCGCAAATCGCTTGGACAAAACTTCCTATTGGACCTCAACCTAACGGCACGGATTGCACGAGTGGCAGGCGATTTAAGCGGCTCTGACATTCTGGAGGTCGGCCCTGGCCCCGGGGGATTGACCCGCGGGTTGTTGGCCGAAGGCGCACGTCGCGTACTGGCCGTGGAAAAAGACCCCCGCTGCCTGCCGGCCTTGGCCGAGATTTCGGCCGCCTACCCCGGCCAATTAGAGGTTATCGAAGGCGATGCTCTCGACGTGAATGCATTGGCGCATCTAACGCCACCGATCCGAATTGCCGCAAATCTGCCCTACAACGTAGGCACCGAATTGCTGGTGCGTTGGTTGACCCCGGCGGAATGGCCGCCTGTGTGGACGTCTATGACACTGATGTTCCAAAAAGAAGTGGCCGAGCGGATCGTGGCAGCACCCGGATCCAAGGCCTATGGGCGCCTTGCGCTCCTTGCACAGTGGCGGGCCGATGCGCATATCGCGCTGCACCTGCCGCCTGAGGCTTTTACACCGCCGCCCAAAGTGTCCTCGGCTGTCGTGCACCTTACGGCGCTGCCCAAAGCGCGTTTTGAGGCGGATGCGGCAGTGCTGAACCGCGTGGTCGCGGCGGGGTTTAACCAGCGACGCAAAATGCTGCGATCGGCATTGAAGGGCATCGCACCGGATATCGAAGATCGGTTGATCACTGCGGGTCTCAAACCCACGGACCGGGCAGAACAGGTGCCGCTAGAGGGATTTTGCGCCCTCGCCCGCGCAGTCGCAGCCTCATAGTCGGCAAGTGATCTCGTCAACAGAACGTCTCTCGCGGGTTCTGTCAGCATACCACTCAATTGGCTTTGGCCTTCACCGAGCTGAAGCGCGTCTGCCGGTTGATAATCCTCACCCTGCGCCCGACTAGATCAGTCGCAGATGGCAGCCTTCGTAGCTTTTGGAATTTCTCGGACCGTTTTGCGGCATGGGTTAACGCAACTTGTGCACGGCCGCCTTGCTCCAATTGGGGCACAAAGCGCGTTGTAGCAGGACGGCGAATTGGCAGAGGGCGGTAAAGAAATCATGCATGGCCCGCGCTGGCCCTGCCCTATGTTCGTTGCACATAACCCGACCAATCGGGCTCAAAAGCCCGCGCGCTTTACGCGCAGGCAGAGTTTTTGATGTCACAAAAGACTGAGTATTCAGCCAACACTCACGAGCCTTAACGACCTGCACTTATTCGGCGGCAGGCGTCTCGGGGCTTTCGGACTTCGGCTCAGGTGCAGCCTCGGCGCCCTCTTTCGGGGCCTTTGCACGTGCACGTGGCCGTGGTTTCCGCGCTGCTTTGGGGGGCGCATCAACCTTGGTCTCTGGCGTCTCAACCAAGGTGACGGGAGCGTCTGCTTCCATCACTTCGGGCTGAGCGGCAGTGGCCGGGTCCTCGACATGAGGTGCCGTTTCGGGCTGTTGCTGATGACGGTGATTGCCGCGATCTTGCTGGCGATCCCGGTCCTGATTGCGATCTTGGTTACGATCAGAGCGGTTCTGTTGCTGTTGTTGCTGGGCCTCTTGGGCCTCACGGCGGGCGTCTTGTTCCCGCTGAGCAGTTGCCAACAAACGGGTATAGTGCTCGGCGTGTTGTTGGAAGTTTTCCAACGCAACACGGTCACCAGACAGTTGCGCATCGCGCGCAAGCTGGTTGTATTTTTCGATGATCTGCTGAGGGGTGCCACGCACCTTGCCCTCGGGACCTGAGCTGTCAAAAACCCGGTTGACGACATTACCAACAGAGCGATTGCGATTGTTCTTATTCCGCGAGCGGGACTTGGAAGATCTCATGAGGATATCGGTTTTTGGCTTTATAAGCTATGGCCGCACAGGGCGGCTGGGAAGCAGGGTGCGCCGGAAGATGGCTGCGTTGTCCCCGCGATGTAAGTGGTTCAGTGAGGCGCTGGCGTGTTCTGCCAGACTTGCGACACCCCTCCAATAAGCATGTGCGGCAGAACGGGGCAAGTACAAAATGCGGCACTCTTTAAGATAATAAGCTCTGTACGGACTTTAACCACCGCCAGACCTCCTGCGTGACGGGCAATTACAGGGCAAGAGGTGCGCGCTGGCCGCGCACAACACGGTCATGTCCCGACAGGTCCTGCACCACAGTGACCCGTTGCAACCCCGCACCTTCCATCAACGCCGCGACAGCGGGCCCTTGGTCGTATCCGATCTCGACCATCAACCAGCCCCCCGCCACCAGACACGCGGGCGTCTGTGCGCACAAAATTCGGTACGGCGCTAGCCCGTCGCCGCCGGGAGTAAGTGCAGTTTTGGGTTCATACTCTCGCACCTCGGGGGCCAAAGTCGCGAAAGCGGCCTCGGTGATATACGGTGGGTTGCTCACGATCAGATCGAAAGTGCCTTGAACCTGCGCCAACCAATCGCTTTGCAAACACGTGAGCCGGGCCTCAACCCCGTGTCGGGCGGCATTGCGCCCAGCTACGGCTAGTGCTTCGGCAGAGATATCAGTGGCTATACCCTGCGCAGCCTTTCGCTCCGCGAGCAATGAAACCCCGAGGCACCCCGTTCCCGTACCCAGATCAAGCATCGTATCGAAGGGCACAGACAGCGCTTCTGCGAGTAGGGTTTCTGTATCGCCCCGAGGGGCCAGTGTCGCGGGGGTGACCTCAAACATGCGGCCCCAAAATACGGCTTCGCGCAAGATATGGCTGACGGGCATCCGTTGCGCCCGCTTGCTCAGCATCCAATCCAGATGGTCCTTGCATGGATCGCTTTCTGGAATGATCCGGCCCAAGTCTGCGGTGAAACTTGCGGGTGTTAGGCGAAATGCCGCCTGTATCAACAGGCGCGCATCACGCTCCGCCTCTTCCTTGGGCAGAGCCGCTAATTGCGCCCGCGCCGATAGCCACAGCGCGCGAAGGGTCGTGCCGCTCATGCCTCCATTTCGGCAAGCTGATGGGCCTGCGCATCGGCAGTCAGCGCGTCAATCGTCTCATCCAGATCGCCGCCCAGAATGGCGTCCAGCTTATAAAGCGTCAGGTTGATGCGGTGATCGGACATGCGCCCCTGAGGAAAGTTATACGTGCGGATCCGCTCTGAACGATCGCCAGAACCCACCTGCGCCTTGCGATCCGCAGAGCGTTCACCGTCGATCCGCGCACGCTCCGCCTCATAGAGCCGGGCGCGCAGCACGGACATTGCGATTTCACGGTTACGGTGCTGCGACTTCTCGGATGAGGTCACAATCAGCCCCGTGGGCAAGTGGGTAATCCGCACCGCAGAATCAGTCGTGTTGACGTGCTGCCCGCCTGAGCCGCTGGCCCGCATGGTGTCGATACGGATGTCCGTCGCAGGGATGTCGATATCCACATCCTCAGCCTCTGGCAGCACCGCAACTGTCGCCGCAGACGTGTGAATTCGCCCCCCGCTTTCGGTAGATGGCACACGCTGCACCCGGTGCACGCCGCTTTCGTACTTGAGCCGCGCAAACACGTTTTCGCCCACAATCCGCGCGGTCAATTCCTTTAGGCCGCCCAGTTCGGTCATCTGTTGCTCGATGATTTCGACCTTCCAGCCCCGCGCCTCAGCATAACGTTGGTACATGCCGAACAGGTCCGCGGCGAACAATGCCGCCTCATCTCCGCCAGTGCCCGGCCTGATTTCGAGGATCGCCGGTTTGGCGTCAGCAGCATCCTTTGGCAAAAGGGCAAGCCGCAGGGAATGCTCCAACTCCGGCAGGGATGCCTTGAGAGCGGGCAGTTCCTCTTCTGCCAATTCCTTCATTTCCGGATCAGCCAACATCGCCTCAGCTTCGGCGATGTCGTCCAACATCTGACGGTAGGCGGCGATTTGCTCTGCGACGGGTGTAAGTTCTGAATACTCTCGGGTGAGCGCGGCAATCTCGCTGGCCTTTGGGCCTGCGTTTAGCTGCGCTTCGATGTATTCGTACCGGCCCGTGATTTGGGCCAAGGTGTCCATGGGTATCATTTTGGTCACTTCGGCGATTGCGCCAGTTTGGTCAAGAGGGCCGCGCGTGCTATCTTTAGATAGTCAGACCGATGGGAGATCCAAATGCAACGAACGTTTACCCCGCTTCTCTGCCTTGTCTTTGCCCTAAGTGCCACACCTGTTCTTGCGAAAGAGCCGCCGTGTTATTGTAGAGACGGGCAAGGCAACCCTGTGGCGCTTGGCGAATTGCGTTGCCTTACGGTGGGCGGACGCAGTTTTACTGCCCTGTGCGACATGAGCCTGAACACGATGACATGGCGCGAACAATACGACGGCTGTGTCTCGAGTTAACCGCCCGCTCCAAGGCGCGCCTCAATCGCGGCAACCCAGCGCATAACGCGCTTGGCGTTTACGCCTAGGTCCGAATGCCCATCCCGCGCCCGGGCATAGGCATGCATCACAGTGCCTTCCTCAACGGACTGAAGCGTGATTGAGATCATGTCGGGAAAACCCATCAGTTTCGATCGTTGAACGTATGTCACGAAACCATCGGGCGCACCGCCTGCCATTACAAACGTTGCAGGCTCCGCCGCGACGACTGCATCAAGGGCGGCCGCCACCGTTGCCACGTCGGCGCCAAAAACCGCCGGAGGCTGATCGCCCCCCTCAGCCATCAGAAAATCGTTGGGCTTTCCCGTCCGCACAACCTTTGCGGGATCAACATGCCATTGATTTGGATAGAGCGGAGCATAGCGCACATACGCGACCCCAAAGGCCGCAATCAGCCCGACTCCGATCAGTGCATTTTTCAACATTCCAGTCGTCCCTTGTGCAATTTGCAACGATTTTCGCTTTCGATATCTGCGCGTTACATAAGTAACACTGGGTAGACGCAGGGCAAGAGATCGACTAAAATGGACGCCCAGACCGTCAGAAAGTCCTGACACCACCGAGACCGACCATGCCAAATCGCTCCCACCCGCTTCTATCTTCTTATGCGGCACACTTCACGCAATCGTTTACGGAACTCGCCCCTGGGGTGTGGTCTGCGGTGGGATTTGCCAAGGCGAATGTCCACATCATCGAGGGCAAAACCGGCTTGGTGGTGATCGACAGCACCGACAGCATTAACGCCGCCCAAGCGGTTATGGCACAGGTCCGCAAGGTCACGCAAAAACCTGTTCGTACGCTTATCTATACCCACGGTCACCGCGATTATATCGGTGGGGCTAGTGTATTTGCCAACGACACCACAGAGATCATCGCCGCCGCTGGTTTTCAACCGGAGATCGCGGCCCAAAATTCGGCGACAAATCAACCCATCGTCTCTGCGGCACGGGCACGACGTACACGCCGGATCGTGGGGGCTGATCTGCCCAAAGAGGATCAACTCTTTGCAGGCTCAGGTCATGCAAAATCCTCGCGTGGGGCACGCGGCACGGGATATTTGCCGCCCACGCGGACCGTTGACGCCGATGGCACATGTCTTGAGGACGACGGGCTGCGGCTGGAATTGCACAGCGCACCTGGCAAAAGCCCCGACCATATCGTGGTGTGGCACCCGCAGGCCCGCACACTTTTTTGTGGCGGCAGCTATTATGCGGCCTTTCCCAACCTTGCAGCGATACGCGGTTCAGGGGCCCGTGATTTTGAAATCTGGGCGCGCTCTCTTGATCGCTTGATCGCGTTTGAGGCTGATGTTCTTGCCCCCGGGCACACCAAGCCCGTCGTCGGGGCCGACATCATCCAAGAGGTGTTGGGCGATTACCGCGACGCCATCCGGCACATCATTCTTGCCACCGTTGAAGGGCTGAATTCCGGCCGCTCCGTGGATGAATTGGCGCAATCCATTGCCCTGCCCCAAGCGCTCGCGTCGAAACCACACCTGCAAGAAGTATATGGCCGTGTGGATTGGGCCGTCCGAGCCTATGCCCAAAGCGCGCTAGGATGGTTAGATGGGAACCCCACCAGTCTCGCGCGCCTATCCCCCAAGGAGGAGGCGACCCGAGTAATCGCGCTCGCGGGCGGACCAGATGCTGTTCTATTGGCTGCGGAAGAGGCCGATGACCCACAGTGGTCAATGGAACTTTGTGACCGGTTGATCGCAACGGGCCACCACGTGGCTGAGGCGCGCGGCCTCAAACACGCCTGCCTGCGAATTCTGGGGGAAAGCGAGCAGAACGCGATTGCACGCAATTACTATCTGTCTTGCGCGCTAGAAATGGATGTCTGAGGGCTGGTTCTGCCCCGACGACTAGCCCACCCATAGAATTTGAAGATCGGCGACATTAGTCCCTGTGGCCGGCATTTGCAGCAAATCGCCTGCCCGAGACAGGGCGGCATAGCTGTCGTTATTTTCCAACAACGCCTCCGCCTCGGGACCAATCCGCGCCCATGTGCCATTGTCGACAAGGCCGCCTGCGGCATCGGTCGGGCCATCGCGCCCATCTGTACCACCGGACAAAAACACAAACGGGCGATCAAGGTCCTGCAATTCACGCGCGACCCGCAGCGCCAACTCTTGGTTGCGACCACCCTGCCCTGTTCCACGCAATAGAACTGTCGTTTCCCCGCCCATAATCCACATCCCGGCGCCTGAGCGCGCAAGCGTCACGATCTGTGCTGCGGCGTCAGCGACGTCGCCCTCAAGAGCAGCAACAATCACCTGTGCATCCGGCGCCGCCTTGCCCATCGCCTGAACAGATAGCGCATTAGACCCCACCATAAGAACGTCTGCCGGGGGTGTTGTGCCTTTGCGCTCCACTCTGCTCAGCGCCGCATGTACCGACGCGGGCATGTCCGCCCAAAGCCCCGCATCCCGCACGATTTTCTGGGCCTCGGCTACATCGGAAATCGGCCCAGCCGTTGGGCCAGAGGCGACGGCCCTCGGATCATCGCCCACAACATCCGAGAGCACCAAGCTTGTCATCCGCGCAGGAGCAGCCGCGCGCAAAAGCCCACCACCTTTGGTGCGGCTTAGGGCCTGACGCACGATGTTCATCCGTACGATATCCAACCCTGCGCCCAGCAAGCTGGCGTTGACCGATGCCTTTTCTGCTAAGGTGACACCCTCCACCGGAGCCACGCACAACGCCGAACCTCCGCCAGAAATTAGCGCAAGCACATGCGCCTCTGGTCCATGCCCCTGCGCAATAGCCGAGAGCCACTCCAGCGCCGCTTCCCCCGCCGCCGCTGAGAGTTCAGATGGCACTGGATGATCCCCGATCATGACTTGGGTATTCTCCAGGTCAGGCACAGGCTGATCGGTCGTAATAACAAGGCTCGGGATACCTGGAAACTGCGCATGCACTGCCGCCGCCATACGTGGCGCAGCTTTGCCCACTGCAATTACATGGGTCGGACGAGAAAGCCCTTGAAGCGCAGCAGTTACCGCCTCAAACGGATCCGCCGCCGCTACGCCGGCATCAAAAATTTCTCGAACCTGTTCGCGCATTGGCTCCCCCCCTTCGTTTGCAGTTTAACGGGTAGAGGTCGGCCGAGGTAATCTCAAGGGTCGCAAGGTGACGGCACGATCAAAACGGCCGCTCGAACATAAGCGCTGTGTGCAAAGCGGCAAATCAAACGTCTGCTCGTGACCCGATGGCCCCGGCGCAACCTAATTTCGATGTCCGTTTGTTTGGTGCGGCTGGAGGGACTTGAACCCCCACGCTAAAAGCACTGGTACCTAAAACCAGCGTGTCTACCAATTTCACCACAGCCGCAGTGTGGGGTGATTAGCAAAGCCGGAGGGTGGAGAAAAGAGGCAACATGCCCGAAAAGCCTGAAGTGTCGAAAATTTTCACGCTATATTGCAGCCCCAAGCGGCCCATTGCTGTTCGACAGTCCACAGCAATGCTCAAGGGTCAACTTTTTTGACCCAAAACTATTCTCAATTTGAGGAAAACCTGAGGGGCATCGAGGCATACCATTAGGGCCCTGTTTACGGATTTCGGGGCACACCGGGCAACAGCATGAAACATGATAGCCCCCCCTCCCCGCGCGCTGGTTCGCGCATTATGACGCACATGTCCCTTGTTCACGGGGTCACGGCAAACACGAAAATTCTGACGTGCAGTGGTGAAAAAACCGCGGCACACCTTAAGACGAGCGATCGGATCATTACCCGTGACAACGGCGTTCTACCGCTTGTGGCGACCATCACGCGCACGCCAAATATGCACCAACAGATGGTGCATATACCGGCGAATGCTTTCGGTGTTGGACGACCCGCTTGCGACATGCAGGTTCTGCCGGACCAACCGATCATCGTGCGCGATTGGCGTGCCATGATGCTCTATGGGCGCAAGCAGGCGCGGGTCGCGGCGTCTCGGCTGATCGACGGGATTATCGTGCGCGACTGCGTCAGCGACGCGGAAAAGATGGTTGCCTTGCATTTCACGGCGCCATCAGTTGTCTATGCAAACGGGTTGGAATTGCTCAGCGCGGGTATGTGCTTGGATCCCATTCCCGGTTGCTTTGACTAGCTGAGCGAAAGGTCGAGCAACTTGGCCAGAACATTAGGCACGGTGTCCGGCAAATCCTCTGCGATGAGGCCCGGGCCAAAGGCGCGTGCAGCCTCAACATGCAGCCAAGCCGCTGCCGCAGCGGACCACGCCGCATCATGCCCCGGCTGGGTCATACCGGCGGCAATAAACCCGGCCAATACATCGCCCGCACCTGCGGTCGCCAGCCAAGGCGCTGTCCGATCATAGACGGCCGAATGCACATAGACATGACCGTTGGGCGCCGCGATGACAGTATCGGGCCCCTTGAGCAAAACGGTGCAGCCTGCAGATGCCGCTGCCGACCGAGTTGCATCAATCTTGGAAAAAGCGGGGCCATTAAGCCCATCACCCACATCCGTTAATCTTTGCGCCAAATCCCGCCAAAGGCGCGCAAACTCTCCCATATGGGGCGTCAAAATGCAGCCTTCATGCAGGTTCGCGCGCAAATCAGCATGCCCCGCAATCAGTGTCAGGGCATCCGCGTCCAGCACACACGGCAGCCCTGTGGCCAAAGCCGCCCGCACCAAATCGGCATGGCGATCCTCCAAACCGAGGCCCGGGCCGATCACAAGCGTTGAGATTTTGGCCGCGGTAACAAGCTCGTCCAGATCATTACCACTGTCGCAGCGACGCAGCATGACCGCAGTTACCTGAGTGGCACATTCCATCAAAGCGCTCCCGGGTGCAGCAAGCGTCACAGCGCCCGCGCCGACCCGCAACGCACCACGTGCGGCAAGCCGCGCAGCACCCGTGCGCCCCATGCCCCCCGCAGCGACCAAAACATGCCCATGGCTATATTTGTGCCCCTGAGCCTTTGAAAAGTGCGCCCGCAATGGATCGGCATCGCGTTCAGGATCTAGCAAGGTCACTTTTCCATTCGGGGTTGCGGACGCGGATCGCGCATCGCGCCAAGCGGATAAACCCAGATCGACAAGCTCCAACTGACCGCAGGCCTCCGGGCCCTGCGCCAAATAATGCCCGACCTTTGGGCACTCAAACGTGACAGTCAGATCCGCCGCACCAATCCCATCCGCGCGCCCCAACCAACGTCCGCTGTCGAGGCATAGACCAGACGGAGCATCGACAGCGACCACAACGCCGGGTTGGTTAAAGGCATAGCGCAACGCCGCGATCAAAGCGGCGTCCGGGCCCCGCGTTAAGCCCGTACCAAAAACCGCATCAATCGTCACATCAGGAGCCGGCGCAGCGGCCAATGCCTCAACCATCAAAGGCGCAAACCCTTGCGCCCAGCGAGCTGCGTTATGCTTTGCATCGGGCGTCTTGGCCTCGGCTAGGGCGAACACATGCACCTCCCACCCGCGCTCCGCCAAGAGGCGCGCGATAACATAGCCGTCCCCGCCATTGTTGCCCGGACCGCACAAAACGTGACAGATGTGTCGACCTTTCGCAAAAGACGGAAACCGCTTGATCGCAGCCTCAACAACGCCTTGCCCGGCTTTTTCCATCAACCCCAGCCCCGTCACAGTGCCCGCTTCTATCGCGGCCATTTCTACTGCCCGCATCTGGGCTGAAGTCAGCAATTCGCTCATCAAACCACGGCACCCTTCAAACACTGCATACTTATTATGCTAAATGCCTAAAAATTAGGCGGCGCCCTCAGAATCCCCGAGTGTACCCCCACGCCATTACCATACCCAATTGCACCCCCCTCTGAGAAGTGATCTGCCCGTCCCCAACTGCGTAGGAGGAGCTGGGTATGAAAAAAATTGAAGCCATCATTAAGCCGTTCAAACTCGACGAAGTGAAAGAAGCCCTGCAAGAAATTGGCATTCAGGGTCTGTCAGTTACGGAAGTGAAGGGCTTTGGTCGTCAAAAAGGCCACACCGAGCTTTATCGCGGCGCCGAATACGTCGTCGACTTCCTGCCCAAGGTCAAAATCGAGCTTGTCATCGCCGATGACATGCTAGACGGAGCCATCGACGCCATTGTCGGCGCGGCCAAAACCGACAAAATCGGGGATGGTAAAATTTTCGTTTCAGACATCGCGCAAGCTATACGCATCCGGACCGGCGAAACCGGCGACGATGCAGTCTAATCAGTCCACACAAACCACAGAGCACAAAGGGGAAGCTCCATGAGCAAAGACGCTGTTCTTAAGATGATCAAAGACGAGGACGTCGAATACGTCGACATCCGCTTCACTGATCCACGCGGCAAACTACAGCACGTTACGATCGTAGCTGACCTTGTAGACGAAGACTTCTTGGACGAAGGCTTCATGTTCGACGGCTCGTCCATCGCTGGGTGGAAATCCATCGAAGAGTCGGACATGAAACTGATGCCCGACACGAACAGCGTCTATCTTGACCCGTTCTACGCCGAAAAAACCATCTGCATTCACTGCTCCGTGGTTGAGCCCGACACCGGCGAACCCTACCCGCGTGACCCCCGCGGCACAGCCGAAAAAGCCGAAGCTTACCTCAAGTCTTCCGGCATCGGCGACGTGTCCTACTTTGGTCCCGAAGCTGAATTCTTTCTGTTCGACGACGTTCGGTTCTCGAACACGATGAACAAAGTGTCGTTCGAAGTCGACGCTCAGGACGCATCCTGGAACACAGACGCTGAATACGACATGGGCAACATGGGCCACCGTCCCGGCGTTAAGGGCGGCTACTTCCCAGTAAACCCAACCGACGCAGCCCAAGACCTGCGGTCCGAAATGCTCTCCACGATGAAGCGCATGGGGATGAAGGTCGACAAGCATCACCACGAGGTGGCGTCGTGCCAGCACGAGCTGGGCCTGATCTTTGGCTCGCTCACGCACCAAGCCGATGAGCTGCAAAAATACAAATACGTGATCCACAACGTGGCCCACGCCTACGGCAAGTCCGCAACATTCATGCCCAAGCCTATCGCAGGTGACAACGGCACAGGGATGCACGTGAACATGTCGATCTGGAAAGACGGCAAGCCCCTGTTCGCAGGCGACAAATACGCTGATCTGTCGGATGAGGCTCTGTACTTCATCGGTGGTATCCTGAAGCACGCAAAAGCGTTGAACGCCTTCACGAACCCTTCGACGAACTCTTACAAGCGTCTGATTCCCGGCTTTGAAGCCCCCGTTCTGCGCGCCTACTCGGCACGTAACCGGTCCGGCTGTGTCCGTATTCCATGGTCCGAGTCGCCCAAAGCCAAACGCGTGGAAGCCCGCTTCCCCGACCCAGCCGCGAACCCCTATCTGTGTTTCGCTGCACTGCTGATGGCTGGCCTTGACGGTATCACCAACAAGATTCACCCCGGTGAAGCGTCCGACAAAGACCTGTACGATCTGCCACCAGAAGAGCTGGCCGAGATCCCAACGGTCTGCGCCTCCTTGCGTGAAGCGCTCGACGAGCTGGAAAAAGATCACGACTTCCTTCTGGCCGGTGACGTGTTCACCAAAGACCAGATCCAAGGCTACATGGAGCTGAAGTGGGAAGAAGTGTACAACTACGAGCACACACCGCACCCCGTTGAATACGGTATGTACTACTCCTGCTAATTATCTGATTATTCAGATAAATAAGGGCGCCTCTTGGGGCGCCCTTTTCCGTTTAGGATCGGTGTATCAGAGCCATATGGCCAATCGGGCCCAGCTAAGGATCTTCGATCAGCGGGTCGCTATCGCCCAATGCGTCTGGTTCAAACAGCCCATCTTGGCCATCATCTTGCGCGGCTTCATCCACCATTTCTGTGCCCGGAGGTGGCCGATTTTCCAACAGGCCCGCGGCGCGCAGTTCCTTGAGGCCCGGCAGGTCACGTGCGTTCTCAAGGCCAAAGTGATCAAGAAACTCTTGTGTCACGATAAAGGTCACGGGTCGTCCCGGCGTCATGCGCCGCTTGCCCAACTTGACCCATTCCAGCTCAATCAGTTGGTCCACCGTGCCTTTGGACACAGAGACCCCTCGAATTTCCTCGATCTCGGCGCGGGTGACTGGTTGATGGTAAGCAATGATCGCCAGCGTTTCGATCGCGGCCCGGCTTAGTTTACGTGTTTCAATGATCTCACGGGTCATCAAAAACCCCAAATCAGCGGCTGTGCGAAACGCCCACGCATCCCCAACGCGAAGCAATTGCACCCCCCGCCCCTCATACCGTCGGCGCAAGAGGCTCAAGGCAGCAGGGGCATCGCAGCCATGGGGCATACGCGCGTGTAATTCGGGAATACCAACCGGTTCGGCGCTGGCGAACAGGATCGCTTCAACCATCCGCTCCTGCTCGGCCAGTGGGGGCGCGGCAAACAGGCTCTCGGATTGGGGGGCGTTCGTTGCCTCCGCCTGATCGTGTACATCGCTATCTGTCATCGCTCTGCCTTGCTGCGGATTTGAATGGGGGCAAAAACCTCGCCTTGGCGCAGTTCGATCGCACCGCCCTTTGCCAACTCTAGCGTTGCGGCGAATGTCGCGGCTGTAGCCGAGCGGCGTTTTACCGGGTCAGAGGTCCAACCCGCCGGAAGATAGGACATTATATCTGTCCATTCGCCGACATAACCCATCATGCCGCGAAGCCGCTCCAACGCCTCTTCCATCGTGTAGACGCTGTCGCGATCAAGGATGAATGGCCTGAAATCGTCGCGGGTTCGTATGCGCGCGTAACCCTGCATTAGGTCCAAAAGCGTAGCCGTATAGGTGATACGCCGCGCGCGAGTGACATCCTCAGTGATGCCGCGAGCAAAGCGATCCTTGCCCAGTTGATCGCGCGCCATCAGCCGCGCCGCCACATCGCGCATAGCCTCCAGACGTTCCAACTGAAACGCGAGGTGCGCCGCGAGATCTTCACCCGAGGGACCCTCGGCGGTGGGATCAGGGGGCAAAAGCAGGCGCGATTTAAGAAAAGCCAACCACGCCGCCATCACCAGATAGTCCGCCGCCAATTCAATCCGCAATTCAGCTGCTTTTTCTACGAAAACGAGATATTGCCGGGCCAATTGTAGAACTGAGATTTTGCGAAGATCGACCTTTTGCGTACGCGATAGCATCAACAACAGATCGAGTGGCCCCTCAAACCCATCCACATCAATGATGAGCGCTTCGGCAGCGAGCCTATCCTCAACAGAAATACCCCGCGCCTGAGGTGCCGCATCGGTGTCCATGCGACGGTCTGCGGGCCATTCTGTCCCAGAAAGCAAAGGTGTGCGGGGCGACATGCCGGTCCGTTAAGCCTATCAGTTGAGGAGCGCCTCAAGGTCGGCCTCAACCGCGCCGATGTCAAGGGCGGCTGGCGGCTGGCGCATCGCCAAAGCAGCCTGTGCCCTCTCGTAGGCTTTGGGCGATAAGGTGCCCCCTGCTTCTACAACAGCCGCCATTTCAGCCCGGTTGCCGTTGCAATGCAGGATCACGTCGCAGCCGGCACGGATGCTTCTGTGCGCCCGGGTCTGGGTATCTCCGGGCAAGGCATTCATCGACAGATCATCTGTCATCAACAGGCCATCAAAGCCGATATCCTCACGGATTACGCGGTGCAAAATCGGGCTGGTCGTGGCGGGGGCATCAGGATCAATCGCGGAATACACCACATGCGCCGTCATCCCCATGGGCACGTCCCGCAAAGCCTGGAACACTGCGAAATCTGTGCCATCAAGCGTCGCACGATCTGTCGTCACCGTGGGCAGGTCATGGTGGCTATCGCTGGTTCCGCGGCCATGGCCGGGAATGTGTTTGAGCACGGACAACACGCCACCTGCCAGCTGACCCGCCACCACAGCGCGCGCAGCGGCAATGACCTGTTCGGGCGCGGCACCAAGCGTGCGGTTGCGCAAAAAGGGATGCGTCTCGTCGGTGGTTAGATCAGCGGTGGGGGTGCAGTTCACATCGATCCCAACCTCATAAAGCTCATGGGCGATAATGCGCGCGCGCAGTTCCATGGACCGTACCGCGTCTTGGGCGGTTTGCATTTGATCAAGGGGCGGCAACCATTCTCGCCAATGCGGCGCGCGCAATCGTTGCACCCGCCCACCCTCTTGGTCGATCAGGATCGGCGCCTGCCAGCCAACAGCCGCCCGTAGGGATGCCGTCAGCCGCTGCACTTGATCGGGGTTTTCAATGTTGCGTGCAAACAGGATAAACCCAAAAGGCCGCGTTTCTTTGAAAAACGCGGCCTCACTGGGCGTCAGAACTGGCCCCTCACATCCAAGGATATAGGCGCCCGTTGTCTTGGGGATCATTTCGCCGTGACCGGGATACAGGCCGCATTGCGCGACAAAAAGGCAGAGCAAAACTGCCGTGCAGCGGTCGCATCGTCAAAGCCCACAACGCGCAGACGGTAAAAGTTCCGCCCGCCAGACACCGCGCTTTGAACCAAGCGTTTCTTGCCAACCATGTAGTCACCAAAGCGGCTCTCTAATCGTTCCCACGCAGCCATCGCTTGTTCAGGCGTGTCGAAGGCCCCCAGTTGGACCAACCGGGCGCCGGGTGCGACGGTGCTTGCGTCAGCATCAACCGATGCGCGCTGCACTTCGACAGGTGCAGCCGCCCGGCGCACATTCGCGGGCCGGGGTGCGGGGCGGATCGATTGCGCAATACCCGGAACGGAGGCAGGGATGACATCCACGTCAGCCACTGTCTGCGATGCGCTCAGCTCGGATGCGAGGTTGGCCACATCTAGCGACGCATATTCTTGGGGGGCCTCAACCAGTGCATCCGTGGGCGCAGAGGCCGAGGTTTGCACGATTGTTGCAACTGGTTCTGGGGCAGCCCGCTCTCGGATCACGGGCTCCAGATTGACGGGCGGCGGTGCCAGCACGACACGATCAGCCACAGGTGCCGCCGCACCTCCGGCCTTAATTTCATTGACGGACAGCCCTTGATAAGCGGCCTGCATCCCGCCGGGATCTTGGGGTGCAACGCGCATCGGCTCTTGCAATGCTGCAATAACCGGAACCTCCGCCACATCGCGCAACGTTAGCTGAACGCTCCAGGTGATCAGGCCGGCCACAAGCGCCAAAGAGCACCCCGCCCCAACCCAGTTGACCAGCCCAAATGAAGCGGCCCCCTCGGGCGAAGTGTCACGTGCCTTGGGGGTCGCCTGCGCGAAATACCTGACGTCCGTCATGCCTGTATCCTTTTTCGCCCCAAAGGAGGTCTGCCCAAGCCGAACTTGGAAAGATTGGGGCTATTTCACTGCTCTGCTCGCCGACATTGCGGGTGCCCGATTATCGGGTCTTCACCGCATTTCTTGTGCCGGTTCTACGCCCAAAATACCCAATCCTGCTGAAATAACAACAGAAACGGACCGCGCGAGGGCGATTTTTGCACCTGATGCGGCCGGATTGTCCTCTTGGAGGAAGCGCAATGTCGGCACATCGTTGCCGCGGTTCCACAACCCGTGGAATTCGGAGGCGAGGTCATAAAGGTAGAACGCCACGCGGTGCGGCTCATGGGTACGGGCCGCGATCTCAACAAGGCGGGGCCATTCTGCTAGTTTGGCAGCAAGCGCGTGCTCTGCGGGGTGGTCCAACAGGGTCAAATCCGCGTCGCTCAGCGCCGCATCAGTGCACGGCAAACCCGCAGCTTTGGCCTTGCGCAGGACCGACATCACCCGCGCATGCGCGTATTGCACGTAGAACACCGGGTTGTCCTTGGACTGTTCGGTGACCTTACTGAAGTCGAAATCCAACGGAGCGTCGTTCTTGCGTGTCAGCATGATAAACCGCGTCACGTCTTTTCCGACTTCGCGCAGTAGGTCCTGCACGGTGATAAAAGTGCCCGCACGCTTAGACATCTTGAACTCTTCGCCGTCTTTGAACAGCCGTACGATTTGCGCGAGCTTGATTTCAAGCGGAACGCGCTCCTCCGACAGGGCCGCGACTGCGGCCTTCATGCGTTTGACATAGCCGCCGTGGTCGGCGCCGAACACATCGATCAAGGCATCAAAGCCGCGCTGCACCTTGTCGTAGTGATAGGCGATATCGGGGGCAAAATACGCCCATGCACCGTCGGATTTTTGGACTGGGCGGTCCTCATCATCGCCGTATTGGGTAGAGCGGAACAGCCATTGTTCACGCGCCTGCCAATCATCTGGTATTTTGCCCTTGGGCGGTGGGAGCGTGCCCCAATAGATCAGGCCCTTGCCCTTAAGATCTTCGATCGCGGCCTCAATCCGGCCTGTGCCGTACAGAGACTTTTCCGAGAAAAAGACATCCATCTTGATGCCCAAATCAGCCAAATCCGCCCGCACCATATCCATCATGGCGTCGGTCGCAAAGCCGCGTACTTCCGCCAGCCAAACCTCTTCTGGCTGGTCAACGTAGGCGTCGCCAACCTTGTCCTTCAGCGCTTGGCCTGCGCCAATCAGATAGTCGCCGGGGTACGTGCCGTCCTCGAACGCGACCTCTTGGCCGTGCGCCTCAAGGTAGCGCAGGTAAACCGACCGCGCGAGCACATCGACCTGCCCACCACCGTCGTTGATATAATATTCGCGCGTCACCACATGGCCCGCGTATTCCAGCAAAGCCGCCAGCGCGTCGCCAAACACCGCACCCCGGGTGTGACCCACGTGCAGCGGACCCGTTGGGTTAGCCGAGACGTATTCCACGTTGACCTTGCGCCCCTGTCCCATGTCAGACCGACCAAAGACCGTACCCTGCGTCAAAACCCCTGCCACGACTTGCTGCCAGACCAGGGGCGCGAGCCGCAGGTTCAAAAAGCCGGGGCCTGCAACCTCGGCACTGTCGATCCGCGGATCTTGGGCCAGCTTGGCGGCCAAAGCCTCTGCGATATCGCGCGGCTTTTTCTTGGCGGGCTTGGCCAATACCATCGCAGCGTTCGTCGCCATATCCCCGTGACCCGCATCGCGTGGCGGCTCAACCGCGACGTTGGCAAAATCCAACCCCTCCGGGAGCGTCCCATCTTGGGTCATAGCAGTGAGCGAGGTGATAACGGCGGCGCGAATATCGGCGAACAGGTTCATAGGGGGGCGTCCTTCAGGTTTGTCGCATCGTTTAGCAGCGCAGCGGTGGAGTTCAAGCACCCACAAGACGCGCGTGGGCCTGCAAAGCGAAGCGGTCGGTCATGCCAGCGATATAATCGGCCACCAAACGGGCCAGTTCCAACTCATCTGCTTGGGCGACCTCGGCCTCCCATTCGGTGGGTAAAAGGCTGGGGTCATTCATGAAAACGGGAAATAGATCTGTGACCACTTCGGTCACCTCGGCCCGCTTGGCAACAACTTTGGGCGCGCGGTACATATGGGCAAAGAGAAAACTGCGCACTTCACGCAAGTCGCGCCACATCGCAGGCGAAAACTGCACAACCATGCGGCCCGCGTGGCGGATGTCGCTCGCGGTTTGGGGGGCAATAGCCTCAAGGTTGGCGCGAGAAACTGCGATCACATCCTCAACCAACAGCCCAAAAAACCGCCGCAGCGCTTCGTGCTGGCGCCGGCGCTCGTCTATACCGGGGTGCAGCTTGTCAACTTCGGCAAAGCACGCCCCCACCAGCGGCAGGTGCAAGATATCTTCCACCGTGAACAAGCCAGCCCGCAGGCCATCCATCAGGTCATGGTTGTTGTAGGCGATGTCATCAGCCAGCGCGGCCACCTGCGCCTCGGCGCTGGCGTGGGTGTGCAATTCCAAATCGTGCTGCGCGTTATAATCAGCCAGAGCATAGGGAATGTCATCGACCACAGGGCCATTGTGTTTTGCAATACCTTCAAGGGTTTCCCACGTGAGGTTCAAGCCATCCCACAGCGCATAATGCCGCTCTAGGCTGGTGACGATCCGAATGGCCTGTGCGTTGTGGTCAAACCCGCCATAGGGCTTCATCAGCGCATCCAACGCGTCTTCACCGGTATGACCAAAAGGCGTGTGGCCAAGGTCGTGGGCCAGCGCAACGGCCTCTGTCAGCTCTGCGTTCAGGCCCAGAACACCCGAAATCGTCCGCGCGACTTGTGCCACCTCAATTGAGTGCGTCAGGCGCGTGCGAAAATAATCGCCCTCATGCTCAATAAAAACCTGCGTTTTGTGTTTGAGCCGCCGAAAGGCCGACGCATGGATAATTCGGTCACGATCCCGCTGAAAACAGGACCGAAAGGTGCTTTCCCTTTCGGGGAAAAGCCGGCCCCGGCTTTGGGCGGGGTCGCAGGCAAAGGATACGGGCATGGGCCCTCTCTTGTGGCGCTAACGTCAGGCTTCTATATTGGGTGCAACGGTCATTGACCACCGCAAGTAAAAAGAGGCTCCCGATGGACCTGCAAATTCCCCCCAAAGTTACGCCCCGCGCCTTTGCACGCCTTGCCGAAATTGGTGCCGCAAAAGAGGGAAAAGCCCTGCGGATTGCCGTGGATGGCGGCGGCTGCTCCGGGTTTCAGTATGAAATCACGCTCGACGCACCCAAAGATGATGACCTCATCATCGAAAGTGAAGGCGAACGCGTTGTCTTTGATGAAGTATCGTTGCCGTTTCTGGCGGCGGCCACCATCGACTTTAGCGAGGAATTGATCGGCGCGCGCTTTGTGATCGACAACCCCAACGCTTCCTCCAGTTGCGGTTGCGGCGTTAGCTTTTCGATGTAGCACACCGCTGGGCTGCTTGGCCCGTGACATTCCAGTTTCCCCTGCTTAAGACACGGGGCAACAGCGGAAGGGTGGCCATGAAAATCGCGACGTTCAACATCAACGGCATCAAGGCGCGCATGGGTGCGCTGACGGACTGGCTGACGCAAAGCGCGCCGGACATCGCCCTGTTGCAAGAGATCAAATCGGTAGACGAGGCCTTTCCCCGCGCCCACTTCGAAGATTTGGGCTATGCGGTCCATACCCACGGGCAAAAGGGTTTTAACGGCGTAGCGATCATGTCGAAGCTGCCCCTAGAAGACATCACCATGGGCCTGCCCGGCGACGCCGAGGACGAACAGGCCCGCTGGATCGAAGCCACCGTTGTGGGCAAACAGGCGGTGCGTTTGTGTGGATTGTACCTGCCCAACGGGAACCCCTGCCCCGGCCCCAAATACGACTACAAACTGGCATGGATGGCCCGGTTAGAAGCACGCGCCAAGGAACTATTGGCAGAAGAAACGCCGTTCCTGATGGCCGGTGACTACAATATCATCCCCCAAGACGAAGACGCTGCGCGCCCTGACGCATGGCAAGAGGACGCTCTGGCCCGCCCTGAAAGCCGCGCCGCATTCCGCCGCTTGCTCAACCTTGGCCTTACGGAGGCTTTCCGCACCCGCAAAAATGGACCCGGACACTATTCGTTCTGGGACTATCAAGCGGGCGCATGGAACCGCAACGACGGTATCCGCATTGACCATTTCCTGCTGAGCCCCGATTGCGCCGACCTGCTGAAAGACTGCTGGATCGAAGCAGAGGTCCGTGGCCGAGAAAAACCCTCAGACCACGTACCTGTTTGGGTCGATTTGGACCTATAGCCTGCTCAGAATGGCATCGGATGGGCGCGGTGCACCGCGTCCAAATCAGCCACAACATCTGCGGCCAGTTCTAGGCCGATGGCCTCTAGCCCATGCTCTAGCTGACCCTGCGTCGTTGCGCCTAACAGAGCCGTAGTCGGGAACGGCCGCGTTTGCAGCCAAGCGACAGTCATATGCACCGGATCAAGCCCATGCTTTTCCGCCACGGCCAGATAGGCATCCACCGCATCATAGGCCCGTGGCTGATGGCGTCCGCCCAAGGTGGGGTTCAACGTTCTGCGCGACGCTGCGGGGATCGCATCCCCTTGATACTTGCCGGTTAACAAGCCCGTAGCCAGAGGCGAAAACGCCAGCAACGTGACCTGTTCTAGCGCACATGCCTCCGCAAGGTCCGTGTCAAACAATCGCGCCATGAGTGAGTACTCATTTTGGATCGCGGCCACGCGCGGCCCCGCCCCCGCATCCGCAAGCCTGAGCCATTGCGAAAGCCCCCAAGCCGTTTCATTCGACAGACCAAAATGCGCGATTTTTCCGGCGGCAACCAGCTGATCGACAGCCTGCAAACAGGCCTCCATATCGCGCAGAATATCGGCCTTGTTGACGGGCGGTGCATATGTCCAGTTCTGCCGAAAATGATAGCTGCCGCGATTGGGCCAATGGAATTGATAAAGATCGATGCACTCAACCTGAAGTCGGCGCAAAGAGGCCTCAACCGCCGCCTCAATCGTCGCCGCAGAGATCGGCGCACCGTCTCGCACAGCCTTCATGCCCGCGCCGGATACTTTGGTTGCGATTTTCACATCACGACCACCGGTTTTAGCCCGCCACCGCCCGATAATCGCCTCGGTGTCACCAACGGTTTCGGCAAGTATCGGGTTCACCGGATACATCTCAGCGGCATCAACCCAATCAATACCGCGATCAGTTGCATAGTCGAGCTGGCAGTAGGCATCCGCCTCAGATGTCTGCGACCCCCAAGTCATTGAGCCGAGTGTAATTTCAGGCAAAAGCGTATCGCTTTGCCCCAGAGGAATTTTGCGCATCAGGATATCCTTTTGGGCCACCATTCCGAAACGGCTTCAGAGTTTCAAGCCGATATACCGAATACCCTGAGGAAACCCGTAATCAAGCCGCCCCAGATACTTGAGCCGGTCGCGCATTTAATAGAGTGATACTTGCAGCTTCAACCTGCGCCTGCACCAACCACGCTGCGGGCGGCGCCATGCGGGCGCGACGGCGCTCTAGCTGCCATGTGCGCATATCCTCATCAAACCGCGGGGCATCACCAATCGCATCAGCCTTTGGCATAGCCGCGAAATGCCACCGCGTTTCCACCCCCGGTGCGCCCCCCTGCCCCGGCGTGAGCAAAATCGCCAAGGGCGCCCCCCCCAACCGGGCCCCCGCCTCAGCCGCTAGATGCAATCGGCGCACAGCCGTCAGACCCGGTGGTTTGGGCAAATCTCCAACCACGACACCGCCAACCCCAGCGCGCAACGCCTCCTCTAGGGACCACAGCACATCCACCTCACGGCGCGGTTGCACCCAGATAAAGCGCGCAGGATTTGCCCAACATTGCAGGCCCGCCGGGAACAATCGGTCCTCTGCCCACGCAGGCTGTACCCAGATGACCGGCCCCTGCTCCATAGCCTGCGCCCACAACACCGCGAGTGTCCGACGCGCCGGACCGCAAATTTCGTGCATACGCGCGAGCGGAATCTGTGCATCCCCCAAGACACTCAGCAAAGGGGTGCCGGGTTGCGATGAACGGTTGAGCAACATTTCGGTCATGTCGTGAATTTAACATGTTCTTATTTTGTTCTCAATGTATTCTGTGACAAATCACGCCTCGTTTGTCACGAATGCTCCTCCGCCGCTGTCGCTGCAAGAGCGCGGTTATACGCCTTAAGGGCATCAACATGGAACAAGGCACCGATGATCTCAGGGGCGGTATCGTCAGAGCCGAACCGCGCGACCGGAATGTAATCTACGGGCGCACGCTCGAACATCGGCATAGCCGCCTCTAGCGTTGCCTCAGGAGTCACAAAAAACCCTTCGTTCAATACTTCGCGCGCACGAACGGGGTCTGCGGCGCGGGGGTGGTTGGGATAACGCATCACGGATGACACCCGGAACAGCGCCAGCAAATAGGCCTGTGGCCCGGCGGAAAGGTGGATGTTGCGCCGTTCAAGTTGCGAAAGGAAAAAGCTGCGATCAACCAAGCGGGACGCAAGCGCAGTCGAGAGTGACACCGCGACCATCACCGCCAAACCGGTCTGCCAATCCCCCGTCAATTCAAACACGATCAGTGTGGTTGAAATCGGCGCGCCCAAGACCGCCGCCGCAACCGCCCCCATTCCCGCCAGAGCATAAAGCGTCTCGGACCCCGACACCTCGGGGAAGATCGGCGTTGCGATGTAGCCAAACGCCAACCCAAGCAGCGCCCCAACCATCAATGAGGGCGAAAACACGCCGCCCCCCATGCGCCCTGCAATCGTGATGGCGACAGCCGCCACCTTGATCATGCAAAACACAATCGCCTCGTGCAGCAAAAGCGAGCCGGTCAGTGCCTCTGACGTGGTTTCATATCCAACGCCGATAATGTGGGGATAAAAAATCGCGATGCCCCCCAGCATTAGACCTGCCAGCGCCGGCCGTAGGTAACGTGGCATCCTGAGGCTTGCCTGGACCGATGTGCCCAGATCCTCGCACCAAAAGATCGCCCGCATTAGGACAACAGCAACCAACCCGGCCAAAAGGCCAAGGATCATGAAGGCGGGCAATTCCACATAAAAGCCCAGCGCGTTCACATCACTGGGCAAAGAAAACTCTGTGACGTTGCCGAAATGGGTGCGACTGATGACAGTGCCCGCAACCGACGCGATCACAATCGGGGCAAAGGCATGCACTGCAAAGTGACGCAATACCACCTCAAGCGCAAAGAGCGCACCCGCGATCGGCGCATTGAAACTGGCGGAAACAGCCGCCGCAACCGCGCACCCCAATAGGTCGCGCGCCGTAATCCCATCGGCCAAAATACGGTTCGACACCCAACTCGAAATCACCGACGCAAGGTGAACCACAGGCCCCTCCCGCCCGGAGGACCCGCCCGACGAGAGCGTGATCATTGAAGCCACCGCCGATGCAAGGCCCGCGCGCTTTTCTACGCGGCCATCATTCATCGCGGCCCCTTCAATCACATCTGCCACTGACCGAACTCGGCCATCGGGGGTGAAAAAGTGCAAGATCAGCCCCACGATCAAGCCACCTGCCGCCGGCAAAAGCAAAATCCAGAACCATGGCAGCGTTTCGGCGAAGGAATGGATGTGGCGCACGTCTTCGGTGCCATAAAGGGCGGCTTGCAAACGCTCGATCCCGAGCATGAACCCCACTGCCGCATAGCCCGCGGCAATCCCGACGATCAGGGCAATAAACCAAAACTGCACCTGGCTCGGCCCACGCGTCCGCACAACCCCCCATGCGCGCGCGCATGACGTGCCAACCTGCGTTAGCTGCACCTTCCACAAAGGCCGTTTCGGGGTATGTTCAGGGTTCGCCAAACCGGCAGTCCCACTCTTTTGTCCTTGCAGCGGCTGGCCTATAGTCCGCCAAACTGAGGAGGCGAAGATGTTATCAGAAGCGGCCCGCACGCAACTTTCCCAAACCCTAGGCGATCGCTTGAGCCTGTCCAAGTCCGATCTGGCCCTTCATGGCCGCTCTGAGACACATTTCCCCACTTTACCCCCCGATGCGGTCGCCTACCCTGAGACGACAGAGGAAGTTTCCGCGATCATGCGCATCTGTTCAGCCCATAGCGTGCCAGTCATTGGATGGGGCACAGGCACTGGACTTGAAGGGCACACAAGTGCGGTGCGCGGCGGCGTCAGTGTCGACTTTAGCCGAATGAACAAAGTGATCGATGTCCACTCTGAAGATATGGATGTGGTCATCCAGCCCGGCGTCACTCGCGAACAACTAAATGAGGAACTACGCGCAACGGGGCTGTTTTTCCCGGTTGATCCCGGTGCAAATGCTTCGCTTGGTGGGATGGCGAGCACACGCGCATCGGGCACGACCGCCGTGCGCTACGGCACCATGCGTGACAACGTGCGGGGGTTAGAGGTCGTCTTGGCCGATGGCCGTATCATTCGCACAGGCACCCGCGCGCGCAAATCGTCAGCCGGCTACGACCTTACCTCACTCTTTGTCGGGTCTGAGGGGACGCTGGGCTTGATCACTGAATTGACCTTGCGCGTGCACGGCATCCCCGAAGCAACATCAGCAGCCGTTTGCGCCTTTGACAGCATTTCCGGCGCGGTGGATGCCGTCATTGCCACGATCCAGATGGGCATCCCCATGGCCCGGATTGAGTTTTTGGACGCAGCCTCGGTCGCGGCCTGCAACGCACGCGACGGCGCCGATATGCCCGTCGTGCCGCATCTGATGGTGGAATTCCATGGCTCAGAACGTGCCGTATCCGAAGACGCCGCCCGCTTTGGCGAGATTGCCGAGGAATTTGGCGCGCAAGGTTATGCTTGGTCTACACAGCCAGAAGAACGCCGCCGCCTTTGGGATATGCGCCACAATGCCTACTACGCCATTCTCGCCTCGCGCCCCGGTGCGACTGCGTTGGTCACTGACGTATGTGTTCCGATCTCTCGGCTGGCGCAAGCGGTTGACGAAACCGTGGCCGACATTGCCGATAGCCCCATCCCGGGTCCGATTTTAGGGCACGCGGGCGACGGGAATTTTCATGCGATCCTACTGGTCGAACCTGACAACGCGACCGAGCTAAAAGCCGCCAAGGCGCTGTCGGGTCGGATGGTTGAACGCGCCCTAAGCATGGGTGGCACCGCCACCGGGGAGCATGGTGTTGGCATGGGCAAGCTGGACTATATGGCTCGCGAACACGGTGCCGCATGGGATGTCATGAGCACGCTCAAACGCGGGCTGGACCCAGACGGATTGATGAACCCCGGCAAGCTTGTGCGCCAGAACTGACCCCACGCGCATGGCAGCCTTTATCGCAGCTTGTCTTTGGGTCATAGCCGCGTGGCTCTTGAGCGTGATCCTGAGCGCAAAGCAAAGCTGGCCCGCCGCCTACGCGCTAATCGCCGCGGGTATTCCCATCCTAATCTGGTTGGGACTAAGTGCCGACTGGGGCACGGCTGCCGTGGGTTTCCTTGTAGGATGCCTTGTCCTACGCTGGCCCGTGATCTACGCAGGCCGCAGGATCAGACGGAGGCTACGGCGTGATTGATTTCCCCCCCACACGTGGACAGGTGACACCACAAAAGCCCCTCGCAGACCTGACATGGCTGCGCGTCGGGGGACCGGCCCGGGTGGTATTTCAACCCGCCGACGTTGAGGATTTGCAGGCTGTTCTGACCACCCTTCCGCCGGAGGTTCCAATTTTCCCCATTGGGGTTGGGTCAAACCTGATCGTCCGTGACGGTGGCTTGGATGCCGTCGTGATCCGATTGGGACGCGGCTTTAATAGCATCGAAATAGAGGGTGATATTGTCACCGCGGGCGCCGGTGCACTGGATGCGCATGTTGCCCGCACAGCCGCGACTGCGGGGCGCGACCTCACGTTTTTGCGCACGATCCCGGGCGCCATCGGTGGGGCGGTTCGCATGAATGCGGGTTGCTATGGCAGCTATATGGCCGACCACCTGATCGATATAACCGTTGTGGACCGTACTGGTGCACTTCGGGTCATTCCGGCAAAGGCGCTTGGCCTTGGGTATCGCACCAGTGAATTGCCTGCCGATTGCGTGATCATCTCGGCTCGTTTGCGCGCCGACCCCGGTGACCCGCTCGCCCTAGAGGCGCGCATGACAGACCAACTTGCCAAACGTGACGCGACCCAACCCACCAAGGACCGCAGCGCGGGCAGTACATTTCGCAATCCAGCTGGCTACAGCTCAACCGGTCAAGCCGATGACACCCACGAACAAAAGGCTTGGAAGGTCATCGAAGACGCCGGATTACGCGGCGTGCGACTGGGCGGAGCGCAAATGTCGGAAAAACATCCGAACTTTTTGATCAACACAGGCACCGCAACCGCCGCTGACCTTGAAAATCTTGGCGAATTGGTTCGGAAAACTGTTTACGAAAACAGCGGAATTCAGCTACACTGGGAAGTGATCCGGATCGGGACGCCTGCCCCGGAGACAAAACAAGACTAAGGTTCGAATAAGCGAACCAAATGGCAGTACATTGGCTCAGTCTGAAAACAGTCGAGCCACCTTATACAGGATTGGGTATGTCGAGCAGGGCACCCCAAGTGATCGCTCTCCTTCAGGGGGGGCAGTCCTCCGAACGGGAGGTATCTTTGTCCTCGGGTCAAGGATGCGCAGAAGCTTTGCGCGCGGAAGGGTTCACTGTTCACCAAATTGATGCGGGTCCAAACCTTGTGGATGACCTCAAGGCTGTCGCCCCCGACGTTGTGTTCAACGCGCTGCATGGTCAGTGGGGCGAAGACGGCTGTGTGCAGGGGCTACTGGAATGGTTGCGCCTGCCCTACACCCACTCCGGGGTTCTGGCATCATCGTTGGCGATGGACAAAACCCGCACCAAGGATGTGTACCGCGCTGCGGGCCTTCCGGTTGTGCGCAGCATGATTGCCCGATCTGACGCGGTACGTGCAGGCCACGTGATGGATGTACCCTATGTCGTGAAACCCAACCGCGACGGGTCCAGCGTTGGCATTTACCTTGTCATGGATGCAGCCGCCCCCGCCCCTGAGTGGGGCGATGACATGCCCGAGTTCGTCATGGTCGAGGCCTATGTGCCGGGCCGCGAACTCACGACATCCGTCATGGGCGACCGCGCGCTTGGCGTGACCGAAATTGTGACCAACGGCTGGTATGATTACGCCGCGAAATACGAAGCCGGCGGGTCGTCGCACGTTATTCCCGCCAACATCCCCCCCGAGATTACCGCCGCTTGCGAAGCCTATGCCCTGCGTGCGCACGCCGCTTTGGGCTGTCGGGGGGTGACACGGACCGATTTCCGCTGGGACGACACCAAGGGCTTGGATGGCTTGATCCTGCTGGAAACCAACACGCAGCCCGGCATGACACCCACATCCCTAACGCCTGAGCAGGCTCAAAACGCAGGCATCTCATTTGGTGAACTGTGCCGTTGGATCGTGGAGGACGCGTCATGCGCGCGCTGAACTTCCTGCGCCGTACGGCCATGGCCGCAATGCCGGACCCCGCGCCGTCGCGCTGGCGCTACCGCGTGCAACGGCTCTGGCTAACCCCGCTGTTTCGCGCGATGGTCCGCACCGGGCTTCCCATCTGCCTGTTGGGCGGAAGCGTACTTTGGTATGTCGCCGACACCGCACGGCTCGAAGGCTTGATTGATCAAGCGACTGAGGTCCGACGCGCGGTCGAAGAACGCCCCGAATTCATGATCACACTCGTGTCAATTGACGGTGCCTCTGATGAGTTGAGCCTCGACATCCAAGAGGTCCTGCCGATTGACTTGCCGGTCAGCCAATTTGCACTCGACCTTAACGAACTCAAACAATTGCTTGAGGAATTGGGGCCGATCCAATCTGCTGACGTTCGGATCAAACCCGGCGGGCTGCTGACAATCGACGTCATCGAACGCAGCCCAGCGGTTGTCTGGCGCTCCCGCGAGGCGGTGGAATTGTTGGCCAATGATGGACACCGCGTCAAAGCCATCGCAAGCGCATCTGCCCGCCCGGACCTGCCGCAAGTCGCGGGCCTTGGCGCAGAGGAACACATCCCTGAGGCGCTGCGCCTACTGCGCGCGGCCAGCCCATTAGCAGACCGTCTTGTTGGCTTGCAACGGATCGGCGCCCGCCGCTGGGACGTGGTCCTAGAAGATGACATCCGCATCATGCTGCCAACCGAAAATCCAAAGCGCGCACTTGATCGCGCAATGGCACTGCATGCGTCACAAGACGTGTTTAACCGCGACATCGTGGCAATCGATTACCGCAATGCTGAACGGCCCACCCTGCGGATGCGTCCCGCAGCCCGGACCGAATGGCGTCGCATTAAAGATATTGAACTAATGGCAAATGAGGGGGGCAACGGATGAACGATTTCTACCAAGCACAGCGGGCTATGCGCAAAGGGCGCCAAGCTGCAATGCAACGGGGTGTCATCGCAATTCTGGATGTCGGGACCTTCAAGACCGCCTGTCTTGTGCTGCGGTTTGATGAGGCGCTTTCTTCAACCGACGAAACATCGAACGCGCTTGCGGGCCAAGCCCGGTTCCGCGTGATCGGAGCCGCCACAACACAATCGCGCGGCGTTCGCTTTGGTGAGGTCGACACCCTGCCTGAAACCGAGCGCGCCATTCGCACAGCCGTGCAGGCCGCCCAGAAGATGGCCAATGTGCGTGTTGATCATGTGATTGCCTGTTTCGCTGGCGGTCGTCCGCGCAGCTATGGGCTTGCGGGAAAAGTATCGGTTGAGGGCGGCGCCGTAGAAGAGCGTGATGTTAGCCGCGTTTTGTCGGCCTGCGAAACGCCCCCTATCGGCGACGACCGGATGGTGCTGCACGCGCAGCCCGTAAACTTTGCGCTCGATCACCGCTCTGGCCTATCGGACCCCCGCGGCCAGATCGGCAACACCCTGCACGTCGACATGCACATGCTGACAGTCGATGCGCACACCGTGAACAACCTAATCCATTGCATCCACCGCTGCGACCTAGAGGTCGCGGGCCTTGCGTCGGCCTCCTACATGGCGGGCACATCATCGCTGGTCGAAGACGAACAAGAGCTAGGCGCGGCCTGCATCGACATGGGTGCCGGTTCAACCTCGGTCTCAATCTTCATGCGCAAACACATGATATATAGTGACACCGTTCGGATGGGGGGTGAGCATATCTCATCCGACATCTCACGTGGGCTGCAAATCCCCTGCCAGACGGCCGAGCGAATCAAAACACGCTTTGGCGGGTTGGTTGCCACCGGGATGGATGATCGCGACATCATCGAGCTAGAGGGCAACACCGGCGATTGGGAACACGACCGCCGTACAATCACCCGTGCCGAGCTGATCGGCGTCATGAGACCCCGCGTCGAAGAGATCCTAGAAGAGGTTCGCGCCGTGTTGGACGACGCAGGGTTCCGCCATTTACCCGGTCAGCGCATAGTCCTAACGGGGGGCGGCAGCCAGATCCCCGGCCTGGATGGTCTGGCAGCAAAATACCTTGGCAATCAAATCCGTCTGGGGCGTCCTTTACGTATTCAGGGCCTGCCCCAAGCCGCCACAGGACCCGCTTTTTCGGCCTGTGTGGGGCTAAGTGTTACAGCCGCCCATCCCCAAGACGAATGGTGGGATTTCGACGTGATCGCAGAACGCGCCCACACCCGCTCCCTGCGGGTCGCCCTGCGGTGGTTCAAGGAAAACTGGTAGCCCCCAGATATAGACCGATCCGCAAGACTCCGCCGACGCCCCCGCAAAATTACCTACATTTTGTGGCAATTTTGCACTTTTTGGGTGACTATGGTGGTGTGTTTCGGTAGTTTTAAAGCCAGCAATACAGGTTGATCCCCGACGAGGCAGCGAGGGCGATCGCATTAACAGGTGGACAGAGCAAATGACATTAAACCTCTCCATGCCCGGCGCTGAGGCCGAGCTGAAACCCCGCATCACCGTTTTTGGTGTTGGCGGAGCCGGTGGCAACGCGGTCAACAACATGATCGAAAAGGAGCTGGAGGGCGTTGAATTCGTTGTGGCGAACACCGACGCGCAGGCTCTGCAAAACTCCAAATCCTCGGCGCGCATTCAGATGGGCGTTAAGGTCACCGAAGGTTTGGGTGCAGGCGCCCGCCCCGCCGTGGGCGCATCCGCCGCTGAAGAAACGATCGAAGAAATCGTTGACCAGCTGGCAGGCGCGCACATGTGCTTTATTACCGCTGGTATGGGCGGCGGCACCGGCACAGGTGCGGCCCCTATCATCGCTCAGGCGGCGCGCGAACTGGGTGTCTTGACTGTTGGCGTCGTTACCAAGCCGTTCCAGTTCGAAGGCGGCAAGCGGATGCGTCAGGCCGAAGAGGGCGTCGAAGCTCTCCAAAAGGTCGTCGATACGCTGATCATCATTCCGAACCAAAACCTATTCCGTCTGGCCAACGAAAAGACAACCTTCACCGAGGCATTTAGCCTTGCGGATGACGTGCTGTACCAAGGTGTCAAAGGCGTGACCGACCTGATGGTGCGCCCCGGCCTGATCAACCTCGACTTCGCCGATGTACGCGCTGTCATGGATGAAATGGGCAAAGCGATGATGGGCACGGGTGAGGCCACGGGCGAAGATCGCGCCGTACAAGCAGCCGAGAAAGCCATCGCCAACCCGCTCCTCGACGAGATTTCGTTGCGTGGCGCCAAAGGCGTTCTGATCAACATCACAGGCGGCTACGACCTGACCCTGTTCGAGCTGGACGAGGCGGCCAACCGCATCCGCGAAGAGGTGGATCCAGACGCGAACATCATCGTGGGCTCCACTATGGACCCATCGATGGAAAATGTGATGCGCGTGAGCGTTGTGGCGACCGGCATCGATGCGCTTGAGAGCCGCTCTGAAATGCCCCTGCCCCGTCGCCGCATGGCTGAGCCAATCTCAGCAGCCAGCGCCGAAGCCGCAGTGGAAGCTGTGACCGAACCAGAGCCAGTTGCGGCGCAAGCTGCTCCGGCTGAGGCTGCACCCGCACCACAAGCAGCGCCACAAGAGCCAAGCTTTTTCGACTCGATGGAAATGAATGATCATCAGGACAACCCTGAAAACATTCTAAGCTCGGACGACCTGCCACCCCCGGCCTACCAGCCCGCGCCCGAACCAACACGTTCCGCCGCATTCGCAGAGCCCGAGCCCGAAGCCTACGTGGCGGAGCCCCGCATGGCAGCGCCCGGCCCTTCGCCTGAACAAATGGCTCAGCTGCGTGCAGCTGTCGTTCGCGGTGAACGCCGTGGTGCCCCCGCACCAACATCCGAGCCTGAGAAGGCACGGTTTGGTGGGATCGGTGGTCTGATCGGTCGCATGACGGGTCACACCGAAGAGCCGCCCATGACCGCTCAGCGGCCCAGCCAACAGAGCACTGGTGCAGCCCATCGCGGCGAGACAATCGGCGATAACCCCGAGGATGACCGGATCGAAATCCCTGCATTCCTTCGTCGGCAGGCCAATTAACGCCAGGTCAACCCGTAACGAATTGTTGAGAAGCGACTGTGGATAACAGTCGCTTCTTTTCTATTGTATCAACGACTTAAATACGATTACGCCGCAGAGCGGCAATTTTCCGCCGACGGGTTTTGCCAATGTTGCAGGGCGTCACAAACCGTTAATTGCGGCATAAACCAGCAACAGATAGCAAAATGGTCAAATGTCAGCGGGGCAAACCTCGCGTTTATTGGGGCACCGCGTGCAAACAACTCTTAAATCTCTGATCCGCTTTACTGGCGTTGGCCTTCACTCGGGCGCCCCAGTTCGCATGACGATCCATCCAGCCTCAGCATCCTACGGGATCTGGTTCCGCCGGACGGACGTTACGGACAGCGATGCGATGATCCCGGCGCGCTACAATTCTGCGATCCAGTCGCCCCTCTGCACCCGCTTGGTGAACGCCGACGGCATCGAGATGTCCACGGTCGAACATGTCATGGCTGCACTCGCGGGCTGCGGCGTGCACAACGCACTGCTTGAAATTGACGGCCCAGAGGTTCCTATCCTAGACGGCTCAGCCGCCCTTTTTGTAGAAGCAATCATGAAACGTGGCCTTCAGGTGCTGGATGCGCCGGTGCATGCCATCGAAGTTTTGCGCCAAGTCAGCGTGACAGACGGTAACAGCACCGCAAGCCTGTCGCCCGCCAAAACCACGGAGATGGACTTTTCCATCGACTTCGCAGATGCCGCTATTGGCCACCAAGAAAAACGTCTAGTGCTGGCGAACGGTACCTTTGTGCGCGAACTTGCAAATAGCCGTACATTTTGCCGCCAAGCCGATGTTGAAATGATGCGCGAAAACGGCCTTGCCCTTGGCGGAACCTATGACAACGCGGTGGTTGTGGATGGGGACCAAGTGTTGTCGCCCGGCGGTTTGCGTCACGCGGATGAGGCCGTGCGCCACAAAATGCTCGACGCGCTTGGTGATCTGGCGCTGGCTGGTGCCCCGCTTTTGGGGCGCTATACGGGCGTGCGTGCGGGCCACACGTTGACCAACAAGTTGCTGCACGCGCTATTTGCTGATCCACTGGCCTACCGCATTGTAACGTGCTCACAAACGCAGCTCGACAATCTGCCCGGCGCCGGCCTGCACATGTCGGATTTGGCTGCGGTTTGAGCGCGGACCAACGCCCAATCCCACTTTTGTCCCTCCACGTCCTATGCTAGACCCTTAACAAGTTCCCGACCAAGGGAACGGCACCTGACAGGGCAAGAGGCCATGATCGAATGACAGGCGGGAAATCAATACTGCTGAGCGCGGCCCTCGTGGCGCTTTTGTCGGCGTGTTCGCAGGGTCCAACAGATGCCGAAGTGCTGCAAAGCCTTGGCCCCCAAGAAATTTTCCAGCGCGCCGAAGTGCAGTTGGCCAGCGATGAACCAGAAGAGGCCGCGCGCCTGTTCAATGAGGTTGAGCGGCTTTACCCCTATTCCGATTGGGCCAAGCGGGCCCTAATCATGGCCGCGTTTTCTTACCATACCGATGGCGACTATGAGAATTCTCGTGCGGCCGCCCAACGGTTTATCGACTTTTACCCAGCAGACGAAGACGCGGCCTACGCGCAGTACCTTCTCGCACTCTCCTACTATGATCAAATCGACCAAGTGGGCCGCGACCAAGGCCTGACGTTCCAAGCACTCCAAGCCTTGCGGACCGTGATCGAACGCTACCCCGGCTCAGAATACGCGCGCTCTTCGATCCTAAAATTCGATCTAGCGTTTGACCACCTTGCCGCCAAAGAGATGGAAATCGGGCGCTATTACCTCAAGCGTGGGCACTACCCTGCCGCCATCAATCGCTTTCGCGCCGTCGTCCAAGACTTTGAGACCACGAGCCACACGCCCGAAGCCCTGATGCGCTTGGTTGAGGCCTACCTCAGCCTTGGCCTGCGGGATGAAGCACAGACCGCCGGCGCGATCCTTGGCTATAACTTCCAAAGCTCGCCTTTCTATGACGACGCCTTCAAGCAGTTGACCGGTCAAGGGCTGGATGCAGCACCTCGCGGCACCGGCTGGTTGGTCGACATTTATCGCCGCACAATTCGTGGCGCGTGGTTGTAACCGGGGGGTGGGCCTGACCCCATCCGACACGAGGCTCGAATAAATGCTGCGCGCGCTCGATATCCGAAACATGCTGATTATTGATCATTTGGAACTGGCATTTCAGCCGGGTCTGAATGTTCTGACCGGTGAAACCGGCGCGGGTAAATCCATTTTGCTCGACTCGTTGGGGTTTGTTTTGGGCTGGCGCGGGCGTGCGGAACTTGTTCGGGCCGGGGCCGATCAGGGTGAGGTCGTGGCCGAGTTTGCGTTAGGCCCCGATCATGCGGCACATGCGATTTTACAAGAGGCGGGCCTGCCGGATGAAGACGGCACGGTCATCATGCGTCGCGTCAATACGCGCGATGGGCGAAAGACAGCTTGGGTCAACGACCGTCGGTGTTCAGGCGAGGTGCTGCGTGCGCTTTCAGAAACGCTGGTGGAATTGCATGGTCAGCATGACGACCGCGGTCTGTTGAACACACGTGGCCACCGCACGTTGCTAGACAGTTTCGCGGGCTCTACCGCCTTGCTCGCTAAGGTTCGCACCGCTTGGCGGGCCCATGCCGCCGCTCAAACCGCGTTGAGCAAGGCAGAGGCGCTTTTGGCCGAAACTCGCGCAGAAGAAGAGTACCTGCGTCACGCAGCAGCCGAGCTAGAAGCGCTTGACCCTCAACCGGGCGAAGACGATACGCTCGACGCCCGACGCCGGATGATGCAGGGCGCTGAACGTATCCGTGAGGACGTGACAAACGGCCTAGAGGCGATCGGCCTCAACGGCGCCGAGGGCCGGATGAGCGACGCGGTACGCTGGCTGGATGGGGCGCGGGACAAGGCCGAGGGTGCACTGGATGCGGCCCTTGATGCATTGGGGCGCGCACAGGTCGAACTGGGTGAAGCACAAGCCGGGGTTGAGGCGTGCCTTGATAAATTATCCTTCGATCCGTTTGAGTTGGAAACCGTTGAGGAGCGTCTTTTTGCTCTACGGGCGCTTGCCCGCAAACACGATGTATCGCCCGAAGAATTACCCGCTCTGGCGGCGAATTTGCGTGCCAAGCTGGATGCCCTAGACGCATCTGAGGGCGATATCGCAGCCCTTCGTCGCGCCGTGACCGACACGGGCGCGGATTATGACGCCGCCGCAATGACCCTGTCCGACTTGCGTGCAAAAGCTGCCAAGCGGCTGGACGCGGCCATGGCCGCAGAACTCGCCCCGCTCAAGATGGAGCGCGCCGTATTCGTCACCCGTTTGACCGAGGCCCCGAAAGGCCCCGAGGGCATAGACGCCATCGCATTCGAGGTCGCCACCAACCCCGGCGCCCCAGCAGGGCCGTTGAACAAGATCGCCTCGGGCGGGGAATTGTCACGGTTTTTGCTGGCACTAAAGGTCTGTTTGGCGGGCGATGATCTATCGACCACGATGATCTTTGATGAAATCGACCGCGGCGTGGGTGGTGCCACAGCGGATGCTGTTGGGCGCCGGCTCAAGACTTTGGCGGATGGCGGGCAAGTTTTGGTCGTGACCCACTCCCCACAGGTTGCGGCCCTTGGCGCGCATCACTGGCAGGTTGCCAAGCGGGTCGTGGATGAGGCCACGTTGTCGAGTGTCACGCCCCTTGGTGACGACGCGCGCCTCGATGAAATCGCTCGAATGTTGGCTGGTGACACGATCACTGAGGCCGCGCGCGCTGCGGCGCAGGCCTTGCTTGACGCCGCAGAATAGCGGCTATTCGCCCGCGGCAAGGCGCTTTGGCAGCCCGTTGGCCCAAGCCGAAATCGTCCCCGCACCGAGGCAGATAATGATATCGCCTTCGCGCGCCTGTTCCCGCACCAGACGTTCAAGGTCATCTTCGGATGTGACGGCCCGCGCGTGGCGATGGCCGTGGCGGATAAGCCCCGCAACCAGATCATCGCGGCCTGCTCCTTCAATGGGGTCCTCACCGGCGGCAAAAACCTCACCGATGCCAACAACATCGGCGTCGTTAAAGCAGCTGCAAAAATCATCAAAGAGCGTATGCAGGCGCGAAAAACGGTGCGGTTGGTGCACCGCAATGACCCGGCCACCGTCACCCACACTTTGCCGCGCCGCGCGCAGCACGGCTGCGATCTCAACAGGATGGTGACCATAGTCGTCGATAATTGGAATGCCCTTCCACTCACCAACTTTGGTAAAGCGGCGGTTAACGCCCTTGAATGCAGCCAGACCCTGTTTGATCTGCTCCAGTGTCATGCCCAGGTGCCGCCCCACGGCAACACCCGCCAGCGCATTTGACACGTTGTGATCACCGGGCATGGGCAGCGTGCAATCTTTGATAACTTCATCCTCAGCCTGAATATGGATATCAAAATGCGCCACACCTGCTTCAAATGTCAGGTTCATCGCACGCACATCCGCCTGCGCGTTAAAGCCGAATGTCATGACCCGCCGGTCCGTGATCCGACCAACCAACGCCTGCACCTCAGGGTGGTCGGTGCAGCATACCGCCAAACCGTAGAATGGGATGTTCGAGACAAAATCATCAAAACCCGCCCGCAGGTTTTCGATTGTGCCCCAATGTTCCATGTGTTCGGGATCGATATTGGTCACGATCGCGATTGTCGCGGGCAAACGGTTGAACGTGCCGTCGCTTTCATCCGCTTCGACCACCATCCATTCGCCCGAGCCCATGCGCGCATTGCTGTCATAGGCGTGAATAATCCCGCCGTTGATAACGGTCGGGTCAATCCCGCCCTCATCCAAAAGGGCTGCGACCATCGTAGTTGTGGTCGTCTTGCCATGGGTTCCGGCAACGGCGATGTTGGACTTAAGCCGCATCAATTCGGCCAGCATCTCGGCGCGACGCACAACGGGCAGCCCAGCTAGGCGCGCCGCATCCAGCTCGGGATTTCCCGGTTTGATCGCGCTTGAAATCACGACAACCTCGACGCCCTCAAGATTTTCGGCGCGTTGGCCCACGAACACCGTGGCCCCCAACGCCTCAAGCCGCTTGGTGATCTTGCTCGCCTTCAGGTCAGATCCCTGAACAGTATAGCCGTGCTCAACCAACACCTCTGCAATACCCGACATGCCAATGCCACCGATGCCCACAAAGTGAATGGGCCCCAGCGCCTGGGGCAGTTTGGTTGCGGTGTTCATTAGCGCGCTCCTGTATGTGCTAGCTCTTGGACCAAGGCGCCAAGCGCTTGGGCGGCATCCATACGCCCCTGCCCCCGCGCCGCAATGGCCATTTTCTGTGCCCCCTCGGGGCTGCCCAAGACCGTGGCAATCTGCTCGGCCAAGGCTGCAGGGGTAAATCTGCTTTCGGGCATCATGATCGCGGCGTTGGCATCTACGAGGCCGCGTGCATTGGCCGTTTGGTGATCCCCTGTGGCTGCGGCAAACGGCACAAGGATCGAGGGTCGTCCAATCGCACTGATATCCGCAACGGTCGACGCACCCGAGCGGGAGATGACCAGTTGCGCCTCAGTGAACCGTTTGGGGATGTCATCAAAGAACGGTGCGACCTCAGCCCGGACATCAATGTCAGCGTAGGCCTGAGTAACGCGCGCAATATCCTCGGCACGCGCCTGTTGTTCGACCTTGATCTGGTCTCGCAATGCAGTAGGCAGTTGACCGATGGCAGCAGGCACCACATCCGAAAGGATGCGCGCGCCCTGAGAGCCGCCGATCACAACAATGCGCAACGGGTAATCACCCGGTGGGATGTAGCCCGCGCCCGCGCGCTCCGCTATAGACGCGCGCACAGGATTACCCACATGCACAGGCTCAACACCGTCGGGCACAGCCACGGGCCATGTACCGGCAGCCACCACCGATACGCGCGGCGCAAGCAACGTGTTCACCCGACCCAGCACACCATTTTGTTCATGAATAATTGTGGGCAGTTTCATCAAAACGGCAGCGCCAAGTGCCGGGATCGAGGGGTAGCCGCCAAAGCCCACCACAACCGCAGGCTTGTCGCGTTTAAAATCTGCGCGTGCAGCAAACACCCCGCGCAGGATGCGAAATGGTACAAGCGCCTTGGCCAGCCCCCCACCACGCGCGAAAGTTGCCGATGAAACCACACGCCTTTCAACCGCATCCGGGAACCCGCCCGCATAGCGCGCGCCGCGTGCATCAGTCGACAAAACCACCCGCCAACCACGCGCCAGCATGTCTTCGGCCAAGGCCTGCGCGGGAAACATATGCCCGCCCGTGCCGCCAGCCGCGATAACCAACAACGGGCCCATCAACGGCGCCTCAGCATGTCACCGATTTCACCTTGGGGCCGCGTGCGGGTAAAGCACAGCAGCATCCCCACGAGGATCCCCATCGCAATCAGCGATGACCCCCCGTAACTTACGAACGGCAGCGTCATCCCCTTGGCAGGCAAAACCCGCACTGCCACGCCCAAGTTAATAAAGGCTTGAAGCCCGAACAACGTGATCAAGCCCGTACCAGCAAGGCGAATGAACGGATCCCGCTCTCGCATCAGGCGAAAGAGCGAGCGGACCGTTATCAGCGCGAACAATCCGATGATGATCCAAACAAGGATCAGGCCGTATTCTTCTGCCGCCACGGCAATGATGAAATCAGTATGTGCGTCGGGCAACGACCATTTGACCTGCCCCTCATTCACGCCTGCGCCGAAAAAGCCGCCCTCGCGGATCGCATTCGTGGCAAAGCCCATTTGGGTGGTCGGATCGACCTCGGGATTGAGAAAACCGTCAATGCGCCGCGCAAAGTGTTCGGACGAGGAATAGGCGACAACGCCCCCCGCCACGACCAACCCGATGCACCCGGTCAGCAAAATCATCGGCGCACCGGCCACGAAATACAGCGTCGACCACGCCGCGATGATCAGCGCGGATTGGCCAAAGTCAGGCTGGGTGGCCAAAAAGCCAACCGTGCACACGGCAACAATGAAGGAGAAAGTCTTACCCGGAGGGCCGTTCAACTCTTGGCTCGCGGCCATCAACCATGCGCACAGAATGACGAAAACGGGTTTGAGGAACTCAGAGGGCTGCACGGACACGAACCCCAATGAGAACCACCGCGTGGCCCCCTTGCCAAAATCAGTGCCAAAAACCGGCAGCATCGCCACCGCTAGAAATGCCGCGAAAAAGCCCAGCACCCCAAGCCTGCGCAATTGCGTGGGTGATAGCATCGACACGACCAACATCACCGACAACGCCATCATGCCAAACACACCCTGCCGCAGCACGTAGTGGAATGGCATCAGGCCATTGCGCTCTGCCAGTGGGGGTGAGGCCGCAAAGCCTAACAAAAGGCCGATCGCAAAAAGGATGAAAATACATGTCAGGGTGACACGGTCCACTGTGCGCCACCAGCGCGAGAGGATCGCCTCGCCCGGTTGCACGATAACCGTGCCATGGGCCATTTCCGTCATGGGATGCCTGCTTTGGTCTATTATGTTCTGCTCGTGCCCTTTTCGGGCTTATTTCAGTAGCCTACCCCAAACACGGGCCTGTGGCCACTTAAATGTCCTCACCTTTGCGCAGCAATTCGCTGAAAAGATCTTGATAAAGGCCGTTGCTGTCGCCCCCTCCAAAGGTCTGCGCCCCACCAGAATAAAGCGTGCCATAGGTTCGGGCCAAATTGACCGTTTGGATTAACGCGGAAATGAATTGCTCCCGCTCTAACGGGCTGAGCGGATGGATAAAGGTGCCCCACAACCGCCCGTTTGCGACAGCATATCGGGCATCAAGAGCGGTGTCGAAATTGGCCTGCATAAGCCGCATCAATTCGTCCGGCTCCAACCCTTCGGCACTCCGGATGGGAACCATGGCACGCATGCGGTCGGCGGCGGGGTCCGAAACAATGATGACCGGGACGTCCTCAATCGTGAGCTGAAATCCCGTGGCGAATACCTGCGCCTCTGGGTCGATGGTTTGGACAATCGCGCCCATCCGTTCAAGCGTCATGGGACGTTCCTCCGCATCAGCGGAGGTAATAAACCCATAGGCAGCAAGGGCCGCTGCAATGATGAGGGTGGGCAGAATGCGCATATCAAATCTCCTGTCGAACAGGAGAATCCTAGAACGCACCGCGCCATCAACCAAAGCACAACATCGTGTGCGCCTTAGCCTATAACATCAAGTTTACTCTACAAATTACTGATAACAATATCTTTACACGACTGAACATGTGCAACAGCCTTGGCCACAGCCGCGGGAATTGCCAGATCAGAGGTATCAATTACGACCGCGTCATCCGCGGCAACCAAGGGCGCCTCGGTGCGGTCGCGGTCGCGTGCGTCGCGCGCCTCTACGTCGGCCAAAACTTGTTCAAGCGTAATGCTCGGGTCTTTTTCCGATAGCTCCAGCCAACGGCGATGCGCCCGAATTTCGGCACGCGCAGTGACATAAAGCTTGGCTTCCGCACGCGGGCAAATAACCGTGCCGATATCGCGCCCATCCAGAACCGCGCCACCTGAGCGCGTCGCAAACGCCCGCTGAAAATCCACGAGGGCGGCGCGCACGTCTGCGATCACGGCGACCTTGCTTGCGGCCTGCGCCACAGCAGAGGTGCGCAAGCCTTCCGCATTCAAGTCGTCGGCCATCAGTGTTTTTGCTGCCTGAACCGGGTCCATGCCTGCATCCAAGACTTTGCGGCCAACCGCGCGATAGAGCAGCCCTGTGTCCAAGTGCGCGAGGTCAAAATGCGCAGCGACCGCCTTGGAAATTGTGCCTTTGCCCGCAGCCGCCGGGCCATCAATCGCAACCGTAAACCTCATGATGGTACCTCTGGCCCGGAGCGACCTTGTGCAAAACAGGGTAAATCCTCGCCCGCTGTGTAGTAATCGCCTTTATCGGCATAGTAGATGTGACCATCCATTCGCAGCCCAGTTGGTGCGTCGAACGCGCCGGCCATTAAATAGACCAATCCATCGTATTCTTCCCAAAACAAGTAGCTGCCGCAGGTTCCGCAAAACCCGCGCCGGGCGCTAGGTGTGCTGTTGTACCAAGTCGGCGTGCCAGACAGTGTGACATCCGCCCAAGGTGCAGGCACGGCAGCCGCGTAGTGGCCGGTCTGCTTGCGGCACTGGGTGCAATGGCACGCGGTCACCGGGCCCAATGCGCCCGCGACCTCGTAGGTGATCGCCCCACACAAACATCCGCCCCGTTGCAATGCGCGTTCCTTTCCTGAGCCGAAGCCCTTACGGGACCCGGCCCCCAACGTTATTAGGCTTGCACCAAGTCCGCGCCCAAATCCCCCATCAATCCCTCGAAAATCGGGAAAGACGTGGCGATTGGCCCACCGTCTTCGACAGTGATGGCAGCTTTTGCTGCCATGCCCGCCACAAGAAATGACATTGCGATACGGTGATCAAGGAAAACCTCGACCGTAGCGCCGCCGGGCATGGCACCGGGGCCCATGCCCTCAACCTCCCACCAGTCAGGACCTTCCTCCACGGTGACACCACAGGCCCGCAGCCCCTTGGCCATCGCATCGATACGGTCACATTCCTTAACACGCAGTTCTTTGACACCGCGCATCACGGTGCGCCCCGTGGCGTGGGACGCCACGACCGATAGAACGGGGTATTCATCAATCATGCTCGCCGCACGGGCGGGTGGCACTTCGATACCACGCATATTGGGCGAATACCGCGCTCGCAGGTCGGCGACCGGCTCGCCCCCCTCCTCTCGGAGGTTTTCATAGGTCAGGTCTGCCCCCATATCGCGCAGCGTCTCAAAGAGACCCGCGCGTGTGGGGTTAAGGCCAATATTAGGCACCAACACATCCGAGCCTGGCACGATCAGCGCCGCACACACCGGGAAGGCAGCACTGGACGGATCACGGGGCACGACGATGGTTTGGGCACGCAGCTCGGGCTGGCCGGTTAGAGTGATTTCGCGCCCCTCCGGCGTGTCGACCACGGAGATTTCTGCACCAAAGCCCGCAAGCATCCGCTCTGTGTGGTCGCGGGTCGCTTCTTTTTCAATCACAACCGTCTGGCCCGGCGCGTTTAACCCCGCCAGCAAAACCGCTGATTTCACTTGGGCCGAGGGCACAGGCACGACATAGCGCACCGGCACAGGGTCCGCCGCGCCCACAACCGTCATGGGCAAGCGCCCGCCAGAGCGACCGACCGCTTGCGCACCAAACAACGCAAGCGGATCCGTCACGCGCGCCATAGGACGTTTGTTCAAACTGGCGTCGCCCGTAAACGTCACCGCCATGTCAGACGTCGCCATACAGCCCATGATCAACCGCACACCGGTTCCGGAATTGCCGCAGTCAATTACTTGATCAGGCTCGGCAAAGCCGCCGACGCCAACGCCGTGCACATGCCATGTGCCATCCTCATCACGCGTGATGTCAGCCCCAAAAGCCTGCATGGCCTTGGCCGTGTCCAGAACGTCCTGCCCCTCCAGCAGCCCGGTGACAATAGTTTCTCCGACCGACATGGCGCCCAAGATGAGCGAGCGGTGAGAGATCGACTTATCGCCGGGCACGTGGGCCTCGCCCTTGAGCGGGCCACAAGGGCGGGAGGTCATCGGAATGGGGGTGCCGTGGGCGGACATGGAGGCCTCATATTTGGTTTGCGCCCGTGATAGACGCCCACACGCCCGGATGCCAGTGCCCTACCCGTAGGATTTCACCGGTGTCCCCGCCAAAGCCGAAATATTCAGCAACCCACGCGCCGTAATCGATGGTGTTACGATCTGCGCTTTGTTGCCCATGCCCATCAAGATCGGTCCAACCTCTAGGCCACCGCCACGCATTTTTAGGATGTTGCGCGCAGCACCTGCCCCGTCCGTAGAGGCAAAGACCAGGACGTTTGCAGCCCCGTCCAGCCGTGAGCACGGCAAGTAGCGATCCCGGAGTTCAGGATCGAGCGCGCTGTCGACATGCATCTCGCCTTCGTAAGCGAAATCAAGCTGTTGCGCATCCAACTGGCGCAATGCCTCACGCATGACGCGGCCCGATCGGCTATCAAGGTTCCCGAACTGAGAGCCCGAACACAGCGCAACCTTGGGCTGTACCCCAAACCGCCGCACGTGGCGCGCAGCCCCGATGACAGAATTCACAATCTGCTCAGGCGTGGGTTCCGCGTGGACGTGAGTGTCCGCGATGAACAATGGGCCATCCTCTAGGATCATGAGGCTGAGCGCGCCAACCGGGCTGAGCCCGTCGCGACCAAGGATCTGCTCAATATAGTTCAGGTGCCACAGGAATTGGCCAAAGGTGCCGCAAATAACCGAATCCGCTTCGCCGCGCTGCACCATAACCGCGCCAATCGCAGTGGTGTTTGTGCGCATGATCGCGCGCGCCAAATCGGGGGCCACACCGCGCCGCGCCATCAAACCGTGATACGTCTCCCAGTATTCGCGATAACGGGCATCGCTTTG
>Ga0228635_1000055_pt1 | contig 99120 bp, 96 predicted proteins | sample 44DmetaG_FD_182699 | JGI IMG/M metagenome (GOLD analysis project Ga0228635, IMG submission 182699) | Seawater microbial communities from Monterey Bay, California, United States - 44D | ecosystem: Environmental > Aquatic > Marine > Coastal | place: USA: California | collected 2016-09-30 | reverse complement strand
CGTACAGGTCCTTTTGCGGCGCGTCATACACAGCCAGTTCGGCGTTCGTGTCCAAAGCCATACTCCATCTCCACTTAATTCTCAGTTGCCGCGTCGCAGAATCGCATCCACGCTGCGTTGCAACATGAAGTAAACTCGGCCGCGCAATAATGCAAACTTAATTATGTCTTTTCGGTAATTTTATGTCTTAGGTCTGCTCTTGAGGCATCTGATACTGCGTCAGCAGCCCCTTTGGGCAGCATATTCGCGTAATAATGCAAAAGCCGCGCTTCCTTTTCGGTGGCCTGCAGCAATCCGTCATGCGTTTCCACGATGCCGCGCAGCGTGAGTGCGCGCAGACCAACCTCTGCCGCATATGCCATGTCCGTGCGCGGAATATGCACGTGGCTGCCTGTTTCCTGAATTTTAGCGAGATACCCTTCAAACGCTTCATGCAGCTCAGACAGGGGCAAAGGTGCGCGATCGCGAATGACCGACGCCATGATGGGCACGGGCAAAACCGGTAGGATATGGTCAATCCGCCCCATTAGCTCCTTTGCAAGGGCCTCGGCGGTGTTCTCGCTATCGCGTTCTAGAAATGCCGTTAATGATAGGGGCGCGCCAAAGCTGACCGCGGCGTAGCCAAACCGGTGGAATCCTCCTCGCAGGCGCAGCAGGAGGTGCAGATAGAGGTAACGCAAAATCATGATGGGCCGTAGCCGAAAGCGCCGGGTAGAGCCGTTTGAGGCGTCCTTTGCACGAGTCAGAACACGGTCTTCAATCACGCGGTCGTAGTTAAGTCCTACAGGTACAAACACCACTTCGCGGCTCTGCCCAGGGGTGAAGCCCGCAATCACATAGCTTAGCAGGCCCAGCTTGGGTGCCCCCAAATTGCCATCCATGCTCAGGCGACCCTCGGGGAACATTGCTTGGGTCACGCCGCCTTCGGTGGCCATTTGCACATAGCGGGAAAGGACTTTGCGATAGAGCGGGTTCAGTTGACGCCGACGTATGAAATAGCCACCCAAAGCGCGGATCAACTGTTGCAAGGGCCAAACACGCGCCCATTCGCCCACCGCATAGGCCAGTGCGGATCGTTCTGCCGCAAGCCAGGTCACCAACACATAGTCCATATTAGATCGATGGTTGATCACGAAAATGACGGTAGCGTCGGGGTCGACTGCGCGCAGGGCTTCTTCGTCGAAATAGCCAAGCCGTACACGGTAGAGCGATTTGGATAGCCATTTAGCGGCACGGATCGCGAAGCCGAAATAGGTAAAGGCAGAAAACCCCGGCACAATTTCGCGCGCGTAGCGCTGGGCTTTTTCAAAGGCAACCTGCTCGGGAATGTTGTTTTCTGCTGCATGTTCCGCGATGGCGCGGGCAACCTCTGGATCATAAGACAGGCGCTGGATCGTATCGAACCGGCGCGCCAGTTTGAATGGTTGGATTGGCCGTTCTAGCCGCGTGTTCAAACGCTCAACCGCACGCTCCAGCCGACGCCGCAGAAACCAGCGGACCGATGGCAGCAGGATTTTGTCCAATGCGGCGATAAGGGCCAAAAGGCCAGTGAGCACGATGGCCCAAACGGGGATTGCGACGGTGTCAAACATGGTGGCGTTCACCCTGACGTGTTTTTGTGCGGTGGTAAATGGTGGGTGCAGAGTGCAATGCCGCAGCGCAGCGATTGACAGCGTTATATTCTGTCGCATAATAAGGTTTCAGCGGAATAAAATGTCCGAAACTGATTCAGGAGCTCCCCATGTCCGACGCACCAGCCGTGAAAAAAGACCGTCCTTGGCTGTTTCGGACGTACGCAGGGCACTCCACAGCGTCAGCGTCCAACGCGCTTTACCGATCGAACCTTGCGAAGGGGCAGACAGGCTTGTCCGTTGCTTTCGATTTGCCGACCCAGACAGGGTACGACAGCGATCATATTTTAGCCCGTGGTGAGGTTGGTAAAGTTGGTGTGCCTGTGAGTCACTTGGGCGATATGCGCACGTTGTTTCAGGATATTCCGCTGGAGCAAATGAACACGTCGATGACGATCAACGCGACGGCGCCATGGCTGTTGGCGCTGTATATCGCCGTGGCGGAAGAGCAAGGCGCTGACGTGGCCAAGCTACAAGGCACTGTGCAAAATGACCTGATCAAAGAATACCTTAGCCGTGGCACTTACATTTTACCGCCTGTCCCATCGCTCAAGATGATCGCGGATGTGGCCGATTATTGCTACACCAACGTGCCGAAATGGAACCCGATGAACGTATGTTCCTATCACTTGCAAGAGGCGGGTGCGACACCAGAGCAGGAGTTGGCCTTTGCGTTGGCGACTGCGACTGCTGTGTTGGATGAACTGCGCCCGCGCGTCCCGGCTGATGACTTCCCGACGCTTGTTGGGCGAATTTCATTCTTTGTGAACGCAGGTATCCGTTTTGTGACCGAGATGTGTAAGATGCGCGCCTTTGTCGATCTGTGGGATGAGATTTGCCGGGAGCGTTATGGTGTTGAAGACCCCAAGATGCGCCGTTTTCGCTATGGCGTTCAGGTGAATTCGCTGGGCCTTACGGAGCAGCAGCCAGAAAACAATGTGTACCGGATCTTGATCGAAATGCTGGCGGTGACGCTTTCGAAAAAGGCACGTGCGCGGGCAGTGCAGTTGCCCGCTTGGAATGAGGCCTTGGGCCTGCCACGCCCATGGGATCAGCAATGGTCCCTTCGGATGCAACAGATTTTGGCGCTGGAAACGGACCTATTGGAATATCCTGACCTGTTTGATGGGAACCCCGCAGTAGACGCCAAAGTGGAGGCGTTGAAAGACGGCGCTCGGGCAGAATTGGCCAATCTGGATGCGATGGGCGGTGCTGTTGCCTCGATCGAATACATGAAGTCCCGCTTGGTTGAGAGTAATGCAGATCGCCTTAACCGGATCGAGCGTGGCGAGACCGTCGTCGTCGGTGTGAACAAGTATGAGCAAGGTGAGCCTTCGCCATTGGTCGATGAGGAAGGCGGGATCATGGTCGTTGATCCAGCCGTCGAGCAGGAGCAGATTGACCGCTTGAACGCATGGAAAGACATCCGCGATGCAAACGCCGTTGAGGCCGCACTTGCGGACCTGCGGACAGCCGCACAAAATGGGGAAAACGTTATGGGTCCCTCGATTGCTGCTGCAAAAGCAGGTGTGACCACGGGCGAATGGTCCGGCGTGATGCGCAAAGTGCATGGTGAATATCGTGGTCCCACGGGCGTCTCCCGCTCGGTGTCCAACAAGACCGAAGGTTTGGATGACTTGCGTGCGGCGGTTGATGCCGTCAGCGACAAGCTTGGTCGTCGGTTGAAGTTTCTGATGGGCAAGCCGGGCTTGGATGGGCATTCAAATGGGGCGGAGCAGATCGCCTTCCGCGCCCGTGATTGCGGGATGGATATCGCGTATGAGGGCATTCGGCTTACGCCAGAGCAGATTGTAAAAGCGGCCCTCGAGGATGAGGCACATGTGGTTGGCCTGTCGATCCTATCGGGTTCTCATGTGCCGCTGATCGCGGATGTGATGGACCGAATGCGTGCAGCAGGTTTGGGTAACGTGCCTGTTGTCGTCGGCGGGATCATTCCTGATGAGGATGCTGAAAAGCTGCGATCCTTTGGCGTGGCGCAAGTCTACACGCCCAAAGACTTTGAGCTGAACCGGATTATGCAAGATATCGTCACTTTGGCAACGCCCGAACCTGTCGCTGCCGAGTAGGCTTGCGCCCCCGTGCTGCGCATGGCACGCAAAAGCATGGGTTCAGGCCTTCCATATGCGCGCCCCGGTCAGGTGATCGGGCTGTTGGGCGGGTCATTTGACCCGGCTCACGCAGGGCACGTGCATATCACGCGTGAGGCGTTGAAACGTTTTGGTCTCGATCATGTTTGGTGGCTGGTCACACCGGGAAATCCGCTAAAATCACGTGGCCCAGTGTCGCTGGAAACACGATTGACCCACGCGCGCGGCTTGATGCAGCATCCTCGCGTAAAGGTTACGGATATTGAGGTGCAACTGGGCACTCGCTACACGGCCGAAACCATCGCGGCTTTGCAATTGCGCTATCCGGGGGTGCGTTTCGTTTGGCTGATGGGTGCTGATAATTTGGCACAGTTCCATCGCTGGGAGCGGTGGCATGAGATTATCGAACGTGTCCCGCTAGGGGTGCTGGCACGGCCCGGTGACCGGATACCAGCACGGACATCAAAGGTTGCGCAACTGTATTCGAAATATCGCGTGCGCAAGCGCAATGCCTTTGGGTTGGGGCATCATTCCGCCCCGGCATGGAGCTTCGTCAATATCCCCATGCAACGCATTTCAAGTTCTGAAATCCGCAAAAAAGGCGAATGGGGCTAGTGAGTCCAGACGCCGCGGCGGTTGGTTGCAAAGTTTTCACCGTATCCGCCTGCGCGCACATTGGCGGCTCTGGCTTTTGGTTTTTGCACGACATAGTCGAGCCCCTTGGACTTTGCGTAGGCCTCGGCGGCTTTTTGGCTGTCGAACGTTAGTTTGACTTGGGACTGAGTATCGGACGACGAGGTCCACCCCATCAAAGGGTCCACTTCGCGTGCCGATGCGGGCGCGTATTCCAAAACCCAAGACTTTGTTTTCGCGGTGCCGGATTGCATTGCGGTTCGTGCTGGGCAGTAAATGCGTGCGCGCATGGGAAGCTCCTGTCGTCGTTGCACTTCTTATCCTCCACATCGCACATCCGCGCAAGGGATCACGGGCAATCCGAGGCGGCATGTCACTGTTGATGTAGGGAGAGTGATTGTCAGTCGGGCTCGAGGGAGCGAGGGGTGGGGTGGGTGGTACGACCCCGACCGACAATCGATCTGCTGCTTGCCCGTTAACCATAGACCTATCTAAAAGTTAGGTCGAGTATTTTTTCACCCTTAAGTTGTAACAACTTTCCTAAAATTTGACTTAGTTTCACAAGGCGCAGAAATTGCACGCATAAATAGGATTTCCTTCGTGAATTTAGATGAAATGGCACCAATCTATGACCTTGAATTGCGCTACGATCGCCTCAATTTGGGAGTCGTAAGAGGAATCATGGCATGACCGATGTAACGATTGAGGCTCCCCGCGCGAAGCTTGAGGGGGGCAAACGCTTTGTGATGGCGACTGAGTTCTCTCCGGCAGGGGACCAGCCGACAGCCATCAAAGAGATCAGCCAAGGCGTTTTGTCGGGCGAGCAAGATCAGGTTCTGCTTGGCGCGACAGGCACGGGCAAAACGTTTACGATGGCCAAGGTCATCGAAGAAACTCAGCGTCCGGCGATCATTCTGGCCCCCAACAAGACGCTTGCCGCCCAGCTTTATGGTGAGTTCAAAGGCTTCTTTCCGGACAACGCCGTCGAGTACTTTGTCAGCTATTATGACTATTACCAGCCTGAAGCCTACGTTGCGCGCTCGGACACTTACATCGAGAAAGAAAGCCAGATTAACGAACAGATTGACCGCATGCGTCACTCTGCGACGCGTGCGTTGTTGGAGCGTGATGATGTGATCATTGTGGCGTCGGTGTCGTGTATCTACGGTATCGGCTCGGTCGAGACGTATGGCGCCATGACCATGGATTTGGTTGCCGGTGATGAATACGATCAGCGCAAAGTCATGGCGGACCTGGTGGCGCAGCAATATCGGCGCAACGATGCAGCGTTCCAACGTGGCAGCTTTCGCGTTCGTGGGGATAGCCTTGAGGTGTGGCCTGCGCACCTTGATGATCGTGCTTGGAAGTTATCGTTCTTTGGGGACGAATTGGAGGCAATCACTGAATTTGATCCTCTTACGGGTGCAAAAACCGGCTCATTCGATAAGATACGTGTTTACGCCAACAGCCACTACGTGACCCCGCGCCCGACTATGCAACAGGCCGTTAAGGGCATCAAATCTGAACTGCAAATGCGGCTCGATCAGCTGGTGGGTGAGGGTAAGTTGTTAGAGGCGCAGCGCCTAGAGCAACGCACTAAATTCGATCTTGAGATGCTAGAGGCCACGGGTGTTTGCAATGGCATTGAAAACTACTCTCGCTATTTGACGGGCCGCGCCCCCGGTGAGCCGCCCCCCACATTGTTCGAATACATCCCGGATAATGCGATTGTCTTTGCCGATGAATCCCACGTTTCCGTGCCCCAAATTGGCGGCATGTACAAAGGTGACTATCGGCGCAAATTCACCTTGGCCGAGCACGGTTTCCGCCTGCCGTCGTGTATGGATAACCGCCCTCTCAAGTTTGAGGAATGGGACGCGATGCGGCCCCAATCGGTCTTTGTTTCTGCCACACCGGCGGCATGGGAGATTGAACAAACAGGCGGTGTGTTTACTGAACAAGTGATCCGACCCACAGGCCTATTGGACCCGTTGGTGGAAATCCGACCCGTTGATATGCAGGTGGATGACCTGTTGGATGAGGTGCGTCGCGTAACAGCGGCAGGTTACAGGACGCTGGTGACGACGCTGACCAAGCGCATGGCCGAAGACTTGACCGAGTACATGCATGAGCAGGGTATTAAAGTGCGTTACATGCACTCTGATATCGATACGATTGAGCGGATCGAAATTCTGCGCGATTTGCGGCTTGGTGCATTCGACGTGCTGATCGGGATTAACCTACTCCGAGAGGGCTTGGATATTCCTGAATGTGGGCTGGTCGCAATTTTGGATGCCGACAAGGAAGGCTTTTTGCGGTCTGAGACGTCGTTGGTCCAAACCATTGGTCGCGCCGCGCGGAATGCGGATGGACGCGTGATCATGTATGCGGACCGGATCACCGGCTCAATGGAGCGCGCCCTGCGCGAAACCGAGCGACGCCGTAACAGGCAGATGGCCTATAATGAAGAGCACGGCATCACACCTGCGACCGTGAAAAAGAATGTCGAGGACGTGTTGGCTGGGCTCTATAAGGGCGATGTCGATATGAACCGCGTCACTGCAACGGTTGATACGCCGATGGTCGGTGCGAACCTTCAAGCGCATTTGGATGGGCTGCGCGTGGATATGCGCAAGGCGGCTGAGAACCTAGAGTTTGAAGAGGCGGCGCGACTGCGCGATGAGGTGAAGCGGCTTGAGGCTGTGGATTTGGCAGTGTCAGATGATCCATTGGCGCGTCAGTCGGTGATTGATAAGGCTGTCGCGGATGCCACTAAAATGTCTGGACGTTCAACTGCTGGTCGGCCCGGACAGCGTGGCGGGGTGAAACGCCGTAGCAAATAGCGACGTGAGCTAGCGGCGTATGAGTGCGGCAGCCGTGCCCGCGATCAAAATGACTGCGAGGCCGATCCATGTCAGTGCATCGGGCAGAGTGGCGAATACGATCGCACCTAGCGTGGTTGCTGCAACAATTTGAAAGTAGACAAAAGGCGCCAACGCGGATGCAGTTGCGCGCCCATAGGCTACGATCAATAGCATGTTCCCAGCTGCGGAAAATCCAGCGGATAAGAACGTGAGGCCGGCGACAGGTGCCGAGAATTCCGGTAAAGCAGGCAGGCCAATAGGCGCTAGGAGGATGCTGCCGACCAGCAGCTGGCTCAAAAGCAAATGCGGGGCGGGGGCCACGGGTGCGAGCCACTTTGCGGTCGTTAAAAATGCGCCATAGAACACGCCGGCTTGAACGGCGAATAGTAAGCCAACACTCATATTGGGGCCGGGTTGAACCACCAGTAAAACGCCAATGAAACCAAGGATCACGAGTAGAAATCGCTGAAGTGAAAACGGCTCGTTCAGGAGCCAAACAGAAAGTATGTAGCTGACCGCGGGGCCAATAAAAAAGGCGCCAAAAACGCTCGCGATGGGTTCTGTTTTGAGGGCGGTAAGAATGCTTAGGATGCCGCCCGCGATGAGCCAACCACGGAGCCAGATGCGCCAGTCCAGCATCAATTTTAGGGGTGGCACTTGGCGGAGCATGATGAACGCGAGAGTGGCGCCAAGGAAAAAGCGGCTCCAAGCGATGAAGCCAGTGTCGACGGCGTACCACGCCATGAGCAGTTTGCCCGCCGTGTCCCCCATGGGAATGAAGGACATGCCAAGCAGCATAAGCCCAACTGCGCTTAGTGGAATTCGTGCATTCATAACGCAGCCGTATCAGGCGTAGGGCCACACGCAAGACCATGATTTCGGGTGGTGGGGCGGTGCTTTTCGTTTAGTGTAGGGACTTCGACACGAGGGCTTGTCTATGGACCGACGTTTCTTTTTGCACGGGCTGCTCGCAGGTGTGGCGGGGCCTGCATTGGCTAACGGCCCGGCGCAGTCGGTTCGACCTGTGATGCGACCCGACGGGGCGTTGCCCAGTGCGCAGGAGCTGGTACGTGCATCCAAGCTGTCTGGGCAAACGTCGCTGGTTTTTTCTGACCTAAAAGATGGGCGAATTCTGGCGTCATCTTCACCCCTGCGCGCCCTTCCACCGGCGAGTGTGGCAAAGGCTTTGACGGCGCTTTATGGATTGGAACGATTGGGTTCAGCGTTCTGTTTCGAAACGCAGCTTGGCTACACAGGCAAGATAATCGATGGCCGGCTGGACGGCGATCTGGTGCTGCTTGGGGGCGGTGATCCGACCCTCACGACTGATGATTTGGCCAATTTGGCATCACAAGCCAAGGCCGCTGGTCTGCGCGAAGTCACTGGGCGTTTGCTTATTTGGGGCGGGCGTTTGCCGCAGAGCGATATGATTGATGCAAGCCAGCCTGATCATGTGGGCTATAATCCTGCCGTTTCGGGAATGAATCTGAACTTTAATCGCGTGCATTTCGAATGGCGGATGGCCCAGTCCGGGTATGAGATTTCGCTACAGGCGCGAGCTGCGCGCTATCGGCCAAGTGTGCAGACTATTGCTATGGATGTCGTGGATCGCTCTGCCCCAGTATTTGCCTATCAGGACATGCCTGAGCGCGAGCAGTGGTCAGTCGCAAGAGGCGCGCTTGGCAAAAAAGGGGGGCGCTGGCTGCCGGTTCGAGTGCCAATTGCTTATGTGGCGGATGTTATGACAACGCTGTTGCGATCACATGGCATTGTCGTGAAGGGATATGCCGAAGCCACATCGTTGCCATCAATAAAGGTGCTTGCGACAGTTCAAAGCCGACCCTTGGAAGAGATCTGTGCGGACATGTTGAAATACTCTACCAATTTGACAGCAGAGTGTGTGGGATTGACGGCGTCGGGTGCATTAAACCTGCGGCAAAGCGCGAAGGCTATGTCCGTGTGGGTTGAGCAAGAATTTGGTACGGGTCACGTCGATCTTGTGGATCACTCGGGGCTGGGGGATGCGAGCCGAGTTGCGGCGCGAGATGTTGTGAGAGTTTTAGCATCGGACAAAGCACAACGCCGATTGCGCCCGATTTTGAAGCCTTTCAAATTGCGCGACAGCGAGGATGGCGCGGAAGCATATGATGTGCAGGCAAAAACGGGAACGCTGAATTTCGTCAGTGGCTTGGCCGGATACGCGGATGTGTCTGGCAACCCAGAGAGCTCTGTCGCATTCGCCATATTCTCTGCGGATTTGCCAACGCGAAGGCAACTCTCCAAAGCGGAGCGTGAACGGCCCCCCGGTGGGCGGACTTGGTCGCGCCGGGCGCGGGTCTTGCAGTCGCGCTTAATCCGCCGGTTTGGTGCCATACAATGAGTAATCGTCCCAAGATCGTTTTGGTTGCGCCCGAAATCCCCGGAAATACGGGCGCGATTGGCCGAACCTGCGTCGCCCTTGATATGGAATTGATCCTGATCAAACCTTACGGTTTCGAATTGTCCGACAAAACTGTCCGTCGTGCGGGACTGGACTATTGGAAGCATGTCGACCTGACTGAGTTTGATACATGGGAGCAGTTCGCTGCGGTTCGGAAACCACCGCCTGATGTAACTTTCTTTTTTGAAGAGTTCGGGGCGCGATCGATTTACGATGTCGACTTTCCTGATAGTCCTTACCTTGTTTTTGGTAGGGAGACCAAAGGGTTGCCCAAAGATTTGCTAGTCGGCTCGGAACAGCAAGTCGTGAATTTGCCGATGCGATCTGAACATATTCGCTCCCTCAACCTCGCGAATACTGTAACCGCAGTGGCCTATCAGGTTTTACGCGGAGCGTTCTAGCGACCGCCCAATAGAACCAAGGCGTTGGCCGCTGGCGAATTGATCCCACTGCTTCCTTCAATCGAGCTGGATACCAAAAACCGTTGGATCAACAGCTCAGACCTTTCGGGGGTGGCTAAATCTGTTGGGTCGGATGTGCCCAAAACGCTTTCTGCACGAATTTGGATTTCTTCTAGCTGACGATCGATTGGTAGGCTCCCGAAGCTTGTGGGCAAGTTTAGAGCGCCTTCGAATACGGCCCTAAGTGGTGGTGTCCCCAAAATCGTGAACCACTTAGTCGTTTGCGAGGTTGAGGCTTCCGCAAGTTCTCCGATTTCACGACGCATGTTGAGCGCAAGTCGCATATCGTCGTTTGTCTGCCCAACAGCGGCCTCAAAACTACGGTCCGTAAATTTTGCTGCGATCTCGTTTGGAAATGTTGAGAGAGCGGTGTTGGGCGTATTAAAATCGCCAAAGCCGAACGCCTTTGCTAAGGCAAGATAACGTTTGTCCGACAGCTTATTTGCAAGCGCGTCATCATTAGTGGATCCGTCCTCTAGCACTTTTTTGATGAAGTACTTGTTGCCGATATCGTCATCGAGGCCAAAAGCGCCCAAGGCAACCCGTAGGAGGCGGAAGTCACCCACGAGTTGCTCAGGCGTTTTGATGTCGCCAATCTTTTCGCGAAAATAGTCAAGATCGCGTTTCGTTTGTCCACTTGCTGCATAAGTCTCTCTTTGTGAGTTTTCTGTACGCTGCAAGATTTGCCAGCCAGCGATTCCACCCACCGGAATGATGGGTTGAAATGTCATGACATCTGCACTGCCAAGAGCCGCTCTTCACGATCCAAGAGAGATCTGAGGGTCTTTAAGGCAGGATAATAGTTGGCTTCCACGAGGTGGCTGGTCGCAATCGCAAGGATCTCGCGGCTGTCAGGATCTTTGAAAACTTGGCTCAATTGCTCGACGCCCGTGAGTAACTGACGGCGCGCAACTTCGGTGTCGACGTCGCCTGATAAGATCAATTGGGTGATGTAACAAATACGCTTAACCGGCGTGTTGGCTTCTTCGGGATGGATGGCATCGCGCAGTCGCAGGATATTTGCGTTGGGCGAAACGATGTTGATACGCGATCGCCGCTCTCCGTTTTCGATGACGGCGCCATTGATCAATACGCGTTCACGAGGGCTGAGTTTTAGGACAAGACCAGACATTACGAGGCCTCCTGAGCGTTTAGGCCGCTCATTATTGCTGTGTTGATATCAATCAAAGGTTGGACGCTGGCGTCTTGTGAAAATACTTTGCTGCTATGCTGAGCAACAAACTCAGCCAAGTAAAATAAGCGCGCGCGAAGGTCTTTGGGCAATTGATTGTCATCATCTGCGACCAATGCTGCGATTTCGGTCCAGAGGCGTCTGTTATCGTGCATTGCGGCCGCTTTGTAGCCCAACGGCAGGCGTTTGCCGCTTTGGACTTCTGTCAGCATTTTGGTCACATGAGTAAATGCAGCAAACTCGATCCTCTTGGGGTCGTTGGTCAAAGCGTTCTGCGGGGCATAGGCTGATTTAGCGAGTGCGTGGGGGGTCACGGCGGGTTCTCCAATCTCGTGTACGTAGCTTAAGTGGGGCTGACGCGCCGTTGCGACGCGTCAGCGAGAGTTACGTGCTTATCTGAACAGCGAGAGGATCGACTGTGGTGCCTGGTTCGCGATAGAAAGCGACTGGGTCGCAAGCTGCTGCTGAACCTGAAGTGCCTGTAGGCGCGCAGAGGCCTCTTCCATGTCGGCATCCACCATTGAGCCAATGCCCGATTTTAGTGCATCGGTCATGTTCGAAACAAAGTTGGATTGCGTCTCAATACGGCCTTGTGCCGAACCAAAGCTTGCAGCGGCATCAATGGAATTTTGGATCAAGGTTTCAATATTGTCCAAAGCTGCGGTTGCGCCCTTGTCAGTTGTCACGTCTAGCTTGTCTAATCCGAACAGGCCGCCCGAGGCTTTGCCACCCTCTTGCGCGTCATCAGCAAGCGAGATGTTCGCGGCTGAACCCTCATAGTCGATCAGGACCTTCCAATCGTCACCTTCCTTCGCAACTTGTGTAGACACACCATTGACGGCTCCGCCATCAACAGCCGTCTTCAGGCCACGTGCGATGTCCTCCATGGTCTCACCCTTACCGGCGATGTAGTCGTAGTTCGTGCCGCCTAAGGTGATCCGATAGCTGTCACCTTCGTTAACTTGGGTCGTTCCGGTGAGCGTCACTTCTTCAGCTCGGCGGCTCAATTGGGTGGTGCCAGCAGCGCTGGTTGATGCGACGTCGAAGCTGTCATCTTCTTCGTTATCGACGACAAAGGTGTTTGCACCGCCAGCGTCAAATCCAACTTCAAACTCAGCAAAGCTGTTGGTGTTCGTGAGAGTCAGAACACCGGATGCATCACTTGCTGTGATGCCAGTCAGGTTTGCTGCGTTGATGGCTGTGGCAACGGCAGTTGCTCGTGCGGCTGCTGTGTTCGAATTATCGCTGAACTCGAGCCCTGCAAGGGTGATGGTATCACCGTCGGTGGCTGTACCTCCAAACGTGATATTCAATTGGTTCGCGCTGGCGTCTTTATCAATCTGAGTGTTCGAGCTGGTGATCGCACTGTTGATTGTTCCGCCGCCATTCCCGTAGGTGCCTGCTTCAGTCGTAAGATCACTCCGCGCCACGCTAATGCTACTAGATACAACGGTCCCATCGCTATTTCGATCCAGCGACGAAAGAATAGAAACATCGTCGGTCCCATTAACCAGATTGAGACCGTTGAACTGTGCAGCGTTTGTCACGGATTTAATCTGATCTCGTAGTGCACTGATGTCGTCCTGGATCGTTTCTCGTGGAACGTTACTTTCTTGAGCTGCAACAATCTTGGCTTTAATGTCTTGCAGAAGTTCGGTCGTTGTTTCAGCAGCTTGGCGACCAACCTCTACAGTTGATTGCCCCAAAGACAAGCTGTCAGAGATTGCTTTAAACCCCTTTACATCAGATTCCATAATTTTAGAAATAGCCCAAATTGCAGCATTGTCTTTTGCTGTTTCTACCGTCTTACCAGTCGAAATTTCTGCCTGTGTTTTGGCCAAGTTGGAATTTACAGATTTTAGCGTTTGCAGCGCAACCATCGCGCCATTGTTTGTCAGAATGCTAGACATTATTAACGTTCCCGTTTTGCGTACCGCTTTTGCGGTACAGTCAAAGATTCCACCCGCTCCATGCGTGTGAGATGATACGTCCTTCTGACGCGGTGGCGGCGTGCCACGCACCCTTCGATGCTTGGGTGATTATTGCGGAGTATTGCTAAGACTGTGCTAATCAAGCTGCTGAAAAAAATGCAGAATAATAAGAGTTTTCTTTAAAATGATCTCGAATTTAGTTGGCTTCGTCTTGCGTTCGCAACTGTAGATTTCTGACCGTTGGCGCCATAAGTAGACAAGGGATTGGAACCGCTATTCAATGCGCGTCGTAGCTTCCTTGCCAGCGCGACACCCTCTTTTGCCGCTATAAGTAACTTCGCGTTGTGTGCTGCCATTTTTTGAATTCGCGACAAATCGCTAGCGTTTCCGCTATCGCGAATTTCTAGAAGTATGCTCCATATTCTATTTTTAGCATCGTCTATTTGAGGTAAGTCTTGTAGTGCGCCTGCCATTAATAATTTCGCTTCAGCCTCTAGTAGGCTCTCGAGGCGTAGAAGTATCTGACTAAAATTCGCCATTACTTTTCTCTCGCAGCCAGAGATTTAAAAATATTCTCTGCAAGTCCAATACCACCTGTTCGCGTTATTTGTTTTGCAGTTTCTTGTAGGTGCATGGATGAAAACTGTTCTTCTCCAATGCCGCCACTGAATGTATTTTGAGTCGATCCGAGGCCAGAATGCTTTAACATTTCCGTAAGAAACGTTGTTTCTAGCTCAATGGAAAGCGCTCGGAGCTTTTCAGTATTGCTCGGTTGACCTTGAGACGTAACAAGAGATGTACCCAAAGGGTTCATGGCAATTACTCCAATTGATGTGATTTTCGTCATATTGACTGCTGTGAGTAAATAAATCGGTAACTACCGGCAGTTAAAAGCAATCTCATACGGAAGAAATCCGCATTGGAGAGACCATGGCCGATCTCAACGTAAATCCGTCCTTGGGTGCTGGGCGAAGCACAGTAGTGATAGCGCGTGGCGTATCGCCTGAACTGAAGGGTGAATTCGCTTTTGCTATGGCGAATGCGGACGACGACCTCGTCGTGGGTGCGAATTCACGTGAACCAGCCTCTGCGTCTAGCTTGAGCTTATGGGTTAATGATGGGCCTAAAGAGCCGAACGAGTTATCGGGTGGAGGGGCACCTACTGTTCCTTCCGAGGCGCCTCTCGTAAGAGATTTCATGCATGAAAAAATAACCGGGCGAGTTCCGGGGGCGCCGCTTCTAGGGTTTCCGCGTGCATCGAGTTCAGAACAAGATGCGATGGAGGCACTTCTGAAGAATTTGTCGAGTCAAGTGAGCGGAGTGTCCGGTCCTCAGTACGATCAGGAAATTGATAATATGACGGCGGAAGGTCGCTTCGAGCCAGAAGTCAAGACGCTCGATTCAGCGATGAAATTCATGCAAGTAAGTGGGCCGGTGCCCACCAGTGCGGCAAACCCCGAGGATGTCGATGTCGAGAGTAGTTTTGAGCGCGACCTAGGGGTGATGCTCCCCGATGTGGCTGCTACATATTCTACAAATAAAGTTGAAGAATTTGGGACGTATCCCGTCATTGATGAACAACGTCGCCTTGGCGGGTATATGCCTGATGCGACACTCGTAGAGCAAAAGCCCCATGTTGTTGAAACTGGGCAATCGCGGACACTATTAGCTGAGAGAACGGATGCTTCTGGTCAAATAGTCAGCCTGAATGCGGCATCGTTTGAGCCCGAGATAGGGATGACAGCTTTGGTAGCAACGGGCCAGACAGCAGATGATGCAGAGCAACGAGTTGATTCTGAACGTGTGTTGGTTGCTGGCAAATCCGATCTAAGTGTTGAAGCGAAAATCTTGGTGGACGTTTCATCCGCGACACCTTTCGAAAAAAACACGGCAGGACAACTAACCTCTCCGCGTCTTGAGCCACCTAGAACGCTTGGTAATCTTGATTATGAACCTTTTGTAGCAGTCCCGAACACGAGGGGTGAGACGGTTGCTATGGGGGGGGCCATTGGCGACGCTAGTGGTCCGCCGGCTCGGTCTCCTTTGATGGTACCATCGTCATTCAATCAGACTGTTTCCATCACTGATATAGATATTCAGGGGTCTGTGCGGCGTGAGCTATATCCAAGCCGGATACTGGGGCAGGCCACCGCAGGTAAACAAGAGCTGTTGCCGAAGCAGGCAGTAATGGCGACTATGGGAGAGTTCGCTATGCGAGCTTCATCACCCACGGCGGTCCTAACCTCTGATATTTCGATACAGGTGGACGGATCTACTGATATCAAGTCCGACCAAGCGACAGTATCGATAGAAAAGTTTAAGGGTTTCGGTGCATTTGCCGCTACAAATCCCCAGCCCTCATTGTTGAGGCAGGCCGAGTCAGATGGGGTGACGGTTAAGCCACTCGGCGTGGATCAAGTTTCTGATGATGACCGACATGCACTACCCAAATCTGCTGCATCAGACATTGACGCACACGTTGGACAGACCGTTGGCCTCAAAACTGCTTCAGCTGTTCCCGCAGACAAGGATCTTAGATCAGAGCGGAGTTCAACATCTTCAGCCCGACCGCACAATCCTACGATTTCGACCTCGATCATATCAGATCAAACATACGACGTGAGAGAAATGGGTCCAAATTCTGTTGTGGGGGTCAACCAGACAACAAATATGATGCCGGTGGCTGTTGCACAAAATGTCCCAATTGCGGAGCGAAGCTTAAAAGATACAGGCCAAGTGGATGGAGATTTTTCAATCTCCACGCCGATCTCAAGTGACATCCAAAGTAATACTTCACGAAGCCCTGACGCTATTTCTCGCGGCGCAGTTACACCGCTTCCGCAGGAAGTTTTGAAGATTGCTGAGCAACTGCGTGCCGGCGCGCGAATGGATAGATACCCGCTTGAGATTGCTCTCGACCCGCCAGAATTGGGTCAAGTGCGGATGGTTCTCCAAACCAGCGAAGCAACGACGACCCTTTTGATCATAGCTGATCGGCCCGAAACCGCTGAACTGATGAGAAGGCATGCAAACTTCTTACACGAGGCATTTGCACAAGAAGGAAAGGGCGGTCTCAACCTACAGTTTGGTACCTCTTCGAATACTCAACAGGACCTTTCTAAGGGAGGCGGAGGATCGAGCCATGCCGCTCTGGAAGAGATAGCTGCTGACATGGACAATAATGCGCTTCCGGCAGGTTCGTCAAAGGCACGTGGCTCAAATTTAAGCGCGCCAAGCGGGCTCAATCTGACATTTTAGGAGACCGTTATGATTATCGGTGACACTTCTCAAATCATTCCGCAAACGCAGATATCAAATGCTGATGAAAGCAATGGTCTTGCCTCAGACTTTGATACTTTTCTGCAATTGCTTACGGCTCAAATACGAAATCAAGATCCACTCAACCCAGCTGATTCAACTGAGTTTGTTGCGCAGCTGGCAACTTTCTCGAATGTGGAGCAAGCGGTGCAAACCAATGATCTACTGAAGGAAATGTCGGCGCAGATGTCGCTGCAGAATATGAGCGAGATGTCGTCTTGGGTTGGCATGGAGGCGCGAGCGGTTATGCCCGTCCCAGTGGATGGAACGGACAAGACACTTATTCTAAACACGCCGGTGGTGGCGGATGCGGCCGACATCGTTGTTAAAAACACGGCTGGTCAGGAGGTGCAACGCATCGCGATTGATCCCGATGTGGCGCAAGTCACGTGGTCGGGGCGATCACCGACTGGTGAGCAACTTCCAGAAGACATCTACACCCTTGAGATTGAGAGCTTCAGCAGTGGCAGCCTGCTTGGTGCCTCGGAAGTAGAGACATTTGCCCAAGTTAGAGAGGCGGCCTTGATCGACGGACAGGTCATTCTGCGCTTTCCGGGCGATATTGGAATGCCGAGTTCGTCAGTCCTTGGTGTGAGGAACACCCCATAATCGGCATGTGTTACCGGCAGGTAGAAGGAGCGTTCCTCAGAATAGAACCGCCCCTATAATGCCTCCGATACTGGCTGTCGCTGCCCCAATGGCGAACCACACGACCGCTCCAGAACCCTTCCCGGTAGTAGCCTCCGGTTGGTCTTGGGTTTGCGACGCGAACAAACGCTCGGCGATGGTGGGTAGTTGTGGGCCAAACCGGGCAAGCACACGGGCCGTTTTGAACAGATCTCGTGCAAAGGCGCGGGGGCCAATGCTTTCGCGGATGTAGTCTTCTACAACAGGCTGAGCGACCTGCCAGATGTTCATGTTTGGATTCAACGTACGCGCTACGCCCTCAACAACAACCATTGTCCGCTGAAGCAGGATCAGCTCAGTGCGCGTTTCCATCCCAAAAGTCTCTGTGACTTCAAATAGAAAGCTTAACAAACGTCCCATTGAGATTCGGCTCGCGTCCATGCCGAAAATAGGTTCGCCAACGGACCGGAGGGCTTGGGCAAACTCATCAACGTCACGATCTGCGGGGACATATCCGGCCTCGAAATGCACCTCCGCAACGCGCCGGTAATCTTTGCGGATGAAACCAATCAGAATCTCGGCATAGACCCGACGTGTGTATTCATCGAGCCGTCCCATAATGCCAAAATCAAGGGCAATAATCGTACTATCAGCCCCGACCCGTAGGTTGCCTTGGTGCATATCCGCATGGAAATAACCGTCGCGAAGGGCATGGCTGAGAAAAAGTTGTAGCACCTTGTCCGCAAGTGCCGCGCGATCATGACCGGCAGCATCTAGGGCTTCAATGTCGGCAAATTGAATACCTTCGACCCATTCCATGGTCATAATGCCCCGGCTGGACAGGGACCATTCGACCTTGGGAACAGCGAAGCCTTCATCTCGGGCGGTTGTCGCGGCAAATTCCGCAGCGGCGGCGGTTTCGATCCTTAGGTCGAGCTCCCGCAGAACGGTCGCTTCAAAGTGCGCAATCACATCGCGGGGGCGCAGCCGTCGCGACGCAGGCGATAGGAATTCGATCAGCCCTGCTGCAAAATAGAACGCGTCGATGTCCTTGCGAAAGGCGCGCTCGATCCCTGGCCGCAAAACTTTGATTGCGACCTCTTCGCCGGTTTCCACCAATCGGGCCTTGTGGACCTGAGCGATAGAGGCCGCGGCGACGGGCTCGGACAACTCTGAAAAAACTGCATCAACGGGTTTGCCGATTTCTCGGGCGATTGTTTGGCGAGCCTGTTCCATCGGAAACGGAGGCAGTTTGTCCTGCAGAACCCTTAGCTGAGTTGCCAAATCCACTCCGACAAAATCTGGGCGTGTCGATAGTATTTGGCCGAATTTGATGTAGCTGGGTCCAAGTGCGGTAATCGCACGTGTCACAGGCGGTAGTGCCGGATCGCCGCGCAGGCCAAGCCATTTAAAAGGCCAGCCCAAGACATGCGCAGCAACGCGCAATGGCCTTGGTGCATCAATCGCTTCAAGCACCACACCCATGGCGCCCGTGCGTTCAAAGGTGGCACCTGTACGGATCAGGCGCCAAATGTTGTGAGGACCGCGCATTGGCTAGAGCTTCCAACCCGAATGCAGCGCCGCAACACCAAATGTTAGGTTGCGATACTTAACGTTATCAAAGCCCGCACGGCGGATCATACCGGCAAAGGTGTCTTGGTCAGGGAACTGTCGGATCGATTCGACCAAGTACTGATAGCTCTCGCTATCACCAGCAATCATCTGGCCCATGCGCGGGATCACGTTGAAAGAATAAAGGTCGTATGCCTTTTGCATCATTGGGTTGGGCAATTGGCTGAATTCTAGAACCATCAACCGTCCACCGGGCCGCAGGACACGGTACGCTTCTGACAAAGCGTCCGGAATGCGTGTGACGTTCCGAATGCCAAAACTGATCGTGTAGACGTCAAAACTATTGTCTTCAAAGGGCAGGGCCATTGCGTCGCCGACAATCCATTCAAGGCTGTCGTCTAGGCTTGCGGCCTCGGCGCGTTTGCGGCCCTCGATCAACATGCTTTCGGTCATGTCGCACACTACGGCCTCGGCACCCGGTGCCCGGCGTAGGAATTTGAATGCAACGTCGCCCGTGCCGCCGGCCACGTCCAGCAGTCGTTGATTGGCACGTGGAGTGAGCCAATCCATCATCGCGTCTTTCCAAACGCGGTGGATTCCAACGCTCATGACGTCATTCATAATGTCATATTTCGACGCCACGTTGGAAAAAACGCCGTGGACCATGCCCGCTTTTTCTGTTTCGTCGACGGTCTGAAAGCCGAAATGCGTTTTATTCTGTGTTTCGTCCATGCCTTCGGCCTTTCAAGCTTGCAGATCTCTCTGTCTGCCCTTTCTTATAGGTCGCCACGCCACAGGGGGAAGCCCGTATGCCAGAACTGCCCGAAGTAGAGACAGTCCGTCGCGGATTGCTGCCCGTGATGGAGGGGGCTGTGATCGCGCAAGCCGAAGTTCGGCGACCAGATTTGCGCTGGCCATTTCCAGAACGCATGGCCGAGCGATTGACCGGAGCCCGCGTGACGCGTTTGGCGCGGCGATCCAAGTACATCCTTGCGGAACTGGATACAGGTGAGACGCTCATTGTCCATCTGGGCATGTCCGGTCGGATGTTGATCGCGGGTGCGCCCACGCCGGGCGTATTCCATCACGAAGAAGTGGTCCCGCAAAAACACGATCATGTTGTTTTGCATATGGATAATGGCGCGACGATCACATTCAACGATGCGCGCAGGTTTGGGGCGATGGATCTAGCTCCGACCGAGGGCATCGATCAACACTGGCTGATTGAAAAGCTGGGCCCAGAGCCGCTGAGCAACGCGTTTAACGAAACCTATCTGGCTGAGGTCTTGTCGGGTAAAAATACGCCTATCAAATCCGCTCTTTTGGACCAGAGGATCGTAAGTGGTTTGGGCAACATCTATGTCTGCGAAGTGTTATTTCGGGCGCGGCTTAGCCCAACCCGCAAGGCCGGTAAAATTGCGCGCGCACGCACCGGCGCCTTGGTACCTATCGTGCGCGAAGTCCTGAGCGACGCTATCGAGGCTGGCGGTTCATCCTTGCGGGATTATCGCCAAGCAGATGGTGAGTTGGGCTATTTTCAGCATCGTTTTCAGGTCTATGATCGTGAGGGTGAAGCTTGTGTAACACCTGATTGCAACGGCACAATCACTCGAATCACCCAATCCGGGCGGTCAACTTTCTACTGCCCGCAATGCCAAAGATAGCTTGAACCTTGGGGCGTGACGGGCCAATGTCCGGCTTCAAAATGGATCACTAGGGACCCTGCTCACATGGCCTATGACACACTTATCGTCGACGTAGAGGACCACGTGGCCCTCATTCGGTTGAACCGGCCGGAGGCGATGAATGCCCTGAATCAGGCTCTTTTGGCGGACCTTGCTAAGGCGTTCAAATCGGCTCAGGAAAACGACAAGGTGCGGTGCATCGTGTTGACCGGTTCTGACAAAGTGTTCGCTGCAGGCGCCGATATTACCGAAATGGCCGACAAGAATTTCGTAGAGGTATTCGCCTCCGACATGTTTGGTCATGAGGTCGATCCAATGGCCAAGTGTCGCAAGCCGATCATCGCAGCAGTTGCTGGCTATGCGCTGGGCGGTGGATGCGAATTGGCGATGATGTGTGACTTCATTATTGCAGCGGATACCGCAAAATTCGGCCAGCCCGAGATCAATCTTGGCGTCGTTGCAGGCCTTGGCGGCACACAGCGGCTGACCCGCGCGGTGGGCAAATCCAAATCGATGGACATGCACCTGACCGGCCGCTTCATGGATGCCGAAGAAGCAGAGCGTTCCGGGCTTGTAAGCCGCGTTGTGCCCGCCAAAAAGTTGATGGAAGAAGCGTTGGCTGCCGCGCAAAAAATCGCACAAAAAAGTCAGCTTACTGCGATGGCCGTTAAGGAAGCAGTCAATCGGGCGGACGAAGTTTCTCTCCAAGAGGGGCTGCTGTTCGAACGGCGGCTTTTTCATATGCTGTTCGCGACTGAGGATCAGTCCGAGGGTATGGCTGCATTCGTTGAAAAGCGCGAGGCACAGTTCCGCGACAAGTAAAAGACAACGCATTAAGGGCTTGGCAAGGTGCGGTCAGTGCCCTAAACACCGCGCCAGACATGCGTGTGAGGCTCGCTTAGCCAGATTCGTCCGGTATCAAACCCGGAGACCGGGTTTGCCCCTTGCACTTAAATTTGCGCCCAACGCGTTTGCAGCGGGCCCCGGAACAAGGATCAAACACTATGGCAAATTCGCCCCAAGCTAAAAAACGCGCCCGTCAGAACGAGCGTCGCTTTGCAGTAAACAAAGCCCGCCGCTCGCGCATCCGGACATTCTTGCGCAAAGTCGAAGAGGCGATTGCCTCTGGCGATCAGGACGCTGCAAAAGTCGCACTGCAGGCCGCTCAGCCCGAAATCATGCGCGGCGTGACAAAAGGCGTTTTCCACAAGAACACAGCTTCGCGCAAAGTCTCGCGTCTGTCGTCCCGTGTGAAATCCATGGGCGCCTAAGTCCCAAATTTATACAGTCTACAAGACGCGTCCCTTTTGGGGCGCGTTTTGCGTTTGAGGTGTGACATTTTTTAGGCTCGTTAGATTCTTTTTCAGAGACTCCGCTGTCAATATCATTGTTCCATTGATGGAGCCTTTGCGCACTTGCTATCACATTCCAGCGAGTCACATCGCACCTTAGGGGATTGGTATGAGTAAGAGCGGATTAACGCTGGTGTCTGAGATTTTACCTCAGGCAGCGTGGGAAATATTGTCTAACGACAGCCGTGCACTCATGATCGATGTCCGGACCCGTCCCGAATGGGGATTTGTGGGCGGTCCAGATCTGTCGGAGGTAGAGCATGCGGTCACACAGATCGAATGGCTTTCTTACCCTGATATGTCCCCTAATCCTGCGTTCGTCCGAACGCTGATGGAGAGCATTGATGGAACGGTTCCATCGCAAATGCTGTTTCTCTGTCGGTCGGGCGCAAGATCACTGAGCGCGGCATATGCCGTGGCCGACGCCCTGTCTGCTGAGGGTTTAGACGTGCCATGCATCAATGTCGTGAACGGGTTTGAGGGGGATTGTGACGCACAAGGTCGGCGCGGGGCGCTCAATGGCTGGAAGGCCAGTGGGTTGCCGTGGCGGCAAACATAGATGCGACGACAGTCCGAGTTGGGAAAAGAGGCACAATGACAAATGATACCTGGGGGGCGGTGCGCGATCAGATTCGCAAATCGGTTGGGAACAATAACTACACTGCCTGGATTGAGCCTCTTGGGTTTGAACGCCTAGACGGAAGTGTCCTGCGCCTCGTTGCGCCGACCAATTTTATTGGGTCGTGGGTCACGCAGAACTACTCCGATGTGATCTTGCGTCACTGCACTGCGGCTGGTGTTCGTGCCGATCGCCTTGAGTGTATTGTCGCCAACACGGCGGCTGCACCTGCGCCCAAGGCATCAGTCACGCCTGCGCCTGTTGCAACGCGCAAACCTGCGGTGGCCGTAAATGCCGACCTGCCTGGCGCTGCTTTGGATCCGCGCTTTACGTTCGACGCATTTGTCGTGGGCAAGCCAAACGAACTGGCGCACGCCTCGGCCCGTCGTGTTGCTGCTGGCAATGCCGTCGGCTTTAACCCGCTGTTTTTGTATGGTGGCGTTGGGCTGGGGAAAACTCACCTCATGCAGGCAATCGCGTGGGAACTGCAGGCCAGCCAGCCACATCTGCGCGTATTGTATCTGTCGGCTGAGCAGTTCATGTACCGCTTTATTCAGGCCCTGCGCGAAAAGGATACGATCAGCTTCAAGCAGCTTTTCCGCTCGGTTGATGTGCTGATGGTGGATGACGTTCAGTTTATTGCAGGCAAAGAAAGCACGCAGGACGAATTCTTTCACACGTTCAATGCCCTGATCGACCAAGGCAAGCAGATCGTTATTTCGGCAGACCGTTCGCCTGCGGATATCACAGACCTTGAGGAGCGCATCCGTTCGCGCCTTCAGTCCGGTCTAGTCGTAGACCTTCACCCCGCTGATTTTGAGCTGCGCCTTGGCGTGCTGCAACACAAGATGGCGCAGTTCCGGGCGCAAAACCCAGAATTGGCTGTCGCTCCTGGCGTTCTTGAATTCCTTGCGGATCGTATCTCTAGCAATATCCGTGTGCTTGAGGGCGCAGTGACCCGGCTATTTGCATTCTCGACGTTGGTCGGTGGAGAAATCACGCTTGATCGTGCCCAAGATTGTCTTGCCGATATTCTGCGCGCCTCGGAGCGTAAGCTGACCATCGATGAGATCATGAAAAAGGTCTGTGAGCACTACAATCTGCGGATGTCCGACATGGTGTCGGCCCGCCGCACGCGTTCCATCGCGCGGCCACGCCAAATGGCGATGTACCTCGCCAAGAAGCTCACGCCTCGTAGCTACCCCGAGATTGGTCGCAAATTTGGCGGGCGAGACCACACAACTGTGTTGCACGGTGTCCGCAAGATCGAGGAATTGATCACTCAAGACTCGCAAGTTGCCGAAGATGCCTTGCTTTTAGAGCGGAAACTCGAAAGTTAACCTCTGAAAAGGCATTGAACCTGCTGGGGCTTTGTCTACTGTCAAAGCCCCACAGCCTACGAGGGATGGATCATGAAATTCAGCATCGAACGCGCCGCACTCCTAAAAGCGGTCAGCCAGGCGCAGTCCGTGGTCGAACGGCGCAACACCATCCCAATTCTTGCGAACGTGTTGATGGAAGCGGCGGACGCAGAGGTAAGCTTTCGCGCGACTGACCTTGATATCGAAGTCGTCGACAAGACACCGGCTCAGGTTGAGCGCGCTGGGGCAACAACCGTCTCGGCGGTTATCCTTAATGAGATTGTTCGCAAATTGCCGGACGGCTCTTTGGTGCAATTGTCCGAAGAACCCGCCACCGGTCGATTGACCGTTAGCGCGGGGCGCTCGCATTTCAGCCTTGCTACTCTGCCAAAGGAGGACTTCCCCGTGATGGCCTCTTCTGAGTATGCGAGCAACTTTAGCTGCAAGGCACCTGTTCTGCGCCGTCTATTCGACAAGTCGAAATTCGCGATCTCGACCGAAGAAACGCGCTATTATCTGAACGGCGTATACATGCACGTGGCTGACGCCGAGGGCGGCAAGGTGTTGCGTTGTGTGGCGACTGATGGTCACCGTTTGGCCCGCGTTGATGCCGACCTCCCTGAGGGGGCTGAGACAATGCCGGGCGTCATAGTGCCCCGCAAAACGGTCGGCGAAATGCGTAAACTGCTCGACGATGATGAAGCGACTATTGCAGTCTCCGTATCCGAGACCAAAGTTCGGTTCGCAACGCCGGGGATCACGCTGACGTCCAAGGTGATCGACGGCACGTTCCCTGACTACACGCGGGTTATCCCAACGGGTAACACACGCAAGCTTGAGGTTGATGCCGCCGAGTTCGCAAGTGCGGTCGACCGCGTGGCGACGGTGTCTTCCGAACGTTCGCGTGCCGTAAAGCTACAACTTGACGAAGACCGCCTGGTTCTGTCCGTCAATGCACCTGATAGCGGTGCTGCTGAGGAAGAGCTTGCTGTGGCCTACGGCGATGAGCGGTTAGAAATCGGCTTCAACGCCAAATACCTTCTTGAAATCGCAAGCCAAGTTGATCGTGAGAACGCCGTGTTCTTGTTTAACTCCTCCGGTGACCCGACCTTGATGCGTGAGGGGAACGATACCTCTGCGGTCTACGTGGTCATGCCGATGCGGGTGTGAGACCCGATTGGTTCGACCGTCGCGCCACATCATCACATCTCTGCGCCTGTCGCACTTTCGGTCTCACCATCAAGTCCAAATAGGGCTTGATGGCAGGCCCGTTGTCCTGTTCGGGGCGAACGGCGCGGGCAAGACGAACATACTCGAAGCGGTGTCGCTCTTGTCGCCCGGGCGTGGTTTGCGTCGCGCCCTTGCAGAGGATCTGATCCGTCGTCCCGAAGCGATTGGCTGGAAAATCGCGGCTCAGGTATCAACTGATGCGCAGGTCTATGAGGTTGATCTTCAGGCCGAGCCGGGCCACCCGCGGCAAACCCGCATAGACGGCAAACAGTTGCCCCAAACGGCTTTGGCTCGTTTGGTGCGGGTGCTTTGGTTGATCCCCGCGATGGATCGTTTGTGGATTGAGGGGGCAGAGGGGCGTCGTAGGTTCTTGGATCGCGCGACCATGAGCTTTACCCCCGATCATGCGGAAATTACGCTGGCCTATGAAAAGGCTATGCGGGATCGCAATCGTCTGCTTAAGGACGGTGTGCGCGATGCTCATTGGTACGCGGCACTCGAAAGCCAGATGGCGCGCTTTGGGGCTGAGATTTCGCTCAATCGACGCAATGCGCTAGAGGTGTTGCAAGACGCACAGCAAAGCACGGTGGCGGATTTCCCCACCGGCGCTTTGTCGATTTCGCTGCCGGATGGCGCGGTCGCCCCCGAAAACCCAGATGATCTGCGCACAGCCCTCGTCGAAAGCCGCCCGCGGGACATGGCGGCAGGCCGCACTCTTGTGGGGCCGCACCGCGTTGATCTTGAGGCTATGTTCATGCGCAAAGACGTACCCGCCAAGCACTGCTCCACCGGAGAGCAAAAGGCCCTTTTGATCTCTTTGATCCTCGCGAATGCTCGTGCTTTGCATGCCACGACTGGGGCGGCGCCCGTGTTGCTGTTGGATGAGGTTGCTGCACACTTGGATGCGCAACGCCGCAAAGCGCTGTACGATGAGATCACGGCCCTTGGCGCGCAGGCGTTTCTGACCGGAACTGATCGCAATTTGTTTACGGATTTCGGAACTCGGGCCGCAGTATATAACGTGGCCGAAGCGGAGGCCGCGTCGCTTGTTGAAGAGGCGACACTATGATTGGCAACCGCATCTCTTTGATCACGCTAGGCGTGCAAGATTTGAAGCGCTCGGTCGCGTATTACAAGGCTGTGGGCTTTGAACCGGAGACCGTACTAGAGAAGGCCGCGTTTTTCGATCTCGGTGGCGCAAAGTTCGGCCTCTATCTGCGCGACGACCTCGCCCATGAACAGGGGCGTGCGCCCGAAGAGTGTGGCGTTGGGTTTGCGAGCTTGGCTCAAAACCAACTGAGCGAAGCAGAGGTTGATGCCGCAGTCGGGCGGGCACTTGCCGCCGGAGCGATGCTTTTGAAGGCCCCTGGAAAGATGTTTTGGGGCGGATATTCTGGCTATGTCGCTGACCCCGACGGTCATGCTTGGGAGTATTCTTACAACCCGTATTGGCCTTTGGATGCAGATGGCCGGATCGTCTAAGCGGGACGTTACCACAAACCGCTAAATGTGGGGGTCTACGCGTGACAAGGGTGGGGTAAACCGCTATAAGTTGCGGACCAAACAAGAGGTCTGTCCACATGGCTGACGCCACTCAGACGCCGGAAACATACGGCGCCGATTCTATCAAAGTTCTCAAAGGCTTGGAGGCTGTGCGCAAGCGGCCCGGCATGTACATCGGGGATACCGATGATGGCTCCGGTTTGCACCACATGGTCTACGAGGTGGTGGATAACGGGATCGATGAGGCGCTGGCCGGACATGCGACCCACGTAAGTGTTAAAATCCACGCCGACAGCAGCGTTTCCGTACGGGACAACGGCCGGGGCATCCCGGTGGGTCTGCACGAAGAAGAAGGTGTTTCTGCGGCAGAGGTCATCATGACCCAGCTGCACGCCGGCGGTAAATTCGACAGCAATTCCTACAAGGTGTCGGGCGGTCTGCACGGCGTTGGCGTGTCGGTTGTAAACGCGCTGTCTGATTGGCTGGAACTGCGCGTTTGGCGCGAAGGCAAAGAGCATATCGCTCGCTTTGAGCATGGCGATACCGCTGAGCATCTGAAGGTCGTCTCCGAGACGGAGGAGACCGGCACTGAGGTGCGTTTCCTCGCTTCGCTTCAGACGTTCTCGAACCTCGAATATAATTTTAAAACGTTGGAAAATCGCCTGCGCGAGTTGGCGTTCTTGAACTCAGGCGTTCGGATCATTCTTGAAGATGAACGCCCCGCTGAGCCACTGCGGACGGAGCTGTTCTATGAGGGCGGTGTGCAGGAATTTGTGCGCTATCTGGATCGTTCCAAAACCAGCGGCATGGCTGACCCGATTTTTATCACGGGTGAAAAAGACGATATTGGGATCGAGGTCGCGATGTGGTGGAACGACAGCTACCATGAGACGGTTCTGCCCTTCACGAACAACATTCCTCAGCGGGATGGTGGTACGCACCTTGCGGGTCTGCGCGGCGCGCTCACGCGAACCATCAACGCCTACGCGCAATCCTCCGGGATCGCCAAGCGCGAGAAGGTCAATTTCACCGGCGATGACGCGCGTGAGGGTTTGACTTGCGTGCTGTCCGTCAAAGTACCCGACCCGAAATTTTCCAGCCAAACCAAAGACAAGCTGGTCTCATCTGAGGTGCGCCCAGCAGTCGAAGGCTTAATGAACGAAAAACTTTCGGAGTGGTTCGAAGAGCATCCGAACGAAGCAAAAACGATCGTTTCCAAGATCATTGAAGCCGCATTGGCCCGTGAAGCCGCACGTAAAGCGCGTGAACTAACACGCCGCAAAACCGCGATGGATGTGGCTTCGTTGCCGGGCAAACTGGCTGATTGTCAGGAAAAAGACCCGGCAAACTCTGAGATTTTCTTGGTTGAGGGTGACAGTGCGGGCGGGTCCGCCAAGCAGGGTCGCTCGCGGCGCAATCAGGCAGTTTTGCCTTTGCGCGGTAAAATCCTGAACGTGGAACGCGCGCGTTTCGACCGTATGCTTGGCAGCCAAGAAATCGGTACGCTGATCACTGCGTTGGGCACCGGCATCGGCCGTGACGAGTTCAACATCGAAAAATTGCGCTACCACAAGATCGTCATCATGACCGATGCGGACGTTGATGGCGCACACATTCGGACGCTTTTGCTCACGTTTTTCTTCCGCCAAATGCCCGAAATCATTGAGGGTGGATACCTCTATATCGCGCAACCACCTCTTTATAAGGTGGCGCGCGGGAAGTCCGAGGTTTACCTCAAGGACCAAGCGGGCTTGGATGATTATCTAGTTGCGCAGGGCCTTGATGGCATGGTTTTGCGTCTGCCCTCAGGTGAAGAATTGGCGGGCCAAGACCTTGCGCGGGTTGTGGAAGGTGCACGTAGCTTCAAGCGGATTTTGGACGCGTTTCCAACGCACTACCCCCGCCGTATCCTTGAACAAGCCGCTATCGCGGGTGCCTTCGACCCGGGCAAGGCGGACGCTGATTTGCAGTCAGTTGCGGATGCCGTTGCCAAACGTCTGGACCTTGTTGCCCTAGAATATGAGCGTGGGTGGACGGGCCGTATCACACAAGATCACGGCATTCGCTTGGCGCGCGTTTTGCGCGGCGTTGAGGAGGTGCGGACGCTAGATGGTGCGGTTCTCCGCTCTGGCGAGGCGCGCAAGCTGGCCGACGTCGCGGAGCGCACCCGTGAGGTCTACAACGACCCTGCGCGTTTGCAGCGTAAGGAGCGTGAAACGATCATCCACGGTCCGCAGGAACTGCTGGCCGCAGTGCTGGCAGAGGGTGAAAAAGGCCTGTCATTGCAGCGCTATAAGGGCTTGGGTGAGATGAACCCAGACCAACTGTGGGAAACCACGTTGGACCCTGATGCGCGCACGCTCTTGCAAGTCAAAATTGAGGACCTTGCCGAGGCAGATGATGTTTTCACAAAACTGATGGGCGATGTGGTGGAACCGCGCCGCGCTTTCATTCAGGAAAACGCGCTAAGCGTCGAAAACCTCGACTTCTAAAACCAACGGTGCGCTGGGACAAAACTGAACCAGCGCATCGAAATCTCTCCCGCGACTCAAGACTGGCAGTCTTGTAGAATGCGCAAAAACCAGTTGATATCTGAAGATGTCACTGGCTGGCCCATTGGGAGAAGCTCGCATGTTTAAGACAGTATTGATCGCGGTCGATGTCTCAGAGGAGGCGGAAGCCCGACGCATTCTATCTACAGCTAAAACCCTGACAAATGACTGGGAGTGTGCATTGCACGTTATCAGCGTCGTGCCTTCCGTAGGTATGGCGATCGTGGGCTCGTTTCTTTCCGATGACTTTGAGGCACGCAGCAAAGAGGCCGCACATGTCCAGTTGATGAAGGCCCTCGCGGACGCAAACTTGGACGCGCGGACCCACGTTTTGACGGGCAAAGTATATGATATGATTCTAGCGGAGGCCGAAGCTTTGGGCGCAGACCTCATTTTGGTAGGATCACACCAGCCAGAGCTTCAGGATTTTTTATTAGGCGCCAACGCAGCTAGGATCGTGCGACATGCCAAGGCATCGGTGCTGGTCCTGCGCGACTAGGGCTCTGACGCCAGTTGGACCAAGATAGCCATAGCGTCTTCGGCGCGATCTTCGGGTACAAAGAGATGATCGTGATAGAACCCCGACACCGGATTAACCCCCATGCCGCCCTGTGCAAGTGCCGTCGTGACCCTTGCCAAGAACCCAACTGCATCCAAGGCGGAGTGAATGTTTAACGTGATCATCCGGCACGGGAATTCATAGCTCCACCCAAGTGCATCCGCTTCATCGCGACGGACGATAAACGTGGTTCCCTCAGCTTCCTGAAAGATCATGCGCGGCACCAGATCGGGTGGGACGCCTTGTCCCGGCCGAGATACGAAAACGTAGGTATCAGGCAGTAGTACTGCATTAAGGCTCCGCAAGAGCGTCGCCAAATCGTGTTCGCCGCTCATGCGCTTTTGCGCCCTTCTCGTAGCCATGCAAACACCGTTAGAAGGGCTGCCAACATCAAAAACAGCCATGGCGGTACCAACGAGGTAATTCGTAGGCTGGTGGTTTGAAATGCCTCGCGCGGGGTCAAGCCGACCCATCCGCGACCTGTTGCCGTTCGGCCTTCGCGCACGGTGCGCAGGTCCGGTGTGCCGGCCTCTAGTATTGCTGCACCGCCTCTGCGAGCTTCAAGCATACCTACGATCGGAGCCGCGCTAGCGATCGTGTCGACAAATTCGCGCGGGGCGGCAGGACCAAGGGCGAATACGGTTTCTTGATCCCCTTCGTTTAGCCGATATAGCCCTTGCTGAGTGCCGGTGAATTCCGCGACGAAGCGGCCCGGCGTGTCTTCGGTCAGCGTGAGCGCGAATTCCGTCCCATCAGGGCGCGTGATGACCACTGTGTCTGGCGTCCCGCTGAGGGTGCGACGCGTGATCGTCACGACCTGTCCAACGGCTGAAGCGGTCAACGCCTCTTCCTCCAACTCCGGTTCTTTCATCATCCAGTGCGCAAGACGGCGTAGCAGTTCCAACTGCGGGCCACCGCCCTCAAACCCACGATCCCATAGCCATACATGGTCAGACGCCAAAAGTGCGACACGACCTTCGCCCACGCGGTCCAGCACCAATAGCGGCGCGTTCTCAGGCCCTTCCATGACGGTTTGCGCGTCGGGCTCTGTGCGCAGTTCGGTCATCCGAAACCAACGGCCCCACGGGGCGGCGTCCGGACTATCCCCGCCCGGCCCATAGGCTTCTAGGCCTTGGGTCACAGGGTGGCGGTTGCCCATTTCGGTGATTGCCGGGGCAAAGCCTTGTTCGACGACCCGGGCCGTTGGGGCTGCGGGCATGATGTCCTCTAGCAAAGATCGGTAAAGGCTGTCCGCCGAAGCGAAATCGGGCCCTGCGGCGACCAAAACGGCCCCGCCGCGTGCCACATAATCTGCTACGTTCGCGAGGTAGAGAGGCGAAAGAATTCCGCGCCGTCTGTAGCGATCAAAGATGATCAGATCGAATTCATCGATCTTTTCAAGGAACAGTTCCCGCGTCGGAAAAGCGATGAGCGAGAGTTCCGTCACTGGTACGCCATCCTGTTTTCCGGGGGGGCGTAGGATTGTGAAATGCACAAGGTCCACAGCCGAGTCTGCCTTGAGCAAATTACGCCATGTCCGCTGGCCGGGATGTGGCTGGCCAGAAACCAACAGCACGCGCAGACGGTCGCGTACGCCGTTGATCTGGACCACGGCACTGTTGTTGCGGGTTGTCAGCTCACCCTCCGCTTCCGGGAGGGTGAATTGCAGGATGTTCATACCGCCGTGAGGCAGGACCAAAGGCACCTCAAGGTCCCGGCCAAGGGGGATTTCAAAGGTCCGTGGTGCATCGCCGTCTATTGATATTTGCACCGGCGTGCTGGTTGTGCCCGCAGGCGCGGCGCCTAGATCATCGGCCCGCAGTGTGATGGTGAACTCTTCATCCAAAATCGCAAATGCGGGTGCATTCCGCACGCTCAAGCGGCGGTCCCAATCGGTGCTTCGTCCGGTTTGCAGCAGGTGCGTTGGCGCGGGTATATCGGGCGCAAGTTCGGCGTCATGGATTTGTCCGTCAGACAGGATCAATGCACCGGCCACGCGGGCGCGCGGGGTCTCTGCTAGCAAGTTGCCAAGCGCGGCCATTACGCGAGTTCCTGCGTTGTTTTCCCCGTCGCCGACGCGCACAACGCGGGCGTCCATGCCCAGTTCGGTGATCCGATCTAGTGTCTCCACAAGGGCGGCTTCGGTTTGCGCGCGGCGGTCGCCTAACCCTTGGCTTGCGCTTTCGTCTAAGGCGATCAACACGATGTCGGATAGGGGGCTGCGGTCCTCGGTCTGAAGCGACGGGTTCGCCAGCGCCAAGACCAACGCAGACGCCGCCAACAAGCGAAGCCACCATCCGGGCAAGCGACGCGCGGCACATAGCACGCACAACGCGCCCATCATCAAAGCGATGCCTGCTAGCAACGATAGTGGGATCAGCGGGTCAAAAAGCACAGATTGCGTCATGTCATTGCCCCAACCGATCCAACAACGCGGGCACATGGACTTGGTCCGATTTATAGTTGCCCGACAATACGTGCATCACAAGATTGATCCCAAAACGATAGGCGATCTCGCGCTGGCGTTCGCCTGCAAACCCGCGCCCTACGGGAAACAGATGTTGGCCATTTTCATTCGTCGCCCAAGCCGCCGCCCAATCATTGCCCCCGATCAAAACGGGCGTGACCCCGTCGTTCAGAGTGCGAAACGGAATACCTTCAACTTCTTCGGCGTCGGGGGCCGCCTCGACCCAAACGTCGCGTGATGCGTGCCGCCCGGGAAAATCTTGGAGCAGATAGAAGGTTCGCGTCAGGACGTGATCCGCTGGCAGCGGCTCCAGCGGGGGAATGTCTAGCGGCTGCGCGATGGCCTGTAGGCGGCGCGCATTCGGGCTGGTCCCACCAAAGCGGCTGACGTCCGCGTCGCGGGTATCAAACACGATCATTCCACCGCCGCGCAAATACCGATTAAGTGCGCTATATGCGGCATCACTTGGAATCTGCTGACGCTCTGTAATCGGCCAATATAGCATGGGAAATAGGCTTAGTTCATCCCGCTCAATATCCACGCCAATGGGCTGTTCCGGTTCAACCGATGTACGCCGGGTCAGGGCTGCGGAAAGTCCCGCAAGGCCCGCCTCCGACACATCATCCATCCGCGCATCGCCGGTTATGACATAGCCCAGACGAATGTCTGTGCTTGCCAAAAGCGCAAGCGCCTCATCCGTTGCTGCATTGTTTTGAGCATGCGCGGGTGGGATCGGAGCCAACATAATCGCCAATCCTGCCACTAGAGGCATGGCCCCCCGCAGCCGCCCCCCCAACCACAAAGACGCGATGGCGTCGATTGCCAAAAGGAATAACGCAAGAGTTAGAAATAAGGGCATGAGCAGCAATTCCGGTTGGTTGGCCACGCCTTCTACGGGTAAAGTTAGCGGCCACTCCGCAGGCGCGAGCGTGTCATCGGCACCCATCACATTTAGTGCCACGCGCCGTTCGAGCCCTGCATAAAGCCCGGGGGGCAAGTCTGGGCCCAGCACGCCCTCGGCCAGAACGGTTCCGCTGACACCAGCAAAGCGTGCCGCATCTTGGGGCAGGCCGAAGCCGTCCAAAACAACCGATGGCACCCATGTCACACCAGCTAGGTCATCGGCCTCGGGGCTGGCTGGGCGGGTTGAGATAGCGAGGCGTTCTAGCATCTGTACGAACAGTCCCGACAGCGGCAGGTTCGACCATTCAGCGTTGGCCGTGACGTGGAACAGCACAACTTGGCCCTGTCCCATGATCTTGCGTGTTACAAGCGGCGTGCCGTCTGCAAGCGCCGCGATAGAGCGTTCAGCCAAGGTCGGATCAGGCTGCGCCATGACTTGGCTTGCGACTGTCACATCGGGCGGCACAGGCAGGCCGAAAAAGGGTGACGTGTCGGCAAAGGGGCGCAGGGTCTTTGGCTCTCCCCAGCTGAGTGCGCCACCGATTGTGCGCCCACCGGTGCGCAGTCGTACGGGCATCAGAGGGTCTTCTTCGGCGCGGCTTACGTCGGACCCGGCCAGCCGGGGCCCGGCAAAGCGTACGAGCAGTCCGCCGTTTTCGACCCATTCCGTCACGGCCTCTGTCTCGGGTGCGGTGAATTGCGCAACATCGGCTAAAACCAATACATCAGGATTGGCCAGCAACATATCGTCCAGAGCGCCCTCGATCAGGTCGGCAGTGGGGGCCAGTGCGCGGTTCAGATAATAGAGCGGGGAAAGCAGATCTTGGGTTTCGGCATCCGCCTCGGCGGTCAATAGCGCGACCTCACGTCGTTGCAGCGCATCGTCCGTGAGGCTAACCGCCCCGGCGGAACGTTGGCCGCCGATCTCAAACCGCTGGACGCGGTTGCGTAACTCGGGCGGTAGGGACAGATCCAGCATCGCAGTGCTTTCACCATCTGCAAAGCTGAGCGTGCCGGTGGCCAGTGTGGTGACAATGCCGTCGGGGCCGGGGCCAATCGCGTTGAGCGGATAGTCAGCGGCCACCCAGGTACGGGCCGCGCGCATGGCCGTCAGAGTGATTACCCCATCCGCATAGCTGGGGGGTATTAGGCCGATAACCGGCTGGGGGCTTTGTATAACGCGGGAGGGTACCAGTGCGGTAATGGCCAACTCCCTGTCGCGAGCGAGGCCGTCACTGAACCAAATGACTTCGCCGATGCCCTCAAGCTCAGATGCCCAGTCGGCAACCGCGGCATAGTCGGGGGCATAGGGCGCGGGGCGTAGACCGGCCAGTTCGGGCAGCCAATCGCGTGGCGCGCGGAATTCGGGGGGGGTGAGCGGGCCTGTCAGAGCCTGGATCGCAACGGTGCGTTCGGCCCTTGCCGCTTCTGTCAGGATTTCGCCCAAGCGTTCCACGCGGGCAGGCCAGTCGCGTGCAGAGGCCCAGCTTGCATCCATCACAATCAGCATTGGGCCCGAACCCTCAGTCGGCGTGCGTGGGTTCAGAACGGGACCAGCGAAGCCCACAATGACGGCGGCCACCGCAAGTGTGCGTAGAACCAAAAGCCACCATGGGGTTTTATCCGTCTCGGCGTCGTCATCACGGAGGCCAAGCAATAAGGCCACGCCTGGAAAACGGCGCTTTGTTGGTGCGGGTGGCACCGCACGCAGCAACCACCACAGGATTGGAAGAGCCAAAAGGGCCAGCAACAAAAGGGGTGCTGCAAAGGACAATCCGCTCATCTCGCACGCTCCAACGCCGCGTATAGCCACAAAAGCGCAGGCTCAGCAGGGCCATCGGTGTGGTGGCAATAGTATCGCCAACCGGTGCGCGCGCACAGCGTTTGAAGGGCAGCTTTGCGGGCGGCCAAACGATCAAGATATGCCTCGCGCAGGTTTTTTGCGCGCATCGTTTCAAATTCAACTGCACCGGTCATGGATTGAAAAACAGTACGCCCATCGAAAGGAAAGCTTTCTTCGGTGGGGTCGAGCACATGGACAATCGCCCCTTTGACGCCGCGATCTGCGGCGGTGGTTAGAGCCGTCTCAGTCGCATCGATGTCGCCCATGAAGTCGGAGAAGAACACGCCACGCGAGCCATTGGGCAGGACCTGTGGGCGCGGGGCGCCGTAATCAGCGGCCTCACTTGGGTCCATCAGGGCGCGTGCCATATTTAACAGCTGCGCTTTGCCAGACCGGGGTGGCTCGGGCAGGTTCATTAGGCCGATCCGTTCGCCCGCGCGTTGAGCTAGGATTGCGATGGCCATGCCCAGAGTTTGGGCGCGGCGTAGTTTCGAGGGGCGGTCTTTGTGCCCCGAGTAGGTCATGGAACCTGCGTCATCGACCCAGAGCATGACTGATTGTGCGGCCTGCCATTCGGTTTCGCGCACGTAGTGCCCGTCGCTCCGACCAGATTGTCGCCAGTCGATCCGGCGGCGCGAGTCGCCCGGTTGCGCGGGACGGTACTGCCAAAAATTGTCGCCCTGACCGGCCCGCTTGCGCCCATGCTCCCCCAAGAGAACTGTCGCGGCAAGATGCTGCGCGTCCGCCAAGAGCGCAGGCAAATAGGCCGAGACCTCCTCCGACCGGGCGCGCAGGGTATCAGGGGTATGGAGCGTTGGGTTGCTCACGCGGCGGCGTCCACGTGGGTGACGGTTGCGGTGACTTCGCGGATAACATCCGCCAAAACACGTCCCTCGGCGCGTGCTGCAAAACTAAGGGCCATGCGATGAGACAACACGGGCATCGCAAGTGCGGCCACATCCTCGGGCGAGGGGGCCAGGCGACCATCCATCAATGCCCACGCCCGCGATGTCAGCATGAGCGCCTGTGCCGCGCGTGGACCTGGGCCCCACGCCACGGTGTCGCGCACAATCGCAGGTGCCTCTGGGGCGTCGGGGCGACAGGCACGGACCAAATCAAGGATCATATCGACGGTTGCATCACCAACAGGCATCCGCCGAATGATGCCTTGGGCGTTAATCAATTCCTCTGGTGTGAATACCTGCGTCGGCATTGCTTGCTGCGTCCCCGTCGTGGCCAGCAGGATGTCACGTTCCGTCGCGCGATCTGGGTAGGGTACGTCAATTTGCACAAGAAAACGGTCCAATTGCGCCTCGGGCAGGGGGTAGGTGCCTTCTTGCTCAATCGGGTTTTGCGTGGCCAACACGTGGAACGGCGCAGGTAGCTTGCGGGTTTGCCCTGCAACGGTGACCTCACGCTCCTGCATGGCCTGCAGTAGCGCGGATTGTGTACGGGGTGATGCACGGTTGATCTCATCCGCCATTAAGAGTTGGGCAAAAATCGGCCCTTCAATATAGCGAAAGGCGCGGCTGCCATCGGGCGCGGTTTCCAACACCTCAGAGCCAAGGATATCGCCCGGCATCAAATCAGGTGTGAACTGGATGCGGTTGCCATTCAGGCCCATCACCGTGGACAGCGTTTCGACCAAAAGTGTTTTGCCCAGCCCTGGCAGCCCCATCAAAAGCGCGTGCCCCCCCGACAGCATCGCCGCAAGCGACAGCCCCACGACGGTATCCTGACCAATAATCGTACCCGCGATTTCGGATCGGGCCTCTCTTAGTTTGTCGCCGAGTGCGTCAATTTCCTTGATCATGGCGTCATCAGACATAGGCTCTCTCCATGCGGGCGTTTACAGGCGTCAGTATGCAGATATGACGAATGGGCTGAATGGCAAAGAGACATGAGCGGACAAAACATCGTGAAACCGGACCCCGAAGGCATAGCTGCCAGTATAAACGCCACAAAAAAGGGCCGCGGATTGCCGCCTGTGCAGCTGTGGAATCCGCCCTTTTGTGGGGATATCGACATGCGTATCGCGCGTGATGGTACGTGGTTCTACGAGGGGTCAAAAATAACGCGCCCCAGTTTGGTGGGGCTTTTTTCGTCGATCCTAAAGCTTGAAGATGGAAAGTTTTTCCTCGTGACGCCGGTAGAAAAGGTCGGGATCACGGTAGATGACGCCCCCTTTGTGGCCGTGGATTTCGAGCAAAACGGTGCGGATATCGTATTCGAAACCCAAGTGGGCGATAGCGTCACTGTTGGGCCCGAGAACGCCGTTCGCATTGAGTTCGCTGAGGACGGAGAGCCGTCACCCTATTTGCACGTCCGCGCAGGCCTAGAGGCGCTGATTGACCGCAAATCGTTCTACCGATTGGTTGAAGTGGGCGCGCACCATGAAGGCATGTTTGGTATCTGGTCCGATGGCGCGTTTTTTCCGTTTGTGGAAAGTGCGGCTTTGCAGGAATGATCTTTGCGTACAGGCAACTGGCGCGTCTGTTTGCGGTGCGCTAGGCATCGTGCAACTGGAAAGGACGTTTTATGATCCCTGCACGCTTTGCCCCTGTGGTTTTTGGTTTCATATTATCGGGGCTGATGTCTTTGATTGTGTCCGGCATTGCGACGCTGCGTGCTGTTGGCATGCCGCCCGACATCTTGGCCAAATGGATGGGCAGCTGGGCGTTTAGCTGGGGCGTGGCGTTTCCCACCGTTTTGGTAGTGGCGCCCTTAGCACGCCGCTTGGTGGCGCGTTTGGTCCGAAACGAGGGCTAAAGCTCAACCCACTCACCCGGTGCGATGCCGTCCAAAGACCACTCACCAATGCGCCAACGCACCAGCCGTAAACACGGCAAACCCACGGCGGCGCACATGCGCCGGACCTGACGATTGCGACCTTCGGTGATTGTCAGTTCCAGCCACGCATCGGGCACGGTTTTTCGCACGCGGACAGGTGGATCGCGGGGCCAAAGATCTGGCGTAGAAATTTGATGTACCTTGGCGGGCCGCGTCTTGCCGTCCTTTAGCGTGACGCCGCGGGCCAATTGGTCCAACGCGTCGTTTGAGGGCGTGCCCTCGACCATAACGAGGTAGGTTTTCGGCACCTTACGCTTGGGTGAAGTGATCTGCGCCTGTAACTGCCCGTTGTCAGTTAGCAGTAAAAGTCCTTCGCTGTCTCGGTCCAAGCGGCCAGCGGCATAGACACCGGGCAAGTCGATGTGATGTTTCAATCCCGGCCACTTTCCCTCATCGGTGAACTGGCTCAGGACATTCATCGGTTTATTGAATGCGATCAGCATATGGCGCTAGTGGGCCTGCGCCCAGTTCGCGCCCTGACCGGCATCGACGCTCAACTTCACGTCCAGATGCACCACGGGGTCGGCCGCGCCTTCCATAACGTCGCGGGCCACGGCGGTCAGTGCATCCACGGCGTCCTCATCGACCTCAAACAGCAGTTCATCGTGCACCTGCAAAAGCATCTTGGCGGGCAGATCCGCGATGGCGGCGGGCATGCGGATCATGGCGCGACGGATGATGTCCGCCGCTGTCCCTTGGATCGGGGCATTGATCGCGGCGCGCTTTGCAAACCCTGCGGTGGGGCCTTTGGCGTTGATTTCAGGCGTGTGAATTTTGCGGCCAAATAGGGTTTCGACCCGTTCGTGTTCCTTGGCGAATTTGACGGTATCGTCCATGTAGGTGCGGATGCCGGGAAAACGTTCAAAGTAGGTGTCGATAAAGGCCTGCGCCTCGGCGCGCGGAATGCGCAGATTGCGCGCAAGGCCAAAGCCAGAGATGCCGTAAATCACACCAAAGTTAATTGCTTTGGCTTGGCGGCGGACGTCTGAGGTCATCTCATCGAGAGGCACGCCAAACATCTGCGACGCGGTGATCGCGTGGATGTCCTGACCATCTTTGAACGCTTGTTTCAGGGCATCAATCCCCGCGACATGGGCCAAAATCCGCAACTCGATCTGAGAATAATCGAGCGCGACCAGAACTTTGCCTTCGTCCGCGACGAACGCTTCGCGGATGCGGCGACCTTCCTCGGACCGGATGGGAATATTCTGAAGGTTAGGATCGGTCGACGCCAAGCGCCCCGTGCTCGCGCCCGCAATAGAATACGACGTGTGAACACGCCCGGTGTCGGGGTTAATGTGGTCCTGAAGCGCATCGGTGTAGGTCGATTTCAGCTTGGACAATTGCCGCCAATCAAGAACGCGGGCAGGCAGGTCATGTTCGGTCGCAAGGTCTTCAAGGACATCCGCGCCGGTGGAATACTTGCCGGTCTTGGCGCTTTTTTTGCCGCCCTCAAGCCCCATCTTGTCGAACAGAATTTCGCCAAGCTGGGCAGGCGAACCGACGTTAAAGCTTTGTCCCGCCAATTCATGAATTTCGGCCTCTAGCCCCGCCATTTTCTGGGCGAATGCGTTGGACATGCGGCTCAGCGTATCGCGGTCGACCTTGATGCCCGTCCGCTCCATCTGAGCGAGCACGGGAACAAGGGGGCGTTCGAGCTTTTCATAAACCCGGGTGACCTGTGCAGTCGACAGGCGCGGTTTTAGGATTTGCCATAGGCGCAGCGTCACATCGGCGTCTTCGGCAGCATAGGGCACGGCATCTTCGATCGGCACACGATCAAAGGTGATCATGGATTTTCCGCTACCGAGCAGTGACTTAATTGGGATTGGTGTGTGGTTGAGGTATTGATCCGCCAGCTTGTCCATGCCGTGCGTGTGCAGGCCCGCATGCTGAGCGTAGGACAACAGCATTGTGTCGTCGATTGGCGCCAAAGTGATCCCGTACTTGGCAAAGATCTTCATGTCGTACTTGGCGTTTTGTAGAATCTTCAGGACAGAGGCGTCCTGTAGCAAAGGCCGCAACAGGGCTAGTGCGTCGTCCAACGGGATTTGCCCCTCCGCTAGGGCATCATTTCCGAACAGATCATCCGCCGCAGCGCCCTTGTGGGTCAACGGCACATAGGCGGCTTCGCCCGCTTCGATGCACAGGCTGACACCCACCAAATCAGCGGTCATTTCGTTCAGCCCGGTGGTTTCCGTGTCTACGGCGACATAGCCGCGGGCATGCGCTTGCGCGATCCATTTGGCCAGCGTTTGGGTGTCGCGGATGCAGGTGTATGTCCCAGTGCCCATTGCGGGGGCTTCTGGGGTCTCTGGCGCGTCGGGGGCCGTGATTTCGGGGGCGGCGGGGGGCTCTACGCCCATACGGTCGGCGATGCGCTTGGTCAGCGTGCGGAATTCCATCTGATTTAGGAATTCCAACAAATCCTCCGCCACGGCGTCGCGGATTTCGAGCGATTCCAACGTGAACGGCAGGTCCATGTTTTCGTCGAGTGCTACCAACCGTTTGGACAGTTCAATCTGGGCGCGATGCTCAATCAACGTCTGGCGGCGCTTGGGTTGTTTGATCTCTTCGGCGCGGTCCAACAGGTCCTCTAGGGTGCCGAATTCGTTGATCAACAAGGCCGCCGTTTTGATGCCGATACCTGGCGCGCCAGGCACGTTATCGACGCTGTCGCCCGCAAGGGCCTGAACGTCTACAACACGCTCTGGCCCCACACCAAACTTTTCAACCACACCGTCGCTGTCGATGCGTTTATTTTTCATGGGGTCCATCATTTCGACCCCGCCGCCGACAAGCTGCATCAGGTCCTTGTCGGAGGACACAATTGTCACCCGTCCACCGGCATCGCGCGCCTGACAGGCAAGCGTGGCGATGATGTCATCCGCCTCAAAACCCTCGATCTCTTCACAGGCGATGTTAAAGGCCCGTGTTGCCTCGCGGGTCAGCGGGATTTGGGGGCGCAAATCCTCGGGCATCGCGTCGCGGTTGGCTTTGTATTGGTCATACAGGTCATTGCGGAACGTATGGCTGCCTTTGTCAAAGATCACGGCGACATGGGTGGCAGCGTCTGGGCCGGAATTGCCCTCAACATAGCGTTGAAGCATGTTGCAAAACCCGCTGACCGCGCCGACCGGCAGGCCATCGGATTTGCGCGTCAGAGGTGGCAGCGCATGAAAGGCGCGGAATATGAAGGCCGAACCGTCGATGAGGTGCAGGTGGCACCCTTTTCCGAATTGCGTGTCTGACATGATAATCCCCTGTTCGCCGTGCGCTTGGTTCTAGCGCAGGGGGCGATGGATGGCGAGGCTCTGTGGACACCGATTGAGGGAAACTCAGCGCCCCTCAGCGCGAGCGCGCATAGGTCCGCCTAGTCGGCGAACCCGTGTTCCTCAGCCGGAAAGCTGCGTGCCCGGACGTCTTGGGCATAGGCCTCGACGGCTGCTTCGGCTTGCGTGCCTAAATCAGCGTAGCGTTTGACGAACTTTGGCTTAAATGTAGTGAACAGCCCCAGCATGTCATCGACCACAAGAACCTGACCGTCACAATGCGCCGAGGCCCCGATGCCGATCGTCGGTATAGGCAGGGCTTGGGTGATTTTTGTGGCCAGTCCGGTCGGTACTTTTTCCAAGACAACAGCGAAGGCGCCTGCGTCGCTAACGGCTTGGGCATCGGCCATCAACATGGGGGCCGCGTCGCCCCGGCCCTGTACCTTGTACCCGCCAAGTGTATGGATCGCCTGCGGGGTTAGGCCCACGTGGGCCATCACGGGGATGCCGCGTTCGACCAAAAATGCGATGGTTTCGGCCATATGCACGCCGCCCTCAAGCTTGACTGCGCCCGCGCCAGTTTCCGCCATCAGGCGGGCGGCTGCGGCAAACGCCACCTGTGGGCTGGCTTCATAGCTGCCAAAGGGCATGTCCACGACCATGAGGGCGCGGTTCAACCCGCGGCGCACGGCTTGGCCATGCAGGATCATCATCTCAAGCGTGACTTGCAGGGTTGAGGGCAAGCCGTGCAGTACCATGCCGACACTGTCACCGACGAGCACAAAATCGCAATGTGCATCCATCAGTTGCGCCATTGGTGTGGTGTACGCCGTCAAGCTGACAATCGGCGTGCCACCCTTCATATCTTTGATATCGCTTGGTGTTATGGCTCGCGACTGGCCTGTCGTGCTCATCCTAGGTCAGTGCGCCGCGGCGCCTTCGGCATCATCCGCAAGCATGAATTTTTTGTCACAATAGGGGCACTCGACAAAGCCCTTTGTGCTGTCCACGGTCAGCCACACGCGTGGGTGACCAAGGGCACCGCCGCCGCCATCACAGGCCACGCGGGAAGAGGTCACGATCTCTGTCTCAGGGGCATCAATGCTCATGGGTTGGCTCCAGACGATTCAAGGGGTAGGGGGGGTTATGCGGTAAACAGCCCCTTGTGGGCAAGGGGAATGGTGAGGGACGCCCAAATGGCAGCAGCGATCAAAATCGAAGGATTGCGCAAAACCTATGCTGGGCAGGGTGCGAGCGCACCGAAAGAGGCGCTAAAGGGCGTCGATCTGGAGATCCCTCAGGGTAGCATTTTTGGCCTGCTCGGGCCAAACGGCGCCGGCAAATCCACGATGATCAACATTCTGGCTGGGTTGGTGACGAAAACATCTGGGCGCGTGAACATCTGGGGCTTTGATCAAGATGTGAACCCACGCCAAAGCCGGGCGGCTATTGGTGTGATGCCGCAGGAACTGAACCTTGATCCCTTTTTCACGCCGCGCGCAGCCCTTGAGGTGCAGGCCGGCTTATATGGTGTGCCCAAGTCGGATCGCCGCAGCGATGAAATTCTTGAACTCGTCGGGCTGTCGGACAAGGCTGAGGCCTATGCGCGTACGTTATCGGGCGGTATGCGACGGCGACTGTTGTTGGCCAAAGCGCTTGTGCACCACCCGCAAATCCTCGTGTTGGATGAACCTACAGCGGGCGTGGACATTGAGCTGCGACAAATGCTGTGGCGCAACGTCCGCAAGCTGAACGAGGAGCGGGGGATGACGATCATCCTGACCACGCATTACCTCGAAGAGGCGCAAGAAATGTGTGATGAGATCGCGATTATAAATCATGGCGAAGTGGTCGTGCGTGATCGGACTGAGGTGTTGTTGGATCGGCTAGACGCCAAAACCCTCGTGATCGTGCCAGAGGCGGAAGTTGGTGAGGTATCGCTGCCAAAGGGCGTCGAAATGGCGCGCAGGCCCCATGGGGAGCTGGCGTTTTCTTATGCCCGGTCCAATACCAGCGCCGAGGCGGTGTTGCAGGCAGTCCATGCTGCGGGGATCTCGATCCGGGATGTGCGGACCGAGGAGGCAGACCTTGAGGATGTGTTTGTTTCGCTTACGTCTTCAAAGGCGTGAACCGCGGCCCGCAACGGTTGGACTAGGCGCGTCGTCGAACTACGCCCGCCGCAATACCCGCGCCAAGCGTGATCAGCATGCAGGCTCCCGCCAATGACCACGTGGCCGCAGCCTGCCCTGCAACCACCAAGACAATGGTAGATAAGAGTGGGGCGGCGTAGCTGGCTGCGCCCAAAACTTGGATATCGCCCCGCTTGACGCCGACATCCCATAGAAAGAACGCAAACCCCACCGGTCCAAGGCCTAGCCCGATAATGGCGGCCCATTGGACAGCGTTTGTGGGCCAAACGGTTGTCTCAATCATCAGGTGCGCCCCAGTGGCGAGGACTGCCGTCACAAGGCAAAAGCCGGTGACTGCTTCGGTCGGGACATGGGAAATCGTGCGCGACAGAACCGAATAGCTGGACCATATAAACGCGGCCAAGAGTGCGAGGGCATATCCACTGGTGTAGGTTGGATCAAAGGCCAAGGCCTCACCGCGGGTGACCAACAAAGCCGCCCCGCAAAAACCGCAGGCCGCCCCGATCACGTGGCGAGGCAACAACCGCTCGCCCGGTGCAAGCGCCGAAAGCACCACAATCAAGAGCGGCCACAGGTAGGCGATCAAGCTTGCCTCGACCGCTGGCGCGGCGCGGAGGGCAGAAAAATAGACAAAATGATATCCAAATAAACCACCCACGCCGATAGCCCAAACGTGGGGCGGTTGGCGCAACGCGCCAAAGGATCGCCCAGTAGAAAGCATGACGATGGCGCCCGACATACCGCCTATCGCAAAGCTTAAGCCTGCCAATTGTAAGGGCGGAACTGCGCCACTGGCCGCCGTGAACAACGCCAGAAGCGCCCACAAAAGGACGGCTCCAAATCCGACAAAGGTGGCGCGCGCTGGGCTCATGCCTTGGCGTAGCGCCAAGCTTTCGTCGCGTCCATATCGCACACGCAGAAAATGCGCGCTGGCTTTTTGGGCTGACCTGCGCTAAGGCGCGCGCACCTACTCTCCTCCAAAGGCTGTTCCCATGGATATTCGCAATATTGCGATCATCGCACACGTTGACCACGGCAAGACGACGCTCGTTGACGAGCTTCTCAAACAATCCGGTACTTACCGGGAAAATCAGGCGACGACCGAGCGCGCGATGGACAGCAATGACCTAGAACGCGAACGCGGCATCACCATCTTGGCGAAAGCGACAAGTGTTGAATGGGGCGAAACCCGGATCAACATCGTTGATACGCCCGGCCACGCCGATTTTGGCGGTGAAGTAGAGCGTATCCTGAGCATGGTTGACGGCGTGGTTCTGCTGGTTGACGCCGCTGAAGGCCCAATGCCTCAGACAAAATTTGTGACCTCCAAAGCGCTCGCGCTGGGTCTGCGCCCTATTGTTGTGCTTAACAAAGTGGACAAGCCCGACGCAGAGCCTGACCGCGCACTGGATGAGTGTTTCGATCTGTTCGCCAACCTTGGCGCAGATGACAAGCAACTTGATTTCCCGCACATGTACGCCTCTGGCCGGTCCGGTTGGGCCGATCTGGAGTTGGACGGGCCGCGCAAAGATCTGACCGCGCTGTTCGACTTGATCGTTAAGCACGTACCAAAGCCCGCACAGCTTGCGGCAGCAAATGAGCCTTTCCGCATGTTGGCCACCACGCTTGGCGCGGACCCTTTCATTGGTCGGACGCTGACGGGCCGGGTTGAGGCCGGGACATTGAAAGCTGGTACGACCTTGCAGGCGCTAAGCCGCGAGGGCGACAAGATTGAAAACTTCCGCGTGACTAAAATCCTTGCGTTCCGTGGTTTGGGCCAACAGCCTATCGATGAAGCGGTTGCCGGTGATATCGTCACACTTGCTGGTATGGCCAAGGCCACCGTAGCGGACACGCTGTGCGATCCAAGCGTGAGCACGCCGATCGACGCGCAACCGATTGACCCGCCAACCATCACCGTGACCTTCGGGATCAATGACAGCCCGCTCGCGGGTCGTGATGGTAAAAAGGTGCAGTCGCGCGTTATTCGCGACCGCCTGATGAAGGAAGCCGAGACCAACGTCGCCATTCAGATCACCGACACCCCCGGTGGTGAGGCCTTTGAGGTCGCTGGCCGTGGCGAATTGCAGATGGGTGTTTTGATTGAGAACATGCGTCGCGAGGGCTTTGAGCTGTCGATTTCACGTCCGCAGGTATTGTTCCGTGAGGAGGATGGCCAGAAATTGGAGCCTATTGAGGAAGTCACCATCGATGTGGATGATGAGTACTCTGGCGCTGTGATCGAAAAGATCACAGGGACCCGCAAGGGCGAACTGGTTGAAATGAAACAAGCCGGTGCTGGCAAAACGCGGATCATCGCGCATGTGCCGTCGCGTGGTTTGATCGGTTATCACGGCGAATTCCTGACGGACACGCGTGGTACTGGTGTATTGAACCGGGTTTTCCATGAATGGTCGCCGTTTAAAGGCGCGATCCCTGGCCGCCGTCAGGGTGTTCTGATCTCGATGGAAGATGGCGTTTCGGTTGCTTATGCGATCTTTAACCTTGAGGACCGTGGCAAGTTCTTCATCGGCGCGCAGGAACAGGTTTACCAAGGCATGGTCATTGGCGAGCACAGCCGTGACAATGACCTTGAGGTGAACCCGCTGAAGGGTAAAAAGCTGACCAACGTGCGGGCTTCCGGTACGGATGAAGCGGTGCGTTTGACAACGCCCGTCAAGATGTCGCTCGAAGAGGCGATTGCCTACATCGACAACGATGAGCTGGTCGAAGTTACGCCAAACGCGATCCGGTTGCGTAAGCGCTATTTGGACCCGCATGAGCGTAAGCGTCAGTCCCGCGTAGCCAGCTAAGGTTACATGGATATTTAAGAACCAAAGAGGGGCGCGTTTGTGCCCTTCTTTTTTTGTTTGGAGCGCCCTTATGACGACACTTGTTCTGTTGGATTATGCATCTGTGATTGTGTTTGCCGTGACGGGCGCGCTTGTGGCATCGCGGGCGCAATTGGATGTTGTGGGCTTTGGCTTTGTGGCCTGTCTGACGGCGGTGGGCGGCGGGACAGTGCGCGATGTCGTGTTGGACCGAAACCCCGTTTTTTGGTTGGCCGACCCGCTAAATATCGCTGCCGCGCTTTTGGCGGCAGTGGTGATTTTTTTCACGGCACACTGGGTGGAAAGTCGCCTGAAGGCGGTGATTTGGTTGGATGCTGTTGCCTTATCCGTGGCTGTTGCTGCGGGCGTGTTGGCGGCGCGTTCGGTGGATCAACCTGCCGCAATCCAAGTGATTATGGGCGTTATGACCGGCTGTTTGGGCGGGCTAATGCGCGATGTTGTCTGCAACGAGGTGCCTTTGGTCCTGAAGCAGGGAGAGTTGTATGTCACCGCAGCACTCGCTGGCGCATTGGGTGCTTTGGTTGGCCTGTGGTTGAGCCCCGCGTCCCCTTGGGCGGCCATCGCGATGTGTGCGGCTCTGACGTTTGGGTTGCGTGCGGGATCTATTCTGTTTGGCTGGCGGTTGCCGGTTTATCGGGGGCGCCCGCCCCGGATATAGGGTCAGCCGCCAGAAGAAGGTGCCATAATGGGGGCGCCATCCGCTTCGGCACGTGGTTCACGCGGGGGGCGGCCAATTACATCACGCAATTCATCAAGCTCGATAAAGTTGTCAGCCTGACGGCGGAGTTCGTCCGAGATCATCGGAGGCTGTGAGCGGATGGTAGAGACCACAGAAACACGCACGCCCTTACGCTGCACGGCCTCAACGAGTGGGCGGAAGTCACCGTCTCCGGAAAACAGTACAATATGATCAACGTGGTCGGCGGTTTCCATCGCATCGACTGTCAGCTCAATATCCATGTTGCCTTTGACTTTGCGGCGACCTTGGCTGTCGACGTATTCTTTGGCGGATTTTGTGACCATGGTGAAGCCGTTGTAATGCAGCCAATCCACAAGCGGACGAATTGGGGAATAGTCGTCGTTTTCTAGAAGAGCGGTGTAGTAAAAAGCGCGAAGCATCTTGCCTCGGCGCATGAATTCTTGGCGCAAGAGCCGGTAATCGATATCGAATGAAAGGGCTTTGGCCGCTGCGTAAAGATTAGAACCGTCAATAAAGAGCGCAAGTCGCTCGTCTCGGTAAAACATCCCGAATGTCCTTTAAAAATAATTTTGTCCCGCCTAAAGCGACAGGCCTTGTCGGTAAATGTGAGCAACCCACACAAGGCAGTATGACATAAAACATAAATCAAAACCTTAACGGCACAAGTGATACACAAGGAGATCGTCGCACAATGCTTCTGTTTGCGCTTGGAGGAAATTCGGACTTCGGCGGAGAATCGCCTAATTTGGTCGTGCAACGTGCGATTTCTGCGCTGTTATGCAGTGAAATAGGGGGCTCTTGGCGGTCAAGTTGTCTATATCGCACCCCTGCTTTTCCTGCGGGTAGCGGGGCCGATTTTGCCAATGCCGTCGTGATTTGTGATGCTCCTGAGGTGAGCGCCGAGGCGGCTTTGGCCGTGGCGCATCGCATTGAGGCTGATTTTGGCCGTGCACGTGCGGCTCGTTGGGGCGCGCGGACGTTGGACATTGATCTGATCGCAGCAGGTCCTGCGGGCGGGCAGATCGCACCTGATCTGAATGTTGCGCAGCAGTGGCGTGATCTGCCGATGGACGCGCAGTTGATCACGACGCCAGAGACCATGATTCTACCGCATCCGCGCATTGCGGATCGGTCATTCGTTTTGGTGCCGCTAGTGGATATTGCGCCCGATTGGGTCGACCCGCTGAGCGGCCAAAGCGCCAGTGAGCTCTTGGCGGCCCGCCCGGCGCAGGAGCGCGCATCGGTCGTGCCTTGGTAGCCTGTTCGCGCCGTGCGGAGACAATTGTTTCACCCTTGTCAAGACTTGCGTGAGGCTGTAAGTGATGCGGCTCACACCCCCATGATCTGGAGTGCACCATGGCCCGCGTTACGGTTGAAGATTGCGTTGATAAGGTTCCGAACCGGTTTGAACTGGTTATGCTGGCCGCTCATCGCGCCCGCGAAATTGCCGCTGGTGCGTCTATCACCGTGGATCGTGATAACGACAAGAACCCTGTCGTATCCCTGCGCGAGATTGCAGATGAAACGCAGTCCGCTGAGGATCTGCGCGAGCGTCTGATCGAAAGCAACCAGACCCAGATCGAGGTTGATGAGCCCGAAGAAGACAGCATGTCTCTGCTTATGGGCGTCGAAAAAGACGCACCGGCAGATGACGATATGTCCGAGGAAAAGCTGCTGCGCGCTTTGATGGAGGCGCAGGAGCCCCGCTAAGGGCACCTCGTCCTGTTAGCAGATGATCCCAGTAGAGGACCTTCTCGCAAAGGTTCGCGCATATAACCCCAACACGAATGAGCCGCTGATCCGGGCGGCTTATTCTTACGGTTTCGATATGCATAAGGGTCAAACCCGGCAGTCCGGGGAACCCTACTTTTCGCACCCTGTTGAGGTCGCGATGCTGCTCACGGAGCAGCGGCTAGATGACGCCACGATCATCACAGCTTTGCTGCATGATACGATCGAAGATACCCGAACCACGTTCACCGAAATCGCTGAGATGTTTTCGACTGAAATTGCGGTGTTGGTTGATGGCGTAACAAAGCTGACTAACCTTCAGCTTAGCAGCACACAAACCAAGCAAGCTGAGAATTTTCGTAAGCTTTTCATGGCGATGTCCAAAGACTTGCGTGTCATCTTGGTCAAGCTGGCTGACCGTTTGCACAACATGCGCACTATCCGCCACATGGCGGCGCACAAGCAGGCGCAAAAGGCCCATGAGACGATGGATATCTATGCGCCGCTTGCCGGTCGCATGGGGATGCAGTGGATGCGCGAAGAGCTGGAGGACCTGTCGTTCGCCGTTCTTCAGCCTGAGGCGCGCTCCTCCATTATGCGCCGCTTTGTGACGCTTCAAAAAGCCAGCGGCGACGTGATCGCGCGCATCACGCTCGACATTATTAACGAACTGAAAAAGGCTGAGGTCACAGCTGACGTGACTGGTCGCGCCAAACGCCCTTTTTCCATCTGGCGTAAGATGGAGGAAAAAGAACTTGGTTTTTCCCGTCTGTCGGACATCTACGGCTTCCGCGTCATTTGTAACTCCGAGCAGGATTGTTACCGTGCCTTGGGGGTGATCCACCAACGGTGGCGCGCGGTCCCGGGGCGGTTCAAGGATTACATCAGTCAGCCCAAATCTAACGGATATCGTTCGTTGCACACGACTGTTTCGGGGCGTGATGGCAAACGGGTTGAGGTGCAAATCCGTACTCGCGAAATGCACGATGTGGCAGAGGGTGGCGTGGCTGCGCACTGGTCTTATCGTGACGGTCAGCGCGCTGAGAACCGGTTTGCCGTCGACCCCGCCAAATGGCTCGAAACGATCACGGAGCGATTCGAAGCTGCCGAAGACCATGACGAGTTCATGGAACACGTGAAGCTAGAGATGTATTCCGATCAGGTGTTCTGTTTCACACCTAAGGGTGAGGTCGTTGCTTTGCCTAAAGGCGCGACGCCTTTGGATTTTGCCTACGCGATCCACACGCGAATCGGTCACTCCTGCGCCGGAGCCAAGGTTGACGGGATGCGGGTGCCACTATGGACGCGGCTCAAGAATGGTCAAAGTGTTGAGATCACCACCGCCGAAGGGCAAAGCCCGCAGGTGACATGGATCGACATTGTAAAAACCGGGCGCGCCAAGCAAGCCATCCGTCGTGCCCTGCGTGAAGAAGACATTGTGAGGTTCCAGCGTCTGGGGCGCGAATTGATGCGCGTTGCATTGGACCACGTAGGCAAAAAGGCCACCGATAAGGTATTGGAAACCGCCGCGCGTGCGTTCGATCTGCCGAATACTGATGCGCTGTTGGCCAAGGTTGGCGCCACGGACGTATCCGCGCGCAAAGTGGTCGAACGTCTTTACCCTGAACTTGTGGCCAGTGCGCCCGAGGCAGAAGTTGCGCCCAACAAGGCCATTGTTGGTCTCAATCCTGACGACAAATTCACCCGTGGCAGCTGTTGCCAACCCGTGCCGGGTGAACGGATTGTCGGGATTACGTATCGCGGCAGCGGCGTGGTGGTGCACGGCATCGATTGTAAACGCCTTGTGACATATGAGGACCAGCCCGATCGCTGGCTCGACATTCGCTGGGCTGCGGGCCACCATGCCGCCGTGCATGCGGTGACACTGGATCTGACGATCAGCAACGAAGGTGGGGTACTGGGACGTATCTGCACATTGATTGGCGAGCAAAACGCAAATATCTCGGACTTGCGATTCACGGATCGCAAACCGGATTTTTACCGCCTGCTGGTAGACGTGGACGTCCGCGACAGTGAGCATCTGCATGCGGTGATGATGGCAATCGAGACGGACAGCGATGTCGCTGCGCTTCGGCGCGAACGCGATGTCGCCAAGGCGCCGGCCTGAGGGCGGCATAAAGGGGAGGGCCCGGGTGGTCTTCAAACGCAGAGACGCCCGCCCGTGGTGGCGTATCCTCAAAGAGGTGCTTTGGCCCAAAGGTGGCTGGGCGCGTGCGTTTCACTATGTCAAACACCGTCTCCGGCGACTGCCCGATAGCCCACATAAAATCAGCCGGGGTATTCTGGTTGGCGTGTTCACGGCGTTCACGCCCTTCTACGGGTTGCACTTTTTGGTGGCGGCGGTGGGCGCGCGTTTGTTGCAGGGCAATATCCTTGCAGCTTTGCTTGCAACGTTCTTTGGCAACCCTCTGACTTATGTCCCTATCGGGGTAATCTCGCTCCAGACTGGGCATTTCCTGCTAGGCACTGAGTTCGACAAAGAATTTGATGATGGGCTGTTGGCCAAATTCGTCGGCGCTGGCCAAGATCTGCTGCACAATGTCCGTGCACCCTTCTCGGGCGAGGCCGCGGATTGGAGCCATCTGTCCCTGTTCTGGGATGAGGTGTTCTTTCCCTACATGGTTGGTGGCATCATCCCCGGTATCGTGGCTGGGATCATCTGCTATTACATGTGCCTACCGGTAATCACCGCGTATCAAAAACGCCGCCGGGGCATGATTAAGAAAAAGCTAGAAGAGTTGCGCCGCAAGGCTGCCCGTGGCGATCAAACGCGCTAGGTTCGGTCCCAAGGGCGAGCCAGAGAATGAGGGAGTGATCTGATGGAAAAACTGCGTCTTGGTGTGAATATCGATCACGTAGCAACGGTGCGGAACGCGCGCGGCGGTGCCGTGCCCGATCCGGTGCGTGCAGCGCTGTTGGCAGAGCGCGCGGGTGCGGATGGCATCACGGCGCACCTGCGTGAAGACCGCCGCCACATTAAGGATGCCGACATTGGCGCCTTGATGGAGGCTTTGACCATTCCTCTTAATTTTGAGATGGCCGCCACCACCGAAATGCAGGCCATCGCTTTGCACCATAAACCTCATGCGGTGTGCATCGTGCCCGAGCGGCGCGAAGAGCGGACGACCGAGGGCGGGCTTGAGGTTGCGCGGGAAGAAAACCGGCTGGGCGACTATATCGCGCCCCTGCGGGATGCGGGCTGTCGGGTGTCGCTGTTCATCGCTGCGGATGAGGCGCAAATTCGTGCGGCCCACCGCATCGGTGCACCGGTCATTGAGCTCCACACAGGCGCCTATTGCGATGCGGTTGCGGAAGGCCAAGCAAACGAGGCAGCGGCCGAATTGGCTCGGATCACCGAGATGGCGGCTTTTGCGCATGACCTCGGGTTGGAGGTTCACGCGGGCCACGGCCTGACCTACGAAAGCACCCCGCCGATTGCAGCCCTTCCCACCGTGCGGGAGCTGAACATCGGGCATTTTCTGATTGGTGAGTCGATCTTTGTTGGGCTAGAGGCGGCCATGGATCAGATGCGGCACGTGATGGATGCTGCCCGCTCAGGCGCGATCGCTTCCGACTAGACAGCGCCCTGTCACCCGCTAAACACGTGGGCTGAACACACAACAATCCACGGAGCCGGTATGATCCTCGGCATCGGCACTGACCTTGCGAATATTGAGCGCATTCAAGGGACACTGGATCGCTTTGGCGACCGCTTTCGCAATCGTATCTTTACTGCGGATGAACAGCGAAAAGCCGAGAACCGCAAAGATGTCGCTGGCACCTACGCCAAACGTTGGGCCGCGAAGGAAGCGTGTTCTAAGGCGCTGGGCACTGGGTTGCGCATGGGTATCGCGTGGAAGGACATGTCTGTCACGAACCTGCCCACCGGCCAGCCAGTTATGCGGGTCACCGGCTGGGCCAAAGACCGTCTAGACGCCATGACCCCACCCGGTCACAAGGCGATTATTCACGTCACCCTCACGGACGATCACCCTTGGGCGCAAGCGATGGTCGTGATCGAGGCGCGCCCCTCAGATTAAGCGCTAAAACACTCCCGAATGCGCGTGAACGTGGCTCTGCGCGCGGTTGACTCTGGGCAGGCCCCAAGGCAGGACGGTGGCTTGAGTTAGCGCGGGAAAGAGGCCCTATGGCAAGCACGGCGAAAAAAGAGGGCATCGGTGAGACGCTCAGAACGGTTTTTTGGGCTTTGCTCATAGCGGGCGTCTTTAGAACACTGTTTTTTCAGCCTTTCTGGATCCCCTCGGGGTCCATGAAGGATACGCTGCTAATCGGTGATTTCCTGTTCGTGAACAAAATGGCCTATGGCTATTCGCGTCATTCCTGCCCGTTTTCGATGTGCCCATTTTCTGGTCGTATCCTCGGATCAGAGCCTGAGCGCGGAGATGTTATCGTCTTCCGCCATCCCGTGAACGGCGCGGATTTCATCAAGCGTGTTGTGGGTATGCCCGGCGATAAGGTCCAGATGCAGGGCGGCGTGCTCTATATCAACGACGCTGCCGTCAAGCTTGATCCCGTGGCCCCCTTTGTCGAGACGTTTGAACGCCAAGGCTCTGCCGGGCACTTGCCGCGTTGTGCTAACGAACCCGTGGGTTTGGGCGGCCAGTGTGAAAAGAACCGCTTTGTCGAAACTTTGCCCGGGGGTGCGACGCATTCGGTCCTCGATACGTTGACCGGCCGTGGTGATAACACGCCGGCCTTCGTGGTACCTGAGGGTAACTATTTTTTCATGGGTGATAACCGTGATAACTCGCAGGACAGCCGCTTTACGCAGGCGCAGGGCGGGGTTGGGATGGTCCCGTTTGAGTACCTGATCGGCCGTGCGGATCGGGTGATGTTCTCGTCTGCTGGCGACCGGATGATCTATTTCTGGACGTGGCGCGGCGACCGTTTTTATAAGGCGATCGAGTGAAGCTGAGTGCCGAACTGACGGCGTTTCAGGCCCGGATTGGGCACGTCTTTGCTCGTCCTGATTTGTTGGTGCGTGCGATGACGCACTCGTCTATCTCAAGCGCATCGCGCCCTGATAACCAACGGCTTGAGTTCTTGGGGGATCGGGTGCTGGGCTTGGTCATGGCCGAGGCGTTGATGGCCGAGGATAAGGCCGCGTCCGAGGGCCAATTGGCCCCGCGCTACAACGCGCTTGTGCGCAAAGAAACATGCGCTGCCGTTGCCCGCCAAATCGATCTGGGGGCTGTGCTAAAGCTAGGTAAATCCGAGATGGTGACCGGGGGTCGTCGCAAGGATGCGCTGCTTGGCGACGGTATGGAAGCCTTGATTGCAGCCGTCTATCTGGACGGCGGGTTCGAGGCCGCACATGCCTTGGTCCTTCGGCTTTGGGGGGAGCGGGTCGCACAGGTCGAAGAGGACGCGCGCGACCCCAAGACTGCGTTGCAGGAATGGGCGCAGGCGCGTCGCCTACAACCGCCGACATATGCCTTGCTCAAACGTTCTGGACCCGACCACGCGCCGGTTTTCCTGATTGAGGCTCAATTGGATAATGGTGCGCGCGCGCAGGCATCGGCGGGCAGCAAACGTCACGCCGAGCAGGCCGCCGCCAAAGCGCTTTTGGCGCAGATGGAGAAGAATGATGGCTGACACAAAAGCCGGGTTTATCGCCCTCATCGGGGAGCCGAATGCCGGCAAATCAACGCTGCTGAACCGCATGGTGGGGGCCAAAGTGTCCATCGTGACGCACAAGGTCCAGACCACGCGGGCGCGTATTCGCGGTGTCGCGATGGAGGGGCCAAGCCAGCTTGTCTTCGTGGACACGCCCGGCCTGTTCCGCCCGCGCCGTCGCTTGGACCGTGCGATGGTTGCCGCCGCATGGGGTGGTGCTGCGGACGCCGAAATTGTCGTGCTGTTGGTTGAGGCGCACCGAGGCCTCACCGAAGGTGTCGAGGCGATTATCGAGGCTCTTGAGGAGCGCATTTCACCAAACCAAAAGGTGGCGCTTGCGCTCAACAAAATTGACCGCGTCAAGTCTGAGGTCCTGCTGGGCCTGACCGAAAAACTGAACGCCCGCTACCCGTTCGTTGAGACGTTTATGATCTCGGCAGAGAAGGGCCATGGCGTTGACACGCTGCGCGGATGGCTGGCCGAAAACCTACCGGCCGGTCCTTGGCTTTATCCCGAAGATCAGATCGCCGACTTGCCTATGCGGATGATCGCAGCAGAGATGACGCGCGAAAAACTGACCCTGCGTTTGCACCAAGAGCTGCCCTACCAGTTGACGGTTGAGACGACCAATTGGGAAGAGCGTAAAGACGGCTCTGCCCGGATTGACCAGTTGATCTATGTGATCCGTGACGGCCACAAAGGTATCGTTTTGGGCAACAAGGGTGAGACGATCAAAGGCGTCAGTCAATCTGCCCGCCAAGAACTGGAAGAATTCCTTGGTCGCCGCGTTCACCTATTCCTACAGGTCAAAGTCCGGCCCAATTGGCTGGAGGAGTCTGAGCGGTATTCCGAGATGGGCCTTGATTTCAAGGACGGCAATTCTTGACCCGACTGACCTCGGATTTTTGGGTGTCTGCTTATCGCAAGCATCTTGAGATGTTGGATATTCCCTGTTTCGTCGTGGCAAAGGGCCATGCGCAGGCCGGTGCGGTTTTCGTCAAGGTTAACACCCTAGATGGCAATGCATGCGTCTATCAGCGTAGTTTTGACCTGATGACAGGTGCGCGGCAGTGGGTTGAACTGACCCGAGGGGCAGAGGCTGATTGCGACGCTGCACTGTCGCGGCAGCGCGGGTTCGACCCGGATCTATGGGTGCTAGAGGTCGAGGATCGGCAAGGGCGACATCTGTTGGACACGCCACATCTGAACGCCTAACTTCAGGGCATGGATTGGCGCGATCAGGGCATGCTTTTGGCGGTTCGGCCACACGGAGAGAACTCTGTTATTGCAGAGATCTTTACCCGTGGGCACGGGCGTCATTTGGGCGTGATCCGGGGGGGCACATCACGCAAGCTGGCCCCCATTTTGCAGCCGGGGGCGCAATTGGATGTGTCGTGGCGCGCGCGCCTCGAAAGTCACATGGGTAGTTTTACTGCCGAGCCTATCCGCTCTCGCATGGCGGGGGTGCTTAACGACCCTTTGCGGCTGTCGGCACTGTCTAGCCTTTGTGCTACGTCCGCTTTTTGCCTGCCTGAGCGAGAGAATTTGCCAAATTTTCAGGCCGAGACCGAGGCGCTTGCGGACGCGATCCATAGCGGCCAAGGCTGGCTCAGCGCATATATTTTTTGGGAATTGCGCTTGTTGGAGGAAACGGGCTTTGGGTTGGATTTGAACGCCTGCGCCAACGGGGGCGGCGCGAATGATTTGGCCTATGTGTCGCCGCGCACGGGCCGCGCAGTCAGCCGGATGGGTGCAGGCGAATGGGCCGACCGTTTGCTGCCCTTGCCCGAGTGTCTACTGGGTGGCCCCGTCACACTAGATGGCGCGTGCGCAGCGCTGACGCTGACGGGGCATTTCCTGACCCAACATCTTGCGCCGTCGCTGGGCGGGCGTTCGTTTCCCGCAGCCCGTACACGTTTTGTTGAGCAGGTGGCCCGCGCTTAGCCGCGCAGTGCCATTGATTGGTCGCGCGGCTCTGATAGGCTTACGTAAAGGTTAATCAGGAGTGCACCATGCGGTGGATCAAAAGACTGGTGATTGGCGTTTTGGCCTTAGTTGCCTTGGCGGTCGGGGCTTTTTTTGTCGTGCCCACCGAACGGATCGCCCGACTGGCCACGGACCAATTCGAACAAGCGACAGGTCGGGCGTTAACGATCAACGGATCGGTACGTCCCACGGTTTTTCCCAGCCTTGGCGTTCGGATTGAGGACGTCGCATTGGCCAATGCGGATTGGTCGACGCAAGGCCCCATGCTGACGGCAGCACGACTGGATGTCAGCGTTGGGTTAGTGGATCTTTTGGGCGGCGCGGTTTCTGTGGATCGCTTGGAATTGATAGATCCCGTTGTCTTGCTAGAGCGGACCGCTGAAGGACGCGCTAATTGGGACATTGCGCCGACAGCCGCCGTAGCTTCGGGCACGCCTGCACAAGGCGACGACGATGCGACGCTTCCTGAAATATCCCTAGCAGAGGCCCGGATCATCAATGGCACCGTCTCATTCACAGATGCCCAAGCGGATGTGCAGCACCGTATAGAGGCGTTGGATCTGACCATGGCCCTACCGAGCTTGCAAGGCCGGGCTGAAGCCTCAGGCTCCGCCCTTTATAACGGAGCCGACATTAGCTTTGAGACTGCCCTAGATGGCGTCGCGGGCTTGCTAGCCGGGGATTTGACACCCATTGAGGCGCAGGTCGCAGTCGGCGGCACGACGGCCTCTGCCACGGGCAAATTGGGGCTGTCGCCCGTGGGCTTTGAGGGCCAGTTGATCGCACAAAGCGATGAGAGAGCGACACTGTTTGCGGCCCTTGGGCAAACGGTTCCGGACCTGCCCAACGGCTTTGGCCGTAACCAGATATCCATACAAACAGGGCTGACCTTAGCAACGGAAGGCTCGTTGCATTTGCGGGATATGACGTTGGGCCTCGATGGAAACAGCCTGCGCGGCGACGTAGACGTTTTCCCTGGCGAACAACGCCCCAAAATTCTAGCCACCCTTGATAGCCCTGGCCTGGATCTAAGCGCGCTCTCGGCGCAATCCGGCGGTGATGCTGCGCCCAGCACCGCCCCGACCACAAGCAGTGGTTGGAGCACCACCCCCATCGACGTCAGTGCACTGGGTCTTGCGGACGCCGAGATCGTGCTGACAACTGGGGCGATTGGCTTGGGGGATGCTACCCTTGATGCCGTTTCAGCCCGCCTCGTACTGGACCGCGCGCGGGCGGTTATCACGCTTGCGCCTATTCGGGCCTATGGCGGCAGTATTGCTGGTGAGGTCATCGTTAACGGTCGGGGCGGGCTGTCAACGCGTGTGAACCTTGCGCTATCGGGGCTTCAGACCCAGCCATTTCTGACGGAGTTCCTCGATTTTGAGCGGCTGTTGGGACAGGCTGATGCATCGGTGAATGTGCTTGGGGTTGGTGCGTCGATGGCGGACCTGATGAACAGCCTTGAGGGGGCGGGCAACGTATCGGTGGGGCGGGGTGAGATCCTCGGTCTCGATCTCGCGGGGATGATGCGCAACTTTGATCTGAACTTTCAGGGCGAAGGCGCGCGGACGATTTTCGACGGGATCGCAGGTCAGTTTTCGCTGACCCAAGGGGTGTTAAACACAGACGATCTGACGCTTTCTGCCCCTTTGCTTGAGGCGCTGACACAGGGCCAAGTCAATATGGGCAGCCAGAACCTTGATCTAACGGTGGTGCCCGTATTGTTGCAAAACGCTGAAGGGGCGGGAATTTCGGTGCCGCTGCGTATCACGGGACCATGGAGCGCACCGCGCATCCGCCCCGACTTAGAGGCCGCGACACTTCAGCAGCTAAACATTGATGGCGCCGCGATTGAGGATAACGCACGTACTGCGCTGCAACAAAAGCTGGCCGAGGAATTGGACATCACACCCGAAGGCGTCACAGATGGTCAAAGCGTTGAAGACGCCATCAAGGAGCGGGTCGAGGACAAAGTACGCGAGGCCTTGGGTGGGCTTTTCGGCGGCAATTGAGCCAGAGCCAAAATGAAAAAGGCAGGGCCGCATTGCGTGGCCCCGCCTTTTTTATTCAAATGCCGTCTCAGGCTAGCGGCGACGATCGCGCCGCGATGACATCGGTTGGAAGGCCACACCAACGTGGGCTTCACAATAGGGCTTGCCCTGTTGCGAAGGCAGGCCACAGAACCAAAAATCAGGCGTTGCCGGGTCACCGATAGGCCACTTGCATGTCCGCTCTGTCAACTCCATCAAGGTCAGCTTTTTGGCCGACTTTTCGATTTCGTTGACCTTGGCCAAAGCCTCTGGACTGATTTCATTGGCCGATGGCTGTGGCGGCAGGGGTTGGCCCGCTGGCACGATTTGCTTGCGCAAATGCGTGACGTTCGCAGGGCGATCCGCCGACACGGGCACAGCCGCTTCGGTCTTGGGCTCAGGCCGTTTCTCGGGCTGCGGAGCCGCGGCGGGCTTCGACGGCGCGGCCTTAGCTGCGGGCGCAGCCTTTTCTTTTGCAGCCGGTTTGGCAGCCGTACCTTGATTGCGGTTAGACAATCCAAGACGGTGCACCTTGCCGATGACCGCATTGCGGGTCACACCGCCAAGTTCTTTTGCGATCTGACTGGCGCTTTGCCCTTCACCCCACATTTTTTTCAGCAGTTCTACGCGGTCATCTGTCCAGGACATTGCGCCTCTCTCAAATTGGGGGCCGTTGCCCCAAGGATTACGCCATTGTAACTGGAGCACGGCTGGTTACAAGCGCCGGGAACGTTATATGGCAAGGGACAGGGCAAATGACAAGACACGAGATTGGTGATCTGGGCGTCCGTCGGTTCGGAATGGTCAACTGGCTGGGACTATATACGTTGTGTTGGCGTGAAACGCGGCGTTTTCTGGCGGTGTGGACCCAGACACTTTTGGCGCCGCTAATCACGGCGGGCCTATTTTTGTTAATTTTCTCCTTGGCGGTCGGGACACGTCGCGGCGACGTGATGGGCGTGCCGTTCGTACACTTTCTTGCACCCGGCATTTTGATGATGACGGTTATTCAGAACAGCTTTGCCAATGTTTCGTCTTCGATTGTGATCTCAAAGGTTCAGGGCAACATCGTTGACACCCTAATGCCGCCCCTGTCCGCAGGCGAGTTGATGGTTGGCTACCTCGCTGGTGGTATCCTGCGCGGGGCACTTGTGGCGGTCAGCGTGTCGCTCATTCTGTTCCCGATGATTGGGCTCGGTGTGGCGCATCCGCTTTTGGGGCTATTGTACGTTGTTCTTGGCGGAGCTTTCTTGGGTGCCCTTGGTGTCATTGCAGGCGTTTTTGCGAACAAGTTTGACCAAATGGCCGCAATTACCAACTTTATCGTGATGCCGCTTAGTTTTTTGTCGGGCACGTTCTACAGCCTCGATAGCCTACCGCCATTTATGCAAACGCTGAGCCACGCAAATCCGGTATTCTACCTGATCGACGGGGTGCGCTTTGCCACGCTTGGTGTTTCGGACAGCTCGCCTGTTTTGGGGCTGGGCGTGATCCTTTTGGCGTTGGCGGCTGTTACGTCTTTGGGGTGGTGGATGTTCCGGACGGGCTACCGGCTGAAGGCTTAAGCCGCGCCTCACGCCATGCCAAAAGCGCGGCACCGGCGATGATGATACTTGCTCCCAGGACGCTCGTGGCGTCGGGGAGGACGCCAAATAGCGCAGCGTCATAAAGAGCGGCAAACACCAGTGTTAAATAGCTGAATGGCGTAATGAAGCTCGCGTCAGCGCGCGACATTGCGTTCACGAAACACGCCTGTGCGCAGGCCATCAATACGCCCAATCCTGCAAGCGCGGCCCATTGCATCGGGCTGGGGGGTGCCCAAACAAAACTGACGGCGATTGAAGAAATCACAACACCGATCGTATTGTTGATGAATAAGATCGTCAGCGGCCCTTCGCGCCCCGCAAGGCGTTTGATAAAGATTAGCTCTAGCCCCATGATCAAGGCGGCCCCAAGCGCCAGAAACGCGCCCATCTGCAATGCACCTGTTCCAGGACGTAACAAGACGATCGCCCCGATCAGTGCAATAAAGGCTGCGCTCCAACGGACGGGGCCCACACGTTCGCCCAGCAGGGGGATCGCAAGCAGCATGCAAAACACCACGTTCAAAAAGCTTAACGCCGTCGCATCCTGAAGCGGGATTGAGGCCACAGCGGCAAACATCAATGTCACACCTAGCCAGCCACAAGTGGTGCGCGCGAGGTGGAGTTTTAAGTTCGTTGCGCGCAGCTGCGGGCGCAGGACCAACACGACGCTGGTGATTGCGAGCCATGCGAAAATGAACCGCCCATGGCTGATTTGAAGCGGATGCAAAGGCGGGCCGAGCGTTTCGGTCCCCAGCGCCTTGGCCAGCAATGTGGTGGCTGCGATGAAAACCGTGGCCGCGACCATAAAGGCCATGGCCAAAGCGCGGTTTTCAGCGGCCAAGACACCACCGCATGATGGCTTTTTGCGCGTGCAGGCGATTTTCGGCCTCATCGAAGATGACTGAATTCGGGCCATCCATTACTTCAGAGGTGGCTTCCTCATCTCGGTGCGCGGGCAGGCAGTGCATGAACAGGCTGTCGGGTTTCGCATGACGCATCAGCTCGGCGTTGACCTGATAGGGGCGTAGCTGGTTGTGGCGACGTTCGCGCGCGGTCTGGCTGTCATGCATGGAAACCCACGTATCCGTGACGACCAGATCGGCATTCGCAACAGCGCGGAACGGGTCACGCTCGATCTCAATCGTGCTGCCTTTGGCACGGGCTTCATTCAAGAAAACCGCTTCTGGGTCCAGCGTCGAGGGCCCCGAGAACGTCAGATCAAAGCCGAACTGGCCAGCGGCATGGGCAAATGAAGCGAACACGTTGTTCCCATCGCCGCACCACGCCACCTTTTTACCCGTGATAGGACCACGATGTTCCTCAAACGTTAGGATATCCGCCATGATTTGGCAGGGGTGTGTCCGGTTCGTCAGCCCGTTGATCACCGGCACGGTGGCGTGTTCGGCCATTTCAAGCAGGGTGTCTTCTTCAAAGGTGCGGATCATGATCATGTCGACATACCGCGACAGCACACGGGCCGTATCGGCGATGGTTTCGCCGTGCCCAAGCTGCATGTCAGACCCGGACAAAACCATCGTTTCTCCGCCCATCTGGCGCACGCCGACATCAAACGACACGCGGGTCCGGGTCGAGGGCTTTTCAAAGATCAACGCGACCATGTGGTTTTCCAGCGGGCGGTCCGCATCCGGTGTACCCTTGGGCAGGCCCGCGCGTGCGGTTTTCATTGCGCTGGCTTGGTCAAGCATGGCCCGCAGGTCGGCGGGATCAGTTTTGTTGATATCGATAAAATGAGTCATAAGCGTTCTTCGGATCGACGGCGGGGTGGGGCGTGTGGGCCCAATACTCCGCGCTGTGTTTCAATGGTGCGGCGATCAGGCCGCGCTAAGGGCGGTTGCGGTGGCCTCTAGGCGGGTCAACGCCTCGGCGATATCCGCGTCCGTCAGGTTAAGCGCGGGCAACAAGCGCACCACGTTATCGCCGCCGGGAATGACGATCAGTTCAGCGGCGTATGCCGCGTTGACGACATCCATGTTCGGGGCCGCGCATTTCAACCCGATCATAAGGCCCGCGCCGCGAACGGTCTCAAACACGGAAGGATGGGTCGCGACCAAAGCTTCAAGGCCCTGACGCAAGAGCGCGGCCTTGCGGTTTACGTCTGCCAGGAACGCATCGTCAGCGACGGTTTCCATCACGGCATTGCCGACGGCACATCCCAGTGGGTTGCCCCCGTAGGTGGAGCCGTGGGTGCCGGCCGTCATGCCGCTGGCCGCGTTTTCGGTTGCCAATACAGCACCCAGAGGAAAGCCTCCGCCGATGCCTTTGGCCACCATCATGATGTCTGGCGTGATCCCTGCCCATTCATGCGCAAATAGCTTGCCCGTACGACCCATGCCGCACTGCACTTCATCCAGCATCATCAAAACGCCAGTTTCGTCGCATAGATCGCGCAAGCCTTTGAGGCAGGCGTCTGGAATGGGAATAATGCCGCCTTCGCCTTGCACAGGCTCCATCAGGACGCCGGCTACATCGGGGGCGCGCATCGCGGCCTCAAGCGCGTCATGGTCACCGACGGCCAAGTGGATGAACCCCGGCAGCAACGGGCCAAACCCGGCTGTCATCTTTTCCGACCCGGCCGCGGCAATACCCGCAGAGGAACGGCCATGGAATGAGCCAGTAAACGCGATGATTTTGTGCCGCTCAGGTTGGCCTTTGTCGGACCAGTACTTGCGCACCATCTTGACCGCCAACTCGCACGATTCAGTGCCCGAGTTGGTAAAGAATACGGTGTCGGCGAATGTTGCTTCTACCAGCCGTTCAGCCAGCGTTTGTTGCTGTGGGATGTGATAGAGGTTTGATGTGTGCCACAGCGCGCTTGCCTGATCAGTCAGCGCCGCCACAAGGGCAGGGTTTGCATGACCCAGTACATTCACCGCGATGCCTGCGCCCATGTCCAAGAAACGTCGCCCGTCAGCCTCGATCAACCAGCTGCCTTCGCCTTTGACGAAGGTCAGCGGTGCCCGGGAATACGTCGGCAGAACTGCGGGGATCATGGTAGCGCCTCATTTAAAAACAGAGCGAAATCCGTGACCCATAATCCGCGGTGTGTCAATTGGATTGGAATTATTCCAATTGCTGATGCTCAATGCGCACAAAATGGTATGCTTTGGGTGATTTGGGTTGTTGCGTAAGCGTAAACTTACGCAACTTCCTCAAGCTTCACCTGAGGCGTCACACCTAGTGCCGCACACACATCCCGGGTTAGCTCGGGCTTGTTAAGGGTATAGAAGTGCAGGTGATCAACGCCTTCATCCATAAGGGTTGAACACAGCTCTGTTGCATGTGCCAAAGACATCAGTTCCTCACGGCCATCTCTGATTGCGGTTTGGAATGCTGCGTCCAACTCGGGTGGTACCGGTGTGCCGCAGCGCGTGGCGAACCGCTTGGTGCCGGCCCAGTTTTCGATTGGCAAGATGCCCGGGATAATCGGGGCAGAAATTCCTGCATCCGCACATTTATCACGGAACCGCAGGAATGTTTCAGGCTCAAAGAAGAACTGCGTAATAGCCTCGCACGCACCGGCATCGATCTTGGCTTTTAGCCAGAAGATATCGGCCATGTCGTTTTGAGCCTCGGGGTGGCGGTCCGGGTACGCGCCGACACGCAGGTTGAATTTGCCCGTGCTGGATAGAGCTTCAATCAATTCCACGGAGTGGCGAAACCCATCTGGGTGCGCCGTGAACTGGCCGCTACCCTTGGGGGGATCGCCCCGCAGGGCTACGATGTCCGTTACGCCAGCTGCGGCGTATTGGTCCGCAATTTCGAGCGTTTCGGCCCGTGTGGCGTTCACGCATGTCAGGTGTGCGGCGACCCGTAGGCCATAGTGCTTGTGGATCGTGGCCACTGCTTCGTGTGTCAAAGCCCGTGTCGTACCGCCTGCACCATAGGTGACGGATACCATCGTTGGGTCCAGAGGGGCCAATGTGCGCACCGTGTCCCATAGGCGAAACGAAGCCTCCAGTGATTGGGGCGGAAAGAATTCGAATGAGACGGTCGGGGCGGGCATGACGGTTTTGGTCCTTCTTGTGTCGCATCGCGTCTTCGCATATGCCTGCGATTGAATCAAACTCATAACACTCATCATTTACATGAGCCGCACATGCATCTTGAATTTCGACACCTCCGCACGATCAAGGCGATCCACGATTGCGGTGGGCTTTCTGCGGCGGCAGATCGCCTGAACATAACGCAATCTGCCCTATCCCATCAGGTAAAGGGGCTAGAGGATCAGGCCGGGCTGGAGCTATTCGTGCGACGCTCCAAGCCGATGAAGCTATCCCCGGCGGGGATTCGGTTGCTGCGATTGGCTGAACGGGTCCTGCCCGAAATCGAAGCCCTGCAAGAAGAATTCCGTTCCCTGAAGTCAGGTAAAATTGGCCGCCTGCATATCGCGATTGAATGTCATGCTTGTTTTGAATGGCTTTTCCCCGTGCTTGAGGAATTTCGCCGTGCATGGCCCGAAATCGACGTGGACATCCGTCCCGGACTACAGTTTCAGGCGCTCCCCGCACTTGAGCGGGAGGAGGTCGATCTGGTCGTGTCTTCAGACCCCGAAAGCCTGCCCGGCGTCGAATTTCAGCCGCTGTTTGATTATGAACCGGTATTCGTCGCCTCTAGTCAGCATCCTTTGGCGAAGAAAGAATTCATTGAGGCCGAGGATCTGCGCGATGAATTGTTGATCACCTATCCGGTGGAACGTCCGCGTCTGGATGTATTTAGCCAGTTTCTGCGCCCAGCCGGAGTTGAGCCACGGGCAGTTCGGCAGGTGGAACTGACGGCTGTGATCTTGTTGTTGGTCGCCTCCAATCGGGGTGTTGCGGTCCTGCCGGATTGGGTCGTACGTGAGGTGCGCTACAATTCAGACTATGTCACGCGCCCCCTGACCCAAGGTGGCCTGACCCGACGTCTCTATGCCGCGGTACGTACCGCGGATGCGGCCAAACCCTTTATGGCCAATGTCATTCGCCTAATGCGAACGGAGCCCGTAAAATTGCAGCGCGGAGATAAGCCTTGAGCGTAGGCTCTCAGCGGTCTATAGCCCGCGCCTGACCCCCCTGATCCAAGGACCGAGCCCATGCAAGGTAGCGCAAATCTCAATGTGATGATCAAAGCCGCGCGCAAAGCCGGGCGATCGCTGGTAAAGGACTTTCGCGAAGTCGAAGCCCTGACCGTGACGATGAAAGGTGCAGGCGACTTTGTCAGCCGCGCCGACAAGCGGGCCGAGGAGATCATCGAAGAAGAACTGATGGCGGCGCGCCCGTCGTATGGTTTTCTGGGCGAAGAAAGCGGCGAAAAAGAGGGTGAAGACCCAACCCGCCGTTGGATCGTAGACCCGCTCGACGGCACCACGAACTATCTGCACGGGATGCCGCACTGGGCCGTATCTATCGCGCTGGAGCATAAAGGCCAGATCGTCGCGGCCGTGGTCTATGACCCCGCTAAGGACGAAATGTTCTATGCTGAAAAGGGCCAAGGTGCTTGGCTCAATGACAGCCAGCGTCTTCGTGTGACGCAACGGACCAAGATGATTGAAACGGTCTACGCCACGGGCTTGCCCTTTGCTGGTAGTAAGTATTTGCCCGCAGCTCTGTCAGACCTTGGTCGGCTTTTGCCCGTCTGTGCCGGTGTGCGCCGTTGGGGGGCAGCTTCGCTCGACCTCGCGTATGTGGCTGCTGGTCGGTACGACGGCTACTGGGAGCGTGGTCTCAAGATTTGGGACATTGCCGGTGGTGTTCTGTTGGTGCGTGAAGCCGGCGGCCTTGTTGAGCCGATCCGTGCTGAGCAAGATTTGCTCAACGACGGTCACGTGGTCGCGGCAAGTGGCGCAGTGTTTGAAAAGTTTTCGAACATCATCCGCAAGCGGCCTGAGTAAGATTTATTTGGCGTGCTCGCCCGGCTGACCCAACTGAGCGGTTGGTCGGGGCGCCAGCACCTGATGGGCCATGCCTGCGCACAGCAGATAAATGCTGGCGGCAGTAAACACCAAGGCTGCGGTCTGAGGCAGATCAAACCGCACCCAAGTCGCCCAAATTCCCAATATCATCCATAGGTTCGCAATCGGAAGCGTCACCCAGCGCCAACGAACGGTGCGCGTAGGGTGGACAAATTTTAGCGGCATAAACATGGCCAAAGCGAGAGCGACGGTTACAGCAAAGATCAGCCATGCAGGCGGGCTTAGCACAAAGCTGACCAGCGCAACCATGTTCCAACATCCCGGAAACCCAAGAAAGCTTTTGTCGTCAGTTTTCATGCGTGTATCGGCAAAGTACATCGCCGACGCAAAGGGGATCACGATCAGCACGCCCCAACCCAACCATCCGGGCACAAGCCCCGATGCATAAAGCGCATAAGCGGGAATGAAGGCATAGGTCAGATAGTCGATGATTAGGTCCAGCAGCACACCATCATAGCGCGCGGCATGCAGCGTCACGTTATACCGGCGGGCTAGGGGCCCATCGATCCCATCCACGAACAGCGCCACCAGCAGCCACAAAAACATCATCGACCAATTGGCCTCGACGGCTTGTAGCATCGCAAGCATAGCAAAAACGGCCCCAGAGGCCGTGAGAAGGTGCACTGACAGGGCGCGGGCTTTGTCTTTTTTAGCGGACATGTGGCTTAATGACCGATCCACTGCGCCCTGTCTATGGCAACCGGGCCTATTGCGTGGCGGAAACGCGGACCTCTTCGAGCGGGTAGGCAAGGGCGTCTTGGCTTTCCCAACCAACGTGGCAGTCGTGACAGAAAGCTTGTTTGAATTTCAGCGGCTTTCCGTTGGGCTGCACGCCTGAATACAGCCAACCACCTGTATCCGGGGCGTCGTCTAGCCCAACCTTTGTCATGATAAACAACGGACCGACGCGGGCTTTGCCTTCCTTGCCGATTTTGATGGATTCCTTGGCCAATACACCGCCTACGGGAATCTCGACGTCCTCGGATGCGAACCTCAGGTATTCGGGGGCTGCGATGTCATTTGCGAATGTTAGCAAGAATCGCTCACCATGTGCTCCGGCGACGGCGGCGCGCGTGGCTGTCTGGGTCCAGTCGCGATAAGCGGGCGCCACGGGGTCGTCGCCCTTGGTGTAGCCCGTGACCATACGCGCCGACATACAATCATACAGGGCAGTCACGCCCGCTTCATCCAAATCCCAGTGATCGCCCTCAATCACGCAGGTGTCTGCGGCATGGGCGGTACCTGCGATGCAGATCACCGCGCTGGCGGCAATAAATGTCCTAATCATAGTCTGTCCCTTACGATTTGATTGAATGTGTCTTTGCAGACAAGCATGCAATTAAAGCCCGTGCACATCACCTCTGCGCACGATGGCGTGAGGGTGCTCGCATGTTTAGGGACAGCCGCTAGGCGCTACCCTGCCCGTGGGGATGGGCCTTGGCATAAACTTCCATCAGTCGGGCGGTATCGACTGCGGTATAGGCTTGCGTTGTGCTGAGTGAAGCATGGCCAAGTAATTCTTGGATCGCACGCAGGTCACCGCCTGCTTCGAGCAGATGTGTCGCAAAGCTGTGTCGCAGCGCGTGTGGGGTTGCGGTTGCAGGCAGGCCCAACTGCATCCGGACCGAGGCCACGACCCCCGATATGGCCCGCGCTGATAGCGGCCCGCCTCGTGCCCCACGGAACAGCGGTGTATCAGCCGCCAAATCATGTGGGCAGTCGCGGACATAGTCGTTCACCGCGTCGCGCGCGACAGGTAAAACTGGGACGATCCGCTCTTTGCCGCCTTTGCCTTTGATGCGCAAAACTTCGGGTAACGGTACGCTTGCCCCGGTCAGGCTTAGAGCCTCCGATATGCGCAGCCCACACCCGTACAGCAGCGTAACCACAGCCATATCCCGCGCTGCGATCCACGGCGTTGTGTTTTGGACGCCAACGGTGTCGAGCATGGCTTTGGCTGCGTCGGGCGACAAAGGTCGGGGCAATTTTTTGCGGAACTTTGGCGCGCGCGTGGCCAAGACTGCCGTGGGTTCATGGCCCTCCCGCTCCCCCAACCAGCGGTAAAAGGTTTTTACAGCCGAAAGAGAGCGTGCGAGCGACCGGGCCGCAACACCGCGCCCGCGCGCATGTGCCATCCACGCCCGCATGTCGCTTTGGGTTATTCGCAAAAGGGGGCCAAGCCCGTCAGCGGCCCCTTTGTGCCCTGTCATGAACGACAAAAAGTCGAGCACATCGGTTTGATAGGCCCGAAGGGTATTTTCGGCGGCGTTGTCAAGGGCGCGAATGTGATCAAGCCAATTGGCAAGCGCATCACGCGCTGCGGGGCTGATCGACAGGCTCACGCCAAATGCTGGCGCATCGTCCGTTCGAACACGCCAGTGAAGAAAGACAACAGGTCCGTCCCTTGATTGCTGCGGAATTGGTTGGGATCTTCTGCGCCCATGGCCAAAAGGCCCGGCAATCGCCCCGGCCCAAGGTCCAGCTTTAGCAACGCTTCGGAGCGAATGTATTCCGCATCCGGCCCGTAGACCGAAGCGTTCGCAGTGCCAACGTCTCGCAGGGTGACCTGCCGCTGTGGCATATCTCGTCCTGCCGTGAGGTAATTCGCGATAAAGCCGGGTGCGACGATGCTTAGCAAATCAGACACAGCGGATGGGGGAGCGACAGCCGCGTCGCGGGCCTCGGGGCTTTCGAGTACAAGGCGAATGCGATCTACCCGCAGAATATCCATCACCTCACCGCCGAGGCTTTGCAGAAACGGCTCAAACTCGGCGTGATCCAGCAATTTCAGGATTGCGCGGTGAACTTGATTGGTACCAGCGAGGTTTTCATATGCAGCGGCGATCACGCTGCGGTGCGTGTCTTCTAACCGATCCAGTCGGGTTTCCAGCCGCTCCATGGCAAGACCGCGCATATCAACGATGTTACCCCCCAATTGCCGCTCATTGGCAGCAATCAGGGCGCGCATCACGTCGCGGTCTTCCAAAATTACATCCGGATCGGACAATACGATCGTGCGCCAATCTTTGTTGGCGCTGGCCTGCTCTGACATCTGCTCTCCGGTCTTTCGCCGTGAATTTGAGAGCAGTTATAGCATGTCAGACGATTTTCTGGCCAGTCTTTTCCCAGTCCTTCATGAATGCGGCAAGGCCCGCGTCCGTCAGGGGGTGCTTGATCATCGACTTGATCACGGCAGGGGGGGCTGTGGCCACATCGGCGCCTACGAGGGCTGCGTCTTTCATGTGGTTGGCCGAGCGGATGGACGCTGCAAGGATCTGCGTGTCAAAGCCGAAGTTGTCGTAGATCGTGCGGATGTCTTCGATCAGCTCCATGCCGTCGATGTTGATGTCATCCAAACGCCCGATGAATGGCGAGATGAATGTGGCACCAGCTTTTGCCGCCAGGAGTGCTTGGTTGGCCGAAAAGCAGAGCGTGACGTTGACCATGTGGCCGGCATCCGAGAACACTTTGCATGCCTTGAGACCATCCCATGTCAGTGGCACCTTGATCGCGATGTTTTCGGCGATCTCGGCCAGCTTCAGGCCTTCTTTGATCATGTCTTCGGCTTCTGTCGCGACGACCTCGGCGCTCACAGGGCCTTCGACCAATGCACAGATCTCACGCGTGACTTCGATGATGTCGCGGCCTGATTTCATGATCAGAGAGGGGTTGGTGGTGACGCCGTCGACCATGCCCAGGTCGTTCAGCTCTGCGATGGCGTCAATCTCGGCGGTATCTACGAAGAATTTCATGGGCGCGCTTCCTTCTTTCAAGGGCGGTGGTATGATTTGCGCACACTCCTAGCGAAATACGCGCTGAGATACACCCCCGGTTTTGCGAAAGGACCACCTTATGCCTCTCGATCTTTGGCTTGCGTTCGTTGTGGCCTCAACGGTGCTGTGCATCATCCCGGGTCCAACGGTGCTGTTGGTGGTCAGCTACGCGCTAAGCCAAGGGCGTAGGGTTGCGGTTGCCTCTGCGGGGGGCGTTGCTTTGGGCGATTTGGTTGCGATGACTGCGTCGCTGGTGGGGCTTGGGGCGCTGGTTCTTGCATCAGCTACGCTGTTCACGGTGCTGAAATGGATTGGGGCGGCCTATTTGGTCTTTCTGGGGGTGAAGCTGTTTATGTCAGCGGCCGAAGCTGCGCCCGGCGCGCTTGAAGCCCCGGGCCGCGCCCGGCCCGCAGAGATTTTTGGCCATGCGGCGGCGGTTACGGCGCTGAACCCGAAATCTATCGCGTTCTTCATCGCGTTTGTGCCGCAGTTCATGCGTCCCGAGGCACCATTGCTGCCGCAGTTTGTCATTCTGATCGCGACCTTTGTGGGTATCGGTTTCCTGAATGCGCTTTTGTACGCCTTGCTTGCGGATCGGATGCGGGTGGCAATCGCGCGCCCGTCGGTGTTGCGAGGGCTGACGCGGCTCGGTGGGGCGACGCTTGTGGCGATGGGCGTGGCCACGGCCGCACTGCGCCGCGCCTAGAGGATGGATACGCCCGATTTCTTTCCCGCCGGCACGCTTATTGGCGTGCTGACGACCCAGCCGCTGGACCGTGTGTTGGACTACAAAGCCCCCGAGGGAGGCTGCTGGCTGGGTGCATTTATCGAGGTGCCCTTGGGGCCGCGCAAAGTGCTGGGCGTTGTCTGGGGGGCGGGGCGTGGTGACTGGGATATCGCCAAGGTGCGCGCCGCGATCCGGGTGTTGGAGGCCGCACCCATGCGCGCCGAGCTGCGCGCATTCATCGAAAAGGCGGCAAGCTACACGTTAACCTCACTGCCCGCGATGTTGCGGCTGGCCACCCGTGTTCCGGGCCTCAGCAACCCGGTATCCATGCAAAAGGTCTATCGTTTGGGTGACCTCACGCCGGATAGGATGACCGCCCCGCGCGAAAAAGTCTTGGCAGTTCTTGAGGAATACGGGGGGCTTTCCTTTACGCTAAGCGAATTGGCCGAACACGCTGGCGTCACGTCCTCGGTTATCAAAGGCCTTGTGAAACAAGGCGCCGTGCGGGAGGAAGACACGCCACGCGACGCGGCCTATGTGCCGCTTGATCCCAGCCTGCCCAGCAAGTCGCTGGCCCCGGATCAGGCCTCAGCCGCCGAGGCGCTGGCCGTCGCTGCCCGATCCGGCACCTATGGCACGACCTTGCTCAAGGGGGTGACCGGGTCAGGCAAGACCGAAGTATACCTAGAGGCCGTGGCTGCCTGTCTGGCCCAAGGACGACAGGCGTTGGTGCTGCTGCCTGAAATCGCACTGACGGCTGAATTCCTCACCCGGGTAGAGGAACGATTCGGTGCCAAACCTGCCGAATGGCACTCAGGCGTAACTATGACGGAACGCCGTCGCTGTTGGCGGATGGTGGGCGAGGGTGGCGCGCAATTCGTGGTGGGGGCGCGGTCTGCGCTGTTCCTGCCGTTTCGGGATTTGGGGTTGATCGTGGTGGATGAAGAGCACGACACGTCATACAAACAAGAAGACGGGGTACTCTATAACGCCCGCGATATGGCTGTCTTGCGCGCGTCGCTGTGCAGCGCGCAAGTGGTTTTGGCCTCGGCCACGCCTTCGCTCGAAACTTGGGCGAACGCGGAGGCCGGAAAATACACGCGGCTTGATTTGACGTCCCGGTTTGGGGATGCTGTCATGCCCGAAATGCGTGCCATTGATATGCGAAGCGAGGATTTGCCCGGTGGGCGCTGGGTGTCGCCCACGCTGCAAAGCGCGATCCAAGCGCGGATTGATGCCGGTGAGCAGGCGCTGATTTTCCTTAACCGCCGGGGCTATGCGCCGGTAACATTGTGCCGTGCGTGCGGGCAACAAGTGGCCTGCACGCAATGCGATGCACGCATGGTTGAGCACCGATTCCTAAAGCGGCTGATGTGCCATCAATGCGGTGAAAGCACACCTATTCCGACAGCTTGCCCATCGTGTGAGGCCGAGGATCGGCTGGCTCCCGTTGGCCCAGGTGTTGAACGAATGGCCGAAGAAGCCGCTGAGTTGTTTCCCGATGCGCGGCTTGCGGTGCTCAGCTCAGATTTGTTCAGCTCCGCCCGGGCGCTTAAGGCGCAGATCGAAGACATCGCTAATGGTGGCGCGGATCTGATCATCGGCACACAGCTGGTGGCCAAGGGGCACAACTTTCCGCTGCTGACGCTGGTGGGGGTGATCGATGCGGATTTGGGCCTGCAAGGCTCAGACCTGCGCGCAGCTGAGCGGACGTTTCAGTTGATGCGTCAGGTTGCGGGCCGCGCTGGGCGGTCATCGCGGCGCGGCACGGCGTTGCTGCAAACATTTCAGCCAGAGCACCCCGTAATCCGCGCCATCCTGACAGGCGACGAAGAAGCGTTTTGGGGGGCCGAAGCCGCTGAGCGGCGCGAAGCCGGAATGCCGCCCTTTGGTCGCATGGCGGGGGTCGTGATCTCGGACCCCGATCCGCAGGTCGCGTTTGATGTGGGCACTGCATTGGCGCGCAATGCGGGGCCGCTTCACGCGCTGGGCGCGGCCGTTTACGGGCCAGCACCCGCACCGATTTCGCGTATTCGCGGACGACATCGGGTGCGGCTGTTGGTCAAGGCGGCCAAGGGTACGCCGCTCCAGTCGGCGCTGTCGCAGTGGGTTGGCGCGCTAAAATTGCCACCCTCATTGCGTCTTTCAATCGATATCGACCCGCAAAGCTTCTATTGACCTGCGTGCCCTTTCCAAGGCCCGCGCGGCTCGCTAAACCCGCAATAACCTCATCTCCAAGGGATACCGACAATGCCCCAAGCGCCCCAGCCGCAGCCCGGAATTATGGACATCGACCTTTACGTCGGCGGCGCTTCCCATGTGGAGGGCGTCTCGGATGTGATCAAGCTTAGCTCAAACGAGAACCCGTTTGGCGCGTCGCCCAAGGCGCTGGCCGCTGCCGCGCAGGCTGCGACCAAGCTGCACGTATATCCGAACACGGACCACGCCAGTCTGCGTGACGCCATCGGCGCGACCTATGATCTGGATCCTGCGCGTATCATTTGCGGTGCGGGGAGCGACGAGATCATCGCGTTTCTGTGCCAAGCCTTTGCCGGGCCGGGTGATGAAGTCATCCACACGGAACACGGCTTTGCGATGTATGCCATCAGCGCGCGTGCGGCTGGTGCCACGCCTGTTGTAGTAGAAGAGACGAACCGCACCGCCGACGTTGACGCTATTCTTGCCGGTGTGACCGACAAAACGCGGCTCGTGTTCATTGCGAACCCGAACAACCCAACGGGCACGATGATTGGTGGCAATGACCTGCGTCGCCTTGCGCGTGGCCTGCCGGATGGCTGCATGTTGGTCGTTGATGGCGCCTATGCCGAGTTCGTAGAGGACTATGACGGCGGCGCGGCGCTGGCCACAGAGATGCCGAATGTCTTTATGACGCGCACGTTTTCCAAACTGCACGGGCTGGGTGGGCTGCGTGTGGGTTGGGGCTATGGCGCCCAAGAGGTTGTCGATACGCTCAACCGTATTCGCGGGCCGTTTAACCTTAGCCATGTTGGCCTTGCGGCGGCTGAAGCCGCGATACTTGACACCGAGTACCAAGATTGGTGCAAATCTGAAAATACGCGGCTTCGGGCGAAACTGGTCGCTGGGCTGGACGCGTTGAACCTGCCTTCGGACCGGTCAGAGGCGAATTTTGTGCTAGCGCGTTTTGCCGACAGTGATGAGGCTGCGGCGGCAGACGCGCACCTGCGCGGCTTGGGCATTTTGGTGCGGCGCGTGTCGGGCTATGGTCTGCCCGCGGCCCTGCGGATCACCGTCGGCGATGAACCGGGCGTGACCCGCACGCTTGCCGCGCTGCGCAGTTTTCGGGACACACAGGCATGATTTATCAACGCGTTGCACTGATTGGGCTGGGCCTAATCGCGGGGTCTATGTCGCTGGCGATCCGTCGTGGTGGCCTTGCGGGCGAAACCGTGGGCACAGCGCGCTCCGCGCAGACACGTGAAACGGCACGAGAGATTGGATTGTGCGACCGTATCGTTGATACTGTGGCAGAGGCCGTCGCGGGGGCGGATTTGGTGGTTTTGTGCGTGCCCGTGGGCGCGATGGCGACGGTTGCGGCCGAAATCAGCCCGCATCTCGCGCCGGGTGCCACGGTCACGGATGTGGGATCGGTTAAGCAAGCGGTGATTGACGCGGTTGGCCCGCATCTGCCCGAAGGCGTGCATTTTGTGCCGGGTCACCCGATTGCGGGGACTGAACATTCGGGCCCGCGCGCTGGCTTTCCCGAGTTGTTTGATGCCCGTTGGACCCTGCTAACACCGCTTGAAGACGGCGACCCCGAGGCCGAAGCGAAGCTGCGTGCGCTTTGGGAAGGCATGGGATCGTTCGTTGAAAGCATGGACGCCAATCACCACGATCTGGTGCTGGCGGTGACATCGCATGCACCGCATCTGATCGCGTACACAATGGTCGGAGTTGCAGATGATTTGCGTAGGGTGACCGACAGCGAAGTCATCAAATACTCCGCCGCTGGTTTTCGGGATTTCACCCGAATTGCTGCAAGCGACCCGACAATGTGGCGCGATGTTTTCTTGTCAAACAAGGACGCGACGCTCGAAATCTTGGGTCGTTTCACCGAAGAGCTTTTTGCTCTGCAACGTGCCATTCGCACGGGCGATGGGGAGCATCTGCACAGCTTTTTCACCCGTACGCGAGAGATTAGGCGCGGCATTATTGAGGCGGGACAAGACACTGATGCGCCCGACTTTGGACGCCGGCCCAAGTCGTCGTCTTAGTCGATTGGCGCTGTGTTTAAGTGCTGTGACTAACGGATCACGAGCCGTGGCGCTGGCCCCAGCGGGATCAGCCCAAACCGGATAAAGCCGCCCGCCAGCGTCAGCGTGGCATCAAGCGTATCCGGCCGACCGCTGGCCTGTGCCAAGCTTTCGACTGCGCGCAAGGCAAAGGCGTTGATCTGCTTGGGCAGCACGCCGTTGGATTGTAGCAGCTCCAACAACGCCTCCCATTTTACGATCTGAACAGCGACATCGCCCTCGGGCACGCCGTTTGTGTCAATCGTCAGCGCGCCGGCAAGCCGCACCTCAATCTCACCCCACTGCATGTCAATGGTCTGCAGGTCGATAGCGCGAGGCTGGGGGCGTCGATCCTCCAACGCAGTGATGTCCCAGGCTTTGTCAAAGGTGGCGGTGGCGTCGATCTGCATGGATTGCATGCTGTCGGGCAGCAGGTTTGCAGGATCGAGCAGTTGTAGGATCGGGCCGCCGGGCGCGACCTCTGTCAGGTCGGCGCGGATCACGTGTGACAAAGGCTCAACGCCTTGTGTGGTTGAGATTTCCGCGCTGCCGATACGGCTGGCCCAGCCGAGGGATGAGGCGATGGTGAAATCCTCAAGTGTAACCTGGCTGTCCCAAACCGTTAGGTTGGGGGTAGGAGCCACAGATAGGCGCGCGGTGCTGGTTTGGCTGGTGATCGTAAGATTTACGAAGGGGCTTGATAGAATATGCTCAGGCGGCAGACCGACGGTGATATCGGTTGGGCCAAAGATGGGACGGGTCAGTGTGATGGATGGAACGTGCCATGCCACACCCGTCGCAGGGTCCGCGAGGCGGAGGTCTTGCAGCGTTGTAGCCAACTGCATGGGAAAGCCTGCGGTGTTCAAGTTCTGAACGTCGGCAGCCCATCCTTCGGCGCGGCGGTCGTCTAACCACGTGCTTAGCACCCTGTCGATCGCAACCGCATTCGCGTACCACCAGCCGCTCCATGCAACTGCGCAAGCCAAGACTAACCATCCTAAGCGTTTCATAGCGCCCCCTTTTCTTATGAGCCTACTGTCGTTATGTGGCCGTCAGATGCAAGGGAGCCGGAGCGATGGACACACTTTGGGTATTTGGCTACGGCTCGCTGATCTGGGATCCGGGGTTTACGGTTTCTGAGCAAGAGATCGCCCGACTTGAGGGGTTTCACCGCTCATTTTGCATGTGGTCCATCCACCACCGTGGCACGGAAAATGACCCGGGCCTTGTTCTTGCATTAGATGCGGCTGAGACGTTTTGTGATGGCGTCGCCTTTCGCGCGGCAGAACCTGAGGCCGCGTTAGAGTACCTGCGCGAGCGTGAATTGGTTTCATCGGCATACTTAGAAGAATGGCATGATATCACCCTGCGCGATGGCCGTCGCGTGTCAGCTGTGTGCTATGTCATTAACCGTGATCACGTTCAGTATTGCGGTGATCTGAGCCTCGAACGACAGGCGCAAGTGATTGCAAGAGCCGTTGGCGGACGTGGCCCGAATACGGAATACCTGTTCAATACAGCCAAACATATTAACGATTTGGGCCTGCCGGATGCAGATCTGGATTGGCTATATGGTCGGGTAAAAACGCTAACGAGCGGTTAACCTTTCCCCATTGGCACTCTGGGCTTGCGCAGGTAGGGTTTCTGCGATGTGCCCCACCACAGGCCTAAAGGGGATACCGGGATGAGACCGGACATGAAAAAAGCGCGAACGCAGTTCTCTCAACCGATCCGGCAGATCGTGCAAATGCTTGTCATTTTGGCGGCTACAGGAGCGGGCGTGTACATGGCCTATCCTGCGATGGCGCCTATTTTTTCTGCCAGCCCTTGGCTGAACGGCACAATTATTTTTGTGTTCTTTATTGGCGTGATGGCGTGCTTTGCCCAAGTGTTTCAGCTGTTTTCATCGGTCGCTTGGATTGAGGGATTTGCGATCCAGCGGGCGGGGCATGATCTGACGAAGGCGCCCTCGCTTTTGCTACCCCTCTCGGGGTTGTTGCGCGAACGAGGGGCCCGGACGCAGATGGCCCCAAGCTCGGCACGTTCCATCCTTGACTCGGTCGGCGCGCGCATGGAAGAGGCCCGCGATATAACGCGGTTCATTGTGAACATGCTGATTTTTCTGGGCCTTTTGGGCACATTCTACGGCTTGGCCACGACGGTGCCTGCTGTGGTCGACACCATTCGGTCGCTCAACCCAAGCGAGGATGAGGGTGGGGTGGCCGTCTTTACCCGTTTGATCGGCGGGCTTGAGGATCAGTTGGCCGGGATGGGCACGGCGTTTGCGTCGTCACTCTTAGGGCTTGCGGGATCTCTTGTGGTTGGCCTTTTGGAATTGTTTGCAGGTCATGGCCAAAACCGCTTTTACCGAGAAATGGAGGATTGGCTCAGCACGATCACACGCGTTGGGTTTGTCGGCCAAGATGGTGAAGAGACGATAGATCAATACTCGCTCGCGGCAGTTCTGGATCATATGAATTATCAGATGGAAAGCCTGCAGGAGATGTTCCAACGGGCTGAGGCAGGCCGTTCCGCGACTGAGGATCGGCTTGCGGCATTGGCGGCTGCCGTTTCTACGATGTCATCAACAGTCGAAAGCGGGGGCGCAAACGCCCGCGCGCTGGAGCGGGTGGCCGAAGGGCAGGATAACATCGTGGCCGTTTTGCAGGGATCTGGCGGTGGTGAAGGCGGCTTGGACGCCGAAAGCCGCATGCGCATTCGGTCGATTGATGTGCAATTGCTCAAGATTTTCGAAGAAATGGCATCGGGTCGGCAGGCATCAATGGATGATTTGCGTGGCGATATCGGGTCGCTAACCCGCGCTATCCGACAATTGAACCGCATCGCGTCGTCGGCGCAGGCGCCGGACAGTCGGTCCGAGTAGAGCATGGCGTTTCACCGACGCAACGGACAACGATTTACTGCCAACGTTTGGCCGGGTTTCGTGGATGCGATGACCGCGCTTTTGTTGGTGCTCATGTTTGTGTTGTCGATCTTTATGATCGTGCAATTCATTCTGTCGCAACGCATCGCGGATCAGGACACGGAATTAGATGCGCTGGGGACGCAGGTGGCGTCACTTGCGCGGGCACTTGGGCTGGAACAGCAGCGCGCCTTTGAGTTGGAGGAACAGGCCAGCGAACTGGCAGTGACGCTTTCGGCGGCCAACGCGATGACGGCAGCACAAGCCGAGGCGATCTTGGTTTTGCAGGGTGAAGCGCAGGAATTGTCGACACAAATTGCGAGCTTTGAAGCGCAAGTTGCATGGCTTTTGGCCGATCGGGATCGATTGTCTGGTGCCCTAGAAACCTCTGAGGCCGAGGTCGCGCGCGTGATTGATGAACGTGAGGCGCTGCAGTTGGCCTTGGCGCAGGTCCGTACCGAGGTGGATGCGCAGGCTGAAGCTGCCCGGCTTGATGCGGCGCGGCGTGAAGCGTTAGAGGCTTTGGTCGCCGACCTTCGGGCTGAGGCTACGGCAAATGCCACGAGCCTAGCGCAAACTGAGGAAGCCCTAAGCGATGAGGAAGCGGCGCGGTTGGCGGAAGCGGCTGCCGCGCAAGCGCTACGAGACCGCTTGAGGGATGCAGATGCGGAATTGACGGCCATGACCCTCGCGTTGGAGGAGCAGAGGCAAGCGGCCGAAGAGACGCTGACTTTGTTGGCCGCATCAGAGACAGCCCAAGAGGATTTGACCGCGCAGTTGGCAGCAGCATTACTGGACCAAGAAGCACTGCGGGCAGAGGCCTTGGGCCAAGAGAATGATCTGCGTGCGCAGCTAGAACGGGCATTGGATCGCTTTGCTGATGCGGAGCAATCGCAAGCGGATGCTGCACAAAAGACGGCTGAACTTCGGGCGCAATTGGCCGCGGCCCTCGCCGAAAAACTCGCGACGGAGCAACAAAGCCGTGAGGCCTTGAGTGCGGCTGATGCGCAGGCGGTATTGCTGGCAGAGGCTCAGCGTCGGTTGTTGGAACGTGATGCGGCGCTGAACCAGACAGAAGCGGACGCGCTAGATGCGCAGCGAGAGGCTGCACTTTTGAACCAACAAGTCAGCGCTTTGCGGAGCCAGCTAGGCGCGCTTCAGTCAATACTGGATGAGGCGCGCGCGCGGGATGAGGCGGCACAGGTTCAGTTGGAAAGCCTTGGGTCTGATCTAAACGCCGCGTTGGCGCAGGTTGCTGCCGAACAGCGGCGCCGTGCCGATCTTGAGGAAGCGGAGCGGCAGCGGCTGGAGGCTGAAGCGCAGGATTTGGAGCGTTTTCGCTCCGAGTTTTTTGGACAACTACGGGATTTGCTTGAGGGACAGGACGGTGTTCAGATCGTAGGCGATCGGTTCGTCTTTTCGTCTGAGGTTCTTTTTGCACCGGGGTCTGATCTACTTTCGCCCTCGGGGCGGGCTGAAATCGCGAAGGTCGCGGAACTGCTGCAAGGGATTGCAGGCGATATTCCTGTTGGCATTGATTGGGTGTTGCAGGTGGATGGTCATACTGACAACGTGCCGTTGAGTGCTGGTGCGTCATTTGCAAACAACTGGGAGCTTAGCCAAGCGCGTGCCCTATCAGTCGTCCTGTATATGGTGAACCAATTGGGCCTGCCGCCGGAGCGTTTGTCCGCAAACGGATTTGGTGAGTACCAGCCAGTGAATTCCGCTGATACCGCCTTGGCTCGGGCGCAGAACCGTCGAATTGAATTGAAGTTTACTGAAAAATAGCTGCGTGCAGATGTGTCGATTTCGCCGGCGTGTATGGGTCAAAAGAAAACCGCCGCACCTGTGAGGGCGCGGCGGTATATCTGGTCAGCTCAATGAGAGGCGATCAATCTGCCGTAAGAAGTGGCGGCTTTTTCTTTGGCTTCAAGGACAGTGCGCCGGGCTCAAACGTCCGCAAGTCCAGTTTGCCGTCTTTGATGCCCACTTGCACCACACCGCCCTTGGCGAGTTTGCCAAACAGCAGTTCTTCTGCGAGCGGTTTCTTGATGTGCTCTTGGATAACGCGGCCGAGAGGACGTGCACCCATCTTGTCATCATAGCCTTCTTCGGCGATCCACTCAGCGGCGGCGCGCGTAAGCTCGATGCTGACACCGCGATCCATAAGCTGTGCCTCCAGCTGGAGCACAAACTTTTCAACCACTTGCAGGATCACTTCGCGGCCAAGCGGTGCGAAAGAAATCACAGCGTCAAGCCGGTTGCGGAATTCGGGCGTAAATGTCCGCTCAATCGCGGCTTGATCCTCACCGGTGCGGCGATCACGCCCGAAGCCGATAGCCTCTTTGGCTTGTTCAGCAGCACCCGCGTTCGAGGTCATGATCAAGATTACATTACGGAAATCAACTGTGCGTCCGTTGTGGTCCGTCAGCTTACCGTGATCCATCACCTGCAAGAGGATGTTGTAGACGTCTGGGTGTGCTTTCTCCATCTCATCGAGCAGAAGAACACAGTGCGGATGCTGATCCACGCCGTCCGTTAGCATACCGCCTTGGTCAAACCCCACATAGCCGGGAGGCGCGCCGATGAGCCGTGAAACCGCGTGTTTTTCCATGTACTCGGACATGTCAAACCGCAGCATCTCCACGCCAAGTGTATCGGCCAGCTGCTTGGCAACCTCGGTTTTCCCTACACCTGTTGGGCCGGCGAAGAGATAGTTGCCAATGGGCTTTTCTGGCTCGCGCAGCCCTGCACGGGCCAGCTTGATCGCGGACGACAGAGCGTCAATCGCGGGGTCTTGGCCGAACACAACGCGCTTGAGCGATGCCTCAAGGTCACGAAGCACTTCCGCATCGTCTTTGGAGACGTTTTTCGGTGGGATGCGCGCAATTTTAGCCACAACCGCCTCAATCTCTTTAGCGCCGATCGTCTTGCGACGTTTGGTCGATGCAACAAGATGCTGCGCCGCACCGGCCTCATCAATCACGTCAATCGCTTTGTCGGGCAGTTTGCGATCATTGATATAGCGGGCGGACAGCTCAACTGCTGTCTTGATCGCTTCAGAGGTGTATTTGATCGCGTGGTGATCCTCAAAGTAAGGCTTCAGCCCTTTGAGGATTTTCACCGCGTCTTCGACCGAAGGTTCATTCACGTCAATTTTCTGGAACCGACGGCTCAGCGCACGATCCTTTTCAAAATGCTGGCGGAACTCTTTGTAGGTTGTGGAACCCATGCACCGTAGCTTGCCACCTTGCAGGGCAGGTTTCAGCAGGTTTGATGCGTCCATCGCACCGCCAGAGGTAGCACCAGCGCCAATTACAGTGTGGATTTCGTCGATAAAGAGCACCGCGTCTGGGTGATCCTCCATCTCTGTCATCACTGCCTTGAGCCGCTCCTCAAAGTCACCGCGATAACGCGTGCCTGCAAGCAGCGCGCCCATGTCGAGCGAGTAAATCGTGGCACCTGATAGCACTTCGGGCGTCTGTCCGGAGATGATCTTATAGGCCAATCCTTCGGCAATGGCTGTTTTGCCAACGCCGGGATCGCCAACCAACAGGGGGTTGTTCTTCCGACGGCGGCAAAGAACTTGGATACACCGCTCTACTTCGCTATCGCGACCGATCAGCGGATCTACATCGCCTTTGGTGGCCTTCTTGTTCAGGTCCACACAATATTTCGCGAGAGCAGATTCTTTGTTTTCACTGGGGTTCGGGCCGTTATCCTGCGGCTCTACCGAGGCGTCATCTTCGAAGTCCGACCCCTGTACGGGGCGCGCTTCGCCAAAATTGGGGTCTTTGGCGACACCGTGGGCGATGAAGTTCACTGCATCGTAGCGCGTCATGTCCTGCTCTTGCAGGAAGTAGGCGGCGTTCGACTCGCGCTCCGCGAAGATTGCGACGAGCACGTTGGCGCCCGTGACCTCTGTCCGGCCGGATGATTGGACATGGATCGCTGCGCGCTGGATAACGCGCTGGAAGGCTGCGGTGGGCACAGCCTCTGATCCATCGACCTCGGTCACGAGGGTCGAAAGCTCATCTTCGATGAACTCTTCTAGCGTGACGCGAAGCGCATCCAGATCTACGCCGCAGGCTTTCATGACCTTTGTCGCGTCCGGTTCTTCCAGCAGGGCCAGAAGAAGGTGTTCTAGTGTTGCCAGTTCATGGCGGCGTGCGTTGGCTTGGGCCAATGCTGCGTGAATGGCTTGCTCGAGCGTATTTGAGAACGAAGGCACTGAGTGCTCCTTTCGTATGGGTCGGCGGGGCGGTGCGCGCCCCTCGCCGGACTTTGAGCCCTTAGTATTAAGTTTTGGTTGTCAGACCGCTCTCTTCAAGCATTTTCTGCTTATTTATTTATAAAACGTAGGAAATTTCCTGTGAGCGAGTGAATACCGCGGGAAAGTTAAAAAAACGTGCAAGGCGTGTTTAGGGGGTTAAAACGCGTCTTTTGATGCGCGAACGGCCGCAAATGTCGCCACATCGGTGCTATTGGGGAGGTTTACGCCCGCTTTTACGGCCTCAACGTGGCATCGCAGGAATGGATTGGTGGCCCGCTCCTCTCCCAAACGTGAAGGGACGGTGGGCTGATTGGCCGCGCGCGCCTGTGCAACGGATTGAAGCCGTTGCGCTAGGGCTGCGTTGTCCGGTTCGATCGTTTTTGCAAAGCGACCATTGGCGGCGGTGTATTCGTGGCCTGAGCAAACCAGTGTTTCATCCGGGAGGTTTTCGAACTGTTTTAGGCTGGCGTGCATTTGCTCGGGCGTGCCCTCAAAAAGGCGCCCGCAGCCCAGTGCCATCAGGCTATCACCCGTAAAAACGTAGCCGTCAAAGATAAACGCAAGATGGTTTATCGTGTGGCCAGATACATCCCAAACCTGTGCCATGCTTTCCCCAAAGCGAATCGTATCGCCCGGTAATACGGGGTCTGTGAGCGTCGGCAGGCGGTCTTGGTCCGCGGCAGAGCCCCAAATACGCACACCCTCAGCCCCAAGTTCCGGCAGGCCGCCAATATGGTCATGGTGATGGTGGGTGAAAAACACATCCGTCAGCGTCCAGCCAGCGGTCGCAAGCGCGGCTTGGATCGGGCCTGCCTCTGGTACATCCACCACGCCGACGCGTCCCGAGGCTTCATCTTTCATAAGAAATGCGTAATTGTCGTTCAGACAGGGGACGGTAATGACCTTTAGCGGCATGTGCTGGCTCACTTTTGTTGTAACTGCCGCATGATTTAAGCGCTTTGGCTGCATTGCAAGGGAAAACGAAATGCATCTCGACGTGCTTGATCTGCGACAGTTCTATTACCGGACACGGTTGGGACGGGTGGCGCAAAAGGCGATCCGAGATCGCTTGTTAGCGCTTTGGCCGCGGGCGACGGGGCAAACTGTTGCAGGCTTTGGATTCGCAGTGCCGCTCTTGCGGCCTTATTTGGCCGATGCGCGGCGTGTTTTTGGGCTGATGCCCGGGCCGCAGGGCGTAATGCCTTGGCCTGCGGGCATGCAAAACGTGGCTGTTTTGTGCGAAGAGACACTTTGGCCAGTGGAGACTGGCTCTGTTGACCGGCTCGTGTTGTTGCACGGGCTTGAGACATCTGAACATCCATCCGCCGTCTTGGCCGAATGTGACCGGGTGCTGGGTCCCGGTGGCAAAGCGATTTTTGTGGTACCCAATCGGTCCGGCCTTTGGGCGCGCCGTGATGCGACGCCCTTTGGGTTTGGCCGTCCATATTCTCTGAGCCAGTTAGAAATACAGGTCAAACAGGCAGGATTTGTGCCTGAGCGGCATGTATCCGCATTGTTCGCGCCCCCGAGCGAGGCAAAGTTTTGGATGCGGACGTCTGATATGGTGGAGCGTATGGGTGCGCGAATGCCTGATTTGCGCGCCGGTGGTGTTATCATGCTAGAGGTGTCCAAACAGGTATACGCCCCCAAACGGCCCCGATTGGCAGAGCGTGTCCGGCGGCCTTTGCGCGTGCTTGAACCTGCGATGCCGGGGGTAAAGCCCGTCGGGCGCAATTAAGCCCTATTCCAGTGGGCGCAGGTGCCGACCAAACATATCACACCCGGTATCGATGCAACCTGTAGCGGAGCCGGCAAACTTTTGTGCGGTTTGACCCCCAAAAAGCTAACGCAAAAGGTCGCACTTTACCATTTGGTTGAGAATCCTCTTTGACTGCGCGGTGAGGCCTCTGTAAGTCGCCTCAGAGCACGCCATTGCAGTTGTAGAAATGCTTTGCTAGAGCGTGCACGATTTTAAGTGGGAGCCGCATTGAACCGCGGCTTCTGATCGTGCCGAGCGGGTCGCTGATGTCCTGCTTGGCCTAGCTATCGAAAGGGTGGACGTGTCCGAACCAGCTTCGATCTCCATGGGCATCGCCAAGCGCTATGCCTCGGCTATCTTTGACCTCGCGATTGAGGGCAAATCCCTGCCAAAACTCGAATCCGACGTGAGCGCACTTGCGGGAGCCCTTGCGGACTCTGCTGATCTGCGTGACCTAATCTCCTCCCCCGTATACACGCGGGACGAACAGGGTACGGCCATCACGGCCGTTGCACAAAAAATGGCATTGACCCCGGTCATGGCCAACAGCCTCGCGCTGATGGCTTCCAAGCGTCGCCTCTTTGTGGTGCCGCAACTCATGGCTGCTCTGCGCGCCATGATCGCCGAGCACAAAGGCGAGACAACTGCCGAAGTCGCCTCTGCCAAGGCATTGACCAAGGCACAACAAACAGAACTTGCCAAAACGCTCAAAGCGTCCATTGGCAAGGATGTGAACCTGAACCTGACCGTGGATGAAAGCCTCATCGGCGGTCTTGTTGTTAAAGTGGGCTCGCAGATGATCGATACGTCGATCAAAGCGCGTCTGAACGCACTCCAAAACACCATGAAAGAGGTCGGATAAATGGGTATCCAAGCAGCCGAAATCTCTGCGATCCTCAAGGACCAGATCAAAAACTTTGGCCAGGAGGCCGAAGTGGCCGAAGTGGGCCGCGTGCTTTCCGTCGGTGACGGTATTGCCCGTGTGCATGGCCTTGATAACGTACAGGCCGGTGAGATGGTCGAATTCCCCGGTGGTATCCGTGGGATGGCGCTGAACCTCGAAACCGACAACGTCGGTGTCGTGATCTTCGGCTCTGACCGTGACATCAAAGAAGGCGACACCGTCAAGCGCACGAACTCCATCGTGGACGTTCCTGCTGGCGACGGTCTGCTGGGTCGCGTTGTTGATGGTCTGGGTAACCCCCTCGACGGCAAAGGTCCGATCGTATCGACCGAGCGTCGTGTTGCTGACGTGAAAGCGCCTGGCATTATCCCACGTAAATCCGTGCACGAGCCTATGGCGACTGGCCTCAAAGCGATTGACGCGATGATCCCAGTTGGCCGTGGCCAGCGTGAGCTGATCATTGGTGACCGTCAGACCGGTAAAACGGCTGTGGCACTGGACGCGATCCTGAACCAGAAATCCTACAACGAAGCCGCTGGCGATGATGAGAGCAAAAAGCTCTACTGCATCTACGTGGCCGTGGGCCAAAAGCGCTCCACTGTTGCTCAGCTGGTGAAAAAGCTCGAAGAGTCTGGCGCGATTGAGTACTCGATCGTTGTGGCTGCAACCGCATCCGACCCTGCTCCGATGCAGTTCTTGGCACCTTACGCTGCGACTTCGATGGCGGAATACTTCCGCGACAACGGCCGCCACGCGCTGATCATCTATGATGACCTTTCGAAGCAAGCTGTGTCCTACCGTCAGATGTCCCTGCTTCTCCGTCGTCCACCCGGGCGTGAAGCATACCCAGGTGACGTGTTCTACCTTCACTCCCGGCTTCTGGAACGTTCGGCTAAACTGAACGAGGACTACGGTTCGGGCTCGCTGACTGCTCTGCCAGTCATCGAAACCCAAGGTGGCGACGTTTCGGCGTTTATTCCAACCAACGTGATTTCGATCACTGACGGTCAGATCTTCCTGGAAACGGAACTGTTCTACCAAGGTATCCGTCCTGCTGTGAACACTGGTCTGTCGGTGTCCCGCGTTGGTTCGTCGGCGCAAACCAAGGCGATGTCCTCGGTTGCGGGTCCAGTGAAACTGTCGCTCGCGCAGTACCGTGAGATGGCTGCATTCGCTCAGTTCGGTTCCGACCTTGACGCCGCAACCCAGCAGCTGCTGGCCCGTGGTGCCCGTCTGACTGAACTGATGAAGCAGGCTCAGTACTCGCCACTGACCAACGCCGAGATCGTTTGTTCGATCTTTGCCGGTACAAACGGCTACCTTGACAAAATCGACGTCAGCGAAGTTGGCCGGTTTGAGCGTGAAATGCTGTCGTTCCTGCGCAACAAGCACCAGGACACTCTCGATTGGATCACCAACGATGATCCAAAAATCAAGGGTGACGCAGCCGACCGCCTGAAGGGTGTTCTTGACGCCTTCGCCGCGACGTTCGCTTAAGGTAGAGCATCATGCCCAACCTTAAGGACCTCAAAAATCGGATCGAGAGTGTGAAAAGCACTCGGAAGATCACGAAAGCCATGCAAATGGTGGCCGCCGCAAAATTGCGGCGGGCACAGGATGCTGCTGAGGCCGCACGCCCCTACACTGACCGCTTCAACGCCGTGATGGCGGGGCTGGCGGCTGGTGTGAGTGGTTCAGACACGGGTCCCAAGCTTCTGGTGGGCACTGGTTCCGACCAAGTGCAACTGCTGGTCGTTATGACCTCAGAGCGTGGACTGTGTGGTGGCTTCAACGGCAACATCGCCAAAATGGCCCGTGCTCGCGCCAACGAATTGTTGGCTGCTGGTAAAACGGTCAAGATTCTCACAGTCGGCAAAAAGGGTCGTGAGGCCCTCAAGCGTGACTTTGGCAATCTGTACATTGGCCATGTGGACCTGTCGGAAGTGAAGCGCCTTGGATACGGCAACGCACAGGACATCGCACGCGGCATTCTTTCTCGTTTCGACGAAGAAGAATTCGACGTGGCCACGATTTTCTACGCCCGTTTCCAGTCCGTCATCAGCCAAACTCCAACGGCGCAGCAGATCATTCCTGCCGCGTTTGAGGATGCCGGTGCGGGCGAAGAAAACACGCTTTATGACTACGAGCCCAGCGAAGAAGCCATCTTGGCCGACCTGCTGCCCCGTGGCGTGGCGACACAAATCTTCGCGGCCTTGTTGGAAAACGCCGCCTCCGAGCAGGGTGCACGGATGTCCGCCATGGACAACGCGACCCGCAACGCAGGCGAAATGATCGACAAACTGACCATCCAATACAACCGGTCGCGTCAGGCTGTCATCACCAACGAGCTTATTGAAATCATCTCGGGCGCTGAAGCGCTCTAAATCTGGAGATACCCGATATGGCAAACCCTACCGGAAAAATCACCCAGGTCATCGGCGCCGTCGTCGATGTTCAGTTCGAGGGCGACCTGCCTGAGATTCTGAACGCCCTGAAAACCCAAAACCAAGGCAAAGACCTCGTTCTCGAAGTGGCCCAGCACCTTGGCGAAAACACAGTGCGCGCCATTGCTATGGACGCCACCGAAGGCCTCGTGCGTGGTCAAGCTGTTGAGAACACTGGCGGTCAGATTTCTGTACCCGTGGGTTCCGCAACACTGGGGCGCATCATGAACGTCACCGGCGACCCCGTTGATGAAAAAGGCCCCGTGAACGCAACTGCGACACGCGCCATCCACGGCGATGCACCTGAGTTTGACGAGCAGTCCACCGAGACTGAAATCCTCGTGACAGGCATCAAAGTGATCGACCTTTTGGCCCCCTATACCAAGGGTGGTAAAATTGGTCTGTTCGGCGGTGCCGGCGTTGGCAAGACCGTTCTGATCATGGAACTCATCAACAACATCGCAAAAGTGCACTCGGGTCTGTCCGTGTTCGCTGGTGTGGGTGAGCGGACCCGTGAAGGGAACGATCTGTACCACGAGATGATCGAATCTGGCGTTATCGTTCCCGACGATCTGGAAAAATCCAAGATCGCACTGGTCTACGGCCAGATGAACGAGCCTCCCGGTGCGCGTATGCGGATCGCTCTGTCCGGCCTGACACTGGCCGAGCAGTTCCGCGACGAATCCGGTTCGGACGTTCTGTTCTTCGTGGATAACATCTTCCGCTTTACACAGGCTGGTTCCGAGGTGTCCGCGCTTCTGGGTCGTATTCCTTCTGCTGTGGGCTACCAGCCGACACTGGCAACCGACATGGGCGCCATGCAGGAGCGTATTGCCTCCACGAAGTCCGGTTCGATCACTTCCGTGCAAGCCGTTTACGTGCCTGCGGATGACCTTACCGACCCTGCACCTGCAACATCGTTTGCGCACCTTGATGCGACGACCGTTCTGGACCGTTCGATCTCGGAAAAAGGCATCTACCCGGCTGTGGACCCACTCGGTTCCACGTCGCGTCTGCTGGATCCGCTGATCATCGGTGATGAGCACTATAAAGTCGCCACAGACGTTCAGCAGGTGCTTCAGCGTTACAAGTCGCTGCAAGACATCATTGCCATTCTCGGCATGGACGAACTGTCCGAAGAGGACAAACTGGCCGTGGCGCGTGCGCGTAAACTGGAACGCTTCCTGTCCCAGCCGTTCGACGTGGCGAAGGTCTTCACCGGTTCTGACGGTGTGCAGGTTCCTCTTGAGGACACCATTGCATCGTTCAAAGCGGTTGTGGCTGGCGAGTACGATCACCTCCCCGAGAGCGCCTTCTACATGGTTGGTGGCATCGAAGAAGTGAAAGCGAAAGCTGAAAAACTGGCAGCGGAGGCAGCCTGATCATGGCCGCTTCGCTCCAATTTGATCTCGTTTCGCCAGAACGGAAGCTTGCTTCCGTCGAGGCGACCGACATCCAGATCCCAGGCGCGGATGGGGACATGACGGCTATGGCCGATCACGCTCCCACAATCACAACGCTGCGCCCCGGTATCTTACGGGTCATCACGGCCTCTGGCGCGGATGAGTACCTCGTGACTGGTGGTTTCGCGGAGATTACTCCGACGGCCACGTCCGTTCTGGCTGAACAGGCTATGCCCGTGAGCGAAGTCACGGGCGCGATCATGGACACCCTGATCGCCGACGCTGAGGCTGCTGGCTCTTCGGATGAGGCTGCCAAGGTGGTCTCGGACATGCAGGCAGCACGGGCGGCTCTGAACGTCTAAGCAAGCTACCCTCGCTAAAAATACAAAACCCCCGCTCTTATGAGCGGGGGTTTTTCTTTGGGCGGATGCTGAAACAAAAAAGCCCCGCATGCCGTATGGGACGCGGGGCTGTCTAATTTTTGACTATTTTCAGCCGGGTTTATTCCGCCGCGAGGCCGGTCATTCCACGGGGATAGAGCGGCTCATAGATTGGCTCCAGGGTCGCTGTATCAAATAGCGAAGACACTGACGTGCCGTTCCAAATATTTAGGATCGCTTGGGCAAACATCGGTGCGGTGGGCACGATGCGGATGTTCGGGCAGGCTTTGATGGGATCAGTGGCTTGGATCGAATCTGTGATAACCAGCGACTTCATCACCGAGTTGGTGATCCGCTCAACCGCAGGGCCCGACAGCACGCCGTGGGTGATGTAGCTGTGCACTTCGGTAGCGCCTGCTTCGATCAGGACCTCTGCAGCTTTGCACAGGGTGCCTGCCGTGTCACAGATGTCATCCACGATGATACATTTCTTACCGCGCACGTCGCCGATCACGGTCATCTCAGCAATCTCACCGGGTTTTTCGCGGCGTTTGTCGACGATGGACAGAGGGGCCTTGATCCGGGTCGCTAGTTCGCGCGCGCGGGCCACGCCGCCGACATCGGGGGACACGACCATGACGTCCGACATATTGCCCGCAAAGTGGTGCATGATATCGAGCGCAAAGATCGGTGAGGCATAGAGGTTATCGACCGGAATGTCGAAGAAGCCTTGGATCTGGGCCGCGTGTAGGTCCATTGTCAAAACCCGCTCGATCCCGGACTGGGAGATCAGGTTCGACACCAGCTTGGCCGAAATCGGTGTGCGCGCCTTGGTGCGGCGGTCCTGACGGGCGTAGCCAAAGTAGGGGATCACAGCGGTCGCACGGCGGGCCGAAGAGCGTTTCATCGCATCGGCAATGATCAACAGTTCCATCAGGTTGTCGTTGGCCGGGTTTGAGGTCGGCTGGATGATGAACATATCCTCGCCGCGTACGTTTTCATATACTTCGACGAAAATCTCACCGTCGTTAAACCGCTCAACCCGTGCATCCACGAGACCAACGGTCATTCCGCGGTGCATCGACATGCGCTTGGCGATTGATGCGGCCAATTCAGGGTTAGCGTTTCCGGAGATGAGTTTGGGATCTTGCGCGGGCATGGCAGGGCCTTTCGAGGAGGCGCGGTCTATTAGCGACTCGCGCCCGGATGACGTTGACACCGCCTAGCACGGGCCTAGTGTTCGGGCAAACCAAAGCAGGGAGGCCAGCATGGCCCATATAGACTACTTCTTCTCTACGCTTTCGCCTTACACCTACCTGACAGGCACCCGCCTAGAGGATGTGGCCGCCAAACATGGGGCTACCATCACCTATAAGCCACTTGATACCATGACACTTTTCACTCGGACCGGTGGACAAGCGCCCAAGGATCGGCATCCCGCGCGGCAAGCTTACCGCTTGGTTGAGATGCGCCGTCAGGCCGCGCAGCAAGATATGGCAATTAATCTGAAACCTGCGCATTGGCCCACGAACCCAGCGCCTTCAAGCTACGCAATTATCGCCGCACAAAAAGCAGGCGGTGGGGATCTGGGAGCATTGGTGCAAGGCATCTTGCGCTCGGTCTGGGCTGAGCAAAAGGATGTTGCAGACGATGCTGTCGTCGCTGACGCGCTTGAGGCCGCAGGCTTTGACCGGGGCTTGGTGAATGCAGGCCTCTTGGAAGGGGCTGAGGAATACGCAGCTAACCTCGAAGAAGCCGTGCGCCGCGATGTGTTTGGCGTGCCTTTCTTTATTGTCGGGGATGAGCCGTTTTGGGGCCAAGATCGGATTTCCGATCTGGATCATTATCTCGGAACGCTCTGAATGACGCGGCCGCTGTTGGCGTTACATGCGATGTTCATGCATGGTGCGGCAATGGCCCCATTGGCTGAGGCCCTTGGGCGCGAGAGTATTGCGCCCGGGCTGCCCGGTCACCGGCGGGGTCCTCCGTGGGTGGAAAGCCGGGACTATATGGAACAAGCCGTCGACGCTGCATTTGCGGCCATGCCGGATGAACCCATTGATGTGTTTGGTCATAGTCTTGGTGCAACGGTGGCCCTGCATGTCGCGGTTGCGCGACCTGAACAGGTGCGCAGCCTGACTATATTTGAGCCCGCCTTGTTTGCGGTGGCAAGCGGTGCGGCGCTAGACGATTACCTAAATGCGATGGAGGTCGTGAGCCGAGCGCTTGAAGCAGGGCGCGACGGCACTGCGGCTGCTGAATTTCACGCACATTGGGGCACTGGTGCTGCGTGGGAAGATTTACCCACTAACCTGCGCAAGACGATCCTGCGGTTGATCCCGCTCGTTGCTGCAACTGAACCCGCCGTCGTGCATGATAAGCACGGCCTACTACCACAGTTGCGGACGTGCCCGGTGCCTGTCTTGGTGCTTCAGCAGGAGGCGCATCAACAACTACCCGTAATGGCGTCGATTTGTGAAGGTTTGCGCGAGCTTCTGCCAAACGTCACCGTGCGGTCTGTCGTGGGTGAAGGGCGCCATATGTTGCCCGTCACCGCGCCTCAGGCAGTGGCGGCTGAGGTCGCGGCGTTTTGGGCATCTTTACCCTGAAGCAGGGCTAACAGGGCGTCCACTTCGTCTTCAGTCTTGGACCAGTCACAGACAAACCGTGCAAGGATCCTATCGCCGTTGTCGTCCGACAGGGAGTATTGGGCGCCACCTGCAAACGCGCGGTCGTGCGCCTGTTTTGGCAGCCGTGCAAAGATCATGTTGCCCGCAGGATCAGCCTCAAGCCGTGCGCCGATTTTCCGTAGGCCCTGAGCCAGACGCTGGCCCGCTGCATTTGCCTGTGCCGCCAGCTGAAGCCATAGATCATCGTGCAAATAGGCTTGCATCTGTGCCGCAAGAAAGCGGTTTTTGGACCACAGATGCCCCGCACGTTTGCGCCGAAACTGGGCCTGTTGCGCCATGGCAGGGTCTCGGATCACGATGCCCTCTACCCCCATGCAGCCGTTCTTGGTGCCCCCGAATGAGATTATGTCAAACCCTTGCGCCATATCGGCTGCGGTGCAGCCAAGGGCCGCGCAAGCATTGGCAAAACGCGCGCCATCAAGGTGCGTGTAAAGCCCATATTCGCGCGCAATTTTCGTGAGCGTGCGCAGCTCATCTAGGGTGTAGATCGTGCCCAATTCCGTGAGGTTCGTCAGCGAAAGCGCCCCTCGCTGGATTGAATGGAGGTCGGTGCCCACGCGATCAATCGCTGCGCGCAAGTTGTGGGGACAGATTTTTCCATCCGCCCCGTCCACAAGGGTCAGTTTAGCGCCGCCGGAATAAAACTCTGGCGCGCCGCATTCATCCAGTTCGATATGAGAGGCCCGGTGACAAAAAACGGTCTCATAGGGCTGTACGAGCGTCGCGAGTGCCAGTGCATTTGCAGCCGTGCCCACGGTGACCAGCAGGGTCGTCGCCTCGGGCATGTTAAACGCGCGTCGGATGCCTGCTGTCACTTTGTCCATCGAGGGATCGTTGCCATAAGGCATGGCCCCGCCGGTGTTGGCCGCAAGCATCGCTTCCATGATCTTTGGGGCAACGGGTCCCGTGTTGTCAGAGGCGAAGTTGAGGTTCATGGCAGCTACTCGTCTTGCTGGGTTGGTGCGTCGTGACCCAATGGTTCATCGATTAGGTGATCTTCCCAGTCTTCTTCATCGACTTCAAACTCTGGGATTGTCCAGCCGCGCACGGACACGCCTGCGCGGTGGACGCTGTCCGCATCACCGGTCAAAAGAGGGTGCCAAGCGGGTAGCGGCTTGCCCTCATATAGCAGCCGATAAGCACAGGTTTGGGGCATGAAATACGCCACATCCGGCAGCGTTTTTGGGGTAAGAACCACGCATTCGGGCACAAATTGTTTGCGGATCGGGTACTGGGCGCATTGGCAGGTTGCATCATCTAATAACCGACATGCGATACGAGTGAATGCGACTTCGCCGGTGTCTTCGTCTTCTAGTTTGTTGAGGCAGCACTTACCGCACCCATCGCAGAGCGATTCCCACTCCTCTTGCGAGAGCTTGTTGAGGGGGCGTTCCCAGAACTGCATGGCTACATGTCCCGTAGGATGGCACGGGCCTGTTGGCAGTCGGCATCCATTTGGGCGATCAGGGCGTCAATGCCGTCGAATGACTGCTCGGGACGTAGAAAATCAACCAAGCCGACCGACAGCGGTGTGCCGTAAAGATCGCCTTTGAAGTCGAACAAAAAAGTCTCAAGGTTGGGAACCGAGCCGTTGAACATAGGACGGACACCAAGCGAAGCCGCGCCATGGTAGCTGCCCGCATAGGGTCCCTCTAGGACGTCAACAAGAACGGCGTAGGTGCCTAGTTTCGGCAGATGCAGGCCGTCGAGGTTCATGTTCGCGGTTGGAAAGCCCAACTCACGGCCCCGTTTTTCACCATGCACAACGGGGCCGTCCACGCGGTGCCAGTGGCCCAACATAGCGGCCGCCGCGCGGGGATTGCCGTCACTTAGGGCTCTGCGGATATTGGTTGAGGATACTGCCGCGCCGGTGTCACCCTGCAGGATATCGGCAACGATGACCTCAAAGCCGAACTCAGCGCCAAAGTCCTTGAGGGCTGCGACATCGCCTGCGCGCCCTTTGCCAAAGCAGAAATCCGCACCGACCACGACACGGGATAGGCCAAGCCCATCCGCGAGGACCGATTTGGCGAATTCACGCGCGGTTAGGCTGGATAGGTCCGAATTAAAGCTCAACTCGAACAGCGTTTTCACGTCTAACTTTGCCAGTCGATTTGCCCGTGCCGTCGCCGACATCAGCCGAAAGGGTGGGGCGTCAGGGAAAAATACTTCACGCGGGTGAGGTTCGAACGTCAAAACCCCTAAGGGGCCGGGGCCTTTGCGGGCTAAATCTAAGACTTTCTGATGTCCAAGGTGGACCCCATCAAAATTGCCAATAGCCACCGAAGCGCCTCGGTGACTGGCATGAATGTTTTGATATTCCCGGAGTATATCCATGAGCGTGACCTAGCCGCGTGAGCCGGGTCATGCAAGCCGTGTAGGGTCAGTCAAATTTCCGCGATGGCGCGAGAACGATTGCCTCACCCTTGAGGACTTTCTTGCCGTCGATCTCACAATGGGTGTCCATCGTTACACGACGCTTTCCCAAATCCATGTCCGTGACGGTTACAACCGCGTTCACCATGTCGCCGGGGCGGACGGGGGCAAGAAACTTGAGGCTTTGCCCCAGATAAACAGTGCCGTGACCGGGCAATTGCTCGCCAATGACAGCCGAGATCAGGCCCGCTGTCAGCATGCCGTGGGCGATCCTACCTTCAAAAATGGTGTCGCGCGCGTAATCGTCATCAAGGTGCACTGGATTATGATCAGTCGAGACCTCGGCAAAAAGCTCGATATCGCGATCGGTGATCACTTTGCGCAAAGAGCGCGACATACCGATTTCGATATCTTCGATACAGATCGTTCCGCGGGGCATGTTGTCGAGCATGGGCTCTCTCCTTCTTCATAGTCGTGCTAGACTATTTCAGGCCATGCTGCAATGCAGAAAGCAATAATGCGACAATTTTTGCGTATTTGGGGCAATTTAATTGCGGTGCGAATTTGGGGCCGATCAGCGGAGCATACCGATTGTGTAGCGCGGCTCACTTTGGTGATCCGTCAGATACGCCGCCAGCTTTGATGCCTCTGGACCGCCGGTTGTGCCGGTACCTGTTTCGCGTGCGGCCAGCCCCCCACTGATGAACAACACATCAAGGTCTTCACCAAGCGCGCCCGATACATCCGTGCCGATGCCATCCCCAATGGCAAGGATTTCGCTGTCTGCGACATCATCAATTTGTGCCAGCCGTCGCCGGGCCAGATCATAGATCGGGGGGTGGGGCTTGCCGAAATACAGGCTTTCGCCCCCCATTTCCGTGTACAATTGCGCCAACGCGCCTGCACACCATTCGCGGACCTCTCCACGGTCAACGATGATATCGGGGTTGGCGCAGAGCAGTTTCAGCCCTTTGGTTTTTGCGGCCAGAAATGCGGGCCGGTTTATGGCCGGATCCGCCAGCGAATCGAAAGGCCCCGTGCAAACAATGCCCTCAGCTTCATCAAGGCTAACGCGTTCAATTTGAACCGGTTCATCCAAAAGGGCGAGGGGTTCGAAAAACCCGCCCTCATCCGGCAGGCCGATGTGATAAACTTTGCGCCCCACGACCCCTTGGAACATCGCCGCGCGGGCACTGTCACCGGATGTAGCGATGGTATCATAGGCATCAACAGGCACGCCGATCTGAGCCAGTTGCGTGGCCACACTGGCGCGAGGACGCGGTGAGTTGGTGACCAAAACCACAATGCCACCGGCGCGGCGGTAGGCTTGCAATGCAGCGACGGCCTCGGGGAAGGGGACGACGCCGTTATGCACGCAGCCCCAAAGGTCCACGAACATCGCTTTGTAGCGTGTCGAGATATCAGAAAGCGCGGAGATAATTTGGGTCATGGAGAGCCTGTGTTCGCTGAGATTTCCTCACATGACGCGAGTTACACACGGGTAAAGATAATTTCCCGCATTAACGCAATGGTAACTTGTTCAGGGGGAGGACGTTTCCATGGATTAGGGGACGATTGCGATGCACTATCTTCAACACGAACTGTACGAGCGGCTTGGCGCAGGCGGGGAAATCCTCGATTTCCTGATGGAGGCCGGGGGTGATGGGATATCTTACCTAGAACTTGCATCCCCCGACGAGGGTTGGATGTCGAATGGGTTTTGGCGCGCCCTCGGCTATGATCCAGATGCCCAGCCCCAGAAGCCGTCTTGGCAGGATATCGTTCACCCAGATGATTTGGGCAAAGTGAATGCGGGTTTTCAGGCTCATCTGGCGGATGCCACGCAATCGCATGAACAGGTCGTGCGATTTAAGCACGGTGAGACTGGCAAGTGGGTGTGGATGCGGTGTCGCTTTATTGGGCTGAGTGATGTTAGCGGCACGACAGATCGGATGCTGGGTGTGCATTCGGATGTTACCGCATTGCATGAAGCCGAGGGTTTGCTACGCGGCACCGTCGAGGAATTGATGGATGCCCGCACCGATCTAGAGGCCTCGGTACAAGCCAAAATCGCATTCCTAGAACGGATAAGTCACGAAATCCGGACCCCTATGAATGGGATTTTGGGTATGGCCCAAGCCCTCGTGATGCAGGACCTGCCGATCGAAGCAACCAGCCAAGTGGCGGTGATCAATCGCTCCGCGACCGCATTGTTGACGCTGCTGAACGACTTGCTCGACATGGCGCAGATCGAAGCTGGAACCACGACTATTGAAATGGCGCCGGTGGCCCCGTTTGAATTGGTGCATGAAGCCGCAATTTTGTTCGAATGTATGGCGCGGGACAAGGGGGTGGAGATTGTCACCATAGGGGATCAAACGCTTCCGGACCAGGTGATGGCCTCGGGCCGGACCATCCGGCAGGTGATTGGCAACTTGGTCAGCAATGCTATCAAATACGCAGGCCAAGGCACCGTTGAGGTCCGAGCCTACCTACAGCAAGCGGTAACGCCGGGGGCGCATACATTGCGGGTGTCTGTTGTGGACACGGGGCCGGGTATCCCCGAGGCCCTAAAGGGTCCGGTGTTTGAGCGGTTCTCACAGGGAGACGTTGTCACAGGGCGAGGCGAGAGCGGGGCAGGTCTTGGTCTGCCAATTGCGCGACAGCTATGTCAGTTGCATGGCGGCGACCTCGTACTCAGCGATACCCCGGGTGGCGGGGCGACCTTCGATGCGACTTTCGTGGTCCAAAGCTCGAAGCAGGCCTCCCAAGAGACTACGGAGTACCATGCACATAAGCAGGCTAAGGATCCGCTTCAGATTTTGGTCGTCGAAGACAATGAGATGAACCAAATGGTTCTCAAAGCCCTTCTCGGTCACATGAACGCAGAACTGGTTTTTGCCAATAATGGGTTAGAGGGGCTGAATTTAGTGCGGAAACAGACGTTCGATGCTGGTTTCATCGATATCAAAATGCCCGTCATGTCCGGCACCGAATTCGCCCAAGAGTGGCGCGCGCTTGAACAAGAGAATGCCGTTGGTCGGTTGCCGCTGATTGCATGCAGTGCGAATGTCCTGAAACATCAGGTCGAAACATACGTTGATGCGGGTTTTGACCGACATTTGCCCAAGCCAGTCACGCTGGCCGGGCTGCGTGATTGCATCAATTGGGTGCGGTCGGTGCGCGGGGCCTACGCCTAGCTAGGTTCAACCCCTGCGGGATATCCATTGCCGGGGCGAGCTGCCCGGCAATGGATCATGTCTCATATTTTAGACAGCGAGGTTCGGGATGATCTGCTTTTTGCGGCTCATAACGCCGGGCAGGATAACCGCGTCACCCTCAACCGTCGCGCCAAAGCTTTTCTCGGCCACGGCCTTTGTCAGATCGTTCGGGATCAGCATCGTGGCTTGCTCGTTGAGGATATCAACGACAAAAAGCAGAACCTGATCGACACCGTCCTCAGCCGCAACGCTGGTCATTGTCTCCATGATAGATGCCTTGCGGTCCAGCACGACGTCAGGCGCAGTGGTCTCTAGGACAGATACGCGGAACTTGGTGCCTGCGACTTCGTACTCTTTGCTGTCCATGCGCAACAATTCAGCGTCCGAAAATGCAGAGACGTCGGATTTTGCAGCAAACATCGCTGCGGCATATTCAGAAATATCTACGCCCAGATCCTCGGCCAACGCATAGGCGATGGCTTTGTCTTCTTGGGTCGTCGTGGGGGAACGGAATTCAAGCGTATCGGACAGGATGCACGTCAGCATCGCACCCTTGATCGCCTTGGGCGCCTGCGCCAGATCATCGCCGATCATTTTCCACATGATGGTTGCGGTACAGGCCAGCGGTTCGATCCGAATGTCGATGGGGCCTTTGGTTTCTAGCCCGCCCACCAGTTTGTGATGGTCAATGATTGCGCGGACGTCTGCGCCGTTGATGTTGGCGGGCAGTTCGGCGGGGTTATTGGTATCCACGATCACGCAGGGCTGGTCGTCAGCGACGTCTGCGATGATCTCTGGTTTGTCCAGTTTCCAGTGGTCCAGCATGAACAAGGCCTCGGTGTTCGGCTCACCCAGCAGGACGGGTTTGGCGTCTACGCCTTTGATCTGGTTGAGGTACCAAGCCCAGATAATGGGCGATCCGGTAGAGTCGGTATCAGGTGCTTTGTGGCCGAAGACGAGCGTTGTCATAGGTTCTGTCCGTTGCAAAAATGAGGTTGGCGCGGGAGTATCAGGGCGCGCGTGTCTTGTCACGAAGCCAAGGCGTCGCGGGGCGGGCGCGGGCACAGAGCTGCTTGACACTTTGGCCAAGCTGCGCGGTAACTCGGCCATGGCAACCATCCGTGAAACAGAGCTTTATGCGCCCGTCAAAACCTTTCTGGAAGGGCAGGGCTATGTCGTGAAATCCGAGGTCGGTGCGGCAGATGTGGTTGCGGTGCGGAGGGCGGAGCCGCCTGTTGTTATTGAGCTAAAGGCCGCGTTTTCATTGTCGCTGTTCCATCAGGGGATCGCACGTTTGGGCATCACGGATACGGTCTATGTCGCCGTGCCGCGTGGCCAGGGAAAACGGTGGCAAACCAGCCTTAAGGCGAACATCAGTTTGGCGCGTCGGCTGGGGTTGGGGGTGATTACGATCCGGCTGTCCGATGGGTTAGTGCAGGTGCACTGTGATCCGGGCCCGTACGCACCGCGCAAAAGTGCCAAGCGCCAAGCGCGGCTGCTAAAGGAATTTGCACGTCTAGAGGGCGATCCGAACACAGGCGGCGCCACGCGGCATGGGCTGGTCACCGGTTATCGCTCTGACGCCCTCAAATGTGCCGCTTATCTGGCCGAAGCGGGTGCCGAAAAGGGGGCTTTGGTCGCTAAGGCCACCGGTGTGCCGCAAGCGACAACGATCATGCGCGACAACCACTATGGCTGGTTCGACAAGGTTGAAAAGGGTGTCTATCGCCTGTCTGCTTTGGGGCAGGTGGGGCTAAGGGATTGGGGCGATGTGCTGGGCTAGGACACTGGTCTAGATCGATTCTGCCTCGATTTTGTGCTCCTTTTTTCGCGCCATAAATGGGGTGTCAGGCCGCGCGCGAATCCCTTAGATAACACTTCACGAGAATGGCCGACGTTGCTTACAGCCAAATATGCCCTGTTTTGGCGAAAATTCTCTCTCCCCTAAGTGTTGACAGCTTGCCGCAGCCTGCTTACCTACCTGCCGTTAGCACTCACACCGAGTGAGTGCTAAGACCTCGTAACTGAGAACATAGGAGTGTTCTGTAATGGCATTGAAACCGCTTCATGACCGCGTGCTGGTCCGTCGTACCGAAAGCGACGAGAAAACCGCTGGCGGCCTGATCATCCCCGAGACTGCCAAAGAGAAGCCCGCAGAAGGCATCATCGTGGCCTGCGGCGAAGGCGCCCGCAAGGACAGCGGCGAGCTGATCGACATGGCTGTTTCGGCTGGCGACAAAGTGCTGTTCGGCAAATGGTCCGGCACCGAAGTCACCGTTGATGGCGAAGAGCTGCTGATGATGAAAGAATCCGACATTCTCGGCATTATCACAGACGAC
>Ga0228635_1000054_pt1 | contig 99444 bp, 101 predicted proteins | sample 44DmetaG_FD_182699 | JGI IMG/M metagenome (GOLD analysis project Ga0228635, IMG submission 182699) | Seawater microbial communities from Monterey Bay, California, United States - 44D | ecosystem: Environmental > Aquatic > Marine > Coastal | place: USA: California | collected 2016-09-30 | reverse complement strand
AACCTTGTCGACCAGCCTGCCCACAATCGTGAAATGGCTGCCCACGATGCCGTGAAACGCGTGCCCGAGATCGCGCGAAATCACTGCCCAGCTTCCGCGAAATACGCAGAACGATAGCAAATGCGTCTAAAAATGGATGTAAGACACCATTTTAGAGCGGAGTTGCGGCTTGACCCGCAAGGGTTCTCCCGGTTGTTTCCGAACCAGCAAAAGAGGGATACCAACCATGCGCCGTTCACTACTGCTTTTGAGCTTCTTTCTATTTTCCGCAACAGTCGCACAGGCGCAGAGCGTCGATCCAGCACGGCCCTTTTCTGTCATAAAGGCGCTGCAAGAGATGGGCTACCGCGCCCAGCTTGAGGTCGACAGTGTTGGTGACCCCCGCATCGAGTCGCAGCTGGAAGGTGTCGATTACTACATTTGGTTCTATGGCTGCACCGACAATGCTGATTGCACAAGCTGGAAGCTGTCGGTTGGTTTTGATCTCAACAGCGGCCTCAACTTGCAAAAGGCAAATGAGTGGAACAGCGAAAAACTGATGGGTTCTGTCTACCTAGATGATGAAAGCGACCCCTATCTTGAGCATTACATCATTGCCAAGGGTGGTGTTTCGGGCGCGCTATTCGAAGAAATCATCTCCCGCTGGAGCTATTCGGTCAGCTCGTTCAAAGATCACATCAACTGGTGATAGCCGCGCTGAGAAGCGCCAATCATGCATACGACCCTCTCCATTCAGACCCATGGTCCGGGCCTAAGCGAAATCACGCGCGACGTGGCTGCTTGGGTTGCTGGCGCGGGTCTGGATGAAGCGCTTTTGACGCTATTTATTCAACACACCTCTGCATCGCTCCTGATCCAAGAGAACGCGGACCCAGAGGTCCGTGCCGACCTGACGGCTTATTTGCATCGATTGGTTCCGCCCACGACCGATCCGTCGATGGACTATCTGACCCACACGTATGAAGGGCCAGACGACATGCCGGGCCACATCAAAGCCGCGCTCCTGCCGACCTCATTGCATATTCCGATCATCGGCGGCCGCATGTCGCTTGGCACATGGCAGGGCATTTATGTGGTGGAACATCGTGAACGCCCCCACACTCGGCAAGTCATTGCACTCCTGCGCTAGCGTCGCTGCACCCGCAAGATAGAGCATGGTTAATATCCCCCTACCCAAGTCCTTGGGATGGTCATATAGTACCTGTGGATAAATGCCCTATGGGCCATAAAGACGTAAAGGGAGACGCCAATGCGGTGCCCGTTTTGTGGAAATGTCGACACACAGGTAAAGGACTCTCGTCCCGCAGAGGACCACGTCGCTATTCGCCGGCGTCGGTTTTGCCCTGCGTGTGGCGGTCGGTTCACGACCTATGAACGGGTTCAATTGCGCGACCTGATCGTGGTGAAAACCAGCGGTAAACGCGAAGAATTTGATCGTGACAAGCTTGAACGCTCTATCCGAATTTCGATGCAAAAGCGCCCCGTTGAGCCGGAGCGCATTGATCAGATGATCTCGGGCATTGTGCGCCGGTTGGAAAGCATGGGCGACACTGATATTTCCTCCAAAACCATTGGTGAGATCGTGATGGAAAGCCTCGCGCGGATTGATACCGTGGCCTATGTGCGGTTTGCCAGCGTCTACAAAAACTTCCAGGCGGCGGATGACTTCGAAGACTTTGTTCACGAACTGCGCCCCCCCGAGATCAACGAGTAAGTGCACCCCGACCAAGATGTCAGATGGATGCGCGCCGCGCTGGCTTTGGCCCGGCGCGGATTGGGGCGCGTGTGGCCGAACCCCAGTGTTGGATGCGTCATTGTACGTGACGGCAGGGTGATAGGCCGTGCGCGCACGGCTGACGGTGGCCGCCCCCATGCAGAAACACAGGCCTTGGCGATGGGCGATGCTCGTGGCGCGACAGCCTACGTCACGCTCGAACCCTGCGCGCATACTGGCCAAACCGGACCCTGTGCCAAAGCCTTGGTTGCAGCCGGTATCGTCCGTGTGGTGATCGCACAGACGGACCCGGACCCACGTGTGGACGGGGGTGGCATCCGCATCCTGCAAGACGCAGGGATTAAGGTAACCACCGGCGTCTGCACAAACGAAGCCGCAGTGTTGCAGCGTGGGTTTACCACACGGATCGCCCAGAACCGGCCCATGGTGACGCTCAAACTGGCAAGCACACTTGATGGCCGGATCGCGACGGCGAGCGGTGAAAGCCAGTGGATCACAGGCCCCGCCGCGCGTACGCATGTGCACGCCCAACGCGCGGCCCATGATGCAGTTATGGTGGGTGCGGGCACCCTGCGCGCCGATGATCCACAGCTGACCGTGCGCGGCATGGGCGATGTGGCCCAGCCCGTGCGGATCGTGGTTTCGCGCAGGCTGGATCTGCCCCCCGCGGCACAGATGTTCCACGATCACGCCGCCCCCGTTTGGCTGTGCCACGGTGAGGCTGCGCCCGCCCACCTCCGTGGCCAATTTGGTGCTGCGCGACTGATCGAATGCGGACAAGACGGCCGCAATTTGGACCCGACCGCCGTGCTTCGCGCGCTTGGCGATGCGGGTCTCACGCGGGTGTATTGTGAGGGTGGTGGCGCGCTGGCCGCATCCCTTTTGGCGGCAGGCTTGGTTGATGAAATTCACTTGTATCTCGCGGGCAAGATCATCGGGGCCGAGGGCACGCCCTCGATCGCCGCGATGGGCCTATCAAGGCTTGCCCAAGCACCACAGTTCACACTGACCGCGCACCGCCAAATTGGGGCGGACGTTTTACAGGTTTGGCGGCCTACGGTCTGACCCGCGCAAGCAACGCCTCAACCGCTGGCCCCAACGTCTCTACTATCCTTGCGACACCTTCGGCATTGGGGTGAATTCCATCCGCCTGCATGTAGGTGCGCAGCGCTTGGGGCGTGTTGTCGCCCAAGCCAGCCAGGAAATCTTCGACGTAAAGGATATCGTAAGCGATAGCTAACGAAGGATATATACTATTGAATTCATTTTGGTAATCCGGCCCGTAATTGCCCGGTACTGCTAACCCAATCAATAAAACCGGAACGTCAGCCTCTTGCGTGGCCTGCAAAATACCGTCCAGATTGGCACGGCTCACCTCAGGCGCGATGCCGCGCAGCATGTCATTGCCCCCAAGGGCCACGATAACCGCATCCACCTCGGGCGTCAGCGTCCAAGCAATACGCGACAGCCCCCCCGCTGTCGTGTCACCCGACACGCCTGCGTTCAGGATCGAGACATCTGCACCCCGCGCCCGCAACCAGCCCTGCAATTGCGGAACAAACCCCTGCTCAGGCGGCAAGCCGTAGCCTTGGGTCAGACTATCGCCTAGGGCTGCGACGGTAATCGGCTCGGCTGCGGCACCACCTGCAACCGGCAAAACCATGAAAATGCTTACGACAATCGACTTGGCCTGCGCCGCGACCACCCCATATGTCCCTATAGAAGCCCCCCAAAGGAAACGCCTCATGCCCCCTGTGATCGCCCTCAAAAATGTCTCACTCCGACTTGCCGGAAATGCGGGCCCAGTGGATATTTTGCATGGGCTCACGCTTGAGGTCGGCGCGCAGGAAACGGTTGGGTTGATTGGTCCATCGGGGTCGGGCAAGTCATCTCTCCTCATGCTGATGGGCGGGTTAGAGCGGGCCTCGGGTGGCGAAATCCGCGCTATGGGGCAGGATTTGACCACGATGAATGAGGACCAGCTTGCCCGCTTTCGCCGTTCACATATGGGGGTGGTGTTCCAAAGCTTCCACCTTATTCCGACGATGACCGCACTGGAGAACGTCGCAACGCCACTGGAACTGGCCGGCGCGGCCGATGCGTTTGAGCGCGCCGAGGCCGAGTTGGAAGCCGTTGGCTTGGGCAGCAGGATGCACCATTGCCCCGCGCAAATGTCCGGCGGAGAGCAACAGCGCGTCGCCTTGGCCCGCGCAGCCGCACCCCGGCCCGATATCCTGCTCGCAGATGAACCCACGGGCAATCTGGACGGCAACACGGGCGAGGCGATCATGGACCTGTTGTTTGGCTTGCGTGACCGACACGGCGCCACGCTGATCCTTGTGACCCATGCCCCCGAGCTAGCCAAACGCTGCGACCGGGTCATCCGGCTGCGTGATGGGCGCATTGACCACAACGCCGCACAGGCCGCCGCAGAATGAGCCATGTTTTAACAAGCGCATGGCGCATTGCCCGGCGGGAACTGCGCGGCGGCGTCGCCGGTTTTCGGATTTTTCTGCTGTGCCTCGCGCTTGGGGTGGCTGCTATTGCAGGTGTGGGATCTGTCCGGGTCGCGATCTCGGACGGGTTGGCCCGCGAAGGGGCGACGATCTTGGGTGGCGACGCCGAGATGTCGTTTACCTACCGCTTTGCCAGCCCTCAGGAACGCGCCTTTATGCAAACCACCGGCGCGCGCGTATCAGAGACCGTCGATTTTCGGTCCATGATCGTAAAGGGCGACGAACGTGGCCTGACACAAGTGCGCGGCGTAGATGATCTGTACCCGCTGATCGGGTCGGTCACGCTTGCGCCCCCAATGCCGATCGCTGAGGCGTTGGCTGACAACGGCATCGTTATGGACCCAATCCTGATCGCCCGCATGGGCCTCAAGATTGGTGATGAAGTTGGCCTTGGCACTGCCACTCTGATACTGCGCGCCGCCCTAGAGGTTGAGCCTGACGCCGCTGGCAGCGGCTTTGGGCTTGGACCACGGTCGTTAGTGTCGATGGCCTCGCTCGACGGGTCGGGGCTGTTGGCGCCCGGTACCTTATTCGACAGCCAGTACCGACTAGACCTGCCCCAAGACGCGGACCTTGGCGCGCTAGAGGCTCGCGCCCTAGAGGCGTTTCGCGACACCGGCCTACGTTGGCGCGATGCGCGCAACGCCGCCCCCGGCATCGCAGAGTTTGTCGAACGGATCGGGGCATTTTTGGTACTGGTCGGATTGGCGGGCCTTGCTGTCGGCGGCGTAGGCGTATCCGCCGCCGTACGCGCCTATCTGGACCGCAAAACAGCGGTCATCGCGACACTCAAGACATTGGGCGCGGAGGGTCGTGTGATCTTTGCCGCATACTTAATGCAGATCGGCGTTTTGGGGGCTGTGGGCATCGCGATAGGGTTAATCTTGGGCGCAATTGTGCCCCTGCTATTGGCGCCGCTTATTGCAGCTCAGCTGCCGATCCCGGTGGCCTTTGGTGTCAGCGCGGGCCCCTTGCTGGAGGCTGCTTTATACGGCGCGCTCACGGCGTTGATCTTTACACTTTGGCCGCTGGCCCGCACCCGTGAAGTCCGCGCCGCCGCTCTGTTTCGGGACGCAAGCGGGCCGTCCCGTGCGCTGCCTTCTTGGGGGATGCTGATCTTAATCACGATGCTGGTCTTACTCCTCGTGGGGCTGTCTATGTGGCTTTCGGGCATTCCGACACTTGCGCTGTACTCAGCGGGCGGCATCCTTGGCGCGTTGGCCATTCTGACGGTTGCCGCATGGGGCGTGCGGCGGTTGGCCCGCGGCCTTGCGCGCACCCGTTGGGTCCGGGGCCGCACAGGGATGCGGCTGGCGCTGGGCGCCGTGGGTGGACCGGGCGGAGACGCGACATCCGTAGTCTTGTCGCTTGGGTTGGGCCTGACGGTTCTGGCGGCCGTTGGACAGATCGACACCAACCTGCGTGCAGCCATTACTCAGGACTTACCTCAAGAGGCCCCGTCATACTTCTTTGTGGATATCCAAAATGACCAACTGCCCGCCTTTCTTGAGCGGGTCACCACCGACCCCGCCGTTCGCCGGGTGGATAGTGCGCCGATGTTGCGTGGCGTGATCACGCGGATCAATGGCACACCCGCGCGGGACGTGACGGGTGATCACTGGGTGCTACAGGGCGACCGGGGGCTCACGTACTCCGCCCTTCCACCCAAAAAAGGCACAACAGTGACGCAGGGCGCTTGGTGGGCCGAAGATCACACAGGCCCGGCTGAGATTAGCTTTGCCGCCGAAGAGGCTGAGGAAATGGGGATCGGGCTTGGCGACGCGTTGACCGTCAACATCTTGGGGCGCGACATCACTGCCACCATCACATCCCTGCGCGAAGTCGATTTTTCCAATGCAGGGATCGGATTTATCCTCGTGATGTCACCCAACGCATTGGCCGGTGCGCCGCATACCCACATAGCAACGGTCTACGCCGAAGAAGCCGCCGAGGCCGCCATCCTGCGCGATGTGGCAGGCGACGCCCCCAACATCACGGCAATCCGCGTGCGCGACGGCATCGCCTTGGTCACGGAGGCGTTGCAGGGGTTGGCTGCAGCCACGTCCTACGGCGCGGCGGCGACACTGTTGACCGGGTTCATCGTGTTGATCGGTGCCGCAGCAGCGGGTGAACGCGCCCGCGTCTTTGAGGCAGCCGTCCTCAAAACACTGGGTGCGACACGCGCCACCATCCTTGCCAGCTTTGCGCTACGCTCTGCGATGCTGGGCGCAGCGGCGGGCACGGTCGCGATTTGCGCAGGTGCGTTGGCGGGCTGGGCCGTGATGACATTCGTCATGGATGGCACCTACCGATTTGAATGGATGTCCGCGACGGCGATTATTCTGGGCGGCGCGATGGCTACGCTTTTGGCGGGCTTAGCCTTTGCGTGGCGGCCTTTGGCGGCGCGCCCCGCCGGTGTTTTGCGCGCTAAGGAATGATCCGTGCGGCCAGTCCCGCTAGGTCAGCATTGAACCGTGCGGGATGTTCCAAGAATGGCGCGTGGCCGCAATTGTCATAGACCGCAAGCGTAGCCTGCGGGAACGCCCCCGCGGCTGCCTGACCAACAGAAGCCGGGATCACGCTATCCTGTGCGCCATGCACCACCAGCGCGGGGTGATCAAACGCTTCCCAAACGGGGCGTAGATCCTCATCCGTTTTGAACAGTGACCGCCGAACCAGCGCGCCAACCCGATCATTTGCCGCGACCAGCTGTGCGGTAAATCCGGGATCGAGCGGCATGTGGGTGCACGCGTCCACAAACCCACGTGTCGCTTCCGCGCGGGCGACGTCATCGTCAGAATACAACGCACGGTTCATGCCCGGGCTGTCGGGGCCAGCCATCCATCCTTCACGCGCGGAACCAAGCGCCAAAACGCCCCCCGCAAGCGCGATGCCCGCCACGGGCCCAGCCCCATGTGTCGCCAAGTAGGCGCCAATCACCCGCGCACCATAGGACCACCCCACCAGCATCGGTGTCTTGGGCTGCAAGGCTTCTAGGACTGCGCGCACGTCGTCCCCCCAAAGGCGGGTGTCGACATAGGCCGCAAGGTCCTGAGGCGCATCGCTGTCGCCATGGCCGCGCAAATCGAATGAAATCAGGCGAAAGCGGTCCGCCAATGATGACTGTGCCATCCAAGCAAGGCGCGCCTGCGCCCAGCCGTGGATAAACACAAAGGCCGGTGCGTCTTGAGGGCCCATATCGGTGACCGCAAGCTGAGTACCATCGGAGCTGGCAATAGAGATTTCTGTCATAGGCTCACACGGATTAGAGCGACGCTGGCCAAAACGATCAAAAGGGTCAGGCACGTGGGCTTATAATACGGCTCAAACCGGGGGTTAAAGAGCCGTTGGCCCAGAAAAACCCCAACCGCAATGGGTGCAGCAAGCGCAACGCCGCGCAGAATACTGACCCACGTGAACACGCCAAACGCAATCATCGTGATCGCGCCAACAACTGATGTGAACAGCAGGAAAATCACCAAGGTGGCACGGATGACCCGGGCGGGTTTGTCTTGGCTCAGCGTGTAAAGTGCCACGATCATACCGCCGATGCCCGCCAACCCGCTGACCACCCCTGCCAATACGCCCGACCCATACAAACCCGGCCTTGTCGCCAGGAACGCAAACCGCACCCGGCTCAGCTGCAAAGCCGCAAGACAGATGATCAACGCCAGTGCGATCATAGAGGACGTCATCACCGATACAGACACCGTCAGCGCCCAACCGATGGGCGCCCCAAAGGCTGAGCCCAGCACGAGGCCTGTCGCAATACTCCGATCCGCGTCGCGCAGCCCCCCGCGCACCATCATGGCCGAGGCAACCGCCTCAAGAGCCCAAAGAACCGGGATCAGCTCAACCGGGGGTAAGATCACCACGGCTGTCGCCATCATCACCGCCGACAGCGCGAACCCCGAAAAGCCGCGCACTAGCCCCGCCAAAAAGGCGAGACCGCTCAGCACGACCATATCTGTGGGGGTCAGGGAAAGGGCGTCAAACATCATCGCCGTCTACGGCGGCGAACCGCGGCGCGCAAGTCAATCTGGCGGCAAGATACGCACCTCGGGTGCTGCGCTGGCTAACGTCTCACGGATCAAGGTAGCGATCGCCTCATAGGCTTCGTCGCGTGCCGCCGTGACGCGCCAAACCATGCCGATTTTGCGCGACGGTTGCGGGGCGTCCAGCGGGAGGGCCGTGACCAATGCCTCTCGCTCCACCTCAGAGCGGACATAGAGTGCGGGCAAAAGCGACACCCCAAGCCCGGTGGCCACCATCTGGCGCAACGTGTCGAGCGATGTGCCAGCGTAGTCTAGCGAAATTTCCGCCCCAGCTGAGGCTGCGATTTCAGCCACTTGCCCATGCAAACGGTGGCCCGATTCCAGTGTCATCACCGTCTCACCACGCAGGTCAGCGCGTTTCACTTCGGTCTTGGACGCAAGCGGATGGTCATGCGCTACGACCAACAAAAGCGGCTCTTCAAATAGAGGCGCGATCCGCCAGTCAGGCCCTTCGGCAGGCAACGGAAACAGCAAAATATCAAGCGTGCCTTGATCTAGCCGCGCTTGTAGATCTGCCGCAGTCCCCTCTCGGACATAGAATTTGAGGTTGGGGTATGTCGCGTGCAAAGTAGGGATCACGAGGGGCAAAAAGTAAGAGCCAAGCGATTGCACCAAACCCACGCGCACTGTGCCCTCTAGCGGGTTAGAGCCCTGCCGCGCGAGCGATGTGATTTCTTCGACGTCCCGCAGTATCCCCTTAGCACGACGCGCAATTTCTGCGCCCACCGGGGTCAAAATGACCCGAGAGCGTGACCGCTCAACCAGTTGCACGCCCAGTTTGCCCTCCAACTCCCGCAGTTGCGCGCTAAGCGTTGGTTGCGTCACGTGAACTTGGTCCGCCGCTTTGCGGAAATGCAAAGCCTCCGACACGGCCACGAGGTATCTGAACTGCTGCAGTGTGGGCATGAAAGCCTCCGATCTGGGCGCTAGCGAGATAATTAGGGGCGTTCTATCGAAAGTCACGCCTTAAAAGTATTGAACAATCAAAACGAGGTGCTAGATCCCTCCTGACGGAGCGTAAGCAGGGACAAATAACATGGCGGATACAGGACCTCAGGTGCCGAGAATTTTCGGTGGGCCATCGGGCTGGATATCCGTCGCTGTCCCGCTGGCGCTGTTTATCTGGTTTTTGCAGTTCATCCCGGCCATCGCCGCAGATGAGACATTGCGTTGGTCGATGGAATGGGTTCCATCGCTCGATGTCGCTATTAGCTTTTGGCTCGATGGTCTTTCGCTAACGTTCGCGCTGTTGATCACCGGGATCGGGGCGTTGGTCACGCTTTATTCCGCGCAATACCTCGGCACGCAGCCGCAGTACCCTCGGTTTATTTTATTCCTAATGGCCTTCATGGTCGGCATGCTCGGCCTTGTGCTGGCGGACAACTTGCTTGCGCTGTTTGTCTTTTGGGAGATCACCACGATCTCCAGCTATTTGCTGATCGGATACCTTGCAGATGAGGCCAAGTCGCGGCGCTCCGCGCTTCAAGCGCTTTTGGTGACGGGCACAGGCGGCCTCGCGTTTCTTGCGGGGATTGTGTTGATCGGCTTTGCCGCTGGGTCGTTTGAACTGTCAGAAATCCGGGAAGTGGAACTACGTGACCATCCTTGGATCATCGCAATCTCTATTCTGTTTCTCGCGGGCGCCTTTACCAAATCGGCACAGTTTCCGTTCCATTTCTGGCTCCCCAACGCGATGGCTGCACCTACGCCCGTGTCCGCCTACTTGCACTCTGCAACAATGGTCAAAGCCGGTATCTACTTAATGGCGCGGATGAACCCGACGCTGGGCGGCACGGATCTATGGTTTTGGTCGCTCACGATTGCGGGCGGCTTCACGGCTGTGTTCGCAAGCATCCTTGCAATGCGGCAGTCCGACATCAAACAGGTACTGGCCTACACCACGCTCATGGCGCTTGGCACGCTTACGCTTTTTATCGGCGCGGGCACGAGCGCTGCGATCAAAGGCGCAATGCTGTTCCTGATCGTCCATTCGCTTTATAAGGCCGCGCTGTTTTTGATGATCGGCATTGTGGATCACCGCACCGGCAGCCGTGAGGCTGAGGTCCTGTCCGGGCTGTCGCGCAAGATGCCCCTAACCGCGCTGGCCGCAGTGTTAGCGGCTTTATCCATGGCAGGTATCCCGCCACTGATCGGGTTTATTAGCAAAGAATTTCTCTACAAGGCCGCGCTAGACATGCCAACCGCACAACTCTGGATCACGGGCACCGCTTTTGCGGCATCGGCGCTGATGTTCGCGGTGGGCGGGATCGTGGCTCTGCGCCCGTTCTTTGGCAAACTGGGTGACACACCCAAAGCCCCACGCGAAGGCCCCATTGCGATGCTGGTTGGCCCGCTGATCCTTGCCGCGCTTGGCCTTGCGCTGGGCATGAATTCCGACTGGGCCGAAACACTCGTGCGCCCCGCGACCGCCGCCGTGTACGGCAGCCCGGTTGCCGTTGATCTATACCTCTACAAAGAGGTTAACGCGGCCCTGATCCTATCGCTTGTCACGTTCGCTGTGGGCTTTGTAATCTACCTTGGCCACCGCCGCCTGCGCGCACGCCTCATCAGCATCGAACGCTGGAACCCCATCCATTTTGATCGTGGTTGGGACAGGTTCCTTGATGGCTTTGCAGCCTTTGCCAAATGGCAGGCCCAAAAACTGCAACATGGAGTTTTGCGCCGCTACATCTTTGTGATCTTTGCGTTTCTAGGCGTGACCATCGCCTACGCGATGTGGCTACGCGATGCATGGCAGGTCCAGTTTGATTTCACCGGCGTCGCCTTTCGGGATTGGGCAGTTTTGATCTTTATCACCGCTGGTGCCTTTGTCACGGCAACCGCGAACTCTCGGATGACAGCCGTTGCGGCATTGGGCGTCGTCGGCATTGGCGTGGCGCTGATCTTTATTATGTTCGGCGCGCCTGATGTGGCCATCACGCAGCTACTGGTGGAAACATTGGTCGTCGTTCTGGTCGCTCTCGCAATGCTGAAACTGCCCTACCTAAACCCCAAGAAGGTGGCCGAAATCCGGGGCTGGGATGCGCTTGTTGCGATCCTTGTCGGGACAACATCCGCAATCGTTTTGCTCGGCTCTATGGCTGAACCGCTGGATCGCCGCCTCACGGATTATTTTGAGCTGGCGTCATGGCCCGAAGCCTACGGCCGCAACATCGTAAACGTCATCCTCGTGGATTTCCGGGCACTCGACACCTTTGGTGAGATTGCCGTGGTCGTGATCGCGGCCTTGGGTGCCTTTGTACTGTTACGCGGCACGCCAAAAGGAGAAGAGAAATGAGCTCCCTTATTGTCAGAGCAGCCACTCGCCTAATGGTGGCGCTCCTGCTGGTGTTTTCGATCTATATGCTACTGCGCGGCCACAATGAGCCAGGCGGTGGCTTCATCGGGGGGCTGATCGGCGCATCAGGGTTTGTCCTTTATGCTATGGCGCATGGCTCTGCTGAGGCGCGTGCGGCTCTTCGGATTGATCCTCTCGACATCGCTATGTCGGGTCTTGGCATTGCCCTTTTTGCCGGCGTTGCCGCCCTATTCGACAGTGACGCTTTTTTCACCGGCCAGTGGCTGTTTCTCGGCGCGACCGAGACCGAAAAAGGCATCCCGCTTTCGACCGTTTTGATATTTGACGTGGGCGTTTACCTCGTGGTGCTGGGGTCAATCCTCGCCATGGTGCTCGCGCTGGAAGAGGAAGTCTGATGGAAAGTCTGATTGCCATCATGGTGGGGGTTCTTGTCGCCACATCTGTCTATTTAATGATGGCGCGCAATGTGCTGCGGTTCATCTTTGGTCTGGTGTTGCTATCTAACGCAGCCAACCTGACGATCTTTGCCGCCGGGGGGCTAACCCCTGAAACACCGCCCCTGATTGCAGAAGGCGCCGACACCGTAGTGGGCGCTGCCAATGCACTGCCTCAGGCACTGGTGCTGACGGCCATCGTGATTGGCTTTGGCCTGTTCGCCTTTGCGCTAGCGCTGGTTTACCGGACATACCAAAATCTTGGCACGCTCAACTCTGACGAAATGCGCATTGCGGAGCCGCATTTTGAGAGCGAAACCAAAGCTGGGGAGACCTCGAAATGAGTTGGTACCTCGCCACACCCATCATCCTGCCCTTCGCAACGGCTGTGTTGGCGTTTTTGTTCCGCAACACGCCTGAGGGGCGCTATATTTCGGTCGCGGGGTCCTTTGGGACTCTGATCGCCGCAGTCATTTTGATGGGCCAAGTGTTGGACCAAGGCGTTGTGGCCGCACAGATGGGCGGCTGGCCTGCACCCTTTGGCATCACGCTTGTGGCCGATTACCTAAGCGCCGTGATGGTGGTGATCACCGCGATAACCGGGCTCGCAGTCGCGATATATTCGATCGGTGACATCACCGAACGGATGGACCAATTGGGCTTTCACGCCCTGTTTCAGGTGCTCATTGCGGGCGTGACGGGTGCATTCCTGACTGGCGATTTGTTTAATCTCTACGTCTGGTTTGAGGTCATGCTAATCGCCTCGTTCGGGCTTTTGGTTCTGGGCGGCTCCAAGCAACAATTGGATGCGGGCATCAAATACGTCACCCTCAACCTGATCTCGACGATCTTGTTCCTGTCGGGCATTGGCTTGCTGTACGGCATGACCGGCACGCTGAACATGGCCGACCTTGCAGGCAGCGTTGACCGCATTCAGGACCAAGGCACATTGACCGTCATCGCCACGATGTTCCTGATCGGCTTTGGCGTAAAGGCTGCGGTTTTTCCGCTGTTTTTCTGGCTGCCCGCGTCCTATCACACCCCGTCTTTTGCGGTATCAGCCGTGTTTGCAGGGCTGCTGACCAAGGTCGGCGTCTACGCGCTCATCCGCATGTTCACGTTGGTGTTCGACACAGATGTCGCGTTCACCCACACACTGCTGTTGTGGATCGCAGGCTTCACCATGGTGACTGGGGTTCTGGGGGCCGCAGCGCAAACTGATTTCCGCAAAATCCTATCGTTCCACATCGTCAGCCAGATTGGCTACATGGTGCTGGGACTGGCGCTGTTTACACCGTTGGCACTGGTGGGGGCAGTCTTCTATTTGGTCCACCACATCATCGTAAAGGCCAACCTTTTCTTGATCGCAGGCGTGGCGCAGCGCATCTCAGGCAGTACGGAATTGGGCGCGATTGGCGGCATCTATAAGGGTGCGCCGTTTCTTGCGCTGTTGTTCCTGATCCCCGCGTTCTCACTTGCTGGCTTCCCGCCCCTTTCGGGGTTTTGGGCGAAGTATGTGCTGGTTAAGGCCGCCCTTGAGGTCGAGGGATGGATCATCGCCGGTGTCGCATTGGCCGTGGGTCTATTGACGATTTATTCGATGACCAAGATTTGGGGCCAAGCCTTTTGGAAGCCCCATCCCGACGGATACGTGCCCACGCTCGCGACCCTGCCCGCAGGCCAAAAGCTCGCGCTACTGACACCCATCACAGGGCTTGCGATCATGACCGTGCTTATCGGCGTCTTCCCGCAACCCTTCGTCAGCTTTGCCGAAACCTCGGCGGCTCAACTTTTGGAACCAACACTCTACATTGAAAAGGTGTTGGGTCTGAGCGCACCACTTGACGCTATCGCAGCCCCCGCGACGCCCCTGCCGGAGGTCACTCAATGAGCCTGTTCTTGCTAAACGTCATTCTCGCCGTGTCATGGGCGGCTCTTACGGGCAACTTTACCCTTTCGGGGCTGGCCGTTGGCACGGCCGTCGGCTTTGCCGCGCTCTGGGTTGCCTCTCCACTGTTCGAGGACAATGGCGGAGGATATTTCAAGCGTGTGTTCAAATGGGTCAAGCTAATCGTACTGTTCCACTGGGAGCTGATCATCAGCTCAGTCTACGTGGTGTGGGACGTTCTCACGCCTCATCACCGTGCCAAGCCTGGTATCATTTGCGTACCCCTAAAGGCCAAAGGCGAAGCTGAGGTATTGCTGGTGACGAACCTTATTTCGCTGACGCCAGGCACGCTCAGCATGGACGTGACCGAGGACTGCAACACCCTCGTGGTGCACGCGATGTTCGCCGACAATGCGGACCAAATTCGGGCCGACATTGAAAACGGAATGGAAAAATGGGTGCGGGAGGCGTTTGAATGACACCGCAAGAGTTCTTTGACTGGTCACTACACGCCAGCTTTATCATGGTGATGGTCGCCGTGGCCCTTGGGTTCATTCGCCTGATCAAAGGCCCATCGCTGGCCGACCGGGTCGTCGCGCTGGATCTGATGACGGTCTTGATTGTGGCCTTCTGCGGACTTTACGCCCTGTTGTCCGGGGTTCAGGCCTTTTTGGACGTGGCCATCGTGCTGGCACTGATTGGCTTTTTAGCAACTGTCGCCTTTGCCCGTTTTATTGAACGTAAAATTATCCGCGCCCAAGACACCACATTGGCTCAAGACTTGATGGATGAGCCCCCCACCGAGGAGCAAAAGCAATGAGCCTGATCATCATATCCGTGCTGCTGCTGCTTGGCGGGTTCTTCGCCTTTGTCGCGGCCCTTGGCATCGTCCGTTTGCCCGACGTTTTGATCCGAATGCATGCCTCAACCAAGGCAGGCACCCTGTCCTCTGGCCTGATCATGGCCGCAGTCGCGGTCTATTTCGGCGATACGCAAACGGTCGCGAAGTGCATCGCCATCGTTGTGTTCCTGCTCATCACGGCACCTGTGGGTGCGCATATGATCGGGCGCGCCGCATTTCGCGCCGGCGTGCCTCTGTGGGAACCGACCAAGATCGAACATGGCGTGCGCGAAAAACTGGGCATCGACTAAGGCAGGTCCGGGCGACAACCGCCCGGAACACACGTTTTATCCTTTGACCGCCCCGGCTGTCAGACCACTGACGATCTGGCGTTGGAACACCATCACCAACAAAAATAGTGGCGCCGTAATCGACACGGCCGCCGCCACGGCCTCTACCTGATCAGTGGTTGTTGTTTCGCGGTTGAAGTAACCCGCGATTGCCGGGACCATCGTCTGGTTCGACGCGTCCAGCAGTAGCGATGTCACCAAGAAGTCGTTGTAGGCCAGCAAAAAACTGAACAGTCCCGTCGTGATTACCCCCGGCCACATCACAGGCATGATCACCCAGCGAAACGCCTGAAAATGGGTGCAGCCATCCACGCGAGCGCTTTCGTCAAGCTCCTCCGGGATGCTTTGGAAGAACGACCGCAGCATCCAGATCGTGAACGGCTGGTTAATCGACACCAACACCGCGATCACCGCCAAGGGCTGCCCATAGAGTGTCGGCGCGTTTTCCCCCAAGATTGGGCGCAGCCATTCAGCGGAGTTGATGAAAAACGGCAAGTAGCCAGCAACCAAGACCGAGTGCGGCAAGGCGCGAAACACCAACGCTACGATCAAAATCCAGAAAGCGAGGTTTGATCCGGACCGCGCCAAACCATAGCCCGCCAGTGTCCCGACCGTCAGCGAAACAGTCACCACCCCCGCCGTCACCAACAGTGAGTTATTGAAGTTCTGCCAGAAGGCGTTTTCAACCCAAACCGCATAGTAATGTTCGGTCGTGAGACCCAAGATCGGCGTACCCAACGGGCCAGCCACGGCATTTAGCGGCACCAAGACCCATGGCAACACCACGAACAGGCCCACAATCACCATCACCGCAAAACCCGCGCAGATGACAAGCCAGCTGAACACCCGTTGTAATGTGCCAACCCCGGCGGCCATCGGCATCAACCACTTAACCGCCGCTTTGATCGACAGCCAAATGAATGCGAGCCCCAAGGCGATGTCGATCAACGACAGCCCGTCGCCCTTTGCCAAAGTCTCTGGCCCAAAAATCACCTCAGCGGCAGAGCTAGAGAAGGCATCAACCGGTGATTTGAAACTCATGGCGAGGACCCAAAACAATGGGAACGCCGCGAGCAAAAGCCAAAAGATCAAAAAGAGGTTCGAAGCCAGCTTGAGCCCAAACGGTTGGCGCATAGCGCGTGGAATGGCAGCCTCGCTCATGTCAGCCCCCCTTGTGATCGCGCCATGTGCGGCGCAGTGGCAGAATAAGGATCAGCACGATCCCGATCATCGTCAGCATCGCGCTGGCCGACGCTCGGCTGATCGCGCGGTTGCCCGCATCATCCGGTTGCAACAGATCGTAGGTCAGCCATTGCAGTGTGATCCGTTGCGATTGGGATGAGAAGCCGACGACTTCTTCGAATGCTCGATATGCATCCATGAGGTGGATCAGAGTGATAAAGATAATCAGCGGCATCAGGTGTGGAACAATCACATACCGCAACCGATCCCACCGCGACGCACCATCGATGATCGCACTTTCGAGGGTGTCTTGGTTGACCGTTTGCAGGCCTGCATAAAAGATCACAAAGGCAAAGGGAGCAACGTGCCATACCCGGTAAAACATCATCAAAAATTCAACCGCCCAGCCATTCGCCGCAACCGAGATGTCGGTCATAAACAGCGCCTCAAGCCAGACAGTCACAATTCCATCACCATAGAACAACCACCGGATCGACAGCGCACCAATGACCGGGGTGATGATGAATGGAAGCAGCGACACAAAGATCACCGGCCCCTTTACCGCCTTGGTCGCGTTATTGACTACCACCGCGATAGCCAGCCCAAGGCCCAATACAAAGGGCAGCGTGATCAATGTGAATGTCAGCGTGAACCGCAACGCCTTCCAGAAATCGATCTGAAGAATATTGCCCCATGCCCCCGATGAGATCGCTTCACCCACACGGTCCAGTTCCAACACATTGGCGTAGCTTTGTAGGCCAACCCATTTGGTTGTCGTCTGGATTTTGCCAAATTCGTCAAGGATCGGGACCGTTTTGACCTCGGTCACGCAGGTTTGGGCCAAAAAACCTGGTGTGCATGTCTCGACTTTAACCACCTCAACAATCGGCTGAGTGACTTGGAACGAATTCACCAGCACCGAGATAAGAGGCGCCGCAATGAACAGGAGCATCAAAAAGACGGACGGGCCGACGAACATCGCAAAGACTTTGGGCTTCATCGTCAGTCCTTCTTTTTCATGGTCCTGAGTGGGGCCCGCACCTTCGCGCGAGCCCCAAAATCGAGTTTACAGAAGGCCCGCTTCTTCGGCGGCTGTTTTGTAGGCATCCTCAACGGCGGCCAGAGTGTCCTCAGCAGACATCTCACCGGTGAAGAATCCTGGTAGGGCATTACCAAGGGCAGTGTGCATCAAACCCATTTGGCTGGTTGATGGGTATGGCGCAGGTGCGGGCGAGGCTGTCGCTGTGGCGATCGCGCCCGAAGCCATGTCAGAGGGCTGATAGCCCTCAATTAACCAAATAGCTGCATCATTGTTCGCCTGTACGACTTCCGTGGTCAGGCCCTGCATGGCCAAACGGAAAGCTGCATCAGCCTCTTCGTCGGTGATGTTGGCCGCAATAACGATACCATCCCACCAGAGGGTCGTCGCGGGAGCGCCACCTTCTATGGCCAGCGGTGCAGCAGAAGCAGCAACCTTACCAACAACCGTACTTTCGGAAGCATCATTCATCGCCCCACCGCGCGACGCCCACAGGTTCGCCATAGCGATTTTACCCTGCTGGAACTGCTGCTGCACGTAGGTACTGTTTGAAACGAGGAACTCTGGATCCATGTAAGCCGTCAACTTTTGCATCATCTCCAGCGTCTTTAGGCCCGCTTCGGAGTTGACCATCGGCATGCTGTCGTCACCGTAAAGGGTACCGCCAAAACCGAAATACATGTTGGTAAAATCTGTCGCCAGATCCCAGCCTGCTTTCATCGTGGCACCCATCGGATAGTCCACAACGCCTGCTTCCTTGATTGCTTGCGCAGCGGCAAGCACATCATCATAGGTTGCGGGCGCTTCTAGGCCGAGATCGGCAAAGATGTCCGAGCGGTACATCATGTGCTGTGTGTTCACCATCATGGCGACGGCCATGATCTGACCGTCGACACGGATCAGCTGGTTGGGGCTCAGGTTTTGGCCGTACTTGGCGACCAGATCATCTAGTGGGCGAATCGTGCCTTCGTTCAGCAGCGGCGTCACGGTTCCATTGGAAACCCCACCAATGTGGTAAAGCGAAGGGTTCGCCGCGAAAGCTGCGGGCTGTTTGGTGCGGAACTCTTGGTCCAATTCAGGCTCAAAGTTGCCGCAGGCCGCCATTGCGTCAGTCACAGCCTTCCAAGCTTCAAAACCTGCCGTCAGCGACTTTAGCGGCACTGTGTTCTCATAGGAACACGCCACAGCTGCGCCACTGGCAAAGAGCGAGACCGCACCAGCGAGCGCGATTTTCTTAATAAACATTCGATGTCTCCCGTTGAACGTTATCTATTTGGGGGTCTTCTTTTTATGGCGTCTACATTGTCGCTGGGGGAAATTGGCTGTTTGAGCCGACGACCATCAAAGCAAAATGCATACGATTGCAAAATAAGCTAGATTCTTGAAACGCCCTTTGGCAAGGCTTTTCTGACAAACACGCAAAGGTGTCCCATGCCGAACTACCGCAATACCCTTCGACCCGCGCTCAATACGCTGTTCACCTGCCCGCCATCTGAGCTTGAGGCTGCCAGCGCCGTCATCGCGCCAGAGGTCATTTGGGACATGTGCGCACCGGTAAATCGGCTTGAGGGGCGTGAAGCTGTGGTTAAGCAGGTGATTATGCCCCTGCGCCGCGCCATCACAGGGCTACATCGCCGAGATGAAATTTTCATCGGGGGCGACAATATTCGTACGCCGGGCGGACAATGGGTCGGCGCGGTCAGCCACTATGTCGGCACGTTCAACGCACCCCTCTGGGGTATTCCGCCCAGCAACCGGCTGGTGTTTTTGCGCGCGGGTGAATTTTACCGCGTTGAAAACGGGCGCATCACCGAGGCCAAGGTGATCATCGACTTGATCGACCTGATGCGTCAGGCAGGCCTACAGGCCATCCCCTTTGAACTTGGGACCGAGATGCTGTTTCCCGGCCCCGCGACACACGATGGTGTCTGCCCAACCACGGGCGACGGCGCGCGGTCGCTAGACATTGTGCAAGCGATGTTGGGCGCGCTGCATGTCTATGACCCAGAAACCTTTGGCTCCGACAATCAAACTGGCCAAGGTGGGCTGTGGGCCAAGGACATGTTTTGGTACGGGCCCGGCGGCATTGGGTCGAACTTTCAGTGGGAAGGTTTCGTCAAAGACCACCGCGCCTCGTTCTTAAATGCTTTTCCAGATCGTCAAGGCGGCAACCATTACTGCCGGATCGGCGATGGCCCCTACGCGGCCGTTTCAGGCTGGCCTTCAATGACGATGACCCATGCAGGCCCCTACTTAGGTGTCCCCGCAACCGGCAAGGCCCTGACGCTGCGTGTGATGGATTTCTATCGCTGCACACAGACGCAAATTGCGGAAAACTGGGTACTGCTCGATTACGTTGACCTTCTAAACCAGATGGGGGTCGATGTGATCGCAGCGGCAAACCATACCCACGCAACAATCTGAGTCGCTGGGCTGTCAATTTTTCGTTAACTTGCCCTGCGACATGCTGGCACGGCCCACTTGACGCCGCAGCCCACCACCTGCCGCCGCGGCTTTTTGGGCCTGCGACGGCCTGTCACCTTTGATCTGAAAATGGACTGATTTCACTCAGTAAAACTGGGTAGTATTCATAAATTTACAAATACGACGGCAATTTCTGAAATTTTCTTTACAGAAAAAGTGTGCAATTACGACACATTGCGAAATCCTTAACCACATAGTGTAAAGTAAAGCAGTCGTCAGGGTGATGGGCCCTTTTTTACCCACCACTCTTTTATATGGCGTCAGATGCAGCTGCGTGGTGGGAGCCACTGAAACAGATGCACCAGACGTTTTTCGGGAGGATCCAGAGGATCTTTGGCAAAGCCGTCCCACAGCCACCTTGGGCTGTGAACAGAGAAGGTGTGCCCAGATTTCTGTCCCCTCCTCCGAAGCAAGAGAGGGAAGGCGAGATGCCTAAAGACATTCAAAACACCCCGCCACTGCTGGCCGGTGCGCACGCAGACACAGCCACCTACAATGCCATGTACGAAGCCTCGATCTCGGACCCCGAAGGGTTTTGGGCAGAGCACGGCAAGCGCATTGATTGGATCAAGCCCTTTACCAAGGTCAAAGATACATCCTTTGCTCATGATGATGTGCATGTGAAATGGTTTGAGGACGGCACGCTGAACGTGGCCGAAAACTGTATCGACCGTCATCTCGCGACCCGCGGCGATCAAACCGCGATCATCTTTGAACCCGATGATCCGAATGAACCCGCCCAGAACATCACCTACCAACAACTCTCTGATGAGGTTGGCAAGTTCGCGAACGTCCTCAAGGACCTTGGCGTCAAGCAAGGCGATCGGGTGGTTCTGTACCTTCCCATGATCCCGGCTGCCGCCTACGCCATGCTTGCCTGTGCTCGCCTTGGCGCGGTCCACTCCGTTGTATTCGCAGGTTTCTCCCCTGACGCGCTTGCCTCGCGGATCAACGACTCGGGCGCAAAGATTGTCATCACCTCCGACGGCGCACCACGCGGTGGCCGGGTCACAGACCTGAAGGGCAACGTCGACAAGGCGCTTTTGCATTGCGACGATCACGTCAAATGCCTGGTGGTCAAGCGGACCGGCCAACAAGTAGCTTGGCAGCAAAACCGCGACATCTGGTACGATGAGCTGGCATCATCCGCCTCGACCTTCTGCCACGCCGCAGAAGTTGGCGCCGAAGACCCGCTGTTCATCCTGTATACCTCCGGCTCTACAGGCAAACCCAAGGGCGTGGTCCACACCTCGGGCGGCTACCTCGTGTATGCTGGCATGACCCACCAATACACTTTTGATTATAAAGAAAACGACGTGTTTTGGTGCACCGCTGACGTGGGCTGGGTCACGGGCCACAGCTACATCGTCTATGGCCCGCTGGTGAACGGCGCGACAACTGTGATGTTCGAAGGGGTGCCCACCTATCCCGACGCAGGCCGTTTCTGGGCCGTCTGCGAAAAGCACAAGGTGAACCAATTCTACACAGCCCCCACAGCGATCCGTCTTTTGATGGGCCAGTCGAATGATTTCGTCACCAAGTACGACCTGAGCGACCTAAAGGTGCTTGGCTCGGTGGGTGAGCCGATCAACCCCGAAGCGTGGAACTGGTACAATGAGGTCGTCGGCAAAGGCAAATGCCCCATCGTCGATACCTTTTGGCAAACCGAAACCGGCGGCCACTTGATCACCGCCCTGCCCGGCGCGACCAAGCTAAAGCCCGGCGCAGCCACCAAGCCGTTCTTTGGCGTACAGCCCGTGATCTTGGACCCACAATCGGGCGAAGAAATCACGACAACCGAAGCCGAAGGCGTGTTGTGCATGAAAGACGCATGGCCCGGCATCATGCGCACCCTATGGGGTGATGCAGAGCGCTTTGTGTCCGCCTACTTTGCTGACTACAAAGGCTACTACTTCACTGGGGACGGCTGCCGCCGCGACGCCGACGGCGACTACTGGATCACCGGCCGCGTCGATGACGTGATAAACGTATCCGGTCACCGCATGGGCACCGCAGAAGTCGAAAGCGCACTGGTCGCCCACGAAAAGGTGGCCGAGGCTGCCGTGGTTGGGTACCCCCACGAACTGAAGGGCCAAGGCATCTATTGCTACGTCACCCTGATGTCCGATGCCGATCCTTCGGATGAACTGGTCAAAGAGCTGCAAGCATGGGTCCGCAAGGAAATTGGCCCCATCGCCAAGCCCGACGTCATTCAGTGGGCCCCTGGCCTGCCAAAAACCCGCTCCGGCAAAATCATGCGTCGTATCCTGCGCAAGATCGCCGAGAATGAGGTCGACGGTCTGGGCGACACATCCACTCTGGCTGATCCGTCCGTCGTTGACGACCTGATCGCAAACCGCGCGGTGAAGTGAGATGGACGGCATGACACAGACATTGACCCGCCCCGTCACCCTGATCTTGCTTGGGCCTCCGGGCGCAGGCAAGGGCACCCAAGCGCGGATGTTGGAACAAGACTTCGGCCTTGTGCAACTCTCAACCGGGGATCTTTTGCGCGGCGCGGTTGCCGCCGGAACCGACGCAGGCAAAGCGGCCAAGGCCGTGATGGAAGCGGGTGAATTGGTCTCTGATGAGATCGTCATCAACATCCTGCGCGACCGGATGGCAGACGATGATTGCGCCCGCGGCGTGATCCTAGATGGCTTTCCCCGCACAACAGCACAGGCAGAGGCGCTCGAAGGGCTTTTGGCCGAGCATAACGCCACCGTCGACAGCGTTATTTCGCTCGCGGTGGATGATGCGGCCATGGTCGAACGGGTGTCTGGCCGGTTCACTTGTGGCGGCTGCGGCGAAGGCTATCACGACACGTTCAAAGCCCCCAAGGTGGCCGGAACGTGTGACAATTGCGGAAGCTCGGATTTCAAACGCCGGGCCGACGACAATGCAGAGACGGTCGCCGCAAGGCTAGAGGCATACCACGCTTCTACGGCCCCTCTTATCGCGTTTTATGACGCAAAAGGAACTCTCACAACGGTGGACGCCATGGGCGAGATCGACGCGATCGCCTCGCACCTGTCAACCATCGTCGGGAAAGTCGCGCGAGGAGCGAATTCGTAAATTCCCCGCGCAAACAGTAACCGCGCGCGTGGCGAGAGGAAGCCGCGCGAGCATCTTTTAACCAAAAAGGGAGTTGGAAATGGCTGATAACCAATCCGACAAAAACGCCTACTGGGCGGCAAACATCCGGATCGTGACATGGTGTCTCGTTATCTGGGCTGTCGTGTCGTTTGGCTTTGGCATTCTGCTGCGCCCGATGCTGTCTGGCATCGCCGTGGGTGGCAGCGACTTGGGCTTCTGGTTCGCACAGCAAGGCTCGATCCTCGTCTTCTTGGCGCTGATCTTTTTCTATGCTTGGCGCATGAACAAACTGGACGCCGAACACGGCGTTGAGGAGGACTGATAGATGGACCAATTCGTTCTTAACTGGCTGTTTATCGGGGCGTCCTTTGCTCTGTATATCGGCATCGCTGTGTGGGCCCGCGCCGGTTCCACATCTGAATTCTACGCAGCAGGTCGCGGCGTTCACCCCATTACCAACGGTATGGCAACAGGCGCGGACTGGATGTCTGCGGCCTCGTTCATCTCAATGGCGGGTCTGATCGCGTTCACCGGCTACGACAACTCGACCTTCCTCATGGGTTGGACTGGCGGCTATGTGCTTTTGGCTCTGCTGCTTGCGCCTTACTTGCGCAAATTCGGCAAGTTCACCGTGTCCGAGTTCATCGGGGACCGTTTCTACTCCAAGACTGCACGCATGGTTGCTGTGATCTGTCTGCTTGTGGCTTCCATCACATACGTGATCGGCCAGATGCAGGGTGTGGGTATTGCGTTCGGTCGCTTCCTCGAAGTGTCGGCAACCACCGGTCTGCTGATCGGTGCCTGTGTTGTGTTCGCCTACGCCGTGTTTGGCGGTATGAAGGGTGTGACGTACACACAGGTTGCTCAGTACGTTGTGCTGATCACTGCCTATACGATCCCCGCGATCTTTATCTCGCTGCAGCTGACAGGTAACCCCATCCCCGCTCTGGGCATGTTGGGTGAGCACACTGCCTCCGGTGAGCCGCTCCTGCAGAAACTGGATGGTCTTGTGACCGAACTGGGCTTTAACAGCTACACCGGCCACCACGCCGATACGCTGAACATGGTTCTGTTCACTCTGTCGCTGATGATCGGTACTGCCGGTCTGCCCCACGTGATCATGCGCTTCTTTACGGTACCTACCGTATCTGACGCTCGTTGGTCCGCTGGTTGGACACTTGTATTCATCGCACTTTTGTACCTGACGGCTCCTGCTGTTGGCTCAATGGCGCGCTTGAACCTGATCACGACTGTTTATCCCGATGGCACAGCATCCGCCCCGATCGCTTATGAAGAGCGTCCCGATTGGATGGCCACATGGGAAAAAACTGGCCTGCTCAAGTATGACGACAAAAACGGTGACGGCCTCATCCAGTGGTACAACGAAGGCTCCGATGGCTTTGCGGCCACCGCGGCTGAGCGTGGCTGGACAGGTTCCGAGCTAAACGTGAACCGTGACATCCTCGTGCTGGCAAACCCTGAAATCGCAGGTCTGCCAGGTTGGGTGATTGCCCTTGTGGCTGCCGGTGGCTTGGCTGCGGCTCTGTCCACGGCTGCGGGTCTGCTGCTGGCGATCTCGTCGGCCGTGTCGCACGATCTGCTCAAAGGTCAGCTAACGCCAAACATGTCCGAGAAATCGGAACTGATGGCAGCGCGGATCTCGATGGCTGTTGCGATTGTTGTGGCGGTGATCTTGGGTCTCAACCCTCCGGGCTTTGCTGCTCAAACCGTGGCACTTGCCTTCGGTCTGGCCGCTGCATCGATCTTCCCGGCGCTGATGATGGGGATCTTCTCCAAGCGGATCAACAACCGTGGCGCTGTTGCGGGCATGCTCGCAGGTTTGGTCACAACGTTGGTCTACATCTTCCTGCACAAGGGTTGGTTGTTCATTCCTGACACGAACAGCTTCACAGATGCAGACCCACTGCTGCTGACTATCAAATCCACATCCTTCGGGGCCGTGGGTGCGATGATCAACTTTGCAGTCGCAATTGGTGTGTCCCGTGTAACTGCCGCCCCCCCACAAGAGATCGTGGACCTGGTGGAAAGCGTTCGTATCCCCAAGGGTGCAGGCGCTGCGGCAGCCGACCACTAATCGGCCTAGGGGCCGCGACGACCATCGCTCGCACCTCCCGCGACGATGCGGCCCCTTCCCCAAACCAGCGGCGCGCCCCACACTTGAGGCGCGCCGTTTTATTTCCCGCAGGGCTGCATCATGCCGAACATTTCTTTTACCGAACTTGAATTGATGAACACCACGCCGCCTTTCGTGGGCCTACCCGAGGCCACAAAGCGCGAGATCGCCGCCAACCTGATGCACATGCGCTACGCAGCAGGCGCCACGATTTATGCCACCGGTGAAACACTGGCCGGGCTTTACCTGATTGCCGAGGGTGAGGTCGAGATCACCGATACGCTTGGCTCAACCATCTCTCATCTACGGGCGGGCAATCAATTCGCGGAACGCGGCTTGCGCAAGGACGGCACCGCGGTGACATCGGCACACGCCACGACTGCTGTGACGCTCTATTGCCTGAACGCCAGCGCATTTGCTCAGCTTTGCGCGACCCACCCCAACGCAGAGGCGTTTTACGCCCGCACCACGCCCGCAGGCCCCAGAAAGCGTGATCTTATGACCATGCCTGTTTCTGACCTGATGAGCCGCACGCCGGTCGCCTGTGGCTCGGACACAACGGTTCAGCTCGCGGCCAAGATGATGCGCGATGCCAAGGTGTCTTCTCTGATCGTGATGGATGATGGCGCACTTGCTGGAATCGTGACGACCAAGGACATGACGTTCAAGGCGCTGGCCCATGCCTTGCCCGGCTCAACCGCGATCACGGATATCCAAACGCCTGATCCACTCACCCTTAGTCCGACGGCTCTTGTGTCTGATGCGCTGCATTTGATGCTAGAGCGCAAGGTTTCACACCTGCCCATTGTCGATACCACGGGCGATGTCACCGGGATCATCACACAAACCGATTTGACACGGTATCAGGCGCTATCATCCGGGCAGCTGATCTCGGACGTGGTCCATGCGCATTCGGCCGAGGAAATGGCCAAGTCCACCGCCCAAATTCCGGCGCTACTGGCGCAATTGGTCGCCGCCAAGACCGAGCATGGCACGATCACGCGCCTCATCACCGATATTGCCGACGCCGCAACCCGACGCCTACTAGCGCTCGCGGAACAGAAGTTAGGCCCCCCGCCCGTGCCCTATCTATGGGCCGCGTGCGGCAGTCAGGGGCGGCAGGAACAGACAGGTGTGTCGGACCAAGACAACTGCCTCCTCCTAGATGACAGCGTCGCCCCTCCGCATGATGCCTATTTCTCAGAACTCGCAAAATTTGTCTGTGATGGCCTGAATACCTGTGGCTATGTCTATTGCCCTGGTGAAATGATGGCCACGACACTGCGCTGGCGCCAGCCGCTGCGCGTGTGGAAAGGCTACTTCGAAAAGTGGATCAGTAACCCCAGCACCGAAGCGCAGATGCTGGCCTCTGTCATGTTTGATCTGCGCCCGATTGGCGGCGATCCAGCGCTACTGGCCGCTTTGTTGGATGAAACGCTGCCCGCCGCAAAAGCGAACTCGATCTTTGTGGCGCAAATGATCGCCAATTCGCTAAAACACGCACCACCCCTTGGGCTGTTGCGCGGCCTTGCCACCATCCGCTCGGGAGAGCACAAGAACACCCTAGACCTTAAACACAACGGCGTCGTGCCAGTGGTCGATTTGGGGCGGGTCTATGCGTTGCTGGGGCAAATGCGCGTGGTGAACACCGGGGCGCGATTGATGGCTGCGGCAGACGCGAACCTGATTTCACCCGCCGGAGCCAAGGACCTGCGCGATGCCTATGACATGATCGCCGAAACCCGGCTTTTGCATCAAGCCGCTCAGATTGATCGCGGCGAGGCGCCCGATAACTTCATGTCTCCGAGCCAATTGTCAGACCTAGAGAGATCACATCTCCGCGACGCGTTTGTCGTGGTGAAAACAATGCAAAGCGCGCTCCAGTCCGGACGTGGCTTGGCGCAATAAGAAACGAAAAAGGGGAGAGTAGAGATGATTTGGGAATTGATCGCGATGCTGGCCAGCGGAGCCGCCGTGGCAGGGGTCATCATGCTGGTGCGGGTCATTGTGGGCAACGTCATCCCCCGCTGGGTCACGCCAACCGCTGCGGCCTTGGCCATGGTCGCCTTTTCCATCAACGCCGAATATTCGTGGTACCCCCGCAACCTAAACGCGATGCCGGCAGGCTTTGTAGAGATCAACAACCAGCAAAGCAGCGCATGGTACCGCCCGTGGACCATTGCACGCCCCTATGTTCACACGTTCATGGCCGTTGATCGGGACACAATCCTAACCAACCCCGCGATGGAGAGCGCAAAACTAGCCACCGTCTATGTCTTTACCCGCGATGCCCCGCTGTTTGCGATGCCCGTGGTATTTGATTGCGCAGGAAAGCGGCGCGCGGACCTGCCCGACGGCGCGGATTTGCCGGCTGAGGGCGATTGGCGCGCGCTAGCGGATGACGATCCGTTCCTGCCGATTGTGTGTCAGGGTTAAATCATGGGGCTCGCAAACCTCTCACTCCGGCTGCGCATTTTCCTCTTCTTTGCCCTGATGGCACTGGGCGGAATTGCGTTAATCACGGGCGGGTTGATGCTGGGCTATATGCGCCTTGCCCAACCAGAGGTTCTGTCGGGCTTTGTGATTGCAGGACTGGTGGCTGGGCTAGCGGTTTTGGGGCTGACGACATGGGTCTGGCTTTTGTTTGATGAAAACGTCGCCAAACCAGTTGAGGCGTTGGCCGCCCAGCTGCGCACCCGCGCTCATACCGAAACCAACCATGAGATGGACATCACCCATGCCCGTTATTTGGGAGATTTGGGCGGTGCGGCGCATGCAATGGCAGGCTCCCTTGCGGATAGCCGACAAGAGGTGACAGCGGCACTGGCGCGTGAAACCCGCGCCCTGCGCCGGGAACGCGCGCGCCTAGAAGCGGTGCTGGACAACCTGCCCGAGGCCTATGTGCTCTGCTCTGAAGACCGGCGGGTGGTGGCGTATAACGCAGCTGCCTCTGGGCTTTTGGTTGGCGATGTAGAGGTTGGTCTGAACCGCCGCCTGCCCCCTGCCACGGATCGCGCAGGCGTGCGCAAAATCGACCTGCCCGAAATTGGCACCGGGTACCTTTTGCGCTTGGGCGACGGGGCCAAACGCGGCGCAGGCGCCCGCGATTTTCGCCTGCTGGGCCGCCCGTCGCATCCGCTGAGCGAGGCGACCAGCCTACGCGACCTGGATTTGGTGGTGTTTGATACAGAAACGACCGGCCTATTGCCCGACGAAGGCGATGAGATTGTGCAAATCGCGGCCCTACGGGTGGTCGGGGGTGAAATCCTCATGACCGAACCGTTCGACACCTATGTCAATCCGAACCGCCCGATCCCTGCCGCTTCAACCGCTATTCACAATGTGACTGAGGCAATGGTCCGCGACGCCCCATTGGTGCGCGATGCCCTACGGGCCTTTCACCGCTATACGGATGGTCATGCGTTGGTGGCCCACAACGCCCCATTTGACATGGCGTTCCTGCGCCGGCGCGAGACGCAACTGGGGCTGCGGTTTGATATGCCCGTGCTTGATACTGTCCTGATGTCTGCCGTAGTGTTTGGGCAATCCCAGACGCACACACTGGATGCCCTTTGCGCGCGTTTGGGGATCGAAATCCCTCAAGAGGTTCGGCACACCGCGCTTGGGGATGCCCGCGCCACCGCATTGGCGTTACGGGCGCTGATCCCAATGTTAGAGGCGCGAGACATCACGACTGTAGGTGAGTTGAATATCGCCTGTGATCAACACGCGCGTTTGATCAAGCGTGTGACCTAAGGGGTTGCGCAGCCTGTTCAGGCTGCGCCTAAAGCGGGGGCGCGGCCCCCGCACCCACGAAGCGTTTTACGAACCAAGGAGGGGGCATTTTCAGACCCCGTCAATGCACACGTATTTTGTGTCCATATAATCTTCGAGCCCTTGGCTGCCGCCCTCCTTGCCCAATCCGCTTTCTTTGACGCCGCCAAATGGCGCCTCAACGGTAGTGATAAGACCCGAGTTCACCCCGATCATCCCGTATTGCAGAGCGGTGTTGAGGCGGAACGTGCGGGCCAAGTCGCGCGTGTAGGCATAGCATGCAAGCCCGTATTCCGTGGCGTTGGCCATCGCGATGGCCTCTTCCTCGGTATCGAATTTGAACACAGGCGCGAGGGGGCCAAATATTTCTTCGGTCGCAAATTTCATCGACTGTGTGGCGCCCGTTACGACCGTGGGCGTGAAGTATGTACCGCCATTGCCATGACGCGCGCCGCCTGTAGCGATTGCGCCACCTTGGGCTGTGGCATCGGCAATGAATTCTTCGACCTTTTCGACGGCATCCATATCGATCATCGGACCCTGTTCAACACCCGGCTCAAGGCCGTTGCCGACCTTCATGGCTTCGGTTGCTTCTACCAGCTTGGCGACAAAGGCGTCGTGGATGCCGGACTGCACATAGATACGGTTGGCGCAAACGCAGGTTTGGCCCGCGTTACGGAATTTGGAGACCATTGCGCCTTGGACCGCCGCATCAATATCCGCGTCATCGAACACGAGGAAAGGTGCATTGCCGCCCAATTCCATCGAGACCTTTTTGACCGTGTCCGCCGATTGGCGGATCAGTTCCTTGCCGACCTCGGTTGAGCCGGTGAAGGTCACTTTGCGAACCAGTGCGCTGTCCATAATTGCGCCGCCGATTGCCCGCGCAGATCCTGTCAGCGCGTTAACCACACCCGCCGGATACCCTGCCTCTTGGGCCAACGCGCCCCATGCGAGGCCCGAATAGGGCGTCGCGGTTGCCGGTTTGGCCACCACGGTACAGCCCACTGCCAATGCCGGCGCGATCTTGCGCGCGAGCATCGAGGACGGGAAATTCCACGGCGTAATCATGCCCACCACGCCCACAGGGTGCTTGGTCACAAGAATACGGCGGCCATTGACGCCGGCCGGTACAATCTCGCCCTTGGCACGGCGGGCTTCTTCGGCGAACCAACGCACGTATTGCGCGCCAATCGCGATCTCACCCATGGCTTCGGCCAATGGTTTACCCATCTCAATGGTCAAAAGCTCGGCGAGCGATTTTTGGTTATCCATTAGCGCATCGTGCAGCTTCCACAACAACCCAACACGGTCCATCAATGAGGTGGCCGCGTAATCCGCATAGGCGCCGTGGGCGGCAGCGATCGCGCGCTCGGTCTCGGCGGTGCCACAGGCGGGCACGGTCCCTATCACCTCACCGGTGGCCGGGTTCGTGACGTCAATGGTTTTGCCGCTGTCTGCCCCGACCCATTCTCCGGCGATCAGGTTGGCTTGGCGCATATAGGTGTCAAAGCTCATCGGGAGCCTCCTTTGAAAAACTGAAGATCGTTGTTTGGCGATAGGTGTCCCCTGGGCGCAAAAGGGCGCTGGGAAAACCGGGATGATTGGGGGCATCGGGCCAGACTTGGGGCTCTAGGGCGACGCCTGCGTGGGCCCCGTAGATGCGGCCCTCTAGCCCAGGCACCGAAACGTTGATCTTGGCCCCATCATAGACCTGAAGGCCCGGCTCGGTGGTGGTGATGTCCATCGACACGCCGGACAGACGCGAACGCAGGGTCCCGACCCGGCGGCGCGCCCAGCGCGTGGGCGCAAGGCAAAGGTTGTGATCGATCGGCCCCTCCCCGAGACGATTGCTCATAACACTGCGCGGCTGGCGAAAATCGTACCGGGTCCCGGTGACATCCGCGATCTCCCCGGTGGGGATAAGCTCCGCGTCGACAGGGGTATATTGCGCGGCATCGACCTGCAAGCTGTGGTGCCCAAGATCGCCGGACCCGTCCAGCGCCCAATAGCTGTGATGCGCTAGATTGCACAGCGTGGGCGCATCGCTGGTGGCGCGGTAATCAATCCGCAGCGCAGGACACCCATCATGAACAATCAGCGCATATGTCACCTCTGCCCTGAGCGCGCCGGGAAAGCCCATCTCACCGTCCTCAAGGCCAATAGTCATGGTCACCGAAGTGTCAGACAGGGCAATCGTATCCCAATTACGCTTGCCCATCGAAACTTCACCACCGTGAAGCGTATGCTCACCCAGATAATTGCAATCAGCCTGATAGGAGGTCCCGTCGATCACAAACCGGCCCCCACCAATCCGATTGGCAAAGCGCCCCGCGGTAGCCCCAAAGTAGGGTGAATGCCGCAGATACAGGGCGGGATCCTCAAACCCCAGCACAAGCGGCGCGTTGTGCCCGTCTAGCCGCAGGTCCATCAGAACCGAGCCCCACGATGTCAGCCGCGCACGCAGGCCGGCGTGGGCAATGTCATGTGTCGTGATCAAGCTGCCATCAGGGGCACGCGGGTCGGGCATGAAAAAGGTCCAAGGGCTAGGTCGTTGCACAAGTGATAGCGACAATTTCCACGAACAACAGGGGCGTTTTCTGTCAAACGGTCTTTGGCATCATGGCCCCTTGCCCCTTAGGTCCACAGCCATGCCGGTTCGGGCCGGTTGCTCAGCCGCATCGCCCACGAGGACGGATCAATAGCCATCCTTAAGTGTAACCCCAGACTTACCGACCTCAGCCAAGACCAGATCGCGAAAACGTTCATGCTGAAAATAGGTGGAGCCGTGGCGATCGCCGGCGGCAAGGATATCTTGGGGCACAGGCACGACCTCGCGCGTCTCTTGTTTGGTGGCGCGTGACGCTGCCCTTGCGCCAAGAAATTTCGCGGACTGGCAAAATTACGGGCCGAACAATCCTCTCGTTTCTGCTCCATTGTTTCAGGGCTGATGCGAAATCTCCCCTGTGTTGCCGCAGAATTGTCCTGCATCCCGCCTACGCTAGAGGCGCTCCTGCCAAGAGGGTCACACCATGCTTCACCAAATTTCTCGCCGTTCCGCGCACGCGCTTGCTGTGGTGGTGGTGATGGCATGCTCTCAAACCGCGCTGGCTCAATCCATCCAGACGCTAGACGCACCGTTCAAACGCATGGGATGGGAAGGCGTCGGTCGGCTTGATTTTGGCCGCGGGTTTTGCACGGGCACGCTCATCGCGCGCGACATCGTTTTGACGGCGGCGCATTGTGTCTATGACCACGTCAAAGCCGGGACCAAACTGCCCGAAGATTTGGTGTTTCGCGCGGGCTATCAACACGGTGCCGCCAGCGCGGAGCGACGCGTTGTGGCCGCCCACATCCCACAGAGTTATGTCCGCGATCCGGGCGGCAAATCGACCGCCGCAACCATCCCCCACGATATCGCGCTTTTGCAGCTTGAGAGTGAGATTTTCGTCACCAGCGCCTCACCTTTTCGGATCCACGCCCGCGCGAGCCAAGGCACTGAGGTGATGCTGGTATCTTATGGCAAGGGCCGTGAAGAGGCCCTAACTCAAGAACGCGGATGCGCGATTACGAACCGCTATTCTGGTGGCATCCTAGAGTTCAACTGCGCGGCGACCTTCGGATCGTCCGGAGCGCCGGTTTTCATAGAAGAAGACGGCAATCGCCGCATCCTATCGATCATTTCTGGCGGGACGCGCGGCGAGAACGGTGATTTTATCGTCTACGGCATGGAACTGACGGCCCCGGTATCGGACCTGATGGCCCAGCTCCGAGCGCGAAAAAGCCTGCCCCCGACATCCGAAGGGGCGCGGCGTTTGAGGGTCGGTGCATCCCCTGATGCAACGCAGCCCGCGGGCACAGCACACACCCCAAGCTTCAAGCGAATTCGCGTTGTTCCCGGCTCTTAGGGCCATGTTCATGCTTGATGGTTTATGCCCGACAAAACCATCCGCTGCCGCACCCACGATGCCGACAATCCAAGCCTTGGTCTTGGGCCGCGCATTGCGCATAAGGGGCGCAGCTTGGGCCGAATGAGACAGAAAAGGGTGCGCTTGATGACTTGGATTGCCGTTGATTGGGGCGGGTCAAACCTGCGGGCTTGGCTGATGCAGGATGATACCGCCGTGGCCGAGGCCGGGGATCGATCTGCCGGCGCGCGCACCCTGACGCGCGGTGCGTTTGAGCCTACGTTGCGCAAATTGATCGACCCGTGGCGCAGTGCATGGGGCGATCGCCCTGTGACGATCCTGATCTGTGGTGAGGCAGGCTCCCGCGAGGGTTGGTTCGAGGCACCTTTCGCACAAGCCCCCTGCACCCCGCGCACGCTGACGCCAACGCCTGTACCGACCCAAGATGCGGGGCTTCAGGTTTATATGATGCCCGGACTGTCACAATTGCGTCCCAAGCCCACGATCCTGCGCGGTGAGGAAACCCAGATTTCTGGGTTTTTAGCGTCCCATCCCACGTTCGAGGGCGTCATTTGTCTGCCCGGCACGCACTCCAAGTGGGCCCATGTCAGCGCTGAGGAAATTGTCAGCTTTGAAACCACTATGACCGGTGAAATGTACGACCTCTTGGCCGAAACCTCGATCCTGCGTCATTCCGTGGCCCACGGCGACCCAGATGGCATTGCCTTTGACGAAGGGGTGGATGTGACGCTTTCTAACCCGGAGCGATTGGTCACAGAACTGGCCGCAATCCGCGCGAGCCACGTGTTGACCAACGCGACCAAAACCGCCGCAGATGCACGGTTGTCAGGCCTATTGATCGGAGCCGAGATTGCCGCGTTGAAACCCTATTGGCTTGGCCAACAAGTCGCCCTTATCGGGCGGGAAGTGCTATGCGGATTGTACGCGCGCGCTCTGTCCAAGCAAGGTGTGCCAGCAGATCGATTTGCGGCCGGCCCCCTGACACAAGCGGGTCTCTTTACGGCGTTGGGCACGTTGGACTAGCCCGCATGACACACTCCAATCGCCCCGCAGCACGCCGCTCAGCATGACCGCGACCATCATTGATGATATTGTCTGTGATCTGGGTGAGGGGCCGCTTTGGCATCCTCAATTGGGGCAATTTTTTTGGTTCGATATTAACGTGATGCGGCTTTACACCCGCGACGGAGATGCCACGCGCCATTGGCAGTTTGACACTTCAGTCTCTGCGGCCGGCTAGCTTGATGACGAGACCCTGATCATCGCCAGTGCCAACGCCCTTTTGCGGTTCGACATAACCACGGGCACCTCAGAGGTCATCGCCCCACTGGAGGATGACATACCAACCACTCGGTCCAACGATGGCCGCGCCGACCCTTGGGGTGGATTTTGGATCGGCACGATGGGCCGCTACGGCCAACACGGCGCGGGCAGTATCTATCGTTATTATACTGGGGAATTGCGCCAGTTAGTGCCGGGCGTGACCTGCCCCAATGCGATTTGCTTTTCGCCCGACGGAGCATTTGCCTATTACGCCGATACCTCCTTGTCGCGCATCTGGCGACAGCGCCTAGGTGACACCCATGGTTGGCCCGCCGGGGCCCCAGTCGTCTTTTTGGATTTGTCGTCCCATGGGCTAAACCCCGATGGCGCAGTAGTGGATGCAGGCGGCAATATGTGGGTCGCACAATGGGGGGCCTACCGCGTGGCCGCCTATGCCCCGGACGGCCGTTTTCTGACGGCGGTGACTTTTCCTGCGGCGCTTATTTCGTGCCCCGCCTTTGGCGGCAGCGATCTGGCGACACTGTTCACGACGTCTGCCACCCAAGATTTGTCGCCAATGGCACGCGCCGCTCAACCCCAGGCGGGCAAAACCTTTGTCACGCGCGTGTCAGCCCGTGGTCAGCCGGAACACCGCGTTCGGCTTTAGGCGGGTGCGGTCATCCGAACGGCCATGTCGATCATCCGGTGCGCAAAGCCCCACTCGTTATCGTACCAGCCAAACACCCGCACCAGGCCGCCATCCGTGACAAACGTCTCGGGCAACGCGTGGATATAGCTTTCGGCGCGAGCGCGCAGGTCCGAACTGACCAGCGGCTTGTCCGTTGTACCAATAATGGGCCCGCTGGCGGCCAAAATCGCTGCATTCACCGCCTCCGCATCACAGCCCTTGGTCAGCCGCACGGTCAGGTCCACGGCCGACACGGACGCCACCGGCACCCGTACCGACGTGCACACGACCCGCCCCTCCAGATGCGGCAAAACCACATCAACCAGCCGTCCGGCCGAGGTGGTTGTCGGCACCATCGACAAGGCCGCCGCTCGAGACCGCGCCAACCCACCAGTCGGCTTGTCCACGGTGGGCTGCGAGCCAGTGTAGCAATGAATTGTGGTCATGGTCCCGGTTTCGACACCAAATGCATCATCCAACACCCGCACCAATGGGGCGACCGCGTTGGTGGTGCACGACGCGTTTGACACAACCCGCATGTCAGGGCGTAGGGCTGCGTCGTTTGCGCCCAAAACGACTGTGCCATCAGCCACCGCAGAGGGGCCGGACATCAGGACCTTGCCCGCACCGGCCAGCAGACCGCGTTCCACCTCGGGGCGGGTTTCGGCGTGGCCCGTGCATTCCATTACCAGATCAACGTCGCCCAACCGAAGCGTCCGAATGTCCGGCGTGCGGTGAAACGCAAACCGCCGACCATCCACCAAAAGCGCATCGCCCTCGACCGCAACAGTGCCCTTCCACGGACCAAACACACTATCGAACTCAAACAGATATGCGCACGTTTCCAAAGGGGCGATGTCATTGATGCCCACAACTTCAAGGTCCTCATCCCGCGCCAAGAGCGCCCGAAGGACCGAGCGACCGATGCGGCCAAAGCCGTTGATAAATATCCGAGCGGTCATGGAATTTGCCTTCGATGCAAGCGGGTTAGGATGGGTAACCTAGGCCGCCTCCAAGCCTTTTGCCAGTGCCGCAAGGATTGTATCTACATCTCCCGCGCCCAAAATCAGCGGCGGCGACATCAATAGGTTGCTGCCCGACAAGCGTACCATGACGCCAGCTTCATAGGTCGCCTCAAAGATTTTCTTAGCAGTGGCCACGTCTAACGGCGTCTTGGTCCCCTGATCCGCGACCAATTCCACCCCGCACATCAAGCCCGCCCCGCCGCGTACATCGCCAATGACCGAAAGCTGCTCTGCCAAGGATTGCAGTCCCGCAAACAACTGCGCACCTCGCGCGGATGCGTTCTCCATCACATTCAGCCGCTTCGTTTCCGCCAAACAGGCCAATGCAGCCGCCGCGCCAACAGGGTGGCACGAATAGGTATAGCCGTGGCCGATCATGCCAGACGCTTCATCCGCGCCTTCAAACACCTCTGCCATTTCACCCGACAACAAAACCGCACCGAACGGATAGTAACCGTTGGTAATCGCCTTAGCGGTTGTCATCATGTCCGGTTTCACGCCCCAGCGCCGCGCGCCTGACCATGATCCGGTGCGACCAAAGCCCGTGATAACTTCGTCAGATATCAACAATATCCCGTGGCGCGCGCATATTTCAGCCACGCCCGGCATATAGGTTTCGGGGGGCACAATCACGCCGCCGGCCCCCAGAACAGGTTCCATAATCATCGCCGCAATCGTTTGCGGTGTCTGCATAGTGATCTCTTCTTCCAACGCACGTAGGCACATCGCGCCCAAACGCTCGGGATCGGTCTCATCAAAGGGATTGCGATAGGCATAGGGCGCGGGCACATGAAAACAGCCGGGCAAAAGCGGCTCGTAGGAGGCGCGGAACAGCGGATTGCCGTTCACCGAAGCTCCACCAAAATGCGTGCCATGATAGCCTTTGCGCAGGGACAGAAACTTGGTGCGCCCTGCCTCACCGCGCAGGCGATGGTATTGCCGCGCAAGCTTGAGCGCGGTTTCCACACTGTCACTGCCGCCCGAGGTGAAAAAGACGCGCGCCATCCCCTCTTGGTCGAACGAGTCCACAACGACATCCGATAGCTCAATCGCAAGGTCCGTCGTCGTGCCCTTAAAAGCGCTGTAATATGGCAGCACCTGCAATTGATCTGCAATCGCGTCTTTGATCGGCTGACAGGAATAGCCCAGATTGACGTTCCAAAGCCCGCCAACAGCATCCAACACCCTGTGGCCATCAATATCCGAGATATGTATGCCATCCGCACTGGTGATAATCTTGGGCGGGGCGTCCTGCATCGCGCCGGGGTGAGCCATCGGGTGCCACAGCTTGCGCGCGTTCATTTCCTTTAGGAAGTTGCTGTCTTTCATCCCGGCCTCCACTGCGTTGCGATACGAATATCATTCGCGGAGGGCCGCACCAGCGTCAAATGGAATGATGTGATGGCACACATCACAAAACGCAAAAAGCGCGGCCCCGCAGGGACCACGCTTAGACGTCAGAACCGGTTGGATTACCAGCGTTGGTCAATCACCAAAAGGATTGGTGCGATCATGGCGAACCAGATCAATCCCCATTTTGCAGCCGTGTTCACCTTTGCAAACAGGCCCTTGCCTTTCATGCCATTGCCGTAGGCTTCAAAGCCAGCCATCAAGACGTGGCCTTGGGCGACCTGGCGCAATTCTTTTGCGCGGATCTGGGCCTCAGCCTCTTGGCGGCGTTGGCGCATGGCGGTCGCGGGGTCGTGTGTTTCGTCGAACATCTAAGGCTCCCTTCTATTCAAAGAGGAAGATGGTGCGAAACCGTCGCAGGTCCAGCCCTTGGCCAGTCCTGCGACACTTTTTGCCTGATTAGGCCTTAGATCGTGGCGTTAATTGCGCCACCATCCAGCAGAACGTTCTGCCCCACCATAAAGCCCGCGTGCTGCGAACACATGAATGCGCAGGTCGCACCGAACTCAGCGGCGGTGCCATAGCGGCGAGCTGGGATGGTGCCTTCGCGTTGCGTACGGGCCTCATCCATCGTGATGCCCTGCGCCTTGGACACACCGGTGTCCAGCGACACGGCACGATCAGTGTCGTGGATACCGGGCAGCAGGTTGTTGATGTTCACGCCCTTCTCAGCGACTTGGCGCGCGGTACCTGCAACAAAGCCGGTCAGCCCAGTGCGTGCCGCGTTCGACAGACCCAACTGTGGGATAGGCGCCTTAACCGAACCGGACGTGATGTTGACCACACGGCCCCAGCCGCGCGCGATCATGCCGGGTAGTGCCGCCTGCATCAATGCGATGGGGGCCAGCATATTGCCGTCGATGGCTGCGATGAAATCATCGCGGCTCCAATCGGACCACAGGCCGGGAGGTGGGCCACCTGCGTTGGTGACCAGAATATCGATATCGCCAGCGGCGGCCAAAACGGCGGCGCGGCCCTCTTCGGATGTGATGTCAGCGGCAACGGCCGTGACCTCAACCCCGTAAGTGCTGCGAATGTGCGCGGCAGTCGCCTCAAGCGCCTCTGCCCCGCGGGCGTTCAGCACCAGATCGACGCCAGCTTCGGCCAGCGCTTCGGCGCATCCACGGCCCAAACCCTTGGAGCTTGCACACACCAGCGCGCGTTTGCCTTTGATACCCAGATCCATAGTCGTCTTCTCCCATTCGTTTCGGCGCTAGACCTAGCCGAATGCGCGCGTACTGCAACCTGCAATCGATGCGAGCCGCTCTGCGCTGCGCCAGCCCATAATCTTATTGTTTTTGTCGGGATTGAAATTTTGGCAAAAATCATCAAGTATTGTCGCACCGGCTAGCAACACACGGAAACCACCATGAGCAAAGTGCCCAGCCCCTGTATCGACGTGTGCAAATTTACGCGTGAAGGCCACTGCATTGGGTGTTCCATGACCAAGGCCCAAAAATCCTTATTTAAGGGGCTGAAAAAGGAAAAGCACCAAATCGCGTTTCTGGAAATGCTGCGCCAACAACAAGACACGCTTGGTCACTACACCCACTGGGTGCCCGCGTATCTAAAGAAGCTGAAAAAGAAGAAGGTCAAACTGGACTGGGGCCCCGCAAAATCCAAAGCCAAGAAGCGCGCGGCATAGGCCTGCGAACTTGCACGTTGATCGCCTGCGCTCTATAGCCCGATCATGCTTGATAATGCGCCCCAATTGCCCCCCGAAATCAGCCGCCGCCGGACGTTTGCGATCATCTCGCACCCCGACGCCGGGAAAACGACGCTGACGGAAAAGTTCCTGTTGTACGGGGGCGCGATCCAGATGGCGGGTCAAGTGCGCGCCAAGGGTGAGGCACGGCGCACGCGCTCCGACTTTATGAAGATGGAACAGGATCGCGGCATCTCCGTTTCGGCCTCTGCGATGTCGTTCGATTATCACACGCCCGAACGCGAATTCCGCTTTAACCTTGTGGACACCCCAGGCCACTCAGATTTTTCCGAAGACACCTACCGCACGCTGACCGCCGTGGACGCCGCCGTCATGGTGATCGACGGGGCCAAGGGTGTAGAAAGCCAGACACAAAAGCTGTTTGAGGTCTGTCGCCTGCGCGACCTGCCGATCCTGACGTTTTGCAACAAGATGGACCGCGAAAGCCGCGACACCTTTGAAATCATCGACGAGATCCAAGAAAACCTCGCGATCGACGTGACCCCGGCTTCTTGGCCGATTGGACGCGGGCGCGACTTTGTAGGCTGCTATGATCTGCTGCGCGACCGGCTCGAGCTGATGGACCGCGCGGACCGGAACAAAATCTCTGAAAGCATCGCGATTGAGGGTCTTGATGACCCCAAACTGGCAGAACATGTGCCCGCTGAGCTGCTGGATACCTTCCTCGAAGAAATCGAGATGGCGCGTGAATTGCTGCCAGCCATGGACCACAAAGCGTTTCTTGAAGGCACGCTAACGCCCATCTGGTTCGGCTCTGCGATCAACTCATTCGGGGTGCAGGAACTGATGTCCGGCATCGCGGAATTCGGGCCCGAACCACAGCCGCAATCCGCATCCCCCCGTCAAGTCAGTGCCGATGAAAAGAAAGTCGCGGGCTTTGTGTTTAAGGTGCAGGCCAACATGGACCCCAAGCACCGGGACCGTGTGGCATTTGTGCGCCTTGCCTCTGGCCACTTTCAGCGCGGCATGAAGCTGACGCATGTGCGGTCAAAGAAACCCATGGCGATCTCGAACCCTGTGTTATTCTTGGCCGCTGACCGTGAACTGGCCGAAGAGGCATGGGCTGGTGACATTATCGGCATCCCCAACCACGGCCAATTGCGTATCGGCGATGCGTTGACCGAGGGCGAAGCCCTTAAGTTCACCGGCATCCCGTCATTTGCGCCCGAGCTTTTGCAAACGGTCCGCGCAGGCGATCCGATGAAGGCCAAGCACCTCGAAAAAGCCCTGATGCAATTCGCCGAAGAAGGCGCCGCCAAGGTGTTCAAACCCTCTATCGCCAGCGGCTTTATCGTCGGCGTGGTTGGGGCGTTGCAGTTTGAGGTTCTGGCCTCACGAATTGAGCTGGAATATGGCCTGCCCGTCCGGTTCGAGCCGTCGCAATTCACCTCTGCACGGTGGGTGCATGGAACTGAAGAGGCTGTCGACAAGCTGGTGAATGCCAACAAACAGCACATCGCCCATGATAACGACGGCGACGTCGTCTTTTTGACGCGGCTTCAGTGGGATATCGATCGTGTGGTGCGTGATTATCCCGATGTGACCCTATCCAACACCAAGGAAATGATGGTGTGACACTGCAAAACCGCGTGGCTCCGACGGGTGAGATTATCACCCATCCAGCCCGCGGGACGCTGACCGGCAACCGAGGCATCCTGCACCGGCCCGATCAAACCCTTGGCACGCCCCGCTGGCAGCACCCCAATTGGGTCATTTGCACACTGCATCACCCACGCGGCAAATATCATGGCCCTATGCCAGACCGCGCATGGACCGCCCTGTTTTTCCTTGATGAGGCCGTCGCCCTCGCCGCGGGTCACCGCCCTTGCCACTATTGCCAACGCGTCCGCGCGCGGGCCTTTCGCGCAGCGTGGGATGCTGCCCAGGGCCCTGTGGATGGCACCGTCTCGCGCATGCCCGATTTGGACCGCGCCTTGCACCGCGCACGCGTCACCCGCAGCCGCCAACAAATCGTGCACAGAGCAGACGCAGCCAACCTGCCCACGGGCAGTTTCATCGCCGGTCCAGCCCCGATATTGCTGACCCAGAACGCCGCCCACCCCTACACGCCCGCAGGTTACGGCCCACCCCAACCTAGGCCCACCGGAACCGTCACGGTTCTAACCCCTGCCCCAACAATCGCCGCGCTCAGGCACGGTTATCGCCCGGACATACACACAACCGCCCGCGACACGCGCAAAAGTTGACGTTTTGTGCTTTATGGTCTAGGTCCTGCCGCACGTGCGAAGAACGCGCGTTTAGAAACCGTTTGGGCGTGAATGCAGGCGTCCTCCCCCCGCGGATCAGAGCAATACGGCTCCCCGCTAACAATGGACGCACATGACGACATTTTCCGAGCTCAACCTCGACCCTAAAGTCCTGAAGGCTATCGAAGCCACAGGGTACACGTCTCCGACACCGATCCAAGAAGGCGCGATCAAGCCTGCCCTCGAAGGCCGCGACGTGTTGGGAATTGCCCAGACAGGCACCGGCAAAACCGCCGCCTTTACACTGCCCATGATCACACTGCTCGGCAAAGGCCGCGCCCGCGCGCGTATGCCACGCAGCCTTGTTCTGTGCCCGACACGGGAACTGGCCGCACAGGTCGCTGAGAACTTTGACACCTACGCCAAAGGTTCACGCCTCACCAAGGCTCTGTTGATTGGTGGCGTCTCGTTCAAAGAACAAGACAAGCTGATCGACCGTGGCGTTGATGTGCTGATTGCAACGCCGGGCCGCCTGCTCGACCATTTCGAGCGCGGCAAACTGCTGCTGGGTGGTGTGCAGATCATGGTCGTTGACGAAGCCGACCGGATGCTCGACATGGGGTTCATCCCTGACATTGAGCGCATTTTTGAACTGACGCCCTTTACACGTCAGACTCTATTTTTCTCGGCCACAATGGCGCCTGAGATTGAGCGGATTACCTCAACCTTCCTTTCGAACCCCGAAAAGATCGAAGTCGCGCGTCAAAACTCGACTTCCGATACGATCACTCAGGGGCTGATCCAGCACACGCCCAAACGCCGCGATATGACAGCCAAGGACAAACGCGAAATTCTGCGTGCGCTGATCGATAGCGAAGGCGACAAATGCAAAAACGGTATCATCTTTTGCAACCGCAAGGTTGACGTGGATATCGTTGCAAAGTCGCTCAAGAAATATGGCTATGACGCTGCACCTATTCACGGCGATCTGGATCAGGCGCAACGGATGCGCACCTTGGACGGCTTCCGCGAGGGGACACTGAGGTTCCTTGTGGCTTCTGATGTGGCCGCACGCGGGCTAGATATTCCGGACGTGAGCCACGTGTTCAACTTTGACCTGCCCAGCCACGCCGAAGACTACGTGCACCGCATTGGTCGGACCGGGCGTGCGGGCAAATTGGGAACGGCGTTCTCGATCTCTGTGCCGTCGGACGAAAAATACCTCACCGCGATTGAGCGTTTGGTGGAAAAAGAGATCCCACGGGTCGAAAGCCCATGGTCCCCCCCCGGCAGCAGCAACAAACCCGCCACTGACGACGCGGCACCAGAGCAGACAGAGGACCGCCCCAAGCGGACCCGTTCGCGCGGTGGCCGTGGTCGCAACAAATCGGAGCGTCCCGCTGAGGATGCTGCCGCACCCACAGCCACCCCTGAGGTGCAGCAGGCGGACAACGCCCCAGTCGAGCAGCCAGCCCCCAAGCGTGACAACGCAGGCGGTGGAGCAGGTGGCGGACGTTCGCGTGGCGGGCGTGGTCGCTCAGGCGTTCAGGACAATCGTGTGGTGGGTCTGGGCGATCATTTGCCCGGCTTCATCGCGCTCAGCTTTGAAGAACGCCGCGAAGAGAACGCAGGCTAAGCCCTGCTGCAGCCAGTTCGCTGACATCGCATCGTTAGAATTAGAAAGGGCGGGAGTTAGTCCCGCCCTTTTTCGTTATTCAGCTGCCAGCCGCGTGATCAACGTCGTGACCTCAGGCTTCTTGCCGATCTGTTCCTTGCAAAGCTGTCGCACCGCGCGCTTGACAACATCCGACAGCTTGTCATCGTCCGCCGCTGTGCGCCCATCCACGCGCGCCAATGCTTGGGCCAGCTCATCCTCCAGCAGGTCCAAAAGCGGGGCGCCGTTGGTGCCAACTTCGCTCAGACCGCGGATATCAACCCAAGCATCTTCTAGCAGCTCATCGTCTTCATCGACCATCACCGCCACGACGACATGGCCATTGAGCGCCATTTTCAGCCGGTCACGCACAACCCCATCGTAGGATCCGACGTGCGCGGCACCGTCCAAATACACACGCCCCGTATCGACGTAGCCTGCGACTGTCGCCGCATTCCCCGAAAGGTCAACAATGGTGCCGTTGGGGGCCAAAACGCCTTGGCGGCCATTGGCCGTGGCCAGCTTGGAATGGGTCCGTAGGTGACGGTGTTCGCCGTGCATCGGGATCACGACCTGTGGGTTCACGATACCCGTGATCCGCTCCAAATCGGGGCGGTTGGCGTGGCCTGACACGTGATACAAGCCATCCGCATCCGTGACGACATCCACACCCATCTCACTAAAGTTGTTCATGATCTGGGCAACGCCGCGTTCATTCCCCGGGATTGTCTTGGAGGAAAACAGGAATGTATCGCCTTCCTTCAGTTCCAGCCCAAGATACTTGCCTCGGCTCAGCTGTGCGGACGCTGCGCGACGTTCCCCTTGGGAACCGGTCACAATCAGCATCAGGTTTTCGCGCGGCACGTTCTTGGCATCCTCAGGGGAAATCACACTGGGGAAATCCGTAAGGATGCCTTCTTCCATCGCAGCTTCGGTCATGCGGCGCATCGCGCGGCCCAGCAGAACGATGGACCGCCCAGCATCACGCCCAGCATCCGCCAACGTTTTCAAACGCGCAATGTTAGAGGCGAACGTCGTCGCAACGACCATGCCCTTTTGGGCCTTGATCAGCTTTTGGATTTCCGGGCCCAAAACCGCCTCAGAACGGCCCGCGTGGCCGGTGAACACGTTCGTTGAATCAATCACCAGCGCGCGCACACCGGGCTTGGACACTTCGGCCCACAGATCGGGGTCAAACGCCTCACCTACGACGGGGCTTTTGTCCAATTTGAAATCGCCAGTGTGGATCACGCGGCCCTCGGGGCTGTCGATCACAAGGCCTGCACTTTCGGGAACGGAGTGTGAGATGGGTAGGTAGCTGACCGTAAAGGGCCCCACTTCAACCGGTTCCATCGCTTCGACGACGTGCACGTTTTCGGGTGCGTGCCCTTGCTCGATCATCTTGCGCTTGGCGATATTGGCGGTGAAGGGCCGCGCGTAGATCGGCGCGTTAAAGTGACGGTACATATGCGCCACGCCGCCGACGTGATCCTCGTGGGCGTGGGTGATAAAGATGGCGTCTAGACGGTCCGCTTGTTCCGCAAGCCATGACATATCCGGCAGGATCACATCCACGCCAGGGGTGCTGTCCATGTCAGGAAAGGCGATGCCCAGATCCACCAGGATAAAGCGTTCTTTGCCTTTGGGGCCGTAGCCATACACATAGGCGTTCATGCCAATCTCACCCGCGCCCCCAAGGGCGAGGTAGATCAGTCGGTCAGGTTTTTTCATTAGGCCTCTAAACTCTCATTGTATTTATGTATCACGGTCAGTCCGTGCATTGTCAGGTCCTCTTCGAAAGCATCAAAGAGCGTCTCGGTTTGCTGGAAAAGTGGGGCCAGCCCCCCTGTAGCGATGATCTTCATAGGCGCGCCATGCTCAGCTTTGATCCGCGCGCAAATTTCTCGGACGAGGCCGATGTAGCCCCAGAAAACGCCTGACTGCATGCAGGCGATGGTGTTTGTGCCAATCACGGCCGATGGCTTGCTGATGTCCACATGGGGGAGCGCAGCCGCCGCACGGTGCAGCGCCTCAAGGCTCAGGTTAACCCCGGGGGAAATCACGCCACCGATATAAGCACCGTCATGGTCTATCACATCGAACGTCGTGGCGGTGCCGAAATCGACGACGATCAAGTTGCCCCCAAATAGATCGTAGCCCGCGACCGTATTTACAAGACGGTCTGACCCAACGGCAGTGCCGGCGTCCACCCGTGTCTCAACCGGAAGGGCGCAGCCCGGCTTGCCTACAACACGAGGACGGCAGTCGAAATAACGATCGCACAACACCCGCAGGTTAAACACAACGCGCGGCACCGTGGATGAGATGATCGCGCTGTCGATCCGCGCGGCCACCCCTTGCAACAGCATCATTTGGCTGATCCACGCAAAATACTCATCAGCGGTGCGGGCATGGTCCGTCGACATCCGATAGCTCGCGATAAAGTCATCGCCGTTCCAGATGGAAAAGACGGTGTTGGTATTTCCGCAATCGATGGCAAGAAGCATGGCTGCCCCCTCTAGAAAAACACGTCGCCCGCCGAGATCATCCGCTGGCCCGCCGCGGTCCGTAACACCAGTTGCCCCTCCGCGTCCACGGTCTCGAACGTGCCGTGATACGTCTCGGTAACGGTGCGGGCATGGATTGGCTCTCCCAGTTTGGCGGCATTGGCCAGCCAGCGGGTGCGCACAGCGTCAAAGCCGTAGGTCAGGAATTGTGCCTCAACCGCCGCATATGCCGGGGCCAGCAAGTCAAGGAATGCCTCAGGGCTGATGTCGGCACCTGTTTCGGACAAAAGCGACACTGGCGCCAAGGCGCCGGTTTCGACCTCCGCCTGTGTTGGGGCCGCGCGTAGGTTCACGCCAATTCCAATGATCAGGGTGTCAGAGGGGCCGCTTTCTAACAAGATGCCAGCCAGTTTGCCCCCATTCAACAGCACGTCATTCGGCCACTTAAGGCGCAGCCCTTCGGTCCGTCCTGTGGCCGCGATCAACGCGTCCTGCAACGCGAGCGACGCCACAAAGCTGCGCAGCGCCCGATGCGCAATCGCGCCGCCGGGGCGATACACCAAAGATGCCGCAAAGTTGCCAGCCGGATTGGACCATGCGCGTCCACGCCGCCCCTTGGCTGCCGTTTGCTCCAACCCTAAAAACCACGTTGGCCCCGCAATTTGCGCGGCTTGGCGTGCGGCCTCGAGTGAGGTGCTGTCAACAGTGGGGAGGATAACCTGCCCGACGCCTTCGGGCCATCGCGGGATCACGATGCGTGACCCCCGCGATGGACACTACCAATCCGCATCTTAGTGAACCAGCGTTTCGGCAGCAGCCGCCGCAAGACCTTCGATCCCGAACAGGTTCACAATGCCCAAAACCATGATCGCAGCACAACCGACCATCGCAACCCATTGGATCGCGGGCATAGCTTGGTCGAGGGGTTCGCCTTCGGTCCCGAAGTACATGAAATAGACCAGACGCAGGTAGTAGAACGCCCCGATCACCGATGCTACAACGCCGAGAACCGCAAGCCAAAACAGACCCGCATCAACGGCGGCCTGCAACACGTACAGCTTGCCAAAGAAGCCCAGCATCGGTGGGATACCCGCAAGCGAGAACAACAGCACCAACAACGCCAAAGCATGAGTTGGATGCGATTTGGACAGCATGTTTAGCGCGGCAATATCCGTCACATCCCGACCATCACGGCGCATGGACAAAATGAACGCAAAGGTCCCAATGTTCATCGTCACATAGATCGCCATGTAAATCAGCATCCCCTGCACGCCCGCAGCAGTACCCGCCGCAAGGCCCATCAGGGCAAAGCCCATGTGTGCGATCGAGGAATAAGCCATCAGGCGTTTGATATCGGTTTGGCCAATCGCAGCAATGGCACCTAGGAACATGGAGGCCACGGCCAGTAACGCGATGATCTGCTGCCAATCGTTGACCACACCGCCGAACGCATCGTGGACGACGCGGGCAAACAGCCCCATGGCCGCGACCTTGGGTGCCGTAGCAAAGAATGCTGTGACAGGTGTGGGCGAGCCTTCGTAGACGTCCGGGGTCCACATGTGGAAGGGTGCCGCAGAGACCTTGAACGCAAGACCAGACGCCATGAACACAAGGCCAAACAATAGCCCGAGCGAGATGTCACCCTCAGCCGCCGCAATGATCCCTGAGAAGTTGGTCGTACCTGCGTAGCCGTAGGTCAACGACGCACCATAAAGCAACAGCCCCGACGACAGCGCGCCCAGCACGAAGTACTTTAGACCTGCCTCAGTCGAGCGCAGGTTATCGCGGCGCATCGATGCCACAACATAAAGCGCCAGCGATTGCAGCTCGAGCCCCATATATAGGACCATCAGGTCGCCTGCAGATACCATAGTCATCATGCCAACAACCGCGAGCGTGATCAGCACAGGATACTCGAATTTGAGCATGTCATTGCGGGTCATGTAATCTTGGCCCAACAGCAAAACGGCCGCCGCGCTCAGCAAGATCGTAACCTTGGCAAACCGCGAGAATGCGTCGTCGGTGAACATGCCGCCAAACGCCGTACGGTCCGTGTCACCGGACACGCCGATCCAAAATGCCATGGCCACAAATAGGCCCACAGTGGCCCACAAAATCGGCAGGGCGAGTTTGTCCTTACCGGTATAGACCGCGCCCAACAGGGCCCCCATCGCGAACAGCGACAGCAGGATTTCAGGCAGGATGATGTTGAGGTCAGCGCTCATCACGTGCGTCCTAATGGCTTGCGGCGGCCACAGCCGTGACGGTGTCCGTCACGAGGGTCGCGGTTTGATAATCAGCAACAAGAGCCTCAACCGAGGGCCCTATGATATCGAGAATGGGGGCGGGGTAGACGCCAAAGAGGATCGTCATCACAATCAGCGGCGCAAAGATCGCACGCTCGCGCGCGGTCATATCCGTGATCGACTTGAGGCTTTCCTTGATCAGGTCACCCCACACAACACGACGGTACAGCCACAGCGCATAGCAGGCGGACAGGATTACACCCGTCGTCGCGAACATTGCGATCCACGTGTTGTATTGGAACAGGCCCATCAGCACGAGGAATTCACCGATGAACCCCGAGGTGCCCGGCAGGCCGACGTTAGCCATCGTAAACAGCATGAACACCAGCGCATAGGCGGGCATCCGGTTTACTAGGCCGCCGTATGCGTCGATCTCACGGGTGTGCATCCGGTCATAAATCACACCCACACACAAAAACAGCGCACCCGACACGAACCCGTGAGAGATCATCTGAAAAATAGCCCCATCAATGCCCTGTTGGTTGGCCGTAAAAATCCCTGCCGTGACGTAGCCCATGTGGGCGACGGACGAATAGGCGATCAGCTTTTTCATATCGTCCTGCACCAGCGCCACCAACGAGGTGTAGATGATCGCGATCACAGACAGCCACATGACCATCGGTGCCAACAAATCCGACGCCACAGGGAACATCGGCAGTGAGAACCGCAGAAAGCCATAGCCCCCCATTTTCAGCAGGATCGCCGCCAGAACAACAGACCCCGCTGTAGGCGCCTGAACGTGCGCGTCGGGCAGCCAAGTGTGGACTGGCCACATGGGCATTTTCACCGCGAATGACGCAAAGAATGCTAGCCACATCATAGTCTGTAGACCGCCAACGACATGGATGCCCAGCACCGAGAAACTCTCGGTCGCGAAGGTGTGGCTGAGTAGGGTCGGAATGTCTGTCGTGCCGGCATCGACATACATCGCAACCATGGCCACCAGCATCAATACCGACCCGAGAAGCGTATAGAGGAAAAATTTAAAGCTTGCGTAGATACGGTTCTTGCCGCCCCAAATGCCGATGATCAGGAACATTGGGATCAGGCCTGCTTCAAAGAACACATAGAACAGGATCAGGTCCAGCGCGCAGAACACGCCAATCATCAGCGTTTCAAGGATCAAGAGCGCGATCATGTAGTCTTTGACCCGGTGGGTCACATCCCAACACGCGGCAATCACAAGTGGCATCAGGAATGTCGTGAGCATCACGAACAGAACAGAGATGCCATCAACACCCATTTTGTAGGTCAGGCCCAAGAGCCAGGTCCGTTCTTCTACAAACTGGAAGTCTGTGTTTTGCGCGTCAAATCCCGTCAGCAACCCGATTGAGAACAGGAACGTGAACACTGTGGCACCAAGGGCCAGCCACTTCGCGTTGCGTTGTGCAGCAGCGTCGTCGCCGCGCAAGAACAACGCAAGGATCAGCGCCCCTAACAGCGGAGTGAACGTGATAAAGGAGAGGAGGTTGTTTTCCATTATTTCGCCCCTCCGGCGATCGTCATGTATGTGACCAGCACAACGATCCCAATGACCATCGCGAAGGCGTAGTGGAACAGATAGCCGGACTGCGCCCGACCCGCGAGACGGGTGATGAATGGGATAATCCCCATCGCCAACCCATTGATGCCGCCGTCAATCGTCGCCTCGTCGCCCTTCTTCCAAAGGAAGCGGCCAATGGCCTGAGCAGGTTTCACGAAGACCGCATCGTAAAGTTCGTCGAAGTACCATTTGTTCAACAAGAACAGGTACAGTGGCTGCGCGGCCTCGGCCCACGCCTTGGGCCACTCAGGACGCTTGATATAGCCGACCCACGCGGCAGCAAAGCCGAGCAACATCGCGATGAAGGGCGAAACCTTGACCCATTTGGGCACGACGTGTGCATCATGGATCATTGTGTTGTCATCGCCGATGTAGATACCGCCATGGCCCGCTTTTTGGGGTGTCCGCTCCGCGTCGTCTTTGTCACCTGCGGCATGAGCCTGCGCGATCAATGGGATCACGTTAGTGGCAGCCTGGTGTTGACCATACGCGCCGCCTTCATGGGTGCCAAAAAACTTGTCGACCTTGGCTTGGCTCCCGAAGTATGGGCCATAAAACGCCATACCCGCAAACACGGCACCAATCGCCAAAATACCAAGCGGCGCGGTCATCACGAGGGGGCTTTCGTGGGCATGTTCATGGGTGTGTTTGTCACCACGCGGCGTGCCGTAGAATGTCATGAACATCAGGCGCCAGCTGTAAAAGCTTGTGAACAGAGCCGCGACAACTAGCATCCAAAAGGCGTAGCCGCCGGCGGTGCCTGCATAGGCGCTTTCGATAATGGCGTCTTTGGACACAAAGCCCGCGAACCCAACTGGAAAGCCCACGTAAAGCAGCGGGATACCCACACCTGTAATGGCCAGTGTGCCGATCATCATCGCCCAGAAGGTCAGGGGGATTTTTTTGCGCAGACCGCCGTAGTTCCGCATGTCTTGTTCATGGTGCATCGCGTGGATCACGGACCCCGCCCCCAAGAACAGCATCGCCTTAAAAAACGCGTGGGTCAGCAGGTGAAACATCGCCACCGAATAGACGCCAAGTCCTGCGGCCACGAACATGTAACCCAGCTGCGAACAGGTCGAATAGGCGATCACGCGCTTGATGTCGTTTTGCACAAGGCCGACTGTCGCTGCGAAAAAAGCCGTGGTTGCCCCAAGGAACACCACAAATTCCATCGCCTGCGGCGCGAATTCCATCAAAGGTGACATTCGGCAGACAAGGAACACACCCGCCGTCACCATGGTCGCGGCGTGGATCAGGGCCGAAACGGGCGTTGGGCCTTCCATCGCGTCAGGCAACCATGTGTGCAACAGCAGCTGAGCCGATTTGCCCATCGCACCGATGAACAGCAAAAATGCGATCAGGTTTGCCGCGTTCCAGTCGGACCATAAGAAACGAACAGTTGTGTCGGCCAACTCGGGCATCTTTTCAAAGATCACCGCAAATTCGACACTGTCAGTCAGCAAAAAGATCCCGAAGATCCCAAGCGCAAAGCCGAAGTCACCGACACGGTTTACAACGAATGCCTTCATCGCCGCGGCCGAAGCCGAGGGCTTGCGCCAGTAGAACCCGATCAACAGATACGATGCGACGCCTACGCCTTCCCAGCCGAAGAACATTTGGATGAGGTTATCCGCTGTCACGAGCATCAGCATCGCGAAGGTAAAGAACGACAGATATGCAAAGAAGCGTGGCTTATAGCTTTCGCCGTCGCGCCATTGCGGGTCGTGATCCATGTAGCCAAAGGAATAAAGATGCACGAGCGCGGACACGGTTGTGACGACAATCAGCATCGTCGCCGTCAGCGCATCCATCCGGATCGCCCAATCCGTCGCGAGGCTGCCGCTTTCGATCCAGCGCAGGATCGTGACCGTGTAGAACCCGCCATCGTGTGCGGATGCGTCGAACGTCACGAACACAACCCAAGACAAGATCGCCGCAAGGAACAAAAAGCCCGTGGCAACCCACATCGCCAACGTTTCACCGATCCACTTATAGCCAAAGCCACAGATCAGGGCGCCAATAAGGGGCGCAAATAGGATAATCGTTTCCATGATCTTAGCCCTTCATCACGTTGACATCTTCGACCGCGATCGTGCCACGGTTGCGGAAGAAGCAGACAAGGATCGCAAGGCCAATCGCGGCCTCAGCCGCTGCCACTGTCAGAACGAACAGCGTAAACACCTGCCCCGTGAGGTCGCCCAAAAACGCCGAAAACGCCACGAGGTTGATGTTGACCGCAAGCAGCATCAACTCAACGCTCATCAGGATAATGATGACGTTCTTGCGGTTCAGAAAGATGCCGAAAATCCCGATCACGAAAAGCGCTGCCGCCACCGTGAGGTAATGTTCCAAGCCGATCATGTCGTCCCTCCGGAGCGCGTTGGCCCCTTGTCTTCATTGTGGGCCTTTGCAGCCCGGTGGTCTTACTCGTGCCCGACAAACCTTACGAAAGATTTTGGGGCGAACAGCTTTTCAGAAAAAGCTGTCTGCTAGTTCAGAACGAAGGGCGTCATAGCCCCTCGCATATCAGGATAGAGGCTCGCGCAGGCGCAGGGCTCTGTATTCATGTCGGACAATTGCGTGTCCTCACCGGTGTTGGCCAAGTCGTCGGCCAATCCCTCAAGCGAAAACAGCGAGGGATGACGACGCGTATGACGCTCGATGATCTTTTGACCAGCGTCCCGCCGATCAAACTGCCGCGCGCCTACGTTTTCTTCGCGAAGGCGGGTCGTCAAAACCCGCGCAGTGCCGCAGTCAGCAACATAGGCATCCACATAGACACCTTCTTGACTCCACCACTCTGCCCACGCGACGCGGCCTGCGCCAAGATCACGATGCTCAGCCTCACCCCCATGAGAAACATGGGTGGTGCGCGTGCACTGCCCAAGGTCCAGTGCCGCCGCAGGTGCAGCTAGGGCAAACGATATGGAAGCCAGACGGAACAAGTTTAAAGCCCCTGCCCCGGTTTGACGTCTTTGATTTCCATGGTCTTGGCCGGGTCGCGGTACATCTGGGCCAGAACATTCTGACGTTTGATGTCTTGGCGGTGGCGCAGGGTCAAAAGGATCGCCCCGATCATCGCAACCAACAGGATCAAACCCGACAGTTGGAACAGTAGGAAGTATTGATCATAAAGGATCATGCCCAAAGCGGCTGTGTTCTCCATCTCACCGCGTTCAATCGCGCCGAGGTTGGCAGCCGTGGACACACCATCCGCAGTTTCCCAGACGCCGAAAGCCAGCGCCAGTTGCATCAACAAAACAACGCCGATGAGGCCCGCAAGCGGCACGTATTTGGCCATCTCGGCCTTGAGGGCGGCGAAATCGATGTCGAGCATCATCACCACGAACAAGAACAACACCGCGACGGCCCCGACGTAGACGATAACCAACAGCATCGCCACAAACTCAGCCCCGACCAGCACGAACAGCCCGGCTGTGGACAGGAACGTCAGGATCAACCACAGCACAGAGTGCACCGGGTTGCGCGCCACGACGACAAAAAGACCCGCCGTCACGGTTGTGATGGCGAAGAGGTAGAAAGTGATCTCAGCAATCGACACAGGGCTTACTCCTCGGACCCGTCCAGAACGGACGTCGCCAGTTCCATCGCTTTGTTCATCGCAGGCACGCCGCCGAACATGGCCATCATGCCGATGGTTTCCGCGATCTCTTGGTTGGTCGCGCCAGCCTCTTTGGCGTGGCGCACGGTCAGCCGCACCTGCGCCTCTGCCTGCGCGCCGTGAACAGTGAGCCCGGCCAAGGTCAGCAGCAGTTTGGTCTTGGCGTCCAGCCCTTCGGGGTTGGCGCCTTTGCCAATGGTGGCTTCCATCATTTCAGCGGGCATCGTTGGCCACAGCTTTTCAAAACCCTGAGGCGTGAAGTGTTCCAGCGCAGGGTTCAAAGCCTTGGCCATGGCCTGGCTTTGCTCAAGGAATGCGGCGAATGGGTTCTTGGGATCAATCATCGATACGGCGCGTCCATTTCAAGGTTGCGGGCGATAAGGGCTTCCCAGCGGTCCCCGTTTTCCAAAAGCTTGTCCTTGTCGTAGAAAAGCTCTTCGCGGGTCTCGGTGGCGAACTCAAAGTTCGGCCCCTCTACGATTGCATCCACGGGGCAGGCTTCTTGGCAGAAACCACAGTAAATGCATTTGGTCATGTCGATGTCGTAGCGCGTTGTCCGGCGAGAGCCGTCTTCGCGCGGTTCGGCGTCAATTGTGATGGCCTGCGCGGGACAGACAGCTTCGCACAATTTGCAGGCGATGCAGCGTTCTTCGCCGTTTGGATACCGACGCAGCGCGTGTTCACCCCGAAAACGCGGGCTAATGGGGCCCTTTTCGTGCGGGTAATTCACAGTAGCCTTCGGCGCGAGGAAGTATTTCATTCCCAGCTTGAAGCCCTTGAAGATGTCGGCCAGCAGAAAGTATTTCGCGGCCCGTCCGTAGTCGATCTGCGTCATGTCCTATGCTCCCACGGCCCAGCGGGCCCAAAAGCCGCCAAGCACTTCGAATTTTGCAAGGAACGCCACGACCACAACCCACGCGAGGGACATCGGCAAGAAGACCTTCCAACCGATGCGCATCAATTGGTCATAGCGGTAGCGGGGCACGATGGCCTTCACCATCGCAAAGATAAAGAAGAAGAAGCCCATTTTTGCGACCATCCACAGCGGGCTGTCGGGCAAGAATGGGAAGGGCGACAGCCAACCGCCAAAGAACAGCAGCGAAATCAGCGCACACATCAGGAAGATCGCCATGTACTCACCCGCCATGTACAACAGGAACGGCGTGGAGGAATATTCAACCTGATAGCCCGCCACCAGCTCCGATTCAGCCTCTGGCAGGTCGAATGGGGGGCGGTTCGTTTCGGCCAAGGCCGAGATAAAGAACAAGAACACCATGGGCAGGTGCGGCAGCCAGTACCAACCAAAGAACCCATAATCTGTGTCTTGGGCGGCAACGATAGATCCGAAGTTCAACGACCCTGTCGAGATGATTACCCCGATGATGATCAGACCAATTGAGACCTCATAGGAGATCATCTGCGCCGCAGAGCGCAGCGAGCCGAGGAAGGGGTATTTAGAGTTCGACGCCCAACCGCCTACGATCACGCCGTATACTTCCAACGACGAAACCGCGAAAACGTACAAAACAGCTACGTTAATGTCAGCAACGGCCCAGCCGGTGTTGAACGGGATCACCGCCCAAGCGATCAGCGCAAGCACAAATGTGATCATCGGGGCCAGCATAAACAACGTGCGATCCGCGCCCGATGGGATAACAACTTCTTTGACGACGTACTTCAGAAAATCCGCAATAATCTGCAGCAACCCAAACGGGCCAACAACGTTTGGCCCCTTGCGCATCTGCACAGCAGCCCAGATTTTCCGATCGCCATAGACGAGGAAAATGAGCGAAACCATCACAAAGCCCACAACCGCAAGGGTTTGGGCCAGGATCAGCACCGCAATGCCGGCAGGTGTGGTGAAGAATTCAGCCATCTCTTGTCGTCCCTATACCGTCGGAATGCCCTGATCGCGGCAGTTTTCCACCACAACCTCAGCATCAATCGTTCGTACGCCCTGCGGGAGCGCCGGTGAAACGGTGTAAACCGCATCCCCGCTCCAGATTCCACCCTTGTTGTCTACAGATGTGCGGACGTGACGCGCAAAACCGAAGCCCCGGACCAACGCGTATTGTGCTGCCGCGCACTTTGCATACTCCGCGACGTCTGCGCCCGTGCGCGCGCCTTTCATCTCAACAAGGAAATTCACAAGGTCGTTGTCCAGTTTGCGTGTCTCAAGCCCAATGTACACAGGCCTAAAGGTGTCTTTTGTGGGCGGCGTCTGCGGCGTGCAGGCCCCAATGGCCAAGGCACCACAGACAAGGGCCGGTCTAAGGCCCACCGCCATCGTTTGTTACTCCGCAGCCATGGGCGCGTCTTGGCGCGCTTTGGCGTTGGCCGCAAGTTCGCCCATTAACTGGCTCGCCCGCGCAATTGGGTTGGCCAGATAATGCTCTGAGATCGCAAGAGCGAACGGCGCGTCAGTCATTTGGCCTTGGCCCTCAGGCATCCATTCGTTTTCTACGACCTCGTCGATTTTCTTGAGGTGCGGCACCGCCTTGACCAAGGCCTGACGCAATTGCGCAAGGCTGTCGTAGGGCAGTGGCGCGCCCAGTTCACCCGATAGCGCCCGCAGGATCGCCCAGTTTTCTTTGGCTTCACCGGGGGCAAAGCTGGCGCGCATTGCCAGTTGTGGGCGGCCTTCGGTGTTCACGAACAGACCGTTTTCCTCGGTGTAGGCGGCGGCGGGCAGGATCACATCCGCACGGTGCGCGCCTCGGTCACCGTGGGAGCCTTGGTAAATCACGAACGGCCCAGCGGGGATATCACCTTCATCCGCACCAAGGTTGTACACCACATCAGCGCCATCAAGCGCCGCCGTGATGCCACCGTCGGTAGTCGCGCCGATATCCATCGCGCCAACGCGTCCCGCTGCGGTGTGCAGAACCAAGAATTTGGATTTAGTCGCATCGGCCAATGCTTGAGCCGCGGCCAAAACCGCAGCACCATCTTCGCGCGCCAATGCGCCGTAGCCGACAATGATCAACGATGTCTTGTCCGCCACGTCAGAGTGATCTTTTGCCAACAACTCCGTCAGGGCAGCCGGACCCGTACCCAAATGCGCGTGGTCAAATGTCAAATCAACCTTGGGTCCAACGACACCCACATTTGCGCCGCGCGACCATGCCTTGCGCAGGCGCGCGTTCAGAACGGGCGCTTCATCGCGTGGGTTGCACCCAATAAGCATGATCGCCTCAGCCGTATCGATATCTTCGATCGACGCGGTACCGACATAGCCGGAGCGATTGCCAGCAGGCAGTTTCGCGCCATCAACACGACACTCAACCACGCCACCTTGGCCTTCGACGAGCGCCTTGAGGGCAAAGGCCGCCTCAGTCGGGGCCAAATCACCCACGACGCCAGCCATCTTAGTGGCCCCTTTGATCGCCTTGGCAGCCGCTTGCAGAGCTTCACCCCAGCTAGCGGGTTTTAGCTTGCCGTCGACACGAACGTAGGGCTTGTCCAAACGTTGGCGACGCAGTCCATCCCACACGAACCGGGTCTTGTCGGAAATCCATTCCTCATTCACCCCATCGTGGTTGCGCGGCAGGAACCGCATAACTTCACGCCCCTTTGTATCGACCCGAATGTTCGAGCCAAGTGCGTCCATCACGTCGATGCTTTCCGTCTTGGTCAGCTCCCACGGACGTGCGGTAAAGGCGTATGGCTTTGACACCAAAGCGCCCACGGGGCACAGGTCAATGATGTTACCCTGCATATTCGAGTGCAGCGTTTCACCCAAATAGGAGGTGATCTCGGCGTCTTCGCCGCGGCCCGTCTGGCCCATCTGGTGGATGCCTGCAACCTCGGTCGTAAAGCGCACACAACGGGTGCAGGAAATGCAGCGCGTCATGTGTGTTTCGACCAATGGACCGAGATCCAAGTCCTCGGTCGCGCGCTTCGGCTCCCGGAAGCGGGAGAAATCAACACCATACGCCATGGCTTGGTCTTGCAGATCGCACTCACCGCCCTGATCGCAAATCGGGCAATCTAGTGGGTGGTTGATCAACAGAAATTCCATCACCCCCTCGCGCGCCTTTTTGACCATGGGAGAGTTGGTTTTCACGACAGGCGCCTGACCTTCGGGGCCGGGACGCAAATCCCGGACCTGCATCGCGCAGGAAGCCGCGGGTTTGGGCGGGCCCCCAACGACTTCGACCAAACACATCCGGCAGTTGCCCGCGATGGAAAGACGCTCGTGATAGCAGAACCGCGGCACCTCGATCCCAGCCTCTTCACAGGCTTGGATCAGGGTCATGGCACCGTCGACTTCGACCTCATGGCCGTCGATGTTCACTTTCCTAAGGTCGCTCATTTTCGTCGTCCTTCATCATACTTTGCGCCGTGTCTGACCGCGCTGGCTTGAGCTCAGCGTTTGGTACAGCGCCCTGCAATCGTCAATGTGTCATTCGCCCCAATTTCCAAGGCCTCAGGCTCTTGGAACGGGGATTGTGTCCAGGCAATGTCCGATCCGCCGAACACGCCGAGGCAATACTTAACTGCTTCGAACTCGGCTGCCTCTTGGGCGCCTGTCAAACTGCGCGACGCACCCCGTACATCAACCGTAAAGTCGCGGCGGTCTTGGCTCGTGCTATCGACATCGGTGCGGAACCGGATGCCATCAAACAACACGCGCTCAGAGCGAAGCGCGCGGTCTTGGCCGATGCCAAACCAGCCACAGCCCGACAGGCTTGCGACCAAAGCAATACCCATCAACGCACGGATCATTGAGCAACACCCAACAGCAGCTCACCAATGCCTGTACCTTCGGCGATTTCGATCAGGCCCGCGGCGCAAATCTGATCTTCGGTCACAGTGCCGCGCAGGTTGTGCTTGGCCACAAAGGCGTCCTGCAACACGGCCACATCGGCAGAGGGATCTTGCATCTGATCCTCTAGGTTTGAGGGTTCAAACCCGTCTTGCGTCAGCTGCACCAGCACGCTTTCGCTGCGCAACGCGGCTTTGCCCAGATGGATCGACAGGGTCGAGCACCGAACGGCCAGCATCTGTGCCGTCGAGGTTTCCATGACCGTGGACACGAAATACGCGGGCGCTGGGACTTTTTCAGCCGCAAACGCAGGTGTCGCAAGACAGCACAAGAGAAGAGCAGCGCGGATCATTCTGCTGCCACCGCGCTAACGCGACCCTTTTTCTGGGCGACAATGCGATCTTCGATCTCATCCCGGAAGTTACGGATCAGACCCTGGATGGGCCACGCTGCTGCATCGCCAAGGGCACAAATCGTATGGCCTTCGACCTGCTTGGTCACGTCCAACAGCATATCGATTTCCTCAACCTCAGCTTCGCCTCGGACCAAACGGTCCATCACGCGCATCATCCACCCCGTGCCTTCACGACACGGCGTGCACTGGCCACAGCTTTCATGTTTATAAAACTTCGAAAGGCGCCAGATCGCTTTGATGATGTCGGTGGAATTATCCATAACGATGATCGCCGCAGTCCCTAGGCCCGAGCGTTGCTCGCGCAGGTAGTCGAAATCCATGATCGCGTCGCGCATGTTTTCGCCGCGAATACAGGGGACAGACGAACCACCCGGAATAACCGCCTTAAGGTTGTCCCAACCGCCGCGAATACCGCCGCAGTGGGTCTCAATCAGTTCTTCAAAGCTGATCGACATGGCTTCTTCGACAACACAAGGGTTGTTCACATGACCCGAGATCGCGAACAGCTTGGTGCCGGCGTTATTGGGGCGACCAAATTGCGAAAACCACTCGGCCCCGCGACGCAGGATGGTCGGCACAACGGCAATGGATTCCACGTTATTCACCGTCGTGGGACAGCCATACAAGCCCGCCCCCGCAGGAAACGGTGGCTTCATGCGCGGCATGCCCTTTTTGCCCTCAAGGCTTTCGATCAATGCGGTTTCTTCCCCGCAGATATAGGCCCCTGCCCCGTGATGCAGGTAAATCTCAAAGTCCCAGCCGGATTTGCACGCGTTCGGGCCGACCAGACCGGCGGCATAGGCCTCATCGATGGCGGCCTGAAGGGCTTCTTTTTCGCGAATATATTCGCCGCGAATGTAGATGTAGCAGGCATGTGCATTCATCGCGAAGGACGCAATCAGGCACCCCTCAATCAGGGTATGGGGATCGTGACGCATGATCTCCCGGTCTTTGCATGTGCCCGGCTCGGATTCGTCGGCGTTGACGACCAGATACGCTGGGCGGCCGTCGCTTTCTTTGGGCATGAAAGACCACTTCAGCCCCGTAGGAAAGCCCGCGCCACCGCGGCCCCGCAGGCCCGACGCCTTCATGATCTCAACGATCTTGTCACGGCCCAAACCGATCAAATCCTTGGTCCCGTCCCAATGGCCGCGCTGTTGCGCGCCCGCGAGGGTGCGGTCGTGCATTCCGTAAAGGTTGGTGAAGATCCGGTCCTGATCTTGCAGCATATCCTAGTCCTTTTCGTTCTGGCGCGCACGCCAGATGCCAATCGTCACGATAAGAGCCCAGATAAAGGCCCCTAAAGCCGCGAAATCGAACAGAAAGAGCCACCGCGTCGGGAGACCCTGCTCTGCGCCAATGAAATTCGCCCCCATCCAGAGCACCATCGTGGCGACAAGCACGATAGCGACCAGTCTGGCCTGTTTGGCCGTGCGGACGGAGGCGTCCGTGTTGCGAGGTGCCATTTACACCTCAGTAAACATCGCCTTTGTCGACCTTTTTGGAGAAATCCGTTTCTCCTCCGGACGCCAAAAGCTTGGCCTGCGCGACCCAATCATCACGGCTCACGCGGCCTTTGAAGCCAACAAGGTTTTGATCCACCCAAGCGACCTCATCAGCGGTCCATGCCGCGATTTGATCGAAATGGTAAAACCCAAGGCTGTTGCAAGTCTGCTCCAATTTGGGGCCGACCCCTTTGATACGTTTCAGGTCGTCTGCACCGCCAGCGCGGGCGGCCGTCAAGGCCGCGGGCTTGGTACCTTCGCCTGCCGCGGCAGCTGGCTTGGAGGGCGTCGGCTTGGGTGCGGGGGCTGCTTTGGGGGCGGGCGCAGGCGCTGCGGCGCTGTTTGTTGCATCCGCCTTGCCCGTATCCATCGCGGCAGCGGCCGCCATAGTGGCGGATGTGCGGGCCGCCGAAGGCGCATTGGGCGTGGCAGTTGGTGCAGGCGCGCGACTTACTGCGCGAACCTCCGACAGGTGCGGCAAGTCCCGGCACAGCGTCAGCGACAACAGCACCCCAAGAACCACAAACCCGACTGCGCCCATGAAGGCGCCTTGCAAAAACATCCATCCGCTCATGGAAATCAAAACGGCCGCAACGACCGCACCAAATAACGCGGCAATACCCCAACAGGTGATCGCGCAGGTCAATTTGCTAGATGATTTTTCCATTATAAACTTCTCCCCGTTAAAACCGCCTTATTGCTTGGCGTCCCCCTTCTTAACGCGAGATGCGAATTCTGTCTCCCCTCCGGCTGCAAGCACCTTGGCTTGCGCAACCCAAGTGTCCCGAGTGACCCGACCTTTGAAGCCTTCGAGGTTCTGATCAACCCATGCGATCTCATCTTCAGACCACGCAGCAATCTGGTCGAAATGATAAAACCCGAGAGAGTTGATAAGCGTTTCCAGCTTGGGTCCAACGCCTTTGATCAGCTTAAGATTGTCGGCTTTGCCATCGCGCGCGGCGGTCAGGCCAGCGGGTTTGGTGCCCGACGCCGCAGCTTCGGCGGGTCTTGCCGCTTTCTTCGGTGCAGCAGGCTTTGCCTTGGGTTGAGCGGCTGGCTTTGTGGAGGTGTTGGCCGCGCCGTCATGGATCCAAGGCGTCAACAGCGGCACTTCGGTTCCGTCGATCCGTTTAACGGTGTCACCAATATCGGTGGCCAGTTGTACAGAAGCGTTGCCCGCAGCTTTTCCTGCCTCATAGGATTTGAGGCTGGTCAAACCGCCCAGCGGCTCAGAGCCGTAGCGACCATTTTGCGGACCGGGGGTGGGTACACGACCGGCGCGCAGTTCGTCCAAGATATCGGCGAACTTTTCAGCCGTAAGGTCTTCGTAGTAATCTTTGCCAATCTGGGCCATTGGCGCATTGGCGCACGACCCAAGGCATTCGACCTCTTCCCACGACAATTTTCCGTCCTCGGAAATCACATGAGGGGCCTTTGCGATCTTGTCCTTGCAGACAGCAACCAGATCCTCTGCACCACAAATCATGCATGATGTCGTGCCACAGATTTGGATATGCGCAACTGCGCCCACTGGCTGAAGCTGGAACATGAAGTAGAACGTCGCGACCTCAAGCGCCCGGATGTAAGCCAGATCCAACATCGCAGCTACGTGTTCAATCGCAGGACGACTCAACCAGCCTTCCTGCTCCTGCGCACGCCACAACAGCGGAATAATCGCCGAGGCCTGACGACCTTCGGGGTATTTCTTGATCTGGGCTTCTGCCCACGCGTGGTTATCCGGCGTGAAGGCAAAACTCTCAGGTTGGTCTTTGTACAGGCGGCGGAGCATGTGGTCGGTCTCGTTCTTGTTTCTGGCTAGCCCACTGGTCGGGGCGCGTCGCTAGCGGTCAATCTCTCCGAACACCACATCCATGGTGCCGATGATGGCTGCAACGTCCGCAAGTTGGTGGCCCTTGGCGACGTGGTCCATCGCTTGCAGATGCAAAAACCCGGGCGCGCGAATTTTGGAGCGATAGGGTTTGTTGGTCCCATCTGCTACGAGATAGACACCGAATTCACCCTTCGGAGCCTCAACAGCGGCATAGACCTCACCAGCGGGCACGTGGAAGCCTTCGGTGTAAAGCTTGAAGTGGTGGATCAGGCTTTCCATCGAGGTTTTCATGTCCGAGCGTTTAGGCGGCGTGATTTTTCCACGGGCCAGCACGTCACCGGGGCATTCGCGCAGTTTGGCGATGGCTTGCAGGATGATCTTCAGGCTTTCGCGCATCTCTTGCATGCGAACTAGATAGCGGTCGTAGCAATCGCCGCTTTTGCCGATCGGGATGTCAAAGTCGAACTCAGAATAGCATTCATAGGGCTGCGCACGGCGCAAATCCCACGCGAGGCCAGAGCCCCGCGCCATTACACCAGAAAAGCCCCAATCGGTGACTTCTTCTTCGGTAACGATGGCGATATCCACGTTCCGCTGTTTGAAGATACGGTTTTCCGTCAGCAGGCCGTCAATGTCATCCATGACCTTTGGAAAGAAATGCGCCCATTCTTCGATATCATCCAGCAGATCATCAGGCAGATCCTGGTGAACGCCGCCGGGGCGGAAATAAGCTGCGTGCAGACGCGCGCCACAAGCACGCTCGTAAAAGCACATAAGCTTTTCACGTTCCTCAAAGCCCCAAAGCGGCGGCGTCAGTGCGCCGACGTCCATGGCCTGTGTGGTCACGTTCAGAATGTGGTTTAGGATACGCCCGATTTCACAGTACAAAACCCGGATCAGCGAGCCACGACGCGGCACCTCGACACCTGTCAGCTTTTCGATGGCCAAACACCAAGCGTGCTCTTGGTTCATCGGCGCCACATAGTCGAGGCGGTCGAAGTAGGGCAGGTTTTGCAGGTACGTGCGGCTTTCCATCAGCTTTTCGGTGCCACGGTGCAACAAGCCGATGTGCGGATCACACCGTTCCACGATCTCACCATCCAGCTCCAGCACCAGCCGCAACACGCCGTGCGCCGCCGGGTGCTGAGGCCCGAAGTTGATGTTAAAGTTCCGGATTTTTTGCTCGCCCGTGAGGGCGTCGTCGAAGTTCGTGCCGTCCATCATATTAGGCCTTCTCTTCCGCTTTGTCGTCGCCGGGCAGGATGTATTCCGCACCCTCCCACGGGGACATGAAATCGAATTGGCGGTATTCTTGGGTCAGGTTCACAGGCTCATAAACCACGCGCTTTTGAACTTCGTCGTAGCGCACCTCGGTGTAACCCGTAGTGGGGAAGTCTTTGCGCAGCGGATAGCCGCGGAACCCGTAGTCCGTCAGGATGCGGCGCAGGTCCGGGTGGCCCGAGAACAGCACGCCGTACATGTCGAACACTTCACGTTCAAACCAGTTCGCCGCCGGATAGACCGACACGATCGAAGGGATGATTTCCTCTTCGCGGATCGCGGCTTTGACCCGGATACGCTGGTTTTGGTACATCGACAAAAAGTGGTAAACGACCACAAACCGACGCTCTTCGCCGGGATAGTCCACGCCAGTGATGTCCACCAAGCTGCTGAACCGGCAGGTCGCATCGGATTTCAAGAAATCCACAAAATCCACAATGGCAGAAGGCGAAACCTCAACCGTCAACTCACCATGGGTCACAGTGTGGCCGGACACGGCGTCCGGTTGTTTGGCCGAAATATGTTCCGCCAAGTCCAAAAGCGCCTGGTGCGCAGCCTGTTGGAGTGCGTCAGACATAGCCTACCTCGTGATCGTGCCAGTGCGGCGGATTTTGCGTTGCAACTGCAACAGACCGTACAACAATGCCTCTGCCGTAGGAGGGCAGCCGGGCACGTACAGATCAACCGGAACAATCCGGTCACACCCGCGCACAACCGAATAGCTGTAGTGATAATAACCGCCACCGTTCGCGCAGGACCCCATCGACAGCACATACCGTGGCTCGGGCATCTGATCGTAGACCTTGCGCAGAGCGGGTGCCATCTTGTTGGTCAGCGTGCCAGCCACGATCATCAGATCCGACTGACGCGGAGACGCGCGCGGCGCCGTACCAAACCGCTCCATGTCGTAGCGAGGCATGGCGGTGTGCATCATTTCAACTGCGCAGCAGGCCAACCCAAAGGTCATCCAATGCAACGAACCGGTCCGTGCCCAGTTGATCAAATCATCGGTGGAGGTGACAAGGAAGCCTTTGTCCTGCAACTCCTGATTGATAAGAGCGGTGGCCTGCTCCTTGTCGGGTCCGGCCGTGTGTGCGCCTGTCATCACTCCCATTCGAGGGCTCCCTTCTTCCACTCATAGGCAAAGCCCACGGTCAAAACGGCCAAAAACACCATCATGGACCAGAAGGCAGCCATGCTCATATCCCCAAAGGCCACAGCCCACGGGAACAGAAATGCGATTTCGAGGTCAAAGATAATGAACAAGATCGCCACGAGGTAGAACCGCACGTCGAACTTCATCCGCGCGTCGTCAAAGGCGTTGAAACCACACTCATAAGCAGAGAGTTTCTCGGGATCGGGGTTGCGCACGGCAACGATCAGCGCCGACAACATCAGCACAAGGCCGAGGCCGACAGCCACACCGATAAACATCAAGATAGGCAAGTATTCCGAAAGTAGCGCGTCCACGTGGGCCTCCTTCGTTTCGGTCGTTCATGCGAAAGGCACCTTGGAGGGGTATCTAGTCCCCAAGACCCCGAGGGTCAATCGGCGCAGCGTCGCAGCACCCGCTCGATTTGCAACGCAGGCGGGAATTTCGGGTTTTATGGGGGCGGCGTCCTGACGCAGGCGTGAACGGGGGCCTTTGCGGGCGCAATCCCTGCCCAAGGTTACCCGGCGGTTATCCAGTGGCGACTCAGTCGAATTTGTAGACGATAACGCTCAGCACCATGGGCAATCGGCGCCATAGCTTCACCTCATCCGCGCTTAACGCCTCTGAAAATGAGGCAGCCGCTGCAACCCGCGACCAGCTCAGGACGTGCAGAGCATAATCATGCAGCGCACCCGCCTTTAGATAGCGTGCATCATGAGGGTCAAACAACCAACGCAGAAACCACGGGATCGAGACATCAAATTCATAATCCACCGGAACCACAATCCGCAGCCCCGATCCCTTGGTCCCGATTTCCCAAGGGACAGGCTTGATCGTGCGATAGCGGATGCCGCCCACAGGTCGATACCAATCAATAAGATCCGTGAAATCAGACATATCAAAATCCAAGTTTTAAAACGTGTATCAAAAAGGTGTTCCTACAGTGCCCAGTATCGCGCAGGCATCAAGGGTGTTGCGCATGTTCTGCGCAAAGGGCGCTAGGTGCTGGGCGGCAATTGCGACAGGGGCGTGTACTCGATCAATCCGCCAAAGCGATTGACCGCGTATTCATGCCCAGCACAGCGCACAATGATCCAAACGTTGTCCGTGCCGGGAACAGCGTGGCAATCGGTCATACGCGCATTGGGATTGGCGCTCTCAACGACATAGCGCTCAGCGTAATGAGTGATGACTTCAGTCTCAGACAGTTCCGCGATCTCTTTGCCGTACAGCAAGGCCATGACGCCGATCAGCCCAAAGAACGCCGCGATGGGCGCAAATATCCACCAACGCGGCACGCTTTACTCAGCGGCCACGGATGCAGGCACCCGTGCCTCGGCATCGATAATCCGCGCAATCAACGCACAATCATCTACGTTGAACGTCAAAGGCACGCGCATGTCCAACAGCCCCGAAAGGATGCGGTCTGTGTTGGGTAATTGCTGCGGGCTGACATAGCCCCAATGACTGTGGCGCGAGGTAAAGCCCACGGGTTTGTCGGCACCGAACCATTTCAGTTCAACCCCACGCGCGGCACAGCGTGCCACGAAATCACGGATGTGGTCTGCTGAGGCGCCGGGCAGCGTAAATTGAAAGCTAGAACCGACATAGGTTTCTGCGTCAGGACGCGGGGCCACGTGTAGGCCCGGTGTATGGGCAAGCCCCGCCTCAAGCGTCTGATACCGTTCCGCCCACCGGGCCACTTGCCGTGGCAGGTCCGCCAATTGCGGCCGCAGAATAGCCGCGCGCAAGTGATCCATGCGGCCCGACACGTTGGGCATCACAAAGCGGGCGTCCTCAAATGCCTCCATCGGTGGGCGCGCGCCGTGGCGCTCGTACAGCATGTAGCTACCCGACAGCAGGATCATTCGCGCCGCAAGCTCTGGGTCGTCCGTAACGATCAACCCACCCTCGCCGGAATTGATATGTTTGTACGTTTGCATCGAAAAGCAACCGACCGCGCCAAACGTACCCGACGCCTTGCCGTTCCACGCCGCACCCATCGTGTGGGCACAATCTTCAATGATCGTGATGCCCAACCGATTACAGACCTCCATCAGTGCGTCCATATCGACCAAGTGGCCGCGCATGTGGCTCAGCATGAGAACACGCGCGCCGGAGGAATGCGCCTTGGCCTCAAGATCATCCAGATCAAGTACAAGGTCTGGTGTGATTTCGACCAAAACCGGCTCAGCATTGACGCTGGCGATGGCACCCGGCACAGGGGCCAGCGTAAAGGCGTTGGTCAGGACTTTGTCGCCGGGACCAATGCCCAGCGCCCGCAACGCGCAGCCCATGGCATAGCCGCCAGAGGCAACGGCCAGCGCATATTTCGCACCGACAGAGGCTGCGAATTCTTCTTCCAACAAGCCGACTTCGCCAATTTCATCCGGCGACAGGTTGTAGCGATGCAATCGGCCCGAACGCAGCACCTCAAGGGCGGCTTCGATCCCGGCCTCAGGTATGGGCTCTTGCTGGGTAAACGACCCTGTAAAACGCTCGGTCATGGCAGCCTCTCAAAAACGCGATGCCCTAGCGATATGAAGCAATTGCACCTGCGTCAATTGCCCTCAATCAGTCCAGACGCCCGAAAGAACCCGGTCCAGATCATCGTAGTGATCCAAAAGCGCTTCGGGGGCGAGCGCTTCAACACCGCGCCCCAAGGGCCCAAAGGTGACCAACACGCTAGGCACGCCTGCAGCACGGGCGGTTTCACGGTCGGTTTCGGTGTCGCCGATCAAAACGGCGCGTGTCGGGTCGCCGCCAACCAATTCGACTGCGTGGCGAAACGGTGCTGGGTCAGGTTTGCGCACCGGCAGTGTATCCGCCCCCACAAGCGCGCCAAACGCATCACGAACACCCAAGTCCCGCATCAGGCTTTCGGCCAAGCCACTGGGTTTATTGGTACAAATGCCAACAGGATGCCCCGCGACACGCAACCGCTCAACGGCGTCCATCACACCGGGGTAAAGGGTGGTGTGAACGCTCAACGCTTGGGCATACGCCTCTAGCAACACCGGATAGCCTGCATCGACCGCTGTCTCGTCAATGGCACCGTGCCGCCCGAACCCCAGCCGCAGCATAGCACGCCCGCCGCGCAGCGCAGTGGCCTGATCTTCTGGGGCAACCGGATCCAGTCGGGCGGGGTGGCCCAGTGCATCAAAGGCCGCATTCGCTGCCGCCAAGAGGTCGCCGCTGGTGTCCGCAAGCGTCCCGTCGAGATCGAATATAACCGTTTGCATCCTGTCCCCTGCCCTTTCACTGGCGGCATCCCGCCCATCGCGGTTACACTCTGTTGTGCAATTTGACCATCGCTTGTCTTGCAGCCCCGCGCTGGGATGTGACAAGAGAAACGTTAACGAATGATAGAAAAAGCGATTTACAGGTATGCCTATAGCTCTCGCCATTCTCGCTGCCGGTCACGGCAGCCGGATGCACTCTGACTTACCCAAGGTCTTGCACAAAATCGGCCATGCCCCGCTTTTGAGCCATGCAATTGGGTCGGGGTTGGCGCTTGATCCCGCCCGCATAGTCGTGGTGGCCGGCCATGGGGCCGAAGCGGTTGAGACCGAGCTGGCCGCATCACACCCTGACGCGCAAACCGTCCGCCAAGAGCCCCAATTGGGCACCGCGCACGCCGTCGCTCAGGCTGGCCCGCCGCTGGCGGATTTTGATGGCGACGTCATTGTTTTGTACGGCGATACGCCCTTCGTCTCCGCCCAAACGCTCGAAGCGATGCTGGCTGCCCGCGCAGACGGAGCTGACATCGTGATGCTTGGCTTTGAAGCCGCTAATCCCGGCCGTTATGGTCGGTTGATCACCCAAGGCGACCAGCTTGAACGTATCGTCGAAGCCAAGGATGCCACCCCCGAGGAATTGGCCGTACGTCTGTGCAATTCCGGCGTCATCTGCGCCCCGCGCGCCTTGCTGTTTGACCTTGTGGCCGCGGTCGGCAACGACAACGCAGCGGCTGAGTATTATTTGACCGACATTGTCGGCCTTGCCACTGCGCGCGGGTTGACCGCACGCGTGGTGACCTGTGACGAGGCCGAAACTCTTGGCGTGAACACCCGCGCCGACCTTGCGGCAGCAGAGGCCACGTTTCAGGCGGCCGCTCGCGCGCAAGCCATGGACGAAGGGGCCACGCTGACCGCCCCCGAAACGGTCTTTTTCGCTCATGACACATACATTGGCCGCGATGTTGTGATTGAGCCCAACGTTGTATTCGGCCCTGGCGTCACGATTGAGACCGGCGCTCATATCCGCGCGTTCAGCCACCTAGAAGGGTGTCACGTCTCTGGCGGATGCGTGATCGGACCTTACGCCCGCCTGCGCCCCGGCGCAGAGCTGGACCGAGGCGTCAAGATCGGCAACTTCGTCGAAATCAAAGAGGCCAGCATCGGCACCGGGGCCAAGGTCAATCACCTATCCTACGTCGGCGACGCAACCGTTGGGCCAGAGGCAAACATCGGCGCAGGCACTGTCACCTGCAACTATGACGGCGTGAACAAACACCGCACCGAAATCGGTGCACGTAGCTTTATCGGGACCAACACAGCCCTTGTGGCCCCCGTAAGCGTGGGCATTGAGGCTATGACAGCTGCCGGATCGGTCATCACGAGCGACGTGCCCGACGGCGCGCTGGCTGTTGCCCGCGCCAAGCAGGAAACCAAGCCGGGACTTGCACGCAAACTGCACGACCTTGCGCTGCGGCTTAAAGCGAAAGGCACGAACTGATGTGTGGAATTGTTGGCGTCCTAAGCAATAACGAAGCCGCCCCGCAACTGGTTGAGGCGCTCAAGCGGCTGGAATATCGTGGTTATGACAGCGCGGGCATCGCAACCGTGCACGAACAACGGCTGGATCGTCGCCGCGAAGTCGGCAAACTGGTCAACCTGAGTGATAAGCTGGTGCATGAACCACTGGCCGGCAAGATCGGCATTGGGCACACCCGATGGGCCACACACGGCGCGCCCAGCGTGGGCAACGCGCACCCGCACCGCGCGGGCCGCGTGGCCGTGGTGCACAACGGCATCATCGAAAACTACCGTGAGCTGCGCACCGAACTGGCCGAACTGGACGTCCCGTTCCAAACGGAAACCGACACCGAAACCGTAGCCTTGTTGTGCGAACATTATCTGGCCACTGGCTTGGGTCCGCAGGACGCCGCAACCGCGACCATTGCCCGACTGGAAGGGGCCTTTGCGCTGTGCTTCATTTTTGACGGTGAAGAAGACCTTTTAATCGCCGCGCGCCTTGGCTCACCACTGGCAATCGGTCACGGCGACGGCGAAATGTTCATCGGCTCCGACGCAATCGCCCTGGCCCCCATGACCAACCGGATCACCTACCTGGAGGAAGGCGACCGCGCCGAGATCACCCGCGCCGGTGCCACGATCTACGATCACACTGGTACCTTGGCCAACCGCGAAATCCGTGAGGTAAACCTTGCGCACACGCAGGTGGAAAAAGGCGGCCACAAGCATTTCATGGCAAAAGAAATCCATGAACAACCTGCTGTGCTGGCCGATTGCCTGAAAACCTATCTCAGCAATGATGCGATCACCTTGCCGGAGCCGTTTGATTTCACCGGGATCGACCGGATCATCATGGTCGCCTGCGGCACTGCGCACATTGCCTGCACCGTGGCGAAATACTGGTTTGAGCAGCTCGCACGCCTCCCGGTTGAGGTCGATATCGCATCCGAGTTCCGCTACCGCGAACCGCCTATTCAAGCCCGCACCGCCACAATTTTCGTCAGCCAATCCGGTGAGACCGCAGATACGCTCGCGGCCCTACGGTACTGCAAAGACAAGGCGCAATCAGTGCTGTCCGTCGTGAATGTTCCCGAAAGCTCAATCGCGCGCGAAAGCGACGTGAGCTTTCCAATTCATGCGGGTGTAGAGGTGGGTGTGGCGTCTACCAAGGCGTTCACAAACCAGTTGGCGGTCTTGATTTCACTGGCTATCACCGCCGCCCGCCAACGCGGCGCAATTGATGCGGCACGCGAAGCTGAACTGGTCAGCCAGTTGGCTCATGTGCCCGGCTTGATCAACCAAGCCCTTGGGTTGTCTGGACACATCTCAGACCTTTCGCGCAAACTGGCCACCGCCTCGGACATCCTGTTTTTGGGGCGCGGATCGATGTATCCGATGGCCCATGAAGGCGCGCTGAAGCTGAAGGAAATAAGCTATATCCACGCCGAAGCCTACGCCAGCGGCGAGCTAAAGCATGGGCCAATAGCCTTGGTTGAGGAAACTCTGCCCGTCGTAGTGTTGGCCCCGCGCGATACGCTATTCGATAAAACCGTATCCAACATGCAAGAAGTCATGGCTCGCAAAGGCATGGTCTTGCTTGTATCAGATGCGGCCGGGATCGCGCAGGCAGGGGACGACGTGTGGGCGACGATCCAGATGCCTGATGTTGATCCGATCTTTGCCCCGCTTGTCTATGTGGTGCCCGCACAATTGCTGGCCTATCACACAGCGGTCCACAAAGGCACAGATGTGGACCAGCCCCGCAACCTTGCTAAATCGGTGACAGTCGAATGACGCCACAAGACGCGCTTGCGGCGCTAGAACAACTGGGCGATGCGGAAAAGGCTGTTGAAATGGAGGCCTACCACAAGATTGAGCGACGCTATCTGGGCGTGCCCAGCGGCACACTTGATGCCCATGCCAAGGACTGGCGCCAAACGCTGAGCCTGCTCGACCGGTTGAGCCTTGCGCAAGGACTGTGGGAAACAGACGTGTTTGAAGCCCGGATCACCGCCGCCAAGCTGCTGACCCAAGCCCGAATTCGCCCCGATGACACACCGGCATGGGATATGATCCAATCGTGGGTCCCCGAATTTGACAGCTGGGCCATTGCAGATGCGGTCAGCAGTGCCGGATCACGCCGTCTGATCGCCGACCCCATGCGGCTGGATGTGGTGGAGGGGTGGACGACCTCTGATCATCTGTGGACCCAACGCGCGGCGTTGGTCATGACATTGCCGTGGACCAAACAGTCCCATCCCAAACCCACCGAGCTAGAGGCACGGGAACGGATTTTGGTTTGGGCGGCAGGCTATGTCGCGAATCCTGAATGGTTCATCCAGAAGGCCATAGCATGGTGGTTGCGCGACCTAAGCAAGCGCGACCCCGAACGTGTCCGGGCCTTTGTCACAGTTCATGGTGACAAAATGAGCAAATTCGCCCGGACGGAGGCCCAAAGGCTTCTTAAACCGGCTTAAATCCGCCGATTTCGGCATTTCCTACGCTTTGAACACCTTAATTTCGACAAGCGGCATTATTTTGACATGTTCCTGCCACAAACCGGCAAGAATGTGTTCGAACTGGTGCAGCTTAGTGTTGTTTCTATGGTTAACGATTAGCCCAGTACGACGATGAGTACGGTCCGCTCCCTTGGGTTTGGGCCGTACTCTTTGGCATTCCCCCAGCCCGCCAATCGCATCGAAACACGGCGCAGCACGCCCATGCCACAGCACAAAACCCATCTCTATTCGCGGCGAGGCCTTGCCCTTTGACGCCCCCTCCCCTAACAGGCCCAGCTAACAGGAGCCACGTCCCGGGAATACCAATGTCAGGCCAACGTAAACGCCTCGTAATGAAATTCGGCGGCACGTCTGTCGCCAACCTTGACCGTATCCGCCGTGCCGCCAAGCGCGTCGGTGTTGAGGTCGCGAAGGGCTACGATGTCATCGTGATCGTGTCGGCCATGTCCGGCAAAACCAACGAGTTGGTCGGCTGGGTTAATGAAATCTCACCGCTGCATGATGCACGCGAATACGATGCAGTTGTGTCGTCAGGTGAAAACATCACCGCAGGGCTGATGGCCCTCGTGCTGCAAGAAATGGACGTGCCCGCACGGTCATGGCAGGGATGGCAAGTGCCGGTGATGACGACATCTGCGCATTCCAGCGCCCGGATCGAAGAAATCCCGACCGAGAATTTGGCCACCAAATTCGACGAAGGCATGAAGGTCGCGATTGTCGCGGGCTTCCAGGGTATCAGCCCCGAGGGCCGGATCACTACGTTGGGACGGGGTGGGTCGGACACGACCGCCGTGGCCTTTGCGGCCGCATTCAACGCAGAACGTTGTGACATCTATACTGACGTCGACGGCGTCTATACCACTGACCCGCGCATCACCAAAAAGGCCCGGAAACTAGACCGGATCGCCTTTGAGGAAATGCTAGAACTTGCGTCCCTTGGGGCCAAAGTGCTGCAAACCCGCTCGGTTGAGTTGGCGATGCGCTACAAAGTGAAACTGCGCGTTCTGAGCAGTTTTGAGGAACAATCTGACGACGCTGGCACGCTTGTGTGCGACGAGGAGGACATCATGGAAAGCAATGTTGTGGCCGGTGTGGCCTATTCCCGCGACGAGGCAAAGATGACGCTGGTGTCGGTGGCGGACCGCCCCGGGATCGCCTCTGCGATCTTTGGCCCATTGGCGGACGCTGGTGTGAACGTCGACATGATCGTTCAGAACATCTCGGAAGAAGGGCGCACTGATATGACGTTCTCTTGCCCCGTAGATCAGGTCCTCAAGGCAGAGCGTGCGATGCAAGAGGCCCGTGAGGTTGGCTCGATCAACTTCCACGACCTGATAGCCGACACTGAGGTCGCCAAGGTATCTGTAGTTGGCATCGGAATGCGCAGCCACGCAGGTGTTGCCGCCAAAATGTTTAAAGCCCTCAGCGATGAGAACGTGAACATCAAGGTCATCACCACCTCCGAAATCAAAGTCTCGGTCCTGATTGATCGCAAATACATGGAGCTTGCCGTGCAAGCCCTGCACGACACGTTCGAATTAGAAAAAGCCTAAAAATGCATCTGGGGCGACACGTTTCGCCCCAAACCGCATCACTCAAAGCAATTTTCAGCCCACGTGATTTTTCATGCCCCTTTCACTGGGTGGGCTTTGCCGTCATAGTGCCTCCTCAGGGAGGGTCACATGGTACAAACCAAAGACTCAGATAGCCGCAGACTTTTGCAACGCCTACAAGGCGTTATGGCCGAAGCAGGCGAAGGCCAGGCGCGGCTAGATCGCATTACAGCGCTTGTGGCAGATAGTATGGGCACTGAAGTGTGCTCCGTGTATCTGCACCGCGATGCCGAAACGCTAGAGTTATGCGCAACCAAAGGTTTGAACGCCGAAGCTGTGCACGTCACCCGTATGCGCGTGGGCGAAGGCCTTGTGGGCCGCGTGGCCAAGCGCGCCGCCCCAGTGAATGCATCTGACGCTCCTAGTTCGCCCGGTTTTCGCTACATGCCAGAAACCGGCGAAGAGATTTATTCCAGTTTTCTCGGTGTACCCATTCAGCGCCTTGGCGAAACGTTGGGTGTTTTGGTCGTACAGTCCAAAGACGCACGCAGTTATACCGAGGATGAGGTCTACGCCCTTGAGGTCGTGGCGATGGTTCTGGCCGAAATGACTGAACTGGGCGCATTCGTCGGTGAAGGCGAAGCCCTGCGCGCGCGCCACAAAAGCCAAGTTCTGTTTCGCGGCGGCACTGCGCAAGAAGGCGCGGCTGAGGGCGTCGTCTTTTTGCACAACCCACGGGTGGTCATCACCAACCCCGTTGCCGACGACCCCCAAGCAGAGCTAGAGCGCCTGCGCGCGGCCGTTGATATCCTGCGGGTCTCGGTCGATGAAATGCTCGAAGGCGCCAGAGGCGACAAGGAGCAGGTGGAGGTCATTGAGGCTTACCGGATGTTTGCCAACTCCCGCGGGTGGCTGCGCCGGATGGAAGAAGACATTGATCTTGGCCTAACGGCCGAAGCCGCCGTCGAAAAAGAGCAATCCACGGCCCGTGCCCGCATGGGCCAAGTGCCGGATCCTTACCTGCGTGATCGTTTGGCTGATTTGGACGATTTGTCTAACAGACTGTTGCGGCAGTTAACCGGCCAAGCCACCGTCAGCGCCGAGGCCCTACCTAACGGTGCCGTCCTTGTGGCGCGCAACATCGGGCCGGCCGAATTGTTGGAATATGGACGTGGCCTCAGCGCGGTCATCCTAGAAGAAGGCTCGGTTGGATCGCACGCGGCGATCGTGGCGCGGGCTTGGGCCATTCCGCTGGTGATCAACTGCAAAGGCATCACCACCGAAGCGCTCAACAATGACGTGGTTCTGGTGGATGGCGACCAAGGCATTGTGCACCTTCGTCCTGACGACAGCGTACGCAATGCCTTCCGCGACAAGTTGGAAATGCAGGCCGCCGCGCTGGAACGCTATGCTTCTATCCGGGACAAACCTGCCGAAACCCAATGCGGCCGCCGCATCGAGTTACAGATGAATGCAGGACTGATGGCCGATCTGCCGTCTCTGTCTACTTCGGGGGCCGAAGGCGTAGGGCTGTTCCGCACGGAATTGCAGTTTTTGACCCGCAGCAGTGTGCCCAAACGCGGCGAACTGGCCAGCCTGTACAAGCGCGTGATGGATGCGGCGGGCGGCAAAGAGGTCACGTTTCGCACGCTTGATATCGGCTCCGACAAGGTGCTGCCCTACATGAAACCCACCGAGGAACCCAACCCGGCCATGGGCTGGCGCGCGATCCGTGTGGGGCTTGATAAGCGCGGCGTGATGCGGATGCAGCTTCAGGCGTTGATCCGCGCAGCAGAGGGCCGCCCCCTTACGGTGATGTTCCCCTTCATAGCCCAGTTAGAGGAATTCATCAGCGCGCGTGAAGCGCTCTTGCTGGAAATGCACCGCGAAAAAAGCCTCAACCACATCCTGCCCGAAAGCCTCAAGATCGGCGCGATGCTCGAAACCCCCTCTATGGCGTTTGCGCCTCGGCGGTTTTTTGAACTCGCGGATTTCATCTCAATCGGTGGCAATGATCTCAAGCAGTTCTTCTTTGCCGCGGATCGTGAGAATGAGCGGGTGCGACGCCGCTACGACACGCTCAACGTCAGCTTTCTATCGTTGATCGAGCAAATCGTGGACCGCTGCGCCGAGACGAACACACCTGTCAGCTTCTGTGGCGAAGACGCGGGCCGCCCGATTGAGGCGATGTGTTTTGCCGCGATGGGCTTGCGCAAGCTGTCGATGCGCCCGGCCTCAATCGGTCCGGTCAAGCATTTGCTACGGCGCACTGATCTGGACGAAGCGCGTGCGGTGATTGACGCTGCACGCACATCCGGGGCGCAAAGCGTACGTCCCGCCGTGATGGATTGGCTCAAGCGCCGGGGATAACGCGGCTTGCGTCGAACCAGCCTACACGTTTCGCAGCCGCATCAAGAGCGGCCTCAACCGACGTGAATGCTTCTTGGCCGTAGTACCCGATGGCAAACCACCCGCGCCCGTCCTCTGGATCGCGGCGGAATTCCTCGAATCCAAAGCTGCCATCGGGGCGTTGAAATACGTCCACGCAAATTGTGTCGCCGTCATGATTGATTGAATGGATGACCGTGTAGGCATGTGCCATGCAGTTATCCCTAACGGACGTGCGGCGCGGACAGCAAGATGCGCAGATCATCCACCAGCGCCTCCAGCGGACGCCCTGTTTCATGACTTAATTGCATCAGCCCAAACTGCACCCGCGCCATATCTTGGTAATAGCTCGTGAACACATAGTTCGTTGCGGCACCTGCCGCCGCCCCCAATAATGGTACGGATTGCGCGGCCAGCTTTTGGCCCAAAACCATCGACAAACGCGGCGCCACAGCGGCAATCGCTTTGCTGACCGCGCCGCCCGATAGGGTCAGCCGCAGCGTAAGAAAACTGAGGTCCGTTCCGTCATCGGCCTCTAAGGGTCCAGCGGCCGCGAATACTTGCAGGCACGCCGCTCTGCCTTCTGGGTCTTGAGGGTTGATCCCGTGTTCTTGTGCAATGCCTTGAATGGCGCGCAAAAGAACGGTCGTCGTCACGGGCAATTCCGCAAGCGCCGATGGTAACCCGCCCAGGCCACCAACCGCCCCAGTGCCCAATGTGATCGCGCGGGTCAACCAGTCGGAGGTATCGGGCAGGCGCGCAGTGCGGCTTGCACTCGCAACGTCCATCGCGCTTTCGAGCGCACGAGCGGTCGCGCCCTCAAGCCCCGTTTTTACGGGGTCCGGCAAACGTTCCAGCAGGTTTTCAGCTTGGGAGCCGAGCAACCCCACAAGCTGCATCCCGACGCCGCGGGCATTACGGTGACGGGCTGCAAGCTGGGTTAGGCGTGCATGAGTTTGATCTGCGACAATGATATCATTCATGCACAGAATATGGGGGCAACCGAAGTATCCGGCAAGCTGCGCCTTATGGATGCCGCGATACCGTCCCGGTCACGCCCGTCCAGTCGCCAACGCCCAACACCCGGTCTGGGTTGGTTGGGGGCGGCATCTCAACACCGTTGAGCGCCGAAAACCCTAGGCGACGATAATAAGCAGCGTCGCCCACCAACAGTACGCGCGCGTGGCCCAGCGCCCATGCGCGCGCAAGCGAATCTTGGATCAAAAATGCACCCAGTCCCTCACCTTGGCGTGTTGGGTGTACCGCGACAGGGCCCAGCAACAGGGCCTCGTGATCACCGACCATGACCGGCCAATACCGGATCGCACCACCAATGATGTTCAGGTCATCAACGGCCACAAGCGACAGGGCCCCCACAGGGGCCACATCCTCGCGCAAGCGATAGGATGACAGTGCCGTGCGACCCGGCGCAAAGCACAAATCAAAGAGCGCTTCCACCTCCCACCGGTCCTCGGGGGTTTCCTGCCGTAACTCCACGCGTCATCCGTTCGCTGCCTCTGGTCAGGGGCGTAGCATGAGGTTAGCTGAGGGGCAAACAACCCGGAGGACAGCCATGTATTATCGCCCAGCCGACGGCCACGGCCTGCCAAATAACCCTTTCAACGCAATTGTCGCCCCGCGCCCGATTGGCTGGATTTCATCGCGCAGCGCGGATGGCATCGACAACCTTGCGCCCTATTCGTTTTTTAATGCCGTCGCCTATGTACCGCCGCAGGTCATGTTCGCATCGACATCGGCCAAGCCCGACCAAGACGGCACCAAGGACAGCGTCGCCAACATCCGTGAAACTGGTGTGTTTTGCGTGAACATCGTTGCCCAAAGCGACCGAGACGTGATGAATATCTCATCAGAGGGTTTTGCAAAGGACATCGATGAGTTCGCCAAAAGTGGCGCGGTGAAAACCGAATGTTCCGAAATCGCATGTGCTCGTGTGGATAACGCCCCCGCCGCGTTGGAATGTCAGGTCCGCCAGATCGTGCCTCTTGAAGGCGCGCACAACGTCATGATCATCGGAGAAGTCGTTGGCGTCCACATGCGGGACGATTGCGTGGTCAATGGCCGGTTCGACGTCACACAGTTCCAGCCGCTAACACGCATGGGGTATCGGGATTACGCCGTGATCCGCGAAGTATTTGAGCTGAGCCGACCGGACGATTGAGCTTCAACTCGCAAGCGATAGCAGCCCCCCCGGTGCGCGCGAAATCTGCCCGGATAGCTCCAGCGGTGCAACCAGTGCACTAAAGGCCGAAAGCTCCATCCCGAGATCGCGGGCCAACTGATCTTCGGCCACTGGTGTAATCGCCAAAAGTGCTATGATTTGATCCGGCGGGATGGTGTGCGTGGAAGCCAGTGGCTCCAATGACAGCGCACTTTGCACGGGTTCAGGCGGGGCGGTCATGGTGTCGAGTATATCAAGGATATCCTCCGCACTGCGCACCAAAGTCGCGCCGTCGCGCAGTAGTGCATTACAGCCCGAGGTTCGCGTATCCAGCGGATGACCCGGCACTGCAAGAACCTCACGCCCTTGGTCCAACGCGGCCCGCGCCGTGATCATTGAGCCTGATTTCAGGGCCGCTTCAACCACGACCAAAACAGGCGCTAGCCCCGAGATAATCCTGTTGCGCCTAGGGAAATCACGCGCCTGTGGTTGGTGGCCCATGGGTGCCTCGGATAGACGCAAACCTTGTGCCGCGATCGCGTCACCAAGGACCGCGTTTTCAACTGGATAGATCACATCGACGCCCCCACCGAGCACCGCAATGGTGCCGGTTTCAAGGCTGGCTTGATGAACAGCGGTGTCGACGCCCCGTGCCATGCCTGACACCGTGACAATCCCCGTGGCCCCTAAGTCCTGAGCCAATTTGCGCGCCATCCGCCCGGCCAAGGACGATGCATTGCGTGTTCCCACCAGCGCCACCTTTGGCTTGGTTAACAGTGCCCTATCACCCAATGCCCACAGCGCTGGCGGCGCATCCGCGACCTCCGCAAGCTTTGCTGGATATTCAGCATCACCAAGGCACAATAGCCGCGCGCCGATTTTTTGCGCGGCCTTAATCTCAGCGCGAATAACGCCCTCAGGGCAGATCTGATAGCCCTTCACACCTGCTTCCTGTGCCACATCGGGCAAGACCCCAAGCGCGGCAGCGGCACTGCCGTGCTCCGCCATAAGACGCCGGTACGTCGCAGGTCCAACTCGCCGGGACCGTATCAATTGCAGTCGTGCAAACTTGTCCTCAACATCGGTAACTGGTTGCGCGGAAAACGGACGCGGAGGCTCGGCAAAGCCATCCGTGTCGGCAGTGGATAGAAACTCGGGAGTGTCGTAATTCATGCCCGCCAAGCTAGGCAGGCATGGTTAATTCTTTATGAAGGTTAGCTGCGTGATCGGCGGCGAAATGCAACCATTCCAGCCACTGCAACCATAAGCAACGGGGCAGAGGCCGGCAGTGGGACGGGGGCAACGAGTTGGCCTTGAAAAGTAAGAGATTCTACGGACGCATATGTGGAGTACCGAGTTTCCCAATACCTTTTCGCACCCGGGGCTGTGACCCAAATTGAACTGGTAACCACGATGCCGGCCTCCTCGAAATCAGCCATTTCCATTGTGGTTGGACGGCCATCAACAAGAGGCACCGAAGCATCTGTATCGACCAGTTTCAGTCTGAATTGATTGTAGCGATCATGAATCCCCCCATCGGGTAGCCGCCCCGTTCCAAATGAAAGCTCAATTTCAAGACCCTGAGGTGTGTTTCGATAAATAAAACCGCCAGTTTTGCCGCCCGAACTCCACGCCCGTAAAGGGTCTGATCCGTTGAACGAAAAGACGGTATTCCCAACAAAGCCTCGGCCTCTGTCCGATGGCATCGAAAAGGACCAGTCGATAGTCTTGGCCAAAAGTGGCGCCAATACAGGACTGCTTTCACGACCGGATGGAAATTTTTCTTCGATAGTCCCGCGCAAGGATAGAGAAAAAATATCTACGGTTGAGGCCACAGAAACTGTAGGCAAAACACTTACTACTAAAGCAACGATAGCCGCGCGAGATCGCGCGCAAAGCAATGAAAACATAATAATACCTTTCAAAAACCAGCGTTAACTAAGGTTAATAAATCGTTAACGCCGATTAATTGTTCAGATATTTCAACCCTCAAAGCAATGCGCCAATTTCTCGCGGCTTACGTCTGGGACCCGCCGACCGTTAGCCCACCGATCTTGAGCGTGGGCTGCCCAACACCCACGGGCACCCATTGGCCAGCTTTGCCACAGTTCCCCATACCAGGATCTAGCGCCATATCGTTGCCGATGGCTTGGATGTGTTTCAACGCTGTCGCGCCGTCACCGATCAAGGTTGCCCCTTTCACCGGAGCGCCGACCTTGCCGTCTTTGACCCGGTAGGCTTCGGTGCAGGAAAACACGAACTTGCCATTGGTGATATCTACCTGACCGCCCCCGAAACCCACCGCATAGATTCCGTCCTTTAGGTCCGCGACAATATCTGCGGGGGCAGCGTCTCCGCCGAGCATATAGGTGTTGGTCATACGCGGCATCGGTGTGTGCGCGTAGCTTTCGCGCCGTCCGTTGCCAGTGGCCGCCACCCCCATAAGGCGCGCGTTTTGACGATCCTGCATATAGCCCACAAGGATACCGTCTTCGATCAAAGTGTTCTTGGCACTTGGCGTGCCCTCGTCATCCACGGTGATGGAACCGCGCCGATCCGGGATCGTGCCGTCATCCAACACAGTGACGCCCGGCGCCGCAACACGTTCGCCCATAAGGCCGGCAAACGCGGATGTCCCTTTGCGGTTGAAATCGCCCTCAAGCCCATGGCCCACGGCCTCATGCAGCAAAATGCCCGGCCAGCCTGCGCCCAACACCACGTCCATCACCCCCGCAGGCGCAGGTTCCGCGCGCAGGTTGACCACGGCCACCCGTAACGCTTCGCGGGCAACACTTTCCCAATGGTCGCGCCCGATCAGGCCCGTCAGGCCCACACGGCCACCGCCCCCGGCCGATCCGGTTTCGCGGCGACCTTCATGCTCCACAATAATGCTGATGTTCAGGCGCACCATGGGGCGCACATCGCGGACGTGAGTGCCCTCAGGACGCAAAATTTCGACCTCTTGGATCGAGGCAGCCATAGAAGCCGCCACCTGAACAACCCGCCCGTCCAGACCACGCGCAAAGTCATCGATCTCCCGGAGGGTGTCTACTTTTACATTGAACGCGGCCCCCGCCATCGGGTCCTCATCTGTGTAGAGCCGTTTATTGGTCGCTTGCGGCGCATCAGCGAGAGTCCCGCCGCCCGCACCCACAGCCAATCGCGCGGTCTCCGCTGCGCGGCGCAAGGCCTGCTCGGAAATCTCGGTGGAATGGGCGTAACCCGCCGTCTCACCACGCACCGCCCGCAGGCCAAAACCCTCAGACGCATCATAGCTGGCATTCTTTACACGCCCGTCATCAAACACCAAAACCTCAGAGCGACGGCGCTCGAAAAACAACTCTCCGTCGTCAGCACCCACGAGCGTTTCCCGCAGCAGGGAAAGGCTTTGATCCAAATCAACTTTGGTCTCGAAGGGACGAAATGTCTCACTTTTTACGGCTGCCACGGCTAACTCCTTGATTTCGCTACACCCCGAGATTCAATCAATGGTTGGATTGGCGCCGGGCGGCTTGCATTTGCCCTCTAAGATATGGTTCACACGCCACAGGACGCAACGGGGATTCCTGCAACGACCGTTCAAGACAGCGGGAACCCGGACAACAGGACGATTTGAATGACTTTAGCCAATAAAATGGCCGGCCTTTCGGCCGCCGCCGGCGCGAGCCTTGTCGCGCTCCAAGCCCACGCACAGGATTTGCCTATCATCGGTTCGCCGAAGCCAGGCGCTATTGGGATGCAACCTGCTTCCACGGAACTTGCCCGTGACTTGCAGTGGTTGAACATGTTCCTGCTGGTGATCATCACTGTGATCTCGCTGTTTGTAACGGCGCTGCTGATCTGGGTCATCGTGCGCTACAACGAAAAGCGGAACGACAAGCCCGCAACCTTCACCCACCACTCCACACTCGAAGTCGCTTGGACGATCATTCCCGTTGGTATTCTGGTTCTGATCGGTGGTTTCTCGCTGCCAGTGCTGTTCAAACAGCAGACCATTCCAGAAGGTGACATCTACATCAAAGTGACAGGCCTACAGTGGTACTGGAACTATGAGTACGTGGACGAAGACGTGTCCTTCGACAGCTACATGGTCGGCCACCCCGCCACCATGACAGACGCTGCCGAAGATGCAGGCGCACAGCCTTTCGTTCTGTCGCCCGCGATGGAAGGTATGCTCGAAGAGTACGGCTATTCGCGCGATGAATGGCTTTTGGCCACAGATACCGCAGTTGTAGTGCCTGTGAACAAAACCGTCGTCATGCAAGTGACCGCCGGTGACGTGATCCACTCTTGGACGATCCCAGCCTTCGGCGTGAAGCAGGATGGTGTTCCAGGTCGCCTCGCACAACTTTGGTTCTCGGCTGAGCGCGAAGGCATTTACTTCGGCCAGTGTTCCGAACTCTGCGGCAAAGACCACGCCTACATGCCCATCACTGTCAAAGTCGTGTCTGAGGACGCTTACGCAGAATGGCTCGCGATGGTTAAAGAAGGCGATACCTACGCCTGGTAAACTGCTCTTAGCGCGGCGGCATAAGCTGCCGCGCCTTTTAACCCCGGATGGGAGCCCGCCGGCATGAGTGACGCAAGCTACACTACCCAAGTAGAAAGCCCCGAGGCTTCGTTCGGCGATTATTTCGCCCTGCTGAAACCCCGTGTGATGTCACTGGTGGTATTCACCGCCTTGGTCGGCGTTCTGGTCGCACCTACGGCGCTCCATCCGTTCGAATCCTTTGCTGCTGTTTTGTTCATCGCTGTCGGCGCAGGCGCGTCGGGCGCGCTGAACATGTGGTACGATGCGGATATCGACCGCGTCATGAAGCGCACCGCGAAGCGTCCCGTGCCTGCTGGCAAGGTGACCGCACGCGAAGCATTGGCCATCGGCCTGTTCCTTTCGGTCCTATCCGTAGTGATGCTGGGCCTGACCGCGAACTGGATGGCTGCGGGCCTGCTGGCCTTTACGATCTTTTTCTACGCGGTGGTTTACACCATGTGGCTCAAACGCTCGACACCACAGAACATCGTGATCGGGGGCGCCGCTGGTGCGTTCCCTCCGATGATCGGCTGGGTTGTCGCGACCGGCTCAATTTCAATCGAAGCAGCGCTGATGTTTGGCCTGATCTTCATGTGGACGCCCCCCCATTTCTGGGCGCTGGCGCTTTTCATGAAGTCCGACTACCACCAAGCAAAGGTGCCGATGCTAACCGTAACCCACGGTCGCAAGGAAACCCGCCGCCACATCTGGTGGTACACAGTTGCACTGGCCCCTGTTGCTATCTGGACGGCACTTTCCTCTGTCGGTGGTCCAATGACGCTGGTGGTATTCACGGTTCTGAACGCGATCTTCCTAAAAGGCGCGTGGGACATCTGGCGCCGCGACGAAGCGACCTCCGAGGGCGACGAGTATGCCGTTGAGAAGAAAGTCTTCAAATTCTCGATCCTATACCTATTTGCGAACTTTGGGGTCCTCTTGGCAGAGGCCGCGCTAAAGCTCGTCGGTTTGGGAGGCTGGTAAGGCAATGGCATTTCACAAAGATCACGAACTGCACGAACGCCGCTCTGGCCGAAACTTCGGCCTTTTGGCTGTTTTGATCGGGCTTGTTGGCATCGTCTTTGGCCTGACCGTTGTTAAGGTCACAAACGGCGAATTCGCCGAAGCGTTTGACCATGTGTCACGTCCCGCAATTACGGTGGAGGATACGCAATGATCCTTAGCTGGTTCAGAGGGTTGTCAGACAATGGCCGCGTCGTCGCACAAACGACTGCGGTGGTTATCGGCATGGGCTCGCTCGGCTGGGCGTCAGTACCCTTGTACGATCTGTTTTGCCGCGTGACAGGCTATGGCGGGACAACCGCTATCTCGGACGGCTCCAACATCGAATTACTGGATCGCATGATCAACGTACGCTTCGATGCCTCCAAGGCGAGTGATATGCCGTGGGAGTTCAAGCCCGTCCAGCGCGAGATGGAAATCCGCATTGGTGAAACCGGCCTCGCCTTCTATGAGGCCTACAACCCAACCGACAAGCCCGTGGCCGGCACCGCCAGCTACAACGTGGCCCCCTTTGCCGCTGGCCTGTATTTTGCCAAGATCGAATGCTTCTGCTTTCAAGAGCAAGTTTTGATGCCCGGTGAGCGGATCACAATGCCCGTGACATTCTATGTGGACCCCGACATGGTCGACGACATAGAAGCCAAGAGCATTTCCGAAATTACCCTGTCCTACACGTTCCACGTGACGGACATGCCCGAAGAATTCGCCGGTGTGACGACGTTCACGCCGCAGACACAGACAAACTAAAAGAAGACCGGAGGGACACCCATGGCTGGTGCCAAAAATCACGACTATCACATCCTGCCACCCTCGGTGTGGCCCTTCGTGGGCTCTGTGGGCGGCTTCGTCATGCTATTCGGGGCAGTGCTTTGGATGCACGGCTCCGGCCCCTACCTGTTCGGCATGGGTTTTGTAGCGGTTCTGTTCACAATGTACGCATGGTGGGCTGACGTTATCCGCGAAAGCCACGCAGGCGACCACACACCCGTGGTTCAAATCGGCCTTCGCTATGGGTTTATCTTCTTTATCATGTCCGAAGTTATGTTCTTCGCCGCATGGTTCTGGAGCTTTTTCAAGCACACGATCTATCCGATGAACGAGTATGTAGGGTCCACCTACGTGCCGCCAGAGTTCTACCAGGTTGACCCCCTGCACCTGCCCCTGATCAACACGCTGATCTTGCTGCTGTCGGGTGCTGCGGTCACATGGGCACACCACGCACTGGTTCACGGCGGCCCACGCCGCGACGTTGAACATGGCCTGCTGGCTGCTGTTATCCTCGGCGTCGTATTCACGTTCTTCCAAGCCTACGAATACCGCTACCTGCTCGTCGACCAAGACTGGACATTCGGCGGCGACAAGTTCTTCGCCAACTTCTTCATGGCAACGGGCTTCCACGGTCTGCACGTCGTAATCGGGACGATCTTCCTATTCGTCTGCTATCTGCGCGTCCGTGCAGGTCACTTCACTGCCGAGCGTCACATCGGTTTTGAAGCCGCCGCATGGTACTGGCACTTTGTGGACGTTGTCTGGTTGTTCCTGTTCTTTGCGGTCTATATCTGGGGCCTCTAGGTCCGCCGCAACAACACGCAGCTTTTGCAGCGCGGGGGGAACCTCGCGCTGCTTTTCGTTGAAAGGGTGACATCCATGCGCTTTATCTTTCCTGTCCTGCTCGGCCTGATCGGCTGTGGTGTTCTGCTGTCGCTTGGGATGTGGCAGGTTGAACGCCTCGCGTGGAAAAACGCGATCCTCGCAGAGATCGACGCGCGCATCTTTGATGCCCCTGCCCCCCTGCCTGCTGCCCCCACGGAAGAGGCCGACAAGTACCTTGCCGTCACCGCCGCCGGCACGCTGACGGGTCCGGAAATACATGTGTTGGCGTCAGCCAAGGGCCTTGGCGCGGGCTACCGCGTGATCCAAGCGCTCGATCTGGACGGTCGCCGCATCATGGTCGATCTGGGGTTTCTCCCGCTTGAGCTAAAGGATGCCATGCGCGCAGACCGCGACGTCACGGTCACCGGCAACCTGCATTGGCCCAATGAGATCAATTCCTCAACCCCCGAAACCGACACCAACCGCGCCATTTGGTTTGCGCGCGATGTTCCCACCATGGCCGCACATCTTGGTGCAGAACCTACGCTGATTATTGCGCGCGAAACCACGCCGACGCAGCGCGCCCTTACCCCGTATCCCGTCGACAGCGGCACCATACCCAACGACCACCTCAGCTATGCCATCACGTGGTTCGGCCTTGCGGCTGTGTGGTTGGGGATGACACTCCTTTGGATGTGGCGTATGAGGCGGAAACCATGAAAAACAGGCCTGTGTGATGCGATATATCTCAACCCGCGGCAACGCCCCCGCTCTGAGCTTTGAAGACACGATGCTGACGGGCCTCGCCCGGGATGGCGGGCTGTACGTACCTGAGACAATCCCAACGCTGAGCCATGGTGATATCGCGGCGATGGCGGGCCTGTCCTATGAAGAAATCGCCTTCCGGGTCATGCGTCCCTTTGTGGGCGATACCTTTACGGATGAGGTTTTTGCGGACCTAATTGCCAAGGCCTATGCGGGTTTTGGCCATGATGCTCGCGCGCCACTGGTGCAACTGGCCCCGAACCATTTCCTGTTGGAACTGTTCCACGGGCCAACGCTGGCGTTCAAAGATTTCGCTATGCAGCTGATCGGTCAGATGTTCCAAGAGGCGCTGAGCCGCAGTGGCAAGCGCGTGACCATCGTTGGCGCGACCTCTGGCGACACTGGCTCTGCCGCGATTGAGGCATTCCGTGGCCTGTCGAATGTGGATGTGTTCATCCTCTATCCTCATGGACGTGTCTCTGAGGTGCAACGCCGCCAAATGACCACGCCGACCGAGGACAACGTCCACGCTCTCGCGCTGACGGGTGACTTTGATGATTGTCAGGCACGCCTGAAGGACATGTTCAACGACTTCGACTTCCGCGATGGCGTACGGTTGGCTGGCGTGAACTCCATCAACTGGGCGCGGGTTTTGGCGCAGGTCGTATACTATTTCTCATCCGCAGTGTCGCTTGGCGCACCACATCGCCCCATCAGCTTTACGGTGCCCACCGGGAACTTTGGCGACATATTTGCCGGCTATATTGCCAAGCGTATGGGTCTGCCGGTCGAAAAACTGGTCGTCGCGACCAACCAAAACGACATCCTGCACCGGTGCCTAATGACCGGCGGCTATGTGACCGACAGTGTGATCCCCTCGATCAGCCCGTCGATGGACATTCAGGTGTCTTCCAACTTTGAGCGCGCGTTGTTCGATGCCTATGACCGTGATGGCGCGGCCGTCTCGCAATTGATGGCAGAGCTAAAGGCCGGGGGCTTCCATGTCTCCCAAGGTGCGCTGGAAACTTTGCGCGATATCTACGCCTCGGGCCGTGTGTCCGAGGAAGACACCTCTGCCATGATCACCGATGCCTTGGCGCGCACGGGCGAGGTTTTGTGCCCCCACTCTGCCATTGGGGTAAAGGTCGCCGAAGACCACCAAGGCGCTACGCCGATGGTCACGTTGGCGACTGCGCACCCTGCGAAATTCCCCGCCGCCGTCAAAGACGCGACCGGGCACCACCCCGCGCTGCCCCCCCGCATGGCCGATCTATTTGACCGGCCCGAACGCGTGACCCGCGTCGAGAATGATCTCACCGCCCTCGAAGAGTTGATCCGCGCCCGGATCAGCGTAGGAACCCATCAATGAGCACGCAAGTTCACCGCCTTTCCAACGGCTTTCGCGTTGTGACCGAATATATGCCGGGGCTGCAATCCGCTGCCGTTGGCATCTGGGTCAGCGCCGGGGGCCGCCATGAGCGGCTAGAGCAGAACGGCATCGCCCATTTTCTGGAGCATATGGCGTTCAAGGGCACGGCACGGCGCAGCGCGCTGCAAATTGCAGAAGAAATTGAGGACGTGGGTGGCTATATCAACGCCTACACTTCCCGTGAGGTGACAGCCTATTATGCCCGCGTTCTTAAGGACGACGTGCCATTGGCCGTTGACCTGATCTCGGACATCTTGCTGAACCCCACCTTTGACGACCGTGAGATCGAGGTTGAGCGCGGCGTGATCCTGCAAGAGATCGGCCAATCGCTCGATACACCCGACGACATTATCTTTGATTGGCTCCAAGAGGCCGCGTATCCCGAGCAACCGATTGGCCGCACGATCCTTGGCCCCTCCGAGCGGGTAAAGGCCTTTGGCCGCACAGACCTTTCGGGCTTTGTGAACGAACACTACGGCCCTGAACAAATGATCCTTTCAGCAGCCGGTGCCGTCGATCACGACGCATTGGTGCGACTGGCTGAGGCGACCTTTGGCCACCTGACGCCCGGTACGGCAGGGCTGGCCCAGCCCGCGCAGTTCAAAGGCGGTGCGTTCCAACAGGTCAAAACCTTGGAACAGGCGCACGTGGCCCTCGCGTTTGAACAACCCGGCTACCGCGACGATGAAATCTACACCGCACAGATTTATGCAGCGGCCTTGGGCGGCGGGATGTCATCGCGCCTATTCCAAGAGGCGCGCGAAAAACGCGGCCTGTGCTATACGATCTTTGCTCAAGTCGGCGCATTTAACGATAGCGGCATGATGACCGTCTATGCGGGCACCGGCGCTGAGGATGTAGCGGGCCTGACCCACCTCATCATTGATGAGCTAAAGCGCGCGGGCGATGATATCTCAGCCGTTGAGGTCGACCGCGCACGGGCACAAATGAAGGCTGGTATGCTGATGGGCCTCGAAAGCCCGTCTTCGCGCGCAGAGCGTTTGGCCCGTGTGGTTGCGATATGGGATCGGGTGCCCCCGCTTGAGGAATCAGTGGCCAAGATTGACGCCGTGGACGCCGCCGCTGTCCGCGCCCATGCCGCAGCACTTTGCGCCCAGGCCACCCCCGCGATCGCAAGCTATGGACCCGTCAGTGACATGCCCCACCGCGATACCCTCGTGGAGCGGCTGATCGCCTAATGCTGGGCCGCACGCGGAAAGTCAGGATAGAGACCGAGCGTATGACGCTCCGCCTGCCCGCGCACAGTGACTTTCGTGCGTGGACAGGCTTGCGCGCCCAGTCTGCCGACTTTCTACAACCGTGGGAACCCGCTTGGGCGGCCGATCATCTAACGCGCAAGGCGTTTACCAACCGCATCTATTGGGCGCAGCGGGCGTGGACAAACGGATCGGCCATGGCGCTGTTTCTAGAACGCCGCCAAGATGGTGCGCTGATGGGGGCCCTTACGCTGGACAATATCCGCCGGGGGCCCGCGCAATCAGGCACGCTGGGGTATTGGATTGGCGCGCCCTTTGCCCGCCAAGGTTATATGTCCGAGGCGATCAAGGCGACCGTGCACCATGCGTTTCATGCCCTCGATCTGAGCCGGATTGAGGCCGCGTGTTTGCCCGAAAACACCCCGTCGCGTGGGGTGCTGGAACACTGTGGGTTCAAATACGAGGGCGTCGCACAAAGCTATCTGCAGATCGCGAACCGTTGGCGCACCCATGTATTGTATGCCAACCTACGCCATGACCGACGGGGCCGCACGGACGCGGGCTAGAGACGCGCAATTGCCAGTGGGCAGCACTGCTCTATCTTTTCGGTTGGATAGAGGAGTGCCTTGATGCTGAGATTATTCGCGACCTGCCTATTGCTTGCCCTGCCGTTTGCCGCCGCTGCGCAAGACCGCAGGGCCAGTCATTGCATTGCCATCGCTGACGCAGCACCCGGGTTGGAGTACATCCAAAAGGCTGCCTACGGCTCCCCCCTGCCTGACGAATTCACCACCCGCATCCACTTTATCGATCATGCGATGTTCCTGATCGAAACCCACGGCGGACTGCGACTGGTCACGGACTATTCCGGATCTCTGGGGGCAACCCCGATGATCCCAGACGTGGTCACGATGAACCGCGCGCACACAACGCATTTCACCGACTTCCCAGATCCTGCAATCCCCCATGTACTGCGCGGTTGGTCCGAGACGCGCGGCATGCCCGCCAACCACCACCTTGATCTGGGCGAAATGCTGGTCCGCTCAGTCTCGACCGATATCCGCAATCGGTTTGACAACGGGCGGATTGAAAACGGCAACTCCGTCTTTGTGTTTGAGGTGGGCGGATTGTGCATCGGGCATTTGGGGCACCTGCACCATGAACCCAACGCCGCCCAATATGCCGCAATCGGACGCTTGGATGTGGTGATGGCCCCAATCGACGGCGGCTTTACCGTTCCACTCGAAACCATGACCGCGATTGTGGCCCGCTTGCGGTCATCACTGGTTATCCCGATGCATTGGTTCTCACTCTCGTCACTTGACCGTTTTCTCGAAGGCATGGCGGCGGAGGGCTTTGTGATTGAACGCGACGGCGCGCACAGCATGGAAGTCTCCTTGCGGAACCTACCCTCACAGCCCACAGTGCGCGTGCTGATGCCGCAATGGCTGAACACCCCAACAACCGACTAAATACACTGGCCTTCCCTAACGAGCTGCGTAGTTCCCCACACATGACCTTGCATCCCTTTGATACCGCCGAGGCTGCGTTGCACGCAGCCCTGCCCACCGCCTGTTTTCGTGACCTGACCCCCGCATACCTAGAGGAACCGCGTGGACGTTATGCCTCGGCGGGGGGGCTGCTGATTGCACCCAGCACCACAGACGAGGTCGCTACAGTCTTGCGCATTTGCAATGACGCACGCGTGGGCGTGGTGCCATATGGCGGCGGCACTGGGCTGGTGGGCGGACAAATGGCCCCAGACGGGCCGAAGCCAGTGATCCTATCGATGGAGCGTATGACAGCCATCCGCAGCATTGATCCTGATGGGTTCAATATGGTGGTTGAGGCCGGTGCCATCCTTGAGACCATCCAAAAGGCCGCCGCAGATGTGGATCGACTGTTTCCCTTGTCGCTGGCCTCTCAGGGGTCCGCACGGATTGGCGGCAACCTCGCGACCAACGCGGGCGGTGTGAACGTTCTGCGTTATGGCAACACCCGTGACCTTGTTCTGGGGATTGAGGCTGTCCTCCCCGACGGCACAATCCACCACGGGCTCTCGGCGCTGCGCAAAAATAACACAGGCTATGATCTGCGTCACCTTCTGATTGGCTCAGAGGGCACGCTGGGTATTATCACGGCGGCCACGCTCAAATTGGTCCCGCGCCCATCATCGCAGGCCACCGCGCTTTTGGCGGTGCCGGGCCCCAAGGCCGCGCTTGAGCTGCTTTCACTTGGACGGAAACACCTAGGCGAGGCGATTTCTGCCTTTGAATTGATGCACCGTATGGGATTGGATTTCCTCGCAGAGGTTGGTCCAGACGTGCGTGCCCCATTTGAGACCCCGCCCGAATGGATGGTCCTGATTGACGTCGGCACATCCGGCACGCTTGTAGCCCAAGACGCGCTTGAAGCCCTTTTTGCCGAGGCCTTTGAAGCCGGGCTGGTAAGCGATGGTGTGATTTCGCAGTCAGAAACCCAACGCGGCGCGTTTTGGGCTATTCGTGAACAAATACCTGAAGCCAATCGTCGGATCGGTTCGGTTTCGAGCCACGATATATCTGTGCCCATCGCGGCCATCCCCGGCTTTATCGCCGAGGCCCCGGGGCGGCTGGCTGAACTGGGAGATTGGCGGATCAATTGCTTTGGCCACCTTGGCGACGGCAACCTGCACTACAACGTTTTTCCGGTGCGCGGGAAATCCAGATCAGATCACGACAACCTTCGCCCCGCGATCAAGGCCTGCGTGCATGATCTTGTCCACGAAATGGGGGGATCAATCTCAGCGGAGCATGGGATTGGGCGCACAAAGGTTGCCGACCTAGAGCACTATGGCGATCCGGGCAAACTGGTGGCGATGCGCGCGATCAAGGCAGCCCTTGATCCGATAGGCATTATGAACCCCGGTGCCGTCCTGCCGACGCGTTAACACGCCCTAATGATGTGTATATGGCCCCGCCCAAAAACGACACGCTCCGCGGGGGGAACAGCGGAGCGTGTCTAGGATGGGGCAAGCAGCGGCAGTTGGGTGACTGCCACACGTAAACGTTAGCGCATTATTGGTTAACGAAGCGTTACCATTCCGGAAAAACAAGCGCCTTTGTGCACGTTTCAAATCCCGTCAAAATCGCAGATGGTGTGAACATCCATGCCCATTCCCTCAAGCAGTTTGCGGCCGCCAAGCTCTGGCAGATCAATCACAAAGGCGCAGGCAATGACCTGAGCACCCAGCTTTTCGATCAGGCTTATACCGGCCTTTGCGGTGCCACCGGTGGCCAAAAGATCATCCACAACGAGGACATGCGCACCGGGTTCCAACGCGTCTTGGTGGATTTCTACGGTGGCCGAGCCGTATTCCAGTTCATAATCCTGTGCATGTACGGCGCCAGGCAGTTTGCCCGCCTTGCGTACCGGCACGAAGCCCGTACCCAACTGGTGCGCCACGGCACCGCCAAGAATAAAGCCCCGCGCCTCTAGCCCGACTACGGCATCAATCCGCTCTCCCGCGTAGGGGGCCAGCAATTGATCCACCGCCAAACGCAACCCACGCGGATCAGCAAACAACGACGTGACATCGCGAAACAGAATGCCTTCGTGGGGGAAATCGGGGATCGTGCGGATATAATCGCGCACATGCTTATGGTTGGCCATGGAACGTGCCTTTCACGTAGGAGGATAATGCCGGCGGATGGCCATCGCATCCTGACCGCGCAACCGTGTACCCGAGTTGCTATCCTCAGAAAAAACTGAGCGACGATACACCGGTGAGCGGATATCCGTCATCAGGCCCAGCGCCTGAACAACTTCCTCTAGCACCACAGACGCAATTGCCCGCCGCGGGGTGTCCACTGACATGGAAATCACTGCTTGGTCAATCCAACTGTTGCGCGCACGGACCATGACTTGGCCCAAAGACAAAACGCGCCCCTCAAGGACAGGAACGCCGGTGTTTACCATCTCCTCGCCAGGGCGGGTATCGAGCACATGCAGTGCAATATCGGGGGGGATGGTGTCCGTGGGGGCCGCGACCTTTAGCTGTATCCCGCCACCCACTTTGTTGATTTCCGCGACCGCCTCCATCAACGCGCGGGTATAGATCCGCTCTTGCCACGGCGCGAGGGCGGGGGTCTTGGTCACAAAACCAACTCGAAGGGCGCTGCGTTTATCTTGCGGCCAATAGATCATCGGCTTGCTACAATCCGCACCGGGCGGGGCCGCACACGCCACCAGTCTGTAAAACGCATCATCACTCAGCAATGCGTCGGTTTGAATAAACTCCTGCGCGGCCGCTGGACACGTCAGCCAAACGAAGATTGCGGCCAACCAATGCCTCACAGTACGCGCCCCGCAACCGCATCCAGCTTGGCCAAAACCGCAGGGTCCCGTTTATCAGGGGCTGTCATAATGGCATGTTCCAGCGCGTGGTCGCAGCCGTGCGCACAGACATCCCGTGCACGCAACATCGCGGGCAGACGCGCCACAAGACCCCGAGCGTTGGCCGAATTCGCCCCCAGCGTAGCGATAATGTCGTTGATTTGCACGGCCCCGTGGTCGGGGTGCCAACTGTCAAAATCGGTGATCATCGCGACAGATGCATAGCACAACTCGGCCTCCCGCGCGAGTTTTGCCTCCGGCATGTTGGTCATCCCGATCACGTCCGCGCCCCAACTTTCGCGGTACATTTTGCTTTCGGCCACGGTGGAAAACTGCGGTCCCTCCATCGCGAGGTATGTCCCACCATCATGGCACGTCACGCCCTGTGCGCGGCCCGCCAACAAGCACGCTTCGCGCAGACGTTCGCAAATAGGATGTGCTACGGACACATGCGCCACACAGCCCGTCCCAAAGAACGACTTTTCCCGCGCAAACGTTCGGTCAATGAATTGATCTACCATGACAAAATCGCCCGGCGCCATGTTTTCGCGAAAGGACCCACAGGCCGATACGGCGATCACATCCGTAACACCCAGCCGCTTGAGCGCGTCGATATTGGCGCGGTACGGTACAGTGCTGGGCGAATGGACATGGCCCCGTCCGTGACGGGGCAAAAACACCATTTCAACCCCATCAAGCCGCCCTGTCAAAAGGGCATCAGACGGGGCACCCCACGGTGTTTCGACCGTGACCCACGCCGCATCCTCCAGCCCGTCGATGTCATAAACACCAGAGCCGCCGATAATGCCAATCTTTGCCTGTCCTACCATCTGGCAGCCTTTTTCATTGTCGAAAATCGCGTGGAACATCACCCAGAGCGGATCTTATTGCAACGCGTCCCTTGCGATACGGCCCAAAGGCCCCCTCAAAGGCCTAGGCTGCACCACGTCCATGGCGTTTGCGCACGCAAACGTTGTGTTTTTTGGGCGTTGTGTGTTAGGCGGGCACCAAGAGATCACTCCAGACTATCATCCCCATAGGTTTTCGCTCTATGTCACGCACCCTCTTGGCGGCGCTTGCGCCCCGTTTTGCAACACCCTCCGGCGGCACGCCCCTCACTCCGGCGCAGATTCGCACTGACCTTTTGTCGGGGCTCACCGTGGCGCTGGCACTGGTGCCCGAAGCCGTGGCATTCGCCTTTGTCGCAGGGGTTCACCCGCTCGTGGGCCTTTATGCGGCCTTCCTTGTTGGCCTGATCACAGCCGTGATCGGTGGCCGTCCGGGCATGATTTCGGGTGCAACGGGCGCCTTGGCGGTTGTCATGGTGGCATTGGTGGCACAACACGGTGTCGAATACCTGTTTGCGACTGTTGTTTTGATGGGTCTTTTGCAGATCACAGCCGGCGTTCTGCGCTGGGGTAAATATATTCGCATGGTGCCGCACCCGGTCATGCTGGGCTTTGTGAACGGCCTCGCGATCGTAATTTTCCTTGCGCAGTTGACCCAATTCAAAACCGCTGAGGGCAATTGGATGCCCGGCAACCAGATGGTTGTGATGCTGGGTCTTGTAGCGTTGACCATGGGAATCATCTACCTGATGCCGCGCCTAACCAAGGTGATCCCGGCCCCGCTGGCGGGTATCGGTATTGTTGCAGCTTTGGTGATTGGCCTCGGGATTGACGTACCACGTGTGGGCGATCTGGCTTCGATTGAGGGGGGCCTGCCGCAGTTCCACATCCCCATGGTGCCGCTGAATTTTGAAACGTTCCAAATCATCCTGCCCTATGCACTGATCCTTGCCGCAATTGGCCTGATTGAGAGCCTGCTGACCCTCAACCTTGTGGGTGAAATGACCGGCCAACGCGGTGGCGCCAGCCAAGAATGCGTCGCACAGGGTGTGGCCAACACAGTGACCGGCTTTTTCGGCGGCATGGGTGGTTGCGCGATGATCGGCCAATCCATGATCAACGTGAAATCCGGCGGTCGCACGCGGCTTGCGGGCATTGCCGCGGCCCTGTTTTTGTTAGCGTTTATCGTTGTGGCCTCTCCCGCGATTGAACAAATCCCACTCGCGGCCCTCGTGGGGGTGATGTTCATGGTGGTGATCGGGACATTCGCTTGGAACTCCCTCAAAATCCTACGCAAAGTGCCCCTGACAGACGCGGTCGTCATCCTTTTGGTGACGGTTGTGACGGTCCTGACTGACCTTGCTGTAGCGGTGATCGTGGGTGTAATCGTCTCGGCCCTCGCCTACGCATGGCAGAACGCCCGCCGTATCCACGCGACAACCTACGAAACCCCCGAAGGTGCCAAGGTGTACCAAGTTCAAGGGCCCTTGTTCTTTGGCTCGGCCACTGGGTTTGTTGAGATGTTCGACATCAAGAATGACCCCGGAATGGTTGTGGTCGACTTTGCGGGATCGCGCGTTGCGGACCAATCCGCGCTGGAGGCCATCGAAAACGTCGCTGCCAAGTATGAGGCCGCCGGAAAACGCATCCAGTTGCGCCACCTAACCCGCGATTGCCACGCGCTGCTGAATAAGGCCGGGCACCTGATGGTCGATAGCGATGACGACCCCGATTACGCCATCGCCGCAAACTATTCGGTACGGACCGGTATCTTGGGCGGTGGACATTAGACGCAGTTGACTCTACCCCCCGAGGCACCACATGTTGCGCGGCGCAAACACTTTTCGCGCCCTGATTAGGAGCCCTCATGCCCGTTGTTGTTGTTGAATCCCCGGCCAAAGCCAAGACAATCAACACGTATTTGGGCAAGGATTACACCGTCTTGGCCAGCTACGGCCACGTGCGGGACCTGCCGCCCAAGGATGGTTCGGTCCTGCCCGACGAGGGGTTTGAGATGCTGTGGGAGGTCGCCTCTGACAGCAAAAAGCACGTCAAAGCCATTGCTGACGCGCTGAAAGACGACAACGAACTGATCCTCGCGACCGACCCCGATCGCGAGGGCGAAGCGATCAGTTGGCACCTGCAAGAGGCCCTGACCAAGCGGAAGTCCATCAAGAAGGATACCAAGGTCAGCCGCGTTGTGTTCAACGCGATCACCAAAACCGCCGTCACCGAAGCAATGCAAAACCCACGCGAAGTGGACCAACCGTTGGTTGAGGCCTACCTTGCCCGCCGCGCCTTGGACTATTTGGTTGGGTTCAACCTGTCGCCCGTTTTGTGGCGCAAATTGCCCGGGTCCCGATCTGCGGGTCGAGTGCAATCCGTCTGCCTGCGTATCATCGTTGAGCGTGAGATGGAGATCGAGGTCTTTAAGCCTCAGGAATACTGGACCGTAAAGGCAGTGCTCGAAACACCGCGGGGCCAGACTTTTGAGGCACGCCTCACGTCATTTGCGGGCAAAAAGCTGGATAAATTCAGCCTCGGCAACAGCACCGATGCCGAAATGGCCGTGCAGGCCATCACCTCACGTGATCTGAGCATCCTGAGCGTCGAGGCCAAGCCCGGCACACGCAATCCCAGCCCACCCTTTATGACATCGACCCTGCAACAAGAAGCCAGCCGTAAGTTTGGCTTTGGCGCGCGACAGACGATGTCCACGGCTCAGCGTCTGTATGAAGCAGGCCTGATCACTTATATGCGGACAGATGGCATCGACATGGCCCCCGAGGCCGTGCACGCCGCACGCGACGCGATCAAGGACCGCTACGGTGCGGAATACGTGCCCAGCAGCCCGCGCATGTACAAGAACAAAGCCAAGAACGCCCAAGAGGCACACGAATGTATCCGCCCAACGGATATGACCCGGTCCGCAGATGAGATCAAAGTCTCGGAGCCGGATCAGCGCAAGCTGTATGACCTGATCTGGAAGCGGACACTGGCCAGCCAGATGGAAGCCGCCCGCTTTGAGCGCACGACCGCAATCATCGGCTCCGATGATGCGCAGGTCGAAATGCGTGCCTCCGGGCAAGTCGTGCTCTTTGACGGCTTTATGAAGGTCTACATGGAAGGCCGTGACGACGAGGTCGTGGATGACGATGACAAGCGTCTGCCGTCGATCCAGCAGGGTGAGCCTGCTAAGAAGGAAAGCATCACCCCCGAGCAACACTTTACCCAGCCACCGCCCCGCTACACCGAGGCGACACTGGTTAAGCGAATGGAAGAGCTAGGCATTGGGCGCCCCTCAACCTACGCATCCATTGTGACAACGATCCAAGATCGTGGCTATGTCATCAAAGAAAAAAACCGCCTGATCCCCGAGGATAAAGGCCGGTTGGTGACGGTATTTCTGTCAAACTACTTCCGCAAATATGTGGGCTATGACTTCACGGCTGAGCTGGAAAACCAGCTTGATGAAGTGTCCGCTGGCAATGCGCAGTACAAAGACGTGCTGAACCGGTTCTGGCGTGATTTTAAGGCCGCGATCGATGAAACCGCCGAGCTGCGCATCACCGAAGTCCTTGAGAAAATCAACGAGGTACTAGAGCCGCACCTGTTTCCCGACCAAGGCGACGGCAAACCGCCGCGTCAGTGCCCGAATTGCGAAATTGGCCGCTTGTCCATGCGTACGGCGCGCGCAGGTGGGGCGTTTATCGGCTGCTCCAACTACCCTGAGTGCCGCTACACACGGCCCTTCGGTCCCCCCGGCATGGAGGATCCATCGGCGATCCCACCCGAGGGCAAGCTATTGGGCAGCGACGCCGACGACGAGATCCGGATCTTTAAGGGCCGCTTTGGACCCTACGTCCAGCGCGGCGAAGTGACCGAAGAAAACAAAAAACCCCCGCGCCAGTCTATTCCAAAAGAGTGGGCGCCCGAGGAATTAACGCTTGAGCAGGGTGTGCAGTTGCTTGCTCTGCCACGCCTGATCGGAGAGCACCCCGAAGACGGTATCCCGGTTTGGGCCAATATCGGTCGTTATGGGCCGTATCTGAAGCACGCCGACAGCACGTCGAACCGGGGCGGCACGAATGCCAACCTCGAAGGGCTTGATGAGGTTTGGACCGTGGGCATGAACCGCGCGGTGCAATTGCTGGCCGAGAAAGTGGCATCTCGGGGGGGCCGAGGGGTTGCAGCCACACCGCTGAAAGAACTGGGCGAGCATCCCGACGGCGGTGGTGCGGTGAATATCATGAAGGGCAAATACGGGCCTTACGTGAAGTGGGAGAAGGTGAATGCCACCATTCCCGAAACCACCGAGCCGGAGGACGTAACGATGGACTTGGCCGTTCAGCTATTGGAAGAACGGTTGGCCAAGACCGGTAAGAAAAAGCCTGCCGCAAAGAAAGCAGCGGCGAAAAAGCCCGCAGCGAAGAAACCAGCGGCGAAGAAGAAAGCGCCTGCTAAGAAGAAACCTGCGGCCAAAACCGAAACGAAATAGCCAGATTGCGCGCCTTCGGCGCATTGCGATGCTTTGGGGGGGCGCTGCCCCCGCCCTTCGGGCTCCCCCGGAGTATTTTGGGAACAAAGGAACGGGGCACGGCCTATTCGGCTATCGCTAGTCAGTGACGATGCATATTTGGGCCAGTTGCATATGCCCAAGGGGGCGCATGTATAACCCAAGCTTGTTTCTAGACATCCGCGCATTGGCGCGATTGAGCACGCCAATTATCATATCTCTTGCCGCCTCAATGCTCATCGGGGTCGTAGATACGATTATGATCGCGCCTTTGGGCACCGTCGCGCTCGCGGCAGCGTCGATCACGGTATCAATTCAGGTGATCTTTTTTGCCTGTCTCTACGGGTTTGTTTCGGGCACCTCTGTGAGAATGTCTGAGACATTCGGAGCGAGCGATGCACGCGGCTTGTCTGAGGCCACCTTGGCGGGCCTTGTGATTGGAGGGGGTGCCGGGGTTTTAGGCATGGGCTTGATGCTGGCGATGAGGCCTGGTTTGGCTTGGCTCGGTCAGCCGCCGGATGTGCTAGACGCGCTTGCGGATGGTTATTGGCAGGCTATGGCCGTTATGTTGGTCCCATTTACGCTATTCTACATGCTTAAGGGTTTATTTGATGCACTGAGTGCGCCTTGGCTAGGGGTGAGCATTGCCTTTGGTGCCGTTGCTTTGAACGTGCCTGCCAATTGGGTGCTGATCTACGGAATTGGTAACTGGGACGGTGTGGGACTGTCTGGAGCAGCTTATGCCAGCCTGTTTTCGCAGAGTGCCTCTTTATTGATGGCGTTGGCCTTTTGGCGCTACGGGGGGGCGTTTTCTAGCGCGCGGCATGTAGTTTCCCTCACGCGGTCAGAGCTCTTGCGTCAGCTACGCGCAGGTGGGACGATCGCCACCGGTTATTTCAGCGAAGGGGCGGTCTATGCCTGTGTCGGTCTGATGGTGGGTTGGTTTGGCGCAGGCGCGCTGGCGGCAAATCAGATCGTCAATTCCGTCGCGACTGTCCTCTATATGGTACCTCTTGGCATATCGATTGCGGTGTCCATTGTCGTCGGCCAAGCATTGGGAGCTGGGGAGGATCATCGCATTAGGGGCATTGGTCTGGCGGCTCTTAGCCTGAGTGTCGGGTGGATGGTGACCGTAATGCTTGGACTGCTGATGTTAGCGGCCCCAATAGCCGGTGCACTGTCGGCCGATCCTGCGGTCGTGACCTTGGCCACGACACTGTTTTGGATCATCGCGGCCACACAGATTGCGGACGGCGTGCAGGGCACCATGTTGGGCGCGGCGCGGGGTATGACAGACAACAGCGTGCCTGTCGCCGCGACCTTGCTGGGCAACTGGGGCGTCGCCCTGCCGCTAGCCTATGGGCTTGGTGTTTTTCTGGGTTGGGGGCCTGAGGGAATATGGATTGGCTACGGTTTAGGGCTCGCCTTTGCGGCTATCCTCGTGAGTTGGCGGTTCTTTTGGAAGGTCAAACGCTTGACGCCCGAGCCAAACGCTCCGACATAAAAGCCATAAGGAGAGCCAATGCCCGATCAAATGCCCGCGCTACAGCCGCACCCCGATGTTCTTGAGTTCCTTGCAACACGTCGCTCCCGCCCTGCGAAGACGCTGGTCACGCCGGTGCCTGACCGTTCAGTGGTTGAGAAACTTCTGACTATTGCGGCCCGCACACCCGATCATGGCAAGCTGGAGCCGTGGCGATTTTGCGTGTTGGAGCATGAAGCTTGTGTGCGGCTCGGAGCCTTGACCCAGCGTATCGGTGTGGCCAAGGGCATGGACCACGACAAACTGGAGAAGGCCAGCGCACAGTTCGCGAATGCGCATTTGTGTGTGGCTGTTGTCGCTTCGCCCAAGCCATCAGAGAAAATCCCAGAGATTGAGCAAACCCTCAGCGCAGGGGCGGTGTGTCAACAATTGCTGACGGCCGGGCTTGCCGCTGGATGGGGGGCTGCGTATTTCGCGGAAGCTGGGCAGTGATTTCGCGCGATCTCGGGCACGCGTTTCACGGCATCGTGGGCAGCCATTTCACGATTGTGGGCAGGCTGGTCGACAAGGTTCATAGAGTCAGCCTTGA